>Ga0070675_100000002_pt1 | contig 435215 bp, 423 predicted proteins | sample KBSM43metaG_FD_65343 | JGI IMG/M metagenome (GOLD analysis project Ga0070675, IMG submission 65343) | Miscanthus rhizosphere microbial communities from Kellogg Biological Station, Michigan, USA - KBS M4-3 metaG | ecosystem: Host-associated > Plants > Roots > Rhizosphere > Soil ... | reverse complement strand
GTCGAAGGCCGCGAGCGTTTCCGGTTGAATCTCGTTGAAGAGCAGATCGGCGACGTAGTCGTGGACGCCGCGGGCGGCGGTGTGATTCGGGGAAACGCTGCGCAGCACGCGCGGATCGCGGCGCCAGCCGGCGGCGGCCTGATGCTCCATCGCGCGCACGATGAAGATCGGAATCGTCCAGGAGACACGCGTCGGATGGAAGCCGGCCGGGACTCGGCTCGCGTGACCGGGACCCAGGGCATCGAGCAGGTGCGCCCGCGGCCAGGCATCGAAGAGCCAGGCCGCGGCTTCGGCCCACGGCAGCGTGTCGGAGCGGCGACGGCCGCCCTCGCTGTCGAGCATGGAGCGGAACATCTGTGTGGTGACGCCCAGAAGTTCGGCGACGTGAGACACCGGCACCCGCCTCCGCGGATCGGCGGTGAAGAAGCGAGCGAGGTGCTCGTGCAATGGGAACTTTGGCGTCGTGGAGTCGAAGGGCATCTGGCTCTGATCCGAGTCGGTTGTAAGCGGTTCAGGCCGATTCCCTCAGCGCGTTTCTTAAGCCTCGGCGAATAGAGTCCGTCGTGTTTCTTAAGGCGACTGGGCTAGTGACGCGGATAAGTGTCTTGATGCCGATCGGGACTGGTGAACGTGCGATTTCACGTCGCATTTCTTAAGCCCCGGTCCATTTGTGACTGAAAACGGGAGGTTTCGGGCAATGACGCGGGTAGGGAACTCCGGCATTGAAACACACCTCCAGAGGAGAGAGAGATGCAGGACACGCGACAAGAAGTGAGGCGAACCGAACCGCCGCGGGAACCGCCGCCCGGCGGCGAGGCGGTCGCGGCATTCGAGGAGGCGTACCTGCGATACGCACCGAGGTTACAGAGGATCGCGATCCGAAGATTCAGGATCGAGCCGGGCGACGCGGAAGTGCTCGTGCAGGACGTGTTCACGACGTACTTTCAACACGCCGCGAACGTGCAGATGCTGGAGCCGTATCTCATCGGCGCGATCTGCAACGCGTCGCGGAACTTCCTCCGGCGGGCGACGGCATCGAAAGCGCTGTTCTGCGGCGAGCACCCGTGCGCGGCGACACCGGACGACGCGCTGTTGAACGAGCTCGAACGGAAAACGCTGCTGTCGCAGATGCTCGCGCGGGTGGGCCAGCCTTGCCGTGATTTGCTCTGCAGGTTCTACGTGAACGGCGAAGGCACTGAGGCGCTGGCAACGGCTTTCGGACTGGTGCGCGGCTCGGTGAAGGTGAAGCTGTTCAAGTGCCGACAGCGGGCGCTCGAAGCGTATCGATCGATGATGGAGAAATCGAATGGGTGAGCACATCGCGCACGCCGAGCTCTCCCTGTTCGCGCACGACAAGCTGGCGGTCGAGCGCGAGCGCCGGGAAGAGATCGAGAGTCACGTGGCAAATTGCGCGGAGTGCGGCGCGACGTTGGACTTCTATTCGGTCGCCGAGGAAGACCTCGGCGACCTGGCGGTGTGGCGGCCGATCATCGGATCGACGGCCGCGGCGATGAGCGCGTACGCAAATCAGTGCGCGGCGGAGGACGCGGAAGCGGACGAGCTCCTGCAGGAGTTTTTTGCGAAGCCGCGTAAGGCGGCGGTGCTGAATGTAAGGAACCTGCGGAAGTTCCACACGGGCGGCGTCGTGCGACGTTTGAATGCCAGAGCCCATGACGTGGTCGCGAGCATGCCGCTGGATGCCTTGATATTTGCTGACTTGGCGCAAGTGGTCGCAGACCTCCTTCCTGATGACATCTACCCAAACAAGGCGGTGTATGAGTTGCGCGGCACGGCGTGGAAGGAGCGCGCGAATGCCCTGCTGCGACTTGCGAAATTCGACGAGGCGCTGGAGTCGCTGCGGCTGGCGGAACACGCATATGAGCACCTGAGGTCATCAGGGCGTGGACTTGCCGCCGTGGAACTGGTGCGGGCTGTCGTGTATTACGAGCGCGGAGAGTTGCAGAAGGCGAACGAGCACGTCGAGCGCGCAGACCATGGGTACGCGCATTTGAGTATGGAGCGCGAACGCATGAAGGCGGTGTGGTTGCGCGGTGAGATCGCCTATGAAGCGCTCGATTACATTGGCGCTGGAAAGATCTTTCAGTCGGTAATCAAGTACGGCGAGAACATCAGCGACGCTGGGTGGATTGCCCGCGGTTCGTTCTGCCGGGCGGCGTGCGAGTTGGAGTGCGGCAATCTGGGCGAGGCCGTGATGCTATATCACAACGCCTTGATGATCTTCCGTGAAACCGGACCCGCAGAATATCGGATGGAGACGGAGTGGGGTTTAGCTCGTGCGGCGTTATATGGCGGGAAGGCTGGCGATGCCGCGCGCGGGCTGCGTGATGTCATCGCTGCATTCGAAGAGATCGGCAGAGTCGCGAACGTTGCACTTGCCGGGATCGACTTGTCCGAAGCGTTGCTTGTGCTTGAGAGATGGGAAGAGATCGCGAAGGTCGCCGGGCACTCGTTCCGGGTGTTGAAGAAGGCAGGCCATCTAACAGGAGCGTTGACTGCGCTCGCGTACCTTAAAGAAGCTGCTGCGAAGCGGCAGCTGACGCCCGCGACGCTGAAAGTGGTTCGAGAATATCTGCGGCGCGTCGAGCGCGAACCGGACCTCCTGTTCGTGCCGCCGCCGAACATCCCGCTATAACCGCACCCCACCAGAGGCAACCCTCGTTCCTGAGGGCGCCCTCCCATACGTCGGCCAGATGGCTGGCGCGGAGGGCTTATGCGAGGTGTATCGAGGTGGGCTTCGCGTGTCGCGCCGCTTCTCGCGGTGTTTCTTGTTTTAGGAGCAGCGGGAGCTTGGGCGGACGAAGCACCGGCACCGCCAACGGACCCGCCGCAGGCGCGCCTTGGACCACCGGTCGGCGTGACTGCGCAGGCACGGCTCGGGCCGCCTGTCGGCATCGCACCACCGCCCCCACCCGACGGGAGCGAGCAGGCGCGCGCGAGTCCGCCGGTTGGCGTGCAGGCACGGATGCAGCCGCCGGTCGGCGGGACGTGGACGGACATGATCCTGCTCTGGTTGCAGTCGCGCATCAGCATCCCGAACGGGTAGCGCACACGCGTCAGCTGTGACAAATCGAGCGGGGCTTAAGAAACGCGACGCGAAATCGCGTCGCGATGGCCCTACTTACGGTGGGAAAGCCTCGCGCCGCGTCACCCCTCTCATGACCGCAGCGATGATCACACCGGCCGCGCAACGATAAGCCGCCAAGACGCACGCTACTACCTCTCGCTGGATTCGGCTCGCCCGGTGATGCGAGGGGCAAGAGCAACGGGCTCACCCCTCCGAGCCGATGTTGTGACCTCATCGCTGCGGTCGCGAGGAAAGCGATGGGGACGCGTCGGAAGAAGAAGCCGCGAAAGTTCACGCACGGACACCGGCAGGGCCTGGACCGTGCGGCAGAACACTTCCTGCGCGATTGCTATCGCCGGAAGAAGCCCGCGCGCGGGAAAGACTTCGCGCGGTCGCTGGACCTGACGCCGGAGTATCTCAGCTGGCTGGCCGCGCAAGCTCTCGGCGAATCGCTGCACGTCTTCCTGCGGAAGAAGCAGGTGGAGTACGCGGCGCGGTTGCTCCGAAGGACGCCCCTGTCCGTCGAAGAGATCGCCGTGCGGAGCGGATTCGGGACGCGATCGGCGATGCACCGCTGGTTCATGAAGGTGCACGGGATGGGGCCGGCAGCATTCCGGGAGCGTAAGAAATGAGATCGTCCGCTGCTCGAGGAAACCCCTATCGGCGCCGCGCGCGGCGCCGAAGCTCATTCACGAGCGTGGCGTGCTGCGTCAACTGCGTGCTGACGCTTCCGCACGCGGCGTCGCAGAGATCGAAGACCGTCGGATCCGCGATCGAGTAGTAGACATTGTTCCCGTTCTGCCGCCGGGCCACGAATCGTGCGTCCTGGAGGATGCGCAGATGCTTGGAGATGTTCGGCTGCGTCGATCCCACGTCCGCGACGAGCTCGCTGACGTTGCGCTCGCCCGCCTGGAGGGCCTGGAGGATCTGAATGCGGATCGGCTCTCCGAGGATGCGGAAGCGGGCCGCCACGAGCTCCACGGCGTCGAGGGACAGCGGTGCATGTCTGGTGCGCTTTCCGGGCATCGCCGTCATTCTAAGGCCCTCCGCCGCACCTCGAGATGTGCGCGCCATCACATAATGATATGAGTACGTATTCATATTGTCATGGGCAACGAATGGAGCTGAACATGACTATTGAACGCTATCTTCGCCTCATCGCCGGACTGGTCGTCCTCGTCTCCCTCGCCCTCGGCTGGTGGGTCAGTCCGTGGTTCTACCTGCTGACCGCCTTCGTCGGGCTGAACCTGCTCCAGTCCGGCTTCACCAACTGGTGCCCGATGATGGCCATCCTCCGGAAGGCCGGCGTGGAGCGGCCGGCCTGCTGCGACGCGACCGGAGTCCCGCGGGCCGCGTGATGAAGACCGCGGTCCGCGTGTTCCTGCTGGCGATCGCGTGCCGGTCGGCGGCCGGGCAAAACCTGTCGCTCCACGACGCCGCCGGCGAGACCCTGGCACGCAATCCGGCCATCGCCGTAGCGGAAGCGCAGAAGCGCGCAGCGGAGGCTCGCGAAGCCGAAGTGCGTGCCGGCCGGTACCCGCGCGTCGACATCACCGAATCGGCGACGCGGGGCAACAACCCGGTCTACGTCTTCGGATCGCTGCTCGAGCAGGGCCAGTTTGCCGCCCGCCACTTCGATCCCGCCTTCCTCAATGCACCCGGCGAGCTGACGAACTTCCGCGCCTCGCTGACGGCACGCGTCGCGATCTTCGACCGCTTCCGCACCGCGAACGCCCTCCGCCAGAGCCGCAATGGAGTCAGCCGTGCCGAGGTCGAGCTCGAAGAGGTCCGCCAACGCATGCGAGCGGAAACCATCGCCCGCTTCTACGGCGTCGCCGTCGCAGAACAACGACTGCGGCTCGCGAATGAAATCGCCCGCACGGCGGAGGCAGACGCCAGGGCAACGCGGGATCGATTCGATCAGGGATTGCTCGTCGAATCCGAGCCCCAGGCGGCGGACGTCCATCTCGCGGAACTGAAAAAACGCGTCGTGGCCGCGGACGGGGACCTGGCGATCGCGCGCGCGGCACTGGCCACCCTGCTTCAGCGGCCGCTGCACGAACCGATCGCCATCGACGGCACTCTTCCGATCCTCCGCGTCGATCCGCTTCCACTCGATACCGCCGTCGCCCATGCCATTGCCAACCGCGCGCCGGTGAAGCTCGCGACGAGCGCGACGTCCGACTCCCAACTGCGCCTGGCCACCGAACGCGCCAGCGTGCTCCCACGCGTCGACGCCTTCGGCACCTTCGGCGCGAGCGGCGGCACATTCGGCCGGCGCGACGCCGACCATACCGCCGGAATCATCGTGACGCTGGAGCTCTTCGACCGGGCCAGGCCGGCTCGCGCCGCTGCTGCACGCGCCGAGAGCGAGGCCGCCAGCGCCGGTGAAACGATCGCGCGCGACGCCGTGACGATGGAGAGCATCGCGGCATGGCACCGCCTGCGCGTTGCCAGCGAGACCGCGGCCGTTTCCGCCGCCGCCGTCGAACAGGCGCAATCCGCCGCGCGCATCGTTCGCGACCGCTACGAGCAGGGCCTGACCACGATCACCGAGCACCTTCGCGCACAGACCACACTCGTTTCGGCGCGCTTCGACCTGCTGGCGGCGCGGTACGAGACCGTGGTCGCCCACGCCGAGCTGCTGCGCGCCACTGGAGACCTTCATGATGTCGAGCCGTTCCGCTAACACAATTCTTCTCTCGATTCTCGTTGCGGCGTGCAGCCGTGACGCGACGGCGCCGTCACGCGAAACGGTTCAGGCACCCGTCGTCGCCGCCCGGCGAACGTCGCTGCCGGCGTTCCATTCGGTTGCCGGTACGGTGCGCTCGCAGACCGCGAGCACGCTCGCGGCCAATGTCGTCGGGACGGTCGTGCGCGTCGCCGTCGCCGAGGGGGATCGCGTACGGGCGGGAGACGTGCTGGTCGAGATCGACGCGCGCGAGCCTCGCGCACAGGCCGAGCGCGCCGGCGCCGGACGAGACGAGTTGGAGCGCGCCATCGATGCCGCAACGGCGAACGCGCAGCTCGCGGAGAGCACGTTCCGCCGTTTCGAGGCATTGCGGGAGCGCGGCTCCGCGAGCCTGCAGGAGTACGACGAAGCACGTGCGCGACACACTGCCGCTCGGGCCGAACTGGCGCGGCTCGGCGCGAGCCGCCGGGGAGCGCAAGCGGCGGTCACGCAGGCCGCGGCGGTGCTCGGCTACAGCAGCGTACGTGCGCCGATCGCCGGGGTCGTCACGGCGCGGTTCGTCGATCCCGGAGCGCAGGCGGCGCCGGGCGTACCGCTGGTCGCGATAGAAGAAGAGCGTGCGACGCGTGTCGATGCAACCGTACCGGAAGGGATCGCCGTCACCGCCGGTGCACGCGCATTCGTCGAAGCCGGCGATCAGCGTCTCGACGCACGCGTCGTCCAGGTGCAGCCGTCGGTCGATTCCACCGCGCGAACGGCGCTGGTGAAGCTCGAGCTCGCGCAACCGCTCCGCGCCGGCACGTATGTGAGAGTCTCGTTCCCCGTGGGCCAGCGCAGCGCCGTGGTCATCCCGGCGACGGCGCTGGTCCGCCACGGCCAGCTCACGAGCGTGTTCGTCGTCGGCCGCGACGACATCGCACGCATGCGTCTCGTCACCACCGGCGCGCCGAACGGAGCCGACCTGGAGGTTCTCTCCGGCCTGGACGCCGGTGAGTCGGTCGTCTCCGCCCCCGCTCGCGTGCGCGACGGCGTCATCGTGAGGAACGGCGCATGAAGCAGGGACTGGCCGGGAGACTCGCCGAAGCGTTCATCGAGTCGAAGCTGACGCCGCTCGTCATCGCCGTGTCGATCCTCATCGGCATCGGCGCCGTGCTGTTGCTTCCGCGCGAGGAGGAGCCGCAGATCGTCGTGCCGATGATCGACGTCTTCGTGGAGATGCCGGGCGCGTCGCCGAAAGAAGTGGAACGGCGCGTCACGGCGCCGATGGAAAAACTCCTGTGGGAGATCCCGGGAGTCGAGTACATCTACTCCACTTCATCCGCCGGAGCATCGATGGCGGTGGTGCGTTTCAAGGTCGGCGAGAACGAAGAGGACGCGCTGGTGCGGCTCAACGAGAAGCTGCACGCGAATGCCGACCGCATCCCGCCCGGCGCGATCGGCCCGATGGTGAAGCCGCGGTCGATCGACGACGTGCCGGTGCTCGCGTTCACGCTGTCGAGCGATCGCTACGATCACTTCGCCCTGCGCCGCATCGCCGCCGAGCTGCAAACCGGGATCAAGCAGGTCGCGAACGTCTCGGAAGTCACGATCATCGGCGGCACGCGGCGGCAACTGCGCGTGCAGCTCGATCCGGCGAAGCTCGCCGCGCACGGCGTCACTCCGATGCGCATCGCCGCCGCGCTGCAGCAGACGAACGGCGAGAGCAACAGCGGTGCGTTCGCCTCCGCCAACCGGGAGGTGCTGGTCCGAACCGGGGGTTTCCTGCGTGATGCCGGCGATGCGCGGCACATCGTGGCCGCGGTTGCGAACGGGCGTCCGGTGTACCTCGGCGACATCGCGTCGATCGAAGACGGCCCCGAAGAGCCGGCCGACTACGTCTTCTTCGGCACGCGCGAGAGCGTTCGTCCGGCGGTGACGATCTCCGTCGCCAAGCGAAAAGGCACGAATGCGACCGAGCTGACGCGGCTCGTCGAGAAGAAGGTCGAGGCGCTTCGCGGCGTGATCATTCCCGCGGACGTGCACGTCGCGGTGACGCGCAACTACGGTGAGACCGCGGCGGAGAAGTCGAACGAGCTTCTCTTCCACATGCTGCTCGCCGTGCTGTCCGTCGCGATCCTGATCGGCTTCGCCCTCGGGTGGCGCGAGTCGGGCATCGTCGCCATCGCCATCCCGGTGACGCTCGCCCTCACGCTGGCGGTGTTCCAGCTCTTCGGCTACACGCTCAACCGCGTCACGCTCTTCGCGCTGATCTTCTCGATCGGCATCCTCGTCGACGACGCGATCGTCGTCGTCGAGAACATCGTCCGTCACTACCGGCTGCCGGAGAACCGCAACCGCTCGCTGCGCGCGATCACGATCGATGCGGTCGCCGAAGTCGGAAACCCGACCATCCTGGCCACGTTCACCGTGATCGCGGCGATCCTGCCGATGGGCTTCGTCCGCGGTCTGATGGGTCCGTACATGCGGCCGATTCCGGTCGGCGCCGCCGCGGCAATGCTCTTCTCGCTGGTCATCGCGTTCATGGTCACGCCGTGGGCCGCGCGACGGCTGCTCGCGCGCGAAGGAGGCGCCCACGCCACCGCCGAAGGATGGACGACGCGGATGTACCGGCGGCTGATGGGCCGCATCATCCACGAAGCACGATGGCGGACGTCGTTCCTGGCGATGGTGGCGCTGCTGCTCGTCGCGGCGCTCTCGCTCTTCGCATTCAAGGTCGTGCGCGTGAAAATGCTGCCGTTCGACAACAAGAGCGAGCTGCAGATCATCGTCGACATGCCCGAGGGGACGCCGCTCGAGCGAACGACGGCGGTTGCGCGCGAGATCGGCGACGTCGTGAGCGACGTGCCCGAGGTCGCGGACTGGCAGATGTACGCGGGATCGGCTTCGCCGTACAACTTCAACGGTCTCGTGCGGCACTACTTTCTCCGCCGCGGTCCGAACGTCGCCGACCTTCAGGTGAACCTGCTGCCGAAAGGCAAGCGCAGCGCGCAGAGCCACGACATCGCCAAGCGCATTCGAACGAAGGCCGCGCCGGTGGCCGCCCGTGCGGGTGCGCGCATGAAGATCGCGGAAGTGCCGCCCGGCCCGCCCGTCCTGCAGACGCTCGTCGCCGAGATCTACGGTCCCGACTACGAGCGGCAGATGGCGATCGCGAAGGACGTCCAGGGGATTTTCGATCGCGCCGCCGGCGTGGTCGACGTCGACACGTACGTCGAAGCCGACCAGGCGCAGTACCGCTTCGTCGTCGATCGAGAGAAGGCCGCGCTCAGCGGCGTCTCGCAAAACGAGATCGACACGACGTTGCGGCTGGCGCTCTCCGGGATGAATGCCGGCCTGCTGCACGATGAGCGCGAGGCCGAGGATGTCGTCATCCGCGTGGAAGTGCCGCGCACACTTCGCTCGTCGCTCGAGTCGCTTCGCAGCCTGAATGTGAGCGGAGCCGGCGGAAAGCTCGTGCCGCTCGGCACGCTCGTGACGATCGAACAGGTCACCGCACCGAAGAGCATCTATCACAAGAACCTGATGCCGGTGGTCTACGTCACGGCCGACGTCGCGGGGAGCGAAGAGAGCCCGGTCTACGCGATCCTCGAGCTCAATCGCGAGCTGGAGAAGCTCCGGCTGCCGGAAGGCTACGCGATGGAGCGGCTCGTCGCGCGGCAGCCGTTCGCGACCGAGCGCTTCGCCATGAAGTGGGACGGCGAGTGGCACATCACCTACGAGGTCTTCCGCGACCTCGGCCTGGCCTTCGCCGCCGTGCTCGTGCTGATCTACATCCTGGTGGTGGGCTGGTTCCAGTCCTTCAGGACGCCGCTGACGATCATGGCCGCGATTCCGTTCTCCCTGGTCGGCATCATTCCGGCGCACGCGTTGATGGGCGCGTTCTTCACGGCCACGTCGATGATCGGCTTCATCGCCGGCGCCGGCATCGTCGTGCGCAACTCGATCATCCTCGTCGACTTCATCGAGCTGCGTTTGAAGCAGGGCATGCCGCTCGACGAGGCGGTGATCGATGCAGGAGCGGTTCGGTTCCGGCCGATGATGCTCACCGCGGCCGCGGTCATCGTCGGAGCCGGGGTCATCCTCTTCGATCCGATCTTTCAGGGGTTGGCCATCTCGCTCATGGCCGGTGAAGTCGCGTCGCTGTTCCTGTCGCGGCTGACGGTTCCGGTCCTCTACTTTCTGTCGGCGAAGGGTCAATGAGCTCCATCGCACGCAAGCGGATGAATGTCTTCGAGCGCTACCTGTCGCTGTGGGTGGCGCTGTGCATGGCTGCGGGAGTCATTCTTGGAAAGCTGCTGCCCGATTCCGTCCATGCGCTGCAGCAGATGGAGTTCGGAACCGGCAGTCAGATCAACATCCCGATCGCCATTCTGATCTGGCTGATGATCTATCCGATGATGCTCAAGATCGACTTCGGCTCGATCCTGAGGGCCGGCCGCAAACCGAAGGGCCTTCTCATCACCGTCGTCGTCAACTGGCTCGTCAAGCCGTTTTCAATGGCCTTTTTCGGTTGGCTCTTTTTCCGGCACCTCTTCCTGCCGCTCATCGGGCGGGAGCTTGCGAGCCAATACATCGCGGGCGTGATCATTCTCGCCGCCGCGCCTTGCACGGCAATGGTGTTTGTGTGGTCGTATCTCTCGGACGGCGACCCCGCATACACGCTCGTGCAGGTATCGGTGAACGATCTGATCATGCTGGTCGCCTTCGCGCCGATCGTGAAGTTCCTCATCTCCGGCGCCGCCGGCCTGGAAGTGCCGTTCCGCGTTCTGCTCTACTCCGTGCTGATCTTCGTCGTCATCCCGCTGACCCTCGGAGCGATCAGCCGGGCCGTTCTGATCCGGCGCAAGGGTGCGGAGTGGTTCGAGCAGCGGTTGATGGCGCGATTTGCGCCGGTAACGATCATCGCGCTCCTCGCCACTCTCGTGCTGATCTTCGCGTTCCAGGCGGAGAACATCACCACGCGCTGGTTCCACGTTCTTCTCATCGCCGTTCCGATCCTTCTGCAGGTCTACTTCAACTCCTCGTTGACCTACGGTCTGATGAAGCTGTTCCGCGTCCCGTATCCGGTGGCTGCTCCCGGCGCCCTCATTGGCGCGTCGAACTTCTTCGAGCTGGCAGTGGCGACCGCGATCGCGTTGTACGGCCCCGGCTCCGGCGCCGCCCTCGCGACGGTCGTCGGTGTCCTGGTCGAGGTGCCGGTGATGCTTTCGGTCTGCCGGATGTGTGTGTCAACGAGGCACTGGTTCGACGACACCGCTTGAAACGTTTTCGAGCATCCGGCATCGAAACAGGCACATGAGCAGGAGTGAGCATCTCGCGCGGCCGCGCAGCAGCAAGAGGACGTGGCTCACCGTGGGTGCTCTCTCGATCATCGTCGCGGCAATGCTCGGGTGGCGGTGGGTTGCGCTCGCCTATTCCGCCGCCTCCTATCCCGTCACGCGCGCTGGTGAAGCGGCGAATGTCGTGATCGACGGCTCGTTCGCGTTCGTTTCACTCGGTGAACGCGGACTCGAGGTCGTGGACATCGCGTCAGGGAAGGTTCTCGAGATGGTCCCTCCTCCAGCCGCCGGCGGGAGCGTGGACGATCTCGCCATCGCCGGCCCTTTCCTCTTCGCTCTCGACGCCGATCCTCCCGGCCATTTGAGTGTGTTCTCGCTCGCGAGCTCTCCGAAGCTGCAGCTCACATCGGGTCCGGTCGAGGTTCCGGTCGGACCCTTCTCAGGCGTCTCCGCCGGCGGCGGTCGAGTGATCGTCTCCGGCGGGACATCGCTCATGTCTCTGCGTTCGTACGACTCCGAAGGAAAGCTCGGCCCTGTGCTGGCGGAGATCGATTGCGGCCGCGGGCAGCCGGACGTCCTGATGAGTCCCGACGGGAGCTGGGCCTTCGTCTCGACTCACCGTTGGGGACCGTACTTCGGCCTGACGAGCGTCCGTGTGGCCGTTTCGCCTCCATCCATGACGAAGCTCGGCAGCTTGAATCTCGACACCTATGGTTTCACGGCGGGTGGAGCGAAGCCGGCGAGCTTCCCACTCGAAACGGCGCTGGAGGGAGAGGTTCTTTATGTGGCCACGGTACGCGGACTGACCGTTGTCTCGATGGCCATTCGGGAACAGCCCGCTCTTCTGGCAACTCTCGGTATCGGCGTAAAGGGAGTGAACGTCGATGTCCGCAATCATCTGGCGGCCGTGGTGGGATCTTCGCCGCGACCGATGCTGGTCCTGGTCGATGTGCGATCTCCCTCTTCACCGCGCGTCGTCCGCTCGATTCCACTGCCCGCCGGAAGCCGTCCCACCGGCGTGGCGATCGGCGCCACGCATGTCGTGGTGGCCGCCGGCAAACAAGGTGTCCTGCAATTTCATTACGAATAGGAGAAACAATGACAAGAACAGCTTCAAGGTTGATCCGCTCCATTCTCGCGATCTCGGCCACACTCTTCCTCGTCTGCATCTGGGGATGCAGGAAAGCAGAGGCTCCGGCGGCGGACACCGCCTCGACCACGGCCACGGAAACAGCGCCACCGGCGATGGCGGAAACCGCGCAGTATTCGGTGACCTTCACCCGCCTGTGGACGGACCAGACGCATCCGTTCGAGTACCCCGAGGCCGGCGCGTTTAGCGGACCGCACTTCTCGGGTCTGATCGGCGCCACGCACGGCGACGGGTACGCGATCTTCAAGGAAGGAACGCTTCCCACGCCGGGTCTCGAAAAGCTTTCGGAGGAAGGCAAGCACAGCCCGCTCGATCAGGAGATCAATGAGGCGATCGCCGCCGGCAAGGCCGGCGCTCTGTTCGAGACAGGACCGATCCGGGATGCTTCGAAGACCGAGACGGCGACGTTCACGGTCAGCAGCCAGTTCCCGATGGTCTCCGCGGTGGCGATGATCGCCCCGAGTCCGGACTGGTTTGCCGGCGCCGCCGACGTCAATCTCATGGAAGGCGGCCAGTGGGTGAGCAGCAAGAGCGTCGACCTCGCCGCCTACGATTCAGGCGGCGACGACGGGACGACCTACAAGGCCTCCGACAAGGACAACAACCCGAAGAAGCCGACCACGATGGCGGCGACTCCTCACTTCGTGATCAACGGGAACAGGCCGCCTGTGGGCCGGCTCGTGTTCACGAAGATGTAGCTCTCGTTACGCGCGGCGGCCCGCCCGGGCCGCCGCAGCGGTATCTCAGCGAACACGCCGCCGGCCTTCTCGAACGGTCTTGACGATTTCCTCGCGCGACAAGCTGCTGTCGATCCCGGGAACATCAAGAGGCGAACGCTTCGTCCTGACTGGACGAAGAACGAAACTGCGGCCGTCACGCCTGCTGATCCGCACCTCTCCGGTGGACGCAGCCTCGTCGAGCAGTGCCGCCAGATTCTGTCGCGCTTCCGAAAATTTGTACGTCTTCATGACACCTCCACCACATCGATCATCATCCTCGCGGCCACTCGCGCGAGCGCGCGGTCCAATGTCAGCAGCGGGGCCAGGATCACGGCGTTTGCCACGACGGAGAAAGGCGCCGGATCCAGATGCTGCCGATGACCTGCACCGCGATCATCGCGAGATGCGCGGTCATGTAAGCCCACGACGGAAGACCGAGCGTGAGCGGAACGCAGAGGATCGTGCCGCTCACGACTTCGGCGAAGCTGATGTGCCGTTTCGCCAGGCGATGATGCAGAAGATGCGCGGTCTGGACGATGAGAAGCGCGAGGTAGGTCGCTTGCGGCGTGAAGCTCATGCCCCGTTGTACCGATCGAGGCCCGGACGGGTCAATACTACACGGCCGAGGAGCTCGCGCGCGATCCGAAGCACGCGGAGCTCATCCCGGACGTCGAATGATTGTGCCAGGCCTACCAGAACGCTTACGGTCGCACCATTCCGCCGCGGAAGAAGGGGTGAGTGATCTGAACTCGAGCGGGGGGCGGGATTCGAACCCGCGACTAAGAGCTTTCGAAATTAGCGGCGCGAGGACTACGTCGTGAAGACATGAATCAGCGCGGCACAATCTGCCCTGCCTGTAAGGCGCATTGGTATCAACGTCTGCCCGATCCGGGGGTTCACAGCAACATTGTTGAGCAGCAGCTTTCTCCTCCACTCGTCAGTACGGCGACCAATTTACGAGCGAGACGCGCGTGGCCGCGCGATCATTACGTTCAAGGCTGCGATGGTACTGTCAGACAGGACATCAGTGCTTTGGGGTTGGACATGATTTGACACGGAATCTCGATTCCGTACATGGTCGATCAAGCGGCACTGGAGGTGGAAGACCACTGCTGCATTACGGGGTTCGCAAGGACTTGGCTCACAGTCGTTAAGCGAAGAAAGAGCCTTGCGGACCCCGCACTACATGTCTAAGCTCGCCGATGCTGCCAATACTGCTCGACGGCCGGAACTCGACCGATCCGACACCGCTCTCTGACCGGACAACCGATTCGTGCCACGGACTTATCCTTAAAAGTGTGGCCCAGTTCTTTTCGTCAAAACGCCGTCCGTACTCGGCCCAAACATCGACGAATCCAAGGGACCGCGCGGGCGCCAAGTCCTTCATTAGAGAATCGCCGACGGCATAAGACTCTGACACATCCAGCTCAAGCCGTTTGGCGATTCGCGCAAGCACGGCTTCGCATGGTTTCCGCTCAGCACTGCCAATGGCCAACACGCGCGCGCCCGTGCCAGACCCATCGATGAACCATGGTCGTCCTTCATGGCGACCCGCCTCTTCGACCTCAGATCGCTCAGGACCCCACGCGACAATGAAATCGATTAGCGGTCTCACTCCAAGCGCCGCCAAACGATTCGTCGCAAGATACACGGGACTGTCTGTGTAAGCCACGACGAGAAAGCCCGCACTCCGCAACCACTTCAGGGTTTCTGCTGTACCAGGATAGGGCTCGAGCCGCTTCCGTCGCGAGCGACTGAAGGCCACATGCGCGCTATATACGAGTTGATCGATTTCTTCCTTGCTACGCCCCTCCACCACTGACAGTTCCTGAATCGCATATCGATATTCAAGGCTGTGATACTTTGCATACACAGCCTTAAACGCGCCTTCAAGAGTCGCCTCCGCGACTCCGAGGCGATGCGCAAGCGTGTGCACCATCGCCCTGAAGGCGGGCGCAAAGAAATCAACAAAGTTGTATAGCGTGTTATCCACATCGAACACGACTGCGCGATTGGTCACGGTTCTCACACTCTAAGGATTTCCACGTCCCACAACGTCACATCCAACTGCCGCAGTTCAACCTGAGACGTGAACCGTTTGCCCCGCCATTCGGCAGAGCCTGGAACGGCAACCTCCGGCCACGTCGGAAGGTCGACAACCACAACTGCATTCACATCCCGCTCGGGCGCTCGAGCAATCTCCGTAAGCTTGAACCAAACTGCATATCGTGACCCGTTGTAGTACGGAGGAGTCGCGGCCGGGTCCGGAGACGGAATATCCATAGTGGTAGGCGCCACCGCCAGATCATCCAACTGCGCTCGATGGACAACGAACGGGCCATCGACTGCGCCGCTGTCCAGCAGGTATATCGTCGGCCTCCGGTCTGCAGCGGCCGCCAATACTCCATGAGGTACCACCTCGTAGGGCTTCTTCCACCATCCCCACCAACAGTACCCCACCTGCTCAATCACCGCACCGTGCTCGCTAATCGTGCTGCCAGGCTGCGTGATCATGTCGCGAAAGCGCAACACCAACGTTCGCTCACCGTCACTCATGTCCTTCTCCACATGCGAGACTCAGCTCTTTGACGCGGCCGGCGATGCTGTCGGCCGAATGGTGGACATCGGCACGAATCACTGCAGTCACGCGTAGTACATGGGAGTAACTGCCTTCCACTTGGTTGCGACTGACGAGACCGTTGTCAAGTAGATACGCCAACCACTCGGGCTCGTCAAACACTTCTTCCACGTCGAACACAGCCGTAAACCCTCTCGGTCCGTCGAGGTCTACCTTGATGGTATTTGCTGGCAAAGCCCTCTGCAAAGCCGCGCGCGCCATTTCGCTGTAAACAAGCACAAGCGCACCCGACGGCTCCACGAGAGAGTCGAAGTCTCGTACCACCTCTTCCATCAACTCCGTCCCCGCTATCGCGGTCCCGCCCTTCACAACGACCTTCGGTGCGCGCACGATATATGGTGGATTCGAGATGACCAAATCGAAACGCCCGCCCAACATGCTCCGATCGAACTTACCCAACACACCATGAATGCTGGCTCGTGATGCGGCGCGGTGCGCTTCAACGTTTCGGTGCGTGCAGGACACAGCCCGCACAGCGGAATCGACGAACACCAAGCGCTCTACCGATGGAGCGTGACGCACCGCTGACGCGGACAAAAGGCCATTCCCGGAGCCCACTTCGAGGACAGATCGCAACTTCGGACCCTCAGCAGACTCTTGGCAGATGAGCACCATTGCCTCGTTCAGCAGCAGGGTATCAATCGATGGACCGAACACGTCGGACTCGTTGCTTCGGTCGACGTAAATCAATGTGCCACGATGCGCCACCAACTTTGCGGGCGACTTCAGCACATTACGCAACACACTCCGAATGACATCATCGCGGGCTGTGACGACTACCGAGTGAAGATCATATAAAGCGCTCGGTGCAGGAAGACCATGAACAACCTCCAACTTGACGGCACCGCCGGCGATCGAATATTGGATAACTAAGCACCATTCCAAGTACTCAGTCACATACAGCACAAAGCCGCGGCTCGGCAGCAGGCGAGCACGTGGTTGAAGACGTTCAGTGAGGGTGTTTCGCATTACCTGCCAAGTGTCGTACAGCAGGCGTTCAACGAATGAGAGAGATGACGATGATCGCGTAGGCGTGTGCTTCGACATGCGTCGAACCCAATCAATGGCGGATAACGAGCTACTTGTGAAGTACTTTGTCAATTCATCGCGATGCCCGCTGTGCAGCGTAGACAAGCCGTCACGATGCGACGTCCGCGATAGAAAGTCATACCATGGCTGGGTGTCCTGTCTTGCAAAAGCGGCGTCCAACGCCGCCCGAGCCACAGTCTCCGTGAGGAGAGCCTTAGACGCAATACCAGTTCGCTTTCGTTTCATCGCTCAAACTCGGACGGCACACCAGCAACATGCTTCTTGGCATTAAACTCAAACTTCTGCCAGATTGCGGTATGAACGTCGATTTTCGCGAGATGGGCGAAGTAGAGCGCATAGATTAGAACATCCGCTAGCTCCGCCGTCGCGCGGGCATGTGTGTCGAAATTCACCCTGCACTTCTCCGTAGCTTCGTCGTCACGTTGCCACTGAAAAATCTCCAATAACTCAGCCGCTTCTACCGCGAGAGCGGCAGCAACATTTTTTGCGCTGTGATAGCGTTGCCAGCCTCGTTCCTCCGCGAATCGCTCTTGATGAGCTTGAATCGATCGGACATCGAGAAGTCCGTTCATATCGCCGTTACCAGGTCTTCTGCGAATGTCTGCCCCGATTGCGAGCAGTTCTTGGAGAGCCGTATCGTCGGCATATACCCGTCTATGGAATAGCTCTTCATACGATGCGTCGGCCTCATCCGCGGTCGCCCGTTCGATAGCTTGATCACGTTCGACAGATCGTTTGGCGATGCGATTACTCAGTTCATCCGGCGTCAGCCAAAGCCAGACGGAGCAGGCGGACGGAAGCAATGTGGCTAGAGTCAGTGCGGTGTAGGGACGAACGTTGACCACCGCATAGTCGTTCGAGTCATCCGCGAGCCTGTGGAGAGTCTCGCGCCGCCACCCGTACCACGATTCGCCGAATTTGGCGGGGAGAACCACTTCATCCTCCGCAACGGCGGCACGGAAGTCAGAGAGGTCTAGATGTTCTAGGCCAACCTCTCCTGAGGCAACGGTTCGCGTGGTGATTGTGTTTGGACACCAGTACCCCTGATCGCGCAGGCGTTCCTGAAGGAACGATTTTCCAACACCGAGCGGGCCCGTCAGAATAAGCACTCTCATTTCTAATTACCTACGCAGAACGTGGATTTTGGATGGCCGTGTGAGCGGCGCAGTATAGCAGGGCGTGCTTTCGTTCTGGCCGCTTATGGTTATTGCGGTGAGGGAGCCGCGACCGACATCGTCCTACGGGGTAGCACCTCCGCTTGCTGACACTGGCCTGTAGGGCTTTATTGATGTCGCCCCTCCCACTCCCGAAGAATTGACGACCGGCTCGACGGGTCGCTACGATCACGCGACCGACGTGCTAACAGATGGACGAATGGATTGAATCGGGCTTTGGATAGACGTCCGTCCGATTCCCAACCGATTCGACATCAGGTGTAATGATGACAGAATTGCGAAAACTGACAAATGAAGCCGTCTACCTTGAAGCGGGCACGGGATTCCAACCGCGACCAAGAACTTGGGAAACTCCTACTCTACCAACTGAGCTGCCCCCTCTGTCGAATGAAAAGTGTCGTGTTCTCCGTGAAAACAAAGCACCTGGAGATGCCCCCATTAGCGCTTGAAACAGAGACCAAATGCGATGATCGTGCTCGACGTGAGCGTTCACGATCATCGCGTTTCCCACGACGGAGAAAGGCGCCGGATCCAGATGCTGCCGATGACCTGCACCGCGATCATCGCGAGATGCGCGGTCATGTAAGCCCACGACGGGAGGCCGAGCGTGAGCGGAACGCACAGGATCGCGCCGCTCACGACTTCGGCGAAGCTGATGTGCCGTTTCGCCAGGCGGTGATGCAGAAGATGCGCGGTCTGGACGACGAGAAGCGCGACGTACGTCGTTTGCGGCGTGAAGCTCATGCCCCGTTGTACCGATCGGGGCCCGGACCGGTCAACAGCCGGTACCACAGCGGTCAGCTGGAGACCGCGGAGGACTTCGAATACGCTGCCGTCGCAGAAGGCCTGCAATCGCTCGCCGATGACCTCTCGGCGGTCATCGAGCAGAAACGCGCCAGGCTCGAGGAGCAGGCGCTGGAGGTCTATTACACGGCCGAGGAGCTCGCGCGCGATCCGGAGCATGCCGATCTGATTCCGCTCGTCGAACGGATGCGCCAAGCCTATCAGAACGATTATGGCCGACCCATTCCGCCGCGGAAGAAGGCGTGATCGCGGCCTACTCGTCGGTCAGCGTCCGTCGCCGGTCTTACGCACGACGGGATCGACCATCATCCTCGCGAGCACCCACTTCGCGCTGCCGCACGGGCGGCCTGCACGGATCATTCGTCCGAGGGACCAAGCCGGGAGAGCTCTGCCCAGAGGTCATCGAGCTCGATCACCAGTTCGCGGCAACCCGGAACGGCGTCCATCCGGCCCTCTGTGGCCCGCGCAGCGCGTGCGTAACGCACGCCAAGCAGCTCGAACACCTCGAGCGACTGCAGGCCCGGGTCGAGAATCCAGTAGAAGCGCACTCCAAACGCTGCGTACTCGTCCATCTTCTCGATGCGGTCACGTCGCTCATCGCGGGGCGAGGGCGAGACCACCTCCACCACGATGTCAGGCGGCACACGTACGATTCCACGCTTCGGCAAATGGCTGCCGTCGGAGCCGAGGTATACCGCAACATCCGGCTTCCGCCCGCGGTCTGCACGAACGGCATATTTGGCTTCGGACCCGAAAACGAAGCCTCCCCGGCCGAGCCACGTTCTGAGCACATGCACGAGCCAAGACACGACTAACTCATGCACCAGATCGGGCACTTCCTCCTCCTCGATGCGACCATCGACCAGCTCGCCCGGCTCATCCTCGGGCATGGCGGCCCATTCCTCGAACGTCATGGGACGACCGAGCTGGGGACGCGCTGGGTGCTCCGATGCGAACGACATGATGTACCGGATGTTAGCACCTGTGCGCGCGCGCTCAGGTGGGCGGGTCTTTCACCACCGGCGTTGCGGTCTACGCGTCCATTCCCTGGGTAGCCCGAATCCGCTCCATACGAGAGGCGTGTGAGCTGAGACCGACTCACGGGGTGGAGTGATCCGCGGCACATTCCCGTCGATGCGCGGACCTCACCTTACATCTGTGGGCTCGCGAGATCCGCGCGGACCTGCAACGCGCCGCTCGCCAGGAGCACACGGCTCGGCAGGGCGCCGAGGAAGCGGATCACAAGAAAGACCAGTTCCTGGCAACGGTGTCGCACGAATTGCGAACACCGCTGACCTCGATCATCGGCTGGTGCGGTTTGCTGAGCGACGGAAAAGCGAGGCAGACCCTTCTCGACGAAGGTCTGGAGAGCATCGCTCAGGCGGCGCGGGTCCAGTCTCAGCTGGTCGAAGACCTGCTCGACGTCTCGCGGATCATCGCCGGCAGCTCGAGCCACGCCTCGCGGATGTGAATGCGGTGGACGTCATCGGGAATGCGATCGGCGAGATGCGCGGTCACGTAAAGCCACGACGGGAGACCGAGCGTGAGCCGAGGATGACGGCGTCTCAGACGGCTTGCAGTTCGGCCAAAACCGCGACCTTCTTCCGCGCGCGGAAGTTCACGCCGAGGGTCCCGAACGTCGCCGAGTTCTTGTCCTGCGGTGCGCCGCGGAAGACATCCGCCCGCCACGGAACCTCGATCTCGTCGAAACCGCATTCAGCCAGGAGCGCGATGAGCTCTGCTTCCAGCAGAGCGCCGGCGATTCAACCGGCCCATAGATCGATGTTGCGTTTCGCGGACTCCGGCACCGCCTTCTGCACGATGATGTCGCCGATCTGGAGGCGGCCTTCCGGCTTCAGCACGCGGTGCATCTCGCGGAAGACGCGCTTCTTGTCGGGCGCGAGGTTGATCACGCCGTTGGAAATGATCACGTCTGCCGAGGCGTCGGGCAGAGGAATGTTCTCGATGTAGCCGAGATGGAAGTCGATGTTCGCCGCGCCGACCGCGGAAGCAGCGGCGCGCGCTTCGTCGAGCATCTCCGGTGTCATGTCGATCGACAGCACGCGGCCGCTCGCGCCGACCATACGCGACGCGATGAGCGTATCCATCCCTGCGCCGCACCCGAGCTCCACGACGGTATCGCCGGGATGCAGCGGCCCGAGAGCGAAGGGATTCCCGGTTCCGGCGAGACGGCTGATGGATTGCTCCGGGATGCCTTCCAGCAGTTCGTCCGTGTAACCGAGCAGCGCCGCCAGCGTGCGGCCGGTGTGGAAGTGAAAGCCTTTGGTCGGATTCGTCGCGACCTCCGCGTATTCGCGTTTGATCTCGCAGCGAAGCGTCTCGAGAAACAACGCCGGCGCCGGTGCGGACGGATCGGGAACGTACACGGGCTTTTCGGGCGGCGAATAGACGTACGTGGGGACGGCACCGATGCCGTCGTACGTCTCCTCCGCTTTCGAGAGCAGCGTGAGCGGCAGCTTCAGGTCCTGCTGCGCCGCCTCGGTGAGCAACACGTATTCGCTCAATCCGACGGAGTTCTTGAGCAGCCGGTGCACGACGATCACGTCCACGCCGGACAGCTCCGTCAGATTGGCGATCTGGTAGAACGCGCACCGGCCGCTGTGGACGACCACTTTCAGCTTCAGCCGCTCGATATTCGTGCACGCGCCGCATTTGCAGAAGCTCGACAGCGTCAACTCCGCGACCTTGTTCGCGAACACGTGGAAGAAACGAAGCACACGCGAGCCGAGAACTTCGGCGCGCTCGGCGAAGGACGCGTCTTTCACCGCGTAGAGGAAGACCGCATCCCCTTCGAGTTTCGCGAGCGTGAGCGGAAGCTGGACCTCGCTGAGAATCGTCTCGATCAGCTCACTGATGATGATGTGGCTGTGCTCCAGCGACTTCTCGTTGGCGAGCATGAAGTCTGTGTAGCCGCTGATGTCGGCGATCAGCAGAAGGACTTTCTCTTCGCGCAGAGCCATCATCGGCCTCCGGCGACGATGTCGCCCTTCGTGGAGCCGACGATCGTCAATAGCTCCGCCTGCTCCGCCTTCGGCACCTTGAACTGGTCGAGCACTGCGACGAAGTCGTGCACCATCGCATCCCACTCGGCCTCGGTGATGTGCAACTGGCGGTGCGCGTCTTTCATGGACCTGCCGGTGTACGTCTGCGGCCCGCCTGTGACCTGACAGACCAGAGCGGTGACCTGAAACTTCAGGCCGGCTTTCGGCACGCGCGCCCGCGCTTCGCTGATGGCGCGATTGGCGTTCAGCGTGTCGTTCACCAGCAGCTTCTCGATGAATGCATCGACGACGGTGGCGATGGCGTACGCACCCCCGAGGCGGTCGTAAAGAGACTTTTTCTCCTCGGCTGCGCGGACGATGGCGGCATTCAGCAGGACAACGACGGCAAGAAACGCGGCGGCTCGGTGCTTCATCGGCTTTCTCCTCTCTTCTGATGGAGAAAGGTTAGGGAGCGGACCTCCCGCGTTTCTTACTCGCTATACTCGGACGCATCGCACTGAGCATCACTCTCTTCGGACGGTTCGAGGTATCGCTCGATGACGAGCGCATCGAGCCGGACGCATTCCGCAAGCGGGCGGCCGACCTGCTGAAGCTGCTGGCGCTCTCCCCGAAGCATGTGCTGCACCGCGACCAGCTCGTGGAGATGTTGTGGCCGGGCAAGCCGCCGGCCGACGGAGCGAACAACCTCTATCGCGCCGTCCACGATCTCCGCACGGTTGCCGGCGAGGAGCGCGTCACGTTCAAGCAGGCAATCGTCGAGCTGCATGACGCTGTCGTCGATGTGGATGTCTTCGAAGCCGAGACGCGGTCGCCGGACAGCGAACGCGTTGCGCGCGCACTCGACCTCTACACGGCGGATCTGCTCCCGGAGGATTACGCCCTCGAGCTGGTGACGCGAAAGCGCGAGCTGCTGCGGCGAACGTTCGTCGATGCGTCGCTGCGCGTGGCGGCGGCGCGCACGCTCGACGATGGGCGGACGCTCGACATCCTCCGCCGGGTCGCGGCAGTCGATCCGGCCAGCGAAGAAGTCGTCGCGCGCATCGCGGAGCGCGTGCGGACTTTCGAGCGGCCATCAACGCGAAGCGCGGCGGCCGTGGCCATCCCGAAAACGCGATACGCGAAGAGCGGCGACGTGAACATCGCCTATCAGGTCGTCGGCGACGATCTTGACCACAAGAAGCCCGATCTGGTCTTCGTGATGGGATGGGTCTCGCACGTCGAATACTTCTGGACACATCCGCGCGTGGCGAACTTCTTCCGCCGCCTGGCCGCGTTCTCGCGGCTCATTCTGTTCGACAAGCGGGGTACCGGCCTCTCCGACCGGATCACGACGATGCCCGATCTGCGTCAACGGATGGACGACGTTCGCGCGGTCATGGTCGGTGCCGGTTCCACGGAGGCGTTCGTCATGGGCGTATCCGAAGGCGGCCCGATGTCGGCACTCTTCGCCGCGACGTTTCCCGAGCGAACGAAGGGACTGGTGATCTATGGCGGCTATGCACGCCGCACCTGGGCACCGGACTATCCGTGGGCGGCGAAGCCGGAAGCGCGCGAGCGATTCTTCCGGGACATCGAGCAGAACTGGGGCGGCGTGGTCGATCTCGACACGATTGCGCCTTCGGAGATGAACGATCCGTCGTTCTGCGACTGGTGGGCGACGTATCTGCGGATGTCGGCCAGCCCGGGAGCGGCAGTCGCGCTCGCGAAGATGAATACGACCATCGACATTCGGGAAGAGCTGGCGGCGATTCGCGCGCCGACGCTCGTGCTGCACCGGAGCGGCGATCGCGACATGAATATCGAGGAAGGACGGTATCTGGCCCGTCACATCCCCGGCGCTCGCTTCGTCGAGCTGCCGGGCATCGACCATCTTCCGTTCGCCGGCGATCAGGAGCCGGTGCTGCACGAGATCGAGCAATTCGTCCGCGAAGTCTCGGCGGCCAACTACTTGACGCGCTGAAGACCGTCCGACGGAGCGCGCCAGTCGTCGCGCTGCGGTCGAAACGGCAGGACCAGCATCTTTCCGATGGTCACGTCGGACTCGCTGTCGTAGGCCGGCACGCCGATGACGATGCGCTCCTGCGGCACGTCGAGACGGAGCGTGCGGTGCAGGAGGTCCCAAACCGAGACGAGACTCGAATAGTTGGTGTTCGTCTCCTCGATGCGATCGGAATGATGAATGCCGTGCATCCGCGGTGTGACGATCAGACGCACGAGCGCGCGCTCCACTGCAATCGGCAGACGCACGTTCGCATGGTGAAACAGGATCGAGGCGAAGAGGATCGTCTGCCACAGCCACAGCGTCCGCTGATCGATGCCGATGACGATCATCTGCACGGCTCGAACCGGAATGGAGAGCAGCAACTCGCCGAAGTGAAAGCGCAGCGCGGTCGAAGTATCGAGATCGCGATCGGCGTGATGAACGAGATGGAAGCGCCAGAAGAACGGGACGCGGTGATTCGCCCAATGCCACCACCACAACGTGTAGTCGAGCAGGACGATCCCGATCAGTGTTTCAAGCCATCGCGGCCAGCCCGTAACCTGCAGCAGTCCGACGTGATCGCGCACGATCCACGAGGCCACCGGCTGGAGAAGCGGGGCTTGCAGCAAAGGCGTGAGGGCCACCGAAACGCCGCCGATCGTGAGATTGCGAACGACGCGACGGAACTTCGATTCGACGGATCGCCGCAGCGGTGCGAAGTGCTCGGCGAGGAGCATGGAGCCGCCGGCGAGGATGATAACGATGGCAGTGATCGCGGCCGGTGCGGAGCGAACCTGCTCCACGAGCTCTACTCAGGCTGAGCACATCGCATCAGCTTAGTCGCGCGAATTCGCGCGTGCAAACCGCGAGTCCACGCGTGTGAACCGCAGCATTGACGCTTCGGATATTGTCAGGACTAGCGAAATGCCGGTCGACCAGACAAAACTGGCCATGTTCTGGGCCGCGCTCGCAGCTCAATGCGCAGGCGAGACGCACGTAACGGGGAACCGGCTCGTCGCTTCACTGCTTCGCACTCGTGCCGCCGGCGATTTCTGTGCACGCGCGGGACTCGACTCTGCGCGCGTGCTCGAGGCGATCGACGATCCGAGAGCTCTGTCGTTCGAGGAATGTAAGCGCGGAGTCCTCAGAGACCTCGCTGAAAAGGGAATCGTGTTCGCCTCGAAGCAGCACCAGGCTACGGTCGAGACTCGGCCACTCGAACCGATCGTGCGGCCCGTGATGAAGGCCGTCTTTGAACGGTTTGGTCATATCGGCGCTCCGCCGTTGGAACTGCTCAGAGACCTGATCCGTGCAGACCCGGCCCTCGCCGAGCGTCTCGCACCTCACGGACTCGACGCGGAATCGCTCGGTGATGCACTCGACGAGCGGTGACAGCGATCCCTCAAGCACCTTCCGAAGAGACGCTCTCTCGGCCCGAAGACCGTTTTCCGTCTCCAACTCCGATGGGTGTCGTCGAGAGCCAACTCGAGACGTAACTGGAGACGCAAATCAATGAGGGATCGACGTTGACGAACGACATTCAGGACATCTTTGTCGTGCGCTGCGCGAGGCGGCGCAACTCGGCCAGCTCGCGCTCGCGCGCTTCGGCGTGTGGCAGGCGTCGCACGCCAGGAGGACGAAAGCCGAGCGCCGATCGAACCTCGTACTGCGCGCTCCGCACTTGCTTCGGTTTGCCTCCGCCGCCCCAATAATCGGAATGTCCCGCACCCGCGATCTGCACCTGCCGCAACGACGTTCCGAGAATCGAGTCTTGATCCCATCGTGTATGCCCCAATGCCGTCGGAACCCTCGTCCACCCCGCGGCCTCCATCGCGAGCTCCTGACCGCCTGGGAACGCGCGGAAGAGCACCTGATCGCCTTCCGAGTAGAGGCTGTGGATGCGGCACTTCGCATTCAGCAGTGCGCTTCGCAAACCGTAGCGATCTTGCTCGGATGCGAGCTGCTCCACGTCCACTGCAGCTGCTTGAAACACGATACCGGTGACGGTGATGTTCGGTCCCAAGGCGCGTATCGTTTCGATCGCGAGCCTGCAACCAAGCGAATGCGCGACGATGTCGAGCGTGAGATGCCCGAGTCGCCGCGCAGCCTCGCTGAGATCGGCGGCGATGCGCGGCCCGAGTTCCTTCGCCTGCGATACCGCGAGCGGATAGCCGGCCCACGACACAGCTTTCGCTGCATTGATGCCGCCCGGCCAGTCGACTTCGATGAATGCACGATCCTCCGACACAGCGTCGTTGGCATCGAGATCCGCGAGCCTCTGCTGTTCGATGCAAAACCGGCGATAGGTCGCGAACGCGTCGTCTTCCGTGACGTTGAAACCGTGGATCAGCAAGACGAACTTGCTCGTCTGCAGCGGCAACTCGTGAAGCACGGGCTCGAGCAAAAGCGGCGGCAGACCGAGGGGCGTCAGCCGGTACGTAAGCACAGAGCCGCCGCGGACACCCGGCAAACGCTTCATGACGGTCGTGCAACCCGGTCAAGCGCAGATGCGAGATTGTCGAGAAAGTGACCGACAAACCCGCTCACCGCGCCGATTAGGATCAACATGAAGAAGTACCACGGGCCAAGTCGCGTGTCCGACAGTGAAAGAACGACGCCGATAATGATTCCGGTCCACACAGCGGCGGTCAGATTCGCGCTCTCCCACCCGCGTTCGATCTGGACTTGGAGAGCATCAAGTTTTCGCGCGACAACGTTGTCGATGCGAGACCGCGCCCGAGACGCGGCGCGGACCTCCTCCTCGGAAGGTGAAGTCGGCGCGCTGCTCGGCTCACCCAAGGCTACTCCCATCGGGGCGCTTGGCCTGGTCGGTTCGTTACCTGGGCTTTTCGTAGCGGACGGTTCGAGGCGTTCGGTGAAGCGCATCCAAATGTCGCTGTCGGTGCCGCCAGTAGCGTCTGGCAGTGTCGTCCGCGTGAGGAATCCATACAAATGCGGATAGCGCGTCGGATGATCGATCGCGGCGTTCGCAGCAAGTTGAATCTGCGCGAGCAGTTTTGCCGTGGCCTGGGTGAACAACGTCCGCTGGTTGTCCGATCCTCCAACAGTCAGAACGAGGAGTTCCTTCAAGACCGCGCTGTCGTTTCGATCATCCCAGATCGAGCGGCGCAATACCTGCGGCAGGAAGAACGCGACAAAGCTTCCAACTGCGCCACTGATCGGCTTCGCTTTGGCGATCCATCGCTCCACGCTCATTTCGTTGTATCGCGTGCGCGTGCTCAACAGCCGCCGCAGCGCCGCCACGACCACGAGCACGAGTAGCGCGACTGCCGCGATGAGGCCGACGTACCTCATCGCATAATCGAAGAGAAGGTCGACAGCATGGACACGCCGCGGATCGAACTCCGGTATCTGCATCTAATCACCGCCTGTCGGGAATGCCGTAAGTCTACACCTCTGCAACCCGGCAAACCCGGCGGGATCAGATGTAGAACTTGAAGTTCGGACGAGGGTTCTTGATTGTTGGATTCGAGACAAGGATCTCGCCAACGGCATTCGAGAAGCCTACTGTGACCGGCGAAGCGTCGCCGATCTTGCACGCGTTGTAGTTGAGCTTCGTGAGACCCAGGATGTCGCGGGCGACGAGTTCCACGGACGCCTCGCCATGCTCGACGTCGATGCGAAGCGGCACAGGCATCTCCCACCCGTCGTAGCTGAGTACCGATGCCTTAAAGCCGCTCGCCCAGAGGTAGCCGCTGCGGTCGTCGAGCTTCCAAAACGTGCCGCGAAGGACAGGCCACTTGCCCTCGCGGTAGATCTTCGTTGTCGAATCTTGGCGGACGCGCACACCCACGAGCTTCACGCCCGGTGGACACGCGCGTGCGTAGCCGCTGAATTCCGTGGCGTCGATCGTCGAGCGCGAGTGGAGGAAGATCTCTTTCAGGTTCTTTCCACCTTGGTCCGCGTACGCCTGCAACACGCCTTTCAGAAGATCGTGCGCGGACGTCTCGCTGAGATGGCATTCCTTCTTCTCGGGCGAATACCACGGCCCGAATTCGCCACGGAACACGACGCCATCTCCCGTGTCGAGAAACATCTGTGCCGCGCAGCAGGCGGTGCGACTCTCCGTATCCGAGGGATCGGTCTTGCGGAACGCTATTCCTACGTAGCACACGCCCTCCCGAGCGCTCGCAAGCCGCCACGGCTTCCCGCCTGCTTTGTAGTAAATGGCCGTTGAAAGGTTCCACGCACGATCCGAGAGCACGGTAAGGCCGCGCTCGTGGAGATCACCGGAGTCCTCGATGCGCAGCGTCGATTCGCGCACGATCTGCACCGGGATACCGGTCTCCATCACGCGTGCTTTGAGCTGGCGACGGAAATCGACTGAGAGTTCGTACTCCTCGGTCCTGTAGGTGCCGAAGAGATCCGGCTGGACGCGGCGGACTGTGCGCTCATGCAGCGAGGGCGAGCTGCCGATGCCGTCCTGGATCGTTGACTTCGGCCGGCAGTTCTTCCAGATCAAATCAGGCACGATGCACAGCACCACATCGAATCGCTCGTCGCGCTCCTTGAGGCGATTGATGACCTGCACGTAGAAGTCCACGACAGCGTGCGCGCGGCGATTCGGATCCCGGAGGCGAGACGCTTCGAGGAGCTTCGTGCGGTCAAGCGCTTCGGCGAAACTCGGCTTCGCTGGCCACGAGGTTGCGAACGCTGCCTCGAATCCGGGATACGGAGGCCACAGAAGCTTCGCTTTCGCGAGGAGCGATGGATCACCGTACTTCTGCGAGACGATCGGGCCTGCGAGCACCTGCGCGAATTGCTCGAACGCTGCGAGTCCTTCCGGAGCACCGATCACCGCATAGCTGATCCCCTTCGGGTGCGATGCGTCATCCGCGTCGAAGGGACCGAATAGCGCGAGTCCCGCATGTGGATCGACGAGTTTCTGGCCATAGCGAAAATCCAGCCGCGGCTCGGCGAGGAGCGTGAGGTCGATCGTGGCAGCGCTACTCATCGCCATCGAGGTCAGCATCGCCTTCGTCATCGTGGTCGAGCGCCTTCACGGCTTCCTCAGCGTACGCTTCGACCTCTTTCTCGATCGGCTTGAGCAACTCTTCATCGATCGCTTTCGCGGTCGCGCCGGAGAGCGGCTGCGCCGACATCACCACTGCGCGCTCGGGATCGTCCCCGATCGTCACCGCTGCCCCGTCATCTGCCATGAAGATCAGCACCGCTTGCTGTCGTGTGAACCACTGATGGTTCCACCAGCTCTTCGCAATTTGCTTTCGGCGCGCGAGGAGCGAGCGAGGTGCGAGCAGAGACTTGTCAGGGTTTGTGAGATGCAACCTCAGCACGAGCCGCGCGGCAAAACCGTCTCCAAGTTCCCGCACTGCGAAACTCGGCGCGAGGTGGTAATTGAACATCCCGCCCGCGGGCGCTTTGCGATCGCCGGCGACGAGCATGGAGGCTTTACGCCCGGTCGCCGTCTTGTATGGAAGCTTGTTGTGCTCCGCCAGGCCAAACGGAAAGTAGACGAGACCATCCTTGTATCGAAGTCCGCGCCGGCGCAGAAGTGCCTCGAGCGAGCGGCGAAGCAGCGAGACCGTAACATCGCGCGAGCGAATGCCTTCGATCAGCGGCTCGTCGCGCCAGCGACGCGGCTTCGCATCGAGGAGCTCGCATTCGTCGCTCACCGATGACGGGGGGTGCGCGAAAGCGATGACCCGCTTTCCGTCGATATCGTAAAACGCCCAGGTTCCGAGAAACCGCTTATCGACCGACTTCTGGAATTGATAGACAACAAGTTCGTCCGGGATTTGAAGAAACGGAAACCAGTTCGTAAAAACCGGATCGCGACGGTCCACGAGCACGGGCTCGGCGAGCACCGCATCGAGCGCCGCGGCGCGGCCGTGATCCATGAGCGGGCGCGGCGTGTTGATGGATTCGAGTTTCTTGAGAAGTTGTGCGAGCCCCTCAGACCACCTTTCGAACGGAATGAACGTGAGGTCGCTCACCATCCAGTTGAGATCCGAGGCCTGCAGGCCATCGACGTTTAGCGGAATGAGAAAGTCGATCTTTCGCTCCCGTGCGAGGCTCAACGCGAGCGTCCGCTCTTTTTGTGGATTGGGTTTACTCAGCGAAGACTGCGAGAGCAGGGCGATCATCCGAAACGTGCCGTGCCGAATCGCACGGTCGATGTCCGATGGGTAACTCTCGCCGCCTAGTAGTTTGAAGCGGTCAATCCAGACGCGGTAGCCGGCCGCAGTAAGCTTGAGCGCGAGCCACTCGGCGAGCGCTCCATCTTCCCATGCGTAGCTGATGAACAGGTGATCCGGTCCAGCCGGTGCTGACGCAGCCCCTCCGCTCTTTTTTCGCCCCTTCATCACTTCCATCGTACTGGCGCAGCGCGCCATGAACAATCCGCAACCATGACGCCAGAACGCATGAACTGTACGCCGCGCTACTCCTTGTAGAATCGCCACGACGTGTCGACGCTCCAGTCCACACGATCCCAATTTCCGCTCCAGAACTTGGCCACCACGCTGGGCGAACTGGGTCCTCCGCCCCTGCGCTAAGTCGTCGATACGGCACACCCGAAATGGGCCCTCGGTTCCTCGGTTCTTCGGGAGAAGGAACGGCTGAGTGTCCCGAGCAACTGAGAGACCGAGGACCGAGCATCTACGAATCTTTTCGTTGACTCCATACGAAACCTTTCGTATCCTCCGGCGTACTTAGATCCGGAGGCAGGTATGGGAGACAAGATTCCTCGTCCCACCGATGCAGAGCTGGCGATCCTGAATGTGCTCTGGGAGCGCGGGGCCAGCACCGTCCGCGAGGTGCACGATGCGCTCATCGGCACGCACGGCACCGGCTACACCACAGTGCTGAAGCTCCTGCAGATCATGACCGAGAAGGGGCTCGTGGTGCGCGACGAGTCGCAGCGCGCGCACGTCTACTCCACGACGATCAGCGAGCAGCGCACGCAGCGCCAGCTCCTCGGCGATCTGATCGACCGCGCGTTCCGCGGCTCGCCCGCGCAGCTGGTGATGCAGGCGCTGTCGGCGAGCCGGGCCAGCGCCGAGGAGCTCACGGCCATCCGCCATTTGCTGGATCAGATGGAAGGAGAGGTGAAATGAACGCGATGGAGATCTTCACGGCACCCCTGGCGCAGGCCATCGGCTGGGCCCTCCTGCATCTGCTGTGGCAGGCCACGATCGTCGCCGGCATCCTGGCCGCGACGCTGACGCTGCTCTCGCGTCACAGCGCGAACACGCGCTACGCGGTCTCGTGCGCCGCGCTCACGCTCGTCTTCGCGATGTTCGTCGCCACCGCGGTCCGCTCCTATGAGCCCGCGCCGGCGCCGAGCGCGCCCACCGCTAGTGAAGAGAAGCTGGTGCCGGTCACGCGAGTCCCGGTGCTCCTCGCCGCCGCCGCGACGGAGTCGTGGCGCGAGCGGATGGTGGCCTCGATCGCCGGCGCGCGGCAGTGGCTGCCGGGCATCGTCGCGATCTGGCTCCTCGGCGTGGTCGTTCTCTCCTCGCGCCTGCTCCTGAGCTGGGCGCGCACGCGGCGTCTCGCCAGCCGCGCCACGCAGGAAGCGAGCGCGCACTGGCGCTGGGTCGCTCGCCGCCTCTCCGACGCCCTCGGATTGAAGCGCGCCGTCCGCATCATCGAGTCGGCAGCCGTCGAAGTGCCGTCGGTCATCGGCTCGCTCCGTCCGGTGATCCTGCTCCCCGCGAGCGCGCTCACCGGCATGACGCCGGAGCAGATCGAAATGGTCCTGGCGCACGAGCTCGCGCACATCCGCCGTCACGACTTCTTCGTCAACCTGATGCAGGCGATGGTCGAGACGCTGATGTTCTATCACCCGGCGGTGTGGTGGATGTCGCGCCGCGTGCGCATCGAGCGCGAGAACTGCTGCGACGACCTCGCGGTCGCCGTCTGCGGCAACCCGCTGCAGTACGCGCGCGCGCTGACCCGCCTCGAGGAGCTCCGCGCGCACGCGCCGGCCATCACCGTCGCCGCGAACGGCGGCTCGCTGCTCGGCCGCATTCGCCGTCTCGTCACCGATCGTGCGGAGTCAACCGGCTCGACTTCGCGTTGGGCGGCGGCGGTCGCGATGCTCTCCGTCGTGATCATCGCGATCGCCGTTCCGTCCCTCCCCGCGCTCGCCGACCGCGACACGAAGAAGAAAGAACAGAAGACCGAAGCGAAGATCGAGTCCTCGACGCACATCGAGGTCGTCGAGCCCGCGCCCGCGGCCGAGCCCGCGACGCCGAGCCCCTCGCCGGAAGCCGCGGCCGCAGCGGAAGCGTATGCGGAAGACTCCGGCGACATCGACGTCGAACTGCCGGATGATGACGAAGCCGCTCCGGTCGTCGCCGCGACTCCGGTGGCCGCGGTCACGCCGCGCATCGTCCCGCACCTCGCGCCGCGACCGATGGCCACTCCGCGGCCGCCGATGCCCGCCGCCCCCGTCGCGATGCCTGCGCCTGTCGCCGAGATCGCGGCGTTCGCAGCGGCCGATGCCATGGATCACATGTGGGGCGGCGGCGAGGGAACGGACCGCGACGGCAAGTTCGGCAAGTCGGGCAAGCTGACGGTCGACGAGCTGATCGCGCTCCGCACCGCCGGCGTGACGCCGCAGTACGTGCAGAAGATGCGCGCGCTCTTTCCCGACGTCACCCTCGGGCAGATCGTCGGGCTCGCGCACATGGGCGTGACGTCGGAGTACGTCGCCAACATGCGCGCGGCCGGCGTGGAGATCAAGACCAGCGCCGACGCGCGGAAGCTCGCGGCGATGGGAGTGACCTCGGAGTTCGTGAAGAAGCTCGCCGCGGCCGGCTACTCGAATCTCTCGATCAAGGAGCTCTCCCGTCTCGCCGCCGCGGGCGTCGACGAGGACTTCATCCGCGAGATGTCGAAGTACCGCGACAAGAACTAGCGAGTCCCGAGGAGAAAGACCCATGAAAAGAACGCTTGCCATCGCCGCCGTCCTTCTCTTCGCCGTCGCCTCCACCGCCCTGGCCGAGCTGCACGGCTCGTGGACCGCGGACTCGTGGGAGACGAAGCCGGACCGCCTGCAGCTGAACATGAGCCGCGGCCGGTCTCACAACTACGGCCATTCGATGAATCTCTCGGAGCTCACGAACCTCTCCGAGGCGCAGGTCGCCGGCGCGACCGCGGTTCCGGTGCAGTTCCAGCTGGTGCGCGAGGCCGGCACGATCTCGTTCGAGGGCTCGTTCAAGAACGGCGACGGCGCGGGACAGTGGACGTTCGCTCCGAACGGCGGCGTCCTCTCATCGCTGCGCGCGCTGGGCGTCGAATTCGAGCGCGCCCACCAGACCGAGGAGGAAGAGCTGCTGTCGCTGGCGCTGCTCGACGTCTCGACCGCCTACATCAAGTCGATGCAGGCGATCGGCTATCGCGAGTCGCTCGAGAAATACACCTCGATGCGCATTTTCCGGGTGACGCCGCAGCTGGTCTCCGAGCTGCGCAGCCTCGGGTTCGACCGGCTCTCCGCCGACGAGCTCGTGACTGCGCAGATTCACAAAGTGACGCCCGACTACATCCGCCAGATGCGCGCCGCCGGCTACAACCTCAAGTTCGACGATCTGATCGCCTTCCGCATCCACCGCGTCGACGCGCAGTTCATCAACGACCTCCGCGACCTCGGCTACGAGAAGGTCGACGCCGACGATCTCGTGGCCATGCGCATCCACCGCGTCACGCCGGCGTACATCCGCGAGCTGAAGTCCGCCGGCTACAGCAGGATCCCGGTGCAGAAGCTGATCGAGATGAGGATCCATCGCATCGACGCCAAGTTCATCGAGGGGATGAAGGAATAGTGACAGCCGCCACGTAGCGGATGTCCCCCCCACCCTGGGTCAGCCGGAACGGATGAATCTCGACCTCGCCGTCGCGCATGACGACGACGAGGCCGCGGCTGATGCCCATCGGTCCCGCGGCGAAGTAGCGCACGCCGACGTGATACGTGCCGCGGTCGAGCGACTTCGTGCGGATCACCTCGGGGCCGAGGCCCTGGGTGATGTCTTCGTAGAGCGTCAGTCCCGACTTCGTGTCCTTGTGGCCGTAGAAGCACTCCTCGCCTGACGGATCGACGACGTGCAGATCGACGTCGTTGGCGTCGGTCTCCCACGCCAGCGTCACGCGCAGCGCGTCGGTGCGCTCGAGATCGACGTCGTAGTCTCGCGCGCGCTCGGCGATCTCGCCGCGGCGCGACGGGTCTTTCTTCATCCAGGCGCGATAGACGTAGCCGAGCTCTTCGCGGATCACGCGCTGCACGTCGCCGTACCAGCCGGGGAAGGTCTGGCGCGTCGCCGACTCGAGGACGCGGGCGGCTTCTTCGACGCGCCCTTCGCGCCAGAGCATGAGCGCGAGGGAGCGGTAGCCGTTCGCGCGGTCGGGCCGCACTTCGAGCGCCTTGCGCAGCGGCGACTCGGCGAGCTTGGCGCGGTGCGCGCGGAGGAGCAGAAGTCCCGCGCGCTGCAGGAGCTCGGTCTTCGCCGGCGCGATCTCGATCAGCGACGCGAACGCGCGCGCCGCCTCGTCGTCCTTGCCGAGCTGCTCGTCGGCGAGGCCGAGCACTTCGTAGACCTGCGGGTTCTCCGGATCGTACGGCTGCCACTGCAGCGCGAGCGCGCGGACTTCCCGCCATTCGCCCCACGCGGCGAGCGCCTCGCCGAGCTGGTTGTACAGCTCGCGGTCGCGCGGATCGCTCTTCAGCTTCGACTGCAGCTCGGAGATCGTGTTTTTCGACGGGCGCTCGGTGCGCGTCCAGTCGGGCTCGCGCGATTTGGCTTCTTCGCGGATCTGTGCAGGCCTTGGCGGAGGCGGTGGTGCGGGTGGCGGTGGGGGCAGCGATGACGGAACGCGCATCGGCGCGGGGACTTCGCGCGGCATCAGCGCGGGCGCTTCCGCGACGGTGGACGGCGACGGCACGCCGCCGACGGTTCCGCCGGCCACGCCGCCCACGACTCCGCCGACGACTCCGCCGGCGACTCCGCCTTCCACGCCGCCTACGACTCCGCCCTCCACGCTTTCCAGCTCCGCCTCGTCCTCGTCCGCGCGGACGAAGTCGCCGGGCGGCAGCTCCACGGATGCGGCGGGAGGAAGCGGCGCAGCCTTGGCGGCGGCGTCGCGCATCGCCCGCTGCGCCTGTGCGATCGCTGTGGGTGGCCGGCGATCGACGCGGCCGATTCCGCCCGCCTCGATCGTGAGGATGTCGGCCAGCGCGCGGCGATCGAGCCCGAAGCGCTGATAGTCGAATTCGCTTTCGAGGACGAGCATCGTGGTGCGGGGAATGACGACGCGCTGCTCGACGCTGACTCGCACCTGTTCGGTCGCGAGCGCGCGCTTCACCGACTCGGCGGTCTCGTTGGCTTCGCGCTCGGCGAGATACTCGAGATACGCGCGATACGCCTCGCGCTCGAGCAGCGGCGCGAACTGCGCGGCGATGCGCGTCACCGGCACGGCGGCGATCTTCGACTCCGCGCCCGCCTTCAGCTTGCCGAGGACCAGGATCTCGTCGCCGGGGGCGACGTCGTCGAAGTGCGAGGGATAGATCCACTCCGCGGCGGCGTCGGCGACGTCGACCGAGCCACCGAGCGGGCGGCGGAGATCGTTCGCGGCCTCCCGCGCGCGTGAGTCGAGCGTGTCGGTGAACGGGATGCGGATGACGCGGCCGCGGCCGGCCACGAGCGCCTTCGCGGTCTGCGCGTCCTCGCGGCTGCCGAGGATCAGCGCGTGGAGCGTGATGTTCGCGGGAAGCGCCGGCGGCTTGTCGCCGAGGGTGGAGACGAGATCGCTGGCAACGACGATGGCGCGCGAAGAGTCGGCGCGCGCGATGTCGGAGTAGAGCGCTCCGAGGTCCGTGCCGCCGAGAAACAGCCGCGCGCGCAGCAGCTCGCCCACGCGGCGGGACATCGCCGATGCGGAGCCGCTGGCGAGTGGCACCACGTCCTGATCGAACGCGACCAGTTGCACGTCGTCGGTCGGGGGAAGGGCGCCGAGGATCTGCTCGAGCGCGCGAATGCGATGCGGCGCGCCCTCGGCCGAGGAGGCCGACGTATCGATATAAAACCGCCACGTCCCTGTGGAGCGGCGGGCTCTTAGCCCGCCCACCCCGGCGGGCTGAGAGCCCGCCGCTCCACCAGTCAGGGCGGCGACGTAGAAGTCGCCGGAGCGGAGGATGCGCGCCGAAGGCGCGTCATCCGCCTTCACGGTCAGCACGATGTCGCGGTCCGGAGTCCAGTCCACCTGATCGAAGCTGGTCACCTGCGCGGTGCTCGTCGCCAGCTCGCCCCTGGCCTGCTCGCCCGGCACCGGGGTCACGAAGCCGCGGAAAGTCAGCTTGTTGACTTTCGACATGCCGCGCAGCGGCAGCGCATACACGCGCACGCCGTCGCGCAGCGGCAGGAGCGTCGTGTACGACAGCACCAGCCGCACCGTCGCATTCGCCTCGATCGGGAAAATGCGCGCCGAGAAGCGGTTCCCCTGATCCTGTTCCAGCAGCGCCGGGTCGCGCATCTGGTGGAGGAACGACTCGTAGACCTGGTTTGCGCGGAGCCGCTCGACGACCTCCCCTTCCATCAGCTGCCCGTTCACTTCCTTCGCGAAGCGGCTGATGGCCGCGTTCTGCGGCAGCGTGCAGGTGAAGCGTCCCTCGATGCGCCGCGACTGCGGATTGCGGAAGCGCAGCTCCAGCTCGGTCAGCGACAGCATCCCGTGGATCGCCGCGCGCGCGGAGAGATCCTCGAGGATGAGCTCCTGGCCGTCGGGATCGGCGAAGGTGATGGGTGGAGGAGGGGGAGTCGTGTCGGCAACGGCGTCCTTGTGGAGCGACAGGCTCTCAGCCTGTCGGGTTTCTTCCGGTTCCGGCGAGCTGAGAGCTCGCCGCTCCACGGGAGACGCGGTGACGAGCAGAGTCAGGAGCGCGGCGACGGGTCGGACATACATATTCATGCCTTCTTAGACACGCTTCCGGCCGGGAGAAAACCATGCGATCATCCGAACCGCCGGCCCTGATGATCCAACAACTCGTTTCAACGCCCGTCGAGCGTACGTACGCGCCCGAAGAGTCGCCGTACAGCTCGATCATCATCGACGTCACGCATCGTTGCAACATGGCGTGCCGCAACTGCTATCTCCCGAACCGGGTCATTCCCGACCTCGACGCGCGCTGGCTCTCGGGAATCTTCGCGCGCCTGCCGCGCGGCACGTTCGTCCGCCTCGTCGGCGCGGAGCCGACGGTGCGCGAAGACCTGCCCGACCTCATCCGCGACGTCCGCGCGCATGGCCACGTTCCGGTCATCGTCACCAACGGTCTCAAGCTCGCCGACCGCGCCTACGTGCGCATGCTCAAGGACGCCGGTCTGCGGGTGGTCGCGCTCTCGCTCAACGGCGTCTTCGACGACGACCTCTACGAGGCGATCGACCAGATGCGTTGCGCGGCGCGCAAGCGCGCGGCGTTCGAGAACCTCCGCGCCGAGCGGATCTACAGCGTCGCCAGCATGATCCTGGTGCGCGGCGTGAACGAGCACGCGCTGCCCGAGCTCATCGCCGCGGCGCGGCGCTCGCCGAACGTCCGCGAGCTCCACGTCCGCTCGATCGGCGCGATGGGGCGCCACATGGAAGACGTTTCGTTCACGCTCGACGAGCTGTTCGCGGAGTTCATCGCCGCCGCGGGCATCGATGCCTCGGCAATCGCGCGGCAGGAGCTGACCGAGACCTCGCACGACTTCGTCTTCGGAAAGCTGCGCGTGCAGCTGACGGTGTGGCCCGACCTGAACAGCAGGTTGCGCGGCCGCCTGACGCCCGAGGGGATGATCGCGCCGTTCATGGAGCACGTGATCGCCAACGAGGGAGGCTATTGAGCTTCGCGGAGACGCTCCTGGCCGCGGCGCGGCCGTTCGACATGGCCGCGAGCCCGTTCATCGAGCGCGTACGGCGCGGCGGATGCGACCGCGAGACACTGCGCCGCTACGCGGTCACCATCTACGCGATGGCGGCGCGCTTCCCGCGCAATCTCTCGGCGGTGCTGAGCATCTGCGAGGAGCGCGCGATGCGCCGCTTCCTGCTCCGCAACCTCGCCGAGGAAGAAGGCCTCGTGGCGTTCGGCCCGGGCGGCGCGGCGGCTTACGAGGACGCGATGCATCACACCGAGCTGGCCTCGCGCTTCGCGCGCGCGGCAGGAGCGACGCATGACGAGCTCGCGGCCGCGCAGGCCGAGCCGTCGCGCTGGTTTCGCGCGGCGCTCGAAGCCGGCAACTGGATCGGCGCGACGGCGTTCTTCTCCGTCGGCGTCGAGGCGAACGTGCCGCGCACGTTCTCGCTGCTGATCGATCCGCTCTCCCGGCTCTACGACTTCTCCTCCGCGGATCTCACCTTCCTCACCGAGCACCTCGGCGCGGACGAGCGGCACGGCGTCGAGGCCGCGGAGCTGATCGCCGGAGCCGCGTCGACGGAGGCGATGCGCGGGCAGGCGCTCGAAGGTGCGCGCCGCGGCGGCAGGTCGTGGTGGAACTTTCACCGCCTCGCGGCCTGATGCTCCGCCGCGTCATCTGGCGCGCGCTGGCGAAAAGCGCGGCGCTGTTCTTCGCGGTCATTCCGAGGGGGCGGCGGTTTCGCGTCGCGCTGCGGCTCGCCGAGGTAGTCGCGGTCATCGCCGGCGCGTGGCTGCAGCGGCGTGGCATGCGCGGCGCGTGGGCGACCGGACCGTATGACGAGGCGCTGCGCTTCGTGATGCGCGTGCTCGCCGATGGCAACGTGAGGTTCGATCCGGAGCTGGTCATCGACAGCACCGCGGCGCTCGAGCGGCGCGCGATCTATGTGAGCGCGCACTTTCCCATCAGCGCGTTCTTCCTGCGTCACGCGCACGATCGCGGCGTCCATCCGGTGGTGGTGAAGGCGTTCCCGGAGATCGACGCGTTCGTCTGGGGCACGGGCGAGCCGTTCCACGCCGTGCCGCGGAGTCAGGCCGTGCTGGTGAGACTGCGGCGGCACATCGAGGAAGGCCATCCCGCGCTCGTTCTCATCGACACCGAGCAGGGCGAGACGGTGCCGTTCGAGTCTCCCTACGGCAACACAACGGTCGCCACGAACATCTTCGAGTTCGCCGGACGCCTCGGCATCCCGACCTTTTTCCTGGCCGTGCGCCTCGGGCGCGTGCCGGTGATCGTCATCCGTCCGATGGCCCCCGATCCGGCGGAGTTCATGGCGCTGCTGAAGGAGCAGGCGGCGCTGATCCGGCGCTGAGCTCTGTGGACTGCGGCGGCGATGCCGCCGCTTTCAAAAGCGGCAGCCTTGCTGCCGCAGTCCAAACAAGCCCTCTTTGTGGTCTGCATCACGGCCGCGCCGGGAAAATGGCCTACAATTATTGTCGCCCATTCTTATTTGGTCCCAGGGAGAGCCATGCGCCTGAACGTCCGGCATCTGATGTCGTTGGCAATACTCGTCTTAGCGGCGACGGCGGCGTCCGCCGACAACTTCACGCTCGTCTCCGCGGGCGGCAACTGGAGCAATACGTCGGTCTGGCTGCAGAACGCCGTGCCGGCCACGCGCTATCCGGGGCAGCTCGTCGGCACGACCGATAACGTCAGTCTCACCGCCTCGTTCTATACGGTCACCGTCGACGTCACGGTCGCCGAGGCGGTCACGCTCAACACGACCTGCCCGAGCAACACCAGCACGTGCGTCACCGATGTTCCGGCCGGCGGCACTCTCCTGCTCGCCGGCGGCTCGATCGGCAGCGACGCGCACCTCAAGCTCTCCGGCGGGACGATCACCAACAACGGGACGCTCAACCTCAACGCCAGCTCGAACTTCGACTGGACCGCCGGCACGCTGAACGGCAGCGGCCAGGTCTCGGCCGTGGCGGCTTCGAACATCAACGCCACCGGCTCGTCGATGATCCTCACCGGCGGTGAAGACATCGTCCTGAGCGGCACGCTCACCTACGGCTCGACCGCCAGCGGCTTCTCGATCAACAGCGGCTCGTCGATCACCATCCTCACCGGCGGGGTGATCGACATCAAGAACTCCAGCGGCATCAACACCGACGGCGCCGGCAGTCCGAACATCACCATCAACAGCGGCGGCACGTTCAAGAAAACGGGCGGCGCGTTCGGGACGAACATCCTGCCCACGGTGCACAACGCGGGGCTGGTGCAGACCACCATCAACACGCTGGTGCTCACCGGCGGCGTGAGCAGCGGGACGTTCGACATGAGCGGCGCCGGCACCGGCATCGGCTTCGCCGGCAACCCGACGCTCAACAACGGCACGATCATTCAGGGCGCGGGAACCGCGTTCTTCGGCAGCCAGGTCACCATCAACGGCACCGTCACCGCGACCAACGTCTCGATGGACTCGTTCGGAGGGATCCTCGGCGGCGGCACGCTCGAGGTCAGCGGCGGGTTCGCGTGGCGCGGCGGCACGATCTCGGCGGCTACGCTGAAGATGCTGCTCGGCTCGACGTTGAACCTCACCGGCGAGAGCGGCGCCACGCTCACAAACAACGGCAGCGTGATCGTGAACGGCACGTTCGACGTCAACCCCGGCGTCGGGACGCTGTCCCTGACCAACGGCGGCGTCATCACCAACACCGGGACGATCAATCTCGCCGGCGACGTCAGCATCGGCTCGAACTCCACCGGCAACCCGCGCATCGACAACTCGTCCGGGGCGCTGATCGTCAAGAACGCCGGCGCAGGCCTGGCCACGCTGACCGTCGGCATCAACAACAGCGGCGACGTGAAGTCGACCAGCGGCAACATCGTGTTCAACAAGGGCGGCACCCACACCGACGGCGTCTTCCACGTCTGCGACGGCTGCTACTTCGACTTCGCCGGCGGCACGCACACGCTCGACAACACGACCCTCACCTACTGGAACACCGGCACCGGCTCGGCGCTCAAGCTGGCCGGGGCGACGTTCAACGTCGTCAATCCGGACGGCGCCTACGTCGGCATCGACTTCTATCAGTTCTCGGGCACCGTCACCGGCGACGGCATCTTCAACATCGACTCGAATTTCACGTGGAGCGGCGGCACGCACTCCGGCACCGGAACCACCGACCTGACCAGCGGCCACACCCACAAGTTCGACGGCGCGAACGGGGCGATGGTGCTGACCGGGCGCTACATCCCCAACCACGGCATCCTCAATTACTCGCCGGCGTCGAACAATCTCTCCATCACCGGCGGCGGCATCATCAAGAACTTCGCCGGGCTGAACCTGACCAACGACGCGCCGATCAACGGCGACGGCACGGGGCAGATCCTCAACGAGGGCGGCACGGTCACGAAGAACGGCGGCAGCGGACTCTCGCAGATCAACGCCATCTTCGACAGCTACAACCCGGTGATCATCATTTTCGGGCGCGGGGCGCGCGAGCAGGGTCTCGTGCCGATCGGCGCGTCGCTCACCGTCAACAGCGGCCAGGTCGGACTCAACGCCGGCGGCACGAACAGCGCGAACATCATCATCCCCAACGCCACCAACGCGGTCGTCTTCGGCGGCGGCACGTACACGCTGGCGGCGGGCACGAACACGGTCGCGACCGATCTCGGCGTCTTCCGCGTCAACGGCGGCACGCTGACGCTCGGCACGGCGCTCTCGCTCAAGAATGTCGAGCTGCTCTCCGGCACGATCACCGGATCCGATCTCAACGTCACCAACGCGATGAAGTGGACCGGCGGCACGCTGCTCGGCCCCGGCACGACCACGATCGCGGCGGCAGCGACGCTCTCGCATCTCTCGCCGACCCTGCCGACGTTCCTCAACAACCGTACGCTCGACGTCGACGGCACTGCCGACTACGAAGGCAGCGGCCTGCAGCTCCTCAACAACGCGACCATCAACAACAAGGCCGGGGCGACGTTCAACGTGCGCGACGGCTTCATCCTCAACGGCGCCGGCGGCAACTTCTTCAACAACGCCGGCACGCTGAAGAAGATCGGCACGTCGACGGGGATGCGCTTCGACGTCCCGGTCGTGAACAGCGGCACGGTCAGCTCCGAGGTCAACGGACAGTCGCTGATCTTCGCCGGCGGCGGCTCGCAGAGCGCCGGCTCGCTGACTACCACCGGCAGCGCGCTGATCGACTTTTTCAATGGCACGTTCACGGTGAGCGGCGGCGCGCTCTCCGGCACCGGCCAGCATCGCGTCAACGGCGGCACGCTGAAGATCACCGTGAACCTCGGCCCGCCCGCGATCACGCTGGCGCTGTTGAGCGGCACGCTGGAGATCACCTCGCCGAACACCTTCCAGGTCAACTCGCTGGCCTTCACCGGCGGCACGGTGCAGGGGCCCGGCACGCTGCGCGTCTTCGGCGGCTCGATCGGCAACACCTCGCCCACAAGTCTCGCCGGCGGCGCGACGCTCACCATTGCCTCGGGACCGTTCAACTACAACGCCGATCTGGTCAGCTTCCTGACCATCAACGACACCGCGAAGCTGAACGTGGAGAGCGGCTCGCCGTTCTCGATGCTCGGAGACAGTGTGATCAACGGCGCGGCGACGGCGGCGGTGACGAACAGCGGCACGTTCCGCAAGACCGGCGGCACGCTGACCACCATCAACGTTCCGTTCACCAGCTCGCTCGGCAGCGCCGGCGCGACCAACGGCATGCTGCGCTTCGGCGCGGGCGGCACGATCTCCACGCCGATCGAGACCGGCGTCGCCGCCGAGGTCTCCTTCGCCACCGGCACGTACGCCATCAACAGCGGCGCCTCGGTGACCGGCACCGGCACGATCCTCGTCGAGGGAGGCACGGTCAACGTCAACACCGCGTTCTCCGCTCCGAAGGTCGACTTCGCGTTCGGCACGATCGGCGGCAGCGGCAGCCTCACCGTAACGACGAAGCTGCAGATCTACACCGGTCCGGCCACGCTCAACGTCCCGCTGACGAACGGCGGCACGATGACGATCGAAGCCAGCCTCGCGGGCAGCGGCTCGATCCTCAACAACGGCACGTTCAACCGCGTGTTGGCAAGCTCGCCCTCGCTGGCGCCCGCGTTCACGAACGCCGGCACCGCGAACTTCAACGCCGGCTCGATCGGCTTCACCGGCGGCTACACGCAGACCGCCGGCTCGACGAACCTCCTCGGCGGCACGTTCACCTCGCCGCTGACCGTGAACATCAACGGCGGCCTGCTGCAGGGCAACGGCACGATCGGCGCGTCGGTCGCGAACAACAACGGCACCGTCGCGCCGGGACTGAGCCCCGGAGTCATCGTCATCAACGGCAACTACTCGCAGGCGCCGAACGGCATCCTGAACATCCAGCTCGGCGGGACCGCGCCGGGCACGCAGTACGACCAGCTCGCCGTCACCGGCTCGGCCACGCTGGCCGGCACGATCAACGTCACGCTCATCAACGCGTTCACGCTCTCGAACGGCGACGTCTTCAACGCCGTCACCTACGCCGCGCACAGCGGCGTCTTCGCGCCCGAGAATCTCCCGCCGTTCCCCGGCGGCACGTTCACCTCGACCTACACGCCGGCCGCCTATCAGCTCGCGGCCGCGGTCGCTAGTCCGGCCGACGTCTCGGTGGCGAAGACCGGCCCGGCGACGGCGCAGTCGGGAGACTTCGTCAGCTACACCATCGTGGTGAAGAACCTCGGCACCACGACCTCGGCCAGCGTCATCCTGAACGATCCGACTCCGGCGGGTCTGACGTTCAAGGCCAACACCGGCGACTGCACCGTCGCGTTCCCCTGCACCCTCGGCGCGTTGCCGGCGGGCGCCATACGGACCATCGTCGCCACGTACAAGGTCGGCATCACCGCCGGCGCGATCACCAACACCGCATCGATCGCCGTCACCGACCCGAACAACGCCAACAACACCGCCTCCGCAGTGACGACCGTCTCCTGCCCGAACGTCGCGCCGACGAACCTCTCGCCGTCCGGCAACGCCGGCGTCGCCGGCACGCTGTCGTGGAACGCGACCGGCGCGGAGCTGTACGAGGTCTTCCTCGGGCCGAAGGGCAGCGGCTGCTCGACGTCGCTCGGAAAGACGACCGTCAACACGTTCAACTACTCCGGCCTGCAGCCGAACACCGAGTACGAGTGGCGCGTGGAGAGCTCGTTCGACGGCTGCCCGATTCAGAGCAGCGCCTGCGTCGCGTTCAAGACCGACGCCTGCAACGCGCTCGAGGCGCCGATCGCCAGCGTGATCGGCGAGGCGACGTCGGCGAAGAGCTACGCCGTGCAGTGGGAAGTGGTGCCGTTCGCGACGCGCTACGAAGTCGACGAGGCGACCGACGCCGGGTTCGGCGACGCCGTCACCACCGTCGTCAATAACGGACTGTCGCTGGCGTTCAACCACGAGAGCGCGCAGCCGAAGGGCTATTACTACCGCGTCCGTCCGTTCGGCAGCTGCAACGACGCGCCGGGACCGTACTCGGAGACCATCCGCGTGGTCATCGTGCCGCCGTCGTCGCCGACGGCCAAGAATCCGGTCTTCAACGTGCCGGTCGGCTCGCACGACCTCCTGGTTCACAAGATCTTCATCCCCGGCGACCCGGGGCAGACGCTGTTCTACACCGCGAAATCCGATCGCGAGTGGCTCTTCGTCACGCCGCCGGCCGGCGCGCTGCCGCCGCAGGGCGTCACGCTCGACGCGATCATCGATCCGCACGAGCTGCCGAACGGCACGTTCACGGCGACGATCATCGTCACCATCGAAGGCGCCACCAGCGGACGTCTGGCGACCTATGGCTCGACGGTCAGCACGCCGATCTCGGTCAACCTCGTCACCCCGGTGACGCCGGTGCCGGTGAAGAGCGGGCCGTCGCAGTACTCGCTCATCGTGCCCGCGGTCGGCCACATCAACGGCATCGACTCCGCGTGGCAGTCCGACGTCCGCATCACCAACGCCGGCTTCCGCGCGTACAAGTACCGCCTCAACTTCACGCCGGCGAAGGGCAGCGCGGCCGGCGTGAAGCAGACCGACGTCACCGTCGACGCCGGCGCCACGATGGCGCTCGACGACATCGTGAAGAACTGGTACGGCTTCGGATCGCTCGGCGACGGCGAGAGCGGCACGCTGGAGATCGTCCCGCTCGACGATCCCGCCAACGCCTCACTGGTCACCGTCGCCGCGAGCCGCACCTACAACGTCACCCAGGCCGGCACGCTCGGGCAGTTCGTTCCCGCCGTGCCGTTCCCGAGCTTCGTCGGCAAGGCCGCGAGCGGCGGACTGGCGACGATCCTCAGCCTCCAGCAGCTCGCGCAGAACAACGCCTTCCGCACCAACGTCGGCGTCGTCGAGGCGCAGGGCAAGAGCGCGAACGCGGTGGTCAGCATCTTCAACGCCACCGGCCTGAAGCTGATCGACCTGCCGCAGACGCTGCTCGCCGGACAGCAGCTGCAGCTCAACGCGCTCCTCGCGCAGAACAACATCACCCTCGCGGACGGCCGCGTGGAAGTGCGCGTCACCGGCGGCGACGGCAAGGTCACCGCGTACGCGTCGGTGGTCGACAACGGCACCGGCGATCCGCTGCTCGTCAGCGGCGTGCCGCTGACCCAGGCCGGCTCCACGAAGTTCGTGCTGCCGGGCGCCGCGAACATCAACACCGGCTTCGCCGACTGGCGCACCGACATGCGGGTCTTCAACTACGGCACCGTGCCGCAGACCGCGACGCTGACGTTCTACCCGCTCGGCAACGGGACGCCGCGCAGCGCCGAGGTGCTGGCGAAGGTGGGAGAAGTGCTCGCGCTCGACAATGTGGTGAAGACGCTCTTCGGCGGCGACAACACCGGCGGCGCGGTGCACGTCACGACCTCGCAGCCGGCGAGCTTCATCGTCAGTGGGCGGACGTACAACCAGACCTCGAACGGCACGCTCGGACAGTTCATCAATGCGGTCTCGGTCGAGCAGGGCATCGCCCGCGGCGGACGCTCGCTGCAGATCCTGCAGATCGAAGACTCGGTGCGCTACCGCGCGAACATCGGCGTCACCGAGCTGTCCGGCAAACCGGCCACGGTCGAGATCTCGGTGATCCTCCCCGACTCGAAGATCACGCCGATCGTCGAAGTGCCGCTCGCCGCGAACGAGTTCCGCCAGCTCAACGTCATCCGCGAGCTCAACCTCGGCAACGTCTACAACGCGCGCGTGTCGGTGAAGGTGATCGGCGGAGACGGCCGCGTGACCGCGTTCGCGTCGCTGATCGATGAATTCACGGGGGATCCAGCGTTCATTCCGGGGCAGTGAGGACTACTTCCTCACTGCCCTTCGCTTGGTCTGCGACTCGTGCAATCCCACGACGAGCATGCCGCCGTCCGTGGTCGTCACGAGGAGCGGGAGGCGGGCGGTGTCGATCGTAAGAAAGCGCGACGACGCCTCCAGCATCGTGCTGTACGTCTCGGTCACGAACACCGGATCTCCTGCCGGCTCCTCGACGATGCCGGCCTCGATGCGCTTGAGCACGACCCAGGGATGGTCGCTGCTTCTGGTCGGCAGCACGATCACGTAGGGATCGCCGTTGCCCTGCGCCAGCGCCGCGATCGAGCAGCCCCACGTATCGCACGGCGCCGCCACCCAGCGGTAGCGCGGCGGGGACTCGGCGGTCTGGGCCGCGAGCGAACTTCCGGCGAGAAGCAGCGCGGTAAGCACCAGTCCGATAAACGTTCGCATCGGTGTGATCTCCGCCACACGCGCCTTGAAACACGCGTGCCATTTTGCCGGGTGAATTGGGCCCGACTTTTTCATAAGTGCCATCCCGGAGACCTTTTGCATGCCACGAAACACCGTGCTCAGGTTGCTCGCGCTGCTGCTCCTCGCGCCGGCCGCGCTGGCAACGACCTTCATCGTGCCTACCGATGAAGAACTGATCGCCAGGGCCGACGCGATCGTCGTCGCCACGGTCAGAAGTCATTCGGTCACGACCGTTCCCGAGATCCAGACCGTCTACGAGATCCGGATCGACCGCGTGCTCAAAGGCAGGCAGAGCACCGATCAGCTCCTGCGCATCGTCTCGCCCGGAGGCGAGCTGAGGGATCGCGGCGTCATCGTTCCCGGCGCGGCGCGTTTTGCCGACGGCGAGCGCGCGCTGCTCTTCCTCACCCGCGACACGAGGGGCTGGACGCCGACCGACATGACCCTCGGCAAATTCAAGTTCAGAACGACGACGCGCGGCGCGAGTGTTCTGGCCCGCGATACCGACGACATCTTCGGCTGGGATCGCTCCGGCAACGAGCACGTCGAGCGCGTGCGCGCCGAAGAGGCGTTCCTTCGCTTCATCGAAGCGCGCGTGCGCGGCGAGCGTCCGCAGGCGAGCTATTTCGTGGCGTCGAGCGACGCCGCGCTCGAAGACTCGGCCAACGACTCCATGACGCTGCAGCCGAACGCGCCGTCTTTCCCGGCGTACACCTATACCGACAACGTCCAGCTCAACGGCGTCTACATCGGCACGCGGTGGGAGGACATCGCCGCCGGCGCGACGTTCTATAAGCGAAGCGAGACGGACATCCCCAACGCCGCCGACGGCGGCGCGAGCGTGATTCAGAACGCGCTCGCGTCGTGGAACAACGAGTGCGGCTCGGTCATCAATCTCATCTACGGCGGAGAGCGCGCCAGCACGCCTTCCCTGAACCAGGACGGCATCAGCGTGGTCGAGTTCAACGATCCGCAGAACCGCGTCTCCGGCTCCTGGTCCGGCTCCGGCACGGTCGCCATCACGTTCCTCTCCTACTGGAACCCGCACGAATGGCCCACCGGAACGTTGTGGTGGTCGATCCGCGATGCCGACGTCGTCTTCCAGGACGGCTACACCGCGTCGAACGCCAGCTTCGCCACGGCCATGACCCATGAGATCGGCCACGGGCTCGGCTGGCGCCACTCCGACGCGCACTACATCCGCTCGGCCGGCTTCGACGAGCCCTGCCTGCCGGCCGTCGAAGAGTGCTCGAGCAACGCGATCATGTATCACAGCGCGATCTCGGCCCTCGGCTACACGCTGCAGACGTGGGATCAGAACGCGGCGCAGGCCGTTTACCCCGGCGGCTCCTGTGCCACGAGCGGTTTCTACGTGATCACGCCGTGCCGGCTGCTCGACACGCGGAACCCGACCGGTCCTTATGGAGGTCCGGCGCTGAGCTCGAATAGCGCGCGGAACATCGTCGTGACCGGCCAGTGCGGCATCCCTTCCGGCGCAACGGCGGTCGTGATCAATGTGGCTGCCGTCACGCCGCCGTCTCTGGGACGCCTGGTGGTTTATCCCGGACCGGCCGGCAACGCGGTGCCGAACGTCAGCACCCTCAATTTCAGGACCGGAGAGACCATCTCGAACAACGCCATCGTGCCGATCAGCCCCGACGGCAGCATCAACATCTACAGCACGGCGACGTCACCCATGCACGCCGTCATCGATATCTACGGATTCTTCAGATGAAACGGAATCGAGAGGAAGCCATGAAACACACCTTCACGCTCACAGCGTTCGCCGTCCTCGCGCTGGCACTCGCCGGCGACCTGCGCGCGCAGACCGGACCGTTGCAGTACTTCAGCGTCACGCCGTGCCGCGTGGTCGACACGCGAAACCCGAACGGCACGAACGGCGGGCCCGCGCTGACGGAGAACTCGTCTCGCGATTTCCAGATTCGCGGGAACTGCGGGGTCCCGACGACGGCCAAAGCCGTGTCGTTCAACCTGGCCGTCACGCAGGCGACCGCCACGAGCTTTCTGTCGGTCTGGCCGTCCGGTACGACCCGGCCGACCGCTTCGAACATCAACTTCAATGCGAGCCAGTTCTCCCTCTCGAACGGCGCGATCGTCGGACTCTCCACCAACACGAACGATCTGTCGGTGTTCAACCGGTTCGGGACGGTGCACGTGATCATCGACGTCAACGGCTACTTCCAATAAGGCGGCCTCCCGCTTGTGAAAGATTTCTCCAGTCGCATAGAATCGCGCCGCCTGCCGAGTAAGTGATGCCAGTTCAGAACGTTGACAACCCCGCTTCCATCATCCCCCGCAAGTCCGCGACCGCGCCCGGACAGATCGCCGAGAAGGGTCTCATCACCCTTCCCGGGGAGTCGGAGCGCGAAGTCGACGACCTCGCGGGCGCGACTTACCTGACCACGAAGCTCGACCAGGTCGTGAACTGGGCGCGCGGCAACTCGCTCTGGCCCCTGCCGTTCGGCACGGCCTGCTGCGCGATCGAGTTCATGTCGATGGTCTCGTCGCACTACGACGTGGCGCGCTTCGGCGCCGAGGTCGTGCGGTTCTCGCCGAGACAGGCGGACCTGATGATCGTCGCCGGCACCATCGTCGACAAGATCGCGCCGGTGCTGAAGAAGATCTACGACCAGATGCCCGAGCCGAAGTACGTCATCGCCATGGGCGCCTGCGCCACCTCCGGCGGCTTCTACCGCGCCTACCACGTCGTCCAGGGCATCGACGAAATCGTCCCCGTTGATATCTGGGTGCCGGGGTGTCCGCCGACGCCGGATGGGCTCATGTATGGCATTTTGAAACTGAAAGAGAAGATTGAAAGAGGAGAGATCCGGCGGGGATAGTTACTGAGTTGCTGAGTTGCTGAGTTACTAAAACCAGCAACCCAGCAACCTAGCAACCCAGCAACCCAAATGAGCACCCTCACCAAATTCAGCCCCATCCCCTACACCGGTCCCGCGCCGACGAACCGGCAGCCGTATGTGCCGGCGGAGGCGGGGGCGATGGACGCGCGCGGGGCGGAGATCGCGGCTCGGGTCGCCGGCCTCACGCAGGAGACGGGGCAGGATCTGCCGACGTTCATCGTCGATAAGGACCGCATCGTCGAAGTCCTCGGCGCCCTGAAGAACGAGCTGCAGTTCACGATGCCGCTCGACTGCTTCGGCGTCGACTATCCGAAACGCGATAAGCGCTTCGACGTCGTCTACCAGCTCTACTCGCTCGACCGCGGCGAGCGCGTGCGCCTCAAGGTGCGCGTCGGCGAAGGCGAGAGCGTGCCCACGAGCCTGCCGGTCTACAAAGGCTTCGACTGGTTCGAGCGCGAAGTGTTCGACATGTACGGCGTGAAGTTCGACGGACATCCGAACCTCCGCCGCATCCTCACCCACGAGAACTTCCAGGGCCACGCGCTGCGCAAAGACTACGACGCCGCGCAGCGCTGGCTGCTCACCGAGGAAGGCGTTGCGAAGATCATCCCCAAGATCGATCCGCGCTTCGAGCAGGAAGAAGCCGAATCCGATTTCGAGCGCGTGACGCTGAACCTCGGGCCGTCGCATCCGGCGACGCACGGCACGCTCCGCGTCGTGGTCACGCTCGACGGCGAGACCATCGTCGGCGCCGACACCGAGATCGGCTACCTGCACCGCTGCTTCGAGAAGATGTCGGAGACGCACACCTACCAGCAGGTGATCCCGTTCACCGACCGCCTCAACTACTGCTCGGCGATCATCAACAACGTCGGCTACTGCATGACGATCGAGAAGCTCCTCGGCATCCAGTCGCCGGCCCGCGCCGATTACGTGCGGCTGGTGCTCTCGGAGCTGATGCGCATCGGCGATCACCTCATCTGCATCGGCACCAACCTCGTCGACATGGGCGCGCTGACGAACTTCTGGTATCTGTTCCAGCCGCGCGAGGAGATGTACGGCCTCATCGAGGCCTGCTGCGGCGCGCGCCTGCTGCCGAGCTATCTCCGCATCGGCGGACTCGCCGTCGACGTGCCGCCGAACTTTCTCGAGCTGACGCAGCGTCTGGTGAGCTCGATCCCGCGCTTCCTCGACGACGTCGACAAGCTGGTGCGCACGAACCGCATCTTCCGCGACCGCGTCGAAGGCATCGCGCCGATCAGCGCGCAGGACGCCATCGACTACGGCTTCACCGGCCCGTGCCTGCGCGCCTGCGGCGTCGCCTACGACGTGCGCAAGGCCCACCCCTACCTCGGATACGAGACCTACGACTTCGACGTGCCGATCTCCGACGGCGGCGATACCTACGCGCGTTATCTGGTTCGAATGGAAGAGATGCGGCAGTCGCTGCGCATCATCCAGCAGGCCATCGACCGCGGACTGCCGGGCGGTCCGGTGATCGTCGACAATCCGTACGTGGCCCTTCCGCCGAAATCGAAGGTCTACAACGAGATGGAGTCGCTGATCTATCACTTCAAACTGATCATGCACGGCATCCAGCCTCCGGTCGGCGAGACCTACTTCCAGGTCGAAGGCGGCAACGGAGAGCTCGGGTACTACGTCGTCTCCGACGGCACGAAGAACCCGTACCGCGTGCGCGTGCGCCCGCCCTGCTTCGCGATCTACCAGGCCTTCGCGAAGATGATCATCGGGCAGAGCATCCCCGACGCCATCGCCGCGCTCGGAAGCCTGAACATCATCGCCGGAGAGTTGGACCGCTAACTATGCCGATCACCCGCGTCTCGCCCGGTGTCGTCAAGGTCGTCCCCGAGAAGATGTCGCTCGCGCAGCGCACCTATCTGCCGCAGGTCATCTCCGGGATGTTCGTGACGCTCAAGCACCTGCTGAAGAATCTCGTGAACATCAAGGGGCTGCCGATCATCTCGTATCCCGAGGTGAAGCGCGTCTACTCGGAGCGCTTCCGCGGCCGGCACATCCTGACCTCGCGCGAAGACGGCACCACGCGCTGCGTGGCCTGCTACATGTGCTCGACCGCGTGCCCGGCGGAATGCATCACCATCGAGGCCGGCGAAGACCAGCGCACGCGCGAGAAGTTCCCGGTGCGCTACGAGATCGACCTGCTGCGCTGCGTGTTCTGCGGCTATTGCGTCGATGCCTGCCCCGAGGATGCGATCTACATGACCCGCGACTACGAGATGGCCATCGACACCCGCGCGCGCGCGGTCGTCGGCCTGCGCGACCTCGTCGTGCCGCCGAACTTCCCGGTCGAGCCGATGGGCTGGCGCCCGTACTACGGATCGATCGAGAAGAACGGCACCGCCGGCGGCACGGGCCTCGGCCAGCCGCTGCGCGGCGCCCCGTACGAAGACGAGACGCCGCCGAATCCCGACGTTTACCGCGGCGTGTAGAACGCACGCGCGATGGCGCGCGCATCGGGGCCGAAGCGATCGCCGTGAACTATGATGTGCTCTGGCCTCAGCCCGTTCTTCCATGAAACCGCTCCAGACCACGGTCGAAGAAGTCCTTCGCGAAGCGATCCAGTCCGAGGTGGAGACGCGCGCGTATTACCAGAAGCTCGCTGAGCGTGCCGGCCAGCCGGACGTGCGGAAACGCCTCCTGCAGCTGGCGGACATCGAGCTGGTGCACCGGGCGAAGCTGGAGCGGAAGTACAGCAACGCGATCGGCCGGCAGGCCCCCGACCCCACTCCCGTCGCCGTCGACATCCCGCCGGACGTGCAGGACCTCGACATGACCCGCGCGCTGAAGCTGGCCCTCGAGCGCGAGCGCGACTCCGAGAGCTACTACCGCTTCATGGCCGAGCGCGTCCCCGGCACGACCGAGCTGGGCCAGCTCTTCATGGAGCTGGCCGAGATCGAGTGGAAGCACAAGACCGACCTCCAGGCCGAGTACGACGCCAGCGCCCCGCCCGACCAGTTCCTGATGGACATCTGACGCCCGGATCGCGTGGTCGCATGCCTCGGTTGCGCCGTCGCATGCTTCGGTTGCGTCGGCGCATGTCCCGGTTGCGCCGTCGCATGCCCCGGTTGCGTCGGCGCATGCCTCGGTTGCGTCGGCGCATGCTCCGGTTGCGTCGGCGCATGCCTCGGTTGCATCGGCGCATGCCCCCGGTTGCGTCGGCGCATGCCCCGGTTGCGTCGGCGCATGCCTCCGGTTGCGTCGGCGCATGACTCGGTTGCGCCGGCGCATGCTTCGGTTGCGCCGGCGCATGCCCCCGGTTGCGTCGGCGCATGACTCGGTTGCGTCGGCGCATGCCCCCGGTTGCGCCAGCGCATGCCTCGGTTGCGCCGTCGCACGCCCCGGTTGCGTCGGCGCATGACTCGGTTGCGCCGGCGCACGCCGGAGGCGCGTGTTATGCAGCCGGACGGGACATGTCTCTCGCACGCACGCTCGGCGATCAAAAGTCACTCGACGGCCTCGCCAAACCGCTGCAGCAGGCGATTCGATCCCTCTTCGAATCGGCGGGAGCTGCCGGGCGCGAGACGAAGAAGTTTCTCCACGGAAGCGCTCTCGGACATCCGCTTCATCCCGCGCTGATCGAGCTTCCGGTCGGCGCCTGGACGCTGGCCGCGATTCTCGATGCGCTGGAGCTCGCCGGTCTGCGCCGCAACCGCGGTTTCGCCGATACCGCGATCAGGATCGGACTCGTAGGCGCGCTCGGGGCAGCCGTCGCCGGCGCCGCCGACTGGTCCGAGACCGACGACCGCGCGAAACGCATCGGCCTCGCGCACGGCGTCATGAATCTGACGGCCACGGGCCTCTATGCGATCGCGCTGTCGGTTCGCCACCGGTCGCGCTCCAAGGGGATCGCGCTCTCGATGACCGCGTTCGGCCTGGCGATGTCGTCCGCGTACCTGGGAGGCCATCTCTCCTACGGCGAGCAGGTCGGCGTCGATCACACGGCCACCGCCGACCAGGGCACGCCGAAGAAATACGTCGCCGTTCTCGACGCGGATGAGCTCGCGGAGAACAAGCCGGCGAAGGTCACGGCCGACGGCGTGGCCGTCGTGCTCGTGAAACAGGGCGATGCGATCTACGCGCTCCGCGACACCTGCACCCACCTCGGCGGTCCGCTCTCCGAGGGAAAGCTCGAGGACGACAGCATCATCTGTCCGTGGCATGGATCGCGGTTTTGCCTGAAGGATGGGCGCGTGCTCGACGGCCCGGCCGTCTTTCCCGAGCGCGTCTTCGACGTGCGCGTGCGCGAGGGGAAGATCGAGGTTCGAGCGCGCCAATGAGCCCCACGGCGGCGATCGCTCATCAGACGGAGCTGCTCGCTCGCTGCCCGCACTGCGACCAAGTTCCCGCCACTGTCTTCCGCTCGCGCGCCGCGATCGCCGAGGAGTTGGTGATCCGCGATGCGTTCTTCGCGCGCCGCCTCGATCGCCGCCGCTCGCGCGGCGAGTTGCGTGATCTCACCGACGTGCTGCTCGGGACTCCGGCCGGCATCCTGCGCTGCGGCGCATGCGGAATTCTCATCCGCGATGACGCGCCGGACGACGAGGCCTTTCGCGGCGATCGCTACGAGGACGCCGTCCTGGCATCGCTGCATGCCGTGCATGCCGCCGCGTTTCGCGGGAAGGAGGCGGACTATCGACCGCTGCTCCGCCGCGATGCGCGCGTGCTGGAAGTCGGCAGCTACGCCGGCGGCTTTCTCGCGACGATCCGGCAGTGGGGCTGGAAAGGCACCGGCGTCGACATCGGCAGGGACACGTCGCGCTTCTCGCGCACCCTCGGCTTCGACGTGCGCTCGCGCTCACTCGAGGCGTGCGGCTTCGAGAACGAGTCGTTCGACGCCGTGTTCATCTGGAATTGCTTCGAACAGCTCCCCGCGCCGCGCATCGTGCTCGACGAGGCCCACCGCGTCCTGCGGAGCCCCGGCGTGCTCGTGATTCGAGTGCCGGATGCCGGTTTCTATGCGCGGTGCCGGAGTGTCGCCGCCCTGGCCTACAACGGCCTCCTCGGATGGCCCCACCGTTTCGGCTTCGACGCCGCCACCCTTCGCCGCCTGGCCGCGGAGCACCGTTTCGCACTGCAACGCGTACTGCACGCGCCCGCGATCCGCCCGCTTCGCGACGCTCTTCGACCCTGGGCGCGGGATGAGGAGTCCGCACTGAGCGCGGACCACGCCTTCGGCTGGATCGAGCTGACGTTCAGGAAGGGATAAAAAACAGCAGGCGAGTCAGCGCTACGCCGCGCTGCTCGCCTGTCTGCTCTCTCTCATACAACACGCTGCCGGTTCTCGATTCGGAGCGCCCGTATGGCTATGCATAGTAAAGACGGGCAGTGATGCCTCCGTTTCGCACACCGTGAAACTTTCGCAGCCGCGGCCGTGCACTTGTGGAACATCGTGAGTCGTGCGTCCACATCGCGTCAGAGAATCGCAAAACGATAGAATCGAGCTTCCATGTCCGAGCTGATTTACCTCGACAACAACGCCACCACCCGCGTCGCCGACGAAGTCCACGCCGCGATGACGCCTTATTACCGCGAGCACTACGGCAACCCGCACGCGATCCACATCCTCGGCCGCCGCGCGCACGACGCGGTCGAAGAGGCCCGCGCCGGGATCGCCGAGCTCCTCGGGTGCGCCGCCAGTGAAGTCATTTTCACAAGTTGCGGCACCGAGGGGAACGCCATGGTCATCCGCGGCCTCCTCGACCGCTATCCCGAGCGGCGGAAGATCGTCGCCACCTCGGTCGAGCATCCCTCGGTGCTCACGCTCCTCCGCGCGCTCGAGCGCGCGAACATCATCGAGCTGGTGATCGTCCCCGTGAACAGCGAAGGCGTGATCGACCTCCAGTACATGGACGAGGCGATCGACGAAGAGACGCTGCTGGTCTCGGTCATGCTCGCGCAGAACGAGACCGGCGTCATTCACCCGGTTGCGAAGATCGCGGCGATGGCGCACGACGCCGGCGCGCTGATGCACGTCGACGCGGTGCAGGCCGCCGGAAAGATCGCGGTCTCGCAGCGCGACCTCGACGCCGACTTCATCACCATCTCCGGCCACAAGTTTCACGCGCCGAAGGGCATCGGCGCGCTGGCGATCCGCACCGGCATCGCGCTGCAGCCGCTCTGGTATGGCGGCGGACAGGAGCTCGGCATGCGCTCCGGCACCGAGCCGGTGCCGTCGATCGTGGGCCTCGCCGCCGCCGCGCGTCTCGCCCGCGAAGCACTCCCCTCGTATGACCGCGTGCGCGCGCTGCGCGACAAGCTCGAGTCGAGCGTACGCACGCGCATCGACGAGACCTCCGTCAACGGCGTTACGCAGCCGCGTCTCGGCAACACCGCCAGCATCGCCTTTCACGACGTGCAGGCCGACGAGATCGTGCGCGCGCTGGACGAACGCGGGGTCTGCGTCTCCGCCGGCGCGGCCTGTCACTCCGGCAACGTCGAGCCGAGCGGCACGATGAAGGCGATGGGCAAGCCGCTGCGCGTGGCGATGGGCGTCGTGCGCTTCTCGCTCTCGCGCTATACCACCGAGAGCGAGATCGATCGCACCGTGGAGATCGTGAATGAGGTGATCGGAGCGCGCGTTTCAAGATAAAATAACTATCAGACCGCCATGCGCCGCCTGATCGCCCTCGCCCTCGCTTTCTTTCCCTTTCACGTCTTCGCATCCGGCCACGAGATCGCGCCGCGAGCGCTGGCTCCGGCGCCGTATGCGCTGCGCTACGTTTCGACCGCGTTCGCGGGCGAGCGCTTCCTGAGCGTCTTTCTCTTCGACACCGGCGCCGGTGACGCGCACATCGTCGGCGTCTTCAGCGACGCGGACGGGAAACGGGTCTCGCCGCAATGGTTTCCGCTCGTCGACGTCGACACCACGAACTGGCTGCAGCTCGTCGGCACGGGCGACTCGTACACGCTGTTCTGGCGCACGCAGAATCAGATCAGCGTCGTGCGGATGGCCACGATCGACCGGAATGGCGTGGTGACGTCACAGCGGACGGTCGAGACGCCGTCGACGATCGACATGACCTTCGCGTGGAACGGCACCCACTTCATCGGCGTCATTCGCCATGCGGTTGCCGGCGGCGATCGTACCGATGCGTTCGTGTTCGACCACGAAGGACGGCGCCTGCAGAGCATCCCGATCGAGGGATTCATCTACTCGCGCGAAGCCGTGCCGGCGCCGAACGGCTTCGTCGTGCTCACCTCCTCGCGCAGCGGGGTCTTCGCCGAGCGCGTCTCGCTGACGCAGAGCCATGCGACCCGCGTCGAGGTCGAGCGCACCTTCAACGCGCCGTTCGCGGGCTCGGTGGTGTCGGGAGGCAACGCCGCGGGCGACGTGCTCGCGCTCTGGTCGTCCGGCGACACCGCGTTGCGCACGGCGCTGATCCGCGGCAATGCGACAGCCATGACGCCGGTTCAGATCGCGGTGCTTGCGAGCGAGGCGCTGCCGCTGCACGTCACCGCGACCGCGGAGGGATTCCGGATCTTCTTCACAACCCGCACCGAAGGCACGGGCCCGAGGACGCTCTGGACGCAGCGGCTCGACCGCAACGGCGCTGCGCTCGCGGCTCCGGAAACGGCCGCAGCGCTCCACCCACTCTTCTTCGCGCCCGAGGCGGCGTCCAACGATCGCACGACGCTGATCCTCGTGCCGACCGAGGGATACAACACGCAGAACTCGCACGTCGAGACGATCGCCGTCGCGCACGACGGACGGGTGAGCGCGCCGGAGGTCGTCTCGATCGCGCCGGTGCGCCAAAGCGATCCGGTCCTCGTGCGCATGAGCGATCGCGTGCTCGGCATCTGGAGCGAATCGTCGGCCGACGCCGCCGAGACGCGGACGCGCGAGCTGACGGCGGGAGCGGAGCCGTTGTCCGCACCCGCCGTGATCGCCGCAAATGCGCCGTTCGCCACGATCGCGGTTGCATCGAACGGCAGCGAGATCCTCATCGCCGGCGCTCAGGGCGACAAGCTCGTCGTCGATCAGCGCGTGGTCGGCGATATCGACGTCGGACGGCGTCCCGCCGTGGCCTGGAGCGGCGACCGCTGGGTCGTGGTCTGGACGCGAGAGCAGAAAATCATGTCGGCGACGGTGTCCCCGTCGGGAACGTTCTCGCAGCCGCGCGAGATCACCGTCGGCACGGTTCCGAGCGGCTGGTTCCGGGCCTTCTCCGCCGTGGCGCTCGCATTCAACGGCCGCGAGCTGTGGCTGGTCTGGAACGAGACGCAGACACAGTCCTGCATCCAGCCGCTTTGCAACAGCACGCCCAACCGCATTTTTGCCGCGCGTCTAGCGCATGACGGCACGCCGATCGACGGAAACGCGATGCTCCTCGCGACCGGAAGACCGCTGGAGGCGATCGCGGCCGGCGACCGCGAGCTGATGATTCTGAGCTTGGGCAGCGTGATTCCGGTACAGATCGACGGCGGCGTTTTGCGCGCGCTCGAGCCCCGCGCGCTCGTCGACTATCCGTGGGGCATCCGCGGGGACGTCGCCTGGGACGGCGCCGACTTCGTGGTCGCGCTGCGCTACGGATTCTTCCGCTCGCACCTCTCGCTGCACCGCCTCGCGCCGAACGGCATCGAGGTCGCGCAGCCGCTGCACGCGTACGTCGCCCCTGCCGACTTCGACCGCATCGCGCGGCCGAGCGTCGCCGCGAAACACGGCGAGAGCGCGCTCGTCGCGTTTCACGAGAACGCGCCCGCCGACACCGCGCGCGTCGTCGCGCATGTCGAGCACGAGCTGCAGCCGCGCATCGCCGCGCCGGACGCGCCTCCGAACGTGCACTACGCGATCGGGACGTTCCGCTCGACCGAGGTCTGGTGGGATGGAGCCGCCGGCGAAGTCGACGGCTACTCGATCGAGACCACGCGTGCCGACGAAACGCACGTCGTCGCCGCGGTGGTTCCAGCCGAGACGCGCACGATCACGCTGTCGGGTACGTTCAGCAGCGTACGCGTCCGCGCGTTCAATGCCGGCGGCGTGTCCGTCGCAGCCGAGGCGCGTCTGCCGGACCGCCGGCGCAGCGCGCGTCACTAGAGCACAATCGTGTAGCCGAGCGTCTTCAGGTCGGGCATCCGGTCGAGATAGACGTGGCCGTCGGTGTGATCGATCTCGTGCTGGAAGATGCGCGCGGTGAAGTCCTCGACTTCGACTTCGAGCGGATCGCCCTCGTGGTCGAACCCGCGCAGTTTCACGCGCTGGTAGCGCGGCGTCTCGCCGCCGAGGAACGGGACGCTGAGGCAGCCTTCCCAGTCGGTGATCGTGTCCGTACCCACCGGCTCGTAAGTCGCGTTGAAGATCGCGCCGGCGCCGACCTGCTTCACGCCGCGCCGCTTCGCAACGCGCTCATGCACCTCGAACACGAAGACGCGCAGCGACAGATGCACCTGCGGCCCCGCGAGGCCGACGCCCTCGTACGCGTGCATCGTCTCGACCATGTCGTCGATCAGCGCGGCGAACTTGCCGGCCTTGATGTCCTTGATCTCCACGTCGGAGGCTTTCTGGCGCAATACCGGATGCCCGAGGCGGGCGACTTTCAGAATCGACATGGGCGAGAGTCTATCGCGGCGGCACCGCCTTCGTGAGCAGCCTGATCGCGTCGCCCGCGGACGGTCCGAGCGCGATCTCCTGCGGCAGAAAGTCGCCCTCCGCCCAGACGATCTGCTGCCGCGCCAGGAGCGCGTTGAGGCGCCTGGTCGCGTCGCGGAGCTTCTCCATGGTCGACACGTCCTCGATCTCGCCCCACGCCTTTGCGGCAGCCGGCATCTTCGTCGCGTCGGCGATGCACCAGACCAGCAGCGGCACGCCGATCTGATCGAGATACGCCCGCGCGGCCGGCGGTGCGAGAGCGCTCGCGTCGCGATAGTCCTCACCGATCACCAGGACGACGGCGCGTGCACGGCGCGACCCGAGTGCCTGCAGCCCCGCGACCGCGACGGCGTCCGCGTAGCGATGGTTCGGCGCATCGGGCGCGGAGATGTGCGAGAGCCACCAGCGCAGGCCGTGATCGCCGGTGTCGACCGAGCGCGAGGACGGGAAGAGCGCGGCCTTCATCGCGCCCGTTCCCTCGCTGACCGTCGGCCAGAGAAACCGGATGTCGTCATCGGGCGCGAGATGCACGTCAGAGCGGTCCTCGACGCCGGTCATCATGGCCACGTTCATGTCGCCGCCGCTCGAGGAGCGCCGGTTGACCCGCGAGAGGATATCGAGCCGCATCGCCGCTTCCTTCTCCGAGGGATGGCGGACGAAGATGACTTCCGCGGAGACCTTGTCGATGGCGATGACTTTGAGCGGCTTGCCGCCGGCTCGCAGGAGACTCGCGGTGTCGCGTTTCGGTTGCGGCTTCAGCATCTCCACCGCGACCGCGGTCAGCTGCGACTCCGACTCCGCGGCGAGCGACGTGCCGACGAGCGTCGTTGCCTCGCCGTAGTCTCCCGACGAAGTGACGACTTTCGCGCGCAGCACGTGCGGGGTGTCCGACAGCTTCGGCAGCGTGACCGTGAAGTCTTTCGCGACCTGAAGGGGTGTTCCGTCGAGATCGACGCTGAGGCTCCGTGCGGTACTGCTGGCGACGCTGGTCCAGACGACGCGCGCCTTGCGCGGCACACCCGCGCGGTCGTGCTGCACGACGATCCGCGCCTCGGTGGTGGCCCGCGGCACGTTGATCTTCTGGTCCACCGCCGCGAGCTGTTCCCCCTTCGCGTCGAAGGCCACCGCCGTGAGCCGATGCGGAGTGAGCGCCTTGCCGAGGTTCACGCGCGCGACCCAGGGAGGGGCGGTCATGGTTGCCGCGACGTTGCCGTCCAGGCGCAGCTCGATCCGTTTGACGGAGTCGGAAGCCGACAGCTTGATCTCCTGGGGCCCAAGTGCCAGTCCGAGAAACAATGTCAGAAACGCGATCGTGTCCATCGATCCTCCGGTTTTTCGCGCGTATAGTCCTTCCGATGACCAGCTCCGAACAGGTGGTCGCTTCCCACACATTCGGCTCCGTGCTGCGCGGCTTTGATTTCGACGGCCTCAGCGTGGAAGAGGTCCTGATGCCGCGCGGCCTGGTCGTGCCCGAGCACGGCCACGAGGGCGGGCAGATCTACTTCGTGCTCGAGGGGACGTACGTCGAGACGATTCGCGGACGGTCGCATCTGCTCCCGGCCGGCGCGGCGTGGTTCCGGCCGCCGGCGGAAGGCCATGCGAACCGCGTCGCCGGCGACGAGGAAGTGCTGACGCTGATCGCGACGTTCGACCGCAGCCGGCTGGCGAGCCTGGAGCGCCGCGCGTGGAGCCCGCGCACGCTGCAGTCGATGGTGCTCGATGAAGTGCGTTCGGAGATCATGCGCGAGATCCGCCGCGGCGACGCGGTCAGCAGCATGGCCTTGCAGGGATGGACGCTGCTGCTGCTCTCGCGGACGGCGCGTTTGCTCTGCGGCGGCGAGGACGGCGCTCCGGAATGGCTCGGCGATGCGCTCCGCTTCATCGAGCGCTCGTACCGGCAGCCGCTCACGCTCTCGGCGGTCGCCGCGCACGTCGCCGTGCATCCGGCGACGCTCGCGACGGCGTTCCGGCGTTTTCACCAGATGTCGGTCGGACAGTGCATCCGCGAGCTGCGCCTGAGCTACGCGAGAAGCGAGCTCCTGGAGTCGCGCCGCGCGCTCAAGGACATCGCCCTCGACGCGGGGTTCTACGATCAGGCTCACTTCGGGAAGGTCTTCAAGCATCGATTCGGAGTGTCTCCGGCCGCACTCCGATCATGCGCGGCTCCGCGGCGCCGCGGCTAGGACGAAAGGAAGTCTTCTTTGGTAGGCTCGTAGCCTGTCACCGGGAGCTTGTGCATGGAGACGGCGATCGCCAGCGCGCCGAGCATCAGCACCCCACCGCCGTAAAACGCCAGCGGCGCGCCGCCGAGGTCGTAGAGGAATCCCGACACGAGCGGCCCGAGGAATCGCGCCAGCGAGCCGACCGACGTCGCCAGTCCGAGCAGGCTGCCGCGCTCGTTCTCCGGCGCGACCTTAGAGACCATCGACGTCAGCGACGGATAGCAGAGCCCCTGGCCGATGGCGATGAGGAACGCGACGCCGTAGAGCAGCGGCACGCGGTACACCGACGGCACGAGCGCGAACCCGAGCACGAAGGACGCCGCGCCGATGATCACCAGCGTCTTCTCGCCGATCACCTTCGCCAGCTTCCCGATCAGTCCTCCCTGAATCAGCGCGACGATCACGCCCATGAACAAAAAGAACCAGGCCATGTCGATCTGGCGGAATCCGAAGCGCTCCCGCGCGTGCAGCGTCACGCCGATCTCCATCCCCGCGACCGCGAGCAGCGTCAGGAAGAGTCCGGAGATCAGCGACGCGAGGAGGCGGTTGTGGATCATCGCGCGCCAGATGCGGCGGTCGAACTGCGGCGGCAGGCCGGAGCGCGGCACGAGTCCCGGCGGCTTGGACTCGGGGAGGACGAACAGCGCGATCAGAAACGCCGTCAGCGAGAGCGCCGACGCGGCGAGACCGGGCAGGAGATTGCCGTGATGGTGATGACGTGTGCCGACCGCGGAAAGGAACCCGCTCAGCGGAGGGCCGAGGATGAAGCCCATCCCGAATGCTGCGCCGATGAGTCCCATCCCCTTCGCGCGCTCCTCGGGCGTCGTTGAGTCGGCGATGTAGGCCTGCGCGGTGCCGATGTTCGCGCCGCCCGCGCCGGCGATCACGCGCGAGACGAACAGGACGCTGAGGCTGCGCGCGAACGCGAAGAGGAGATAGCCGGTGAAGCTCGCGGCGAGGCTCAGCAGCAGGATCGGCCGCCGTCCGACGCGGTCGGAAAACCTCCCCCACACCGGCGCGAAGAAGAACTGCATGATCGAGTAGATCCCCACCACCGCCCCGACCGCGAGCCCGCTCGCGCCGTACTCGCGCGCGTAGAACGAGAGGAACGGGATGACCATCCCGAAGCCGATGAGATCGATGAAAACGGTCAGGAAGAGGGCGAGTAAAGAGGCCTTGCGCATTCGCGGGGGCAGTCTACTATCGCGCTGAACGGATGCGCCTCGTCCTCTTCGACATCGACGGCACGCTGATCACCGACCGCGGGGCGGCGCGCGACGCGTTCGCGGAGGCGCTGGCGTCGGTCTACGGCTATCGCGGCGAGCTCTCGCGCTACGACTTCTCCGGCCGCACCGATCCGCAGATCGCGCGCATGGTGCTGCGCGACGCCGGCTGGCCGGCTGACGACGTCGACGCGCGCCTGCCCGAGTTGTGGGACGTTTACCTCGCCGGCCTCGCGCGCAACGCCACGCCCGAGCGCGTCCGCACGCTCCCCGGCATCCGCGAGCTCGTGACCGAGCTCGCCTCACACGCCTCGGTGATCCTCGGCCTGCTCACCGGGAACATCGAGCCGGGCGCGCGCCTCAAGCTCGCCGGCGTTGCGCTCAACGGCTTCTTCCCTTTCGGCGCGTTCGGCAGCGACTCCGCCGACCGCAACGAGCTCCCGCCGATCGCCATGCAGCGCGCCGAGGCGATGCACGGGCACCGCATCGACGGCCACGACGTGGTCATCCTCGGCGACTCGATCTACGACGTCCGCTGCGGCGTCCCCTACGGCGCGACCACCATCGCGATTGCGTCGGGGAAAACATCCGCCGAAACACTTCGCGCCGAGAACCCGCGGCACTTTTTCGAGAGTGCCGCGGACCTCGGCGCGTTGATGGAGGCGATTGTGGCGGACGGTTACCGGCGGTAACGCTCCGGAACGCGCACGCGGCCGGCGACGCGCTCGTAGTCGATGCTGCCGCTGCCCTTGGATCCGACGGTGAAGTTGCCGCCGATGTCGGCTACTTCGACCGCGCCGGAACCGTCGTCGTCGATCAGTACGTCGCGCTTCACGTTGGCGATCGTGATCGAGCCGGAGTCGTCGTTGCGGATGTGCACCGTCCCCTCGACGCGCGCGATTTCGATGCCGCCGGAGTCGTCCTCGATCTCGATGCTGCCGTTCACGTTCCTGACGTCGATCGAGCCGGAGTCGTCGCTGATCTTCACGCTGCCGATGACTGCGGCGATCGTGATATCGCCCGAGTCGTCGTCGATGGTGATCGGTCCGCGAACGTTCATGACTTCGATCGAGCCGGAGTCGTCATCGATGTCGAGCGGGCCGGTGTTGGCGACCTTCATCCAGCCGCTGTCGTCGTCGATCGAGACCTCGAGGCCGACAGGCATGGTGACGGCGAAGTCGAGCCGCGCCTGGAAGAAGCCGAACACGACCGTGCGATCAGGGATGTTCGCGTCGATGTAGAGCGTGGAGCCCGAGCGCCGCTGTGTGAGGGTGATCCGGTCGAGGAAATCCTCGTCGGAGGTGCAGGCCGTGCCGGTCGTCGCGATCTGCGCCGCTCCCGCCTTTCCGTCGACCTTGAGCGAGCCGGCGTCGGCGTGGATGACGACTTTCGTCACCCCGGCCGCCGAGGTCGTCATGTTGCGCCCCGACGTGTACTTGCAGTCGTCGTCGAACAGTCCGCCGGCAAACGCCGAACCGGCAGTGAGAAGCATCATCGCGGTCCCGATCGCTGCTCTTTTCATCGGCTCTCCTCCTGAAGCAGGCTTTCGTCAGGGACTTACGGAGGCCAAAGTCGAAGGTTTCATTACGCGCTACGAAGGTCGTAATCCTTGCCTTCGTCCACAAGTCCCGCGATCTTGGAGTTCTTCGCGACGGTCTGCAGTAGTCCGCGTGGTCCACGTCTCGACGGGCGGACATTCGAAGCTTGCGGACAGACACGAACGTCTGAGCCTCAAACGTTCGTTGGTTCCGGCGATGCTTCGCGTGGCAGCCGTGCCGCTGCGAGCGTCTGACGGCCAGACACTCGTAGCTCGTGGACAGTCATGAACGTCTGAGCGCCAGACGTTCGTGGTGCCAGCCATGCTTCGCGTAACAGCCGTGTTGCTGCGAACGTCTGACAGCCAGACACTCGTAGCTCGTGGACAGTCATGAACGTCTGAGCGCCAGACGTTCGCGGTGCCAGCCATGCTTCGCGTAACAGCCGCGTTGCTGCGAACGTCTGACAGCCAGACACTCGTGCCTCGTAGACAGTCATGAACGTCTGAGTGCCAGACGTTCGTGGCGTCAGCCATGCTTCGCGTAACAGCCGTGTTGCTGCGAACGTCTGACGGCCAGACACTCGAAGCTCGTGGACAGTCATGAACATCTGAGCGCCAGACGTTCGTGGCGTCAGCCATGTTTTACGTAGCAGCCGTGCCGCTAGCGTTCGCCGCCAAGCCAGCCGATTGCTGCTGTCGCTCTGTGACAAGGCGCAGCTCTGTGATGACATCCTGGCCCGCGATATACAGTGACGACAGCGAGTTCTTGCCCTCCTCGAGTTCCTGTTCGTCTGCTTCAGCAGAGTGCACACCCTCGGGAGTAACGACGTAAAAACGGACCTTGGCTACCGAAGGACATGGATACTCGGATGCTCGAACAAATTGCTCGAGATGTTTCGCCGCCCCCTGTACGAAAGCGACGGCCGCGGCCCGCACGTTCTCATGCTGGACGCCTCCGATCACCCCGCCACCGGAGCTGAAATAGATGCTTGCGTCCCCGGTGGAGGCAGCGACAACCGAAACTACGGCTTGCGGATAACCAATATCCATAACGAGCGTGAAGGGCTCGTTCGCGGACACGGTCAGGCCAAGATCCTGAGGTGTTGCCTGGAGTGCCCGGAGGCGAAGCTGTTGCAGCGTATCCGCCGTGCGTAGCGCAGCGGCGCGACGTCGAATGAGGCTGGCTCCGACCACTGCCATGAGCAACACCAGAAGAATGATGACGAGAAACGCAGCGGGCATGTACGGCCATCCTCCCAGTACCGTCAAATAGCTGAAATCATTCGCAATCAGGATCCTCTCAAGACAGGAGAAACCCGAGAGGCCATGGCGAGAACACGGGACCTGCCGATCACTCTGCACGCCTAGACTTCGCCGCCCGCGCGCCAATCTTCTTCACCGCATCCTCGATCCGCCGAGTGCGCGTTTCCGGCTTCTTGGCCTCTTCGATCGCCTCGACATATTCGCGCTGGTGCGTGAACGGCAGCTCCGCCCAGCGCGCCCAGGCCGGCGGCGCGGCTTTCAGCGCCTTCACGAAATCGGTCGGCGGCGTCACCTCGCGCTTTTCGGTGTCGAGGTCGAGCCGGACTTCCACGGTCTCGTTTCCCTCCAGCCCGGCGGCCTCGCGATTGCTCTTGCGCAGCGGGATGCAGGTCGTTCCGCCCATCGACGCGATGGTGCTGCGGTAGGTGTAGCCGTTCACCGTCACCTTCACCGGCGCGCGCACCTTTCCGAAGACCTCCCGCGGATCGAACGGTACCGGGATGAAGCACATCGACTCCTCGCGGACGATCCTGGTTTTGTAGGTCTTGGTGGGCATGGACGGATTGTGACACGCTAACATTCGAGCCGCGATGTACAAGCCGCAGTCCCGCGATACCTCCGAGGAAGCCGATCGCGTGCAGTTCGCGATCCTTCGCGAGATGTCGGTGAACGACAAAGCGCGTCTGCTCGCGGACCTCAACGCGACAGTTCAACGCCTTGCGTTCACCGGCATGCGCCAGCGTTACCCCGACGCATCTGACGACGAGATCTGGTTGCGTCTCGCCGCGCAACGTCTCGGCCGCGACCTCGTGCGGAAGGTGTATGGCTGGGATCCGGACGACGAATGACCGGCGCGGATCCTCTCTCGCTCGCCGGCCTAGTCGCCGGCATCCTGGAGGAGCTCGCCGCGATCGACTCTCGACATCGACATCATGATCGAGGTCGATCAGGAGAGCGTGCAGTTGCTCGTCGCGCGATTACAGGACGACTTCTACGCCGATGACGAAGCCGCCGCGGAGGCGGTGCATCACGGCTTCGCGTTCAACGCGGTTCACTACGCGACGTCCACGCGCATCGATTTTTTCCCCGCCGAGAATGCGACTTTCGCTCGCGATCAATTGGACAGACGGCGAGCGATCGTGGTCGATCCTCCGGGCGTCACGCTGTTCGTTTACGCGGCCGAGGACCTCATCGTGCGCAAGCTGATGTGGTTTCGGTTGGGGAACGAAGTCTCGAGCCGCCAGTGGCGTGACGTGCTCGGACTGCTCAAAGGCGCGAAGGGACTCGACCACGACCTTCTTCACCGCGCGGCCGCGGAAGTCAACGTCACGGACCTGCTGCGACGCGCTCTCGCCGACTCGGGCTTCAGTTGACGCACGCACCCGGGCCGCGCTACCTTCCTCCGACACCGGTTCCAATACAGCTCCAGCAAGCGTCAGGGAGGATTGCGTCAATGGCCCATCCAAGGTCTGTCCGTAGCCTGTCCATCGGGATTCTGATCGTGCTCTTTGCCGTCCCGCTCTTTGCCGCGCAGGGGCACATCACGGGTCGCATCACCCGCGCCGACGGCACGGGGATCGGCGGCGTGATCGTGAACGTGATCGAGGCGTCGCAGGGAACGCTCACCGAGGCGAACGGCTCGTTCCAGCTCAACGTCCCGCCGGGCACGTACACCGTGCAGTTCGTCGCCGGCGAACAGGTCGCCACCGAGAACAACGTCATCGTCGCCAGCGGCGGCACGGCGCGAGTCGACAAAAAGGTCGACTGGAACCTGAGCATCGCCGAAACCATCACCGTCTACTCCGCCTCGCGCCGCACCGAACGCATCACCGAGGCGCCGGCGGCGATCACGGTCGTGCCGCAGGAAGACATCGCCGCGCTCGCGCCGTCGGGCCAGGCACCGCGCATCGTCGAGACCGCGCCCGGCGTCGACTTCACGCAGAGCGGCCTCTATGACACGAACTTCAACGCCCGCGGCTTCAACAGCTCGCTCAACCGCCGCATCCTGACGCTGGTCGACGGCCGCGATCCCGCGATCGCCTTCCTCGGATCGCAGGAATGGGCCGCGCTCTCCTTCCCGCTCGACGAGATGCAGAGCGTGGAGCTGATCCGCGGACCCGGCTCCGCGCTCTACGGCGCCAACGCGTTCAGCGGCGTGCTGAACATGACCACCAAGTCGCCGCGCGACACCGCCGGCGGACGCCTGATGCTCTCCGGCGGCGATCTCTCCACGCGCCGCGCCGATCTCCGCCACGCCGGCGGCCTCGGGAACGAGCTGTACTACCGTGTCGTCGCCGGCTATCAGCAGAGCGACGACTGGGCGCGCTCGCGCAACCTCGCCGTCGAGTATCCCGGCCTGCGCCTCGAGGGGCGCGCGCTGGCGCTCGAGGACGTGAACACGCGCTTCGCCGGACTCCGCCTCGACAAGCACTTCGCGAACACGAACGTCTTCACCGTCGAAGGCGGCTACTCGACGATCGAGGGTCCGGTGTTCCAGACTGGCATCGGCCGCGTGCAGGTCACCGACTCGAAGCGCCCGTGGGGACGCCTGAACTACAACATGCCGCACTGGAACTTCGGCGGGTACTACGACTCGCGCCGCGCGAAGAACCAGATCGCGCTCTCCTCCGGCGCGGGACTCTTCGAGGACTCGCACAACCTCCATGCCGAGGTGCAGACCAACTGGGGCTTCATGAAGGACCGCACGCGCATCGTCCTCGGCGCGGCGTACAACGACCAGGACGTCGACACCGCGAATGACGCCGGCGTGCAGACGCTGATGGCCGCGGCGCACTCCGAGCGCCAGCAGAGCGTGTTCGGCCAGGGCGACTTCGACATCACCACCAACCTCAAGTTCGTCGCCGCCGCGCGGTGGGACGACTCGACGCTGCACGACCCGCAGTTCTCGCCGAAAGGCGCGCTGGTCTTCAACGTCGGCTCGCACACCTTCCGCTACGGCTACAACCGCGCCTTCCAGCGCCCGAACTACTCCGAGCTGTTCCTGACCGCGCCCGCGGCCGCGCCCGCGAACCTCGCCGGCGCCGCGAACCTGAACCCGACCACGCGCCCTCTCGTCCCGGCGCTCACCGCGCTCGGCTTCGGCCCGCTGCCCATCCTCGCGCGCGGCAACAGCAACCTCGAAGTGGAGAAGGTGCGCAGCCATGAGCTCGGATACGCCGGCATCTTCGGCGGCAAGTTCTATGTGACGCTCGATTTCTACAAGAGCCACATGGAGGACTTCGTCACCGACCTCCTGCCGGGCGTGAACGCGTCATACGTCCCGTACACGGTCCCGACGAACATTCCGACGATTCCCGCTCCGGTGCAGGCCGGCGTCACCGCGTTCCTCAAGGCCGCCCTCGGCGCGAACTACGCGGGCCTCACGACCGTCAACGGCAGCCCGGCGGTGGTGTTCTCGTACGCGAACGCCGGCAAGGTCGACTCCGAAGGCGCCGAGCTCGCGTTCAACTACTACGTGACCAACAACTGGATCATCGACGCGAACTACTCGTGGTTCGACTTCGACGTGAAAACGAAGCTGGCGGGCGACCAGCTGCTGCCGAACGCGCCGGAGAAGAAGTACAACCTCGGCCTCTCCTGGCGCGGCGCGAAGCTGGACGCGAAGGTGTCGTATCGCTGGGTCGACGAGTTCCCGTGGGCGGCCGGCATCTTCGTCGGGACCGTTCCCCAGTATGACGTCGTGAACCTCGCCGGCACCTATCACATCAACGAGATGTTCGGCGTCGGAGTCGACGTCAGCAATGTGTTCGACGACGAGCATTACGAGGCCTTCGGCGGCGACATCCTCGGCCGCCGCGCGCTCGGCTCGGTGTCGATCAACTGGTAGTTACGCTTCGAGACGTTTGACCACGGCCTCGGCGGCCGCTCTCGTACCGAGGGAGCCGCCGAGGTCTTTTGTCGTCTCCCCTGCCTCGATCGTTGCCTTCACCGCCTTCTCGATTAGCTCCGCCTCGCCGCGCAGGCCGAGGTACTCGAGCATCATCGCGGCGGTGAGAATCGCACCGAGGGGATTGGCGATGTCCTGGCCGGCGTACTTCGGCGCGCTGCCGTGAATCGGCTCGAAGAGCGAGACCCGTCCGGGATGGATGTTGCCTGAGGCGGCCACGCCGAGGCCTCCCTGCAGCGCGGCGCCGAGGTCGGTGACGATGTCGCCGAACATGTTGTTGGTCACGATCACGTCGAACATCTCCGGCGCGCGCACCATCTGCATCGTCAGCGCGTCGACGAACATATGGGAGTGCTCGATGCCGGGATACTCCTTCGCGACCTCTTCGAACGTGCGCAGCCAGAGGTCGCCGCCGAAGCGCATGACGTTGCTCTTGTCGGACATGCAGACCGACTTGCGTCCCGTGCGCTTCGCGTACTCGAACGCGTAGCGGGTGATCCGCTCCACGCCCTTGCGCGTGGAGACGTCCTCCTGCACCGCGATCTCCTCGCTCGTCCCCTTCTTGAAGTTGCCGCCCATGCCGACGTACGCGCCCTCCGTGTTCTCGCGGAAGATGACGAAGTCGATGTCGTCGAGCCCTTTGCCTTTCAGCGGGCAGAGGCGCTCGTCGAGCAGCTTCACCGGGCGGTAGTTGACGTAGAGGTCGAGCTGGAAGCGCATGCCGAGGAGGATGTCGGCGGCGTGCTTCATGTCGGGCACGCGCGGATCGCCGAACGCGCCGAGGTAGACCGCGTCGTAGTTATCGCGGATGTCTTCCATGGCGCCGGGAGGCATGGAGACCCCGGTGCGGAGATATTCGTCGGCGCTCCAGTTGAACGTGTTGAACGACAAGCCTAAGTCATGCGAACTGTTGACTTTGTCGAGGACGCGCATGCCGGCGTCGATGACTTCGGGACCGATCCCGTCTCCGGGAACGACGGCGATTTTCTTCATCAGGGCTTGGATTATATGGTTGAGGGCGCGACCAACTCGATGCCGCGTGTCAAAAGCTCGTCACTCAATCGCGGATCGCACAAAGCGCGCGTCTCGTCGTCCCACGCGTAGTCCCAGTGATCGTAGCCGCGCACCGCGACGCCGGGATGCGTCACCAGTTCGGTGACGCCTTCGCCCACTTGATCGAGCAGCGGCACGACGTCGTCGAGATGGCCGGCGCGTGAGACTCCGATGGTGCGGTCATTCGTGCCCTTTGCCCGCCGCCCGAGATAACTGAGCGCCTTGATGGCGATGCGCGGCGAGCGCTCGTTCACCGTCCGCACGTATCCGATCCTGTATTCGGCGGCCAGCCGCGCGACCAGCGCGAAAATCCGGGGCAGCAGATGCAGGTGCTGATGTCCGTTGAGGTGCGTGACGCGCAGCCCGGTCGCCAGCACCTTCTCGATCTGCGCGCGCAGCTCGCGCTCGATCGCATCGATCGGGATCCTGCGCGCGAGATAGAGCGGCACGAACGACGTGTATTTGCGCGGGAAGCGCATCGCGGTCAGCGGACGCTCTTCGACGAGTGCGAGATGCACGCCCACCTCGAGCGACGGCGTATCGCGCAGACGCTCGACGGCGTCGTCGAAGGCGGCGCCGTTGGCGACGAGGCTGCACGCGGTGACGATGCCGCCTCGATGCGCGCGCAGGACACCGTCGGTCATCCCGCGGTGCAGGCCGGCGTCATCGGCCGTGACTATCAGCAGGCGTCTCATCTGGAGTGCGGCGACGCCAGTCGCCGCTCTGCGAGGCCGGTGGAAGAGCGGCGTCTTGCCGCTTGCGCATCTCCGGATAGAGCTTCACCAGCTCGCGCAGGATTTTCAGGATCACCAGCGGCGAGGAGAGATGCGAGGTCCCGCGGATGCGCGGGAAATAGTCGACGCCGAGCTGCTGGATCGCGAAGCCGCGATTCTTGGCCTTGACGATCAGCTCCGCGTCGATCAGCGATCCCTCCGACTTCAGCTCGATTGCCTGCAGCACCTTCCGTTTGAAGAGCTTGAACGAGAAGTTGATGTCGCGATGCGGCCAGCCGAAGAGCACGCCGATGAGCGAGTTGTAGACGTAGGAGTAGATCGCGCGGCGCGTGCCTTCCATGGTGCGGTCGTGGCGATAGCCGGCGATGACGTCGGCGCCGGTGACCTGCAAGGCGCGGATCGCGCGGCCGAGGATGTCGGGATCGAACGGGAGATCGGCGTCCATGTAGAGCACGAGCTCCTTCGTCGCGGCGGCGAAGCCGGTGCGCAGCGTGCCGCCGAGCTTCCGGTTTTTCTCATGGCGGAGAATGCGGATGCGCGGATTCTCCTCGGCGAGCAGCGCCGCCAGGGCCGGCGAGTCGTCGGTCGAGGCGTCGTCGACGATGATGAGCTCGTAGTCGTCGCAGTATTTCTGCAAGGCCTCGACGGCCGCGGCAACGGCGTGCTCGATGTTCAACTCTTCGTTGAACATCGGGATGACCAGCGAGACGGAGGGACGCGACATGCGGACGAATGCATGATACGCGCGGTTCATCTTTGCTCGACCCCAACAAGCTGTACCGCAAGCAGCCGCTTGTCCTGATTGTGGAGCACGTCGTCGGGGCGGAACGAGCGCGCGGCGCGGATCTCGATCTCGCTTCCGGCGGGGACGGTCACGCTCACCGGCGTCTTCTTCACGATCGCGCTCCCCGCCTCGCGGCCGTCGACGAGGACCTTCACGTCATTGGTCTCGTACGGCGCGTCGGACGAGAGATCGAACGTCAGCGTGACCTGCGGCTTGCCGAGGGGCGGAAGGCGCAGCACGGCCACGGGATCGAGCCAGCGCCACGGGCTCTCGTCAGGCGCCGATTCGAGGTGATGGATGCCGCGCACGCGCAGAAATCGCTCCTCGGGGCGCAGCGGATCGACGGTCACGCGGCGCCCGAAGTTGCGGGTCATCTTCGTGTAGGCCTCGCTCTCTCTCCACGCGAACGTGCGCGCGTCGGGATCGCTGGTCGTGCCGTCGATGATCACGACCGCGGGATCGGGCGAGTCGTAGATCTCGCGCATCGCGCGCTCGAGGTAACGCCGGCGAGAGCCGGGCAGCAGCCACTCGACATGCGAGCGCGTGCCGGCCTGATAGAGGACGATCGTGTTGCGGGGCATGGTCGCGGAGATGAAGCGCGTCGCCGCGACCATCGGCGAGGGACTCGTCACGCGATCGATGAGAATCGGACTCACATACCAGAACGCGAGCGCCGCGAGCACGGTCGTGCCGATCCAGACGATGCGCAGCGCGCGGAGACCGAACGCCGCGAGCAGCGCGAACAGCGGAAGCGCGGGGAGCGAGTAGCGCACGGCGTCGGCGGGATCCATGGCCGCGGTCGCGAAGCCGAGGTGGAAGAACGTGAAGACGGCCAGCGGCAGCATGCCGCGGCGCCAGGCGCGGAGAAACGGCAGGACGCCGATGGCGCAGAGGATGGCGACGGCGGCGATGGCGATCGTCGAGCCCCACGCGCGGAGGATGAATCGCACCGCCACGCGCAGCAGCGTCTTCGAGCCGCGCGATGCCGCGGCGTCGTGCGCGACGACGTACTTTGCCTGCGTCCACTCGTAGTCGATGAAGCCGCGCCAGCCGTATGTCGCCTGCACGAGCGGCAGGAGCCAGCAGAGCGAGACCAGCGTGAAGACGGCGATCGCGATCGCGCGCTGGCGCCACGTGCGAAAGCAGAGGAAGAGGGCGATCGCCAGCGCGGGCAGCAGGGGAATCGCGAGCTGCGGGCGGCAGCCGATCGCCGCCGACGCGAACACCGCGGCGCCGATCGCCGACTCGATGCTCAGCGCATGAAACAGCAGCGCGAGAAACATGATCGCCGTCGCGTCGGCGAGCGCCAGCGGGGAGTGAATCAGCATCCCCGCGGAGAGGTAGAACAGCAGCGCGGCGGCCGCGGCGACGTCGGCATCGTCGATCCAGTTCTGAAAGGCGCGATAGAGTGCGATCCAGCCGATGACGCATGAGACGATGCTCAGCGCGACGAGCGCCGCGAAGATGTCGGGGATCAGCGCGTGAAAGACTTTGCCGAGGAAGACGAAGAGCGGATAGCCGGGCGGATGCGGGTGGTGGCGGAGCGGGTCGAACTCGCGGACGGCCTCGAGAAAGTGGAACTCGTCGAGCTCCCACGGCGTGCGCGGGAACGTCAGGAGCCGGGAGGCGAGGACGATGAACGCCCCCGCGACGAGACGCGGCTCGACTTTAGGATGAAGTTTGATGGAATGGCTCCGTAACACGATTGTAACGTACGCGGCTTACCGGTCGCGCCCGCCTGGCACACGGCTGCATACGCTCATCCGCTACCTCACCTGCCCCTTCACGCGCGTGGTGCGTCTCATCCCGCCGCAGGCGGAGTCGCTGCTGGAGATCGGCGGCGGCCACGGCGTCTTCTCGCGTCTCGCCGCGGCAAACGGCGTCCGCCGGGTCGTGGCGGTGGAGCCGGATCTGCGGAAGTTCGGACATGTTGAGGGCGTGTCGTCCGTGGCCGGCTACGACGAGGCCATTCGCGGCACGTTCGACGTGGTCGCGCTGATGGACGTGCTCTACGCGATCCCGATCGATCAGTGGGACGCGCTGCTGACCCGCACCCACGCCCGCCTCGGTCCCGGCGGCACGCTGCTGATCAAGGAGCAGGACCCGGCGTCGATCAAGAACAAATGGAACCGCGCGCAGGAGTGGATCTCGATGCGGCTGTTGCGGATCACGCTCGCGAACGCGTTCGACTACGAGTCGCGCGAGGCCTTCACGGCGCGCCTGGAGCGGGCCGGTTTTCGGGAGGTGACGTCGCGGAGGGTGGATTTTGGGTATCCGCATCCGCATGTGGTGTATGTGGCCACAAAATAGGTTGCCCGGTTTCCCGGTCACCCGGTTTCCCGGCGACCGGGTGACTGGGCGACCGGGCAACCATTATGATGAGCGCCCGAAGTTTCCACACAGAAGGAGCATCCCGTGCCCAACTTTCCCGGCGTCGACTATCTTGATATCGATTCGCTCTTCACCGAAGAAGAGCTGATGGTGCGTCAGACCGTTCGCGACTTTGTCGATGAGGAAGTGATTCCGATCATCGAGCACGCGAACCGCGAAGAGAAGTTTCCCCATCACCTCGTGCCGAAGATGGCCGAGATGGGGCTCTTCGGCGCGACGATCAAGGAATACGACCTCCCCGGCCTCGGCCACGTCGCCTACGGCCTGATCATGCAGGAGCTCGAGCGCGGCGACTCCGGTCTCCGCTCGTTCGCGTCCGTGCAGTCGGGCCTGGTGATGTACCCGATCTTCACGTTCGGCTCGAAAGAGCAGCGCGACCACTGGATCCCGAAGCTCGCCGCCGGCGAGGCGATCGGCTGCTTCGGCCTCACCGAGCCCGACTTCGGCTCCAACCCCGCGGCCATGCGCACGCACGCGCGCAAAGACGGCGACTCGTGGGTCCTCAACGGCGCGAAGGCGTGGATCACCAACGGCAGTATCGCCGACGTCGCCGTGGTCTGGGCCAAGGCGGAAGGGACGATCCGCGGCTTCCTCGTCGAGAAAGGCACGCCCGGCTTCACCACCGCGTATCACATGGGCAAGTTCTCGCTGCGCGCGTCCGTGACCTCGCAGCTCTTCTTCGAAGACTGCCGGATCCCGCTCGAGAACGTGCTGCCCGAGACGGACGGCCTCAAGTATCCGCTGATGTGCCTCACGCAGGCGCGCTACGGCATCGCCTGGGGCGTCCTCGGCGCGGCCATGGGCGTCTTCCACACCGCCAACGAGTACGCGAAGTCGCGCATCCAGTTCGGCGGCCAGCCAATCGCGTCGCACCAGCTCGTGCAGAACAAGCTGGCCTGGATGATCACCGAGATCACCAAGGGACAGCTGCTGGCGCTGCAGGCCGGACGGATGAAAGAGCGCGGCGCGCTGCTGCCGCAGCACGTGTCGATGGCCAAGATGAACAACTGCAACATCGCGCTGCAGTGCGCGCGCATCGCCCGCGACATCCTCGGCGCGAACGGCGTCTCCGACGAGTACCCGGTGGTGCGCCACATGATGAACCTCGAGTCGGTGTACACCTACGAGGGGACACACGACATCCACAACCTCGTCATCGGCCAGACCGTCACCGGCATCGCGGCCTACAACCCGCCGATGTCGGCGAAGCAGGAGCGGGAGCTTTCCGAAGCCGCCGCACAGGCCGCTGCCGCGAAGAAGTGACGCGCTACTTCACCGTTCCGTACGACTCCGGTCACAGGGGCCTGCGCATGGGCGCGGGCCCTTCGCGTCTGGTGCGCGAGCTCGGAGTCGAAGCCGAGGAGATCGCGCCGGCGTCGGAGTGGCGCGCGGAGATCCGTACGGCGTTCGAGCTGTACCGCGCGCTCGCGGCGCGCGTTGCCGCGGCGAACGACTTTCCGGTGGTGCTGTCGGGCAACTGCGGCTCGGCGATCGGTACGGCGGCGGGGATCGGAACCGACCGGCTCGCGCTGCTCTGGTTCGACGCGCACGGCGACTACAACACACCCGATACGAGCGACAGCGGATTTCTCGATGGAATGTGTCTGTCGATCCTGACGGGCCGCTGCTTCAACAACATCGCGAAGACCATTCCCGGCTTCGCGCCCATTCCACCGTCGCGCACGATTCACATCGGCTCGCGCGACTACAGCCCCGGCGAACGGGAGGCGCTGGTCGCGGACGGCGTGCGCATGACCCCGGACTTCGAGGGCATCGACGCCGACCGCATCCTCGTACACGTCGACCTCGACGTGATCGATCCCAGCTTTGGCCGTGCGAATCAGTTCGCCGTCGGCGGCGGCCTCTCACCCGACGACGTGTTGCGCGTGATCGAGGATGCCCGCCAGCGGTTCACGCTCGCGGGTCTCGTCCTCGCCTCCTACGACCCGTCCGGCGATGCGGAAGGACGCATCGCCGCGATCGGCGCGCGGATCGTCAACGCCCTTCGACCGGATTGCTGAACTCCGAGGTCTCCGAGGGGACGGATGCTTCGTGCGACTGCTCGAGCGGGGGCTTCGCGAATCCGACGGTGTGCACGCGCGTGTTGGTCGCGGTGATGAACTTCCCGCGCAGATCGCCCGGCACCACCACTTCGAAGCCGGCATGTCCGAGCATGAGCGTGATGCCGCCGACCCTCTCCTCGCCCTGCGCGTAGCCCCACAGGCTCAGGCTCGAGCTGGCGTAGACATCGATGAGGAAATAGCCGGTGGCGACGGCTCCGCCGCTCTCGAGCCGGCCGCGGATCGTGGTCGTGCCGGCCGCCGGGTCATAGAGCGCCGAGAAAAGCTCCGGCTTGTTGGGAAACGAGCGCCAGTCGTCGTCGCGGTTCGGCGTGTCGTTGTCGAGGCCGATGTCGACGCCGGCAGAGACGTTGCCGTAGATCGCATTGTCGCGAATCGCGATCTCGCCGTTCGCCGTGCGGCAGATGCCCCACTCGCCGTTGTTGGCGATGACGTTGTGCTCGACGTGAGCGCCGGCCGTCGTCGAACGGCCGCTGTCGCCGAGGTTGAGGAAGATGCCGCTCGCGCCGTTGCCGGTGATGGTGTTGCCGGTGATGCTCGCGTAGAAGCCGTTGCCGAGGAAGATTCCGGCGCGGCGATTGCCGGTGATGCGATTGTTGATGATGTCCACGCGTACGCCGGCGGATTGCACCACGCCGCGCTCGTTCGCGCTCAGCTGATTGCCGGCGATGATCGGGTAGTAGACGCCGCCCGGACACACATATGTCCGGGTTTCGTCCTGGATCTCGATGGCGTGGCGCGGAAAACCGGTGATGGCGAGGCCGAGCACGGAGACATCACATCCGGTGCGCAGCACGAGACCGTTGCCTTCCCGCAGCGACGAGCCGTCGATCTCGATCGTGCCGCCGCCGTCGATCTTCACCCTCCCCCACACCTCGGGCAACGGCGCGGCAGGACGAATCGTAAAGCGTTCCTGGCCGGGAGCCTCGGGCATGCGGAACTCGATCGTGCACGGCGAGCTCGCGCATTGCTCGCGCGCGTCGAGCAGCGCCTGGCGCAGCGAGCCCGGGCCTTCGTCGGCGATGTTCGTGACCAGGAGGTGCGCGACGAGCAACCCGCGGAAATCGAGCGCGTTGTCGGAAGGATCGAGATCCGCTCCCGGGTGCGTTGCTTCCGCATGCACGATCACCTCTCCGCCGTCGAGCCGCTCCGGCGCAAGAAAGCTCACCTCCACGATCAGCGGGACCTGGTACTCCGCGCGCGGTGACGTGCAGACGACCTTGTCTGGATCGACCGCGCACATCGCCTCGCCGCGGAAGATCCGGAAGGCGGTGAACGTGCCGCCGTTCGGCGCCGTGAACGTCAGCGTCAGGTTGTCCACCCCCACGCCTTCGTTCACCACGTAGACCGACGCCCGCCCCGGCTGACCGGGCTCGAACCGGCCGAGCGGCTCCGAGCCGCGCACGGCCAGCGCGGGACGATCGACGACCTGCAGCGGAGCGGCCGCGAAGTTGTTTGCCTGAAAGTCATCGAGCGACGTCGTGGTGATGCTCGCCCTCGCGCTGAAGTCGCCCGGCTGCGCTTGCGTCGTGGTGATGATGATCCGCTCGCTGTATCTGATCTCCTGCGCGGCCATCGTGCAGCGAATCGGCCGTTCGCTGCTGCAGACGATTTTCCCGTCGGCCGGAGTCGCGACCGCTTCGATCGTTCCTGGCACGTCGATGTTGACGACCACGTTCTCCGGGACGCCGACGCCGTTCCAGCCGGCGTGCACCTCGAAAACAACCTGATAGCCGAGCGGAACGCGGGAAAACGTGCCCGCCGTGGTGCGCGGCACGATGGTCACCCCGGCGTCGGTGGGGACGGGCTCGGCGGCGAGCAGAGCAAGCAGGAAGAAGATCATCTAGCGCACCTCGATCGGAATGCTGAACTCCGAGGTGTCCGTCGGGCCGATTCCGTGGTGCGACTGCTCCAGCGGCCTCGCCAGGCCGATGGTGTGCGTGCGGTTCGTGGTCGCGGTGATGAACTGCCCGCGCAGATCGCCAGGCACGACCAGTTCGAAGTCGGTATGTCCTTCGTAGCCGAAGGGCGTCGAGCCCACGAAGCGCTCGCCTTGCGCGTAGCCCCATACGCTGAGGCTCGAGCTGGCGTAGACGTCGACGCGCCAGCGGGTGGGATTGCTGATCGGTCTGGTGCTGTCGATGCGTCCGCGCACGGTCGTCGCGTTCGCGGCCGGATCATACGTCGCGGAGAACAGCATCGGTTTGTTCGGTGCCGAGACGGCGTCGTTCGGGCGATTCGGCGTGTCGTTGTCGAGGCCGATGTCGATCCCCGCGGAGGTGTTGCCGCAAATCGAATTGCGGTACACCGAGATCTCGCCGTTCTGCGTCCGGCAGACGCCCCATTCGCCGTTGAAGGCGATGACGTTGTCCTCGATGTCGGCGCCGCTGCCGTACGATTTGTTGAGGTCGCCGACGTTGACGAAGATTCCGCTGGCGCCGTTGCCGAGCGGCTTCCCGTTCGCGTCGACGCCGATGCGGTTGTTCGTGACCGACGCGTAGGAGCCGCCGCCGAGGAAAATGCCGGCGCGGCGGTTGCCGCTGATGATGTTCCCATCGATCGTGACGGAGCCGGCGCGCGTCACCACCACGCCGCGCTCGTTCGCGATGAGGTGATTGCGCGCGATCGTCGTGCCGAAGTCGTACAGCGGACAGGATGCGTACGGATCGTCCACTTCGACCTCGATCGCATGGCGGCTGAATCCATTCATCGCCAATCCGCTCACGCCGGTACCGCACGCGCCTCGCAGCATGAGTCCATTACCGCTCTCTCCGCGCTGCAACGAGCCGTCGATTTCGATCTCGGGGCCGCCGGGATTGGTATCGCCGGTGAAGGCGGTCTGCCGCTCGCCGTCGATGAACATCTGTCCGCGCACGTCCGGCAGCGGCGTGAGCGGACGGATCGTGAACCGTCCCGATTCGGGAACGGGCGGCGGGATGCGGAACTCGATCGTGCACGGGCTGCTCGCACAACGCGCAGTTCCGTCACGCAGCGCCTGCCGCAACGAGCCGGAGCCGTCGTCGTTGGTGTTGGTGACCAGGAGGTGCGCGATGACGGTGGTGAAGAGGTCTTTGCTGTTGTCCGCGGGCTCGTCGTCTCCTTCCTCAGCGCTCGCCTCCGCATGGAGAGCGACCTGGCCGCCGTTCAGATCATCGGTCGCGGTGAAATGGACCTCGACGCCGAAGGAGCGAAGAAAATCGAGGTCCGATGTCGTGCAGACCACCGTCGCCGCATTGACGACGCAGTCGCCGTGGCCCTCGACGACTCTCGCGGTGGTGAATGCCGCTCGCGTCAGCGTGAGCGTGAGCGTGGTGTGACGCGAGAGCGCTCCATCGTTGGCGACGACCAGCGTCGCCGAGCCGGACTCCGACGGATGCAGTTGATTGGGATAGATGGATCCGAACATCATCAGCGCCGGGCGGTCGGTGACCCGCAGATGGGTCACGGCGCGGTCGTCGATCGCGTTCGCGTCGGGCGTCGACGTGCGGATGCTCGCGGACGGGTTGAAGTCGCCGGCGACCGGTTGCGTCGTGATCACTCGGAAAAATCCGGAGTAGCTCGCGGCCGTCGCTTCCATGCGGCAGCGGATCGGCTTCTCGCCGCTGCAGGCCAGCGTGGCGTCAGACGGCGGCTCGATGGAGACCAGCGCGCCGGGAACGTCGACCTCGATGACGACGTCCTGCGGAATCACCGTACCGTTCCAGCGCGGGCGAACCTCGAACGCCACGCTGCTCCCGACCGGCACGCGATTGACGAACGATGACTCGTCCGTGCGCGCGAACAGCGAGATCCCGGCGTTCGTCTGTGCGGGTTGCGCGGCCGCTCCGGCGGCAGTCATCAGGAGGAAAGACAGGAGAAAGAGGAACCGGGGTCGATCCATCGGTTATTTGATGTTATCGCAAGCCGCGCAAAAAACTCCAGTCCACGATCCTTCTGCTACAGTGTGCGCCGCAAAAATCAAGCGATCGGAGCATCATGGAATCGAGTCTGGAAATCGGATTTCTCCGTGCGTCGGAAAAGGCCGCGATCGCGGCCGCGCGCACGATGGGTTACGGCAACCGCAAGTTCTCGGATCAGGTCGCCGTCGAGTCGATGCGCGAAGAGCTCAATCGCCTGAAGATGCGCGGCACGGTGGTGATCGGCGAGGGCGAGCGCGACAAGGCTCCGATGCTCTACGTCGGCGAGCCCCTCGGGCGCGGCTGGACCGAGGGCGAGATCTACCCCGAGGTCGACATCGCCGTCGATCCGCTCGAAGGCACGAACCTCTGTGCCACCGGCTCCGCGAACTCGATCGCGGTCATCGCCGCCTCCGAAAAAGGCGGCCTGCTGAACGCGCCCGACATCTACATGGACAAAATCGTCGTCGGCCCTACCGCCGCCGACTCGGTGAGCCTCGCGGCGTCGGTCGAGGAGAATCTCCACAAGATGGCCGAGGCCTTCGGGCGGGACGTCAACGAGCTGACCATCGTCGTGCTCGACCGCGAGCGCCATCACAACCTGATCGCGCAGATCCGCGAGGCGGGCGCGCGCATCAAGCTGATCACCGACGGCGATCTCTCCGCCGGCATCGCCGCGGCCGTGCGCGGCACGGGCGTGCACGCGGCCATGGGCATCGGCGGCGCGCCGGAAGGCGTGCTCACCGCGGCGGCGATGCGCTGCCTCGCGGGAAGCATGCAGGGACGGCTCGCGCCGCTCGAGAAGTGGCAGGAAGACCGCCTCAAATCGATGGGCTTCAAGGACAACGACAAGATCTACGACACCGCGGAGCTCGCGGCCGGCAACGACATCATCTTCTGCGCCAGCGGCGTGACCGACGGCGACCTGCTGCGCGGCGTCCGCTTCTTCGGCGGCGGCATCCGCGTCTCGTCGCTGTTCATGGCCCTGAAGTCGAACGTGATCCGCTTCGTCGATACGATCTATCGCGAAGAGGGCTCGAAGCTCGCGGTCAGCTTTTCTTGAAGAGCGATCGGAACGCCTTCGGAACCGGCGCCGTGAATACGAGGTGTTTGCCGGTCACCGGATGATCGAAGCCGAGCAGCTTCGCGTGCAGGCCGAGGCGCCCGATCGGGTTGATGGTGCTTCCGTACATCCGGTCTCCGACCACCGGATGCCCGGCCTCGGAGAGATGCGCGCGGATCTGGTTCTTGCGCCCCGTTTCCAGCGTGATCTCCAGCATCGAGTAGCCGCTCTTCGACTCGATCGTGCGGTAGTGCGTGATGGCGTATTTCGATTCCGGATGCGGCTTCACACTGACCATCTTCAGGTCCTTCATCTCGCGGAGATGCGACCGAAACGTCCCCACGGCGGGCGACATCTCCCCTTCCACGACCGCGATGTAGATGCGGTCGACGCTGTGCGCCGCGAACTGTTCCTTGAGCGCCTCGCGCGCCGGGAAGTGCTTCGCGAACACGAGCACGCCTGACGTCTCGCGGTCGAGCCGGTGCACGACGTGGATGCGCTCCTCGCCGATCGCGCCGAGGTAGGTGTTGAGGTAGGCCTGGGCCGTGGTGTCGCGCTCGCGCTCCGTCGGGACGGTCAGTAATCCATTCGCCTTCAGCACCACGATCACATGCTCGTCCTCGAAGAGGATCGCCAGCTCCGGCGGCAGCGCGCGCTGCATGCTCTTCGACGTGACCTCGATGTTGTCGTCGGCCTCCAGCTCGCGCTTCGCGTTTTTCTCGATCTCGCCGTTCACGCGCACGCGGCCGGACTGCAGCATCTGCCGCAGCGTCGTCTTCGACGAGTCGGGATAAAGCTCGGAGAGGGCTTCGAGGAGAGTGCGCACGGTGCGATGATATGAAACGTATGGACTACAAAATCACCGGCGACGTCATGCAGGCCCTTCAGATCACGCTCCGGCCCGGCGAGGAGTTGTACGCCGAGGCGGGATCGATGTTGTACATGAGCAGCGGCATCGACCTGCAGGCGCGCATGCAGGGCGGCGTGATGAAGGGACTGATGCGCAAGTTCCTCGCCGGCGAGTCGATGTTCATGAGCGTCTTCCGCTGCAACGGCGGCGACGGGCGGATGGCTCTGGCGAACCCGATCGCCGGCAAGATCTTTCCGCTGGAGTTGCACGGCAACACCGTGCTCGCCGAGCGCAACGCGTTTCTCTGCGCGATCGGCAACGTCGATCTCTCGATCGCGTTCACCAAGCGCTTCGGCGCCGGACTTTTCGGCGGCGAGGGATTCATCCTGCAGAAGCTGAGCGGACAGGGACTGGTGTTCCTGCACGCCGGCGGGAACATGCTCGAGTTCGACCTCGCGCCGGGTGAGACGATGCGCGTCGACACCGGATCCATCGTCTCGATGGCCGACTCGGTGCGCTACGAGATCCAGTTCGTCGGCGGATTCCGCAACGCGCTGTTCGGCGGCGAGGGCTTGTTCTACGCGGTGCTCACCGGACCGGGACACATCGTGCTGCAGACGCTCCCCTTCAGCCGCTTCGCGAACCGCGTCGCCGCCGCGATCGGCGGGCGCCGAGACGAGTCCCGCGGGATCGCCGGCATAGGCGGCAAGATCCTCGGCGACATCATCTCGGACTGAACCAGTGGAGCGACAGGCTTTAGCCTGTCGAGAGTTTCGGCGGGCTAAAGCCCGCCGCTCCACTTTCCAAGGCGTCGAACAGCGCCTGCACGCGCGCCGTCACCTCGCCGCGGCGGCCGTTGCCGATGACCCGGCCGTCGATCTCGGCGACCGGCATCACCGCCTGGGTCGTGCTGGTGATGAAAGCCTCCTCGAGATCGAACAGCTCGGCCTCGCGCAGCGGACGCTCGTCGACTCCGATCTTCGCGCCGAGGGCGAGCTCGATGGTGCGGTCGCGCACGACGCCCGGGAGGATGTGATCGTCGAGCGGATGCGTGACCAGGCGTCCGTTCCTGACGGCAAAGAAGCTCGAGCTCGCGCCCTCGCGCACCGTGCCGTCGTCCGCGAGCAGGATCGCCTCGTCGGCGCCGGCGCGCTGCGCCTGTTTCTTCGCCAGCGCGTTCGCGAGCAGGTTCACCGACTTGACGCTGCAGTAGTGCCAGCGGTGATCGGCGGTCGTGATCACGCGGATCCCGCGCTCCTTCTTCGCCGCGTCGGGAAACACGAACGCGCGCGAGTACGCGATCGCGGTCGGCGTGATGTCCTCCGGCCAGAAATGCGCGCGCTCGGCCTCGCCGCGCGTGACTTGGACGTAGACGATGCCGTCGGCGAACGCGGTGCGCTCCAGCAACTCGTGCATCGTCGTCTCGAAGGACGCCTCGTCCCACGGCGGCGCGATCTCGATCTTGCGCAGCCCACGCTCCAAACGCCGGAAGTGCTCGCGCAGGAAGATCGGACGCTTGCCGACGAACTTGAAAACCTCGTAGACGGCGTCGGCGAACTCGAAGCCGCGGTCCTCGACGCCGAGGACGCGCTCGGCCGTGGTGGTGAAGCGGCCGTTGAACCAGAGGACGTCGCTCAAAGATGAATCGCTTTCACGATGACGATGGTGCGGTCGTCCTGCCCCTCGCGTCCCCAATTGGCCACGCGCGCGAGCACTTCCTGTCCGATCTCCTTGGCCGAGCGGTTGCGGGCCGCCTTGACCACGCGCAGCAGGCGCTCGGTGCCGAACTCGCGCTCCTGCTTGTCCTGCGCCTCGATGATGCCGTCGGAGTACATGCACAGCAGGTCGCCCGGCTGGAGGTTCGCGAAGCCGCGCGTGTAGGTCGCGTCGGGCGTGGGGCCGAGCACCGGACCGCCGTTGCGGAGGAAGTCCACCTTCCCGTTCTTCAGCACGAACGGCGGGTTGTGGCCGGCGTTGGTGTAGATGAGGATGCCGCCCGTTTCCAGCTCGCCGTAAAACAACGACACGAACTTCGTCGTCAGCCTGCCGCGGTGGATGATGTGGTTCAGCTTCTCGACGGTACGGATGATCTTGAAGTCGCGGTCGGTGGCCATGCGCAGGCCCATGTAGATGTCGCGCACGACCAGCGCGGCCGGCAATCCGTGGCCGGAGCCGTCGGCGATGGCCAGGCCGAGGATGTTGTCGGAGACGGGGATGAAATCGTAGAAGTCGCCGCTGACGATCTCCGCCGGCACGGTGCGGCCCCAGATGTCGTAGCCCGCGTATTTCGGGACGCGCTGCGGCAGGATCGACTGCTGGATGCGCTGGGCCTCGCCGATGAGCGATTCCAGGCGCTGCGAGCGGATGCGCTGGTTGATGGCGTAGCGAATGAGATTGAGCGAGAAGAGGATGTCCTCGCGGCTCAGCTCCGGCGAGACGTTGAAGGCCAGGATGTAGTTCTCATCCCCGACCGCGACCGCGCAGAACCGCCGCGCCCCGAGCCGGTCCTCGAGCTCGGGATCGACGCCCGGATCGGTCGGATCCATGACCACGATCCCGTTCTCCATCACCAGCTCGACCGGCTTGTAATCCTTCGGGACCTCGATGTTCAGCGCGCCGTCATGCGCCTCCCCGAACCTCCCGATCAACTCGTACGAATTCTCGCGAGCCTCATAAATCCGCCCGCCGGTGATGCCCAGCTCGACCCGAAAGTTGGAAGCGATCGTCTGCGCGATCTGCGTGACCGTCGACGACGTCGACTCGGCCATCTCGATCTGTTCGAGGGTGAGCTCGACCTGGGTGAGGAGTTTTTTGTAGTCCACTTTTAGAAGCTCTTAGCTCTTAGGTGTTAGCTCTTAGGGGGAGACGAGGACGAGTTCTCGCGCTGCCCACGAATGCGCTGGATGCGTGCGTCCTCGTATCGCTCGCGATCATCGAGGAGCTCGTCGTACGAGCGGAATTTCTGGACACCCCGTGGAATCCCACGAGGCTCGATCAGACGTGTGAAGCTCAACACCGCACGAAGGCGGCCGGCGATGCGTGTGTCGCCGAATTGCTCCCACGCCTCCGGCATTTCTTCGATGCTGCGATATTTGTAAACCGGCATCAACGCTCCTCGAATCCAAACTTCCGGCGCAGAAAGTCGGCATCGATGCGGTCTTTGTACCTGACCGTGTCCTTCTTCATGTCGTACAGCATTCGGGGAGTCACCACGCGGATCGGAACGCCCTCGAGATCCTTGACTTCCCACTGCAGGCTCTCGTAGGGATAGGCCTCACCCAGACGGGTCAGGAAATCGATGGTGAAATCGGCATCGTCCGGCGGTCCGTAACGCACCGAAGGATAATCGCCGAGGAGATCCTCCGCCGTGATCTCCTCGATGTGTGGATCGTTCCACACCCGCCGAAGTGCGCGTTTGAGCCGTTCAACGTTCTCCCCGGTCGGCGCAATGAAAAAATCCGCATCTTCGGTCGCGCGCGGAAGAGCGTGCACGCCCATTGCGATTGCGCCGAAGGTGATGTATTCCACGCTCTCCTCATTCATTGCTCGCACGAGTTCGAGCACTTTGTCGAGATTGACCATTCGTAGCTCTTAGCTCTTAGGTGTTCGCTCTTTAGGAGGGAGATGAGGAGGACGCGATTTGGCGACGTACACTCGTGATCAGGCCGTTGACGAGGCGACCTACTTCAGCAGCTTTGGCACCGAGGTCGGTAAACATCGCATCCGTCAGAAAGCCGAGGTTGCGGCTGATTTCGAGTTGAGTCTGTACTTCATAAATCGAACCACGGGCACGCGAGAGCATCTGCACATACTCTTTCTTGGAGATCCGTCCCTTGCCTTCCGCAATGTCACTCGGGACTCCGACGGCCGCGCGGCGTACCTGATTTGTCAGCCCATACATCTCGCGCGCAGGAAACGAATCAGTTTCGCGGTAGACATCAGTCACCAGCGCCATCGCTTTCTGCCATGCCAGCAAATCCCGATATGAATCGCTCATCAGACCTCCTAAGAGCTAACAGCTAAGACCTAAGAGCTTCATCGCAACTCTACCCCATCCACCTCATACGGCATCTTCACCCCCAGTCGCGCGAGCACCGTCGGATAGACGTCGGCGATGTACGGGGCGCGGGCGGTGGTCAGTTTCTGGTTCATGAAGAAGATGCCCTTCACGATCTCGGGGTCGACGGAGCAGTGGTCGCCGCTCCACACCGCCTTGTTGGGCTCGAAGACGACTTTGGGGACGCCGCCCAGGGAGGTTTGCCAGGAGACGCGGTAGCCGTCGTTGTTCATCACGAAGAGGTCGGGGATCATGTTGGGGTCGAATTTTTTGTAGACGTCTTCGCGCGCCATGACGCGGCGCACGGGGTGCTCGAGGGTTTCGGGGTCGACCATGGCGACGAGGCGTTCTTTCAGCTCCTTCTTGAGATTGTCGTATTCGGCGCCGGGCTCGACGACGCCCTGCGACTCGCGGCCTTTGAGATTGATGTAGACCTCGCCGAGGCCCATCGCGTAGGCGCGGGTCTTCGACCAGTCCACGTTCTCCCAGAACTGCCCCGAGTCGAACAGCATCTCGACGTTGCGGTCCTTCACCTCCACGCCCTTCTTGAGCGTCATGTAGCCGTTCATCACCAGCCAGGTGTTGTAGTGCACGTGTTTGCGGAACGAGGCGAAGCCGTGATCCGAGGCGACGATCAGCACCGCGTGTTTCTTCTCCGCGGCCGCCATCGCGTCGCCGACGATCGCGTCCATCAGCTGATACGCCTCGAGCAGCTTGCCGCCCCACTGCGCGGCCAGCTTCGCGTCGTACGCCGGATGTTTCGGGTCGACGAAGCGCCAGAACACGTGTCCGACGCGGTCGGGAAACTCGAAGCACTGCACGGTCAGATCGTCGTCGCGCTGGAGGAAGGACTGGAACAGCTTCCGCGACTGCTTGACCGTCCACTCCATGTCGTCCCAGAACATCTTCTCCGTCGCAAACCCTTCGGAGATGGCCCACGTATCGATCTGCCAGCCGATGGTCTTGAACAGTCCGTGCTGCTTCACCAGCTCCGGCGCCCACTTCGCGGGCGTCGACACGCGGAAGCCCGGCGGCAGGCTGCGCGGATCGAAGTTGATCGGCGAGAGATAGAGCTTGATCTCCGGCTGCGTCGCGATGAGATGGAAGCGGCTGACGCCGTGCAGCTTGATGAGCGGGTTGAAGGGGAAGACGAAGCTCACCCAGTCCGACCACTCCCCCGCCTTCAGCGTCACCTTCTGGCCGCTCACACCGATCTCGATCGAGTTGCGATCCTGCGCGACGGTGATCGTCATCGGGATCTTGATGTACGGCGGATCGCCGAAGAGCTTGTTCGGCGGCCCCTGGATCTCCGTGGTGATCACGCCGCGGTTGTCTTCGAGCTGGACCACCTCGATGGAGAACTCGTTCGTGCCGGCGCGCTGAAAATCGAGCTCGGAGGTGAAGTAGAACGGCTTGCCGACGCGGCCCGAAACGTCGGGGACGCCGAGGCCGGAGAGCATGTGGCCTTCATGAAAGTCGGTCGCGGGGAACGTGACCGGCACGTGCACGATCGTCGACTTTTTCCCGGCACTCGCCGCCGCCTCCCAGAACGGGATGCCTTGCCGGCGATTGATCACAGCAGGCATGTTCGGCGGGATGTACTTTTTCACGGCGAAGAACACGCCGGCGGCGAGGCCGAGGCCGACGATCAGAAAGGCGATGCCGCCGATGCGGCGGCGGCGCATGAGCAGGATCGCGGCGATGATCGCGAACAGCAGGAGCACCCCGAGCGCGAACGCGATCGGATTGCGGTCGCCGAGCAGCAGCGGCTGCGTCGACTCGTCGAACGCGGCGAAGACCGGGAGGTACGTCTTCGGATCGCGGCGGAGAAAGTCGAAGATGCCGGTGCGGCCGGGATCGATGCCGGTGCTGAACGTCGACCAGGAGACGGGTGTCTGCGCGGGAGTGGTCGGGAGCAGCGGCCGGAACGTTCCCTGGGCGCGCAGCCTGGCGAGGTTGGGGAGTTTCCCCTCGTTCATCCACTGCTCGGTGTAGCGGGCGTCGACGCCGTCGAACCCGAGCACGATCACTTTTTGCTGGGCGTAGCCTGCGGATGCCGCGACCAGCGCGGCAAGAAGCGTCAGTCTTCTGAGAAGCATGCGCGGGCATGATACAAGCGGGCATTCGTCTTGTAACCACAAGGCGAATAAGGAGTACCGAAATGAAACATCGCTGGACTATGGCGCTTGCAAGCGCGCTCGTGACGGCCGTGATCACGCTCGCCTCCTGCGGCGGCGGCGAGAAGAAGGAAACGGCCGCCGGCGCGAAGGACCGGCTCATCATCGAGGTCAAAAGCGCGCCGACGAACCTCGATCCGCGCGTCGGCACCGACAACGTCTCGGGCCGCCTCTTCGATATCTGCTGCCGCGGCCTGATCCAGGTCACCCCGGAGCTCGACTACGCGCCCGATCTCGCGCAGAGCTGGGAGACGCCCGACGACAAGACCGTCATCTTCCATCTCAATCCGGCGGCGAAGTTCCAGGACGGCCGCCCCGTCACCGCGCAGGACGTGAAGGCGACGTACGACGCGGTGATGCAGCAGAAGGTCGTGAACTCGAAGGCCTCGGGTTATTCGGCCGTCGATCACCTCGAGACGCCGGACGCGCACACGGTCGTCTTCAAGCTGAAAGAGCCGAACGGCGGCCTGTTCGACAACCTCAACATGGGCATCGTGCCGCAGGACGCGGACGCGAATACGTACAAGACCAAGCCGATCTCGTTCGGTCCGTACCGTGTCGTCGACTACAAGACCGACGAGTCGGTCGAGCTGGAAGCGAACGAGCACTGGATCGGCGGCGCGCCGAAGATCAAGCACATCACCGTGCGCATCATCCCCGACTCCACGACGCAGGTTCTCGAGCTGCGCCGCGGCACGGTCAACTTCGAAGTGAACCAGATCCCGTTCGAGAACGTCGGCGAGTTCGAGAAAAGCGACAAGCTGCAGGTGACCAAGAAGCCGGGATCGGTGTGGCAGTACCTCGCCTTCAACCTGAAGAAGCCGATCCTCTCGAAGGCCGACGTGCGCCGCGCGATCGCGCACGCGATCGACCGCCAGCGCATCGTGCAGGACCTTCTGCGCGGACACGGCGTGGTGACGGACACGATGCTGGCCCAGGGCCACTGGGCGCGCGCCGAGGGACTGCCGGCCTATCCGTACGACCCGGCGAAGGCGAAGCAGCTCCTCGATCAGGCCGGCTACAAGGATCCCGACGGCGACGGACCGCAGCCGCGCTTCGAGCTGAATTTCAAGACCTCGACCGACGTCGAGGCCAACCTGCGCGCGCAGATGATCCAGCAGATGCTCGCGCAGGTCGGCATCAAGGTGAATATCTTCTCGAGCGAGTTCGGGACGTTCTTCGAGGACATCGGCAAGGGCAACTTCGACATGTACTCGCTCAGCCGCAACGGCATCCAGGACCCCGACTTCTACTACATCATCTTCCACTCCAGGAACGTGCCGCCCGAGGGGCAGAACCGCGGCTACTACGCCAACCCGAAAGTCGACCAGCTGATCGAGCAGGGACGGGCGACGTTCGACCGCACCAAGCGCAAGCAGATTTACGCCGACATCCAGCGCATCGTGCAGGAGGATCTGCCGTACGTGTCCCTGTACCACCAGATCAACGTGGCCATCATGGATAAGAATCTTCAGGGCTATACGATGTATCCGGCCGGGTTCTGGCTGGGCGTGCCGAAGATGAGCTTCAAGTAGTGAACGATCCATCCGTCATCGTCATCCGGATCGCCGTGGCGCTCGCGTTCGGTGCCGTGATCGGCATCGAGCGCGAGTGGCGCCAGAAAAGGGCGGGACTGAAGACGATGACGCTGGTGTCGATCGGCGCCGCGGGGTTCGCGCTGATGTCGAACACTTTCGGGCCGGGGAATCACAATCCGGCGCAACTCGCGGCCGCGGTGGTGGGCGGCATCGGCTTCATCGGCGCGGGCGTGATCATGCATCGCGGCGCGACGGTGGAAGGAGTGACGACCGCGGCGACGCTGTGGGCGTCGGCGAGCGTCGGCGTCGCGGCCGGCCTCGGGTACTACGTGCTCGCGACCGTGCTGACGTCCGCGGTCGCCATCGTGCAGATCGCGTTTCCATCGATCGAGCGGCTGATCCGGCACCCGCTGGAAAAGTCAGGCGTCGAGGACGACGCCTGACTGGCGTCGTCTAGTAATCCCCGCAGACGGTCTCGATCAGGATCGCGCAGACCTGGTACGGATCCATGTTCGCGGCGGGACGGCGGTCTTCGAAGTAGCCGTAGCCGAGGTTCGCGGTGGCCATCGGGATGCGCACCGACGCGCCGCGGTCGCTGATGCCCCAGCGGAACTGGTGGATCGGCGCGGTCTCGTGGAGCCCGGTCAGGCGCTCTTCGTTGTGCGCGCCGTAGACCTTGATGTGATCGTCGTGGCGCTTCTCGAGCTTCCGCATCGCCTCTTCGATCACCTTCATGCCGCCTTCCTGGCGCATGAGCTTCGTCGAGAAGTTTGTGTGCGCGCCGGCGCCGTTCCAGTCGCCTTTGACCGGCTTCGGATAGAGCGTCGCGCTGACCTCGAACTCCTCGCCGATGCGGTACAGCAGCCAGCGCGCGAGCCACATCTCGTCGGCGATATCGGGCGCGCCGACCGCACCGATCTGGAACTCCCACTGCCCCGGCATGACCTCGGCGTTGGTGCCGACGATGTGGATGCCGGCGCGTACGCAGGCGTCGGCATGCGCCTCGACGACGTCGCGGCCGAACACCTCATCGGCGCCGACGCCGCAGTAGTAGCCGCCCTGCGGCGCGGGGAATCCGTGATCGGGCCAGCCCATCGGGCGGTTGCCTTCGAAGAACGTGTACTCCTGCTCGATGCCGAACCACGGGTCGTGCTCTTTGTACTTCTCGGCGACCTCGCGCAGCTGCGCGCGGGTGTTGCTCCAGTGCACCGAGCCGTCCGGATTGAGGACCTCGCAGAGCACGAGGACGTCGTTCTCGCGATGCAGCGGATCGGGAACGATCTTCACCGGACGGAGCAGCAGATCGCTGAAGTGACCGCTCGCCTGAGAGGTGCTCGATCCGTCATAACCCCACTCCGGAATGTCCGCCACTTTCTTCACTGGCGCGTCGAGGATTTTCGTCTTCGAGCGCAGCTTCGCGGTCGGGCGCTGTCCGTCGATCCAGATGTACTCCGCGGTGATCTTGGCCAAGGCAACTACCTCCAAAAAAGATGCGACAAGATAGCAGAAAAACGCTACGTCGCGGTCGCGTCGGAGAGCGCGCTGCGGGCCTCGCTGACAATGCCCGGGTTCCACACCACGACCTGGTTTTTTCCGAGCGCCTTGGCCTGATACATCGCCGCGTCGGCGCGGCGGAGCAACTCGTTTTTCTCGAGGTCGAACGAGGTCGTGCTGTTGCGGTCGGGAACGTGGCGGGCGACGCCGATCGACGCCGACAGGACGCCGCTCAGATGCACCGGCGGCATGCTGAAGCCCCACTCCCGGTCGAGGAACGCGGTGCCCTCGATCGCGCGGCGGATCTCTTCGCACAGCGCCAGGCCGTCTTCGAGCGTGGTGTCGGGAAGGATCATCACGAACTCGTCGCCGCCGTAGCGCGCGACCGTGGCGTCCTGGCGATGCACGATGCGCTTGAGCAGGAAACCGACCTCGCGCAGCACCTGGCTGCCGGCGAGATGGCCGTGGCAGTCGTTCACCCACTTGAAGCGGTCGAGGTCCATGAACAGCAGCACCGCCGCCTTGCCGCTCTTGCGCGAGTCCGCGAGCGTCTCATTGAGCCGCACGTGAAACCAGCGGTCGTTGTAGAGACCGGTGAGGTCGTCCTTCTTCGCCAGCTCGTGCGCGCGCTTCGCCTCGAGCGCGTTCTGCAGCGTGAACGAGGTATATCCCGCGAAGATCTCCAGCAGGTTCATGTCCCTCGGCGTGAAGGTCTTTCCATCGCGCGGATTGATCAGCTCCAGCACGCCGACGACCGCCTTGCCGAGGTAGATCGGCACGGCGACGATCGACCCCGACTGATGGCCGAGCTGCTGGTCGATGTCACTGTAGAAATAGCGGTCGAGCTGGACGTCGACGGAGAGGTGCGGCTCGCCGGTCTGATAGACGTGGCCGACGATGCCGTGCTGCGCGGAGAGACGCTTGCCGATGAGCTCGCGGCTGGCGTCGCCGAACGCGGCGATGAACACCAGCTCGTTGTCCTTGCGCGAGGCGACCTTGCGGTAGGGGTCGTCGAGCAGGATCGACCCAGACTCCGCCGGCACGAACTCGTTCGCGCGCTGCAGGATCTGCCGCAGCACGAGATCGAGGTCGACGTTGTCCTTGAGCGAGAGCCCGGACTTGTGGCGCTCGAGGAAACGCTCGAGTTGCGGAATCTCGAGAGAGTGAAACTGAATCATCGGGAACGGATGATTATACGTCCGCGCGCTCTTCTTCCGCGCAGGCCTCGACTTCGAAGGAGATGCGGCTGTACGCGCGCTGCATGTTGCGCTCGCGCCGCCAGTGGCCGAAAAACTCGGCGAGATAGCGCCAGAGGAAGACGAACAGGCCGAGCTGATTCACCTGCCGGACGTGGACGAGCTCGTGGCGGAGCAGGCGGTCGTTGATCTTCCCGCCGCGCAGAAAGATCGTGCGGCCGAGGGTGATGGCGATGACGCCGCGCATCAGCCAGGGGCGGAGCCACCACGGATAGCCGACGCGCACGCGCGCTCCGCAGTCGGCGATCAGCCGCTCGATTCCAGGCGGGAACTTATAATCCGCCGACATGCGCAGACTGTACATGACTCTCGCCGCGCTCCTCGTCGCTGCCTCCGCCTTCGCTCAGCGCGACTTCAGCAAGGTCGAGATCAAGGCCGAAAAAGTCGCGGGCTCGGTGTACATGCTCACCGGGGCCGGCGGAAACATCGGCGCGTCGGTCGGCGAGGACGGAATCGTGGTGATCGACGACCAGTACGCGCCGCTGGCGCCGAAGATCGAGGCCGCGCTCAAGGCGATCACCGACAAGCCGGTGCGATTCATCGTCAACACGCACTATCACCCCGATCACACCGGCGGGAACGAGTACTTCGGCCAGAAAGGCACGATCGTCGCGCACGAGAACGTACGCAAGCTGCTGGCCTCGGGAACGACCGTGCGCGGCATGACCATCGCGCCGGCGCCTAAGGGCGCGCTGCCGATCGTGACATTCAACGACGTGCTGACGCTGCATCTCAACGGCGAGGACATCCGCGCCGTGCACGTGCCGCCCGGCCACACCGACGGCGACGCGGTGATCTGGTTCACGAAGTCGAACGTCGTGCACATGGGGGACGACTTCTTCAACGGCGGTTTCCCGGTCATCGACCTCGACAACGGCGGCAGCGTGCAGGGCGTGATCCGCGCCGTCGAGAAAGTGCTGCCGGCGATCCCCGACGACGCGAAGATCATCCCCGGCCACGGCCCGCTCTCGGACAAAGCCGGTCTGAAGAAGTTCCTGGAAGTGATGAAAGGCACCTCGGCCGCGGTGCAGGCCGGTATCAACGCCGGGAAGACGGTCGAGCAACTGAAGGCGGAGAAGGTGCTCGAGCCGTGGGCCTCGTGGGGTCAGACGTTCATCAAGACCGACCCGTTCATCGAGACGCTCTACAAGAGCCTGAAATAGTGGAGCGGCGGGCTTCAGCCCGCCGAATCTCAACCGGCGGGCTAAAGCCCGCCGCTCCACTTCACTGACAGCGTCAGCTCGAACTTCGCCACCGGCTCGTCGCCGAGCTTCGACGGCACGGTGGCGGTGACGTGCACGGTCGCCTCCTGCCGCTCGCCGGTCTCTTTCGCGCGGCGCAGCAGGTCCTGGATCAGCGGGCCGTCGTTGTTCGTGAACACGACCGCACCCTCGGCGCGCTTGAGGAACTCGCTCTTCATGTCCTTGAAGATGAACGAGACCTTCTCGCGGCGCTCGCGCACGATCTGAAACGCGATCAATCCCGCGGCCACGTCGGCGCCCATGCAGAGAGTGCCGAGGTACATCGCGTGGATGTCGCGGCGCCGGGTGATGAAGTTGAGCGGCACGCGCACCACGCAGCGCTCGTGCGTCAGCTCCACGATCTTCGGACGGATCAGCCAGAGCAGAAACACGTTCTGCAGCGACCAGAGGCGGACCATCAGTGTCGGACTCATGTCATCTCCTCCGCCGCGCGGTCGACGCCATCACCCGATCGTACAGCGCATCCGGCATGACTCGCAGGAATCGCATGAGCAGCGACATCGGGAGCGGGAACTCGACGACGCGCTTGCCGCGCTCGAGGCCGTCCGCGATCACGCGCGCCGCTTCATCGGCCTGCATCAGGAACGGCATCTTGAAGCGATTCTTCTCCGTGAGCGGTGTGGCAATGAAGCCGGGATTCACGATCGTGACGCCGACGCCGTACGGCGCGAGCTCGACCCGGCTGGCTTCGAGGAAGGCCTGCATGGCCGCCTTGCTCGCCGAATACGTCGCGCCGGTCGGCAGCCCGCGCAGGCCGGCAATCGAGGCGACGCCGGCGAATCTCCCCTTCTTCGCCTCGATCATCGGCGGGATCACGGCGTCGAAGAAGTACAGCACGCCGAGGACGTTCACGCGGATGATCGCGTCCGCCTCTTCGGCTTTGAACTTCGTGGCGTGGCCGGGGATGCTGATGCCGGCGTTCGCGATCGCGAGATCGAACGGACCGCCGAGCTGCTGGTGCGCGCTGCGGACGGCCTCGCGGACGGCGGCGAGATCGGTGACGTCGCACGGCAGCGAGATCGCCTTCGTCTTCAATTCTGAGACGAGCTGATCGAGGAGCTCGCCGCGCCGCGCGAGCAGCGCCAGCTCGTAGCCGCGGCGCGACAACTCCCGCGCGAGCGCGAGCCCGATGCCGCTGGACGCGCCGGTCAGAATTGCGCGCATGGTGAGCGCGGATGGTACCCTGTCCGACATCGGTTCAGGAACCAAAGGAGACCCTCCCATGAAGCGAATGCTATTGCTGCTTTCTTCTCTGCTCGCGCTCGGCGCCTCCGCGGCGCCCGTCTACTCGGTGCAGCCGGAGTATTCGCGCGATCCCGTCGGCGTGAAATCGTACGCGGCCGCATTGCGGCTGGCAGAGCGCGCGGCGATCGCCCCAGCCTCGACGCTCGCCTCGGCGAAGAGCAGCGTCCCCGAGGAGCTCGCGGCGATCCGGGAGTGGAACGACGCCGACCGGGTGCCGATGAAAAACGGCTTCACGCGCCCGATCGGCGATCCGATCGTCGTCCGCCTGGAGGGTCCGGTCGCGATGAAGAGCGGCGCCACGTCGCTGTCGCGCGGCCTGGTCACGGCCACCGAGCGCGGCACGCTGGTCTGGAGCGGCTCGGTGCGCGTCGAGGACGCGTATCGCGTCCGCCTCCATCTCACCAACGTCAAGCTGCCCGACAACGCGACGCTGTGGGTGTACGGCGAGGGACAGGCGCCGGTCGGCTTCGGCAAAGAGCTGCTCTATGAGGGCAGCCTCTACACGCCGAGCGTAAACGGGCCGACGGTGTATCTCGAGGTCGAAGTCGCGGCTCCGAAGAGCGAGGCCGACATGGCGTCGTTCGAGATCCGCGACCTGCTGGAGATCGTGGCCCAGAGCGGCGCGCACACGTTCCAGCCGAACGACTCGCCGAGCTGCCTGCTCGACGCGATGTGCATCAGCGCGGCGACGTACGATGCGATCGTCGACACCCGCGCCGCGATCGCGCAGCTGCAGTACGTCAAGGCCGGCAACGGCTTCGTCTGCAGCGGCGGCCTGATCAACGACAGAGTGACGACGACGTTCGTCCCTTACCTCCTCACCGCGAATCACTGCTTCGACTCCCAGTCCTCGGCGTCGTCGCTGGAGGCGTACTTCGACTACAAGACCGCGTCCTGCGCGGGCGCGTTCCCGCCGTTCGGCACGGCCGTCCACGGTTCGACGCTGCTCGCGACCGGAACGTCCAGCGACTTCACGTTCGTCCGTCTGAACAGCCTTCCCGGCAACCGCGTGTTACTCGGGTGGACGACCGCCGCGCAGCCCGATGGCACGAAGCTGCACCGCGTCTCCCATCCCTTCCCCGATTCGTTCTCCGTTCCCTCGCCGCAGGCGTATTCGAACACCAACGTCAACTCCGTCTTCGGAACGTGCTCGGCCCGCCCGCTCAGCAACTACATCTACTCGACCGGCGGACAGGGCGGCACGTACGGCGGCAGCTCGGGCTCGCCGGTCCTCATCGCCGGTGGCCAGGTCGTCGGACAGCTGTTCGGCTCATGCGGCAGCGATCCGAGCGCCGGCTGCGACAAGGTCAACAACGCCAGCGTCGACGGCAGGTTCTCGTCGACGTTTCCGGCGATCGAGCAGTTCATCAACGTCACCGGCGCCGGCTGCACGGAGTCCGCGACCGCGATGTGCCTGAACAGCAGCCGCTTCCGGGTCGAGGCGACCTACCAGACCGGCTCGGGACAGAGCGGCCAGGCGCAGGTGGTGAAGCTCACCAGCGAGACCGGCTACCTCTGGTTCTTCAGCTCGACGAACGTCGAGGTGGTGATCAAGGTCCTGAACGCCTGCAGCATCAACGGCTACTGGGTCTTCGCCGCCGGCCTCACCGACGTCCGCGTGACGTTGACCGTGACGGATACGAAGACCGGCGCGGTCAAGCAGTACATCAACCCGCAAGGAACGCCGTTCCAGCCGATCCAGGATACGTCCGCGTTCTCGACGTGCCCGTAGGGACGGTTGCGCGGTCACGCAGTTGCGCGGTTACGCGGTTACGCGGTGTTTCTGCCGCGCAACCACTAACATCTATATCTTCTATATCTTCACGATGTCCTTGAAGGCGGCTTTAAGACTCGTGCCTCCTTGAAGATTTCGGGCGATATTCTCTATCTCGTGTAGCCCGGGAAAGCCTGCCAGGACTATTGAACCGCTGCGACCAAATCGAGGTAGCATTTCCGCGAGGACACTGTTCACGCGATCGATGATCGACGAACGAAGCTGCACGAGAAACCGCTGGAACCGGATTTCACGGTACAGGTAGTAATAGTCAGTGATTTTCTCGCCAAGTCGACCCCGGCCGTTCCAGCCGACAGGTGCTGTCGCTACCGCTGAGGCACGGTTGCGCTTCAGCTGAAATTCATCGAAATCGAATCCCGGCGGCTGCTTCGCAGGATCTAGGCCGAACATCGGCATGAGTTGAGTACCGACACCCGCAAGGGTCCGGTTCACGGAGAGCAATTTGCGCGGAGTAAGCGGCGGAACGACCGGAAAAGTGACGATCCGTGAGATAACGATTGGCACATACCTGCTGCTCCCGGTCTCTTCCGCTGCTTTCGTGCCGATGTCTTGCACCCACTTTCCGCGACGCCGGCGAATGGTATGCGGTGTCACCCACTGGAATCGAAATTCGACCGGCTGCTTCGTTTCGCGATCGTACTCCGTGACTATCTCGTACTGCGCAAATCCGCTGCGCATGATCGTCTGCGCGCATTCCCTCACGAACTCCGGAATGGACTGTTCGAAACGGTGATACCGGTAACCGAAGTAACGGTCCCGGCCGAGCGCGTACGCTACGAGCTTGTAGCTGTCTTCGTGAGGAGGAACGAGCTCGATCCGCATCTCTTCGCTCATCGAATAAGGCATGATCCCCATCTGCACGTCCTCGGCGAACATATGGGCTTCCGCGCCCATGTCCGCGAGTTTCCATGCGCGCAGCTTCGCGTTTTCCTCCGTTGCGGCGTGCGTGTCGACAAAACGGGTCCGTTGATCGTCTACGCATTCATTCCGATGCATCTGCCATCCGATCCGCCCAATAAGCGAGCGACTCAGCGCCTAAAGGCATCTTGCCGCTTAGGAACTCGGGCCGTAGTCGAAGAAAGACAAAATAGAACACGTCTCTCGCCTCGATGTGATCAATCCCCTGCCAAGAGAGTGCCTTTTCTCGTATAACGCCGAGGAGCGGTGAGAACCATCGATTTTCCATGGAAGTTGCACTGATGTCCTCGGCAAATACCTGCTTCCAAGCAAACCGCGACGTGTACCAAGGCCGCACGAAAGGTAAATGCTCGAGGAGCATTAGTCGGATGGACTCTGGATTCACATACTCGTTCAGCGCCTTTTCCCACAACGCTTTGACTGCCTTCCAAAGTTGCCCATCCGCCTGAAGGTGCGAATAGAGATACGCATAGCCGGAGAGCTCGGCAAGATGCATGTATGGTTCCGTTAGATATGCGAAGCGATAGGTCGGATCTGTTGTGGTCACTTCACCTACGAGGCGTTGCTGCGCAAGAAACGAAAGCCCAAAAAACGCGCGGAACAGCGTCTCCGCACCTGCGGCGTCCGTCCGCATTCGCTCGAACAACATCGATGCCACCATCATGTATGCGTGCCCGAAGTAGTCCGGCAGGGCGCGCGGGCTGGCTGCACCGGCGTCATAGGCGGCAAATGCTAACGCCTGAACTGAATTGAGGAGCTTTGTTTCCACGGTTTCGACACGCATGAGAAGCATTTCCATATCTGGCAAATCAACAGCACCCTCGTCATGCACATGCGTACTCCTCACCGATCGGCACCATCTAACGATCGCATCCAAGTGGTAAACGAACTTATGGCATGCCTCAAGCCCGCGCAGCGCAACGTGCATAGCAGGCATGGTGCTTTTCTCAACTGTGAGACGCTCGACAACCGGGTGGTAGGCGCTTTCGATGCGCGCGAGAATTGGTTCGAGCACACGCGTCACACGGTCAACAAGCAAAACACCGTAGCGTTCACGCAAATACCAGTCGCCGGTGATGACACGACCTTCAATACTCCGCTCGAAGTCAAGCCGCTCGCTTAACTCATCAAAGCCTAAGAGCAACGGACGTGAAAGACCTTCTCGATAGTAGCGCTTCCGCAAAAACCACCGTTTCCAATCGAGCGTATCAACGAGGACATGCGGATCCATCGACGTGACACGCTCCGCAAGCCCGAGAAGGATCTGCATCGGCGCAAACGCAATAAAATCGCAGAGCTGAGTCTTGATGGCCGCCGGGTCCCATTCGCTCGTCTTCGTGGCGTTTGGCTGTTCGTCGCCCGAGGCGATCACTTCAAGCACCTTAGCTGATACCGCCCGTTCGAGGAGCAGCGCTTCTTCCACAGCGAAACTCTTGGCGACTGAATGGAGCTGCGACTGAACGGCTTCAAGTACCTCGTAAGCGCCGATTGAGTCACCGAATCTCACGTGCATGGCGATGTTGTCTGCGACAAGTGCGGAGACCGCTTTTTCGAACCAAAGATAATCGTGGCCAATGCTCGGTGGTGGCATCGTTGCCGTTGCAAGGTGGACCGAAACGAATGTGCTGTCGCTCGACGCGAGAATGCTTTTGTACTCGTACTGCGGTCGATACCACTCGCTTCCGGCGGGTATTCGCGATTTGAGATGTGTGTAGATGCCGAGAAGACCGACAAGACCGCTAAGTAGATCCTTCGAGGCAGCAAAATTCGGGGGCTTTGTGTTCACGAACTCAAGCAGCCGCCCATATGTTGAAAGCGACCTCTCGATGAGCCGCCGGTGATGAGCTTGGAAACTTCGATCGTCGGCGCGCGGACGTCCGACGTGAAGCTCCTGCATCACTTCCTGCACGTCAAGGTTAATACGCGTGGCGAGCAGTTCTGGATCCAGAAAGTGATACACCCGCAACCCGAGTTGTACAAAACCGAATACCGCGAATGTCGCGATCGCGTAGAGCATCAGCATGCCCGCACGTGACGGCGGTAGCCCCGCAGCTTGGAATCCGCAGAGATAGAGACCAAACATGCACGTGAGCGCGACAATAGCGAGATAACGATCACTAATACGCTCCCGGATAGCGAGTTGCCGGACGTCCGTCGCGACTCGGCCATACACGCCGCCTACAACGACACCGATCGCGGTGAAATAGAGGCCGAGAAACACACCCATCGTTTGCGCAATAGCGCTCGCTGACGCGATATAGGAGGATGTATCCATCGGACGAAGAGGCAGGCCGGCGCTGGCGACAAGGTACGGTAGCCCGAACCGATCGAGGGCGAAAGCGATACCACAGAGCGCCAGTGCGTAAACTGCTTGCAGGAGGACGAGTCCGAAGAGGCTACGAATGACAATTGCACCGTCCAGACGTCGTCGTGCGAATTTCCTTAATGAAAACCGCGCCACGCGCAACTGGAACCGCCCTTTCGCAACGGCGCGTCTGGCGCGCCAGAACGCTTGTCGAAGGCTCAGTTGAAATGCGAGTGCGCTCAAGAAGCGGCGCAGGCGTACGGGTATCACTGCCGACAGTCTAGCAACCTCTTAGAGCGCCCCAACTGCACATCAAGGTGGCGCTTAGGGTTCATCAGGAATCGCTCTACAACACGTAGAACATCAACGCCAATGGCGTTACCATCAAATCTCATGGAATGAAAGCACCCACCACGCAACGACGTTCACTCGCCGATGATCTTGACCATCACCAGCTTGTCGCGGCGGCCGTCGAACTCGCCGTAGAAGATCTGCTCCCACGGGCCGAAGTCGAGCTTTCCGTTGGTGATGGCGACGACGACTTCGCGGCCCATGACCTGGCGTTTGTGATGCGCGTCGCCGTTGTCTTCGCCGGTGCGGTTGTGGTGATAGCGCTGCGGGCTCGGGTCATACGGCGCAAGCCATTCCAGCCAGCGCTTGTAGTCCTCGTGCAACCCGCGCTCGTCATCGTTGATGAAGACGCTCGCGGTGATGTGCATCGCGTTGACGAGACACATCCCCTCCTTCACCCCGCTCGCCCTCACCTCCTCTTCGACCTGGGAGGTGATGTTGACGAACTCCATCCGCTCGCGGGTGTGGAGAGTCAGGTGTTTGGTATGTGACTTCATGGTTCTCGGTGACCCGGTCACCCAGTTTCCCGGTCTCCCGGTCGCCGGGGAACCGGGTGACTGGGCGACCGGGCAACCCTCACTTCAACTTCGGCAGCTTCACCCGGTTCTTGAACACATCCGCGAACAGATCGCCCACTTTCGCGAGCCGGTTGGGCATGGTCCTGATGTTGTACTTCAGCGGGTCGAGCTTGGCGTTGATCTCGCTCCACTTCAGCGGCGCGGACACCGGTGCGCCGTCGATGGCGCGCGGCGAGTACGGCGCGACGACCGTCTTGCCGTAGCCGTTCTGCATGCAGTCGAGATAGAGCCGCCCGCGGCGCTTGGCGATGCTGCGCTCGACGGTCATCATCGGCACCTTCGCAGTGACCGCCGCCGCGATCGAGCATGCGAAGTCGGCGGCCTCCTCGTGCGAGTAGCCGGGCGCGAGCGGAACGAAGATGTGAATCCCGCGCTTACCCGAGGTCTTCGGCACGCTCGGCAGCTCGAGATTCTCGAGCAGCCGACGCATCACGACCGCCGCCTCGATGGCCTGCTCGATGCCCTTCCCCTTCGCGGGATCGAGATCGAACAGGATCCAGTCCGGTTCTTCGAGCGCTTCCGCGCGCGATGACCACATGTGCATCGTCAGCACCGACATCTGCGCCAGCCAGCGCAGCGCGTCCGGGCTGTCGGCGACGAGGTGCTTCACGGTCTTGCGGCTGGCCACGCGCGTCGGCGTCTCGACCACGCGCAGCCACGCCGGACCTTCTTTCCCGATGTGCTGGTGGAACCACGACGGCTTGTCGATGCCCTGGTTCCAGTGTTCGAGCGTGAGCGGCCGGTCGCGCAGCGCGTGCAGCATCGGTTCCGCGACCGCCTCGTAATACGCGACGACGTCCTGCTTGGTGATGCCGTCGCGCGGATAGAGCAGGCGGTCGGGATTCGTGAGCGTGACCTTGGAAGACGCGGTTGCGCGGTCGCGCGGTTGCGCGGTCTTCGCAGGCTTCTCGTGCACCACGTCCTTCACCGCTTTGTCTTCGCGCAATCCAAGGAACGAAGGATGGCGCAGACGGTGATCGCCGGTCCACTCCGTAAACGCGACCTGTCCGACGAGCCGCGGCTTCACCCACGTCGTGTCGCGGACGCCGGTGCGCGGCGCGTCCTTCACCGGCGTCCTGTCGATGACGTCCTTGGCCAGCTCGTCGCGCAGCCAGGTCCGCATCTTCGCCGAGAAGCCGGTGCCGACCTTGCCCGCGTACACCAGCGTGCCGCCCTCGTTCACCGCGAGATGCAGCGATCCGATGTCGCGCTCGCTGGCGATGCTCGGCTGCCAGCCCACGATCACGAATTCCTGCTGGTTGAGCGTCTTGACCTTCAGCCACTCCTTCGAGCGGCGGTTCTCGTAGACCGAGGTCTTGCGCTTGGCGATGATCCCTTCCCACCCGCCCTTCTTCGCATGCTGCAGCGCCTTCTCGCCGCTCATGTCGAGCGTCTGCGAGATCGCGATTCCGGCCGGCGGTTTTTTGAACAGCTTCTCGAGCAGCTTGCGGCGCTCGATGTACGGGAGGGGGCGGAGATCGCGTCCTTCCAGCCAGAGGATGTCGAAGATCACCATCAGCTCGCGCCCGCCCTGCTGCAGCAACTGAAAGCGCGGCGCGCCCTGCTCGTCGAGGACGACGACTTCGCCGTCGATGACCACGTCCTCGAGTTTGAGTTTCTTCAGCGCCTCGAACGTGCGCGGGAAACGCGGCGCGAGATCGAGCTCGTTCCGGCTGAGCATCGCCAGGTCACCTTTGGTGATCGCGACGACGGCGCGGAAGCCGTCGTATTTCAGCTCGTACGTCCACTCCGCGCCGTCGCGCGGCGGCGCCTCCGCGAGCGTCGCCAGCATCGGGGGGAACACCTTCTTCAGCAATTGCCTCGGCGTCATGACGCTGCGTTCGCGAAAGGCGCGATGACATGCACCTCGTCGAAACCCTCCTCCAGCGACGGCGGCACGAGCTTCTTCGACGTCACGTAGATCGCGACGTCGGGCACGCGCGCCCTTCCCTCGCGCGCCCTGTTGCGCACGACCGCTTCTTTCACCACCGTGTCGAAAAGGTAGCCGACCACGCGGGCGCCGGCGGCGCGCCCGAGGGCGATCAGCGGCGCGCGGACGGCGGGCGTGGGATTGGTGTTGTCGACGGCGACCGACTTGCCCTCGCGCAACGCCGCGGCGATCATCTGCAACTGCTTCGCGTCCTTGTCGCGCGCGTTCGGCATCAGGTCTTTGCTCACATGCACGTGCGTTGCCGCCAGATGGTCGCGGTACCAGGTCGACTTGCCGGAGGCCTGCACTCCGACGAAGATGATCAGCTCCACCGGGCAAATCGTTGCACAGAGAGGTGATGAGATGGAATGGCTCTACTGGTTTCTGGCCGGAGCTCTGGCGGTACCGCTCGCGCATCACCCCCTGCTCTACGCCCTGTATGCCGCCGGCCTCGCGCCCTACCGCCCCTACTCGCTCGCGAAGACGAAGCCTCTCGGCGTGCCGCAGGTGATCTCGTTGTCGTTCTGGGGCGGCGTGTGGGGCCTCGTCCTCGGCGCCGTGTTGATGCGCGTTGATACGCCGCGCATGTGGTGGATCGCCGCGATCGTCTTCGGCGCCATCGCGCCCACCATCGTCGCCGGAATCATCGTGAAACTGAAAGGCACCGGCCCGAAGCCGACGCCGACGCTCGCGCTGGTGGGCTTGCTGGTGAACGGGGCGTGGGGGTTGGGGACGGCGGTGTTTTATTGGCTGCTGCAGCGATGGGCCGCTACATAAAGAAGTTCACGCGCGTAGGCTCGATCGGGCCGACCGAGGAGCGGGGGTTCGCGATCTGGGTCGGCTACGAGATCGATGGCGTCGATGAGGACCTGACCGAGCATGGGCTGATTTGCGTCGACGGATGGAGCGACGCGCAACTGGCGGAGCATGGCGTGGTGACGTTCACGCCAATGGACGCGGAGAAACTGAAGCGAGGCCTGAGGCCTCGGGAGTGAGGCCTTAGGCCTCGAAACTGAGGCCTCAGGCCTCGGAACTGAGGCTTCAGGCCTCGGAACGGAGGCCTCAGGCCTCGGAAGTCTGTCCTGAGCGCTACTCCTCGAAGTGGTAGCTGGCGTGTGAGTCGTAGTCGATGCCGTGCTTTTTCTTCAGCTCCTGGATGTAGCGGAGCGTGCGCTTGGTGTGCGGGCTGGCGACGCCGTCGCCGAGGGGCTCGTTCGTGTGAAGCAGGATCTCCTCGAGGCAACTGCTGAGGCTCATGTGCTTGTGCTCGGCGAGATCGTAGAGCAGCGCCGCGAGCCGCTTCTCCAGGCGCACCGGCACGTCGACGCGCTCGATTTTGATCTTCTCGCCCGCGCCGAGAAGGTGATGGCCGAAGGTCAGGTAGTTCCCGTACGGATCGCGGACGGTGTAGTCGCGGATCCCGTACTCCCGATCCGCCGGCGGCGTCTCGATCTCCACGCCGTTCGCGCGATGAAAGTCGTAGAGCTCGTCGGCGTCGCCGACGAGGAAGTACGTCGACGATCCCTCATCGCTCGGCCTGCCGACTTGCAGGAAGATCTGCACCTCGCCGAGGTTCACGCCCGCGAACGTCGCCGGCTCACCCCATGTGAAGCCCAGCTTGAACCCGAGCTTCGCCGTGAAGAACTCGACGGCCTCGGCGATGCCGGTGACGGTGAGGCCGGCGTGCAGTTGGTCGCACTCGACGTCAGGAACGGTCATAGGGACGATCCTCCGGGAGGAGATGGCGTCCGACCAGCAGCATGGTCGCGACTCTGCGCAGCATCGGGTCGCCGTGATGGACGCCGTCGGCGAAATCACCGCGGGACGCCCAGTCTTCGACGGATTTCAGAAAGTCGGTCGTCGAATGAGTTTCCCAGTGCTGATTCTGCGCGCAGGCGAAGTAGTCCCGGCGCGCGCAGTCGCGCTCGTGCTGTTCGCAGTCCGCGCGCAGCGCCTGCAGGAAACGGATGAACGACTTCTCGTCCTTGACCGTCTCGAGCATCTCGTAGAGTGCGTTCGCCATCGGCTCTCCCTCCTGGCCGGGAAATTGTAGTCGGTCCGAAAGGCATGCCTGCGTCCGATCCGCTCCGGTTTCCGTATCGCAACGAGCTCCGCCTGCCCGTCATCGGGCTGGAGGCGGAGTTCAAGGTGTTCGTCGACGACGTCGAGATCATCCCCGAGGACTACTGGCAGGCGCCGGCGGCGTTCATCGACCGGCCGCTGCTGAGGCGCGGGCGGAAGGCGTCGCAGCTGCCGACCGGCGGCGCGGTCTATTTCGACGGCGGCGTGCTCGAGGTCGTCACGCCGGTCATCGAGATCACCACGCAATGCACCGCGCGCGCGGTCCGCAGCCTTTGGGAGCAGATCGGATTCGTGCGCGGCCAGCTCGACCGCTGGGAGGCGCGCAGCGGCAAGCGCGTGCGTCTGCAGGGGTTCAGCTGCCACTTCAACATCTCCTACGAGCTCGCGCGCGAACAACGCAACCGCGACCGGACGATTCAGAAGCTGGCGCTGCTGCTCGCGCACCTGCTGCCGGTGCCGGCGATCGTCGCCGGCGCGAATCGCGCCTCGACCGGCGTCGGCGTGCGGCCGCGGCGCGAGCGCCTCGAGGTGACATTCGACTTCACGCCCGATCCGGGACTGATGGCCGCGACCACCGCGGCGATCGTCGGCATCGTGCGCGACGTCATCACCTGGCCGTCGTATCGCCTCGAAGAGCTCGACGCGCGCGGCATCCCGGCGATCGCCGATCTGAATCCGGGACGCCACCCCACGCGCAAGGGCTGGATCGCGCGCGCGTTTCATTTCCCGCGCGATCCGTTCGCGGGCCGCGTCGACGCGCAGGTGTGGACGATGCGCGACGGCAGCACCCTCTCGTTGCGCCAGCTGGCGCTGGAGATCGCGACGCACTTTCGCAACTCGATCCGCGCCTACTCCGATCCGTTCAGCTACCGGATCCTCTTCTCGCTGCTGCGCGGCGAGATTCCGTCGCTGCTCGACCTGGACGCGCGCCCTCCCGCGTACGACGACATCGGCCGCGCGGTGCAGTGGGGCACGATCCTGCCCGAGCTGCACAACTATGCCGAGGCGATGCACGACGAAGACGGCGCGGTCGTGCGCCGCAGAAGCAGCGACGTCGAGGAAAAGCTCGCACCGCCGTGGCGCGGCGAAGGGACGGACCGCCGCGCGCATGTGACGCTCCCGCCGCACGTGCAGCGCCGCGCGGCCCCCGACCGCCGCGCGCTGTCTCCCACCACTTCTCCCCGCCTGGCCCGCTCGAACTACGAGCGCGTCTTCCTCCGACTCGGCTCGGGCAAACCATTGAAAATCGGGCGCGAAGTGCTCACCCCCGTCGGGGTCAAAGGGTGGTATCACGCCGTCTTTCGCAACCAGCGCGGTGACGAGCGGATGCTGTCGATCGACCAGGTGCTGGACGCGATGTCGATTTCCGCGTCCTCCATTCGTCTGTAGAGTGACGAAAGGAGAACGACATGCCTCAGTTCCTGATCATGCTGCGCGACGCCGACTGGAATCCCGAGAGCCTCAGCCCCGAGGAGATCCAGGCGATTATGAAGCGCTACCGCACCTGGGTCGACCGCCTCGCTGGAAAGGGCAACAAGCTCCGCGACGGCGAAGGCCGCGTCGTGACGCGCGCCAACGGCGCGTTCACGGTCACCGACGGCCCGTATTCCGAGGCGAAGGAAGTCATCGGCGGGTATCTCGTCATCGAGGCCAGCGACTACGACGAAGCGGTGCGGCAGTGCGAAGACTCGCCGCATCTCGACTTCGGCTCGATCGAGATCCGCGCGATCGAGAGCCGCGGATGATGAATATCGAAGGCGTCGTCGATCATCTGTTCCGCCACGCCGCGGGACAGATGGTCGCGACGCTGACCCGCGTCTTCGGCCCCGAGCACCTCGAGCTCGCCGAGGAGGTCGTGCAGGAGGCGCTGATCGCGGCGCTGCAGCAGTGGGGCATGCAGGGAGTGCCGGAGAATCCGCGGGGGTGGTTGTTCAAGGTCGCGCGGAATCGGGCGTTGGATCAGTTGAGACGGGATGCGAGGCTGCGATCTTTGGACTGCGGCAGCCTTGCTGCCGCTTTGGAAAGCGGCGGCCTTGCCGCCGCAGTCCAGACGCCGGGGTTCGCGCATGAGTTGCGGGATGATCAACTGCGGATGATGCTGATGTGCTGTCATCCGGCGATTCCGCGCGAGAGCAGGATCGCGCTGACGCTGAAGACCGTGGGCGGCTTCAGCGTCGACGAGATCGCACGGGCGTTTCTGACGAAAAAGGAGACGATCGCGCAGCGGATCGTGCGCGCGAAGCGGCTGATCCGCGACGAGCGCATTCCCATCGAGATGCCGTCGCGCGCCGAGCTGCCGGAGCGTCTCGACTCGCTGCTCGAGGTCATCTACCTCCTCTTCAACGAAGGCTACAGCGCGCACGCCGGCGAGGATCTCGTGCGCTCGGATCTGTGCGAGGAGGCGATCCGCCTCGGGCGTGAGATCGCCGCACATCCGGCAACCGGCCTGCCGGAGTCGCACGCACTGCTCGCGCTGATGCTGCTTCAGGGCGCGCGTCTGACGGCCCGCGTCGACGCCGCGGGCGAGCTGGCGACGCTAGCGGAGCAAGATCGCTCGCTGTGGAATCAGCGGATGATCGCCGGCGGCATGCGCGAGCTCGGCGCCTCCGCCGAGGGCGAGCGATTGACCGCGTATCACGTCGAGGCGGCGATCGCGTCGTGTCACGCCGTCGCGCCGTCGTTCGAAGAGACCGACTGGGACGCGATCGTCGCGCACTACGACCAGTTGCTCGAGCTGAAACCGTCGCCGGTGGTAGCGCTGAATCGCGCGGTCGCGGCGGCGATGGCCGAGGGGCCCGGCGTCGCGATGGCGGCGCTCGACGCGCTCGCGTCGCACGACGCGCTCCAGAACTACCTTCCCCTCCCCGCCACCCTCGGCGAGCTCTGTCTCCGCACCGGCGACCGCAAACGCGCCGCCGAGTACTTCACCCGCGCGCTGGAACTGCCGGCCACGATGCCGGAGAAGAAGTTCCTGCTGCGAAAGCTCGCGGAGTGCGGTCACACGCTTCCGTGACGTACGTGCCACCCTCCGGGCGATCTCGGACTTATCCCTGAAACGGAGGTGCATCATGAAACGAACGTGGTTCGTGCTCCTGGCGGTTCTGCTGCTCGGCGGCGTTCCGTTCAAGATCCACAATCTGCTCGACCGGGCGGTGAACAACGAGCGCGAAGCGGCCGCGCGCTATGAGGTTTTCGCGGCCAAGGCCGCCGAAGAGGGCTATCAGGGCGTGGCGAATCTCTTCACCGCGGCGGCGCGCGCGGAGTCCGTGCACGCCGACCGTTTCGCGGCAGCGCTGAAAGAGCGCGGACTGCCGGTGCCGGAGGCCGTGCCGTACCAGCCGCACGCCGGAACGACCGCCGAAAACCTGCGCGTCGCGACGCTCTCGGAGACCTCGGAGCGCGACGGCTTCTACGCCGAGGCGGCGGTAGAGGCGCATGCGGCCGGCGACGACGCCGTGGCGAAGATGTTCGACCAGACCCGCGACGTCGAGATCGAGCACATGAACCTCATCGTCGACGCCACCCGCCATCTCGAACAGATGCGGACCGCGAAGACCTTCTATGTCTGCTCGAAGTGCGGCTACACGACCGACGTCAAGCTGGGATTCTGCGCGTTGTGCCGGGACGGTGACCACCCGCACCCGGTGCAGTGAGCAAGGCCGGGCGGTGTTATATCCTCCGCGCGCATGGACGACGCGTTAGCCACGATTTACACCGCCCACGTCACGATCCAGAAGCTGCGGCACGACAGAGCGCTATCCGACGGCGCCCAGAAGTTCGATCACGCCGTGATCTTCTCCGGCGCGCTGCACTACCAGCTGTTCGATGACATGTCGTACCCGTTCAAGCCGAATCCGCACTTCAAGTCGTGGGTTCCGGTCACCGACAACCCGAACTGCTTCATGGTCTACACGCCGGGACTCAAGCCGAAGCTGCTGTACTGGCAGCCGGTCGACTACTGGCACAAGGTTGCCGAGACGCCGTCCGACCGCTGGGTCGAGAAGTTCGACATCGTCCTGATCGCGAATCCCGACGACGCCAAGGAGCACATGCCGAAGGGACGCGTCGCGTTCTTCGGCGAGTGGGACCCGAAGTTCGCGGAGTGGGGCGACCTCACGCCGAATCCGGAGGCGGTGCTCAACAGCCTGCACTGGGATCGCGCGTGGAAGACCGAGTACGAGATCGAGTGCCTGCGCCGCGCGAACGAGCGCGGAGCGCGCGGACACGTCGCCGCGGAGAAAGCATTCCGCGACGGCGCGTCGGAGTTCGAGATCCACGTCGACTATCTCCGCGCGGCCGAACATGCCGAGGAAGAGCTGCCGTACGGCAACATCATCGCGCTCAACGAGCACGCCTCGACGCTCCACTACTATCACCACGAGCGCGAGCGTTACGACAAGAAAAAGCTCTGGTCGTTCCTGATCGACGCCGGCGGTCAGTACAACGGCTACGCCAGCGACATCACCCGCACCCATTCCGCGCACAAGGACGAGTTCAGAGATCTGATCGACGCGATGGAGGCGATGCAGCTCTCGCTCGTCGACGCCGTCCGCCCGAACGTCAACTATCCCGACATCCATCTGCTCGCACATCGCAAGGTCGCGGACATCCTCACGCGGTTCAAGTTCGTGTGGGACATCGACGCCGCCGGCGTGGTCGAGAAGCGCATCAGCAGTACGTTCCTCCCCCACGGCGTCGGCCACTACCTCGGACTCCAGGTCCATGACGTCGGCGGCTTCATGGCCGACCGCAGCGGCAAGACCATTCCCAAGCCGGAAGGGCATCCGTACCTCCGCCTCACGCGCGTCGTCGAGACAGGCCACGTCTTTACCATCGAGCCCGGCCTCTACTTCATCGACACGCTGCTGGCCGACCTCCGCAAGACCGAGAACGCGAAGTTCGTGAACTGGGAGAAGGTGGAAGCGTTCCGCAAGTACGGCGGCATCCGCATCGAGGACGACGTGCTCGTCACCGAGACGGGACACGAGAATCTGACGCGGAACGCATTCGCGAATGTGGCCTGATCTCACCAACACGAAGGAGCTGTCGGAGGTTCTGCATGTGCTGTCGGCGATGATCACGCCGGCGGTGCTGATCCTCGGCTCGAGCTCGCTGCTGATCACGACGTCGAGCCGCTCGATCCGCTGCATCGACCGCGTGCGCGAGCGGGCCGCGGAGCTGGAGGAGCTCGGGAAAACACCGCGCGATCCCGCAACCGAAACGCATCGCCGCCATCTCTACGATCAGCTGGAGATCAACACGCGCCGCGCGCGGCTGCTGCAGCGGGCCATGTCGCGGCTGTACATCGGTATCAGCTTCTTCATCGCCACCAGCGTCTCCATCGGCGTGGTCTCGCTGCTCACTGTCGACATCGGCTGGATTCCGCTGCTCCTCGGCTTCGTCGGCGCGGGCCTGCTGTTCTCGGCGAGCGTCTACCTGATCATCGAGTCGCGCATGGCCATGACCACGACCTACGCCGAGATGGACTACATCACCCGGAACTTCATGCCCTGATGCCCGAAGATCAACTCCTCGAATTGATTCTGTTCGCCGTCGCCGGATTCGTCGCGCAGATGGTCGACGGCATGTGCAGCATGGGCTACGGCGTCAGCGCGACGTCGCTGCTGCTCTCGTTCGGCGTGCCGCCAGCGGCCGCCAGTGCGAGCGTGCACACCGCGGAGGTCTTCGCCACGGGCGCCTCGGCGTGGAGTCACTGGCGCGTCGGCAACGTGGTCTGGTCGTTCGCGCGCAAGCTGCTGATCCCCGGCGCGATCGGCGCGATCGTCGGCGCGTATCTCCTGACCTCGATCTCCGGAGACGTGATCAAGCCCTTCGTCGCCGCCTATCTGCTGATCATGGGCGTGGTCATCTTCTACAAGGCCTTCCGGCCGAAGCGCGAGCAGGAGTCGCACGCGCACATCGTGCCGCTCGGCCTGGCCGGCGGCTTCTTCGACTCGATCGGCGGCGGCGGCTGGGGCCCGATCGTCGCCGGGACGCTGATCGCGCGCGGCAACGCGCCGCGGACGACGATCGGCTCGGTGGCGTTCGCGGAGTTCTTCGTGACTGTGGCGTCGTCGGTGACGCTGCTGCTGACGATCGGCGTCTCGAACTGGATCCCGATCGCGGGACTCGCCGCCGGCAGCATGGTCGCGGCGCCGATCGCGGCGCGGCTGACGGGACGGATCCCGACGAAGCCGCTGATGATCTTCGTGGCCGTCGTGATCATCGCGCTGAGCGTGCGGACGATTTTGCGAACGTTTTAGCGATCAGCTTCAGCGACTTCGCGAGCAGAGCGGCGTTCTCGGGCTTGTTCGTCCACGTCGAGCGCCCCGAGGGATGCGGAAGGACGACGCAGTCGAACGTGTGACCGGCGCGCGTGACGCGATGCACGCGGCCGACCACCTGCCTGAGCTCCGAGGTCCCGACGAGCTGTTTCGCTGCGAGCGTGCCGACGGCGATCACGAGCTCGGGGCGGAGCAGGCGCAGCTCGCGGTCGAGATGCGCGGCGCAGTTGGCGATCTCAGTCTCATCGGGAACGCGATCGCCGCCGTTCTTCGGATCGCGTCCGGGAAAGCAGCGGATCACCGCGGCGATGTAGACGCGCGCGCGCAACTCCGCTTCGCCGATACCCGCGTGCTGCTCGAACCACGAGAACAGCCGCCGCCCCGCGGTGTACGCAAACGGACGTCCCTCGCCTGCCTCGCGCGGACCGGGCGCCTGGCCGACGAGCATCACCCGCGCGTTCGGAACGGCGCCGGTCACCGGCACGCCCATCACGTTGGGACAGGCGCGGCAGGCGAAGAGCGCGTCGAGATGAGCTGCAAAGTCGCGGTGCATAGGCTACGATCACGAGCGGAACAATGCGCCGCGCCCAAATCGTCCTTCTTCTCGCATTTCTACCCATCAGCGCGAGCGCGTGGACGCGCGCGTCGGACGAGCGCATCGCGAAGAAAAGCGCGGCGCTCGCGCCTCCCGATCTCCGCATCGTCATCGAGCGCTTCGACGGCGAGTACCGGCACGGACTCGAGCGCGCGCAGGCCGAGGAGGGCTCGGAGTCGCATCGCTTCTTCATCCTCTCGCGCGAGGGACGGCTGCGCGAGCGGATCGAGAAGGAGACGGCGAAGACGATTCAGATGATCCGCGGCAACGAGCCGATGAGCGCCGTCGCCGAGCGCCTCGGCACGCTCGCCCATCTCGTGTCGGACGCGAACAATCCTTTCCACGTCGCGAACGACGACACTCGGCTCACGCCGGTGCACAACGACTTCGAGCAGTATTTCGAGCGGAAGCTGGCGAAGTTCCCGACCGTGTTCTACGGCCTCGATCCGAAGTTTCAGCTGACCGCGTACCTCGACAAGACCTTCGCGCGCACGGCGCGGTTCTATCCGCTGATGAGCGAGGAGTATTTTCGCGGCGGCGAGCGGCGGACGTCGGCGGACTTCGATGACCGGTCGACGGCGTTCGGCGTGGCTTCGGTCTGCTACTCGCGTGCGGTCACCGACCTCGTGAATCTCTACTACTACATCTGGAAGGAAGCCGGCGGCGACGTCCGGTCCGCCGCGGCGATGCGTCGCGGCAATCTGCTGTTGAATGCCTATTGAACGCGCAATCCTCTCCGTTTCCGATAAAACCGGCATCCTCGACCTCGCCCGCGCGCTGCGTTCGAAAGGCGTGGAGATTCTCTCGACCGGCGGGACGGCGCAGCATCTGATCGACGGAGGCGTCGAGGTCACGCCGATCGCCAAGTGGTCCGGCGCGCCGGAGATTCTCGGCGGCCGGGTGAAGACGCTGACGCCCAAAGTCTTCGGCGCGATCCTGCACGACCGCGCGAAGCCCGAGCACCTCGCCGACTGCGAGCGCCTCGGCATTCCGCCGGTCGATCTCGTGGTCGTGAATCTCTATCCATTCGAGGCCACGATCGCGAAAGAAGGCGTGACGGTCGACGAGGCCATCGAGCAGATCGACATCGGCGGCCCGTCGATGCTCCGCGCCGCGGCGAAGAATCACAAGCACGTCCTGCCGCTCTGCGATCCCTCACTGTACGCCGATTTTCTGCGCGAATTCGAAGGCGGCGAGATCGGCGAGGCGTTCCGCCTCCGCTGCGCGATCGCGGTCTTTGAGAAGACGAGCGCCTACGACGCCACCATCAGCGCGTTTCTCAGTGGAGCGGCGGGCTCTCAGCCCGCCGACGCTTCCCGGCGGGCTGAGAGCCCGCCGCTCCACTTGCATCTCGAAAAGTTTCAGGACCTCCGCTACGGCGAGAACCCGCATCAGACCGCCGGCTTCTACGTGCGCGCGGGCGAGACGCCGTTCACGCAGATCCAGGGGAAGGAGCTGTCGTACAACAACCTCCTCGACCTCGACGCCGCGATCAAGCTCGCGACGGCGTTCACCGAGCCGGCGATCGCGATCATCAAGCACACCAACCCCTGCGGCGTCGGAGTGGCGCGCGCCTCCGGCGCGCTTTCCGATGCCCTCCGCTCGGCCATCGAATCCGACCCCGTCTCCGCCTTCGGCGGCATCATCGGCGCCAATCGCCCCTTCGATGCCGAATGCACGCGCGCCGTCGCGGACATGTTCCTCGAGGTGATCGTCGCGCCGTCGTTCTCCTCGGAGGCGCTCGAGCTACTCGCGAAGAAGAAGAATCTGCGATTGGTCACCCAGTCGCCCGGTCACCCGGTGAGCGAGATGCGCACGGCGGCTGGCGGAGTGCTCATTCAGTCTCCGGATCACATCGCTTCACGCGACACGTGGAGAGTCGTCACCGAGCGCCAGCCCACGCCCGAGGAGCTCGACGGTCTCGAGTTCGCGTGGATCGTCTGCGCGCATGTGAAGTCGAATGCGATCGTGCTGACGCGCGCGTCGCAGTCGGTCGGCATCGGCGCGGGGCAGATGTCGCGCGTCGATGCGGCGAAGGTCGCGATCATGAAGTCGATCCTCCCCGCGGAAGGCACGTTCGCCGCCTCCGACGCTTTCTTCCCCTTCCGCGACGGCCTCGACATCCTCGCCGACGCCGGCGTCCGTGCGGTCATCCAGCCCGGCGGCTCCGTCCGCGACCCCGAAGTCATCGCCGCCGCGAACGAGCGCGGCCTCACAATGGTGTTCACTGGGGAGCGGCACTTCCGGCATTGAAGATGGCAAACCCGCACGACATCAAACTCATCGTCTCCGACGTCGACGGCGTCTGGACGGACGGGAAGATCATTTACGCGGGCGAGCGGAACGAGATCAAGGAGTTCAACGTGCGCGACGGGCTCGGCGCAAAGCTGGCGCAGAAGGCGGGCATCACCGTCGCGCTGCTCACCAGCCGGCGCTCGCATGCGGTCGAGCGGCGGGCGCGCGAGCTGGGGATCGACGAAGTGCATCAGGGCGCGGCGAACAAGCTCGAGGAGACGCAGTGGATCGCGCAGAAGCTCGGGGTCACGCTCGCCGAGGTCTTGTACGCCGGCGACGATCTCCCCGACCTCGCGCCGATGAGGCGCGTCGCGATCTCCGCCGCTCCGTCCGATGCCGCGGCCGAGGTGCGCGCGGCGGCGACGTGGAAGCTCGCCAGCAGCGGCGGCGCGGGAGCGTTTCGCGAGCTGGTGGAGCGGCTGCTGCGTGAGCGCGGCGAGTGGGACGCGATCATCGAGGAGATGGCCGGTGGCCTCACCGAGGCTTCGAGCATTTAGGTCGCGCGCGATCTATCGGGTCGTCGCGATCGCCACCGCGATCGGCCGGCGTGTCCCGCTGTCCGCCGGCCAATTCCTCGGCCGAGCCCTCGGCACGCTCGCCTGGCACGTCGTCGGCCGCCAGCGGCGGAAAGCGCTCGCCAACATCGCCATCGCCTTCCCCGAATGGACCGACGCGCAGCGGCGCCAAACGATCCGCGCGATGTTCCGCCATCTCGGCATGTGTCTCTTCGAGATCGCCTGGTTGCCGAACCTCACCCCCACGACCCGCGACCGCTTCACGCGCTACGAAGGCGTCGACCGCACGATGCAGCTCATCGACGCCGGCCGCGGCTTCGTCGTCTTCACCGCACACTGCGGCAACTGGGAGTGGCTGTCATATACGATCGGACTCTGGGGCCGCCCGCTGAGCGTCATGCAGCGCGAGCGTGACGAGCACGGCATGAACGCGTTCATCACCGAGCTCCGCGCGCGCTCCGGCGTGCGGACGATCGATCGCGGCTCGGCGAGCTCGCCGCGCGAGATGATCAAGGCCATCCGCGGGGGCGGCATGCTCGGCTTCGTCATCGATCAGAACATCCGCACCGAGAGCGTGAAGGTGCCGTTCTTCGGGACGCCGGCACTGACCGCGATCGGTCCGGCGAGGCTGGCCGTGCGCACCGGCGCGATGGGCGTGACCGCGGTCGGCGAGCGGCTCGCCGACGGCACCCACGTCTCCCGGTTTCTCGAGCCGTTCGACTGCGCGGGCGGCGACGCGGTCGCGATCACCGCGCGCGTCACGCGCGAGGTCGAAGAACAGATCCGCAAGACACCCGAGCAGTGGCCGTGGTTTCACGACCGCTGGAAAGAGCGGCCGTCGTGGGACGTGACACAGGACATCACGGCGCAGCCGTCGAGCTCAGAGGCCACTCCCCCCGAATGAAGTGGCGGATGGATCCGAAGACCGTGACCGGATCGTCGAGCCAGGACGCGTGCGCGGCGCCGATCACGGTCACGAGCCGCGCGTCGGGCAGCGACTTCACCCACTCCACGCCGCCGGCGTAAGGCGCGTTGCGATCCTTGTCGCCGTGGATCGTGAGAACGGGCACCTTCAGCTCCTTCAGTCTCGCGGTGAGATCGATCTCGCGAACCGAGGCGAAATTCTTTTCGAGGTGGCGGTAGAAGTTCACCGGCCACTCGTTTTCCAACGCGCAGAACGCCGCGTCGAGCTTCGCCGCGTTCGCCGGACGGCCGACCAGCGTGTATTTCGAGACGTTGAAGCGCGCCTCGCAGAACTCGCGCGGCGACTTCTCGAGCGCGCCGGCGGCGGTCAGCTCTTCGAGCCGCGTCATGTCCGCTGCGGGAACGCCGAGGTGGCCTTCCTCCGGGGTCGGAGAGTTGAAGAACTTATGGAAGGGCACGGGACCGAGCTGCACGAGGCGCGTGACGCGGTCGGGATGATCGAGCGCGTACATCGCGACCATCAACCCGAGGTACGAGAAGCCGACCGGGACGAACTTCTCGATCTTCAGCTCGCGGCGCACGGCCTCGAGATCGCGCACGTCCTGCTGGATCGTCCAGCTGCTCTCGTCCTTCGCGCGCTGTGAGCGGCCGCGGTTGCGGACGTCGTAGGTGACGACCGTGGCGATGTTCGCGAACTGCCTGAACTGGTCGTGGAGGAAGTAGTCGAGCGGCACGATCATCGCGATCGGACCGCCGCCGAACTTGCGGTAGTACAGCTTCGTCCCGTCGTCGGCGTTGACGAAGCCCTCTTCGATCTTGCCGACTTCCGCAGGCGCGGAGCCGGGGCCGTCGAAGATAACCTTCCACGAGCCGTCGCTCTGCTTCTGCCAGATCGACGAATAGTCGCCGGAGTGCACGCCCTTCGGGTCGTAAATCGGACCGGTGGAGAGCCCGAGCTTCCCGTCCGCCGTGACTTCGACGCGCTCCGGCCCCCACGAAAACGGCGCCTGCGGCCCTTCCAGAAGCCGCGTCCACCCTTTCACGACCGCGTCTTTGCCGCGCATCGTCCGCAGCCCGCCGATGAAGGTCGCATCCGGCGCGACCATCGCGAAGAACTTCGCGGAGTCGCGATCGGCGAAGGCTTTGGCGAAGGCGATTTCGGCGTTGGCGACGTCGGAAACGGGATCCGCAAACACGCGTGTCGCGGTGGTAAGCGTAAAGAAGATTGCGAGAAGTCTCATAGTCTCAGAGTCTCAAAGTCGCAGAGGAGAAATGATGTCAGCGCTGCAAAATCTCTGAGACTTTGCGACTCTGAGACTCTGCGACTATCTCCTGAACAGATTCTTCAAAATGAACACCGCATTCGCCGGCCTCTCCGCCAGCCGCCGCATGAGGTACGGATACCACTCCGTGCCGAAGGGGATGTAGACGCGCATGCCCCAGCCGTCTTTGACGAGCTGCTCCTGCAGGTCGCGGCGGACGCCGTAGAGCATCTGGAACTCGAACGAATCGGGCTTGATGTTCTCGCCGCGCGCGAAGGCCAGCGTGGCGTCGATCATCTTCGGATCGTGCGTGGCGATGCCGTGGAACGTACCGCTCTTGAGCATGATCTTCATCAGCTTCACGAAGTTCGCGTCGACGTCTTCCTTCGCCTGAAACGCGATCTCCGCCGGCTCTTTGTACGCGCCTTTGCACAGCCGGATGCGGATCCCCTCGGCGCACAGCTCTTCCACGTCACGCTCGCTGCGATAGAGGTACGCCTGGATCACCGCACCGGTGTGATTCGCGTTGCCAGGCGTGCCGTGCAGCTCGCGCACGACATCGAGCGTCTTCTGCGTGTACGGCGAGCCTTCCATGTCGATGCGGACGAAGTTGTCCCGCTTCGCGGCATGCGCGACGACTTCGTTCACGATCGTGCGCGAGACCGCCTCGTCGATGTCGAGGCCCATGTGCGTGAGCTTGAGGCTCACGTTCGCGTTCAACTTGCGGTCGACGATGGCGTCGATCAGCTCGTGGTACAGGTGCGCGCTCTCGCGCGCCTCGTCGAGGTTGGTGACGTTCTCGCCGAGGTTGTCGACGGAGACGCTCATGCCCCTGGCGTTGGTCGCGGCGGTGGCGGCGAGCGCCTCCTCGACCGTCATGCCGGCGACGAAGCGGCTGGAGAGACGGCGGCCGATCGCGGAGCGTTCGGCGATGTTGCGGAGCGAGCGGCTTTCGGAGAGGGCGATGAAGAATGCGCGCATGCTCGGTTCACACCGCCTTCGCGACTGCCACGGCGCAAACGCGCGCGGCGCCTGCAGCGCTCAGCGCGGCCGCGCATGCGCGCAGCGTCTCGCCGGTGGTGCAGATGTCGTCGACGATGAGAATGGATTTTCCTTTCACGCGGGATGACGCGGCGAAGGCGCCGCGGACGTTTGCCGCGCGGTCGCGTTTCGGCAGTGAGGACTGCGTGGCGCGTTCGCGGCGGCGTGTCAGGAGCGTCATATCACACTGAATGTCGATGCGCCGCGACAACGCGCGCGCGAGCAGCTCCGCCTGGTTGTATCCGCGCCTGCGCTCCTTCGCCGCAGGCATCGGCACGCCGGCGACGGCGTCGAAGTCGCGATCGCGCAGCGTCTCCTCCAGCAGCGACGCCAGCGCGTCGTCGAGAAAGTCATGCCTCTCGAACTTCAGCGCGCCGACAAGCTTCTCCAGCCCGCCGCGATACACGCCCCAGGCCTCGCACCACGCGAGAGGGAGCGGATCGGCAGTGCAGGCGATGCAGACCTGTGGAGCGGCGGGCTTTAGCCCGCCGGGAACGGTCGGCGGGCTGAAGCCCGCCGCTCCACAAGCACCCAGCGGCAGCGCGCACGAAACACACTTAGCCGTCTCGATCCTCGGCAACGCGGTCCAGCACGCGGCACAACACGACGCCACGCGCGCGTCCCAGGAAAGCTCCTCGCCGCAGGCCACGCACCATGACGGCAGAACGATTCGGACGGCCTCGCGTCCTAAGTACGACAAGGCGCTGGCGATCCGGGTCGGCACGCGCCAATTGTACTCACGCACGAAGGGATGACACTGATGACCCGCTTCGCTATATTCGCCGCCATGAAACGATCCTTTCTCCTCCTCGGCCTGCTGATCGCCGCCGCCGTTCCTCTTTACGCGCAGTCGAACGAAGCCGGCGTCATCGTGGGCGGCAGCCGCCGCTTCGTCGACAACGGGCTGCGCGAGGGCGGCGTCGAGTGGCTCGACAGCAGCTTCTCCTTCTCCAACTCCGCGGTCGAGCTGTACTGGGGACTGGAGATGGACGAGAACGTCTGGTTCAAGGTCAAGGCGGGACGGATCGAAACGCAGATCGCCGAGGCTTACAAACTCTCCGGAATCACCGGCAACTTCAGGCGGGATGCCGAAGGTGAAGTGCAGCACGCCGACGCGGTCATCGAATATCGCTTCTCCGAGCCCTACGGCTCGACCGGCATCTTCGCCGGCCTCGGCCTTTACCGGCAGTCGGGCGACGGCGTCGCTTCGACGAACAATTTCGGCTGGAGCACCGGCGTCACCGCCGATTTCCCGCTCTCGCGGCGCTATGGCGTAGTGGTGCAGGGCGAGTATCACTGGACCAACGGCGACTTCCGCCCGCGCTACCTGACCGTAGGTGGCGGGCTCCGCATCGCGTTCTGAAGTGGCAGCGTCATTGCTCCCTCTTCTTCGGTTGCAACCGCAGCCAAGAAGGAGGCAAGCAATATGGCTCAGAATCGCACGCGCCAGGTGCGCGACGTGATGACGTCCAACCCGGAATGCGTCTCAGGAAGCGATGGCGTGCAGGAAGTCGCGCGCATCATGAAGGATCGGGACACCGGTGTGGTGCCGGTGGTCGACGGGAAGAAGGTCATCGGTCTCATCACCGACCGCGACATCGTCGTGCGCGGGATCGCGGAGGGGAAAGACCTCGCGAACTGCCGCGTGACCGAGCTGATGACGAAGTCTGTCCGCTCGGTGCGCGACGACGCGCCGGTGGATGAGGCGCTGACGCTGATGTCGAGCGCCGAGATCCGCCGCGTGCCGGTCGTCAACGGCCAGAACGAGCTCGTCGGCATCGTCTCCATCGGCGACATCGCCGTCGAGACCAACAAGGACGGACGGGTCGGCAAGGCCATCGAGGACATCTCGCAGGCTCCGCCCAACAACTAGCCCAATGGAGTGGCGGGCGGAATGCTCCGCCCGCCTCACGCCGTTTCATCCTCGCGTGAGACGCTCCCTTCTTCTTCTCTGCTCGCTCCTCGCCTGCTCGACCGCGTTCCCGGACGAGATTGATCCGAAGCTCGATCGCGCCGTGCGCGAGGCGCTTCCGGTCTGCGCCGACGCCAAGGTCTCCTATCAGGAGCTCGGCGTGAAGCTGCCGGCGCGCTTCAAAGGCACGCTCGTGCGCGTCGAGAGCCCCCGCCCCTCATGTGATGGAGCGTACGCCGCGGTGACCACTCCGCTCGGCGGCTTCTACCTAGGCATGCCGATGCCGATCGGCGACACCGAAGGCGCGACGACCGAAGCGAAGCTGAAGAACTACATCTGGCAGGCCATGCACATGAATGTCACGCCGGTCATCGATCGCACCAAGCTCACCGATGACGGCCTGATGGCCGTCACGCTCTACGAGACCACCGAGAACGGCAAGCTGCCGCTCGAGGGCGAAGTCGATCCCAGGGGCACCACGTTCTTCTTCGGCCACTTCCGCCACGTCGCCACGGCCGGCCTGCGCGCCCAGCGCATGAAGACCTTCGAGCCGTTCTTCGGCAGCATGCCGGTGAAGGGACCAGCGGCCGCGCCGGTGACGATCGTCGAGTTTTCCGACTTCGAATGCCCGTCGTGCAAGCACGCCTCGGGGTATCTCGATCCGATCGTGGCCAAGCACGGCGACAAGGTCCGCTACATCCGCTTCGATCTGCCGCTGACGATGCATCCGTGGGCGTTCGGCGCCGCGCTGGCGGGCCGCGCGATTCAGCGCCAGAAGCCGGAGCTGTTCTGGGAGTACAAGAAGCACATCTACTCCAACCAGGACTCGCTGACCGCGTTCACGTTCTGGGACTTCGCGCGCGGCTTCGCGCAGGATCACGAGCTCGATCTGAAGCGCTACGACGCCGATCTGCAGGACGAGAATCTGAAGAACGAGATCCTGAAGGGTGCGGGCTTCGCGCTCGCGAATGAAGTGCGGGCAACGCCGACGTATCTCGTGAACGGCGCGTTCGTCGACGCCGGCGACGACGGCAAGCATCTCGCCGCGTACGTCGATCAACTGCTCGCGGCCAAATAACGTCCTTGTGGAGCGGCGGGCTTTAGCCCGCCGAGCAAAAAAAAAACGGCGGGCTAAAGCCCGCCGCTCCACTGGAAACCGGGGATGGGAAACTAGACTTTGGCGAGACGGCGGACCGTCGCCTGGACGTCTTCGACCTTGTCCTCGACCTTGTCGAGGAGATCACCGGTCACGCTGGCGACCTTCTTCTGCATCTTCTTGCCGGTCAGCGGGGTGTAGAGAAGCGCGAGGATGGCTCCTGCCACCGCACCGAGACCGAAACCAGCGGCGACCTTGCCGAAGGGAAACTTCTGCTTGCGATTGAACATCGTTTGACTCCTTTTATTGGCCGGCCAGAGACCGGTCTGTACCCTATCACGAACACTGAATGGCTATTCATTCATTCCCACTTCGGTCTGCTAGATCGCCTGCCAGACCAGATCGAGGAACGCCTTGAGCATCCGTCCGGTGAGTCCCCAGATCTCGTGCGGTCCGTGGTGGTAAAAGTAAGCAGGGTAATGCTTTGCGCGAAACGGCACCCAGCGCACCTCGGGATTTGCGACATCGAGCAACGCCTCCACCGGCACCTCGAAGACCTCCACGACCTCCGACTCCTGCATGACGTACTCCATCGGCTCGTGGATGACGCCGGCGAATGGCGCGACGAGAAAGCCGCTGTGGGTGATCACGTCGTCGAGCCGCCCGATCAACTCGACCGCCGCCGGCGGAATGCCGACTTCTTCTTCGGCCTCGCGCACCGCCGCCTGTTCGAGTGTCTCCCCCTCTTCGACCGCGCCACCCGGAAAGGCGATCTGACCACCATGCGCGGCGAGGTTTTCGGAGCGCCGGGTGAAGAGAATCGACCAGCCGCCGTTCTTGCGGATGAGCGGGATGAGCACGCAGGCGCGGCGATGGTTCGGCGCGTCGATCTCGATGGACGGCCGCACGCCGAGGATCCCGCGGAGACGTGTCAGCGCGTGATCGTCGAACATGCGAACGGCTCCGGAGGAAGCATCGGGACGTCCTGGATCGCGTGATAGAGCCGCAGCGGCCCCGCCTCGAGACGCACGTCGATCGTGGCCGTCTCACCCGGCGCGAGATCGCATGGCAACGAGAACCAGCGGTCGTTGGCGATGAGGCGGTATTCGGGCGTGCCGTAGGTTTTCGTCCGCAGCGTGGTGTCGCCGATGTTCTTCACGACAATCGCGCCGGTCGTAGCTTCGATGAGCTCGAGTTGGGGGAACAGTGGAGCGGCGGGCTTTAGCCCGCCGGAACGTTTCGGCGGGCTAAAGCCCGCCGCTCCACTTTGCAAGGCGCGCATATATCCATCAACCGCCCTCTCCAGCGAAGCGTTCTCCTCCAGCCACGCCCTTTGCTCACGCGAAGGGTCGGCAATCTCGCGCAAAAAGAAATCGGTCAGCGCCTCCAGCTCGCGGTCGAACGGAATCTTCACCGCGATGGCATCCGGCAGCTCCGCGAACTGCGCGTAGTCGCTGACCGCGACCGGCTTGCCGGCGTCGAGCGCGCGGATCAGCGTCCCCGAGGTCTCGCCGGCGGAGGGATAGCGCAGATTCACGAAGCGGTCGGCGGCGGCGTAGTACGCGGGGAAATCCTCGTCCGCGACGTAGCCGGTGGTGATGATGCCTTCGCCTTCCGGCACCTCGATGTTCGGCGCCGGCTGGCCGACGATCAGCAGCACCAGCCGCGGGTCGCGCTCGCGCGCGATGCGAAAGGCCTCGAGCACGACTTCGGCGCGTTTCGCCGAGGTGAGAAAGCCGAAGAAGCCGATCACGCGACTCCCGGGAGTGATTCCTAGACGCGAGCGGTCGAATGCGACCGGCTCCGCCTGCACGTACGGATGTCCGACGACGTGGATCGGCGTCGTGACGCCGAACGACTCCAGCCGATTCTTCGCGTAGTGGTTGTGCACGATCACGGCGTGCGAACGGTTCGCGACGTCGATCGAAGCCGGCAACAGAAAGTTGCCCATCTCGCTGTGCAGTCCCGCCGCCCTCCCACGCGCCCACGCCGCGCCCGCCGCGCCGTGATTCGCCTCCAGCGCCGCGACGTAGCCCTCGACGTCACCGCGCGCGAGGGTCATCTCCACGATGAGGTGATGCAGCACGAGGTCGTGCAGCACGATCGTTCCCGTCTCGCGCATCGCCTCGGCGTACACGAACTCGTGATGGGGATTGTTGCCAAGGTGATAGATCACCTGATCGAAGTCCGCGCGGCGGTAGCCTTCGAGCGAGTCGAACGCGCGCACCTCCACACGCCTCGCCAGCGCCGGCAGCAGCATCGACGCGTAATGCGCGACCCCAGTGCGGGCGGGCGGGAGCGGCGTGAGCACCGCGACCTTCATCAGTCCGCCGTCTTTCGCGCCTGGGCGGCGAGGTAGGCCTCGATCACTCCGTCGAGATCGCCGTCGAGGACGCGCGAGGGATCGCCGATCTCGTATCCGGTCCGCAGGTCCTTCACCAGTTGATACGGCTGCAGAACGTACGAGCGGATCTGGCTGCCGAAGCCGATGTCCTTCTTCTCGCCCTCGACCTTGGCCTGCTCCTCTTTCCGCTTGTCCATCTCCAGCTGATACAGCCGCGCCTTGAGCAGGTGCATCGCAGTGTCGCGATTCTTGTGCTGGCTGCGCTCGTTCTGGCAGGTGACGACGATGTTCGTGGGCAGATGGGTGATGCGCACCGCGGAGTCGGTGACGTTGACGTGCTGCCCGCCCGCACCGGAGGAGCGGTAGGTGTCGACGCGCAGGTCCTTGTCGTTGATCTCGATCTCGATCGTGTCGTCGATATCCGGGATCACGAACACCGACGCGAACGACGTGTGCCTTCGCTTCGCGGCGTCGAACGGCGAGATGCGCACCAGCCGGTGCACGCCGTTCTCCGCCTTCAGGTAGCCGAACGCGTAGTCGCCGCGCACCATCACCGTCGCGCTCTTGAGCCCCGCCTCTTCGCCGGCCTGATACTCGATCATCTCCGTCGACCACCCCTTGCGCTCGGAGTAGCGGAGGTACATCCGCAGCAGCATCTCCGCCCAGTCCTGCGACTCGGTGCCGCCGGCGCCGGGATGGATCTGGACGATCGCGTCGCGGACGTCGTGCTCGCCGGAGAGCTTCATCGTCATCTCGATGTCGTTGGCGTCGCGCTCCAGCTTCTCGACCAGCGACTCGATGTCGGCGTCGACGCTCTCGCCCTCGCGCTGCAGATCGAGCAGCACGTCGAGCTCTTCGGACTTCGATTCGATCGATTCGCCGGTCGCGATGCGCTTTTCTACGCGCGCCCGCTTGCGTCCGGCTTCCTGCGCGGTCTCGGGCTTGTCCCAGAAACCGGGCGCGGACATCTCACGCTCGATCTCGTCGAGCGCACGTCTGGCCGAAGCCAGGTCAAAGATAGCTCCGGACGGAGCGGAGTCGGTTACGAAGGTCGTCGATGCGGGGAACCATTTCGTCGTGCATAGATCAATCCGATGAGTACCACGACGACGCTCGCCCACGCAAACCAGTCACCGAGCCGCACGTACGGCGTCGTCGTCTTCCTCGACTGAAATCGCGCGTAGATGATTCCCGGCTTTCCCATCGGAATCGACTCGCGAATGCGGCCGGTCGGATCGATGAACGCGGAGATGCCGGTCGTGCCGGCACGCAGCAGATAGCGATCGCCTTCGATCGCGCGCAAGCGCGCCTGCCAGAGGTGCTGCGCCGGCGCGGCCGTGCCGTCGTACCAGGCGTCGTTGGTGATGGTCACCAGCACGTCCGCGCCGTGCAGCAGCTGCTTGCGCGTGATCTGCGGATAGACGATCTCGTAGCAGATCGCCGGGCCGTATTTCAATTTGCCGGCGAGCGGAAAATCGTTCGTGCCGAACTCGAACTCGCCGACCGCGCGCACCAGCTTCTCGGCGAAGAAGAGCACGCGCCGCAGCGGGACGTACTCGCCGAACGGCACGAGGCGGATCTTGTCGTAGTGGCCGATAGTACGGCCGCCGCTGACGAGAAAAGCCGAGTTCCAGATCTTGTTCGTGCGCGCGGGATCGGTGGCGACCGAGCCGAGGATGATGTCGATGTTGCGATCGCGCGAGAGCTGCTCGATCGAGTCGCGATAGAAATGCGTCTCGGTGAACGAGAGCGGCACCGTCGACTCCGGCCAGATCACGAGCGTCGCGCCGTGGTTCGCCGCCTCCTCGGTCATGGCGATCATCCGCTGATAGATCGCCAGCACCTGCGCCTCATCCCAGCGCATTTCCTGCGAGATGTTCGGCTGCACCATCGCCGCGTTCACGAACGGCGCATCGGCGTCGCGGGCGATGAGCTTCGAGGCCACGAGCCCCGTCCCCCACCACACCAGCGCGAGGATGCCGATCGCGCCGCCCGCGAGCACGCGCGCGATCGACGGCGGCCGCTGCGTGATCCACCACGCCGCGATCGTCGCCGGAATCAGGATCATCGCGCCGACGAAGTACGGTCCGGCGAAGCGATCGATCTGGATCAGCGGCGTGTAGTCGACGATCGCCGCCGCCAGGAGGTTCCAGGGAAAGCCGCTGAGCAGATAGGTGCGCGCGTACTCGATCGCCGCCCACGCCAGCGGCACGAGCAGCCACGGCGCGAACCGCGCGCCGAGCTTGAGCCGCTTCACGATGGCTGCGAACGCGCCGCCGTACAGGCCGAGAATGAGGCACATCGCGACGAAGAGCAGGATGCCCACGATCATGGGCAGTCCGCCGTAGTGCGACATCACCCGGATCACCCACGGCACCATCATCAGCCAAGCCACCGTCTGCGACAGCCAGCCGAGAAAGAACGCCTCCCACGCGCCGCGCGCACGCGTGACAGCGACCAGCAGCGGGAGGAGGGCGATGAACGCGAGCCAGCCGATGGCCGCGTTCGGGAAGGAGAGCGCGAAGAGGACGCCCGACGCGATGGCAAGGGCGAGGCGAAGAATCACTTCTTGAACAACGCGTCGAACGCCTTCCGCGCGTCATCCGGAGTCAGCGGCTGCTTGCCTTTGTCGGCCGAGAGGTCCTTGACGATCTTCGGCTGGAAGAACGTGCATTCGTTGCGGGCGTGTTTGCCGCTGACGCGTTTCGGGATGTTCTCGCGGCACTCCCACAGCGTGGTCGTGTCGAAGAAGCGGCAGTTGCCGCAGGTGTGGAGATCGGCCGCGCACTTCAGGCAGGTCTCGTCGAAGGTCAGCTCGCCGAGGCTGTGGCGCAGCTCGCCGCACTTGTTGCACTTGAAGGCCTCGGGGCCGAAGCCGCCGGCCGTCCGTCCGCGCGGTGCGCCTTCGATGCGCTGTTTCGGCCCGTCCGGGCGTGGTCCCTGCGGCCGCTGCTGCTGTTGTCCGCCGGAGTACGAGTAGCCGCCTCCGTCCTGATATCCACGATGTTTGTACTTACGGTCGTCGCTCAAATCTCACCTCGGGAAAAAATGCCAGAACACACCTGCAACGATCACGATCGCGATGATGAACAGGATCAGCTTGATCGCGAGCTTGGCCATCTTCAGCACGAACCAGATTGCGAAGATGATGACCAGCAGAATGAGGAGCTCTTGGGTGCTCGGCATTCGGGGATGCGGTTAGTGTAACAAGAGTCGCGCCGAATTACTTCACACCGTGACAGGTTCCGGCGGCGCCGCCTCCGCCGCGCGCACACCGCGGCGCATCCAACCCCTCGCGCGCGCGAGGATCGCCGCGCTCCGCGCATCGGTGAAGAACACCACGTACGACGCCATCACCGCGAAGCCGAACGTGAACAGCCCCATCACCAGCGCGATCTGGAGATGCATCATCGTGCCGAGCAGCATCAGCCACGGGCGGACCTTTCTGTTCCAGATCAGCCACGGGAACGACAGCTGGTAGAACAGCGTCACGTACGTCCCCACGACCGAGAAGAACGGATAGTTCGCGACGAACTCGCGCACCGCCGGGAACGTGAAATCGTCGACGCTCAGCGTGTAGTAGAGCGCCGTTCCGTTCTGCCACAGCGGCCCGTCGATCTTTCCCAGGCCGGCCACGACGTAGACCGCGACCACCTGCAGCCGCGCGATGAGGAACACCGCGTTCGTGACGGCGTTGTTCGCGTACGTCAGAAGACTCGCCTTCGCTGGCGCGCCGGGCAGCGACGGATCCATGAAGATCAGGTAGATGAGCATGATCTGCATGAGGTTGTCGCCACCGTCGAGAATGACCCAGGCGCGGTTGTTCAGGTTCATCGACACGATGTAGATGAGCAGCGCCGTCGTGCGCGGCCAGCGGCAGGTCATGCCCAGTATGAGCAGGACGATCTCGGCGGCGACGAAGAAGAGATAGGCCGGACGCAACGCGGGAAGGTCGAGCAACTGCAGCAGCGCGATCGGACGATCGGGCGTGAGCGGAATCAGCGAATGCGGCCCCCAGAACTGCGACGCCGCGGGGAGCAGCGTGAACATCGAGAGCAGGTACCAGCCGTAGATCACGCGGCGGAAGAGGCGGATCGTATGCGGATGCGTGCGCGATTCGGTGAGCTTGTCGACGGCATCGTACAGACGCGGGAGGAAGCTCATGGAGCGCGCCTCCCGACTCGCACGGCGTCGTACTCGAAGACGTTCGCGAAGCTGAACGGCTTGCGCTTGTGGCGCTCGGAGTACTGCGTCGGGAAGAGCTGGACCACCATGACCTGCGCGCCGGTGGCGACACACGGCTGATTGCGCACCGCGTATCGCACCGCGCGCTGAAACGTCGGCGACGCCCGGACGTCGGCGTTGCGGCGCGCGTCGCACGCGGGATCGTTCAGGCATTTGTAGCGGATCACCGCGTCCGCGGTCTCGCGGCTCAGCTCTCGCGCCAGGTTGTTCGAGATGTAGAGCAGCTTGCCGGCGGCCGAGAGACGGTTCTTCTGATGGCGCTCCATCAGCGCCGCCGCCGGATCGCGCCAGCCGGTCCAGCGGCCGCCGCATTCATAGCGCGTCCAGAGCTTCAGGCTGTTCGTAGCCGGCTCCGGCGCGAAGAGCAGCCAGCGCTGCGAGAAAAGCGGATCGACCCATCGCTCCACCAGCGGCAGGTAGTAGCGCGACATCGGGTTCTGCGGCATCAGGTAGGCGGCGGTGCACACGACGTGAATCGTGAACACCGCCGCGACGGCGGCCGCCACACCGAGTTTCCGGGCCATGCGTTGCGCTCAGCGCGCGGCTGTTTTCAGATCGAACTGCTGATCGAGGACCGCGTTCCGCTGCATCTCGATCGGTACCTTGTAGCCCCACTCCGTCTGAGCCGTATAGATCCGGTAGTACTTCAGCAGCGCGAGCTTCCGCACCAGGTACATGTAATTCCAGTAGTAGTAGGAGAGCTGGGCATTCGGCGTCGCGATGAACGCCTGCTTCTGTTGTGGCGTCATCTTGTCGTAGGCCTCGAGCGCAGACATCCCTTTGGCGTCGAAGTCGCCGAACATCTCGTTGGTCAGCCGGATCTGCTTCGCGGCGATATCGGTCTGTGCCATCGCCACGTTGAAGTCGATCTTCTCGCGCTCTCCCGGCCGTCCTGCCATGAGCAGCATCCAGATTCGCGTCGTGCCGACGAGCGGATCGTCGGGATCCGGCATCGTGCCCGTGACCTTTCCCCACTCCGCCTTGTTTTCGACCACGTACTTGACGCGATCGTCCGGCGAGAGGGCTTCGTACTGCTTGATCGCCTCGGTGACGCCGGCGTCTTTCGTCACCTCATTCGCCGCCGCGGCCTGCTTGGCGATCGCGTCGGTGACGTCGCGAATGCTGGCCCGCACCTGGGTCGTCGCCTGCTCCGCGTATTCGTTGGGTTTCGGACCGGTGTCCGTGGTCGAGGTAGTGTCGTCGGGTTTCTTCGGACAGCCGACGAGGACAAGAAGCATTCCCAGGGCGCATAACACCCGCTTCGCCATACTTCCTCCTGTTGTAGAAGCTTGTTCTAACAGAAGAAAAGAGGCTTTCCTAGCGGCAAATAAGGAAACTCAGACGACGAGCCGCAGAGGCTGCTCCACGTACTGCCGCAAGGTCTTCAGGAACTCCGCGCCGATCGCGCCGTCGACGATGCGGTGATCGCACGACATCGTGACCTTCATTCGCTCGCGAATCACGATCTGGTTCTCGACTACGACCGGCCGCGCCTCGGCGGTACCGATCGCGAGGATCGCGGCGTTCGGCGGATTGATGATCGCCGTGAATTCTTCGATGCCCCATGCGCCGAGGTTCGAGATCGTGAACGTCGAGCCCTGATACTCGTCGGGCTTCAGCTTGCGGTTCTTGGCCTTGTCCGCGAGCGCGCGCACCTCGGCGGCGATGTCGGTGACGGATTTCTGGTCGGCGTTGCGAATCACCGGCGTGATCAAGCCGTCCGCGGTCGCGACCGCGACGCCGACGTGCACGTCGCCATGCTGCGTGATCGCGTCGTCCCCCCAGCTGGCGTTGACGTTCGGATGATGCCGCAGCGCCAGCGCCACCGCGCGGATGAGGAAGTCGTTGAGGCTCAGCTTCGTCCCGCTGATGTCGATCATCTGCTGCCGCACCGAGGCGAGGTTCGTGACGTCGTAGTCGGCGGTGAGATAAAAGTGCGGGATCGGGCCGGTCGACTCCGCGAGCCTCTTCGCGATCGTGCGCCGCATCGCGGTGAGCGGAATGATCTTCGTCTCCTGTGGAGCGGCGGGCTTCAGCCCGCCGGACGAAGGTTTCGCATTCTTCACATCCGCCGCGACGATGCGCCCGCGCGGCCCGCTCCCCTGCACCTGGTCGAGACTCACGCCCATCTCGCGCGCCATCTTCCGCGCCAGCGGCGAGGAGCGTTGACGTCCGCCTTCGGCTTGCGGCATCGCCACCACGTTCGTTTCCGGCGTGCTGCGATCCCGCCGCGGTCCCTTCTGCTCGATCGCCTCGTGATACTCGCCGGTCGTGTGCTTGATGCTGTCCTTCTTGTCCGTGGCGCGGCGCTGCGGCTCTTCAGGCTTTTCGGCCTTCTTCTCTTCCTTCTCGCCTTCGCCAAGGATCTTCGCGAGCACGCCGCCGACCGGCACCATGTCGCCTTCCTTCGCCGCCTGCTCCCCGAGCGTCCCCTCGGCCTCGGCTTCGAGATCGAGGTTGACCTTGTCGGTCTCGATCTCCGCGACCGCCTCGCCCTTCTTCACGCGCTCGCCCGGCTGCTTGTACCACTTGACGACCTTCCCCTCGGTCATCGCGTCGCCCATTTTGGGCATGATGATTTCAGCCATGCGCGTACATCACCTTCTTCACGGCGCGCTCGATGTGCTCTTCTTTCGGCGTCGCGAGTAGCTCGAGATTGCGGGCGTACGGCATCGGCACGTCTTCGCCGGTCACGCGCGCGACGGGCGCGTCGAGCTCGTCGAAGACGGTCTCGGTGATGTTCGCGGCGATCTCGGCGGCGGCGCCGAACGGCTTCCACTGCTCCTGCACCACGACCGCGCGATGCGTCTTCGCCACCGAGGCGTAGACCGGATCCATGTCCAGCGGGCGCAGCGTGCGCAGATCGATCACCTCGCACTCGATACCCTCGTCCTTCGCGAGCTTGTCGGCGACGGCGAGCGAAAGCTGAAGCATGCGGCTGAAGGAGACGACCGTGACGTCGCTCCCCTCGCGCGCAACGCGCGACTTGCCGATCGGCACGGTGAAGTCGGGATCGTCGGGCACTTCGCCCTTCATCCCATACAGCGCCGCGCTCTCGAGGAAGATCACCGGATCGCGTCCGCGGATCGCGGACTTCAGCAGTCCCTTCGCGTCGGCCGGAGTCGCCGGCGCGACGACGTGAATGCCGGGAAAGTGCGCGTAGAACGACTCGAAGGACTGTGAGTGCTGCGCGGAGAGCTGGACTCCTGCTCCCTGAGGACCGCGCACGACCATCGGCACATCGACCTGGCCGCCGGAGAAGTAGCGCACCTTCGCGGCGTGATTGAGGATCTGATCCGCGGCGACGATGGCGAAGTTCATCGTCATCATCTCAACGATCGGCCGCAGCCCGAGCATGGCCATCCCGACCGCCGTGCCGACCATGCCCGCCTCGGCGATCGGCGTGTCGATCACCCGCTTCGGCCCGTACTTTTTCAGCATGCCCGCGGTGATGCGGAACGTGCCCTCGTAGACGCCGATGTCCTCGCCCATGATGAGGACGTTCGGGTCGTGGTCCATCTCTTCCATCATCGCGTCGCGGATTGCGTCGCGGTACGACTTCTCGCTCATTCGGTCTCGCTCTCGGCAACAGGCCGCGGTCCGTGCTCGGCGACGACGTCGGTGAACAGCTCTTCCGGCGCCGGCTGCGGGCTCTCCTCGGCGAACTTGACCGCGTTCGCGGCCTGCTCGGTCGCCCAATCGTCCATCACCTTCACGTCGTCGTCTGTGAGTCCGCAGACTTCGCCGAGGCGGTTGCGGAGAATAACGATCGGGTCGCGGTGGCGGTGTTTCTCGACTTCTTCCTTCGAGCGATACGGCTGCAGGATGTCGGCCGCACCATGTCCCGAGAAGCGGTACGTGACCGCCTCGATGCAGTACGGCTTGCCGGTCTCGCGCACCTGGCGTACGACGCGGTCGGCGACGCCGCGCACGGCGAAGATGTCCTGGCCGTCGACCTTCTCCGTCGGAATCGCGTACGCGCGGACGCGCGCCGAGAGATCGGTGAGCGCGGAGTGACGGTCCACCGAGGTGCCCATCGCGTAGCCGTTGTTCTCGATGATGAAAACAATCGGGCACATGCCCTGATGTCCCCACAGCCCGGCCATGTTCATGGCCTCGTGGAACGAGCCGATGTTCATCGCTCCGTCGCCGAAGTAGCAGACGGCGACCGAGTCGCTGCCCTGATAGCGCTTCGCGTACGCGGCGCCGGCGGCGAGCGTCAGATGTCCGCCGACGATGCCGTAGCCGCCATAGAGGCCGTGCTCGACGTCGAAGAGATGCATCGAGCCGCCCTTGCCCTTCGAGACGCCGGTACCTTTGCCGAACAGCTCGGCCATGACCTTGTTGGGATCGGAGCCGAGGGCCAGCGCCTGGGCGTGATCGCGATAGCCGCAGAAGACCGCGTCGCCTGGCTGCAGCGCGCTGACGATGCCGGAGGCGACCGCTTCCTGCCCGATGTAGACGTGCAGGTAGCCGCCGATTTTCCCCTTGCGGAACTCGCGCTCCGTCGCTTCCTCGAAGCGGCGGATGAGGATCATCTGTTTGAGGAGGTCGGTCCACTCCGGCGCGCACGCCGCGTCGAGAACCGCGCTGTCACTTTCCTTCTTCGCCTTCGCCATGCCTGCTATTGCCGCGCGTTGCATGTTGCACGCCGCGCGGCGGGGGATTGTATAGGAACGCGACGCCGCCGATGACAAGTCGATCCGGCGCAGGAACATCCAGCGTCACGACCTGCCGCGAGGCGAAGCTGCAGGCGATGAATCCGCCGCCGGGCGCGGGCGCGAAGACGCGCGCGAGCGGCGGGCCGTCGCCGGGGGTGCTGCCGGCGAGCCGTCCCTCCCCTTTCCCGCTCCAGGCGTACGCAATCGGCACCATGCCGCGCGCGAATTGCAGCTCGACGAACGCGCGCGCGGTCTCGCGGCGCGGGACGACGCCGGCGATGCGGTATCCAAGGAAGTCGCCGTGCTCGCGCACCAGCGACTCCCACTCTTCGACATAGTCGCCGGTGTATTTGTCGGCTTCCGCGGTGAGAGCGCGCGCGAATGCCGCGCGCGGATCGCTCTTCGCCGCGTCCAGCAGCGCGCGCGTCTTCTCCTCGGCATTCGCAAATCGCGGCGTGCCCCAAAACAGCGAGGCCGCTGCGGGCGTGAGCGCTTCGACGATCATCTGCTCTCCGCTGCGGCGCACCCTCACCTCGCCGTAGTTGCCTGCCTTCGGCCTGACCCGTGCGCGCTCGGCGATCTCCGGCAACTGCTTGTACTCGTCGCCGAGGGCGATCGCGGCAATCGCATCCTGAATCCCCCACCGCTGCCACATCCCATTCACCTCGGTGCGATTGCCGGTGATGATGAGCGTGACTCCGTCGGCGAGGTAGCGGCGGAACGCGCAGTGATACCCCGTCTCCGTGTCGCCGCTGTGCTCGATCAGCTTCGGCGAGGTGAACCAGCCGTACCCGTACTGATTCTCGCTGTCAGGCAGCTTCACGTGCGGCTCGAACATCTTCGCGAACCTGCCCTTGCGCAGCTCGAGCTCCCATTTGTACAGATCGGGCGCGGTCGAAAAGACGTCGCCACCTCCCCACGTGCGCCAGTTGCGCTTCCAGGTCTTCACCGACCCCTGCGGAGTCAGCCCGCGATACGCGACCGCGGCCTTGCGCGGCACATCGACGCCGATCACGCCGGTGTGGCGCATGCCCGCGGGCTTGAAGATCTCGTCGCGAAGAAACGTCGCATACGGCTTGCCGGAGGCGCGTTCGATGATCGCCGCGAGAAGCGAGTAGCCGGCATTCGAGTAACGAAACGTGCCGGGCGGCTTGCGCTCCGAGGCCAGGATCTTTCGTAACAGTTCCTCGGGAGTGACGTCCGCGAAATCGGGAACGATGTCGCCTTGCATCAGTCCGGACGTGTGCGTCATCAGCTGATGGAGCGTGATGTCGCGCTTGTCGCCGGGCACGTTCGGGAGGAACCTCGCGATCGTGTCTTCGACGCGCAGCGCTCCGCGCTCCTCGAGGATCAGAATCGCCGCGGCGGTGAACTGCTTGGTCTGCGATGCGATCCCGAAGACCGTGTCGCGATCGTTGCGCACGCCGCGCTCGCGATCGGCAAAGCCATACGCGCCGTCCGCGAGCAGCTGCCCATGCTTCTCGACCAGCACCTGCCCATCGAAGCCGAGCGCTCCGGCGCGATGCAGAAATGTCTGCAACGGTGACGTCATCGTCGCGCACCCGGTGAGAAACGTGAGAACGGCAAGACAAAGCATTCGCATGACACACCTCCGGTAGGCTTTTGATGAGTGGTCCCTGTGGAGCGGCGGGCTCTTAGCCCGCCGGCCCCGGTCGGCGGGCTGAGAGCCCGCCGCTCCACTTGGATAACGCGTCAGCCGCGGATTGGCGCACCGCCCAGTTCGGATCATCCAGCTTCCGCCGGATCGCCGGAATCACCTTCGGATCGCCCGTCTCGACGAGCATCTCGATCGCCTGCGTGCGCAGCGCCCACGTCGCGTCGTCGAGCCGCCGCACGACCGCGTCGGTCGCGCGCGGATCGCGGCGCCGCCGCAGCTCCTGCAGCGCCTGTTCGCGAATCGACCAGTTGCCGTCATCGAGCGCACGGATCAGCGCGGCCGTCGACTCCGGCGTCTTTTCGGCAACGAGCTCGCGCACGGCCGCGTCGCGCACGTACCAGCGCGCGTCGTCGAGCGCGGTGACCGCGCGGGCGATCGCGTCCTGCCCCGCTCCGGTCGACGCGAAGACGAGGAACGCGCCGAGGAAGAAAGCCGTCGCCGACGCCCACGAGCGGCGCGGCGGAATGCCGGCGAGATGCTCCATCCGCATCACCAGATCGCCGCCCGTCGCACTACTCGCAACTGCCGGCGCGAAGAAGCGCGCCATGCCGGCGAGCGCGCGCGCGTACTCGATCCGGCCGCCTCCGTTCTCGAGCACGATCGCGTCGCAGCAGAGCTCCCGCTCCGCGCGCAGCTGCCGACCGATCCAGAGCAGCGCCGGATTGAAGAAGAACAGCGACTCGCAGATCACCTGCGCCGCGTTGATAAAGGGATCGCGGCGCCGCAGATGCGCGAGCTCGTGCAGCAGCACCGCGTCGACTTCGTCGGGCGCGAGCCGCATCAGCAGCGACAGCGGAAAGACGACCACCGGCCGCAGCAGCCCGAACGCCATCGGCGCGAGATTCTGAGTGACGACGCGCAGCTCGACGGCGAAGCGGATGCACATCGTCTCGCGCAGCGTTTCGAACCGGCGCAGCAACTCGCCTTCGGCGGTCTCCCCGCTGCGCCGCAGCGCGACCAGCTGGCGCACGGCGAAGAACAGCGGAATCGCCTGCGCGCAGACACCGATGCTCCAGCCCGTGGCGATCCAACCGTGCCAAGAGGCCACCACCCCGTCGACGGCCACGCGCGCCGGCAGGAACAGCACCTGCGCGCTGTTGGCGATCGCCGCAACCGGCACCGCGAAGAGCGCGATGCAGTTGACGAGGTAGCGCAACTGCGCGTTGCGCGTGCCGAGGGAGCGGAAGCCGGCCACGATCGCGGCGGCGACGACCGCCTGCCACAGCGAGTGGACCACCACGCCGGAGATGAACAACGTCATCGGGAGCGCTCCATCTTCGCCAGCAGCTCCTCGATCCGGTCGCGGTCCTTCGCGGTGATCTTCTCCGTCGCCAGGGCGCGCATGACCAGGCGGCTGGCCGAGCCGCCGAACGCGCGCTGCTTGAGATCCGCGAGCATCTGCCCTTCCACTGCTTCACGGGGTTGCGCGGCGCGGTAGAGCTGCGGCCGCACCGAGTCGTCGCGCTCGATCAATCCCTTCTCGGTCATGATCTGCATCAGCTTGAGGGTCGTGCTGTAGCCGCGATCGTCGTCGCGCTCGGCCAGCATGGCGTTGTGGATCTGCCGCACCGTCGCCGCGCCGAGCCGCCAGACCGTATGCAGGATGTCGAGCTCCGCGGGCGTGGGAACGGGCTGCGCCTTCTTCATGCGGGCATGATTGACGAAAGCTTTCGTCACGTCAACGAAAACCTTCGTCAAGTCGCCGCGGGCGCTTCTTCGTCGAGCTTCGTCCCTCGCAGAATGAAGAAAAGCGCGACCATCGCCAGCACGCCGCCGTTGATGCCGAGCGCGGTGGTGATCGACCAGCGGCTCGCCACGTAGCCCGCGATCAGATTGCCGAGCGGCATCCCTCCGCGGAACGCCAGCATGAAGATCGACATCACCCGGCCGCGCATCGCGTCGCTGGTCGTCAGCTGCACCAGCGAGCTGTAAAGCGAGATCACGCCGACCACGCACATCCCGCTGAGAAACAGCAGCACGAGGCTCAGCGGCAGCGAGCGCGAGAAGGCGAAGATCACCAGGAGGCACGCGAAGATCAGCTGCAGCGTCAACGCGGCCTTCCCTTTCTTCATCGAGTACGCCGACGCCGCGACCAGCAGCGCGCCGGTCACGGAGCCGAGGCCGTACGTCGTCATCATCCACGCATAGCCGCGCGCGCCCATGTTGAAGATCGTCTTCGCGACGACCGGCAGGAACGTCACCAGCGGCATGCCGATGAACGTCGCGGCGAACGCGAGGAACGTCAGCACCAGCAGCGTCCTGCGATGCGCGACGAACTCGAAGCCGGCCTTCATCTCGGCCATCATCCCGTCGGACTGTTCGCTCTTGTTGATCTGCGGCGAGCGGATGAGCAGCAGCGCGATGATCACGGCGATGAACGAGACGCCGTTGATCGCGAAGCAGGCCGCCGCTCCCCACGCCGCCAGCGCGATGCCGGCGAGGAGCGGCCCGATCACGCGCGCGAGGTTGAACTGCACGGAGTTCATCGCCACCGCGTTCGGCACGTCCTCGCGCCGCACGAGCAGCGGCAGCAGCGAGATGTACGCCGGTCCGCTGAACGACTGCGCGCTGCCGGTGAGGAACGAGAGCAGGAAGATGTGCCACACCTTCACGTTCCCGCTGAAGATCAGCACTGCCAGGATGAACGCGAAAGTCATCTGCAGGTACTGCGAGAACAGCATGATTTTGCGGCGCTCGACGCGGTCGGCGATGACGCCGCCGAAGAGCGAGAACAGCAGCATCGGGCCGGTGGCGAGGAATCCGTCGACGCCGAGGAGGAACGCGGAGTTGGTCATGTTCAGCACGACCCACCCCTGCGCGACGGTCTGCATCCACGTGCCGGTGGTGGACATGAACGCGCCGAACCAGAGCAGGCGGAAGTCGCGGTACTGCAGCGCGCTGAACGTGCGCGCGACGGGCCCCCGCGGCGGCGGGGTCTGGGCTTGTGACTCGAGAGCTTGTTCCTGCGGAAGCGACGCGCTCATGCTCGGATCTTCAGACGCGCGGCCGTGCCGGCGGTGTGCGCGTGGCAGATCGCAATCGCGAGCGCGTCCGCGGCATCGACCGACATCTTCAGCGCTCCGCAGCCCGGAAGCAGCATCCGCACCATCTTCCCGACCTGCTCTTTCTCCGCGCCGCCGTAGCCGACGACCGCGCTCTTGACCGAGCGCGGCGAGTATTCGAAGACGTCGAGCCGCGCGCTGCGGATGGCGAGCAGGATCACGCCACGCGCGTGCGCGAGCTGGATGAGGCTCTTGATGTTGTGCCCCGCGAACGGCGTCTCGACGGCGACCGCGGCCGGCTGCGTGCGCGCGATGACCGCGAGCAACCGCTCGTGAATGATGCCGAGCCGCTCTGACAGCTCCGCGCCCCGCGGCGTGGAAATCGACCCCTGATCGACGAGCGACAGCCGCCCCCGGTCGTAGTCGATGACGCCAAAGCCGGTGGTCACGGAGCCGGGGTCGATGCCGAGGATGCGCACGGAAGGATTATGAAGGAGTCTTCCAGAACCTCACCTCATAAATCGGTCGCCCCTCCTCCCGATACTTCGCCTCATAGTTCGTCCGCGGCCGATCCTCCGGTCCCGGCACACGCCGCTCGGCGCGAAAAACCTTTTCGATCAGCGGCGCGGCTTTCTCGAAATACTGCTGGTGATCGGTGACGTAGATCCCGCTGCCGCCCTCGACGAGCACGCGCCTGATCTCCTCGAGCACCTCCGCCCGCACGATCCTCCTCTTCTGCTCCTTCGGCCTCGGCCAGGGATCAGGAAAGTAGATGTGCACCTCGGCGACCGACGCATCCGGCACCATCTTCTGCAGCACCGGAAAGGCGTCGTGGTTGATCAGCCGGACGTTCGTGAGCTGCCGCTTCTCCACGCGCTCGCGGATGACGCGGTGATAGTGCAGCGACTTCTCGATGCCGACCAGATTGAGATCGGGCCGCTCGGTCGCGGTGGCGATCAGAAAACGGCCCTTCCCCGATCCGATCTCGAGCACGACCGGATGCACGTTGCCAAAGAGGTCCGCGAAGTCGAGACGGACGAATCCCGTCTCGCGCGGATTGATGACCAGTTCCATCGCGCACGAAAACTACATCACGCACCGGCGGCGCGCCAGAACGGCGTGGCGTCCACCATCCGCCGGATCGCTGTCAGCAGCGCCGGATCCTGCCGCAGCCGCGAGCGCACCCAGCGCACGAAGCGCAAGTCAGCCTGATCGCCGCCGCCGCGCGCGCGGATGTGCGCGAGCCAGGCGTCGGGATTGCCATCGAAGACGCGCACCAGCACGTGGTAGCGGATGAACTGCGCGATCACCGACTGATCGCCGGCGGGCATGGTCACGACGTTCTTCGCGCGGCGCGGGCGGCGCCGCAGAATGGCGCGTGTAAAGATCTCGCAAACATGCTGCACGACGTCGTCCCGCTGCTGCACGCTACGGATGATTTCGATGATTCGCACGCGAGTCCGGCCGACTCGCAGCACCTCTCCGACCGTGAATGGAGCCCACGGGCGCCGGGCGGTAAAACGCGCTGCGACGTTGGTCCGATCGCCGGGCGAATAGACGACGAGAACGTATAAGTTGCTGATTCGCTTCGTTTTGACTCTTATTGGCGACACTCACGTCCCCTCTTCTACGGAGTGTATGGAAATCCATGAATACCTACCTCCGGATCGTGGTAAGGTGCTTCCTAATCCAAAACGGGGCCATGACGTCGCTCACAAATCACCTGCCCGATGACCGGCAGTTCGAAGTTGTGTATGCCGGCTATTTCGATCTGCTCGTGCAGATCGCGATACATAAGTTCCGCGTACCCGACTCCGAGGCCGAGACGCTCGCGCACGATGTGCTGATCAGCTATCTGCGGAAGAGCAACGACGTGATCGAGCTTCGGCCGTGGCTCGTCGGCGCGATCTGCCACGCCAGCCGGCATTACTGGCGCCTGAACAGCAGGACAGTGCCGACGGAGACGGACATGGAGTTGGACCGCGCCGATCCGGCGTCGGTGCGGATTCTCGACAGCCTGCCGGACCAGCTGGCGGCGCGGGAGGCGCTGGAGTGCCTGAATCCGCGCTGCCGCGAGATTCTGTCGATGCGTTATTTTGAAGGGTGCACCGTGGTCGAAGTCGCCGAGCGGCTCGGCATCAAGCCGAAGTACGCGCAAAAGCTGATCTCCAAGTGTCTGCGCCGCGCCGAGACGCTGTACGGCGAGAAGGGAAAACTGCAATGAGCAACGAAAAGCTCGTTCCCTTCGATCGAGGCAAACGCCTCCCCGACCCCGCTCGCGTCGCCGAGTTCGCCGCCACCGCGCGCAAACTCCAGCAGGAACGCGAAAGCGCCGCCGGCACCGTCGCGCGCCTGCTCTCGGAGACCCCGTACTCGGAGTGGCCGAAGCTGGGCGGGCGGGAGGAGCTGCGGAATAGTGGGGCGCTGGAGAAGCTGGGACAGGAAGGGATCACCCGCCTACACCGCAACCCGCTCGAGGCCCTCGCGATCGCGGACCTGGCGACGAATATTGCGCATTCGCTTCCCGTGGATTCATACCCACCGATCGTGATGGCGCAGTTGAGGGCGCACGCTTGGAAGGATCGCGGTCAGGCACTGTGCCATCTCGCTCGTTACGCCGAAGCTCTGGAGATGCTCGACAATGCCGAACAAGCTCTGGCTGGTTTCGGCACCCTCGCTCACGATCGTGCAATCGTATGGCTGGTTCGCGCTTCAACCCTGCAGGAAACGCGGAACTATGACGCTGCACTCGCCTGTGTTCGCGAATGCAGAGACGTTTTTAGCGATCATGGTGATGCACGACGCCATCTGATCTGTGGAGTCATTGAAGCTAATCTTCTCCACCGCATGGGGCATTTTCGCGAAGCTCGCGATGCGTACTTTGTCTTGCTGCCTCAAGCGACCGAATCAGGCGATCGGGAGTCTCTCGCGAGCATTCACAACAACATTGGCTATTCGTGCGTCGAAATCGACGACTTCGATACGGCGGAGCAACATCTACAGTTTGCAATCGGGATCTTCACCGAGTTGGATGCCCCGTTGCGCGTCACGCGCGCCGAACTGGCTCGGGGACGCCTCTTGGTGCGAAGGGGCCAAGTCGACCGCGGCATCTCACTCCTCCGTAACGTTCGAGAGCGATTCCTGCTTCGCGATTTGGTTGAAGAGGGTGGCTTGTGCGGCCTGGAGATCGTTGAGGCTCTTCTATTGCGCGGTACTCAACTGGAAGCGGAGCAACTCGCGCGGCGGATCATCAATGAGTTCACAGCGGCACAACTCAGTTCCCGAGCGATCACTGCGCTTGGCTATCTCAGCGAGGCAATCGCTGCCCGACATGCATCGCCAGCCACTGCTCAGCAAGTGCGTCAGTACATACGGCTGCTACGGGTGGAACCCGAGCGCGAATTTGTAGCGAGCGCATGAATGGGCGGGCTTAGCCCGCCCTACATCATGGAATCGGTGTAATCAGCCCATCCCCGCAAACAATCTGCGTGAGCTTCTTGATGATCCGGACGACCGGGTTTTTCGGCTCGGGCTCCCTCTCGCGGCGCGGGAGCGCGTAAGCGGGAGCGTTCAGGGTGAGGATGACAACGGCGACGAGGACACCACGGGCACAGAAACGGACACAACGCATAAACCCTCCTGTTTGCCGGCCTTGGCCGGGCTTTTCGGAGGGCGCCCTCTCATTCGCGGTGTGACGGAAAGGGCACTAATGCCACCCATCAATGTGCAGTGGATTGCACAAAAGTGTGCTCGCAGGGAGCGCGGAACCGGGCTCAGGCGGCGGCTGCGCGGCGCATCGCCGCGCAACCGGACACGCGGTTACCCAAGGTCGGTCCAGAGCCGGACGTAGGTGTCGTAGCGGGCGGAGTTGAGGTCTCCTGCTTCGACGCGGTCCTTGACCTCGCAGTCGGGCTCATGGACGTGGGTGCAGTCGGTGAAGCGGCAGGACTCGCCGGGCTCGGCGAACTCCGGGAAGTAGTCGCGAAGCGTCTCGCGGTCGAGATCCCAGAGGCCAAACTCGCGGATTCCCGGAGTGTCGATCAGATAGGTCCCCTCGCCGAAGTCGTAGAGCGTCGACGCGGTCGTGGTGTGGCGACCGGTGCCGCGCTTGTGCAGCGTGTTCGTCGTCAGCTGCAGCGTCGTATCGAGCGCGTTCAGGATCGACGACTTGCCGACGCCGCTGTGGCCGACCAGCGCTGACATCTTCCCCTGCACCACCTCGCGCAGCGCTTCCAGGCCCTCGCCGTTCACCGTCGAGCAGCCGATGATCGGCACGTCGAGCTCGAGATACGGCGCGAGCTTTTCCAACTCTCGCTCGCGCTCTTCCGCGTCCAGCAGATCGATCTTGTTCACGCAGAGCACCGGCCGCGCGCCGCCGCGCTGGATGGCGATGAGATAGCGGTCGATCAGCCTCGGACGCAGCGGCGGCGCCTTCACCGACACCACGTGAATCACGACGTCGACGTTCGCGGCGATCAGCCGCTGCCGGTGCGCGTGCAGCGGATCGGGCCGCGCGAGCACGCTCCTCCTCGGCAGCACCGACCGCACGCGCCAGACGTCGCCTTCCTTCGCCACGTCCACGCGGTCGCCGACCGCGAGCACGCTGCGCTGCCGCACCGCGATCTCCGGCGGCACGAAGCAGTCGAGCTCCTCGCCGTCGCGGAACACGCGGCAGCGCGCGCTGTGCACGCTCATCACGATGCCGGTGTTCTCGACCGCCGCGTCGCTCTCTTCCTCGCGCGGCACGTCCGTACGCGCCTGCGCGACCAGGTCGTCGATCGACGGCCGCTTGCGCGCGTGGCCGTGCTGATCGAGCAGCTCTTCCCAGTTGTCCTCGGTGACGCGCTGCTCGCGGACCTCTCCCTTTCCCTTCCGCAGCGCGCGCCGCGCCTTGCCTGCCTGTTTCCGCGCTTTCATTTCTTCATACGGGACATGCTTGGCAATGTCCTTCAGATGACGTTTCGTCAGACGATCCATTCCTGTTCCTCTCCATGGAAGAAACGACGGTGGTGGATCGCGCGCGGACGGCTACACGAAAGCCGCTCGCGACGCGAACGCTCGCGCGTGGGCGGTGGCGGCTTTCATAGGCATGCACTCCTTCGAGTTCGGTGTAGTAGCGCGGGGATCGTTTCATCGCGCGCGCGGCGCTGTCAACCTCAGGCAAACGGACGCAGCCGCGGCCCGGCCAGCACTGGTTGCAGCCCGCGCTGCAGCGTTTTTTCGAACTCCTCGGCGGAGAGCGGCTCGCTGAAGAGAAAGCCCTGCATCTCCGCGCATTGCTCGCGGCGCAGAAACGCGAGCTGCTCCTCGGTCTCCACTCCCTCGGCGATCACGCGCAGGTTCAGCGCGCGCGCCATCGAGATGACCGCCGAGATGATCGCCGCGTCGTCGTCGGTCAGATCGCGCACGAAATCCTGATCGATCTTCACCGTGTCGATCGGGAAGCGCTTGAGGTAGCTGAGCGACGAGTAGCCGGTGCCGAAGTCGTCGATCGAGATACGGATGCCCATCTCCTTTAGGCGATTCAGGATCGAGAGTGACAGCTCGGCGTTCTGCATCGCCGTCGACTCCGTGATCTCGAGATCGAGATACGCGCCCGGAAAGCCGGTCTCCGTGAGGATGTTCTCGACGGTGGCCGCCAGCTGCTGATCCTGAAACTGGCGCGGCGAGAGATTGACGGCGATGCGCAGCCACGCGTGCCCCGCGTCGTGCCACGCCTTCATCTGCGCGCACGCGGTGCGCAGCACCCACGCGCCGAGGGGGATGATGAGCTGCGTCTCCTCGGCGACGGGGATGAACTCCTCCGGCTGCATCAGGCCGTGCTCGGGATGCCGCCAGCGCACCAGCGCCTCTGCGCCGACGACGCGGCCGGTCGCGATCTCCACCATCGGCTGGTAGTGCACCTCGAACTCGTCGCCGTCGAGCGCGTGATGCAGGCTGCGCTCGAGCGCGAGGCGGGAGTCGGCGGCGTCGAAGTGTCCCGGCGTCGAGAATTGCGAGTTGTCGCGGCCGAGCTCTTTCGCGCGATACATGGCGCGGTCGGCGTTCTTGAGCAGCGTCTCCGCGTCCGCGCCGTCGTCGGGAAAAATCGCGATGCCGATCGAGGTCGTGACGTACAGCTCGTGCTGATCGACGTGCACCGGATGGCGCACCGCCTCAAGCACCTTCTGGGCGACCGAGGCCGCGCCGCGGCGATCGAGGAGATCGGACAGCAGGACCGTGAACTCGTCGCCGCCCATGCGCGCGACGGTGTCGTCGCCGCGCACGCAGTTCACGAGACGCGAGCCGATGGCCTGCAACAGCCGGTCGCCGACCGTGTGCCCGAGGGTGTCATTGACCAGCTTGAACTGATCGAGGTCGAGGAACATCACCGCGGCGCCGCGCGCGCTCCGCTTCGCGTGCGCCAGCGCGACGGTGATGCGGTCGCGGAACAGCAGGCGGTTCGGTAGGCCGGTCAGCGAGTCGTGATAGGCCTGATACTCCATCTGCTCCTGGGCGTGCTTGCGATCGGTGATGTCGATGATCGTGCCCTCGAGAATGTCGTTGTCGAGCAGGCTGACGTTCTCGAGCACCCAGATGATCCCGCCGTCGCGGCGGCGCAGGCGCAGCTCGGTGTTGCTGAGCGACCCGTGCGAGCGCAGCTGCTGCACGAGCCGTTCGCGCTCGCTGTGGTCGAAGTAGAAGTCGTTGGCGTCGGCGTGGATGAACTCCTCGCGCGAGTTGAAGCCGAAGATGCGTGCACAAGACTCGTTGCAGTCCAGGATCCGGCCGTCGGTGGTGGTGCGATAGACGCCGGCGAGGTTGCGCTCGAACAGCACGCGATAGCGGGCCTCGTTGGCCTTGCGATCGGTCATATCGCGGCCGATGCCGTGCACGCCGACCGGCTTGCCGTCGCGATAGACGAGCCGCGTGCTGAGCTCGAGCGGCACGCGATGCCCGTCCTTGGCGATGATCTCCAGCTCGTAAAACGTCGACTCGATCTCGCCGCGCAGCTTCTTGCGCATCTGTTCGAGTCCCGGCTCGAGGTGCTCCGGCGCGACGAGCATGCCCACCGGCATGCCGATCAACTCGTCGTGCTTGTACCCGCTGATGCGCTCGCCGGCCACGTTCATGGAGGTGATGCGTCCCTCGAGATCGTGCGTGTAGACGAGATCGTGCGCGTTCTCGAAGAGCTCGCGGTACCGCTCTTCACTGAGCCGCAGCTGATCCTCGGCAAGCTTGCGCTCGGTGATGTCCTGCGCGATCGCGAGCCGCGCCCGGCGGCCGCCGCTCACGAACTCGAACGACGTCACCTCGACGTCGAACACCGTGCCGTCTTTTTTCTTGTGGCGATAGTGATGCGGGCCGCGGCGCGCCTCGAGATTCGAGAGCGCCGCCAGCATCAGCGGCACGTCCTCGGCCGGACGGATGTCGGTGAGCTTGAGCTTGAGGAACTCGTCACGCGCGTAGCCGTAGTGGCGCACGGCCGCGTCGTTGACGGCGCTGAACTGCAGCGTGGTGAGGTCGTAGACCCACATCGGCAGCGGGTTCATTTCGAACAGCGCGCGATAGCGCTGCTCGCTCTCGCGCAACGCGGCCTCGGCACGTTTGCGCTCGGTGTAATCGCTGGCGACGTAGACGACGCCGACCGGATCGCCGTCGTCGCTGCGCAGAAACGACGACGCGGCGAGCACGTCGATGGTCGAGCCGTCCGCGGCGCGCCATACCATCGCGTGCTCGAGCACGCCGAGGCTGTGCAGCAGCTGGCCGGTGGTGAGGTTCTGATCGCGATGCAGAATCTTGCGAACGTGCGAGCCGCGCAGCTCGCTGGCCTGGTAGCCGAGCAGCGCCTCCGCGGCGCGGTTGACCACGCGGATCGTGCCGTTCATGTCCGCGACGAGCACCGCGCCTTTCATCGTGTCGAGGATCTGGCCGGCCGCGTACTCGGGCGTGATATCGGCGAGCTCGAAGCGCCACAACGCGCTCGCGGCCACGATCGTGAACGCCAGCGTGGCGATGAAGCCCACCGGCTGCAGGTCGATGCCGACCGATGGAACGTAGTCGAACATCGCCAGCGAGCCGAGAACGAACGAGAGCAGCAGCGCGCCGGCGCGCTCCTTCGCCTTCCCGTCGGACGAGCGGTAGACGCGCCAGAAGAGATGCATGCTCGCGGCGATCACGGCCGCGAATCCGAGCACCACGATGCCGCCGTGCGGGCGGCCGTGCGCGTAATAGCCCCACGGGTATTTGAGGACCGACGGAATCAGCTCGCCCGTGAGCCCGCCGAGCAGCGAGACACCGATCGAGCCGGCCCAGATGAGGATGACGATCTTGCGGTTCGAGCGCCGGCGGCCGACATACTCGACAGCGAAATGAAACACCGCCGCCGGGATGATCGCGCCGAGGCCGTACGCAATGCGCGCCCAGATCAGCGCGATCTCGGGGCTCTGCGCGGCGAAGAGCGCGGCGTCGGCGGCGAGCCAGCCCGCGGAGATGATCGTGATCAGGGAAAAGCGCATGCTCGCGGCGACGCCGCGGCCGCGCATGAGAATGGCGCTGCCGAGGACGAGGATGGCCGCGGAGGCGAGCGCGGTCACGAAGGAGAGCGCGTTCGCGTCGTAGCTCGACGAAGCGAAGAGTTGCGGATCAGGCACTGGTGCTTGAATTCGGATAGTAACCGATACGTCACCTGTGGAGCGGCGGGCTCTCAGCCCGCCAGCAGGTGCCGGCACCGCAGCACCTCGGCCACGCTCCAGGCCTGAGCGGCACACCCGCGCGGTGTGTACGGCTCCTCGGCATCGAACACCTCGCTGATCGTGCCGATGCAGGCGTCGCTCAGGTGCGGCTCGAAGCCGTCGAGAAAGCGGCGCGCGCCGGCGCGGTCATCGGGATGGACGCGCAGCCACGCGTCGATGAAGGGTCCGATCAGCCAGCCCCACACCGTGCCCTGGTGGTAGGCGGCGTCGCGCGTCCGAAGATCACCGTCGTAGCGAGGCTTGTAGTCGGGATGATTGCGCGCCAGCGAACGGAGGCCGACCGGCGTCAACAGCTCGCGCTCGACCACGCTCACGACCTGCTCCCAGCGCGAGCGGTCGAGCACGGGGTGGTCGAGCGAGACCGCGAAGATCTGATTCGGACGGAGCGCGGGATCGTGCGCGTCGATCACATCGTAAAGATATTGACCTTCGTCGTACCAGAAGCGCGCATTGAATGACGCCTGCGCCCGATCGGCGAGCTCGCGCATGCGCGATGCGTTCGCGGCGTCGCCTTCTTCGTCGAGAAACCCCTGCAGGATGCGCAGCGCGTTGTAGAAGAGCGCGTTGATCTCGACCGCCTTGCCGCGGCGCGGCGTCACCACCCAGCCGTCGACTTTCGCGTCCATCCAGGTGAGCTGATAGCCCTCCTCCCCTTGCACGAGGAGCCCGTCATTCGGATCGACGTGGATGTTGAAGCGCGTCCCACGGACGTGATGGTCGATGATCTCCACGAGCTTCGGCAGCAGGCCGCGCAGCGTGTCGCGGTCGTTGGTCCACTTTACGTACCGCGCGAGCGCATGGAAGAACCACAGCGTCGCGTCCGCGGTGTGATACAGCCCGGCGTGCTCTCCCTCGGGGAACATGTTCGGGATCAGGCCGTCGCGGACGTACGACGCGAAGGTGCGAAGAATGCTCCCGGCCTCGCGATGGCGGCGCGTGACGAGCGTCAGCCCCTCGAGGCTGATCATCGTGTCGCGGCCCCAGTCGGTGAACCAGTGATAGCCGGCGATGACCGTGCGCGGCGTGTCGCCCATCGCGGCGATGCGCGCCTCGTCGGCGGTGCGGGTATGCGGGCGGATGAGGAACTGATCCGCGGCGAGGACGAGCTGCGGCGACGGAAGTTCGCCGGCGGTTGCCAGCAGTTTGTCGCGGCGTATGTCGTCGGACTCGATGACGGCCGCGATCGGAACCGCATGAATGACGTCCCACGGCTCCACCGAGGCGACCATGCCGGCGTCATCACCCGTCATGAGCTCCATCCGGATGACGCCGGGAGACCACAGCGGCCCCTCGTGCTCGTACCCGCGGCTTTTCTCGATGCGGTAGATCACGTGATCGATTTTTTCCGGCTGCTGCTCGAGGCGGGCGTTGCCGACGAGCGCGATCCGGAGCGGCGGAAACGCGTCGCTTTCGCGGATCTCGATGTCGCCGCCGTTCACGTCGAGCTGCCAGGAGTCGCTCCATTCGGCGAGCAGCCCTTCGTGTGGACGGAAGTTCAACGACGGGCGGAGATGCAGCGTGAGCCCGTCGCCGTGAAGAAGCCGGTAGACGATGTAGGTCGTGTTCTGCGAGTACGGCATCACCACGCGTTTCTCGAGGCGGATGCCGTCCGTCGAGAAACGCCAGACCGGAAGGCCGCAGTCGAGCACGAATTCTTCAAGGAGCCCGGGATCGGGATAGGTCACCGCGCGCGCGGCGCGCTCATCGCCGCTGAGCGAGAACGTCCTGCCGTCGGCGGTAGTGATCCATTCGGCGAGATGGTTGAGCATCATCGTGCGGCCGAGCGGCGCAGGGAGCGCGGCGACGAGCTTGCCGTGAAAACGGCGCGTGCAGGCGCCGCCGAGCGTGCCGCTGGCGTATCCGCCGAGGCCGTTGGTGACCAGCCATTCCTTCCAGACGAGCTCTTCGAGTGGATCGCCGCGCTTCCAGCCGGTTTGAATCATCGCGTCCGCACGATGTGCTGAACGCGTGCCGCGTCAACGCGACGGGTAGCGCTTCATCGCCGAGCCGAGCTTGCTGCCGGCCATGAACGATTCCTTGACGTACTCGCCGTTCACGAACTGATAGACCGTGACGCCGGACGGCTCCTCGAAGAAGAAGCGCGTGCCGACGGCGCTGGCCTTGAAGGTGATCTGCTTCCTGCCGTTGTTGGAGAGTTGATCGAGGAACAGCGCGATCGGATGCGCGACGTTGGACGGCGCGACCGGCGACGATTTCTTCGGAGCGCCCGCGAGCGGCAGCGCCGCAAGCACGATCAGGAGAACGACGAAGAGGAGGATGCTGAGCGCAGTTTTCATGTCAGTTTGACCGAGTGAGCTTCAATTCTTCAAGAGATCCAGCACCGCGCTGGCGGCGGCGCGAATGCCGGTGCGCAGCGTCAGCGAGAGATCGGCGGGCGCGAATTTACTGGAGTGCAAGCCGGGCTGGGTGCCGGCCGACAGCTTCGCGGGATCGGCGGCGCCGAGGGCGAGGAGCGCGGACGGGATCTTGCGGCCGAGGGCGAAGAGACCGAAGTCTTCGCTGACCATGGCCTGATCGATCTCGACCACGTTCGCCTTCCCGAGCTCGCGCGTCATCGCGTTCGCCACGCGCGTCGTCAGCGCCGGATCGTTGTAGGTCGCGGCCACCGACTCGTGATCGACGTGCTCGTAGACCGGCATGCGGTCGTCGGGCATGCCCGCGGCCATCGCCAGCCCTCGCGGAATCCGCTGGATGGACTCGAGCGTCTGTTTCTGCACGGCCGGATCGAACGTGCGCACGGTGAGATAGAGCTTCACCTCGTCGGGAATGATGTTGCGCTTCGTGCCGCCCTCGACCTTCCCCACCGTCACCACCGCCGGCTTCAGCGGCGGGCGCTCGCGGCTCACGATCGTCTGCAGCGCGATGATCGTCTCCGCCGCGAGCACGACCGGATCCTTGGTCGTGTGCGGCGCGGCGCCGTGCCCGCCGACGCCGCGGATGGTGATGTTGATCGAGTCGGTCGCGGCCATGAACTCGCCGGTGCGATAGCCGATCTTCCCGGATTCCAGCGTCGCCCAGTCGTGCAGCCCGATCACGAAGTCGGGCTTGCCGAAGCGCTCGTACAGGTTGTCGTCGAGCATCCCCTGCGCGCCCTTGACCACTTCCTCCGCCGGCTGGCCGATCAGGATCAGCGTGCCGTGCCACTGCGACTTCAGATCGGCCACGACCTTCGCCGTGCCGAGGAGCGTGGTCATGTGCACATCGTGCCCGCACGCGTGCATCACGCCGCCGTTCTGGCTCGCGTACGGAAGTCCGGTCTGCTCGGTCACCGGCAGCGCGTCCATGTCGCTCCGCACCAGCAGCGTCGGTCCCGCGCCGTTCTTCATGACCGCGACCACGCCGTAGCAGGTCGCGTTCGGATCCTGATACTTGCCGACGCGCTCCGTCACCTCGTATCCGAGCTCGCGCAGATGACTCGCGACGAACGCGGACGTCTTCGCCTCCTGCATCGACAGCTCAGGCGTCGCGTGCAGCGCCTTGTACGTCATCAGCAGCGAGTCGAGCTCGCGCGATACGCGCTCGTCGAGCGTTTGTGCGAACAGCGGGGTGGCGATCAGCAGAAGAAGGAGGGCGATGCGCTTCATGGCGCCGCAGCTTATATCGCTTCCGCGCGCGACACGTCCTCGGCCATCGCGACCTGATTCTTGCCGTGCTTCTTGGCGAAATACAGCGCCGCGTCGGCGCGGGAGATCAGCTCCGCGGAGCTCATGCCGTCGCGCGGATAGACGGCCACGCCGATGCTGACGGTGATGCGTAGCGTGCGGTCGAGATGCGGCAGCGGAAACTCGCGCCGCTCGATGATTTCGCGCAAGCGGTTCGCGGCGTCGCGCGCGGAGTGCGTCGGCGTGTCGGGGAAGATGATCGCGAACTCCTCGCCGCCGTAGCGGGCGACGACGTCGCTGTCGCGCGCGTTCTGCATCAGCTCCTCGACCAGGCCTTTCAGGATCTCGTCGCCGACCGGGTGCCCGAACGTGTCGTTGATCTTCTTGAAATTGTCGATGTCGAGCATCGCCAAGCCGAGGTCGTGTTTCGTGCGGGAGTGGCGATGAATCTCCTTCGACAGCGCCTCCTGGAAGAAGCGGTGGTTGTACGCCGGCGTCAGCGCGTCGATGAACGTGAGGCGCTTGATCTCCTCGTACTGACGCGCCGACTGCAGCGCCGTCACCGCCTGCGTCGCGAAGACCTCCAGCGTCTTCACCTTGTCGATCGACGGGACTTTGTGATCGTGCGGATCGCGCACCGAGAGGTAGCCAATCATCGTCTCGCCGCTCATCAGCGGGACGAGCAGCATGTCGTTCTGATGCCATTCATCCGGCTTCAGGAATCCGTCGTCCGCGTCTTCGGGATGCACGAAGAAATCGTGCTCGCTCTGCCGCAGCACCGAGTGCGAGACGAAGAACGAGTTCGAGACCCGGAACTCGGGATTGAAGAACGCCGACATCTCAACGGATGACACGTGCTTCTTGCGCACCTCTTCCCAGACGTCGTCGAGTCCCGCCTGCGCGCGCCGCACGAACTCGTCCTTGCGCGGATCGTGGAGCGAGAAGACGACGACCTCGAAGCCTAGGGCCTTACGGATCGATTGGGCGATGCGGGTGAGAGCGGCGTCGATGTCGAACTGGCCGATGAGACTGTTCGACACGTCCAGAATCGTCGTCATCGTGGCCGCGTTGCTCTCGAGCTGCGCCGTCTTCTCGCGCATCTCGCGGCGCAGCAGCTGGTCCTGCAGTGACAGCGCGGTCTGATTCACGAGGAGCGTGAGCAGGTTCAGGCTTCCCGCCTTCAGGATCGACAGATCCTCGGTCTCGAAGATCAGGATTCCGTAGATGACCTCGGGCGTCTGGATGCCGATCAGCACCTGGATCGCGCGACCGCTGGAGAGCGGAAACTTGCGCATGTCGCTCTGAAACACGAACGCGCGGCTCGGCGCCGACTGCGCGAAGCCGGCCGAGTCGACCCAGCGCAGGATCTCCTGGTCGGTGGGCATGCATTCGCCGAAGCGATAGACCGTGCCGACCGCTTCGAGATTCGCCTCCCACGTCACCACCGCGCAGGCCTTCATCTGGGCGAGCTTCGACAGCAGCGACATCAGGCGCCGCAGCGTCTCGTGATCGGTCTCCGCGGAGAGGATCTGCGTGGAGCTCTCGGTGAGGATCGCCAGCTCGCGGTTACGCCGCACCAGCTCGACATTCTGCTGCGACGACTCGGCCTCGTTGCGCATCGAGTAGGCGACGATCAACACCGGGACGAATGCCATCGCGAAGCCGGCCACGCCCCAGCGTTGATAGAGCATGATCTCGATGGCCACGATCGGCGTGACCAGCAGCAGCGTCTTCCCCTGCACGACCAGCACGCGCCGGAAGTCGAGCGGCGAGGTCTCTTCCTCGAAGTAGCGGCGGATGGAAACGAACGCCAGCTGCGCGACGAGATAGCCGACGAGCAGCAGGACGAAGCCGGCCATCTTCGCGGCGGGCCGGGCGTCGCGGGCGATGGCGACGGTGTAGAGCAGGCCGACGATGCCGTACGAGAGCGCGAGCTGCGCGGCGTTGTAGAACGGATCGAGATCCCGCGCGCGGCGGATGAGCGCATGGGCGACTCCGCCGAGGAGGACGGCCACGAAGGCGACCGCAGGACTGTGAAAGATGATCAGCGCGCCGAAGGCGATGGCCGCCTCGAAGCCGACCGAGGCGTCGCCGTTCTCGAGACGGAGAAAACTCGCGATCAGCACCAGCGTGGCGAAAAAGAGCGCCGCCTGCCGCTCCGCGTTCGTCTGCACGACCACAGCGACAACGAACAGCATCGCGGCGACGAGAACGGCGCCGGTTTTCCAATAGCGGAACAAGGTGGTGCGCTGCATAGGCGGGAGACTCGTGGTGATTGTAACGCCCGCATACAATGCACGGCCAATGTCCTGGCAGCCGGTCATCGGCCTCGAAGTCCACGCCCGCCTCCTCACGCGGACGAAGATCTTCTGCGGATGCGAGACGGCGTTCGGCGCGCCGCCGAACACGCACGTCTGCCCGGTGTGTCTCGGCTATCCGGGGGCGCTGCCGGTGCTCAACCGGAAGGCCGTCGAGCTGGCGATGCGCATGGCCCTGGCGACGGGATGCACGATCCACCAGCGCTCGATCTTCGCGCGCAAGAACTACTTCTACCCCGACCTGCCGAAGGGTTACCAGATCTCGCAGTTCGATCAGCCGCTGGCGACCGGCGGGCGTGTCAACGACGTCCACCTGCACCGCATCCACATGGAAGAAGACGCGGGCAAGCTGCTGCACGAGCGCGACGCGTCGCTGGTCGACCTCAACCGCGCCGGCACGCCGCTGATCGAGATCGTCACCGATCCCGACATCCGTAGTGCCGACCAGGCCGTCGCGTACCTCACGCGGCTGCGGCAGATCCTCATGTACGCCGAGGTCTGCGACGGCAACATGGAGGAGGGCTCGCTGCGCTGCGACGCCAACGTCTCCGTGCATCGGCCGGGCGAGCCGTTCGGCACGCGCACCGAGGTGAAGAACCTGAACTCGTTCCGCTACGTGGGGCGCGCGATCGAACATGAGATCGAGCGGCAGATCGCGGTGCTCGAGAGCGGCGGCAAGGTCGACCAGGAGACGCGGCTCTTCGACGTCGCCAGCGGCGAGACGCGGGTGATGCGCTCGAAAGAAGAAGCGCACGACTACCGCTACTTCCCCGATCCCGATCTCTTCACGCTCGCGGTGGATGAGGCCTGGATCGAAGACGTCCGCTCGTCGCTGCCGCCGCTGCCGCACGACCGCGCCGAGCGCTATCAGCGCGAGTACACGATCAGCGCGATCGACGCGGAGCAGCTCGTGGTCACGCGCGCGCTGGCCGACTACTACGAGGCGGCGGCCGTCGAGTCGAAGAATCCGCGCGCGGCCGCGAACTGGGTCCGCAACGAAGTGCTGCGCGTGCTGAACGATCAGAAGATCGAGATCGACGGCTATCGCGTCACGCCGGCGATGCTCGGCCGCCTGATCCAGCTGCTCGACAGCGGCGCGATCGGCGGCAAGGCGGCGAAGGAAGTATTCGACGAGATGTCGGCGAGCGGCGACGCGCCGGACGCCATCGTCGAGCGCAAAGGCCTCGCGCAGATCACCGACGCCGCGCCGATCCGCGAGGCCGCATTGCGCGTGGTGCAGAACAACGCCGCGCAGGTCGAGCAGTTCCGCGCCGGGAAGGCGCAGGTCTTCGGCTTTCTGGTCGGGCAGTTGATGAAGGAAACGCGCGGGAAAGCGAAGGCCGAACTGGCTAATGACATCCTGAGGGAGATCCTGAACGATCGTCACTGACGCCTCCCCGGAGCGGTGCTATGATGCGCCGCGTTCCAGTGCCGTAATTCCCTCTAAGACAAATCACTTAGGAGGCCTCTTGCGATCCCTCAGATTGATTCTCGTGACCACGATCACGTGCCTTGTCAGCGTCGCAGCATTCGGCGCCGGCTTCTCGATTTTCGAGCAAGGCGCGAAGGCCAGCGCGATGGCGGGCGCCTTCGCCGCCACCGCGGATGACCCGAGCGCGATCTTCTACAACCCGGCCGGCATGGCTCAGCAGCGCGAGCTCTCCGTGCTCGCCGGCGCGACGTTCATCAACTTTACCAACGAGTTCACGGGCGACCGCAACAGCGAGTTCACCTCGGGTGTCGAAGGGAAGTATGACCGCCACACCTTCGTGCCGCCGAACCTCTACGTGACCGTGCCGTTCGGAACCAACCTCACGTTCGGACTCGGCGTGTTCTCGGCGTGGGGACTGCGCACCGACTGGTCCGATCCGTGGGCCGGCCGCTTCATCTCGCGCGACGCCGATCTGAAGACGGTGTCGGTCGAGCCGGCGATCGCCTGGCAGACGTCCGACGGCCGCTTCGCCCTCGGCGGCGGCATCGAGTACCGGCGCGCGCGCGTCATCCTCAATCAGAACATCGCGCTGCCGTTCCCGAACCCGTTCACCGGCCGCATCACCGACATCGGCAACGCGCGCCTCAGCAGCGACTACGGCTCCGACACCGGCTACAACGTCGGCGTCCTCTGGAAGCCGACCGACCGCTTCCGCATCGGCGCGACCTATCGCTCGGACATGGACATCGATCTCGACGGCGACGCCGACTTCACCCAGATCCCGACCGGCAACGCGCAGCTCGACGGACTGGTCTCGCAGACGTTCCCACAGGACGACACGATCTCCACGACGTTCCCCTTCCCCGCCATCGCGTCGCTCGGCATCGCGTTCGCCCCGACCGACCGCGTCGACGTCGAGTTCGACGTCACGCACATGACCTGGAGCCGCTTCGAGGCGCTCAAAGTGAACTTCACCAACCAGACCGCGCGCAGCTTCACGCGCGAGCAGAACTGGGATGACTCGTCCGCGTACCGCCTCGGCGCCAACATCAAGGCCACGCCGGACTGGGACGTGCGCCTCGGCGCGGTGTACGACAACAACCCGCAGCCGACCGAGTCGGTAGGCCCGCTCCTTCCCGACGCCGACCGCGTCGGCGGAACGCTGGGCGTCGGCTATCACCACGGTCCGTTCATCGTCGATGGGGCCGTGTTCGTCCTTCACTTCAAAGACCGCAGCACGGAGGGACGGAGTCCCGACGGCTTCAACGGCGTGTATCAAACCGACGCGACGCTCTGGAGCGTCAACCTCGGCTACCGCTTCTAAGAAGGAGATCCCATGAAACGCATCAAATTCGCAGCGGCAGTTCTGATCGCAGTCCTTGTCGCAGTCCCGATGTTCGGCGCCCGCGGTACGGCGGATTTCTCGCGTCTGGTCACGCTGGGCGACAGTTACGGAGCGGGTGTCGAGAACGGCTCGCTCAACGAGCGCCATCAAACGTGGAGCTGGCCCTCGGTGCTCGCCAAACAGCTCGGCTACACGATCTGCGGCCCGGCCGCGACCGCGGCCGATCCCTGCTTCGCGGTGCCGCTGGTGTCTTACCCCGGTATCGGCCCCGACCTCGCGCTGACCAGCCTCGCGCCGACGATCGTCCCGGTGTCGACGTCCAACGGCACGCCGCTGATGACGACGTTCGGCCGTCCGTACAACAACCTCGCGGTTCCGGGAGCGACGCTGGCCGCGCTGCTCGCGCTCAAGGGCACCGAGCCGGCGACGAACACGCCGACCACGTTCGGGCAGTTCATCCTGCGCGGCCTCGGCACGCAGGTCGAGCAGGCGAAACTGCTGAACGCGAGCTTCGTCGCGGTGTGGATCGGCGGCAACGACGCCCTCGGGTCCGTGCTCGCGGGCACCGATCAGGGACTGACCACCGCCGCTGATTTCACGACGCGCTACAACGCGATTCTCGACTCGCTCATCGCCGCGGTGCCGAACGCCGGCATGGTCGTCGGCAACCTCCCCGACAACGTCAACTCGCTGGCGATCGCCAACACCGTGCCGCCGTTCATCGTCAATCCGACGACGCGCCAGCCGGTCCTCGGCCCCGACGGCAAGCCGATCTACTACATCGCCGATCTCGGCGGCGGCACCATCGGCCAGCTGCCGGTGGGAAGCCTGGTGCTGCTCACCGCGCAGACGCGCCTCGGCACCGGCTTCGGATTCCCGAACGTGCCGCCGTTCAACGCGCTGCCGAACGCGGGCAAGCCGCTGCCGGCCTCGGACGTGCTCACGCCGACCGAGCTCGCGAACATCGTCGCGCGCGTGCGGGAGTACAACACCTCGATCGCCTCCGCCGCGGCGGCGCGCAACATTCCGGTTGCCGACGTCAAGGGCCTGTTCGACAGCGTCACCGTCAATCCGCTCACGGGCGTTGGCGGCCGCACCATCGGTCCGATCAAGCTCACGAACGCCTACCTCACCGGCGGCTTCTTCAGCTTCGACGGTTTCCACCTGACCGACGTCGGATACCTGCTCTTCGCGAACGAGTACATCAAGGCGATCAACGCCGGCTACGACACGGACATCCCGCTCGCGTCAATCACGCAGCTGTTCGCCGACAACGGCGCGCTCTTCCCCGACACCAACGCGTCGGGCGCGGTGCTGTCGGAAGCGGCGGCGCAGCAGATCAACTCGATGTGGGCCGCGCCGACGGTCCGCAAGCTCCGCGCGATCCGCAACCACTAATCCATCACGATCGCAATACGAAGGGCGGCCTCGCGGCCGCCCTTTTTGTTTCTTCTAATGTTGTGCGATTTACGTTCCTGCCGGACGTCCGCGCGGCGACGGCTTGGAGATGTCGATCATCGCCATCCGCTCCTTCTCGTCGTACCAGCAGTGGAAGCGCTTGATGCCCGGAACCTCGATGTCGTACGTGCGGAAAAACGCCGGCACGTGCAGCGAGGTCGACTTCTCGGACTGGCGGATGCGGGCCGCGCCCTCTTCCTTCTTGTCGAGAGGACGGATGCCGATCACCTTGCGTTTCTTGTCGTAGTAGAGGTTCGCGCTGATCTTGCCGCGGAGGCGCAACATGTTCGCCACCGGCGATGGCAATCGGATGAGCCGCGACTGGACGATCGTCGCCGAAGCCGGGAATCGTTCGAACTCAGGCGACGGCTCCCACTTCTCAAAAGCCATGACGCGACTCCTCACCCATCACAGACCTCTCTGGCGTAGGTGACACGATCATAAAATTTGGCAGCATTTTGTCAACAATTAATCGCACGTGTTTCGGGACGGGAAAACGTGCGTTGACCGAAAATTTATTCTGTATTGGACCTTCGGCCGAGGCTGCCTATTTAGGCTAACTAATTGCCGAGGAAGGGGTTACCAGGGCGGGATACCGGCCCGGTCGAGGGCTTCGTTCTCGTTCTTGGAGGCCCGCTCGCGAATGAAGGCGATGTGTGGAAGGGCGGAACACCACTCGCTTTCGTGCTGAATCGACTCCCGCAGGAGCCGGATCGTGCCGAGGAAATTGCCCGCCAGATAGGCGGCCTCGGCGGCCAGACCGAAGTACGTTGCGCGCGCGCCGCCGGCGCGTTCCCCGCGCTCGATCAGCGTCTCAGGACGCACCAGTCCCTCCTCCACGAGCTCGATCGCGTCGGGAGTCAGTCCCCACTCGCACGCGCATAGAAAGAGGAGATTCCCCTCCACGCCGCGCTTGCGCAGATGACGGACGGCGCTGCGCTGGCGGAGGTAGATCAACTCCGGCGGCACGAACTGCATCAGCTCGCGCCACCGGTCCAGCGACGGCGCCGCGCAGAACTGATCGAGCAGCTCCAGCCAGTCCTCCGGCGTCTCGCTCAGCGTGTCGAGCAGCTCCTCGAGCTTGTCGGCGTCCGGACATTCCGGCCGCGCGAGCGCCACCCGCGCGACCGCCGACGCCTCGACGTTCATCCCCCGCGACGCGAGCAGCGAAACGAGCCGCAGCGCACTCCCGCCGTTGAGCCACTCCTGCTCCGCATGATGCCGCTCCGCGTCGTCGACGATGTGCATTCCGTGGCGCGGCAATGTATCAGCGAAAGTAGGCCCGATCCAATGCCCGGTACTGCACAGCCTCCGCGACATGCGCCGACTCCACGCGCTCGCATCCGGCGAGATCGGCGATCGTGCGCGCGACTTTCAGAATGCGGTCATGGCCGCGCGCGGACAAGCCGAGGCGCTCGATCGCGCCGAGGAGAAGCCGGCGTGACGATGCGTCGAGCTCGCAGAAGCGGCGCATGTGACGCGGGGTCATCTCCGCGTTCGACTGGATGGACGCGCGGCGGAAGCGCTCGCGCTGAACCGCGCGCGCGAGCTCCACGCGCTCGCGGATCGCGGCCGACGGCTCGCCCGGCTCGATCGACGTGATCTCGTCGCTGGTCAGCGCCGCCACCTCGACCTGCAGGTCGAGCCTGTCGAGCAGCGGTCCGGAGATCTTCGCGAGATAGCGCGAGATCTGAATCGGCGAGCAGATGCACTCGCGGCGCGTGTCGTTGAAGAAACCGCAGGGACAGGGATTCAGCGCGGCGGCGAGTGTGAAGCGCGACGGGAACGTGACCGTGCGCGCGGCGCGCGCGATCGTCACGATGCCGTCCTCCATCGGCTGGCGCATCACCTCCAGCGTCTCGCGGCGGAACTCCGCCAGCTCGTCGAGGAACAGCACGCCGTGATGCGCGAGGCTGACCTCTCCCGGCCGCGCCGGCGAGCCGCCGCCCGCGAGTCCGGCCGTGGAGATCGTATGATGCGGCGCGCGGAACGGACGTCGCGACAAGAGGCCGCTACCTACGGGGAGTAGACCCGCCACGGAGTGGATCTTCGTCGTGTCGATTGCCTCGTCGAGCGAAAGACGCGGAAGAATCGTCGCCAGCCGCTTCGCGAGCATCGTCTTTCCCGATCCCGGCGGCCCGATCATCATCACGTTGTGGCCGCCCGCCGCGGCCACTTCCAGCGCGCGCTTCGCCTGCAGCTGTCCGCGCACCTCGGCGAAGTCGGCGCCGTCGAACAGCGGCTCGAGCACCGGCACCGACGTCGTCGGCTCGATCAGCCGGTCGCCTTTCAGATGCTGGAGCAGCGCCGGCAGATGCGGCACGCCGACGACGCGCATCCGCTGCACCGCCGCGGCCTCATTCGCATTTGCCGCCGGCACGATGAGCTCACGCACCGCGCCATCGTTGGCGACGGCCGCGGACACGGACAACGTGCCGCGCGCCGGCGTGAGCGTGCCGTCGAGCGAGAGCTCGCCGACGAACACGCGCCCGGCGACGTCGTCGTCGCGCAGAAACTCGAGCGCGTGCAGCATGCCGATGGCGATCGGCAGATCGAAGCCCGATCCCTCCTTGCGCACGTCGGCCGGCGAGAGGTTGACGGTGATGTGGCGCGACGGCAGCGCCAACCCGCAGTTCGCGAGCGCCGAACGCACCCGCGAATACGACTCGCGCACCGCCGGATCGGGAAGACCTACGAGCGTGAACCCCGGCTGTCCCGCATTGCGGGCGTCCACCTCGATGACAATCCGTACTGCATCAATTCCGAGTGTCGCTGCACTCCACACTTTCGAGAGCATGGCGCTTTTCGACCCGCGGAAGTCCCTGCACCCGAGGCTACCTCGGAAGTTTCCATCGCGTCAACGCTGCGTCTAACATAGAGAGAGAGGTCCGCATGCGCGCTACGCTTCTGGTCTCCGCGTCTCTGCTCCTGCTCCCCGTTCGCCTGGCCTACGGCGATTGCAACGCAAGCGTCGGCGGTCTGACGATCACCGACTCGCCGACCGCGACGCGGGCTTCGGCGTCGGTGAGCTTTTCGCTCACCGGCACCGGCAACCTGAGCATCTACATCAACGGCTCGCATCAGTACGGCGTCAGCGTTTCGGGAACCGGCCGAAGCGCTGAAATGCCGGCGATGCGTGTTGTAGAAGCCTTCGATGAAGTCGAAGATCGCTTCGCGAGTGAAGTGCTGCACCTGGGGGGATCTTAAGCGGAAGTTCGTTGTTCATCAACGCGGCGGCAAACGCTCGTCGATCAGCTCTCGCAACGCGGTGATCTCCGCGCGCAGCGCGGCGATCTCTTCATCTGTCGCTTCATCCTCCGGCGCGAGGAACTAGGCTGCGTTATGACTGGAATTTCATTTCTCGCGCGGTCGGCAACCCATGCGTGGCGCGAAGTAAGGGACAGATCTTGACCCCCGAGAGAATCAGTTTCCGCACGAAACGAGCCTCATGGAGACAGTACCTCGTCTGTCCGAAAGTAAGCATTCCGACCACGACCATCAGCGACTTTAGGACAGAACGTCGGGTTTGGATCGCCGGCCACAGCCTGCGATCCAACGTCAAAACATGCTGACATTTCGTTCGTCGCAAGATCACGAGATCAAGATGCGCTTTAATGGGGCTGCGGAGCCTTGATTTGGGCGTCGAGTTTTTCACAACTGGATGGGGAGTCGGCTTTACGATCTACGTGGCACTTCAACTATTGGCCGCTATTACTCTCAGGGCGCCTTCGCCGGCTCGTCGTTCTGACACCGGCATCACCGATGCTCGCGGTGTTATTGTGGACAGTCTTGGCGCAGCGAAGTGATTCGAATCTCTGGCCGGCCATGATGATTTTCACCAGTCTGATCGCGACAGGAATAGTGATAGTTCTCTGGGTTGCCTTGGGCATTGCACAGAAGCGTGAGAGGGGCCACGACCCGAGTAGAGGCTGAGTGCCGGCGCAGGAATCCAGACAACGTCTGCGGCCAAGCTTTGACAGAAACTTCGATATGGCGACCAGCACCCTAGCTCGGCGGATCGACTGGATGTTGTGGATTGGTGTTGCCGCGCCACCCGTCCTGACATCGCTTATTATCCTAACGACTGCCGGCGGTCGGTACCGACCTTCGGTCTTGCCATTTGCGATGGCCGCAACGTGTTTGCCGCCTTTTTTGCTCCTTCGGTACATCGCCCGCAGTCATGTTGCAGGCACTGTTACGGCCGGATCGTCCTCAAGCTGCACGGCGCTCGTGCCACTTCTGCTAGCGTGGGTTGTGATGCTCGCTCTTTATGCCCTTTTTACCTTCGCTGTCGAATGGTCGACGTTCCACGGCACCCTCGGTTCGTCTACGGACGCCGTTGCTGTCGTGATTCTGCCGGTCGTGATGCTACCCGCTGGAATGTGCATGTACGGGCTTGCGACGGTAATTATTTATCTGCGCCTCCGCTTTCGGGATAAGAACAATGAACTGGCGCGCTGAATGCTGCGAACTCAGCGAGTGCGCCGAATTGCCAAGCCGAACTGACAACGGTACTCTTATCAGGTCTGGACAGATGACGCAGCGAACGACGTAGTTAATCTGAAGTATGGCGAAGATGATTAAGACTGCATGGTCGAGAACGGCAGCACGTCTTCGCTCGTGGGAGTGGTGGCGGCCATTACTGGCGATCGTTTTGATGATCATTGCTTTTGCGGCAGTGCCTCATCGTTCTGCGGAACGACAGAGCAACGGATGAACTGCGAGTTGAAAAGGCGCTAATGGCTCTTCGGCCCCAAGTGCAGCGGTTCACGGATGAGTCGGGGCGCGTGCCAATGCGCCTTGAAGATCTCCAGCAGCCAGAAATGCTTGACGCGCTTCGATCTCAAATTGACCGTGCTGGTTACGACTTGGCATGGGTCCGGACGGACGAAAAACACGGAATGATCGTGGCCATGTCGCGATCGCGAGAGGCTGTCGCCCGAACCTTTGTAGCTTCCGTGGCAGTAGCGCCTCATAAATGATGAAGACGGTACACAATCCTACGCCCTGGCGTGAATGGACGCGCATCCAAGGCCGACGCAACCGTGGAAAAGGGACGAGGCGATCTCGATCTTCGCGAACGGAACGACGCAAACCATGCAGCACGACGCCCGATACCGCCGCATGACGAACAGCAGCCTCCGAAGGACGGCGTTTCAGGAGCGCGGCGTCATCGCCGGCTATGGAATGCCTACGATGCCGCTGGCAACGTACCCACCTCTGCGACGTCAAGGATCCGCGAGTATCAATGTCTTGGAAGCCTTGAAGGCGGGACCGAATGGCCTTCGGCGTTCGATGGGGTGCAGGTGATGCCTAAATGTCTGAAACCTCTCGCACTACTTGCTGCCAGCGCGATCAGCGTTACTACATGTTGCACGCCGAAACCTCACACGATGCTGAAACCCGCACCCTGCGGCCCCGAGTTATCACGTGAATCGGTGCTCAATGCTGCGCAGCGTTGGCTGTCGTTGAGGTCACCGGGAGTGTCGCTGAATGATCTGCCGGTCCGCATCGTCGCCGACGCCTGCAGCTACGCTGTAGTCATACCGAACCTGACAACTGAAGCGCGCGAGGACACCGTCATCATCATTGACCGCCTAGGACGTGTACGCAATATCCCAGAATGTTGCGAGCTCGGCGACTGCCCTGAATTATGCGCCAAGCCGAAGTGACAAACGAAGCAACATCTTTTACCAAGTTCGGCCTCACTCATTACAGCGCGCTCTAACCTTGGCCGCAAGTGTTTCATTGTTCATCGACACGGCGGCAAACGCTCGTCGATCAGCTCTCGCAACGCGGTGATCTCCGCACGCAGGGCCGCGATCTCTTCATCGGTCGCCGCATCCTCCGGCGCGAGGAACCAGGCTGCGAGCGCTGCCGAGAATGCGCCGAACAAGCCGACGCCGGCGGTCATCAGGATTGCCGCGATGAAGCGGCCCTCCCCTGTGACCGGATAGTGATCGCCATAGCCGACCGTGGTGATGGTCGCGAACGCCCACCACACGGCATCGCCCGCGTTCGTGATGTTCGCGCCGTCGACGTTCTCGAATCGCAGGATTGCCACGCTCGATCCGACGATCAGAAAGAGCGCGAGTAAGGCGGCCGCGAGCACGACCGACTGACCCCGCTTATGAAAAAGAATCGTACTGAGAACGCGGCTCGCCCGAAGCGCTCGCAGGACTCGTGACAGCCGCGCGATGCGCGCGATTCTTCCCCACCGCGCCACGTCCAGGGACGGGATGGAAGAGAGCAGGTCGAGCCAGCCCCACGTCGCGAAGTAGCGCCATTTGCGCGGCGCGCGCGTGAGCGAGAACGCGAAATCGGCGAGAAATGCGACGCAGACGACGTTGTCCGCTGCGTCCAGGATCTTGTCCACCTCCGCGTCGTTTCGGAACACACCTTCGAGTCCCGTGATCAACAGCGAGAACACGCAGAGGACCAGCATGAACAGCTGGTAGCGCGGGGAGGCGTCCTCGGTCATCGCAACAGAACCGAGAACGCCAAGCCGTGGGAGTGGCGGATGTAGCGCTTCACCGACGTGCGCGCGGCGATGCGCTTCCGCTTCATGGCCGCGCCTCGGCGTCGACACAGGTGTCTTCGTCTTCGTCACCCGAGCGCAGCGGGGAGAGCTTCAGCAGCAGCTTCGCGTCCGACTCCGGCAATTGCTCCACGTCGCGCAGCTTGCGCGTCACCACACGGGTGCGAGTCGCGAGCGCGTCCATCTGATTGCGCGCCGTTTCGAGGTTGCGGTTCACTTTCTCGATGACGCCACCGAATTTCGTGAACTCGGTCTTCACCGCCTCGAGGAGGCGCCATACTTCGCTCGAGCGCTTCTCGATGGCCAGCGTGCGGAATCCCATCTGCAGGCCGCTGAGAATGGCGGTGAGCGTCGTCGGCCCCGCGATCAGCACGCCGGACTCGCGCTGGATCTGCTCCGCGAGTCCCGGCCGCCGCAGCACCTCGGCATACAGTCCCTCGGTCGGCAGAAACATGATCGCGAAGTCGGTCGTCACCGGCGGATTGATGTACTTCTCACGAATGGTCTTCGCGGAGTTCCGCACCGACGTATCGAGGCGCCGCCCCGCGGCGTCGACCGCTTCTCCATCGCCGCATTCGAGCGCCTCGATGAGCCGCTGGTAGTCCTCGACCGGAAACTTCGCGTCGAGCGGCAACAGGAGCGGCGTCTCGCCGTGTCCCGGAAATTTCACCGCGAACTCCACGGCCTCGCGACTGACTTCCTTCGTCACGACGTCGTGCTCGTATTGCTCGGGCGACAGCATCTGCTCGAGCAGCGCCTGGAGCTGCACCTCGCCCCATCCGCCGCGGCTCTTGACGTTGGAGAGCACTTTCTTGAGATCGCCGACGCCATTCGCCAGCGTCTGCATTTCGCCCAGTCCCTTGTGCACCTGTTCGAGCCGCTCCGTGACCAGCGCGAACGACTCGCCGAGGCGCTGGGTGAGCGTTCCCTGCAGCTTTTCGTCGACCGTCACATGCATCTCCTGCAGCCGCTCGTCGACCGTGCGGCGAAACGAGTCGTAAGCGTTCGTGATCGACGTGCCGAGGGCGCTGACGATCGAAGTGACGTCCTGCCGCAACGCGGCATCGGCGGCGCGCGCCTCGTCGCGTGCGCGAGAAACGATCCAAAGCATCAACGCGAACATTGCGGCGACAACGATGGTGAGTACGGTCATCGCGACCTCCGTCAGGAAAGACACGCCCGCCGGCGTTTTGTGGAGGACGAGGCTGTAAAGGTTCAAAAGACCGCGGCGTAGCGTTTGACCAGTTCGTCGAGCATGTTGCGATCGAGCTGCGAGAGCGCCGGCCATTCCATGAACCGGCGCAGATCGCGCTCGACGTCGCCCGCGATGGACAGGCGCGGCGTGAGCGCGAGGTCAAGACGCTCGCGGAGAGAAGCGCCGTCGGCGGCGGCCAGGCGCTCCGCTGCAGCGAGATGGGAATCGCCGAGGACGGCGTTCGCGGACGCCAGCTGACCGTCGCTGCGAAGCTCGATGATGCCGGTCGCGCGGCCGAGCAGCACCTGCTCGTATGCCGCACGCACCGGCGCAGGTATCGGAACGAGATCGGTGACGTCGACGTGGTCACGCTGCTCCGCCGCGTCGTATTGCGCCCGGTAAAAATCGATCTGGCCGAGGACGTAGCCGGGAAAGTGAAGCGCGCGGCTCAGTGCGTGCACGCACAGCGGGTCGGACGCGGCTTTCGCATGCGACTCGGGAAAGCGGCGCTGCAGCTCCGACATCCATGCGGCGTCGGCGGAGTCGGCCCACAGCGTGACGTCGCGTTGCATCGCCTGCTGCGCCGGAAGGTCGTCGTCGCGCAACTCGATGAGCGGCGCGCTGGTCTCCGCAAATCGCCTCAGCCGTTGCCCGAGCTTCGCCTCGTTGGCAACGCTCGCTGCGGCGCCGGCGAGCGTGAGGCCGCGAAAACCCTCGAACGCGGTCGCGGCGTAAGTGGAGATCCTCGCCTGCAATTCGTCGAGCGCCAGCCGGCGCGATTCGGAACGCCGCATCGGAAACTCGCGCACGAATGGTTTGCGATCCTCGGACGTGCGCTCGTACCACGCGTCGACGTCGGCGTCGTCGACGATGGCGATCGTGAGTCCGCTCGCGGAGATCGAGGACGGCGTCAACGAACTCGCGAGCATTTCGAGCTCTTCCCGCCGAGTGCGCAGCCCCTCGAGCGCTGTGCTCGCCGCCTCGCGGACCTGGCGCAGGACGTTCAGCGTCGTGCGGCGATGCGCGACGTCGTACTCGAACTGCAGCTGATCATTGTGCGCGGCGTTCTTCGCCTTGTCCGTCGTCACGATCAGCGCGCGGAGACGTTCGAGCGCTTCGCGAGCCTCCCGCACGCGAGGCGCGATGACGGTCGCGTAGCGGAAAAGCGACACGGCGGCAAAGACGATGCCGCCCGTGATCGCAATCGAGTTGATGAGATCGAGATTGCGGGTCAGTGCGCTGAAGACGAACGGGATTCCGTACAACGCCGCGAGGCCGGCCGCGGCCCAGATCAGTTGCTGCCTGATCCACATGCGCCGCGCTTCGAGAGCCTCTCGCAACGTCTGCTCGGCGCGCGGCAACTGCACGAACAGCTCGCGCAGCTGCTGCTCCTTCGCCTCGGTTTCTCCCGCGAGCCGCGCGCCCTCGGCATCGCGCGCCGCGTTTCGCGCGGCATTGTTCTGCGCCTCCTCGGCAAACAGAATCTCCGGAAGCTGTTGCGACAGCGCCCCCTTTTCCGTCTCCATCTCGCCGAGGCTGTCCGCGGCGGTCACCGGAGCGAGCGTGTCGGCGACGAGCCTCTGATCCTGCAGGAGGTTGTCGAGCTCCCGAACGCGCTTGCGCGCGGCGTCGCTGGCCGCGGTGTTCGGCGCGAACCCTAGACGTGCGTCGAGCGCCGCGGTGGCGGAGTGAATCTCCGTCGCGAGATTGCGCGGCGCGACATCGGCATCGGCGCGGAGATCGGGCAGCGGATCGAGCAGCGCCTCGAGGCCTCGGATCGATGTTTCGTAGCCGTGCGCATCGACCGTCATATCGATCGTCCGCGATAGAAACGACCCGATGTCGTTCACCGCCTGCTCTCCGTGCCGCGCCAGCGTCTCGAGATTCCCGAGATGCGTCGTATCGCGATACGCCTTCAGCTCCGCGCGCACCGCAGCGATCAACTCCTCGGCGCTTCGCGTCTTCTCGTTGACGACCGATTTCGGGTGAAAGCGTTTGAATAGCGACTGACCGGCGTCGACGCCGATGCGGGACATCGGAACCGCGACTTCCTCGGCGACGACGAATTGCTTCGCGCGCAGAAGCGGCGGCGGTCCTTCGCTGCCGCTGAGGAGCACGTCGCGGATCAACTCCAAAGCGAAACGCGGCTCGAGCCGCTGCAGCGCGGCCTCTCGCGGAAACATCAGCTGCGCGTAGCCGAACGAACTGAACGCCGGCGGCATCCCGCGTGGATGGATGCCCGGCAGCGCGCCGCTCATCTCCGGCTCAAACAGCAGCATGCCTGCGATCGCGCCGGCGTAGACATCGAGCGACGCATCGAGCGCGCCGAATCGCACGCGGCTCGCGTTGGTCGCATCCAGCAGCCAGACCTCATTGAACGGCTTCGAATCCGCCGCGCCGAGCGCTTTCAGCAGACCGTACGCCGCCGCGTGATCGCCGGCCGCGATCTCCGGCAGCAGGCAAACGACCTCGATCGAGAACAGCGACGCGAGCCTGCGCATCTCGTACAGCCGGCGGATCTGCATCGCCGTCTCGAGCAGCGTCATGCGCGCCGGTCCTGCCGCGGCGACGAGCAGAAGCACGAGCTCCCGTTGGCTGATGTCGTCGCGCAACCGCAGCGGGCTGTCCGGCCGCTGCCGCTGTGCATGGATCGATTGAATCGTCTGCGCGAGATCCGATTCCGCAGTGAGCTCGCGCGCCTGAGCGAGGTCGTCCAGGCCGCAAGCCGTCGCGACGCGTTGCTGCACAGCCACGGCGAGCGGTGCGGAGATCCCGTCGAGCGCGAGAATGCTGACCGGCTTGAGCATCAGCTGAGCGTCTCCATCCGCCGGACGTAGTCCTCGATGGCCAGTAGCTCGCTCTCGACCTGATCCTTCACTGCCGGCTCGACCGCGCCGGCCATCTGCTTCGACAGCGAGTCGCCGTAGTCCTTCAGGATCTGGATGACTTTCACGGCGCCCTCGCGCGTGACGATCGCGTCGATCGCTTCCTCGGCTTCCTGCACGAGCTCCCGGTTTTTCTCGAACGAGCCGAAGGCAGGCACGCGGCCCTGGCCGAGGCGGATCATGTTGTTGTCGACGCGCCGGCCGTTCTTCGATCTCATGGAGTACCACGCGCCTTCGCGTTTGATGATCGCGAACGGCTCCGGCGCCTGCGCGAGCGCGAACCAGCGCAGCGCCTCGCCGTCACCGCTGCGCGGAATCAGATTCGGCAGCTCCTGCCAGCGCTTGTCGACGTGATTGGAGATGACCTTGTTCGGGTCGAGGTAGGCGCGCTCCATGTCCTCGACCTCGGCGAGCGCGAACAGTGGAATGCCGGTTTTGACCTTGAACAACAGGATGCGCCGCGGATCGCGCGTCGAGACCATCGCCGGCTTGGCGTTGCCCTTCGGCACGCCGGCCTCGTACTTCGATTCCTTCAGCACCGTGGTGTCGGCGTCGGCGACGCCGTAGTGGAAAAACTCATTGATGACCGTCTGGTTGACGACCGGGATCTTTCCAACGTCATAGCGCCACAACGGCACAGCGAGGTTGTCGAGCCGCTTGAGCTCCTGCGATACCGACTCCGGCGACGAGCGGCGCAGCACGTCGTCCATCGTCAGCGACGTGAGCGGCTCATAGCACTTCTGTACGAAGTGATGAATGTCGGCGTGCACCTCAGCGGCTTTCAGGCCCGCCCACTGCGAGAGCGAGCCGTTGTGATGATCGGCGTACCACTTGACGAAGTCCTCGCCCGTGACCGCCGGGCGATTCGGCCCGGGGTCGAACGCGATGGTGTGTTCGAACAGCCGCGACGCGCCGCGCGGATTGGTGGCATCGAGGAACTGTTGCTCGAACTGCTTGCGCGCGGCGTTGAGGTTCTCGCGAATGCGGTAACAGGAATTGAGGATCGACTGCGTGTGCGCGTGCAGCGTCGAATACAGCTCCGCCGCCTTCTCGAGGCGCGCCACGCGGATGGTCAGCTCGCTCTCGCGGTCGACCAGACCGCCGTACACCTCGGAGGCCGTCTTGACCTTCGACTCCCGGTTCAGGAATGCGCCGGCGGCGTCGGTGATCTGATCCTCGGCCGGCTTGAAGCTGAGCGCCTTCAGCTTCGCGCGCTCCTCCTTGGCCTCGCCATCCATCATGTTCTGGTACCACTCCAGCTTCGCCTGCAGCTTCTCGAAGAAGCGCTCCGCGCGCGTGAATCCGTTCACGCGTCCGACCGCCGTCTCCCACGACTCGTTGATCGCGCTGACGCAGTCGTCACGCAGCTTCGTGAAATTCGCGGCGATGGCCTGCACGATCTGCCGCTCCGCGCGCGAGCGATGCACGGTGTGCAGGTTTTTGATCGTTCCGAGGGCCTTGTTGTCGAACTTCATCTGCCCGAGAGGCATGGGGAAGCGCAGTTGTCCCCCACCCTCGCGCTGGCTGAGGATCTCGATGACCTGGTCGGCGTCGTCCTCGCGCAACCGGTTCTGATCGATGAAGCGCAGCACGTCTTCCTCGACCTCGGCATCGGCGACCGCGCCGTTCAACAGATCGTCGATGACCAGGCGCTTGGCATCCTCGTACATCAGGGCGTCGAATGTCGGCATCGTGAGCGACGCGACGCCGAAGCTGCAGTACTGCGGCGAGCGTCCCTTCACCCGGCCTGCCGTCGCGATCTGGGTCTTGATGTTGTCGACCGCGTTCGCGCTGTCGGTACCGATCTGCGATCCGATCTGCACGTACATGCCGTCCGCGATCAGCGTGAGCAGATCGCCCGACTCCATCACCGTGCGGCCCTGCTCGTTGATGCTGTCGACCAGATAGACGACGTCGAACGGCGGACGCGCCACGTCGATCCGGCGCATGCCGTAGTTGATCTGAAAACTTCCCTTCATCGTCGAGAGGTATTCGATCTCCTTCAGCGCGCCGTAGGCGTTCGGCTTGACCAGCGCCACCCCGGCGTAGCGCGTGAAAATGCCGGGCAGCAGCAGCACGCCGGTGAAGTTCGACTGCTCGTCGCTGCCGACGATGTCGCGGGCCATGAACGCGACGTCGAGGAACGTCCCGCTGCCCGTGCCGCCGGCGAGGCTGCCGACGATGTGCACTTCGACGCCGGCCCGGTTCGAGACCTGGAACTGATCGGCATACATCTGTTTCTGATTGCGGATGTTCCGGACGTCGTCCACGGCGCGGCGGATCCGCGAGTAAACGTCAGCGGCGCGAGCGAAGAGCGCGAGCCGTCCGCGCGCGCGTACCTGTCCGGCGCCGGCGATGATCGACTGCGTCGGAATCTCCGGCGGCCACCATTCGTCGATGTGCTCGTTTGTCCCGTTCACCAGAGCCGCGGGATTCCCGACCTGCAGGACGAAGAGCTCGTTGTGATCGAGCTGTCCGTCCGGCGTGGCTTCCTGCGGCCGCGACGTTCCCTCGGCATTCTCGGTGGTATCGATGGAAAGGAAGCGGATGATCGGCGGAACCGATCCGTATGCGTCGACGAAGCGCTTCTTGAGCTTGAGCAGCGCGCCGTAACCGGTGCCGCCGAGGCCGATGACGACGGTGGGACGAAACACGACGTTGTTTTTCACAGTTCCTCCTGAGGTCTCTCGTAGCCGACGCGGTTGAAGCGCAGCTTCGCCTCGCCGATCTGGATGGTGTCGGCGTCGTACAGCTCGCTCATCGGCGTCTCGACGTCGTTGACGCGCAGGGAGCCGCTTTGCGCGGAGATCCACACCTTTTTCGCCCCGTCTTTGCGGCGGACGAAGAGGCGCGCGTCACTCTCGCCGAGCGATTCGACGGGAACGATCGCGCTCAGCGACAGCTCGCTGGCCTGCAGTTGCGGCAGGCCGACGAATGCCGCGTCCGGCGCGACCTGCGGCTGCACGATCTCGATCTCGCCCTCGAGCTGGTTGTTGCGCTGGTAGTTCCTGAAGGCGACAAACGCGATCACCGCGAGAATGGCGAGGACCACGAGCCACTTCGCCGCGCGAAGGAGCGCCGATGGCTTCGTGATGCCGATCGTCCCCGACGCTACGCCGTTTCCCGCGCGAAACAGCAGTTGTTCTCTTCCCGGGACGGCGTCCTCGGCCACATCGAGCGTGATTCGCACACGCGCCGGTTTTCGAGGCGAACTATCCACCTCGCTCACCGGCTGCATCGTCACACCCGCGGGTGCCACGAGGCTCAGCACGACGTGCGCGCGTTTGTTGGAGGTGATGGTCAGCTCGCGCGCTTCGGAAGATTTCCCGAGGATCACTTCGCCGAAATCGATCATCGACGGCGCAATCGTGATCACAGGAGGAGCAGGCGGCGGCGCGGGTTTGATCTTCTCGCGAATCTCGCGCGCGACGTCACGAATGGCCTCGCGCGTGGGCGCCTTGAGCACGGTGGTGCGTTCCGTTACGCTCGCGAAATCATCGAGCTGCGGCTCGTGATCGCCCATCGAGACGAAGAAGACGTACGAGTCGCCAACGCGCCGGACGTTCGAGGAGATCGGCACTGGATTGGCGATGCCGCGGGTATCCTCTTTGCCGTCGGTGAATAGGACAACCGCACGGACGCGCGTGGGATCGCTGCGCCCGCGCAGCGACTCGGCGCGCTCGAGACCCTGGGTGATCGCGAGGCCGAGGTGCGTCCGATCGCCGTCGGCCTTCAGCGCATCGATGACCGTGGAGAGATCCTCGCGCGTACCGGAGTGGATTTCCGTCGATGGCGAATAGAGGCGCGCGTCGCGGTCGAACGTAAAGATCGTGACGGAATCGCCGTCGCTGGCCTCGCGCACGAACGTGGCAATGCTCTCCTTCACGTCGGGAAAGATGTTTTTCGTCCCCCCCACCCCACGCATCGACTTGGAGGTGTCGACGAGAAAGATCCAGTCCACCGCTCCGCGCCGCTCGGCGCGGGCAAGGACGGCAATGAAAAGAACTGCGACCGCGATGACGGTTCGGCGTCCCATATGTCTCCCTCGGGTTGCTTCGGAGAGGGATGACACCGAGATGCGGTTTTTGTGGGGGTGTCACAGAAAACCGGCGTTTGGTGTCCTCCTAGTTGAGGGTGATGAGCGACAAACGCTTCGAGGATCTGGTGAGGCATCTGATGCGCTTCGGCCGCACGCGCGAAGAAGCCGAGGACATCGCTCAGGAAGCACTGTTCCGCGTGTGGAAGAAGAAGCCGGAGGCCAGCTGGGGTTATCTGCTCACGACCGCGAAAACCTCGAGCACAACGAGTATCGCCGCACGAAGGCAGTCAAACATGGAGGCGGCGCCATAGAGGTCCCGTTGGACGGCGACATTCCGGATGGCGGGAGGAATGTCGAAGACTCCGTCATTCAGAAAATAGACGGAGAGAGGTGTCTGCCCAGACTCGCCGAGGTCATGAACGAGTTACCGCAAGAGACGCAGCTCGCGATCGCCCTCCGACGAGGCGGATACAAGGGGAAGGAAATCGCGAAGAAGCTCGGCCTGACCCACGCTGCCGTGCGGACAAGGCTCTCGCGCGCGAACGAGTTTTTTCGCGAGCGCCTCGGCGAACCGCCAGCAGGCGTGAAATGGCTCGATATAGCCGGAGTCAAACCATGATCACCAGTCATGACTGGGATGCCGCGCTCGACGCGTGGATCATCGAAGAACGCGAGAGGCTCGGCGGACCGCCGTCCCCCGAGGAAGTCGATGCTTTCCTGACCGGCGAGTTGAACGACCAGGAGGCGGCGCGGGTGCGCGCACTGCTCGTCTATTACCCCGAGCTCACGTCGCTGCTCGACGACGTCGTGCCGCCTGCGCGCCGCTCGCGCGTCCGCGCGTGGGCCATCGCCGCGGCACTCGGCGCCGCGCTCACCATTCCGCTCGCAATCGAGATCCGAGAGAGGAACGAGCCGACGGTCGTGCTGGAGAACATGCAGCCGCGTGGCCGTCCCTCGACGCCGGTTCATGAGCTTCCCACCGGCAAAGAGCCGTACTCCCTCGAGCTCTCGATTACGGAGGAGCGCTTCGAGCAGTACCGCGTCGAGGTCGTCGATACCGCACGGTCGAAGGTCGTCTGGCGTCAGGCCGGCCTGCGCGTGCCGCTTCGTATCTCAGTGCCTCGCCGCGCTCTGCACGCCGGGACGTACCGCATCGATGTGTTCGGCAGCGACGAAGAGAAGGTCGACAGTTTTTGGATTCGGACGCGCTGAACGCCACACCTGCTCGGCATCCGTGTCTGGAGTCAATGGGGAGATTCGCAGATGAAAACCTGGAAGCCGATGGCTCTCGGGCTGGCGGCGGCCGCGGTTGCGACCGCGACGCTCGTCCCCCGCGCATGGACGACCCGCTCTGTTCGCCTCCTGCCGCCAGCCGGCCCGTCGACACCCGCGCGATTCGATTACGCGCAATCGGCCGCACTCTTCGTAGGCGTCCCGCACTTCACGAAAGAAGGCACACTCGACGTGCCGTATGCCGCCGATGACGCGGTCGATCTCGCGTACATATTCACGCTCGACCGCCGCGTCAGTCTCGTGTCGCCGGAACGCGTGGTTCTGGCACTGTCGGGCAGGCCGCAGAAGCCCGCATCGCAGCGCAAGCTCGAGGAGCTGAAGGCCGCCGGAGCCCGCGTGGAAAGGGCGGAGCAGGGCGACATCGTGCTGCTCCTGCAGCGGCAGGCCGCGGCCGCCGGCAAAGAAGGCATCTTCATCCTCTCGCTCGCGACGCATGGCTTCGTTCGCGAAGGTATTCCCTACATCCTCGCCTCGGATCGCGAGCTGTCGACGGCGCGCATCTTCGACCTCGCCGCATCCTCTCCCGCGCGGCGCTCCCTGCTCTTCATCGACGCCTGCCGCGAGCGCATCGCCGCCGGCACGCGCGGACTCGCACCCGACCCCGAAACCGCGGCGCCAATCATGAGCAGGATGGGACGGATCGAAGGACAGGTCGTCTTCTACGCCGCGGCCGTGGGCAACTACGCCTACGACGATCCGAAGAGCCGGAACGGAGTCTTCACCAAGGCCGTGCTCGACGGGCTGGATTGCAAGGCAGCGACGATTCGCGAGATGGTGACCGTCGATACGCTTCGCAAATACGTCGAGCGCGAAACCCGGCAATGGATTCGCGCTCATCGCGATCCGTCGCTCGGGGCCGGAATTCAGGTGAACATCGACGGCAGCACTCACAACATGCCGCTGTCGCGCTGCACGATCGAGCCGCTCTTCCCTTCCGAACCCGCGCGCGTGACAGTGTCGGGCTCGACGATCACCGCGTTCAACAACCGCGGCGGCCTCCTCTGGATCCGCGACCTCGGCGCGCCGGTTTTGCAAGCCGGCATCCTTCGCAAACGCCTGCCCGAGATCATCGCGCTCACCGCCTCACGTATTTCGATCCTCAGCGGTGACGGACGCCCAATCGTCTCGTATGAAGAAGACGCTCTGCGGCATTTCGCCATCGATCGCCCGACCGCACGCCACGCGCAGAAGATCATCGTGAGCTCGGCCCGTGGCGTCTTCCTGCTCGACTCGAAAAGGATCACCTGGCGCCGGCTCCTCCAGCCGGCCACGGAGCGCATCGCACACCTGGAGATCATCGACTATGACAACGACTCCCAACGCGACATTGCCGTGTCGACCACCAGCGGCCAGCGCCTCGTCCTCGACTTCCACGGAAGGCTCCTCATGGCCGCACCGGCACGCGGACGGAGTACGTCGCCAGTCGCTCTTCTGCCGCCCCGGTGATGCCGTACACCGCGACCTGGTAGAGGCCGGGCTCGAAGAAGCGTCGCGGCACGAGAATGACGAATGTCTCATCGTCGCGTGGCGCAAGCGGGCCGCTGCTCCAGACCGCGCGTGCGGAGCCGGCGTCGACGATCTCGAGCCTGTAGCGCGTGTAGTCTCGCTGGCCGATCAGCGGCACGGCCAGCAGGACCGACTCTCCCTGGCCGGTCAGCAGCACCGCATCCTGTCCGCCGCCGCGACGACCGTCTGGATAGAGCACCTGCTGATCCCACACGACGCGCGGCTGCGCCATTCTGATCGTGGCCTGCCACAGAGAACCGCCGAGAACGATGGCGATGGTCGCGGCGACGGCAGCCGTCCAGCGCCAGAACTGCAATACCCGACCTTCACGGGGTGCGGGACTCATTCGCTTCTTCATCGCCTCCCAGTGCATCGTGAATTCCGCGTCCGTCACGTAGTCGGGATCTCCCGGCTCCGCACCTTCTGCGGGAAATTCCGCCGTGAGCGTGCGCACGAGCTCGGGATAACACACGAGCCTCTCCTGGATGCGCGCCTCCTCTTCCGCGGAGAGCTCACCGCGCGTATACGCCAGCGCTTCCTCGGCGGTTGGCGGTTCCAGTCTGCGGCGTTCGTCGGCCATCAACTCCTGCTTGACCGACTGCCAATCCGATTTCGTAATCATTCTTCGTCCTCCGGGAGTATGCCTTCGTCTCCCAGTCGCGCGCGCAGAAGCCGTTTGGCGTCGCGGAGGCGCGACTTCACTGCATCGACGCTGATGCGGAGTGCTTTCGCGATCTCGCCGTACCTGAAGTCATCGAGCCACAACTTCACGCATTGGCGTTGCCCCGCCGGAAGCTCGGAGATCGCGTCATAAAGCAGCTTCCTTCGAAGTACCGCCTCCTGCCGCTCGGCATAATCCGGCTCTTCCGGCGCCGGCGGCTCATTTCGCGTCAGTTCGGGATCATCGATGTCGACCGTCCGCGCATTTCGTTTCTGCGTTTTCTTCGAGCGGATTCGGTTGTAGGCGACGTTTCGGGCGATGCTTTCGAAAAACGCCCATTCCGCGTCGCCGCGATATTCATCCATCGCCTCGTAGAAGCGGAGAAACGCCTCTTGCGCGAGCTCTTCCGCGTCTTCCTCGGCAAACCGGAACGCACGGACGTAGAAACCGATCATCCGCCGGTAATACTTCTGATACAGCGTCTTGAACCGCTCGTCCCGATGGCCGCCGTTTCCAATCGTCATCGTCAATTCCCGTATCGTATGCGGTGCGTGAAAAAGATCGCGATGGCATTGCTGCTCTGCTGCTACGCAGCCGCCTGTGATAAAGACACCGAGATCCCGAAACGGTGGCAACGCCTCCAGGCGCGCCTCTCGTCTTACGACCTCGGCTCGATCAACAGCACGAACAACGAGCCCTGTCCCGATCCGATCGGATCGCACAAGGACGCGCTGCGGGTGCTCCTCGGGCGTCCGGAGTGCGGCGACAACGCGATCGCCGCGCTGAAGTCGTTCGGAGCGAAAGCGGAGGTGCTGAACGACCTGGCCGCTGCGTACTACATCCGCGCCCTGCGCGAGTCCCGCGATGCCGACCTGTTGCCCGCCTTCAAGGCCGCGCGAGACGCGGTGGAGGCCGCCCCGCGCGATGAGACGGCACAATTCAACCTCGCGCTGATCGAGGAGAAGCTCGGATTGTCGAGTCCCGGCGGACGGCAACCACGCTGGGATTCCAACGCGCTCGATCTCGCGCTGAAGAATCACGATCAGAATGCCGTGCGAAGGCTCATCGAGCCCTTCCCCGCGGCCGCTCTCGAGCACTTCGAGAAAGACGTGCTCGCCGCCGATGACGTGGAGGCGGCGAAGCTGCTCGCAGCCGAGTTGTCCCGACGCCTCCAGGGCGACCGCTATGTCCTGGATGCGGCCGCGGCCATGACGCGCGCTCACGAAGGGCATGTTGCGTTTCACAACGCGAAAAACGCCGCCACGTACCAGGACGCCGTACGCCTGCTGAAACGCGCCGGAAGTCCGGTATGGATTGCGGCGGAGTTCAGCCACGCACAGTCACTCCCGAGGGACCAGACTACATCGACTCATGCATTGGCGTTGCTCGAGGCGCCCACGGCCTTCGTTCAAAGGAATCAATATGAGCATGCAAGCGCCCGCGTCTTTGCCGAGCGAGCGTTCTGGCTGGAGCAGCAGGCACAGTTGCTCGAAGAACTGGTCCTTTGCGACGCCGCTTTGAAAATATTCTCGCGTCTGCGTGACACCGAAAAGGAAGCCAGCGTTCGTCGAACGATTTCCGGCGCTTATCGCACTCTCGGTCTGAAAGAACCGGCCTGGAGCGAGGCATTGAAGGCGGCGAAGCTGATCCCCCACGTGGCCGACCTGCGCCGCAGGAATGCAATCCTGGGTGAAACGGCGACGTCCGCGGCGGCCCTCGATTTTCCGGAAGCCGCGTTGCTGTACGAAAACGCCGCGATCGCCATGCTGCAGAACGCGCCGAGAACAGCGCAGGACAATGTCAACCTGAATCTTGCGGTCATGCGGCGTGCGCGTGCCCAGACCGAGATCCAGACCGGCCATTACGATGACGCCGAAGACGATCTGCTTGAGGCCATGCGCCTGGCGCCAAAATCGGAAAAACATGGAACCGTGCTCACGGCGATCCAGGCGCGAATTCACGAAGTTCACGGCCAATCCCTGCTGCACTCCAGCCCCAAGACCGCCATCGTCGCATTCACCGCGGCCATCCGCGAGATTCCAGCCGAGGAGCTGACGACTTTCCGGGCGGAGCTCTTCGCCGAACGTGCCGAGGCAGTGCGGCTGGCGGGTGGGGATCCGGCTGACGATCTCGAAAGCGCATGGCGCGAGCTGCGAAAAGAAGAAACGCAGATGCTCGCCGGACGCAAGCGCGGCCAGTGGGAAGGCGTGTGGAGCAACTATTTCTCGCGGTTCGAGGAAACATACATCCGGCTCATCCGGCATCACATGGGTCCCGCAAAGCGGGACACGGCGAGGGCATTCAACTACAAAGAGCGCTCGCTGGCCGTGGAGCCGCTCAATCTCATCATGCGGAACGGCGTCGCACCGCCGGAATTCAGGAAGCTGGTGCCTGATGACCAGCCGATGAGCCTCGCCGCCATCCAGCCGTTATTGCCGGAAGGCACCTTTCTGCTGGAATACGCCGTTCTCGAAGACCGCACCTACGCATGGATCGTCTCTCGCGACGACGGCGTGGCGGTGCAGTTACCGGTCAACCGTGGAAACGTCGAGCGCTGGATTGGCGAGCTGCAGCGGGCTGCCGCGTTGCAGCGGCGCGACGTCGTTGCCTTCGAGCGCACGATGAAGGCGGCCTTCGACGGACTGCTGAAGCGTCCGCTCGCACTGATCTCGAAGTTGCCGCATGGCAAGCCGCCGGAACGGCTGGTCATCGTCCCCGACCGGAGAATGCACGGTCTGCCCTTCGCCGCGCTCTACGACAACGACAAACGGAAATACCTGATCGAGCAGATTCCGATCGAGCTCGCGCCGAGCGCGACGCTGTACATCTTCTCGCTCCTGCGCGACCGGCAACTGCAATCGGCGTCGGCCCCGTCGGCGCTCCTTGTGGGCGATCCAGAGTTCGACCGGAAGCTCGATCTGACGCAGGGCATGGCCCCGCTCTCCTTTGCGGCTGCCGAGGCCATCGACATCGCGCCGATTTATGCGCCGAACAGCGTCGTGCTCACCGGTGCGTCGGCGACTCCGAAACGGTTCTATGCAGGCGCGCAGGACAAGACCATCGTGCATTTCGCGGGACATGCCATTGCGAATCCGCGGGAGCCGTGGCATTCCGTGCTGCTGCTCGCATCGTCGAAAGACGATTCCGGCGTCATTGACGCCGAGCAGTTACTGAAGAATCTGAGACTCGATCGAACGCGCCTGGTCATGCTGTCGGCATGCAGCACCGCTGGCGGGAATTCAGTCGGGCTCGAAGGTGTGGCACCGCTGGTGCGGCCGCTGATCACCGCGGGTGTTCCCGCGGTCGTGGGCACTCTGTGGGACGTGAATGACGCCACAACGAAAGAGTTGTCGGTGTCCTTTCATCGTCACTACGGACAGAACGGACTCGATGCTGCGGTGGCACTGCAGCAGGCCCAGATCGAAATGCTCAGATACAAGGACACAGGGTTTCATTCGGTACTGGCGTGGGCTCCGTTTCAGGTGATCGGTCATGGATCGTCACCGGTCCGAGTCGATAGAAAACGACTCAATGGAGGAACACACCTTGGAATTCATCGTACGTATCCTGTTCACCGGGATGATGGTCTTCGTCCCCAGTAACGACGGCACGCAGCTCGACGTCGTCCTGCTCAATGTCAGCCACGGCCAGCAGCTCTCCGACGGCACCGGCCTGCCGCATCACAAGCCAATCCTGATCGCGCGCTCGGGCGATTGCTCGGGCACGTGCTCGAAACGCGACGCCGCGATCGCCTCTTACGTGTTCGGCGATCTGTCGACGCCCGCCGCGCAGGACGCGCTCGAGGCCGCATGTGGCGGCGGTGGTGCGCTGGAGCTCTCCGGCGGAGAGATCTCGGTAGTCAAAGGCAGCAGCAGCGATCCCGACCTGCCCGCCCTCACCTTCAATAGCGGCACGCCCAGCGCCGTCATTCCGACGACGTCGTCCGAGCGCGCCTACACCAACTGGCTCGCGAAGCTCAGCGAGATCTGTCCGAACTGCGGATTCAACTCCGACGTGCTCGACGCAAGCCCGCCGTCGAACCTGGTCGCCGCGCGCTTTCGCCTCCGCACCGGCAACGTCTTCACCTACTCCGTTGCGCGCATCGGCAGCAACGTCACGCCGGTGAAATTCAAGCGTCTCGATGGCCAGGGCAGCACGTCGTCGTATTCACAGGCCATCGCCACCTGGATCGGCGCCGACATCACCGTCTCCGGCGACAGCATTCAACTGGCGGAGTCGAAGTTCGACAACAGCACCGGCCGCACGATGACGCTGACGCCGGATAACGACGGCCGCGTCGAGATCGCGGTGCTCAATCTTCCGCAGCTCGTGCCGTCGACCGCCGGCTCGACGCCGGGAGTGGGTAAGCACTTCGAGCGCTATTACGACGTCGCGGCGAATCCACCGTCGGCGGCCGCCCGGCTCGTCCCCTTGCCGGGTGCCGCGTCCGGCGTGACATACCCGGAGGTGTCGTGGTCGTCGGTGCATCCGCAAACGGCGCTCTGGTCCGACCTCCTCAATGCATTGCGCCTCAATCCCGGCCGCAGTGCATTCGAGATCGCCCTCTGTCCTCCGCTGGAGCCGTGACCTGACCCTGTTCCGAAGGGCCTCCGCCGGCAGGCGGCGGCCCTTCCGGAGGGAACGATGAAACGCGCGATCACACTGCTTCTGCTGACACTGCTGGCGAATGCGTGCGAGTCCGACCGGCCCAATACGCCGCACAATGAGCACATCGCCGCGGCGGGCATGTTCACCGACCGTTATGCGCACTCCCGTCTCGCCCACTGGGACATTCGCGCGCGCGCCGCGGGCGCCGACTGCGGCGTGCTGCTGATCGAAACGGCGATTGTGATGGAAGACTCGATGGTGGAGGCGCTGCATTACGGCGGTGGCGCCTATGACGTCTACGAGGGCGGCGCGCAGCAGTTCTGGCGCGACCGCGGCTTTCGCGGCGTCGCCTACAAAGACGGCACCGGTCGGGTCTGGACGTATGGCGACGTCACTATGGCCGAGGGGCAGGCCCTGACCCCGTGCCGCTAACACATTGCGACAGTGGCATCAGCGCGGCGCGGCCCTCGAACGAGACCTGCGTTGCGCGGCGGGCGTCGGGGTCGCGATGCTTCTGGATCCACGCCAGCACCTGCTCCTCGACATAGCGGCTGAGCGTTTCCGCGGTCACATAGCCTTTCGGATCAGCCGGCGCGGCGCACTGGAGGGCCTCGATGACGGCGGCGGTGAAGACGCCGTTTCCGCGGGCGTCATCGTCATAGGCGTACTGGCCGGCCGCGGCGGCGGAGAGGATGACCTGGCCGTTGACGTTGCCGAGGTCCTGCAGCAGTTGCACGGCGGCGGATCGCGGGCTGGACGTGCCGGCGCGGATGTCGGTCGTCAACCGCTCGCGGCAGGCATCGATGAGAATCAACGAGCGCGGCACCTGCGCGCGCGAGATGATCTCGCGCACTTTCGTCTCGGTCACGCTCGTCTCCGGATCCTGCAGCAGCGAGCTGGCGCTGAGGAGCCGTTGCGTTCCGCCGTCGTTGATCCCGTGCGTCGCAAACGAAACGATCAACAGTCCATTCTTCCCTACCGCATTGGCCTGCTGCCGCAGCAGTTTCAGAATGTCTTCATGCCGCGCCTCGGCGAAGGTGGCGTGCGCTGCGCGCAACGCTTCCAGCCTTCGTTTCGATTCTTCCTTGGCCGGCGCTCCGGATAATGCGAGCACGACGCGGTCCGGCGAGACCAGCGCGGGCTTGCGCTCGATCGACAGCAGATACGCCAGATCGACGGCGTCATCGACCGCGTATTTGACCGGCGTCAGTGTTTCATCTCCGGAGAACTGCTGGACACCGACATAGAGCGCCGCCGATTCAGCGATGACGGCCGGGCCGCTCGGGCGCGACTCCGACACGATGCGCACGCCGGCCGACGCGGCGCCGCCGGTCAGCCAAAGGGCCACAAAAGCCGCCACGCCGTGTCTCACGAAACACTATTGTGTCCGAGGGAGGGCTGATTGAGGAAACGCTTCGCGTGGATGTTTGCCGTGCTTTGCGCGCTTGCCTTCAATGCGCAGGCGGCACGCCGCGCGCTGCTGATCGGGATCAACGACTATACAGCGTCGCACCTCGGCAGGCGCATCGCCATGCCGCCCGATCGCGACTGGGTGGATCTCAATGGCGCGCTGAACGACGTCGACGCGATGCGGCAGATGCTCGTCCTGGTCTACGGCTTCGACGAGCGCGACATCCTCACGTTGACCGACCAGCGCGCGACGCGCATCGCGATTCTTCGATCCGTCGAGGAGCATCTTCTGAAGCCGGCGGCCAAAGGCGACGTGCTGTTGTTCTATTTCGCGGGCCACGGCTCGCAGGTGAAGAACTCGCTGTCGGATGAAGCCGACCGGATGGATGAATCGATCGTGCCGGCCGACTCCCGCACCGGTACGCGCGACATCCGCGACAAAGAGCTGCGTCCTCTCTTCAATGCGATGCTCGATCGCGGCGCGCGGCTCACGGTGATCTTCGACAATTGCCACAGCGGATCGGGCGCGCGCGGCCTTCCGACCGGAGCGCGGCCGCGCGGGATCAGGCCCGATCTCCGCGACGTCGCCGACCGTGCGCGATATGGACCGCGTCCCGAGGAACGTGGGGCTCTGGTGCTGTCGGCGGCTCAGGACTTCGACCAGGCGTGGGAGATACGCGACGAGCAGAAGCAGCTACATGGAGCGTTCTCATGGGCATTGCTCCGCGCGATGCGCGACTCGACGAGTGACGAGAGCGCGAGTGAGACCTTCCTCCGTGCACAGGCGCGCCTCAGATCGGAGACTCCGTTCCAGGAGCCGGTCATGTCCGGGAATGCGCAGGCGCGGCTGATGCCGCTGTTCGGCTCGCGTAGCGCGAGCAGCGCCGATCGCACCGTCGTCTTCGTCGAGAAGGTGCAGAGCGACGGCACCGTCGTTCTGCAGGGAGGCTGGGCGCATGGCTTATCGATCGGCAGCGAGCTCCGCGTCGTCAGCGACCGCGCGATCACGGCTCGGTTGCACGTCACCGCGATGACCGGTCTCGGCAGGAGCGAGGCGCGCATCGAGTCAGGACGCGCGCTCCCGCTGGCGGTAAAGAGCGGTGCGATGCTCGAGGTCGTCGGCTGGCCCGCGCCGCCCGGTAGACCGCTGCGCGTCTGGACGCCACGCATCTCCGGTAACGCCGATGCGATCGCGACGCTCGCGCGCAGGCTTTTCGCCGAGGCCTCGCGCCGGGGCGCGCGGTGGATCGTCGATCCCACGGAATCCACACCGGCAACGGTGCTCCGTCGCGGCAACAGCGGCTGGGAGCTCGTCGGAGCGCGCGTCGAGCAGCTCGGCCCAGACGCGGGCGATGCAATTGCGGCCGTCGCAAGACTCCCGGCCGGGTCATCGCTCTTCGTCCAGTTTCCGTGTCCGTCGATCGACGCAGCGTGGCCCGGGATGGAACCGGCGGAACGTGCGGATGAAGCGGACTACATTCTCGCCGGACGGTTTGCGAACCGCAGGCTGGAGTATGCGTGGGTACGGCCGGCGACGACCGCGTCCGACCGCCGAAAGAGCGGCCTGCCGCTGCGCAGCGACTGGATCGATGCGAATTCCGCCGGCGGCAAGCTGCGCGAGGCCGCCCTCCGTCTTCGACGCATTCACGGCTGGACGCTGCTCGAGTCGCCGCCGGGTGGAATGTCGCCGTACCGCCTCGCGCTGCGGCGGACGCGCAGCGGCGAGCTCGCCAGGGACGTTCTCATCGGCGACGAGCGATACCAGCTCGTGCTGGAAAGCGCGGCGCCGAAACCGCGGCAGCGCTATACGTACGTCTTCGTCATCGACAGCTTCGGCCGGAGCGCCCTGCTCTTCCCGCGAGGCGGCTCCGTCGAGAACCGGCTGCCGCTCGCGCTTCCCGCACCGCGGGAGATCCGGCTCGATACCGCGTTCGAGATCGCGCCGCCGTACGGCGTCGACACGTATTACCTCCTCACGACCGACGACCCTTTGCCGGATCCCTGGATCCTCGAATTCGACGGAGTGCGCACGCGCGCGCCCGAATCGCCGAACGCGCTCGAGCAGCTCCTGCTGCTGACCGGCTCCGACAGGCGCGCCGGGCCGCTCGTCACCCCCTCGCTGTGGTCGATCGACAGATACGTTTTTGAGTCCGTTGCGCCTCGGACCACCTCAAAACGGTGAAAACCCCCACTTCTGGCCGTCTCTAGTGTCAGTAAGTGAGACCTCCTCCGGAGGATGAATGGCCCAATTCAAATATCGAGAGTATCTCCACCAGATCACCGATGGCTCGGCCTTCGACATCCGTCATGCACCGGGGACGAAAGTGAACAATCCGGGGATCTATCGCTGCGCGGCGTGCAGTGAGGAGATCGCGATCGCGAAAGGGCAGCTCCTGCCTCCGCAGAACGATCACGAGCACGAGAAGGGGCTGGGGAAGATCGAGTGGGTGCTGCTGGTCTTCGCGCAGCGGAGCAAGTGATGCCGTAGGCACGGCTCACGCACAGCACGGCGCATGCGCATTGCCGTTCCTCATCACACCACCAGGGCCAGGGCCCGCGAGATCGTCGAGCGGAAGATCGCCGTGCTGCTCGCGCAGTTCGGCGATCATGCCGGCGACGTCCGGCACGACTGGACAGGCGACACCCTTCAATTCAAAGGCAAGGCCCGCGGCTTCACGGTCGAGGGGACGGTGGAGATCACGGATTCGGAGGTCGTGATCGACGGGAAGCTGCCGCTGCTGGCGAAGCCGTTCGAGCCGCGCATCCGGCAGGCGGTGGAGCGCGAGGCGGAATCGATGTTCAGAACTGCGTAGAACCGCCTAGTCGACGTTCAGGATCTTCTTCAGGGCGTCCACATTGGGGTCGACGAACATCCTTCCATCGACTTCCACCGCCGGATCCTCGCCGAGGTGATGCGTGTACGACTTGTACTCCGCGGCGCGTACCAGCTCGTGCTCCACGCGGAACTGCCGGAGAAACCCTGCGACCAGACTTGTTTTGTGTTTCAGACTACCGGGGAAGAACCTTACGGTCATTCGCCTCCCCTCCCTTCACATTTGGACAGATTTGCGAACGGTAGGCCTGTTTGGGAGGGAAGTCAAATAACGCGAGGCCGCTCACGCGACGACCGCCTCGCGATATTGAATCTCGTAAAGCTTCCGGTACAGCCCACCCTGCGCCATCAACTCGTCATGCGTTCCGCGCTCGCGGATCTCCCCGTGGTGGAACACCAGGATCGAATCGGCGGAGCGGATCGTGGAGAGGCGATGGGCGATCACGAGCGACGTCCGCCCTTCGAGCAGCGTCTGGATGGCCTCCTGAATCAGCACCTCGGTCTCGGTGTCGATCGACGACGTGGCCTCGTCGAGGATCAATACCGGAGGGTTGAACGCGAGCGCGCGCGCGAACGAGAGCAGCTGCTTCTCTCCGACCGAGAGTCCCGCGCCGCGCTCGCGGACTACAGAGGCGTATCCCTCGGGCAGCCGCGAGATGAAGCGGTCGGCCTGCACGCGCGTCGCAGCGGTCCGGATCATTTCCGGCGAGATCGCGGGATCGCCGAGGGAGATGTTGTCGGCGACGTTGCCGGTGAAGAGGAAGAAGTCCTGCTGGACGATGGCAAAGAGGCGGCGCAGCGACTCGAGGTCGTACTCGCGGAAGTCGACGCCGTTGATCAGGATCTCGCCGCGCTGCGGCTCGTAGAAGCGCAACAGCAGCGAGGTGACGGTGGTCTTCCCCGCGCCGGTGTGGCCGACGAGCGCGATCCGCTCGCCGCGCTCGACGCGGAAGGAGACGTTCTTCAGCACCCACTCGGGCTCGTTGTACGCGAACCAGACGTTGCGGAACTCGATCGATTGGAAGGCGGGCGTCTCGCCGGCCATGGGCGGCCGGGACGGCCGTCCCCCTTTGATGTGCACCGGCGTGTCGAGCAGCCTGAAGATGCGCTCGCTCGCCGCCATCGCCGCCTGCAGGATGTTGTACTTCTCCGACAAGTCGGAGATCGGCTGGTAGAACCGCTGCGAGTACTGGAAGAACGCGACCAGCGCTCCGACCGACAGCGTCCCCTGGATCACCTTCCCGCCGCCGTACCAGACGATGAGCGCGACGCCGATGGTCTCGATCAGCTCGATCACCGGGTAGAACACGGCGTAGTAGAAGACCGACTCGAGGTTCGCGTCGCGGTGCCTGCGATTGAGATCCTCGAACTTTGCGGCCTCCCGCTCTTCTCGGTTGAAGAGCTGCACGGTCGACATGCCGGAGATGTGCTCCTGCAGGAAGGCGTTGATGGCGGCGATGCGCGCACGCACTTTTCGATAGGTGACGCGCGCGCCGCGGCGGAACCAGATCGAGACGAGGATAATGAACGGCGTGATCGAGAAGAGCACCAGCGCGAGACGCCAGTTCATCCAGAACAGCACGCCGACGATCCCGAGGAGCACGAAGATGTCGCCGAAGATGGCCACGAAGCCGGCGGTGAAGAGGTCGTTCAGCGCGTCGACGTCGGTGGTCACGCGGGTCATCAGGCGGCCGACCGGGTTGCGGTCGAAGAACTGGATGTCCAGGCGCTGCAGGTGCGTGAAGATCTGCTTGCGGAGGTCGTACATGATGTACTGCCCCATCAGGTTCATCAGCACCATCTGCGTGTAGAGAATGGTGAAGCCGCCGACGAGCGTGAGCAGGTAGATGACCGCGGTGACGTTGATGCCGGTGATCGGATCGAACGCCCAGCCGTGCGAGGCGAGCCAGTTGCCGAGACGCTGGCTGACGCCGAGGGGACTCGCGCCGTTCAGAGGCTTGATGTAGAGATCGATGGCGATCGCGGTGATGGCCGGGCCGGCGATCTCGAACGCCGACGAGAGGATCACCAGCAGCACCGACATCGTGGCGCGGAAGCGATACGGTCTCAGGTATCCGAGAAGACGGCGCGCGAGGCGGGGATCGAAGGCTTTCGCGCTCTCGTCTTCGTGTTTCTCCATCTCCGCCACTACGCGATCTCCTCCAGCTCGGCCTCGATCGTCTGCCGGCGATAGAGGTCCGCGTAGTAGCCGCCCTTGTCGACGAGCATCTCGTGCGTGCCGCGCTCGACGATGCGGCCGTCGTCGAGGACGAGGATGTGATCGGCGTCCTTCACCGACGAGGCGCGGTGCGAGACGATCAGCGCCGTCCTCCCCTTCCTGATCTCGCGCAGCGCGTGAAGAATCCTCTCCTCTGTCTGCGTATCGACCGCGCTCAGCGAGTCGTCGAGGATCAGGATCAACGGCTCGCGCACCAGCGCCCGCGCGATCGCGGTGCGCTGCTTCTGCCCGCCGGAGAGCGTGATGCCGCGCTCGCCGATGACCGTGCCGAGTCCCTGCGGAAACGCGGCGACGTCGCCGGTGAGCCCGGCCTCGTCGGCCGCCTCCGCGACCTCGTCATCGCGCGCGTCGGCGCGGCCGAAGCGGATGTTCTCGGCGATCGACTCCGAGAAGAGAAACGTCTCCTGCGGCACCATGCCGATCCAGTCGCGCAGCTGGCGCAACGGGATCGTCTCGACCGGCCGGCCGTCGAGGAAGATCGTTCCCGGCGGCGGCTCGAACGTACGCGTGATCAGCGAGAGCAGCGTCGACTTGCCGCTGCCGGTGCGCCCGACGATGCCGACCGTTTCGCCGTGCCGCACGCTGACGTTGATGTCGCGCAGCACGGCGCGCCCGGCATACGCAAACGTGAGATCGCGGATCTCGAGATCGCCTGTGGTGGAGCGGCGGGCTCTCAGCCCGCCGGCTTCCTCTTCGGCGGGCTGAGAGCCCGCCGCTCCACTCTCCACCGACCAGATGTCGTTCAAACGCCGCATTGAGGCCATGCCGCGCTGAAAGAGGTTGATGACCCAGCCGAGCGCGATCAGCGGCCAGATCATTCGCGAGAGGTAGAACTGAAACGCGACGAAGTCGCCGAGCGACATCGTGCCGGCGACGATGCGCCGTCCGCCGATGAAGAAGACCAGCACGAACATGATCCCGATCAGCGCGTGCAACGCGGGATAGAACGTCGCCGAAAGCCGGATCAGCGAGCGGTTGCGCTCCACGTACTCCGCGTTCATCCGCTTGAACGTCTCCAGCTCGCTCTCCTCGCGCGCGAACGCGCGCACCACGCGCACGCCCGCGAGGTTTTCCTGCACGCGCGCGGAGATGTCGCCGAAGTAGTCCTGCACCGCCTTGAAGCGGAGGTGAATGCGCTCGCCGAAGTACTTCACGAGGCCTGCGACGATCGGAACCGCGAGCAGCGCCAGGAGCGCCATCATCGGCTCGATGCGCATCATCATGATGAACGAGCCGGTGACCACCAGCAGCGACGAGAACGAATGCATCACCGCGGGGCCGATCAGCATGCGCACCGAGGCCAGGTCGTTGGTCGCGCGCGACATCAGGTCGCCGGTGCGCTGCTCGTGGTAAAAGCCGAGCGGAAGACTCTGCAGGTGTCCGTAGAAGTCGTTCCGCATGTCGTACTCGATGTTGCGCGAGGCACCGATGATGATCAGGCGCTGGAGGTAGAGAAAGATGCCCTCTACCGCCGCCGCGCCGACCAGCATCAGGCCGTAGCGGACGAGCGTCCCGCGCGTGAAGCCGCCGCCGAGCTCGTTGACGGCACTGCCGATGATGAGCGGCTTGAGGAGCGAGAAGACCGCCGAGCCAAGGACGCACCCCGCGCCGAGGGCCAGCGTGCGTTTGTATTTTGCGAAGTATTGAAGGAGGCGGCGGACGGGGGTCATGGGCGAGTCATTGTATCGGCTCACGCAGCGGGAGTCGCCTCAGCTCGAGCAGCGTGATCCGCAGAACCGAGCCGAGCGTGAAACCGGTCGGAAAACAATGCGGGATGCGCACGCCCGCGCCGACCAGCTCGAGAAAATCGAGCGGCGGCTTGCGCCGCGCCAGCACGTACAACAGCTTGCGCGGGAGGTCCTCGCGGTCGTCGACGTTGAGATGCAGCGGCTGGAGGTAATAGCCGAAGTGCATCTCCCTGAGCGACGGCGTGCCGCCGCTGAACTCCGGCAGCGTGACGCTGAGCTGCATCGCGCCGAAGATCCAGTTCTCCTGCGCGAACTCGCCGCGCCAGAAGTCTTCCTCGTCTCCGCTCAGATGTTCGAGACGCATCAGAAGCTCGTGACGATCCGCGCGACGAGCAGGAGCGCCGCGATCACGATGTATGCGATCGGCACGTAACGCTGATTAGAGCGATGGTTAGTCCGCTCCATACGGCACCTCCCGTCTGCGGAAGATGAAGCAGGCCGCGACGAGCGCGATCGTCGCATTCGACAGCACCATCAGCAGCCACTTGCCGTCGAGGAACGGAGGCGCGTCGGGAAAGAGATTGCGCGAGGTGAGCATCAGCGCGCGATCGAGAATGTCGTTCTGGGCCAGCCACGCGCCGATCGCGCCGTTCCGCATCGAGCGCATCATCGACAGGATGCCCTGCCCGATCCCCATGCCGAACATCAGCGCGAAATAGATCGCGAGGTTGAAGTAGGCGCGCGTGAAGCTGCCGAAGAACGTCAGCAGCGCGACGGTCAGGATCGTATCGGCGAAACTGTTGAGGAGCACCGAGCCGACCAGATCGATGCGGAGCTCCGGCGACCAGAGCATGCGGCCAAGCAGCTCGAAGAAGAACGCGACCAGCGTCGCGATCCAGACCGCGGAGATGGCTCCGGCGGCGCGCGAGACGAGATAGACCGAACGGTTCACCGGCTTGGTGAGGATCAGCTGCAGCGTGCCCGAAGAGAACTCCGGCCCGATCGCGCCGCAGCCGATGATGAACGCGAGTAGCCCGATCAGCGACGGCCAGGCCGTGCCCGGCCGGTCGAATCGTGCCATCCCGAACGACACGATCGCCACCAACGCGATGAAGATCCAGTAGCCGATGCTGGTGAGGCACCGGCGTACGGCCTCCGCGACCACGACCCCGTTCACGCCGCACCTCGGAAGATGCCCTCGAGGTCCGCCGTATGCCGTCTCACATCGATGACGCCCGCGCCCGTTGCCACGAGCTCGCGCACCATCGCCGCGATGTCCGCCTCCGTCGCCACCGATGCGATGGCAACGTTGTCCTTCACCGTCCCGCGCGTGATGCGCGCGACCGCCTCGGCATCGAACGAGCCGGGAAGCATGGTCACGGCGATGACGATGTGGCCGACGTGGCGCAGCGTCTCCTCCACTCCGATCACGCCGCCGTGAAGAAACAGCACGCGGTCGCAGAGCTTCTCGACCTCCGCGAGCTGGTGGGAGTTGAGGAGCACCGCCGCGCCGCGCTGCTTCTGCTCGGTGACGAGGTCGCGCACGAGCAGCACGCCGTTGGGATCGAGTCCGGACGTCGGCTCGTCGAGGAAGATGAAGTCGGGCTGGTGGATGAGCGCCTGGCACATGCCGATGCGCTGGAGCATGCCGCGCGAATACTGCGAGAGCCGCTTCTGCGCGGCGCCGGCGATGCCGAGGCGCTCGAGCATGGCGTTCACGCGCGTGTCGGTCTCCGCGCGCGCGACGCCGGCGAGCCGGGCCATGTAGCGGAGGAAGGAGTAGCCGGTGGCGCGGCGATCGAAGTTCATCCGCTCGGGCACGAAGCCGGTGCGGCGGCGGATGCGCAAGTCGTCGTTCGCATGTCCGTCAATGGTGATCTCGCCTTCCTCGGCATGGAGAAACGCCAGGAGACACGACATCAGCGTGGTCTTCCCGGCGCCGTTCGGACCGATGAGACCGACGACTTCGCCGGGCGCGACGTCGAGGTCGACGCCCTTCAGCACCGCGTGCGCGCCGAATGATTTTCTGAGAGCCCGGACCCGGACACCGCTCATTGCGTCTTCCGCGCGCGCAGGCTGTTCATGATGTCGTCGATCTTGGCTTGGTGGAATTCGTTGATCAGCTTCTGCAGCTCCGGCTCCCGCGCCTCGTCGATGTCCTCGGTATAGACCTTCTTCAGCGCCCCGCCGAGATACACCTTCGTCTCCACCCGCCACGCCGGCCGCGAAAAGAACTCCGTCTGAATCGTCAGCTTCTTCGGCCCGACATCAAACGCATCGAGCCGGCCCATGGGCGCGTTCTGGGGATCGGGCATTCTTACGTCACCGCTCCCTGCGAACTGACCGCCGGCACTTTGCCTCCGCCCGGCTCTCGATCTGACGCACGCGCTCTCGGGACAGGCCGAGGATCTCGCCGATGTCGCGGAGGGTCAGCTCGTCGTCCTGGAGGACGCCGTAGCGGAGCTTGACGATCGTCTTTTCCTCCAGCGTCAGCGCGTCGATGGCCAGTTGCACGCGGCCCTGCTTGCGCAGGCGCTCGAGCCGCGGCTTGGCATCTTTCGAGGCGTTGACGGCGTCTCCGCTGCGGTCGCCGAGCTCGTTCCAATGCTGGTGCGCCTTCTGGTTCGGGTTCGTGTACAGCAGCAGCTCCGCCAGCTCGCTCTCGTTGATCTCCAGCTGCGCGCAGACCTTCTGCTTCGCGCTGTCGAGCACCGCGGTCACGTTCTCGACCGTGCGGTTGAGGAACGACGCCAGCTCGCGGATGCTCTTGGGCACGTTGTCGCTCACGCCGTGGCGCAGCGTCAGCACCAGGCGCTCCTTCGGCGAGAGCTCGGACATGTGCGCGAGCAGCTCCTCGCGCCGCGACTGCTCCTGCATCTCGTCTTCCGCCGACGGGATCGTGGTCTGCTCGATCACGTCGGCGAGCTCGGTGTGCGAGTCCTCGTCGAGCTCCGCGTTGAGCGAATAGTTGTCGGCGTTCGCCTGCAGCAGCGTCTGGATTTCCTTCACCGTGACGCCGAGGTTCACCGCCAGCTCGTCCGGCGTCGGGATGTGATTCCCCTCGGTGATCGCCGTGGCGATGGCCTTCTCCAGGCGGTACATCAGGTTGGCGCGCTTCGGCGGCAGGCGGAACGCGCCGGCCTGTTCGGACAGCGCATGCAGGATCGCCTGCCGGATCCACCACACCGCGTAGGTGATGAACTTGACGTTCTTTTCGGGGTCGTACTTCTTCGCGGCGTGGATCAGGCCGATGTTGCCTTCATTGATGAGGTCGAGAAACAGGACGTGGGCGTTGCGGTAGCGCTTCGCATACGAGACCACGAAACGTAGATTCGATTTGACGAGCTCTTCCAGCGCCGACTTGTCGTTCTGCTGCACACGACGCCCGAGCTCGCGCTCGCGCTCAGGCGTCAGCCGAGGGATTTTCGCGATTTCCTGCAGGTACTGGTTGAGGAGATCGTACGACTCGTCGCGTTCTTGATGCCGGGCCATTTTGGAGGAGGAGAATTCTACACCCGGTCATGGCGCGGATTCCGTTCACTGCCGGGCGTAGCGCGAGACATTTCGGGGCGTCACGTTCATCTCCCGCGCGATGATCGAGGCGTCGACGTCGACACGCACCAGCACGGTGTCGTCGTCGTCGTGCGTCAGCACCATCAGCTCCACGCGGTCGCTGTTCTCCCGCGCGCGGGCGTAGATGAAGCTCCACTCCCCCGACCTCTTCGACCAGGTCCGCACCATCGGCGTGAAGCCGCGGTCGACGTGCGACGCCATGACCGCGTTCAGGTCGTGCGGATCGATGTCGTCCGCTCCCTTGAACGTGGCGATCTGAAAATCGTGCACGCCCTTCGGCTGGATGATCCAGACGAAGAACCGCGCCAGTCCGAGTCCCGGCATCCAGACGCGCTTGGCGCCGCGATGGCCGTCGATCGCGCGGGCGATGTCGTCGAAGCCGCCGGCGAACGCCGGCAGCGTGACGGCGAGAAGGAGCGCCGCGATCAGCAGCCGCTTAGTCATGGTCCTTGTCCTTCCCCTTCGAGATCCTGGGGATGCCGAACTGTCCTTCCAGGCTCGCCAGACGGTCGATGTCGATCGGCCCGACGATGTTGACGATCGTGAACTCGCGCGGCTCGGCGGAGATGATCACCAGTCCGACCACGCTCTCGCCGCGCATGTCGGCGTAGATGTTCACGTTCTCCTTGTGCTTGCTGCGGACCGTGACCAGCGCCTTCCAGGTCGGCCCGAGCTGCGACTTCACGCGATCGACGAGAGTCGCGTCGTATTCGCCGGCTTTCGAGAACTCGTAGCTGCGGACGTAGATGCCGGTGAGGTTCTTGACGATGTCGCGCACCGCGCGCTGGTCTTCGTCACGCTCGGAGAGGAACCGGGAGCCGAGGCGGAGCATGGCCGCGTCGAGGGTGACGTCGACCACTTCGTCGGCGCGCTCGGCGAGACCGGGGAAGTCGAGGTTGACCTGCTGCGCCGTCGCCGGGACGGCGAGGAGCGCGAGACTGATGGTGATGAGAAGCAACTTACGCATGTTCATGTCTCCTGTTGTCGTTGTCAGTGCGATCCGATCTCGCGCACCTGCTGCTGGGCGTAGCGGACTTTCTCGCTGGCGATGCTCATCGCGCGCAGCACTTCGTCGCGCGCGCGCTCGCCCCGCTTCCGTTCCGCATTCTCGTGCAGCGCATAACCGCCGAGAACCGCGGCGAGCATCACCGAGGCCGCGGCCGCACGCCACCAGTGGAGCGGCGAGCTCTTAGCTCGCCATCCGAATCCGGCGGGCTGAGAGCCCGCCGCTCCACTCTGAATGCGTTGCATCACGCGCCCCGCGAAGCCGGCCGGCGGCGGTTCGCGGCGCAGTGTGCGTCTGAGATCGTTTTCGAGGTTCATGGGGTTTCTCCAAGTTTTCTGCGAAGCGCCTGCAGTGCGCGGTGCAGATGACTCTTCACGGTGTTGACGGGGAGCTCGACGATCCGGCAGATGTCGGACGGATCGAGGTCTTCCTGATAGCGGAGGGTGACGACGGCGCGCTGGATGTCGGGCAGCTGCTCGATCATCGCGCGCAGCTTGCGGTCGAGGAACGCGTCGCTCCGTTTCTCGGCGGCGCGCAGCTCGCCCGCGTCTTCGAGGCTGACCGCTCGCATGCGCGCGCGGCGGCGCAGGTCGATGCAGCGGCGCGTGGTGACCTGGCGCAGCCAGAACAGCAGGTGCGCGTCCGACTCAATCGCGCCGAGGTTGCGATACAGCTGCAGGAAGACATCCTGCGCGATCTCCTCGGCGCGCCCGCGGTCGTTGAAGAAGTGGTACGCCAGGCTGTAGACCATCGCCTCGTGCTGCTCGACGATCTCGGCGAACGCGTCGTGGTCGCCGCTCTGCGCCCTGGAGAGCGCCAGCGGTACGCCAGCCACGTCAGCCACGATTGCCGTCATCCTGCTCCCTTATACGCAGGTTTCAGGAAATCGATTGCAGCCGGACGACTTCCTCGAACTTCGCTTCCATTTCATCGACGAACCGCTTGTATCCCTCCGGGTCGACGAACTTGCGGGAAACGATCTTCTCCTTCAGATTGAAGAAGTTGCCGTGTGCCCCGAGGAAGATGTCCGCCTTCAGCGCGCGCAGCGTCGCGAACTGGCGGCGGTAGTCGGCGACCGCGTTCGGATACTTGCGATTGCCGACGAGCTGATATCCCGGCGGAACGGTCGGGCTGCCGACGAAGACCACGCGCTTACCGCCGGCACTCTGACCGCCAAGGATCGTCGTCCAGGTCGTGCAGCCGGGCGTGTGGCCTGCCGTGATGTGCGCGGTCATGGTGACGCCGCCGAGGGTGATCGAGTCGCCGTCGCCGATCACGCGGTCGGCGCGGATCGGCGGATAGAAAAACCTGTCGCCGAACTGCGGATCGCCGAGGCCGCCGCGCGCGTGTTGCGCGCGATCGCCGCGGCTGGAGACGAACGTCGCCTTCGTGACTTGTTTGAGCTCCGCGAGACCGCCGGCGTGGTCGTAGTGCGCGTGGCTGCTGAGCAGGTACTTCACGTCCGACACCTTGAACCCGAGGCGCGCGATGTTGGCGCGGATCATCGGCGCCGTCTCCTCGAAGCCGCCGTCGAGGAGAAAGTGACCCTTCGGCGTGGTGATGAGAAACGACGTGATGTCGGACGCGCCGACGTAATAGACGTTGCCGGCGATGCGAAACGGCTCGACCGGCTGGTTCTGCGAGCGCGAGACCGGATCCTTCTGCGCCTGCAGCGCGCAGGCGCAGAGTGCGACGAGGAGGATGCGGCGGATCACCCGGGAGTCACAAAGGCGGCCATCGGGATCGGTTGCGGCGCGGCGGGCATCGCCACCAGATTGTCCGGCGAGCCGACGGCGGTGTGGTACGGCTTCATGAACTTGATCGGCGTGCCGTTGATCTCCTTCAGCTCGCCCTTCCACGCCGCCTGGTACAGCTTCTTCAGATCGGACTTGTCGGCGTCGGTGAGCTTGCTCTTCGGGCCGTAGTTCATGATCGAGAAGGCGTCGTGCTTCCCGAAGATCTCGCTCGCGAACTGAGCCTCCTGGATCTTGGCGAAGAAGTGACGCAGCCCGAAGGCATGGCCGATCTCATGGACCAGCGTTTCGAGCTGCTCCTGATGGTCCTGCGTGAACATCCGCGGATAGAGCGTCAGCTTGTGGCGCCCGGCGTCGGGGAAGAACGCGCTGGCCAGGACGCAGCCGACGGCGTTGCAGTTGTCGGTGGCGCGCATGATGATCTCGAAGTCCCAGACGTCGTTGCGCTCGGCGAACTTCACCGGCGCGGCATCGCCCCAGGCCAGCAGCGCCTCGCCGAGCAGTTTGCGGATCGCTGTTTTGGCCGCGGCCGGCTTCTCGAAGAACTTCAGCGACGACTCGCGGAACTTCCAGCGCAGGGTCTGGTCCTTCGCCCAGAGCGGAATGAAACCCTCCGAGGCGTCGACGATGATCTCCAGGATCGAGCGGCCCTGAGGCCGCGCATGGCCGCGCGTCTCAGTGTCGCAGACGATGCCTTTGCCGTAGACGTGGACGTCCGATTGCTCGCGTCCCGTCGCCTGCTTCTTGCGCGGCTGGAACGCACTCGCGGTTGCGGCAGACGCCGAGGATTTGGACGATTTGGCCGAGGACTTTTTAGGCATCTCTCTCCTCCATACGGACTGAAGTATAGAACGGCTGTATCACGGAAGCTCTCCCCTATTCGCGCGCAACATACTGTCGTAGTAACCGAAGACTCGCTTGTTGAACTCGTCCGACTCCTGGACGTAGGCGAGATACGCGAAAAAGTAGATCGCCAGAAATACCAGCGCGATCTGCGCGCCGCGCCTCGCCGTCAGCCTGCGTTGCTGACTCTCGCGCCAGACGAGTCGCAAGCGGACGCTGGCCATCACGATCGCCACGGATGCGAGCAGGAGACCGACGGTGGCTACCGTTGCCGAAAACTCGAGCCGGCTTTGAATGCGGCGCAGCTCGTCGAAGTACTGCTCGTTGTTGTAGACGCGGTTCTTGGCAAAATAGAAGGCGCTCGTAATCAGGCTCTCGAGCGTCTCGAAGTTGGAATCGCCGGGCCGCAGCGGCAACGGGCCGCCGTTCAGCGCCCACGCCTCGACCTGTTTCCCCTCGGCGCCGAGCAGCGACGGGAACAGGCCCGAGGAAAACACAGCTCTTCCCAACCGCGTCGGGCGGGGGTTGAGTCGCTTGAGCTCGGAGACCAGCACACCTACCTGCATCGCATTCTTTACCGTGCTGTCATCGTGGTCGGCGGCCGCGAGATGCAGCACACCGTAGGTGAAACGAAACGGCCGATAGACCAGCGGATCGGCATACTTGAACGAGACGTCCTCCGTGAGCAGCCCGATGGCGAAGCTCAACCCGATGAACACGCCGGTGGTCAGCGAGGCAGGCGTGCCGTCGTCGCCGAGGCCTAGGCGTCCTTCGAAGAACCGCGTCACGTGGCGCCCGAGCACGAAGTACGTTACCGCCTCCAAACCGAGAAGCACGAATGCGCCGACCAGGAAGGTCATCCCGGCTTCGTTCAGCTCGAGGTTCATACACTCTCCCCTCTTCAAGAGCGAGAGAGAGACAGGAGCGCGCTTTTCCCCGGCCTCAGAGCGACTGCACCATGACCCGGTCGGTCTGCAGATCGCTGCCGACGAGATAGGGATGCGAGCCGCAGTCGCGGAAGCCGCACTTTCCGTAGAACGCGATCGCGCGGGGGTTGCGCTCCCAGACGCCGAGCCAGAGCGTCTCGCCGCCGAGGGCGCGCGCGGTGCGGATCGATTCCGCCATCAAAGCCTGTGCGATTCCCTTTCCGTGAAACGCGCGGTCGACATAGAAGCGGAGAATCTCGATGGGGCGCTCGCCGGTGACGCACGGCGGCGCGATCCCACGGCGCAGTTGTGCGTACGCGATCGCGCGTCCCTCAGACTCCACGAGCAGCGTCGCCCAGTCGGGGTCCTCGAGCTCGCGGCGCTGCAGTGCCTCGCCGTACGTCCGCGCCCGATGCGCCTCCATGTCCTCGGCGCGATTGTGCGGACCGAACCAGTCGGCAAACGTGCGCTCTGCGAGCTCCGCGACGGCCGCCGCATCGGCGACGACCGCGCGGCGGATCGTCACTTCACCTTTGTCAGCGTCATCTCGAAGAACTGCATCCACTTCTCCCCGTCCCGGGAGAACTCGCCCACTTCGTTCCATTCGCCCTTCTCCGTCAGGCGAATCGTAAAACGAACGCGGCCCTGCGGCGTGTCGAAGCCCCACACGGCGCGATTGTCGCCGACGTCGATGACGGTGTCGGCGGTCGGCGATGCGGCGGCGTGGGCCACGAAACGGTACTGCTTCTTCTCCGCGTCCCACCAGATCACGCCGAGCGCATCGTGGACGACTTCTCCGGCCGCACCACCCTCGAGCTTTCGGCGTCCCGTCCCTTCGACGAGCAGCACCTTCCCGCCCGTCCTCGGCGTCACCTTCTCGTGCTGCAGCACATACTCGCGCGGCGCGGGACCGCGCTGATACCACCCCTCGCCTTTCCATTCGCCGGCGAGCCAGTCGAGCTTCTTCATTTCATCGCTCGCGCCGGCGGTGGCGGCGATGAAGGTGAGAACGAGAGCGCACATCATGTTTCGCATGCGCGTCAATGTGCGTCGCCGCGCCGCCGCGGAGCAGTGATGAATGTCAGGCGGTTGTTCTGACAACCATCAGTCAGCGCCGCAGATGAAATGGAAGCTCGCGCATCTGGCCGTCAGATGTTCACGCAGAAGATTGCCGTACGCAGGCTTGCATTGGAACTTCGCGCATCTGGCGCTCAGATGCGCGCATCTGGCCGTCAGATGCGCGCCCATAAGATTGAGGTACACAACCTGAAAATCGACGCTCGCGCATCTGGCCGTCAGATGCTCACGTAGAAGATCGACGTACGCAGCCTTGAATTGGAGCTTCGCGCATCTGGCGCTCAGATGCGCGCATCTGGCCGTCAGATGCGCGCCCATAGGATTGAAGTATGCAACCTGAAAATCGACGCTCGCGCATCTGGCCGTCAGATGCTCACGCAGAAGATTGAAGTACGCGCGATCAGTGCGCGCCGACGGGCATGTCCAGCCGGCGGTAGCGCGTCGTTCCCGGAAGACACGACTTGTGCTGGACGTGGTAGAGGTACTCGTCGCGGAACTTGCGCACCGAGGAGATGACCGGACCGATGGCGGCATCGCCGAGGGCGCAGAGGGACTTGCCGCCGATGTTGTCGGACATGTCGAGGAGCAGATCGGCGTCCTGCGGTCTCCCCTCGCCGCGCTCGATGCGGTCGAGCACCGACTCGAGCCAGTTCGTGCCTTCACGGCACGGCGTGCACTGGCCGCAGGACTCGTGCGCGAAGAACTTCGAGAGGCGCCAGACCGCGTCGACGATGCAGACCGACTCGTCGAGCACGATGATGCCGGCGGAGCCGAGCATCGAGCCGGCCTTCATCAGCGCGTCGAAGTTGAGCGGCAGGTCGATCTCGTCGGGAGTCAGCATCGGCGCCGACGCGCCGCCGGGGATGACCGCCTTCAGCTTGCGGTCGCCAGTGATGCCGCCGCAGTGATCGTAGATCAGCTCCTTGATGGTGATCCCCATCGGGAACTCGTACACGCCCGGCTTCTTCACGTTGCCGGAGACGCAGTAGAGCTTCGGGCCGGTATTCTTCGGGGTGCCGAACGACTTGAACCAGTCGGCGCCGTTGCGGACGATCAGCGGCACGCAGGCCAGCGTCTCGACGTTCTGCACGACCGTCGGACCGCCGAACACGCCGACGACCGCGGGGAACGGCGGCTTCACACGCGGCTGTCCGCGATGTCCTTCGACCGATTCGATGAGCCCCGTCTCCTCGCCGCAGATGTACGCGCCCGCGCCGCGATGCACGGTGATGTCGAAGTCGAAGCCGCTGCCGAAGATGTTCTTGCCGAGGAAGCCCTTCTCGCGCGCCTCATCGAGCGCCTTCACGAGCACGGTCGAGCCGTAATAGAACTCCCCACGGATGTAGATATACGACATCGGATTCGAGCCGATCGCGAACGCGGCGATGATCATGCCCTCGATGAGGAGGTGCGGGTCTTTCTCGATGATGACGCGGTCTTTGAACGTCCCCGGCTCGGCCTCGTCGGCGTTGCAGAGGAGGTAGGTCGGCTTCGGCGCGTTCTTCGGGACGAAGCCCCACTTGCTGCCCGTGGGAAATCCCGCGCCGCCGCGGCCGCGCAGCTCCGAGTCCTTGACGAGCTGGATGATCTCGTCCGGCTTCATCGTCGTCAGCGCCTTGCGCGCGTCTTCGTATCCGCCGCCGGCGACGTAGGTGTCGATGGACGTGGAGTTGGGCTTGTCGATGTTGGCGGTGAGGACTTTGATTTGTTCCATGCGTTTGGCGGTCTCCCGGTCTCCCGGTCACCCGGTCTCCCAGTGTCTTCAAGGCCCCCGGCGCCCGGGAGACTGGGAGACTGGGAGACTGGGAAACTACTTCAGCTTCTCCAATAGCGCGTCCATCTTCGCCACGCTCATGTTCTCGTGATAATCGTTGTTGACCTGCACGACCGGCGCGGTGCCGCACGAGCCGAGGCATTCCACTTCGAGGACGGTGTAGAGGCCGTCCTTCGTCGTCTCGTGCGGGTTCACCTGCAGGCGGTCGCAGAGGTGGTCGTAGATGTCGTACGCCCTCGAGACCATGCAGCTGAGGTTCGTGCAGACGCGCAGCCGGTACTTGCCGACCGGCTTCTGGTCGTACATGTCGTAAAACGACACGACCCCGAAGACCGTCGCAGGCGAGAGGTCGAGCAGCCCGCCGACGTAGTGCACGGCCTCGGGCGAGATCCAGCCCCACAGCTCCTGCACGAGGTGGAGCGTCGGCAGGAGCGCCGCTTCCTTGGTCGGGTAGCGCGTGAGGATCCACTCGAAGCGCTTCATCGCCTCGGGGGGGAACTCGACGTGCTTGTTCGGATCGGGGAAACGGTCGGGTGCGTAGGGGTTGTCGGGTTGCAGATCCGCCATGTGGGTCAGTTCCAGTCGAACGCTTTCTTCTTCCAGACGTAGACGTAGCCCACGCCGAGGAGAAGGATGAACAGCAGCATCTCTCCGAAGAGATACCAGGAGATCGAGTTGCGATAGATGACGGCCCAGGGGTAGAGGAAGGCGGCCTCGATGTCGAAGAGGATGAACAGCATCGCGATCTGGTAGAAGCGGACGTTGACGCGCTTGCGGTTCTCATCGAGCAGCGGCACGCCGCTCTCGTACGGCGCGAGCTTGGACGGATTGCGCTGATGCCGCCCGACGATCCAGTTCAGCCCGAGAAAGATCGCGCCGAAGGCAGCGGCGACGAAGAGCATGATCAGGATGGGGATGTAGCTGTTGGTCATAAGGCCGCGCGAATACTAGCAAAAGAGGAAAAAGGTGAACGGTAAAAGGTGAAAGTAGCTCCGCAGGCCTCCACGATCGTGGCCGGAGCCCTGGCTCCGCAACGCAATGAAGTTCTAACCGCTTTCTAAGCGGTCGCTGCTCGACGCCCCGGCGGCGGTGCCCGACGTTCGATGCATGCGCAAGTTCATCGTGATCCTGCTTTTCGCCGCAGCATGTTCTCCCGAAAAGGGGGGCGGGCGTCCCGCCCGCCGGGCGGACGGGACGTCCGCCCCCCAGTTGGCGCGGTTCGAGCCGATGGTCATCCCGGCCGACAATCCGCTCACCCCCGCCAAGGTCGCCCTCGGGCGGAAGCTCTTCTCCGACACCCGGCTCAGTTCCGACGACTCGACGGCCTGTTCCGGGTGCCATGCGCCGCAGTACGGGTACACCATCGGCGCGGCGAAGCCGGTCGGCGCGTACGGGATCGAGCAGAACCGGGCCTGTCCGTCGCTGATCAACGCCGGCTACGCCAAGGGCTACTTCTGGGAAGGCGCACCGATCCCGCTCGAGAAGGCGGTGCGCGGGATGTGGACGTTCGTGATGGTGCCGAAGGGCGACGGGCGTCCGACGGCCGACCAGATCGCCGCGCGGCTCAACACCGATCCGAAGCTGCGCGCGGAGTTCGTCGCCGCGCTCGGCTCGGAGGCGACGGTGGACAACATCGCCAAGGCGCTGGCGTCGTACATCCGCACGCTCGTGCCGGTGACCGCGGCGTGGGTGCGCTTCCACGACGGCGACGCGGCCGCGCTCTCCGAGACAGCCCGGCGCGGCTTCGAGGTCTTCGACCGCAAGGCGCGATGCACGAACTGCCACAGCGGCGTGCTGCTCAGCGACCGGCTGCGCCACGACGTCGGCACCGGCGGCATCTTCAAGACGCCGACGCTGCTCAACATCGGCCGCAGTGCGCCGTACTTTCACGACAACCGCATCCCGCGGCTCGAGGACGCGGTCGACCGCATGCTCGCCGGCGGATTCGAGACCAAGACTCCCGATCCGCAGCTCAAGCCTGCGACGCTCACCGCGGAGGAACGCGCGCTGCTGCTCGCGTTCCTCCGGGAGATCAATGCCGATGCGGCCTCAGTCGACTGACGCCAGCTGCAGCGCCTTGACGCCGCCGCGCTCGACGATCTTTCCGTGCACGGTCACTTTCTTTCCGGCCTTGCCGGCGACTTTCTCTTTCACCGACACCGGCTTCTCGTTGACGAGCAGGTAGAGCGTGCCGTCGTCGGCCACGAAGCCGGCCGGGACATCGCGGCTGATGCAGGCGTTCGAGCAGCCGGCGTGCTCTTCGCCCTGCGCGCCGCGGGTGATGTAGCAGTGCATGTCGACGATCTGGCCGGTCATGGTGACCGGCTCATCGGCGGCGTAACCGGTGAAGGCCAGGAGGAACAGGAGGAACGCGAGTGCGATGTTTTTCATGACCCGAATATGCGCTCGTTCACAGGTTTGCGTCCATTAGATGTCCGTTAGAACGGCGTACGATGAGCACTGGATGACTGCAATCCGCTTCGGCCCGTTCACGCTCGACGCGCAGAGCGGGGAGTTGCGCCGCGACGGCGAGGTCGTGCCGCTCGCGCCGCAGCCGTTCCGCCTCCTCCATACGCTGGCCAGCCGCCCCGGCGAGCTGGTCACGCGGGAGGAGCTGCAGCGGCAGGTGTGGGGCGACGAGACGTTCGTCGATTTCGACCGCGGTCTCAATTTCTGCGTGCTCCAGGCCCGCACCGCCCTCGGCGACGACGCCAAGCAGCCCGCATTCATCGAGACCCTCCCCCGCCGCGGCTACCGCTTCGTCGCGGCTGTGGAGTGCGGTGACGCTGGTCCCCGCTCTGCGTCAGCCGGAGGAAGAGCGGCGACTGGCGTCGCCGCACTCCAGATCGTGGCGCTGGTGACGGTCCTCGTGATGGCCATCGCATGGCAGCGCAGCGCGGAGCCGGCCTCCGGCAAGACCATGATCGCGGTGCTGCCGTTCGAGGAGCTGTCTGGCAGCGACGGTGCGTTCTTCGCGGATGGGATGACCGAGGAGCTGATCACACATCTCGGCGCGCTGCAGCCACGAAGGCTCGGCGTGATCGCGCGCACCTCCATCCTTCGCTATCGCGGCACGAAGAAAAACATCCAGGACATCGGACGCGAGCTCGGCGTCGGGTACGTCGTCGAGGGCAGCGTGCGCCGCGAGGGCGACCGGCTGCGCGTGACCGCGCAGCTCATCGACGCGAGGGACCAGACCCACCTCTGGGCGGAGTCGTTCGACCGCCGCGGCGCGGGCGCGCTCGCCATTCAGCGCGACGTCGCCGAGCGCATCGCGCACGCGCTGAAGATCGAGTTGCTGGCCGACGACACGCTGAGCGCGAAGAATCCGGCGGCGCACGAGCTCTACCTGCGCGGGCGCCACCTCTACAGCGACGGCTCGACGCCCGCGGTGCAGGAGAGCGTCCGCGTGCTGCGCGAGGCGGTCCGGCTCGAGCCGGCGTTCGTGCTCGCGCACATCGCGCTCGCGGAGTCGCTGCACGCGCTGGCGATGCGCGAGCGCCTCGACCCGCGCGTCGCCGGCGAGGAGATCCGCGTGGCCGGCGAGAACGCGCTGCGGCTCGCGCCGGGTCTCGCGCAGTCGCACGCGATCGTGGCCATGCATCGCTTCTGGTACGCGTGGGACTGGGACGCCGCCGAGGAGAGCTACCGCAAGGCCATCCGCCTCAACCCGAACGAGCCCGGCGCGCTGCACGATCACGGCTGGCTGATGATCACGCGCGGCAGGTTCGACGAAGGCATCGCCCAGATCCGCCGCGCGCAGGAGCTCGATCCGGTGTCGCCGCGCGCGAACATGCACGTGGCCTGGGCCTACATCTACACGGGCCGCTATGCCGACGCAGTGCGCGAGGCGCGGCGTGCGCTGGCGCTGTCGCCCGGCTACAAGGAGGCCTACCGCTGTCTCGAGGAGGCGTATCTGCTCAGCGGCAACGAAGAGTCCGCGCGCGAGGCGCGGCGGATGCACGGCGTGACCGACCCGCCCATCGATCCCGAGCGCGATCCCTACGGCGCGGCGGTCGCGTACCTGCGCCTCAACTATCCCGACCGCGCCGTCGCGTCATTGGCGAAGGCCCGCGACATGCGCAGCGGCGCGTTCCCGCTCGCGGGCGTCGACCCGAAGCTGGCCGCGCTGCACGGCGACGCGCGCTTCGTGAAGATGCTGGAGAGCGTGGGCCTCGAACCGGTCAGGCCGTGAACGCGCGGAGCTACGCGACGTTCTCGGTGAGGTAGCTCATGGCCGTCTCGCGCGAGTCGAAGATCTTGAAGACAGTGTCGAGCTTCGTGATCTTGAGCAGCGCGAGGATGCGGTGGGAGGGCTTGACCAGCGCCATCTTGCGCTGGCGGTCTTCGAACTTCTGCAGGTAGCCGATCAACTCGCCGAGGCCGGTCGAGTCCATGTAGTTGATGGCCTCGAAGTTGATCATCACCGGGCCGGTCTCATCGTTGAGGACCTTCTCGAGATAGCTCGAGAACTCGCGCGCGCTCTCGCCGAGCTTGATCACGCCCTGGATGTCGAGCACGGTAACGTCGTTGACCCTGTTCTTGATGATGTTCATACAGTCGCGCGAAGTGTATCAGAACGTTAGCGCTTGTCTTCCTTCGACGGCGCGATGGCATTCGTCACCAGCGTGACCGCCGAAAGCAGCAGCGCGCCGAGGATCGCCGAGAACCAGCCGTCGATCGCGAATCCCGGCACGAGTCCGGCCGTCAGCTTGAGCATGAGCGCGTTCAGCACGATCAGGAACAGGCCGAGCGTGAGGATGGTGATCGGCAGCGTCAGCACGTAGAGGATCGGCTTGATGATCGCGTTCAGGAGGCCGAGGACCAGCGCGGCGATCGCCAGCGCGATCCAGTCGCGGTAGTGAAAGCCGGGGATCAGGTACGCGACGACGAACAGCGCGAGCGTGTTGAGAATCCAGCGGATCAGGAGACGCATCCGCTGGATTCTATGCCGGGCTACTCGCGAACGGCGCGTCGTTCCACTCCATCCGGCCCCTTGAAAATCATGGCCACGACTTTTCCGTCGACGACTTCGAAGCGGATGGTCGACGGCGTGGCCTCGTAGAAGAACTCCGTCTCCGAGGACGGGCGGATGGCGAAGGGCTGGCTCCCCTCGCGCAGCGTGTAGAGCAGCGAGCCGGCCTTCAGCACGCGGCGGGTGTTCTTCTCGTCGATGCGATACGTGCCGGCGTAGCGCGCGAGGACGTCGTCGCTCACGTTCGCGACCTTGCGCACCGGCAGGAACTTCGCCGGCGGCGCGGTGACGTAGCGCTCGCGCAGCGGCTCGCCGCGCAGGAACGCCTTCATCGCCTCGAGGATCTTCGGCGTCGAGAGAAACAGCGGATCGCTGTGGCCGGCGTTCTCGATGACCAGGTGCTGCGCGTTCGGCATCGTCCGCCGCAGCTCCTCCGCCTGGCGCGGGCGCGTGCGGCCGTCGAGCGTGCCGCTGATCAGGAGCGCGGGCACGTCGCTGACCAGCGGCCCGCGGAACGCGTCGCCGAGGTCGGGAACGGTCATGCCCGCGCAGACCTCGGGGAACGGCAGGTTGATCGCGTCGCCGAGGAGCGTTCGCCTGGCCTCGTCGGCAATGAGCTGTTTCCGCGCGGCGCTGATGCCGGACGCGCAGTCCATCGCCGTCGACATCGCCGAGGGCGGGTTGCCGAGGCGGAACGGCGCGGCGAGGAGACCGAGCGCGATCCAGTCTCCCTGCTCGAGCCGCGCGATGAGATCGGGCACTCCGGCGAAGCTCTCCGGCGCGGTGAGCATGCCGGCCAGCGCGGCCTGCAGATCGAGCTTGCCCAGGACGAACGTCGCGCTGCGGTTGGCGCGCGGATCGGTGAGCGTGACCGGCTTCGGGTGCGCCTCGAGCTCGCGGCTGACGCGATTGATCGCGGCGAGGAGATCGGGATGCGTGCCCTCGCGCGCGGCGAGGTGCGCGATCTCTTCCATCAGTGTCTGCTGGTCGCTCGGCAGTTTGTAGGTATCGTCGGGACCTTCGATGCCGGCGAGGATCACGCGCTCGACCGCCTGCGGCTGGTAGCGCAGCGTGGCGATGCCGAGGTGCGTGCCGTAGCTGATGCCCCAAAGCACGAGCTTCTCGGCGCCGATGGCTTTGCGGAGATCTTCGAGATCGGCGGCGCTCTCGCGGGTGTTGTAGCCGGCGAGGTCGATGCCGTTCGCGCGCAAACGGTCGGCGCATTTGCGCACCGCGGCGGCGAGTATGGCGCCGCCTTTCGCGCGATCGAGCAGCTCTCCCGGGTTGATCAGGAAGTCCTCGGTGCAGCGCATGTCCGCGCCGCCCGACTCGTTCGTGCCACGCTGGTCGTAGGCGATGACGTCGGCATGCTCGCGCAGCGCCATGAACAGCGGGAAGCGCGCGCTCGCCGCGGCGCCGATCCCCGAACCCCCCGGCCCGCCCGCGAGATAGACGATCGGGTTGCCCGGCTTGGCCGCGGTCGACTTGAAACGGATGAAGCGGATGGTGATGCTGCGCGAATTCGGGTTGGAGCGATTCTCGGGGACGGTGAACTCGCCCTTTTCCGCCTCGACGCTCTGCCCGCCGTCCGACTTGAACGTCATCGGTGTGAATTTCGCGGGCGCCGCGGAAACACCGGCCGCGATCGCAACTGTCAGTAGTGCCGCTCGTATGAACATGCGTTGCCTCCGACACGAACGTACGCAAGGTTCCCCGCCCGGATTCGCGCGCATCGGCGAACGACGCATTGCGTCGGTGAGCGTCGGTGTCCTGTGGAGCGACAGGCTTTAGCCTGTCGAAGTCGGCGGGCTGAAGCCCGCCGCTCCACAAGGACGGTCATGTTCCTCATCGCGTTCTTTCTCGCCGCGACTCTCAAGGCCGATCCCTGGGATGGGACGATCCGTTATCGGATCGGGGACGACGCGGCGTGGGCCTCGCCCGCCCTCGACGACTCGTCATGGACCGCCGGCAACTTCGAGACGCTGCCGCTGCATGCGAACGACGCGCTGTGGATCCGGCTCAAGCTCGACCTGACGACCTTCAGAGTCGCGCCCGGACACCCGTTCGGGATCTACCACGGCGGGCTCGCCTCGCACGAGATCTGGTGGGACGGCGAGAAGATCGGCGCGGGCGGCGTGGTCGGGCGGACGAAGGCCGCGGAAACGCCGGGGCCGATCGAGGCGCACTACCAGGTGCCCGACCGCCTCATCACGCCGGGTGTGCACACGATCGCAATTCGCACGTCGGCGTTTCACCGCGGCTTCTCGCCGCTGCGCGGCTACTGGGGCGTCGTCTTCGGCAACTACGACCGCATCATCGCCATGCGCTCGCACAGCGTGCGCCTGGCCATGCCGGCGGCGAGCGGCATCGTGCTGACGGCCGTCTTCGCGTTCGCGATGTTCTGGCTGACGCGCCGCGACCGCTCGTTCCTTCTTCTCGGCGCGCTCTGCGTCGCCGCGGCGGCGCTGCTGATGGCCGAGGCGTGGCGCCCGCTGTTCGGCTACTCGTACGACTGGCACATCGTGCGGCTGCGCTGCGTGGTCGGCTTCTCATGGCTCACCGGCACGCTGCTCGTCGCGCTGCTGGTGACGCGCTTCCCCTCCCGGTACTCGCGCGCGGTGCTCGGCGCGACCGCTCTCGTCGCCGCGCTCATCCCGATCTTTCCGCGCGGCTGGGATCCGAAGTCGCTCATCCTCTTCGCGTTCTGCTTCGTCGTGGCCACGCTCTGGACCGCGTGGGCGGCGGTGCGGCGGATGCACGGCAGCGTGCTGGCGCTGATCGGCGTCGGCGCGGCGACGGTGGCGCTGTTCCTCAATCCGATCGAATGGGTCGACAGCCGGCTCTACTTCGCGCTGAACTTCCTCTTCGTCTGCCTGCTCTGCTCGCACGCGCTGGAGGTGCGGCGCGAGCAGCTACAGAAGGCGCGGCTGGAGCTGGAGATGCTGCGCCGCCACCTGCAGCCGCATTTCCTGATGAACACGCTCACCGCGCTTTCGGAGTGGATCGAGCAGGATCCGAAAACGGCGGTCCGCATGATCGAGTCGCTCTCCGAGGAGCTGCGCATCCTCGGGCAGATGTCGACGCGGCGGCTCGTGCCCGCCGAAGAAGAGCTGCGCCTCTGCCGCAGTCACCTCGAGAACATGAGCCTGCGCAAGGACGTCGCCTACCGGCTCGACGTCGAGGGGATCGACGCCGCGCGGCTCGTTCCGCCCGCGGTCTTCCACACGCTGGTCGAGAACGCGATCACACATGCGCCCGCGGCGGATCGGGTGACGCTGCGGCTGGCGGCGCGCACCGAAGGCGATCGCGTGCACTACACGTTCGAGGCGCCGGCGGCGGACGTCGACCCGCCGCGTGCGAAAGGCGGCGGGACGCGGTACATCGAGGCGCGGCTGCGCGAGGTGTGGGGCGACGCCTGGTCGTTCAAGCAGGGAGTGGTTGGAGAGCTGTGGCGCGCGGAGATCGAGGTGCCTGCTTGAGAATCGCGATCGTGGAGGATGAGGCGATCGTCGCGCGAAGGCTGGAGCGGATGGTGCGCGAGATCGTCGGCTCCGCGGAGTCGATCGAAGTCGCGCCGACGTTCAACGCCGCGCTCGACGTGATCCGCCGCCCGCTCGACCTCCTCTTTCTCGACCTGAACCTCAGCGGCCGCGACGGCTTCGCGCTGCTCGAAGAGGCGGCCGCGTCTTCGTTCCAGACCGTGATCGTCTCCGCGCATCACGACCAGGCGCTGCGCGCGTTCGACTACGGCGTCACCGACTTCGTGGCCAAGCCGTGGAGCGCCGAACGGCTGCGCATGGCCATCGAGCGCGCAACCACAGTCCAGAAAGCGCGGAAGCTCGTCATCCGCAAGGGCCGTGAACTGCGCACCATCGAAGTGACGCAACTCCTGTACGTCCGCGGCGCCGACGACTACTCCGAGCTCCACCTCGACGACGGCTCGATCCATCTGCACGAGAAGTCGCTGACCGCGCTCGAGGCGATGCTGCCCGACGGCTTCGTCCGCGTACATCGCTCGTACATCGTGAACCTGGCGCGCGGGCGCGGCCTGCGCAGCTCCGCGCTGGTGCTGGAGGACGAGTCGGTGATTCCGGTGGGACGGGTGTATCGCGAAGGCGTGGTCCTAAAATGGCGTGCATGAAACGCCTGCTCTACGCACTCATCCTCGCCGCACTGCCGCTCGCTGCCGATGACGTGGAGTCCGTCGTCCGGATGATGGTCCGGGTCGGATTCGCGAACACACCGTCGTTCTCGCCGGACGGCAGCCGAGTCGCGTTCCTCACGAACATCAGCGGCACGCCGCAAGCGTGGGTCGTCCCGAGCGCCGGCGGCTGGCCCGACCAGCTCACCGCGATCGACGATCCGGTCCAGGATCTCGCCTGGTCGCCGGACGGCAGATGGATCGCGCTCGACATCGCGCCGGGCGGCGGTCTCAATCGGCAGATCTGGGTCGTGCGTCCCGACGGCAGCGGCCTGCGCCGGCTTACCGAAGGCGGAAAAGAAAACAACTGGCTCGGACCGTGGATGCCCGACTCGAAGGCGATCGTCATCGCTTCGAACCGGCGCGACCCCGCATCGATGGACACCTGGCTGCTCGACGCCGCAAGCGGATCGATGACGCTCATCGCGAAGAATCCCGGGATCGGGAGTCCGCTCCGCGTGAGCGACGACGGGAAGTACGTGCTCATCCAGCGGCTGCGCAATCGCGGCGACAGCGATCTCTATCGCGTGGCCATCGACGGCGGCGAGGAGGTGCTGCTCACGAAGCACACACCGCCCGCGGAGTTCGACAGCGCATCGTTCGCGGGCTCGTCGAACGACACGGTCTACATGATCGGCAATCCCGACCGCGACCGCGCCGCGCTCGGCCGCGTTCGCGTGTCGGGCGGAAAGGCGTCGCCATTCGAAGTCCTGCTTTCGCGCGACGACGCGGAGCTGGCCGACGTCTCACTCGACCCGCGCGGCGAGCTCGCGGTGCTGAACTGGAACGTCGCCGGCCGCAGCGAGCTGGCGTTCTATGACGTCGCGGGCGGACCGCAGCGTCCGGGACCGAAGCTCCCGTCGGACGTCGCCGGGGTCGCCGACTTCTCCGACGACGGGAAATCGATCGCCCTCCTCCTCTCCGGCTCGAACGCGCCGACCGACATCTGGGTGATGAGCCGTTCGGGTGCGCTGCAGCAGCTCACGCGCAGCCCGCACGCCGGCGTCGATCTGGCGTCGCTCGTCCGGCCCGAGCTGGTGACGTACCGGGCGCACGACGGCCTGGCGCTTTCGGGATGGCTCTACCGGCCGCACGGCGCGAAGCCGCCGTATGCGACCGTGCTCAGCTTTCACGGCGGCCCCGAGGGGCAGGAGCGGCCGTCGTTCAGCACGACTTATCAGGCGCTGCTCGCGAACGGCATCGCCGTGTTCGCGCCGAACGTGCGCGGCTCCGCCGGATTCGGCAAGAAGTTCGTGAATCTCGACAACGGCGCCGCGCGCGTGAACGGCGTACGGGACATCAAGTCGACGGCCGACCATCTCGTCGCGGCCGGCATCTCCGATCCGAAGCGTCTCGGCATCATGGGCGGTTCGTACGGCGGTTACATGGTCATGGCCGGCGTCACGGAGTATCCCGATCTCTTCGCCGCCGGAGCGAACCTCTTCGGCGTGGTCAACTTCGAGACGTTCTTCCAACACACCGAGCCGTGGATGGCCGCGATCTCGACGGTCGAGTACGGAGATCCGGCCACGCAGAAGGAGATGCTCGCGTCGCTCTCGCCGATCCACAAAGTCGACCGCGTGAAGACGCCGCTGATCGTGCTGCACGGCGCGAACGACACGAACGTCCCGGTCGTCGAGGCGGAGCAGGTCGTGAATTCGCTGAAGTCGCGCAACGTGCCGGTCGAGTACGTCCTCTTTCCCGACGAAGGCCACGGCTGGCGCAAAACGCCGAACCGTATCCGCTCGACGCTGGCGATCGTGAACTTCTTCAAGGCCCGGCTGTAATCGCCGGGCTCTCGACTCACTCGCGGACGTAGCAGGGGTATTCGCGTTGCGCCTGCGTGACGATCTCGAGGTCGATCTCGTGGAACGCGGCCGGCGCCTCCGCGGACGTCTCGGCGACGAGCGTCCCGGAGGGATCGATGATCCAGCCATGACCGCCGAAGGTCTGGCCGTGCGCGTCGGTGCCGGAGCGGTTCGACGACACCACGTACGAGCCCGAGACAATCGCGGCCATGCGCATTGCCACGAGCCAGCGATCGAGCGAGCCGTTGCCGGTGGCGCGCGGCACGAGGATCACGTGCGCGCCGGCGCGGCCGTAGTGTCGCGCGTGCTCGTTGAACATCAGCTCCGTGCAGATCAGGAATCCGCACCGCAGCTCGCCTGCGGATGCGACGCGGAAGTGGCGCTCGCCGGCGTCGAACCAGCGCGCTTCGTAGTAGCCCTCTTCGTCCGGGAAGTACTGCTTGGTGTGAACGGCCTCGCTGCCGATGAATGCCTCATTCGTGCCGAGGGATCCGATCCTGCGCGGTCGCGTTCCCGCGATGACGCTCGCTCCGAGCTCGCGCACATGAGGCAGCCCGCGCTCGTGCGCCTCCACCGACTCGTTCCAGCGCGTCTCGTCGAACTCGCTGCCGGCCGCGATCCACGAGCCGAAGGGCATCTCGTTCAGCAGGAACAGGTGCGGCGCTTCGCGCGACACGGTCTCGCACAGACGCTTCCACGCATCTGATTCCGGCGACAGGTCCGAGGGGAGTTCGCAGATCCCGATCTTGATTTTCATGGAGGAGATCCTTCGGCGTCTTCGCGCCTCAGGATGACACGTCAACGCGAATCTTTCGCGCGGCCAGTTCCTGCATGAACATCTCCGGCGGGATGCAGCGCTCCTGCGGGAGCGCGCCTTTCGACGTGGTCTGATTGCGCGCCATCATCAGCGCGACGATCGACGCCGGGAACGCGGTCGTGCGCATCATCGCGCTGAGGCCCGTCTCCGGGTCCTGGCGGTCGATGATGTCGTAGCGCAGCCTTTTCCCGTCGCCGGCGAACTCGACGCGCACTAGCACGACATCCGGCTCGTCGTGCGGGAGGTTCTTCACCAGCAGCTCGCCGAGAACGCGGCGCGGCTTCACGCGCACGCCGTCGACCTCGAGCAATGAGCTGCTGCAGAGGCCGAGGTCGATCATCATCTTGAACTTCTCGCAGTGGCCGGGATAGCGGATGGTCTTGTAATCGAGCTCGCGCACCTTGCCGAGAAACGTCTCGACGAGCGTCGACGTCCCGCCCGAGGTTTGGAACGCCTCCATCGTCCCGAACGGCTGCGGGAACTCCAGCGACTCGATCTCGGTCATCGACTCGATGGTCACGACCTTACCGTCGCGGATGACGCGCGCGGGCTCGATGTACTCGTTGATCAGTCCCTCGACCGAAAACACGAGCTGATAATCGAGCGGCGGCTGCGGGTTCTGCGGCAGGCCGCCGACGCGGATGTGCACCTCGTCGAGCTTCGCGAACTGCGTCGCGCCGTGCGCGACCAGCACTGCGACCATCCCCGGCGCAAGGCCGCAGTCGGGGATGATGTTGATCCCCGCCGCGCTGGCCTCGGCATCGAGCGCGAGCTCGGCGTCGACGACGTCGTTGTTCCCGCCGAGGTCGCAGAAGTGCGTGCCCGCCTCGATGGCCGCGCGCGCGAGGCGCTCGTTGAGCCAGTAATTCACGCAACTGATCGCCGAGGCGTGGCCGCGCATCAGATCGACGACCGCCGTGTGATCGTTGCAGTCGATCCCCGCGGCGGTGACCTTGCCGGGATAGCGCGCGGCGATCTGGTCGGCTTTCGCGCGATCGAAGTCGGCGACGGTCACGCCGTCGACGTCGGATTGAGAGACGAGATCATGAACGGCGCCGAGGCCCATGCGGCCGGCGCCGAGTACGAGCATTCGCATAAGGGGCGGATTATAGGTATTGCTCGATCGAGGAGATGAACGTCTTCACGTCGATCGGCTTGGAGATGTAGCCGTCGCAGCCGGCTTCGAGGAAGCGGTCCTTGTCGCCGCGCATCGCGTGCGCGGTCAGCGCGAGGATGGGGATGCGGTTGGTGCGCGCGTCGGTCTTCATCGCGCGCACCACCGACAGGCCGTCCATGCCCGGCAGGTGAATGTCCATCAGGATGAGGTCGGGCGCGGTCGCGCCGTCGCGCGTGATCGCCAGCGCCTCCTCGCCGCTCGCCGCCTTGACGATGTGGTATCCCCCCTCTTCGAGCAGGAACTCGACGAGCTGCATGTTCATGTCGTTGTCTTCGACGACGAGGATCTTCCGCGGCATGTTCTCAGCGTGTGCCGGGTAGTTTACCGCCTGGCTGCTGTTGCTGCTGCGGCGGCTGCGCCGGCTGCGGGAAAAAGGCGGGATCGAGGTCGATCTTCGCCTGCTTCTGCAACTGCTCCACCGCCTGCTGCATCGCCAGCTGCTGCGCGCGCTGCTGAAGCTGCGGGCGGAGCGACGCGAGCGACGGCTGATCGAAGCGGAAGATGTGCACGGCCAGCGGGGTGCGCACCGGATCGCTGATCTGTCCCGGCTGTAGCTTGGCCAGCGCGCCGGCGATCTCCGGCGGCAGCATCTCGCGCTTCGCCGCGCCGAGGGAGCCGCCGTTCGCGGCCGACTGCGGATCTTCCGACTCCGTGCGGGCGACCTCCGCGAAGTTCGCGCCGCTACGCAGGCGCGCCGCGATCGCACGCGCCTTCTGCGTCGCCTGCTCGACCGAGCGCGGGCTGCCGTCGCGCAGCGGATACTGTCCGCCGGTGTACGCGACGGCGATGTGCTTCAACTCGATGGTGTCCTTCTTCTCGCGCTCGTAGTCGGCGCGCACCATCTCCTCGACCTTGGCCTCGGCGAGCTTCTGCAGCGCCTTCATCGCCACGATCTGCGCGTTGGTCATCTCGATCTGCGTGCGCACCTCGGGATCGGACGACACGCCGAGACGGCCGGCTTCCTGCTCGAGCAGCTTCAGCTTCGCGAGCTCGTTCGCGATCACCCGCCGTCCCTGCGGGTTGTTGGTCAGCATCGCCCGCTGCTCCTCGGGGATGTTCAGGGCGAAGGCGTTGAACTCCGCCTCGGTCACCGGCGCGCCGTTGACGTGCATGACGACCTTGCCCGACGTCTTTTTGTCAGCGTGCGTCACCGCACCCGGTTCGGCGGTGGCGGCGTACGGCTGCGACGGGGTGAGCGGGAGATCGGGACGGATGCGCGAGAGTGCGAACGCCGCGACGGCGACGGCGACGATGGCGGCGAGGGCAATGCTCAGGTCTTTTTTCACGATGTCCCTTCAGGTAGTTGCGGCGTTGCGTGTCCGTGAGTATGCTCCGCCCTTGTGAAACGTTTCACTTGATTTGTTTCACGTCCCATCCGTTTCCTCACTGGGCGCTCAACCTGCATCACGAAAACGCAATCTATGGCGAAACTTACCATCGACGGAATCGAAGTCGAAGTCCAGGACGGAATTAACATGATCGAGGCCGCGAAGGCGGCCGACATTCACGTCCCCCACTTCTGCTATCACCCTTCCCTCAGCGTCGTCGGCCAGTGCCGCATGTGTCTGGTCGAGGTCGAGGGGATGCCGAAGCTGCAGGCGGGCTGCGCGACGCCGGTGAAAGACGGGATGAAAGTCCACGTCTGGAACGAGAAAGTCGACAAGGCGCGCAAGGGGCAGATGGAGTTTCTGCTCATCAACCATCCGCTGGACTGTCCGATCTGCGACAAGGCCGGCGAGTGCCCGCTGCAGGACTACTCCTTCAATTACGGCGACGTCGACTCGCGCTACGGCGAGTTCAAACGCACCTATCCGGGCATGGATCGCACGGCCATCGGGCCGCACGTGATCCAGAACATGAACCGCTGCATCCACTGCACGCGCTGCATCCGCTTCACCCAGGAGATCACCGGGACGAGCGAACTTGCGTTCTTCAAGCGCGGCGCGTCGACGGAAGTCGGCGTGTTCCCGGGAACGCCGCTCGACAACTGGATGAGCGCGTGCGTGACCGACATCTGCCCGACCGGCGCGCTGACGCCGCGCGAGTTCCGCTTCGAGTCGCGCGTCTGGAATCTCGAGTCGACCGAGTCGGTGTGCAACGGCTGCGACGTCGGCTGCAACATCTTCATCGGACATCGCAGCGGGCAGGTGTTCCGCTACCGGCCGCGCGTGAATCCCGAGGTCAACGATCACTGGCTGTGCGACTACGGGCGCTTCTCGTACGAACGGTACGAGACCGACCGCGTGGTCGTGCCGAAGGTGCGCAACGAGGACGACTACCTCGGCATCTCGACGTGGGATGAGGTGCTCGAGGCCATCGAGCGCGCGTATCGCGGCGCGAAGAACACCTTCGCCATCCTCTCCGCGCAGATGACCAACGAAGAAGCACGGATGGCGAAGCAGCTCTTCGACCGCGCCGGCAGCAAGTACGGCGTGATGGTCGACCCGATCGGCCCGATCAGGATGAAGTCGCGCACGGAGTGGATCGTCGGCACGCAGGGCGCGCCGAATTTCCGCGGCGTGTCCGCCGTCATCGGTGGAGCGGCGGGCTTTAGCCCGCCGAACGAAGACGGCGGGCTAAAGCCCGCCGCTCCACTAGAAGCACTCCTCACCAAGGGCGCCGAAGGCATCGACGTCCTCTACATCTGCGACGCGCACTTCAGCGAGCGCGCGGCCGATCCGGCCGTCGTCGCGAACCTGCGCAAGGCGAAGTTCCTCATCGTCCACTCGTGGGACGCGAACCATCCGCTCTGCGACGTCGCCGACGTCCTCATCCCCGGCGCGATTCATCCGGAGAAGGAAGGGACGTACACGAACCTGCAGGGACGCGAGCAGCAGATCCACCAGGCCTTCGCGCCGAAGGGACAGGCGGAATCGGATCTGGAGGCGCTGCGCCGCGTGCATGAGCGGCTGTTCGAAATGGCCGAGGTGACGGCGTAATGCCCTTCGATGCGACCGACATCGGTCTCTCGGTCCTGAAGATCGCCTTCGTGCTGCTGATGATGCTCAACATCACCCCGATCATGGTGTGGGTCGAGCGGCGCGGCAGCGCGCTGATCCAGGACCGGCCGGGGCCGAATCGCGTCGGACCGTTCGGCCTCCTGCAGTCGTTCGCTGACGCGCTGAAGTTCATCCTCAAGGAAGACATCATTCCGGCGCAGGCGCACAAGTGGCTCTACACGCTCGCGCCGACAATCGGACTCCTCCCCGCGATGACCACCATCGCCGTGGTTCCGTGGGGACGCCCGTTCAGGCTGCCGGAGAAAGTGATCTTCGGACGCCACATCTTCGAGGGGCGTCCGGTGTTCGAGCCGGTAGTCGCCGACGTGAGCGCCGGCATTCTGGTGGTCTTCGCGCTGGCCTCGCTGGCGGTCTACGGCATCACCATCGCCGGCTGGTCTTCCAGCAACAAGTACTCGCTCTTCGGCGCGATCCGCGCCTCGGCGCAGATGATCTCGTACGAGCTCTCGCTCACGCTGGCCGCGGTGAGCGTGCTCCTCGCGACCGGCTCGCTGCGGCTCACCGACGTCGTGCTCTCGCAGACGCAGTCCTTCGTCCTCTTCGACACCATCAGGATTCCGGCGTGGAACGTCTTCTCGCCGGCGATGTGGATCGCGTTCATCGTCTTCTCCGTCTCCGCGTTCGCGGAGACGAACCGCCTACCGTTCGACTTCGCGGAAGCCGAGGCGGAGCTCGTGGCCGGCTATCACACCGAGTATTCGTCGATGAAGTTCGCGCTCTTCTTCATGGCCGAGTACATGGCCATGGGCACGATGTCGGCGCTGGTGACGACGCTGTTCCTCGGCGGCTGGGACATCCCCTGGTGGAACGAGCCGGCGACGTGGTGGGCCTTCGCGCTGACCGCGCTGGCGTTCCTCATCAAAGTCACGGCGCTGCTGTTCGTCTTCGTCTGGGTCCGCTGGACGATCCCGCGGCTCAAGTACGACATCCTGATGAAGATCGGCTGGAAGGTGTTCCTGCCGCTGGCGCTCCTGAATATCGTGATCGTTGCAGGCTTCATCGCGGCGAGGTGGCTCTAGCGATGGAATTCGCGATCTTCTTCTTCTTCGCCGCCGTCGCCGTGATCTTCGCGCTGGTGGTCGTGCTGCATCGCAACGCGGTGGTCGGGGCGCTATCGCTGGTGGCGTCGTTCTTCGCGCTGGCGGTGATGTACGTGCTGCTCGAGGCACCGTTCCTCGCGGCGCTGCAGGTGATCGTCTACGCCGGCGCGATCATGGTCTTGTTCCTGTTCGTGATCATGCTGCTCAACCTGCAGCACATGGCCGAACCGGTGTCACGCCCGATCCAGCAGTTCCTCGGGTACACCTCGGGCGCCGGCTTCGGCCTCGGCCTCGTGTACTACATCGTCAAATACGCCGTCTTCGAGAAGCTCCCGGACGGCCCGTTCCACGCCGACGCGCGCACGATCGGCATCCAGCTCTTCGAAGCCTACGTCTTCCCGTTCGAGATGGTCTCGATCCTTCTGCTCGCCGCGATCGTCGGCGCGCTGCTGCTGAGCGCGCGCACCTATCAGAGGAAAGAGGCCGCGCGATGATCCCGACGCATTACTTCCTGATCCTCAGCGCGATCCTCTTCACCATCGGCGTGGTCGGCGTGCTGACCCGCAGGAACGGCATCACCATCTTCATGTCGATCGAGCTGATGGTGAACGCCGTGAACCTGACCTTCCTCGCCTACGCGAGGCAGTTTCATCAGGTGCACGGCCTGATCTTCGTCTTTTTCATCATGGCCATCGCCGCGGCTGAAGCCGCCGTCGGACTGGCCATTTTCATCACCCTGTTTCATCACCGCGACACGATCGATGTGGATGAAGCCAACCTGATGCATTGGTAAGCGGCACAGAGGTCGCAATTGTTCAGGCAGGAGCCTGGACAAATGGACAAGACCGAAAAGCTCATTGACTGGGAAGAGAACGAACGGAAGGACCGGAACCGCAACGGGATCGACGACAGCATCGAGCCGTCGATTCCGGACGTGACCGCCAGCGCGAACAGGCTGGCCGAGCGTCTGCGGAACGATCCGACTGCCGACCCGGTGGTAACGGCCGGCGACATGGACGCTCAGTGGGAATCGGCGCAGTTCAGCGGCGACGAGTCGCCGATCAGCAGCATGACCACCCCCGAGGCGAACGTGGTCGACGACATCGGCCGCTCGATCGGCGTCACGTATGAAGACAACGAGGAACTGAAGGCCGGTGAAAAGGAACGCGGTCGCGACATCCGCCGATGGGAGCTCGATCCGGCCAGCTCGGACGACTACATCGACCGGGTGAAGGACGAGAACAGAAGGTAGCGTGCGCTGCGAGCTCTCCTCGCACCGCACGGTGTGAGGAGAATGCTCGACAGTCTTTGGCTCATCCCGATTCTCCCGTTCGCGGGCTTCCTGCTGAACGGCCTCTTCGGCAAGCGCGCCGGCAAGGGCTTCGTCACGGCCGTGGCGATCCTGGCCTCGCTCGCGGCGGCGGTGCTCGGCACGGCCGCGGTCGTCCAGTACAACGCGCACTACCATCACGGCGAGCGCCACCTCAACGTCGTCTACGAGTGGTTCCAGTCCGGCGGCATCGGCGCGGACATCGCCTTCCAGCTCGATCCCCTCTCCATCGCCATGCTCATGGTCGTGACGTGGGTCGGCTTCCTCATCCACGTCTACTCCGTCGGCTACATGCATCACGAAGAGGGCTACTGGCGCTACTTCGCCTACCTGAACCTCTTCCTCGCGGCCATGCTGATCCTGATCCTCGGGAGCAGCTACCTCTTCATGTTCGTCGGGTGGGAGGGCGTCGGTCTCTGCTCGTATCTTCTCATCGGCTTCTATTACGACACCGACTACGCGCCGGCGGCGGGCAAGAAGGCGTTCATCGTCAACCGCATCGGCGACTTCGGCTTCCTCGTGGCGATGTTCCTGATGTTCGCGTACATCGGCAGCGTCGACTACGCGAAGGTCTCGCAGGTGGCCGCGGGCGGCGGCATCGCCACCGGAACCATCACCGCGATCTGCCTCCTGCTCTTCCTCGGCGCGACCGGCAAGTCTGCACAGATCCCGTTGTACGTCTGGCTGCCGGACGCCATGGCCGGCCCCACACCCGTCTCCGCCCTCATCCACGCCGCGACGATGGTCACCGCCGGCGTCTACATGATCGCGCGCTCGAACGCGCTCTATCGCCTCGCGCCGAGCGCGATGATGGTCGTGGCCATCATCGGCGGCCTCACCGCGCTCTTCGCGGCAACGATCGGCCTGCGGCAGTTCGACATCAAGAAAGTCCTCGCCTATTCGACGGTCTCGCAACTCGGCTTCATGATGATCGGCGTCGGCGTCGGCGCGTTCAGCGCGGGCGTGTTCCACCTCGTCACCCACGCGTTTTTCAAGGCGTGCCTCTTCCTCGGATCGGGCTCCGTGATTCACGCGATGAGCGGCGAGCAGGACGTCCGCAACATGGGCGGCCTCAGGTCGAAGATCCCGATCACGTTCTGGACCTTCCTCATCGCCACGATCGCCATCGCCGGCTTCCCGCCGTTCGCCGGCTTCTTCTCGAAGGACGAGATCCTGGCCTCGGCGTTCGTGACGCCGTACTTCCCCGGCGTCGGAAAGTTCATCTACGTCCTCGGCTCGCTCGCGGCGTTCTGCACGTCGTTCTACATGTACCGGCTGGTATACCTGACGTTCTACGGCAAGTTCCGCGGCACGCACGAGCAGGAGCATCACCTTCATGAGTCACCGGCGACGATGACCGGGCCGCTGGTGATCCTCGCGGCGCTGTCGGTGTTCGGCGGCCTGCTCGGATTGCCGCACGTCATCGGCCACAACTTCCTCGGCCACTGGCTCGGCATCGAGGGATTCGAGATCCCGGCGGCGACGGAGTGGACGGTGATGCTGATCTCCACGCTGATCGCCGTCGCCGGCTGGTTCTTCGCGATGCGGCTCTACCGCGACCGCGGCCTGGCCGCGGATCAGGCGTTCGAACAGCGATCGCCCGCGCTGGCGCGCGCGATCGAGAACAAGTGGTACGTCGACGAGCTGTACGCGGCCATCGTCGTCCGCCCGCTCGAGGCGATCTCGCAGTTCTTCTGGAAAGGCGTCGACGCGCTGATCGACGGACTCGCGGCCATGCTCGGCTTCGTCGTCCGCGGCTTCGGCGACGTCCTGCGTTTCTTCCAGACCGGAAACGTTCGCAACTACGCGCTGATGTTTTTTATTGGCGTGGTGGTGTTCATGGTGTGGGTTTCGTGATGAGGGTTGCTGAGTTGCTAGGTTGCTGAGTTGCTGAGCCTTTAGCAACCCAGCAACCCAGTAACTCAGCAACCACTTTTGAGGACTTAATGCCCATTCTCAGCTACCTGATCTGGCTCCCGATCGCCGCCGCGATCGCGCTGGCCTTCTTCCCCAACCGCGCGGAGACCGCGATCAAGGGGTGGGGATTGTTCGTCTCCGCGGCGGTCTTCATCCTCTCCCTCGGCATCCTTCGCGGCTGGGATGACGGGCGCGCGGGCTTTCAGTTCGTCGAAGACGTTCCATGGATCCCGCAGTGGGGCATCCACTACTCGCTCGGCATCGACGGCATCTCGCTCTGGCTCGTGCTGCTGACGACCTTCCTCACGCCGATCATCTTCCTCGCCGGCTGGAACTCGATTCACAAACATCCGAAGGAGTACGTGATCGCGTTCCTGATCATGGAGGCGGCGATGATCGGCGCCTTCGTGGCCGTCGATCTGATCCTCTTCTACATCTTCTTCGAGCTGATGCTCCTGCCGATGTACCTGGTCATCGGCGTGTGGGGCGGCGCGCGGCGCGTCTACGCGGCGATCAAATTCTTCCTCTTCACCATCGCCGGCTCGCTGCTCATGCTCCTCGGCATCATCTACCTCGGCTTCCAGTCGTTTCACCAGACCGGCATGCCGACGTTCAACATCATCGAGCTGTACGGAACGGAGCTCCTGCCCCGCGCGCAGGCGCTGCTGTTCTTCGCCTTCTCCCTGGCGTTCGCGATCAAGGTCCCGCTCTTCCCGCTGCATACATGGCTGCCCGACGCGCACGTCGAGGCGCCGACCGGCGGCTCGATCATCCTCGCGGGCGTGATGCTGAAGATGGGCACCTACGGCTTCCTGCGCTTCGTGCTGCCGTTCTTCCCGCAGGCGTCGATGCGCTGGGCCTCGCTGCTGATCACGCTCTCGGTCATCGGCATCATCTATGGCGCGCTCGTGGCCTGGGTGCAGCCGGACATGAAGAAGCTGGTCGCCTACTCCTCGGTCTCGCACCTCGGCTTCTGCGTGCTCGGCATCTTCGCCATGACCCAGACCGCGATCGAAGGCTCGATCCTGCAGATGGTCAATCACGGCCTTTCGACCGGCGCGTTGTTCCTCCTCGTCGGCGTGGTCTACGAGCGGCGCCACACGCGCCTCCTCGCCGACTACGGCGGCCTCGGAAAGACGATGCCGGTCTACGCGGTCTTCTTCGTCATCGCCGTGCTCTCGTCGGTCGGCCTGCCCGGACTCAACGGCTTCGTCGGCGAGTTCCTGATCCTCGCCGGCTCGTTCAAGACCTTCCCCGTCGCCGCGACCATCGCCGCGACCGGGGTGATCCTCGCGGCGATCTATCTCCTCTGGCTCGTGCAGAAAGTGTTCTTCGGCCCGATCACGAATGAAGAGAACCGCAACGTCCCCGACATCGCCTGGAACGAGATCGCGGCCATGATCCCGCTGGTCGTGCTCATGGTCTGGATCGGCGTCCATCCGACGACGTTCCTCAAGAAGATGGAGCCGAGCGTCCAGCACCTGATGACGGTGATGAGCGGCGAGACGGGCGGCAAGGTGATGGTTGCGGAAAAGGGAGGAGCGCGATGACGCAGCTCCACCCGCTCCTCGAAGCCGGCTGGCAGTACGCCATCCTCCCCGAGCTGCTCCTGTGCGGCGGCGGCATGCTGCTGATCCTCTTCGACGCGTTTCTCCCCCGCGCGAAGGGCGCGCTGGCGCCGCTGGCGCTGATCGTCTTCATCGTCACCGCCTGGAGCGAGAACCTCTTCGTGCGCGGCGGGCTCTGGTTCGGCGGCACGTACGAGGTCAGCGCGATCACGATGATCTTCGATCTGACCTTTCTCCTCGCGGGAATGCTCGCTTTGCTCTTCGCGCGCGACTATCTCGACCGCGAAGGCATCGAGGCCGGCGAGTTCTACGCGCTGCTGATGTGGGGCACGGTCGGCATGATGATGATGGCCAAGGGACTCGATCTCCTCATCATCGTCCTCGGCCTGGAGATCCTCTCGATCTGCATCTTCGTCCTGGTCGGCTTCCACCGCCGCATGCCGGTGTCGAACGAGGCCAGCCTCAAGTACTTCCTGATGGGTGCGTTCGCGACGGGGTTCATCCTCTACGGCACCGCGCTCTTCTACGGCGCGACGCAGTCGACGAACATCACCACGATGGCGCGCTGGTTCCAGACCGGCCAGATCACGCCGCTGCTCACCGTCGCGTTCGTGCTGCTGATGTCGGGCTTCGGCTTCAAGCTCGCGCTCGCGCCGTTCCATCCGTGGGCGCCCGACGTCTATCAGGGCGCGCCGACGCCGGTCGCCGGCTGGTTATCGGTCGCGCCGAAAGCCGCGACGCTCATCGCGCTGGTACGCCTCTTCAACGCCATGAGCCCGGTCCTGCCGAAAGTGAACTGGATGAACATGGTCGCCGCGCTGGCGATCCTCTCGATGATCGTCGGCAATGCCGTGGCGATCGTGCAGCGCGATCTGAAGCGCATGCTGGCCTACTCCGGCATCGCCCACGTCGGCTACATGATGATCGCCATGCTCACCGTGCGCGAGGACTCGGTGGCCGCGGTCGCGGTCTACACGATCACCTACGCGCTCATGAACATCGGCGCGTTCGGCGTGGTCTCGCTGCTGGTCAAGAACGAGAACGATCCGCACACGCTCGACGACATCGCCGGCCTCGGCTTCCGCCGCAAGTTCTTCGGCTTCGCCCTCGCGCTGTGCATGTTCTCGCTCTCGGGACTGCCGCCGACGGCCGGCTTCATCTCGAAGTTCTACATCTTCAAAACCGCGATCGAGTCGGGCCACACCATCGTGGCGCTGGTGGGCATCCTCACCAGCATCGTCTCGGTCTATTACTACCTGCGCGTCGTGTACTTCCTCTATATGAAGGAACCGGCGGAAGGGTACGAGATCCCGGCCTCGGGCGGCGTGTTCGCCGCCGGCGCCCTGACGATCGCCGTCGTCGGGATCCTCGCCATCGGTCTCTACCCGACGCCGCTCTTTCAGGCCGCTGGGAACGCGGCGCGCGTGCTGTTGCAACAGTAAGCGCGATGAGCAACGACCGCGACGTCTCGGAGCTGACCACCGGCCGGCTCTCGGTCTATCTGCGCTGCCTCACCTTCCTCGAGTCGCAGGGACAGAAGACCATCTCCTCCGGGGAGCTGGCCGAGCGCTTCCATCTCAACTCCGCGCAGATCCGCAAGGACCTGGCCTGCTTCGGCGAGTTCGGCACGCGCGGCGTCGGCTACGACGTGTCGCGGCTCAAGCAGCAGCTGGTGCAGGAGCTCGGGATCGACCGTACCCGCAACGCGGTCATCGTCGGCGCCGGCAACCTCGGCATGGCGCTCGCCGACTACGCGGGGTTCAACACCAACGGCTTTCACATCGTGGCGATGCTCGACGTCGACGCGGCGAAGGTCGGCCGCACGTCGCGCCAGGGCATCCCCGTCCTCGCCTACGCGCAGCTCCCCGACGTCGTGCGCAGAAACCACGTCGAGATCGGCATCATCGCCGTCACCGCCGAATCCGCGCAGAGCGTGCACGACGCCCTCGTCGCCGCCGGCCTCCGCGCCATCCTCAACTTCGCCCCCGTGCAGATGCGTCTGCAGGAGGGAGTGAAGGTGAAAAGCGTCGACCTGCGGATCAACCTCGAGTCGCTGTCGTTCCACCTGAAGAACGTCGAGGACGGCGTCACGGACTAAGGCGAACAACCCGGCACTCGTGTCGGAAACGAATGCCGGGCCCAGAGGTGCGGCGCCCGGAGGCGGCACCGCCGGCAACTGTTCGCGCGCGGAAGCGTAGCGGGAGCGCCGGAGCGCGGCAATCTATCGTTCGGTAGAGAAGGCGCGCGCCGGCACTTCCGGCGCGACGGTGATGTCGTCGAGCCGGATGAACTGTCCCCGCCCCTTGATCTCGCGGCGCGTCGAGATCAGCAGGCCGCCGAAGCGGTGGTAGTCGTGGAAGATCACCGGCGTCGGCTCATCCTCCGGCTTCGATCCCTCCAGCTTCATGTGCCACTGCTCGACCAGGCCGCTGTCGCGGTTCACCCACATCCAATACACGTCGCCCGGCGTCAGTCCGACCTTGTCGAACGACAGCTTCACCGTGTCGTACGTGTGCCCGCAGGCGTCGCTCTTCTCGCCGCCGTACTCCCGCGACACGCCGGGATCGAAGGTCTTGAAGCCCATCAGCAGCCAGTAGGTGTCGTTGATGAAGCGGCGGTAGCCGAACGTCAGCTGGTCCTTCGGATCGGGAACCGCCACGCCGTCCACCCACGCCTTTCCCTGCTTCGTGTTGACGTTCATGATCACCAGCACGTCCTTGCCGTCGCGGTTCTTGCCGCTCACGCGATAGTCGCCGGTGTAGCGGTCCCAGCTCTGCGCGTACGACGCCGCGATCTTTCCTTCGCGCTCGACGTTGAACGTGAAGGCGATGTAGCGTGCCTTCTCCCAGGCGGGACCGGCGAGCACGTCCAGCGCGCGTTTCGCGACATCGTCAGCATTCGGTGTCGTTTGCGCCGAAGCGGCCGCGGCCAGGAACAGAAGTGCGAAGAGGATGCGTCTCACTGGTTACCTCCGTTAATGTACGCACAACTCTAACGCGAACATGCACAACGAACGAATCGTCATCACCGGCATTGGCGCTCTCAGCCCCAACGGCATCGGCCGCGAGAACTACTTCTCCGCGCTCGTCGCCGGACGCAGCGGCATCCGCCCGATCACGCAGTTCGACGCCTCCACGCTCCCCTGCCGCATCGCCGGCGAGGTCGACTTCGATCCGACGGAATGGGTCGACGCGAAGAACATCCGTCACGTCTCGCGCGTGGTGCCGATGGCCATCGCCGCGACGGCGGAGGCGCTGCGCGACGCGAAGCTCGATCCGAGCAACGTGGATCTCGAGACGCGCCGCCAGATGGGCGTCATGCTCGGCTCGGGGGGCGGCGCGGTGGAGTTCAGCGAGCGGATGTACGAGCTCTGGTACAAGGGCGCGACGAAGCAGGCCTCGATCTATTCGATCCCCTCGGGCACGATCGGCACGATCGCCTCCGAGATCTCGATGGCCTACGACTTCCACGGCTTCTCCCACCTGATCTCGACCGGCTGCACCTCGTCGACCGACGCGATCGGCTACGCGTACCGCAACCTCAAGCTCGGCGTCTGCGACTACATCATCACCGGCGGCGCCGACGCGACGATCACCGAGGCGGTGATGACCGGCTTCTGCATCATGCGTATCGTCACCAACTCCTGGAACGAGCGCCCCGAGGCGGGCTCGCGCCCCTTCACCGGCAACCGCGACGGCTTCGTCCTCGGCGAGGGCTCGTGGATGTTCGTGATGGAGCGCGAGAGCACCGCCCGCGGGCGAGGAGCGCGCATCTATGCCGAGGTGGCGGGATACGGATCGACGTGCGACGCGTATCACCGCGTGCGCATGGACGACTCCGGCGAAGAGCCGGCGCGGGCGATGTCGCTGGCGATGAAAGACGCCGCGATCGATCCGAGCGAAGTCGGCTACGTCAACTATCACGGCACGTCGACCGACTTGAATGACCGCATCGAGACCCGCGCGGTGAAGCTGGCGTTCGGAAAGAGCGCGACGAAGATCGCCGGCTCGGCGACGAAGTCGATGATCGGACACCCGCAGGGCGCGTGCGGCGCGGCCGGCGTCGCCGCGACGTTGATGGCGTTCCGCGACGACACGCTCCCGCCCACCGTGAACCTCGACGTCCCCGATCCCGAATGCGATCTCGATTACGTTCCGGAGGTCGGACGCCGCGCGCGGATCGACGCCGCGGTGTGCAACACCATCGCCTTCGGCTCGAAGAATTCGGCGCTGGTGCTCAAGCGCGTCTGAACAATGTTGTCCATGCTGACGCCGCAGCGAGTCACCGCGCACGAACTGCTCGACGAGCACGACGCGCCGCGCGCGGACGTCGAGCGTTCCCTTCGTGACCTCCGTCGCTTCAATCGCTGGGCAGGCGGGCGCCGGATCTACCGCAGCCTCGTGCGCCGCTTCGAGCCGCGCTCGGTGCTCGACGTCGGCGCAGGGTCGTGCGAGCTCGTGGAAGCGCTCGACGTGCCGCTGCGCATCGGCCTCGACTTCAAGATCGATCACCTGCTCTACCTGCGCGAGGGCTCACCCGTCCACCGCGTCGTCGGCGACGCGCGGCATCTCCCGTTCCGCGACGGCTCGGTCGACGTCGTGACGTCGAATCACTTCTTCCACCACTTCTCGCCCGATGAGAACGCGGACATCCTCGGCGAGGCGATGCGCGTCGCGCGGCGCGGCGTGGCCATGAACGACACCCGCCGCCACTACGCTCCGCTGCTGTTCGTGCATGCGCTGGCCGTGCTTCGCCTGGTCGGACGGATCACGCGCTTCGATGCGCCGGCCTCGGTGCGGCAGGGCTACACGCTCGCCGAGGCGCGCGCGGTCGCGGAACGCGTTCGCGCGGCACGGCGGGCGGTCGTACGCAAGTGGCCGTACCGCTTCGGAATCCTCTTGTGGAAGACGTAGCGATCATCGGCGCGGGCCCGGCCGGCTCCACGCTCGCGGCGCTGCTCGCCGGACGCGGCGTCGACGTCACGCTCTACGACCGCGACGAGTTTCCGCGCGACAAGCTCTGCGGCGAGTTTCTCTCCTACGACGCCCTCCCCGTCCTCGAGCCCCTCGGCATCGTCGACGCCATCGACCGCGCCGGCGCGCCGCGCATCGAGCACTGCCGCATCGTTGGAGCGAAGCGCACCTACCAGTTCACGTTCCCGCATCCCGCGCGCGGCGTGTCGCGCTACTACTTAGACGATCTGCTCTTTCGTACGGCGCAACAGCGCGGCGCGACGGCAAGTGTGTCTGCTGTCGCCGAGCTCCCCGTCGCGAAGATCGTCGTCGGCGCCTGGGGACGCTGGGGCCGTTTCGACCAGCAGCTCCACCGCGGCTTCGTCCGCGATCGCGCCCATCGCAACTTCGGCTTCAAGCGCCACTACCACCGTGCCTCTCCTCCACGCAGCGACGTCATCGAGCTCTACTCCTTCAAGCGCGGTTACCTCGGCGTGAACTCCGTGGAAGGCGGCATCACCAACATCTGCGGCCTCGTCCATGCGAGCCGCCTCGCCGGACACAAGGGCCGCTGGGACGCGTTCATCGACACCATCCGCCAGGAAGAGCCGCGCCTCGAAGAGCTCTACGCCCGACACGAGCCTGCGCAGGACGGTTACCTCTCCTCGGAACCGGTGATCTTCCGCGCGCGCTCCGCCGTCGAAGGCGGCGTGTTCATGATCGGCGACGCCTCGGGCGTCATCGATCCGCTGACCGGCAACGGGATGGCGATGGCCATCCAGTCCGCGCTGCTGCTCGCGCCGCACCTCATGCGTCTGCTCGAGCAACCGGCGCGCAGGCGCGAGATCGAGGACGAGTATCGCCGCGCGCATCGCGCGATGTTCGTGCCACGCATCGCCTGGAGCCGCCGCGCGGCCTCGCTGCTCTCGCGTCCGCGTCTGCTCGACGCCGCGCTGGCGGCGACCGCGTCGCCGAAGATCGGCGAGTTGCTGTTGCGTAAAACGCGCGCGACACGGGAAGCGGTCGAACGGCTCGCGAACGCCTGGTTCTGTTAGAGTTTTCGCGTCCATGAACGTCATCGCCGAGGGCGAGTTTCTGTTGCCGCTCTTCCCGCTGCCGAACATCGTCTTCTTCCCGCAGACGCGGATGCCGCTGCACGTGTTCGAGCCGCGCTACCGGCAGATGGTCAAGGACGTGCTCGAAAGCGACCAGCGCTTCGGCATCGTGCTGCTGCGTCCGGGCTGGGAGTCGGAGTACTTCGGCGCGCCTCCGGTCTTTCCCTTCGGCACCCTCGGCACGATCGAGCAGGCGGTGGCGCTCGAGGACGGGCGCTACAACATCGTCGTGCGCGGGGACGTCCGCTTCCGCATTCTCGACGAAGTCTCGCGCGTGCCGTACCGCACCGCGCGGGTGCTCGCGGAGCCCGAGGTCGAGCACGAGACAGCGCGCGCGCAGCTGGAGCGCGAGCGGCTGGCCGGCCTCTCGCGGCAATACCTGATGTACCTCCCCGACCAGACCGCGGTGCCGGAGATCGACACAGTGAACCTCGACGCGCTCACGAACGCGCTGATCATGTCGCTCAACCTCGACGTCGAAGAGAAGCAGAAGCTGCTGGAGATGAACGACGTGATGGAGCGCGCCGGCGAGGTCGGCGAAGAGCTGTCGAACCGGATCGAGAGCCTGCGGTTCTTATCGCCGTACCGAAGGCCGGCCGATCCGAGTCACAACTAGCTCGTACCTGTGGAGCGGCGGGCTTCAGCCCGCCGAATGCCGAGAGTCCGGCGGGCTGAAGCCCGCCGCTCCACAGGTTACGAGGGCTCGCGGAAAATCGTGTCGTGCGCGGCGGAGCGTTCGTCCTCGGGGCGGCCGGCCGTGTAGTAGTAGAGCGACACCGACTTGCGCGTCCTGCCCGGCGGCGCCGTCAGCGGATGCGGATGGCCGTGGAACGACGTATCGGTCGTCGAGAAGATCACGGTGCGGTTGAACGCCGGCAGAATCCGCTGGCGCCGCTCGGTCATCGCCGTGTTCCAGAGCTCGAGGTGCCCGCCCCACTCGTCGCGCCAGTCCTTGTTGAGATAGACGAGCATGTTCAGGCGGCGGTCGAGCTTCAGCTTCGGATGGACGTTGAAGTCGGCGTGGATCTTCAGGAAGCCGCCCGGCTCGATCTGATGCAGCCCGCCGCCGCCGAAGTAGGGATCGGGGATCAGTCCCTCGATGCCGGTCAGCGCCTCGAGGAACAGCAGCATCTCGAAGCCGTTCATCGCGTCGAGGAACGCGCGGATGTACGGCGAGATGGTGCTGCTCTCGTGATAGAAGCCGAGCTTCTTCTCCAGCGGCGAGTCGAAGCGCATCCAGCGCGTTTCTTCCGGCTTCGGGAACTCGGCGATGACCCGCTCGAGATCGGCGTCGTCGAAGAGGTGGTCGAGGACGATGTACGGGAACGGATCCGCCGCCGCGTACTGCTCGCGGAGCGCGCGCGGATCGTGGTGCAGCCTCACCGGTGCCATGCGCGCGTCATCATAGAATGCGCGCCGTGCCGCTGCCCTATCGCGACTTCTACTATCCGCTGAACGTCTTCATGCACATCCTGCAGCATGAGACGGAGGCGGCCGTGCCGTATCTTCATTACGGCCTCTTCACCGATCCGCGCGACAGCATGTGGACCGCGCAGGAGCACTCGACGGAGATGCTGCGCGCCCGCCTCCCGAAGCCCCCCGCGAAAATCCTCGACGTCGGCGCCGGGCTCGGCACGACGATGGTCTGGCTGGCCCTCGCCGGCTACGACATGCGCGGCATCACGCCCGACGAGAAGCAGATCGCGATGATCCAGCGCAAATACCCCCTCGCCGTAAAGTGCATCCGCTTCGAGGACCATCCCGCCCAGCCGTTCGACGCGATCTATTTTCAGGAGTCGTCGCAGTACATCCACGACGACGCGCTGTTCGCAAAGTGCGCGGAGATGACCTCGCACGTGATCGTCCTCGACGAATTCTCGCTGCGTCCCGTCGATTTCCCGGGCGCGCTGCATTCGCTGGCTTCGTTCCTCGAGGCCGCGGCGCGCCACGGCTTCACGCTGACGGAGGAAGTCGATCTCACCGAGGCGGCGGCGCCGACGATCGACCACTTCAACGTGCGCATCCCGAAATACCGTGAGATGCTGATCGCCGATCTCGGCATCACCGGCGAACAGGTCGACGAGCTGATCGCGAGCGGCTTCCGCTATCGCGCGATGTACGGCGACGGCACGTACGGCTACCGCCTGCTCCAGTTCAAGCGCTCTTCATAGTTTATCCCGCGCGAAGACGCGGGATCTCCGCGTGCAACCAACGAGACTCGCGCAACAGCGCGAGCGGTGGCGGTGCACGAAGAGATCCCGCGTCTTCGCGCGGGATAAACTCAACGCCGCCAGTTCAAGCGCGGCTGACGCGCAAAGTCGAGCGCGATCTCGTCCGAGTACGTGAACCAACCCTGCGGCGAGTCGTAGCGGATGCGCAGCGAGATGCCGGGGATGTCGGGCAGGCGGAAGCCGTCCTGCCGCGGGACGTCGAAGGCCTGCACGCCGTTGCCGAGGAGCACGCGGTACTTGCCGTCGGTGTACGGGCCGAACGTCCAGAACAGCGCCTGGTCGCGATAGTCGAACGACGCCGACAGCGGCGCGGCGTTGCGCATCGAGCTGCAATGCTTCTTCGCGATCGCCGGCAGCTCGCTCGTGATCTCGACGACCGCGCGACGCGGCGGCTGGTACTCCCAGGCGCGCTTCGGCATCGCCGGGACGGTGCACAAAAAGTAGTCATCGTAGAACCACGCCGCGCCGGGCGGCTTGCGCAGGTGCACGGTCTTGAGCCAGTTCAGCTCTCCCATCGCCGCGGGCGGCACGGTCGGACGGCGGAGGAAGGTGTCGGGCGGCATGTCGAAGAAGAACCGCGCCTCGTCGGCCATCCGCTGCGTGCGCCCGAACTCGTACCCCCACTCCTGCCTGTTCACGGCGAGCATCAGCAGCGGAACGGCGGTCAGCAGCGCTTTGCGCGCCCTCGTCCGATCCGCGCCCGCGACAAACGCCACCGACCAGCACAACCACGGCATCAGCGCATACCGGCGCTGCATCTCTTTCGACACCGGCACGATCGGCCCCACCGCCAGCGCAAGCGCGACGACGAACAGCAACAGGCCGCGCTTGCCGATGAACGCGATGCCGAGGAGCATGACCACGATCAGCGCGATACCGAGGGAGACGTTCGCGCCGGCGCTGGCGAGGATGATCTTCTTCGGCAGCGACGCGATCAGCGCCGGCCACTCGCTCCGATCCACCGCCCACCCATACCCGCCGAGAATCGTCCCGATCACCGCGCGCCGCCAGAACAGATAGATCGCCAGCGCGATGACGTGCGGCGCCGCATACCGCGCCCGCGTCCGCAGATCGCGCTCCGGCAGCGCAAGAAACAGCACCGGCAGCGGGATGATGGTTTCCTTCGCCAGCATCGCGACGAGGTAAAGGAGCGCCGAGACGGCGCTCGTCCAGCCGGCGAGACGCCGGCGTTCCGGAACGCCGCCGTCCCCGGCGGCTGGCCCGGCGGCGTCCCGCCGCCGCAACGCCACGACATAAACCACCGTCGCCAACGCCCCAAACAAAATCCCGAGAAAGTAATGAATCCCCGAAATCTCCGTGATCAGACTGCACAACGGCACCGACGCCAGATACAACAGCGCGCCCACCCCCGCGCGCCCTGGCGAAAACCACAACCGCAGCGCCGCAAAGAACGCCAGCGTCGAAAGCGCCAGCGCGGCGAGGTGCACCACGTACCAGCGCGCCGGCTCGAGCCCGAACAGTGCCATGTCCCACTCGAAGGCCACCATCATCAGCGGCGTGAACAGCTTTTGCGGCCACACGGTGGCGTTGAAGAACTCGTCGGCCACGGTGTGGTCGACCGCGAGATGCACGAGGTACGCGTCGTCATACGTCCACCAGAGGCGCACCACCTTCCGGTAGAGCACGAAGATCAGCAGGACGAGGCCGATCGCGATGAGGAGGTCGCGTGACTTTTTCACCGCGTGTACCGTCCGCGCACGCCGTTCCACTTCACGCGCAGCAGGTCGACCGGATCGGTGGCCAGGCAAAGCCACACGCGCAGGCGCGACGGCCGCAGCTCGCGCATCGGCGCCACCGGCACCTGCGCGATGCGCATCCCGTTCTTCACCGCGATGTAGAGGTACTCGATGTCGTACATCCCGCCACGCACCGTCTGCAACCCGGCCAGCTTCCCGGCGGCGTCGCGGCGAAAGGCCTTGAAGCCGCACTGCGTGTCGAAGAAGCGCGTCGACTGGAAGATGAAGAAGCGCTGCGCCAGAAAGAGCCCGATCGAGAGCACGAAGCGCCCGAGGTTGCGGTATGTCCAACTGTCGCGCCGCTCGGCCATGACGACGTCGTTGCCCTCGCCGATGAGGCGGATAAACTCCGGGATCAGCGCGATCTTCTCGTCATCGAGGTCGGCGTCGAGGTGAAAGACGATGTCCCCCTCAGCCGCGAGCATCCCGATGCGCACCGCGTCGCCCTTGCCGCGCTTTTGCCCGCGCAGCACGCGTGCTCCCGCGACCTGCGGCGGCTCGTCGCTGTCGTCGACGATGAGGATCTCGGAGCCCGGCGGCAGGACAGACGCGACGCGCGCGACCCACGCGTCGAGCGCCGGCTCGTTGTATGTCGGGACGACGATCGAAACCCGCACCTCTGAATTTCCACTCCGCATATGGCAGGATGGCGACGATGTCCGACCATATCACCACGCTGGCGCGCGAGCTCGCCGAGCTGCCGCCCGAGGAGCGCAATGACCGCCTGCGCGCCGAAGTGGAGAGCCTCTCACTCCCCGAGCGCTGGGACCTGCTGCACCGCCTCGGCGTCTACCACCATCCCGAGTCTCTGTCCGGCGCCGCCTCGGCATTCGAGGAAACCGCCGCGCTGCGCGAGGCGCTTCCGCGACTCATCGAAGAGCGTGGCGTCGCCACGATCCTGGATATCCCCTGCGGCGACTTCGCCTGGATGCAGCACGTTGATCTGAGCGCCGAATACACCGGCGCCGATGTCGTCCCCGCGCTCGTGAACGAGAATCAGAAGCGCTACGGCAACGACAGCCGCCGCTTCATCCTCCTCGACGCCACGCGCGACCAACTTCCCGCGGTCGATCTGATCCTCTCCCGCGATCTGCTCATCCATCTCAGCATCCTCGACATCCGCGCCGCGCTCGCAAACTTCGCCGCCAGCGGCTCGCGTCTGTTGCTCACGAATCACTTCGAGCAGCGCACCGGCAATCCCGACATCGTCTCGGGAGACTTCCGGCCGGTCAATCTCTGCAGCCCGCCGTTCAACCTCCCTCCGCCGCTCGAGATCATCAACGAACGCAGCGCCCTCGGCGGCGGCGCCTTCGCCGACCGTTCGATGGCTTTGTGGGCGCTGGCAGACATCGCGCAAGACGTAGCCGCCGGCTGATGTCTATCGCGGTGCTGTTCCCGAGGATGGAGTACGAGGCGATCGCCCAGCGCCATGCGAGCTGGCGCGTGCAGGCGCAGCTGCGCCGCGCCGACGACGTCGCGGAAGTCGTCTACTACGACGAAAACGAGCCGGCGCGCGACGTCGTCGAAGACGTCGATGCACCGAATGTCGTGGTGATCCTCGATCCGCTCGCGCCGGAGCTGCAGTACTTCTCTGCGACGGAAGCGCTGCGCGACGAGCGGCGCTCGTTGCGACGCATTTTCGAAGGCGGCGAGGCCGTCACGAAGATCGCCGTCCGGACGTGGCGCCCCGCCCAGCCGCCCGATCTGCTGCCGTACATCCCCACCACCGCGCGCTCCGTTCTTCACGTCGGCTGCGGCGACGGCGCCCTCGGCGCGCGGATCAAAGAGCGCCAGCGCTGCCGCGTCGTCGGCATCGGCAACGCACCGCCGGCGATCGCGAAAAAGCGGCTCGACGACGTCTATAGCGGCGACGCGGGCGAGCTCGTCTCCATCCTCCACGAAAAGTTCGACTGCATCGTCACCGCGGGTGTGCTCGAGCACATGCTCGATCCCTGGTCGCTGCTCACGGATCTGAGGCGCCTCGGAGCGCTGCTCGTCGCCGGCATCCCCGACGCCGCCGCGCGCGACGTCGACGATCCCGCCGCGCAGGTGCGCTTCTTCACCCGGCGGTCGATCGAGGAGCTGATCGACATCGCCGGATGGAAGCTGGAGCGGCTCGAACCGGTTGATCCGGAAGCCTTTATCGTCGTCGCCTCGGGATGAAACCGGGGCCCCCCGACGTTTCCTGAGCGCGCGACGTATACTCCGAAGGCCTGATGACCGAACAACTCATGACCACTCCGCCGAGGACGGCGGCCGTTCCCGGCACGCTCATCGCGGAGCCGTTTCTCCATTACAGCCAGGAGCGGATTTACAACACGCTCACCGACCAGCTGCTCTCCGCGGGCGAGCCGGGCTTCCAGGAAATGCTGCGCATCCGCGGCGGCGAGCTCGCGCCGGCCGCGCTTCCGGGCAGCCTGCTCGAGTCGCTGGTCACGCGCGGGTGGCTCGTCGAGACCGCGCCCGACCTCGGCGCGCGCTACCGCCTGAAATACGCCTCCATCGAAGCCAGCACGGTCTGCAACCAGGCCTGCTACTTCTGCCCCGTCTCGGTCGACCGCCGCGAAGACCACACCATGAGCATGGAGCTCTACGAGCACATCGCGGCACAGCTCTCAGAGCATCGCGCGACCATCGACGGCGTCTCGATGATTCACTACAACGAGCCGACCGCCGACAAGCGCTTCCTCGACCAGGTGCGCGTCCTCAAGCGTTACGGACTCCCGCCCGCGGTCGTCACGAACGGCACCGGACTCACTCCCGATCGCGTCGACGCGATCATGGAGATGGGCGCACTGCGCTACCTCTCCGTCAACCTCTCCACGCTCGACCGCGAGCGCTACAAAGAGGAACGCGGCGGCGATCATCTGAACCTGGTGTTGCGCAACCTCGATCACATCAAGGACAAGGCGCTGGCGCCGCAGATGGATCTGGCCGTGATCGGCAAAGGCGACGCCGTGCACCGCCTCGACTTCGAGCAGATCAGCGAGCGCTTCGCGAACACGCGCTTCAAGATCCACTTCTACGAGGCGATGGACCGCGCCGGCGCGGTGCCGATCGGCATGCATCCGGGCACGCGCCACGAGCGTCTCTGCGGCTGCGAGCAGACCGGCTCGCGCGCCGTGCAGTGGGTGCACATCACCCCGCGCGCCGACTGCCTCCTCTGCTGCCAGGACTATTACAGCGAGTACGTCGTCGGCAACCTGAAGGAGCAGAAGCTCAACGACATCCTCTCCGGCTCGCGCGTCTCGCTGCTGCGCCGCTGGGTCTACGGCATGGAAGAGGCGCCCGACGACTTCATCTGCCGCGGCTGCATCTACGCGCTCACGTCGTAGTCTCAGCGCAAGCCGCTGACGATCACCTGCTCGAACAATCGAAACGGCGCGCTCTTGCCGCGCGAAAGCAACTTCAGTCCCCTGCTCCCGGCCAGCTCCACGACGCGCGTATAGAGGTGAGGCAGCAGCGCGTCGGTCGCACCCAGCTTCGCGATGACGCGCGGCTTGCGGAATCCCGCCCTTTTCATCAGTCCCAACAGCTCGTTGTGCGTGTACTCCCGCAGATGCAATCCCTCGGGCGCATCGCTGAAGTAGCGCGAGATGTCGTGCGGCCCCCACAGCCGGTTCGGCGTGACGCAGACGTAGCGTCCGCCCGGCGCGAGCAGCCGCCGGACTTCGGTGAGATGCAGCAGCGCGTCGTCGGGCCGCAGGTGCTCGATGACGTGCGAGCTGAACGCGAGATCGACGCACGCGTCGGGGAGCGGATACGGCGGCGTGTCGGTCACGACGAGCTCGAGGTTCGCCGGCTTCTCGACGCCCTCCAGAATCCCGCTCCCCGCCTCGATAGCAATGACGCGCGGCAGTCGCTTACTCAATTCGATGGCAAGGGCGCTGTCTCCACTGCCGACTTCGAGAAAGCGCGGACGCGACGCGAGAAACGGCTCGAGCAGCCGGAGCTGGAGCGCCACCAGCGCGGCCTGCGCGGCCGCGTCGTGCTTCTGTGTGAGCGCCGGAAGATGCGGCACGCGGCGCAGCAGCTCGTCGTAGACCGCGCTGTACAACCCGCGCGTGTCGCTCGCGTTCCGCAGCCGCTGCGCCAGCTCGCGCTCGACCTCCAGGTGCTCGCGCAGCTGCTCCATGCTGCGCGTTTCCTCCGGCGGAATCGGATGCGCCATCGGGGCGCGATGCTACGCTATGCCCCTGCGAATCACCTACCTCCTCGAAGACACGGATCACTCTGGCGGCGTGCGGGTACAGCTCGCGCATGCGGACGCGCTCATCGCGCGCGGACATCGCGTGCGGATGGTCACGAAAGGCCTCCCCCTGACCTGGCGCAGCTCGCACGCCGAGTGGGTCTACGTCGACGACTTCCGGCAATACGACGCCAGCAAAGAAGACTTCGTGGTCGGCGGATTCTGGCTCACCGTCCCGATCGCGTACGCGCTCGCGGGCGAGCGCGCCGTCCATCTCTGTCAGGGTTATGAAGGCGCGCTGGACTTCTACGCGCCCGTTCGCGATCAGATCGAAGCCGCATACAAACTGCCGATCCCGAAGCTCGTCGTCGCGAAGTCGCTCATCCCCATCTGCGAGCAGTTCAGCAGCGACGTCACCTACATCGGCCAGATCGTCGAGGACGAGTTCTATCGCGCCGTGACGCCGCGCGAACACGACCCGCCACGCGTGCTCGTCGCCGGCCAGGCCCAGGCCGAATTCCGCGGAATCCAGGACGCCTACGGCGCCGTCGCCCACGCCCGCTGGTTCCACCAGAAACTCGACCTCATCCGCGTCTCGCCGTGGGCGCCATCGCGCGAAGAGCCACTCGAGTCCGTGCAGGAGTTCCACGTCGCCCTGAGCACCGTCGAAATGACCCGCCTCATGCACTCCTGCGACATCCTCATCGCCGCCAACCACGCCGTCGAAGGCTTCGGCCTCCCCGCGGCGGAAGCGATGGCCTCCGGCCTCCCGACCATCCTCACCACCATCCCCTCCTACCTCTCGTTCGACGACGCGCGCGACTACGCCCTCTTCGCCCCCGAACAAAACGCCATCGAGCTCGGCGAACGCCTCATCGAGCTGCTCTCCGACCCAGCCCTCCGCGCCCGCCTCCGCACCCGCGGGCGCGAGGTGGCGGAGCAGTGGCGGGTGGAGGGGGTGGCGGGGAGGTTGGAGGCGTTTTTTGAGAATCGACGAGGGTTGCTGAGTTGCTAGGTTGCAACCGAGCGACTGCGTTGTAAGGAACACCGAGGTATCCTCCCTGTGCGATGCAGTTCGAGACTGTGCTGACGACATTCGCCGATTTTTTCCAGCGGGAAAAGATTCGTTACGTAGTCATCGGCGGATTGGCGGTACAGGCATGGGGCCACTCGCGGCTGACGAAGGATGTCGACGTTGCGGTTGACGGGGAGGCTCGCGAGCGGGTTGTTCGGTTCGCCGAATCGCTCGGCTACGAGACCCTTTTCGTGAGTGAGGCATTCTCGAACCACGGCAGCGACAATCCCGACCTCGGCCGCGTGGACTTCATGTATGTCAGCGGAACAACGGCAGAACGCGTCTTTGGAGCGGCTGTTCCAAAAACTGTCGTCGGAAGCTTCATCGCCCCGGTCGCAAGCGCGGAGCATCTCGCGATGATGAAAGCCATTGCCATCAAGAACTTCCCCCACCGCGCGCTCTATGAAGGCGAAGACGTCCGTTCGTTGTTGAACGTACCCGGCGTCGATCGGGAAGCCGTTCGGGATTTCTACAGACAGCACGGCTTGTTGCAACTCTACGATGCAATCGAAAAAGCGCGTTGAGCCGCTGGATACATTCGAGCAGGACGTACCGGTAACGCCTGAGGACAGCAAGATGCTTTGGAGCCTGCGCGACCGCCATAACACCATGTCCCCCGAGGAGTACCTCCAGTTCCTCCTCACTTTCACCGCCAACCTTCCCGCCTCGCGCGAGACGAACTCCGAGTCCGACGAGCCCTTCGTACTCTGACGCACAGTGCTTTGACGCGCAGTAGAATGCGCGCGCCATGCATGTCGACATCGCTCGTGAGTTGAAGTTTTCCAAGCTCGATCATCTCTTTGTCCTGCTCGCTGAGGGGAAGCAGGACGATCTGGAACTGCCGGACTCGGTTCGGAAAATCGTTCGGGACGCCGCGTTCGACGGACGGTCCGACGTCGCCCTCACCGTGCTCGCGGGCGAGCCGCGAAAGGTCACGCTAATCGGGATCGGGAAGCGTGATGCGCTCACGCACCGCGGCGTGAAGGGCGCGATCGGAACCGTCGGGCGCACCGCGAAGAAGCAGCGCGACAAGAACATCGGCGTCGTCTTCCCCTACACGCTCAAGAACCTCGACGCCGAGCAGACCACCAGCGCCATCGCCGACGCGCTCGCGCAGAGCGACTACAAATACGACCCCTACATCACCGTCAAGAAAGAGCAGAAGCGCTTTCCGATCGACGCGACGCTGCTCGCGCCCTCGTCGATCGACAAGAAACGGGTGAACGCGCTCGCGGCCGCCGCCCGCGCCATCGCCGCCGGCGTCACCACCGTCCGCGACCTCGGCAACGCGCCCTGCAACATCATGACCCCCGAGCGGCTCGCCGAGCGCGCGCAGGAAGTGGCGAAAAGCGCCGGCTTGAAATGCACCGTCTACACGAAGCGCGAAATCGAACGGATGAAGATGGGCGGCCTGCTCGCCGTCAACCGCGGCAGCGTCCTCGAGCCGCGCTTCGTGGTCATGGAGTACGCGCCGCGCCGCGCCGGCAAGCACGTCGCGCTCGTGGGCAAAGGCATCACCTTCGACTCCGGAGGCATCTCCATCAAGCCGGCCGAGAAGATGGAGGAAATGAAGTTCGACATGTGCGGCGCCGCCGCGGTCATCGGCATCGTCGAGGCGGCGGCGCGGCTGGAGCTGCCGGTCAAAATCACCGGTATCTTCGCCGCCACCGAGAACCTCCCCAGCGGCAGCGCGTACAAGCCGGGCGAGATCATCACCATGATGAACGGCAAGACCGTGGAGATCGTGAATACCGATGCCGAGGGGCGGATGATCCTCGCGGACGCGCTCCATTACGCGTCGAATCTCGAGCCCGACCACCTCATCGACTACGCCACGCTGACCGGCGCGTGTGTCGTGGCGCTCGCCAGCGACGCCGCCGGCCTTTTCACCCCCGATGATGAGCTGGCTCGGAACTTGATCGAGGCAGGGGAGCGCTCAGGCGAGCGCCTCTGGAGACTTCCGCTTTGGGACGAATACAAAGACCTGATCCGCAGCGAGTGGGCCGACATGAAGAACTCGGGCGGGCGCTGGGGCGGCGCGATCACGGCCGCGGTATTTTTGAAGGAGTTCGTCGATTGTCCGTCATGGGCTCATCTCGATATCGCCGGCACGGCGTACGCGGAGAACGAGACGTCGCGCGAGGCGAAGGGCGCCACCGGCGCGGGCGTGCGCATCACGATCGAGTTCTTGCAGTCGCTCTAGCGGCGATGCTGCTCGCCGCCGCGTGCGGCGGGAGCGCGAAGAAGATTCCGGTCGCGCCGCCGGCGGAGCCGGAGGTCGACTTCACGGCCATCGACTCGCCGAGCCTGCAGTTTCTGCCGCGCCACGAGGAGGCGCCGGGCTGGCGGCTCGAGGAGGATCCGGTCGTCGTGCCCGGCGACCGCATCAATACCTACCTCGGCCCGGACGGCGGCCACTTCACGCGCTACGAGATCATCGACGTCACGGCCGGCAAATACGTCTCGACGAAAGATCCCGGCTTCGCGATCGTCGAGATCTTCCGCTTCCCCGACTTCGTCAAGGCCTTCGGTGCCTACTCGATGCGCAAGGAGGCGGTGCGCCAGTTCATCCCCGTGCAGAACGAAGGCTACGTCAGCAAGTTCGCGGTGCACGTCTGGCGCGGTCCGTTCTACATTCGCGTCACCGGCGGGTCCACGAACGCGTTCCAGTCGCTCACACAACTGGCGTCATTCGTCGCCGAGCGCATGCCGGCCGCGCCGTCGAAGCCGGCCGTGTTCAACTTTTTCCCCGCCGACACGCGCGTCGCCAACAGCGAGCGCTACTCCGCCGACAAAGGCTTCGGCCAGGTCATCCTCGGCAATTCGTTCCAGGCCACGTTCAACATCGCCGGCGACGCCATCGACGGCCTGATCATCCCCGCCGCGAACAAACCGACCGCGGCGAAGATCCTCGATGCCTACCGCACGCTCTACGTGCGCAACGGCAAGCTGCTCGACCCGATCCCGAATCTCGGGGAAGACAACTTCACCGCCGAGGACAAGTACCTCGGGCGCGTGGTCGCGTTTCGCATCGACCGCTTCGTGATCGCGTTCAACGGCTACAAGGACCGGCAGCATCTCGTCGATCTCGCCGTCGCCACCGACGCGCGCATCCTCGGCTCGATCCGCAAACAGCTCGTCACTGCCGACAGGACCGTCGAGCCGGATCGGACGAATTCGAATCAGCCTCCGTGGGCACGGCGGCCATAGATCAACGCTCCCACGTCCCGGACTTGCCGCCCGACTTGCGCACCAGTTGCAGGCCGTCGATGACGATCCCCTTCTCCGCGCTCTTGCACATGTCGTAGATCGTGAGCGCGGCGACGGCGCAGGCGGTCATCGCCTCCATCTCCACGCCGGTCTTCCCTTCGCAGCGGACGATCGCGTGGATCTCGATCGTGCCGGCGGCGGTGTCGAGGTCGAAGGTGATGTCGACGGAGTCGAGGGCGATCGGATGCGCGAGCGGGATCAGCGCGGGCGTCTGTTTGGCCGCGAGGACGCCTGCGATTTTCGCGGTGGTGAGCACGTCGCCCTTCGGCAGCGCGCGCTCGACGAGGCGGCCCAGCGTTTCCGGCGACATCCGCACCGTCGCGGCGGCCGTGGCCTCCCGCTGCGTATTCTTCTTCGCGCCGACGTGCACCATCGAGATGCCGCCGGTGTCGTCGAGATGCGAGAAATCCTTAGCCGCCATAGAGCCTCTCCGCTTCTCCGAGCTCCTCGGGTGTGTTGACGTTCATCAGCGGCTCGCCTGCAAAGCGCTGCCGCAGCTCGGACTCGGCGATGATGTCGCGTTCGCGGATGCCGCGCAAATCGAAGCGCTCCGCGGCGATGCGGCGCTCGAGCTCAGGCAGCAGCGAGGCGTCCCACACCGCGCAGAGCAGCTGCGGCTCGCCGTTCCACATCGCCACTCTGCCGTCGTCGCGGAGGAAGCGCAGCACGTCGCTCGTGATCAGCGGATAGTCGACGGCGAGGACGAACGCGCTTCCCTCGCGCAGTGCCCGCACGACGCCGAAGATCGGCGCCCGCTCGCCCTCGGCCCAGTCGACCGCGAGCACCTCGTCGAACACCGGCCGCGCGGCGGCGGCGACGCGCTCGTAAAACAGCGCGCTCTTCGAGCGGCCCATCCGCGACGAGCGGCCGCCGGTGAGCACGTAGCAGTTCATCGCGGCGGAGGTTAGCATCCGCGCGTGCCGGTCAGCGTCGTCATCCCCACGCTCAACGAGGAGCAGCGCGTCGGCGCGGCGATCGAGTCGGCGTTCGCGGCGGGCGCCGCCGAGGTCATCGTGGTGGATGGAGGGAGCCGCGACGCGACCGTCGACGTCGCGCACACGCACGGCGCGCGCGTCCTCACCGGCGCCGGCATGCGCGCGCGCCAGCTGAACCTCGGCGCGCGCGACGCCACGCTTGACGCGCTCATCTTTCTTCACGCCGACACGCGGTTACCCGCCGGCGCCGCCCATGCCGTCGAGCTCGCGATCGCCGCCGGCGCCGTGTTCGGCGGCTTCCGCATCGCATTCCTGGAGCCGGGACTCGGCTCCGCCGCGCGCCTCATCAACGCCCGCACGAAGCTCACGCGCGAACCGTGGGGCGATCAGGCGCAGTTCGCGCGGCGCGACGTCTTCCTTGCCGGCGGCGGCTATCCCGAGATCCCGATCATGGAAGACTACGAGCTCGCGCGAAGGATGAAGCGCGCGGGACTGACGGCGGTGCTCCCGCTCACCGTGCGGACGTCAGGTCGCAGATTTCGCGAGCTCGGCGTCCTTCGCACGGCCGCGCTGAACTGGTGGATCATCGCCTGCTACCACGCCGGCGTCGCGCCGGAGCGGCTCGCGCGCTGGTACCGCCGCTGACTCACTTCTTCTTCGAGGGCCATGATTTCCTCCCGCGGAGAGGGTACGCCGCGGAAAAACGATGCGGGCGGCAGACGGTTCCTTTGAAAGGAGCCACATATGAGGTTCGTAGGAATCGTCGTGCTGGCGTTGCTCGCGGCGCTGCCATCCGCCGCGCAGAATTGCGAAGTGAAGATCAACGGAGTCGTCGTCAAGACCGTGCAGGCGGCGAACCGCACCGACTGCTACAACAAGACCAGCTTCGGGTCGGAGAACTGCAAGGTCTACGCGTCGTACTTCAAGACCGGCACGAATCTGCTCGAGCAGTACTTCAACAAGACCGACCGCGTGAACAGCGATCACTGTACGGTCGCGCCGCCGAGCTGTACGAAGACCGTCGAGGTCGCGGGCATGCACTATCCGAACAAGACCTGCGCGGAGACCTACGCCCAGTTCATCGCCGGGATGATGACCAGCTATCACTTGAAGTCGAAATGCCCGCTGGATGCGCCGCTGAGCGCGGTCTACAACGTCTCCTGTCAGGACGCGCCGATCCCCGGCTTCCCGAACGGATCGGTCTACAAAGCGACCGCGTGCTGCGGCAAGGGTGCGCCTCCGGTGACGATCTCCAATCTGCCGATGCAGGGCGGCAATGAGAAGACCGCCTGCCCGCCGCTCAACGTCGCGTTCTCGCGCGCGGACGCGGCCAACGTCCCCTACCTCCAGATCATGCTGCCGAATCTCGATCTGCAATGCGGCACGAAAGGCCCCGGCTACAAGCTGTCGTCGATCACGTTCACGAAATGCGCAAAGGACCCGCGCGGCGTGGGATTCGGGCCGAACGTGACCGCGAATCTCGTCTGCTCGAAGTGACCGGCTACCGCTTCTTCCGTTCCCGATCCGCGACCTTCTTGGCGTGACGCGACTGGCCGAGGGAGACATTGAGGGGATTCGTGCGATCGAGGAACGGGAGGGCGGGACGGGAGCGGACGCCGAGAGTGTGGCGGACCTCGACCAGATAGGCGTGGCCGGAGGCAACCTTCAGTCCCTGCTCCGCGGTCTCCACGGCCTTCTTCCGGTTGCCCGCGGCGAGATAAACGCGCGCGAGATTCGCGTAGTGGTCGCCGTTGTAGAACTCGAGATCGATCGCGCGGCGGCAGAGATCGATCGCCGGCTTCATCTCCTTCCGCACCAGCGCGAGGCAGAGGCCGAACCACGACAAGCCGCCCGCGGACTTCGGCGTGTTCAAGGGCGGCGAGTCGGCGGTGCCGTAGATGTCGAGAAAGCTCGTCAGAGCCTGGAGGTATTCGCCGTCGCGCGCATCCTGAATGGCGTTGTCGATCGGATTCGGCATCAGATGGCCTCGCGCGAGCGGAGGCGGTACACGTAGCGCGTGATCCGCTCGCGGTCCTCTTCGGTGGGGTCGAGGAAACGGACTCCGTACTTCGGCATCGAGCCCGAGAACTCCGCGCGCAGGATCTCCGCGGAGATCTGCACCGGCTTCGGATCGGCGGGAAGATAGAAATGCAGTCGCACCGGCCCCTCCTGCGGCAGCATGCGGTCGACTTCAACCAGCATGCCGGACGACGAGATGTTGACGCTGCGTCCGAGGACGAAGCGGCCGTTCTTCTCGAGCGAGATCTCGATCTTGGTGATCGTGCGCAGCTGGCGGCGGACCGGAATCCGGGTCAGCCGCTCGACCTTCTCGTCGAGCTCCGGCTTCTGAAGCGGACGAAAAATCACGTCGTTGCAGCCGGCGGAGAGACAGAGGTCGCCGTAATCGGTGCGGTCGCGGTCGCAGACCAGCAGCAGCGAGATCGCGCGGGTCAGCTCGTCGGAGCGGATCTCGCGGCAGAACTCCGGCGCGCTCATGTCGAAGAGGTCGTAGCCGAAGATGATCAGGTGCGGCTTCTCCATCCGCGCCTTGGTCAGTCCTTCCGAGCCGGCCAGCGCGGTCATGATCTGCATGTCGCGCCGGCGCAGGATGGTCTCCTGGAACAGCAGCGCGCCGCGCGAATGATCGACCAGCAGGATGGAGCCGACGATCTCTTGCGTCCTCATGCGGCTGAAATCTCCCTCAGTTTCCTCACCACGCGCTTCAAGTCGTCGACCAGCATCGCGATCTGTTCCGCCGTGTTGGATTTCCCGAGACCAAACCGGATGGAGCCCATCGCCGCGGCATCCGTGGCACCGATCGCCTTGAGCACGTGCGACGGTCCGCGGTCGCCGGAGCTGCACGCCGAACTGGACGACAGCGAGAAATGCTTCATCGCCAGGATCAGCGAGTCAGCCTCGATCCGGTCGAAGCTGACGTTGAGATTTCCCGGCAATCTTAACTCCCGCGGCCCGTTGACCGAAACGCCGTCGATCGATTCGAGGAGCATTTCCCGCAGCGATTCGCGCAATTCCGTGAGCCGCACCGCCTCCTCGGCCATCTCCGCCGCGCGCAGCTGGACGGCCGCGCCGAAGCCGACCACCGCCGGGACGTTGACCGTGCCGGCGTGTACGCCGCGCTCCTGCCCGCCGCCGATCACGGCCGGCTCGACGCGCATGCCGCGCCGCACGAACAGGCCTCCGATCCCTTTCGGGCCGTAGATCTTGTGCGCGGAGAACGAGGCCATGTCGACGTGCGTGAGATCGACCGCGATCTTCCCCGCGGCCTGGGTCATGTCGGTATGAAAGAAGATCTTCCGCTCGCGGCAGATCGCCGCGAGCTCCGCGACCCGCTGGATGGTCCCGATCTCCCCGTTCGCCACCTCGATCGACACCAGCCGCGTCTCCCGCCGCAGCGCCTCGCGCAGCGCCTCGGGATGGACGAACCCCTCGCGGTCGGGTGCGATCACCGTCACCTCGGCGCCTCGCTTCCGGAGCCGCTCGGCGAGAACGATGATCGACTTGTGCTCCGTCGCCGAGGTGACGAAGTGCTCGCCGGGGTGCACAAGATTCAGTGCGATGTTGTTCGACTCCGTTGCGCCGGCCGTGAAGTAGATCTCCGGCGGCACGACTCCGAGAAAACGCGCGATGGCGATGCGTGCCTCCTCGACCGCAATCGAGGCCTTCCGTCCATGCCCGTGCGTGATCGACGCCGGATTGCCGAAGTGCTCCGTGAAGTACGGCAGCATTTTCTCGACGACGCGCTCGTCGCAGGGGGTGGTGGAGTGGTGGTCGAGGTAGATCGGCGGCTGCACGACTGCTTCAAGAGTACACTGATCGCGCGTGAGCGGGCTCGAGCTCCAGGCGATCGCCATCGCGATGATTCTGACGCTCGCCACGCCGCTGATCGGCAGCCGCCACTGGTTCCCCCACAACCGCTTCGGCACGCTCGTCCTGTTCCTTGCCGGCGTCGCGATCGGAGGCGCGCTGTATCGCGGCAATGTGCCGCCGAAGTGGTTCGACGGCTCGCCGTGGGGCTTCACCATCGCCCTGACACTGATCGCCAGCGCGTTCGGATTCAAGACCGCCGAGGAGCGGTTCTACAGGCTGCCGTGGCTGTTCGGGTTCGGCGCGACGCTGCTGGTGTGCAACATCTGGGCGAAGGTGGCGAAGGTGTTTTAGCTATCGGAGCAGAAACGCGCGCGTTTTCGCCACGACCTGGTCTTGTGTCGGGCCGAGGAAGAGATGATGGGCGGCGTTCGGCATTTCGACGACCTCGCCTCGGCGCATTTCCCGTTTGAACTGTTCGATGCTCGACCGCTGGCGCGCCTCAATTTTGGCCGCCCACCAAGCCTCCAACTGCTTGCGTTTCACCGGGTCGGTAGTCCTGGCAGCCATCGGATGCCGCGTCGCGGTCGCATAGAACGCCAATGCGGGCGCCTTGACCCCGCGGTAATCCATCAGGAAGCTGTCGGATGCGCGTATACATGCAACAGCGGAGGGACTGAACGCTCGTTGCGTGCTCGCAATGAAAGGATCGGACGCCACTGCCGTCATGTGGTGATAGCGATTGTAGGCCGCGTCGAGATACACGAGCTTCAGCACTCGATCCGGATACTTTGACGCAAACAACGTCAACTCATCGCCGGCCAGCGAATGCCCCACGAGATAGACGCGGCGAATCTTCAATACATCCAGAAACGCCCTGACATCCTCGACGCGCGTTGCCGTGTCATACCCGCCCTCAGGCCTATCCGACCCCCCAAACCCCCGTCGCGTCAGTCCAATCACACGGAACTTGTCCGTAAAGCGTGACGCGAAGGAATCGAAGACATACGCGTCATTGCCGAGCCCCGCGAGCAACAACAGCGTCTCGCCCTTCCCGCCCCAGTCGGCGTACTGCTGCTTGATCCCATTCGCAATGACGAAGCGGGTCGCGCGGTAGCGGAGCGTCTTGTTCTCTGTGGCGCGCGCGGGGAAGAGCGCGAGGAGGGCGAGCGCGACAGCCACAAACCGCAAGTTCATAGGTTGATCCAGCCTTCAGGATACTAATGATCTACACCGAGTTGGCTGACCTCAAGACCCGCTTTCCATAAAAAAGCCTCCGGGAGTAGACTACGCAGCACAAGGAGACAACTTATGGCGATCCCTGCGCGCGTCGCTGAGCGCCTTGCCGCTGGCGTCAAACGCTTTCAGCCCATTCTGTCATCCGCGAAGTCGCGAGACGTCAACGAGTCAGACACGTCGATGATCGTAACCGACGTACTCGCCGAGATATTTGGATACGACAAGTACAGCGAGGTAACCCGTGAACTATGTATACGCGGTACCTTCTGCGACCTGGCGACCCGCATTGACGGCAAGTTTCAGATGCTGATCGAGGTCAAGGCCATCGGTCTGGAGTTGAAAGACGGACATGTCAAGCAGGCCGTCGACTACGCCGCCAATCAAGGCATTGAATGGGTCGCCGTAACGAACGGGAACTTCTGGAAAGTCTTTCGCGTCGTGTTTGCAAAACCCATTGATGCCGAACTAGTTCTGGACATTGACTTACTGTCGCTGAACCCGAAGAACGTCGGTGATCTTGAGAATGTGTTTCTCCTCACGCGTGAGAGCATGCTCAAGTCCGGGCTGTACGCATATCACGATCATCTTCAGGCGACCAACAAGTTCTACCTCGCTGCTGTCGTCCTCAGCGACGCCGTACTCGATACCGTTCGGCGAGAGTTGCGCCGCTTATCCGACGCCAAAGTGGAAGTGGAAGAACTTCGGGAGGCACTCAAACTCGAAGTGATCAAACGCGAAGTGATCGAAGGCGAGAAAGCCGAGAGTGCGCGTAAAAAGGTCACGAGATCGGCCGGCAAGATGCTTCGAACACGAAAGACCGCAGCCGATGAAGAAGCGGCTCGAGAATCACCGGCCAGCCCCGATCATTCCGTTCCAGCGCGAGTTAACGACGACACTTAACGTCGGCAACCAACTCTGTTAGCGACGCTATGGCTCCGGAAGGAGTTGAGAGAACTCCAAGAGGCTCGATGGCCAGTACGGCGCGTCACGAGAGCAGCGACTGATATACTTCGCGTTGTGAACATGATCGCCGAAAGAATCACCGTCGATCCTGAGCAGTGCGGGGGTCGCCCCTGCATTCGAGGCATGCGCATCCGCGTCAGCGATGTACTCGATCTGTTTGCTGCCGGACTCACGGCCGAGCAAATCCTGGACGAAATGCCTGACCTCGAAGCCGCCGACCTGCAGGCTTCTCTTCGCTTCGCCTCCCGCTGGATCGATCATCCGGTCTTGGTCGCGTGATCGTCTGGGTCGATGCGCAGCTGTCGCCAGCGCTCACAGGTCTTGCGGCGCACCTTTCCCGCGGCGTATGCGCTTATTGAAGCCGGTGAGACGCTAGTCGAGATCACCGATCTCACATAGAGCGCCGCCCAAGTTACGGGCTGTCGACGCCGAGTGGAACAAAGCAACGTCCTGAGATGGTCACTCATTAACGTCTTAACTTCAGAACGTCGGCGGCTTCGTTTCCGCCTTCGTCGATGACCAAGGCCCGGACGGAATCCACGCCCTCCAGGCTCGCGGTCGAAACCGACAGCGCGTACGGCGGTTGGTCCCATTCGTAAAGCTTCTTGTCGCCGGCGTAGAGGGCGATGCTCTTCAGCAGCGTTCCCTTCGGGTTGTGAACGCTCAGCTTGAAATGCGAGAAACCGTCGGGCGTGGTGGTGCGGGTGATCGTTACCGCCAGTCGGGACTCGTCCTCGTTGACGACGAATGCGTCGGCGTCGACGTAATGGCCGGCGGCGTCGAAACCGATCGCGTGTAGGGCGATGCCCTTGGGCGAATCGCCGAGGTCGAGGTCGGCGACGTAGGGCGGCGCGTTGCGGGCGAGAACTCGCTTGTCCTCGACCCAGAACTCCACGCGCTTCACCGGCGGCTGGACGTCCACGTTGATGGCGAAAAGGCTGGTCGTGGCTTTACGGCGCGCGGTACGGATCGCAACCGCGTCTACTGCTTCAGGCTCGGAGACGGCCGCCTCGGCCTCGTCGCCGGCATCGTCGTCGGCGCCGGCTTCGGCGACATAAGGCCGGTTGGTCTTCGCCACAATGAACGTCTTCGCCGCCTCCGCGACCAGCTTCGAGGCGCCTCCATAGTCCGCCTCGAGAACGAGCCGCACCTCGATCTCCACCTCCCCCTCGGCAAACGTATGCCGGGTGGCCATCTGATTCTGCTGGTCCGGCTTCACGGCCCATACGGTCTGGCGCACGATCTTGCCGTTGCGTACATGGGTGCTGGTCCCGACCCGCTTCGTGTCTCTGCGAGGCACGGAGAAGCGGAAGTTGCGCGGCACCTGGCCCTTCTGTGTGAAGGATCCCTCCAGGAAAAGGCCGGCTTCTGTAATGGCGCGCGGATTGGCGAAGCGAAAGAAGACGCGCGCGACGACGCCGCCATCGCGATCGCCCAGCGGCTCGAGCGAGATCGAGAGCGGCTTCGGCGCGTCTTCGGCGGCCGAGATGGTCGCGGCCAGGAGCAGGGCGGCGGCGAGCAACGTTCGCATCGGACTACCGCCGCCGCCGTCTCCGCCGCGGCGACTTCACCGCCTCCGTCTCTTCCTGCGCACGTTTGACGCGCACGGCAAAGGCCTGCCACTGGCGGAACACGTCCACGTAGCGGCCGGACGAGAGGGCATAGAGCTCGAGCAGCGCGAGCGCGTCGTGGAACGGGTCGCGGTGCACGGCGCGGAACTGGGAGCGGCGGTCGGTCGGCGGCTCGAGGAGGCGCCAGAGCGTCTCCAGCGCCTGCTCGATCTGATGGCGCGTTCCCGCCGCGAGGGCCATGCGCGCGCAGAGCGGCAGGACGAGATCGCGGATGAAGATGATCACCTCGCCCGTCCGCATGCGCGACTGGCGGCGCTCCTCCTCGCGCTCGATCTCGTCGATGACCCACGGCAGCATCAGCACCGAGAGCAGCACCGCGTCGGAGATCTTGCGTCCCGACTGCACGGTGCGGTCGAGCACCTCGAGCATCTTCCAGAAATACGGCGCGCGCTCGCCCTGGATGGCGGTGTAGATCTCGGGCAGCAGCGGCTCGAGGAGGCCGGTGTCGACCATGAGCCGGATCGCGCCGCGCGACCAGCCGCGGCGCAGGAGCTCCAGGATCTCCTCCGACACGCGCGGCGGCGAGGCCTTCAGGATCTCGGTGCGGTGGCGCAGGATCGCGTCGTAGGTCTCCTTCTCGATCTCGAACCCGAGGCGGGAGGCAAACTCGATCGCGCGCATCATCCGGACCGGGTCCTCGCGGAAGCGGAGGTCGGGATCGCCGATGATCCGCACGCGGCCCTCGGAGAGGTCATCGATCCCGCCGGCGTAGTCGATCACCGAGAAGTCGGCGATGTTGTAGAACAGCGCGTTGATGGTGAAGTCGCGGCGCAGGGCGTCCTGGACCGGCGAGCCGAATGTGTTGTCGTCGGTGATCAGGAAGTCTTCCGACTCCTCCTCACCCGGCACCACCGCGGCGCGGTCGGGCTCGCGGCGGAACGTCGCCACCTCCACGACCTGATCCTGAAAGATGATGTGCACCAGGCGGAAGCGGCGCCCGATGATGCGGCTGTTGCGGAACAGCCGCCGCACGTCAGACGGATGCGCGTCCGTCACCACGTCGAAGTCCTTCGGCGTGCGCCCCATCAGGAGATCGCGCACGCTCCCGCCGCAGAGATACGCGCGGTATCCGCTGCGGTGCAGGCGGTAGAGGACCTTGAGGACATTCTCCGGAATGCTGCGCCGGGAAATGCGATGTCCGCTGCGGTCGATGACCGTGCCGTTCGTTTCCGATGCGGAAACGTCACTCGTTGCCATATGAACTGATGCCCGGTGTCTTGTGATACTCGCGGTCGACGATGAAAAACGTCCGCCGCCAGCGCGTCTTGTCGAAGAAATGCCGGACCACGTACGTCAGCTCGCCAATGCGCGCGCGCGTCGTCGACTCCGCCGGCGGTGGGTGGTCGAACGACCAGTAGACCATGAACGCGCGTCCTTTGATCACTCCGCGCGGCACCGGCCCCCAGTAACGGGAGTCGTGCGAGTGGTCGCGGTTGTCGCCCATCGCGAAGTACTGCCCCTCGCCGACTTTGAACGGACCGAACTGGTCGCGCGAGCGATACGGCTCGGGCAGCGCCGGCTGGTCGGGATAGACCTGCGGATCGTCGTAGACGACGTACGGCTCGTCGAGCGGCGCGCCGTTGATGAACACCTTCTTGTTGCGGACCGCGACCGTGTCTCCCGGCAACCCGATGACGCGTTTCACGAAGTCGTTTTCGGGCTGCTCTGGAAAGCGGAACACGATGATGTCGCCGCGCTCGATGTCGCGCAGCGGAAGGAGCCGCGTCAACGGGTTGTCGCCCTTCGGGCCGTAGATGAACTTGTTGACCACGATGTGGTCGCCGATCTTGAGGTTGTCTTCCATCGATCCGCTCGGGATCTTGAAGGCCTGGAAGGCGAAGATGCGGGTGAAGTTGACGAAGATCAGCGCGATCAGCAGCGCCTCGTAATACTCGCGGACCGTCGATTTTCCCTGTTTCTCATTGGCTGCTGCCATTCGTTGGCCCGGTCCTCTTCAGCGCGTCGGCGATGAACCGCGCAGCGAATGATTGCACGACATCGGGAGCAACGGCCACTGTCGTGCCGGTGCGGCGATAGCGGCCCGAGGGGAGTTTCGGATCGGGGGCGATGATCACGTACTTGTGGAGCGGCGGGCTCTCAGCCCGCCGGCCGTTCACGACGAACGTGCGTGTCGCGTCGATCCAGGGCGTTTCCTCCCCGGCCGCCCAGATGGTGTCGCTCAGTCTGCGCGTGACGATGACGGCGACGCGCGCGTTGCGGATGAGGTCCGCGCGGGCGTCGTTCCAGGCGAACGGATCGTCGTCGATCCAGATCACCAGCGGCAGTTTCTCGTTGTACTCGATCTCCCTCGGACGCAGGCTCACCGCCCCGGGAGCGAACGTAGCGACCTCGATCGGGAGCTGCTCGGCGGGCTTCAGCACCATCTTCCGGCTGGCGCCGGAATACGCCATCACCTCGACGCGGTCGGATGCGTCGGGCGTCGAGTACGCGACAGCGAAGCGGTCGCCGTTCGGATCCCAGCCGAGGGTCTCGATCTTCGCGCCTTCGAAGTCGACCGAGAGCTGCGCGGCCGTCGGGATGTGCACGGTGCGCAGGAAGTCGCCGTTCTTCGAGCGCACGACGAACGCGAGCTTGTTGCCGCGCGGCGCCCAGTGCACGTTCACCTCGTCGGCGGTCTCCGGCGGAATCCAGCTGACCGGACTGCCGTCGGTGGAGACGAGACCAACGTCGAAGTTGTCGCCGCGCTTCGCGGAGAACGCGACCTCGCCGCGCGACTCGGAGACATCGAACGACTCGATCGCATCAAACCCCGGCGACAACGGCTTGTCGCCGCGATAGATGCGATTGCCCTCGACGCGAATGTCGCCCGCTCGCAACGGCTGAAGCGCGGTCGTCACCTTGCCGGCGGCGTCGAGCTGCACGGCGCGGATCTGCGGCGCCCGAGGCACGCTCAGCCAGGCGTCGGGGACGACTTCGGTAGTCGTGGCACAGCCCGTCAGGAGCGTCAGAAGGATCGCCGCACGTCGCATCGCGGCGCATTCTAAAGCATTGATAGGAAAGAACAAGTAGACAACCGAACCTGGTCACATGATTGCAAATAATCGAGGCATGATCGACTTCTCACGCTACGTCGTCGAAGCCAACCGCAAGAAGCGGATTCTCGGGCGTTACCGTGCATCCGCGGGCGCCTTCGCATTTCACGGTCTGCTCATCGGGGCGTTCGTCTTTGGCTCCGCGCATTCCGCGAAGCAGGCGCTCTCCTCGGAGAAGTCGATGATCGCGTTCATCTCGCGCGGCGCCGCGCCGCCTCCCCCACCACCCCCGCCGCCGAAAAGCGGCGGCGCGCCGAAGTCGACGCCGCGGCAGGTGCAATCGAAGCCGGTGCAGGTTCAGCCTCACAGGCTGATCGCGCCGACCGAGATTCCGAAGGAACTGCCGAAGGTCGAGCCGCTGCCGACGACGGCGAGCGTGTTGCCCGAGGCCGATGCCGGCGTTACTGAAGACTCGGGCGTGCCGGAAGGAGTCAGTGGCGGCGTGACCGGCGGTCAGGCCGGTGGAGTCGTCGGCGGAGTCGTGGGAGGCGTGCAGGGCGGCGAGATCGGCGGTGTCGTCGGCGGACAGATCGGCGGCACGGGGACAGGAACGGAAGGCACCGGCACCGGCGGCAACGACGCGCCGCTAGTCGCAACGCCTCCTCCGCCGCCGCCACCGGAGCCCGAGCCGCCGCCGTCAGGACCGCTGCGCGTCGGCGGCGACGTGAAGGCGCCGGTCTCGCTGGAACGCCCCGAGCCGCTCTACACCGACGCCGCGCGCAAGGCGCGGATTCAGGGCACGGTCATCGTCGAGGCGATCATCAGCAAGTCCGGCCGGGTCGAAGACGTGCGCGTGATCAAAGGACTGCCGGCCGGCTTATCCCAGCAGGCCGAGGAGGCAGTGAAGAAGTGGCGCTTCAAGCCCGGCACGCTCAACGGCGAGCCGGTCGCGACGCTCTTCAATCTCACGGTGTCGTTCAAGCTCGACTAGCTTTTCACCTTGCGTGCGATCGCCTTGCCCTGCAGGAACAGGCCGAGGTAATCGCGGCCGCCGGCCTTCGAGTCGGTGCCGGACATGTTGAAGCCGCCGAACGGATGCACGCCGACGAGCGCGCCGGTGCACTTGCGATTGAGATAGAGATTGCCAACGAAGAACTCCTCGCGCGCTCGCTCCAGCTTCTCCTCGTTGTCGGTGAAGACCGCGCCGGTGAGGCCGAACTGCGTGTCGTTGGCGATGCGCAGCGCGTCGTCGAAGTCCTTCGCCTTGATCACCGCGAGCACCGGCCCGAAGATCTCCTCCTGCGCGATCGTCGCCTTCGGATCGACGTCCGCGATCACGGTCGGCTGGATGAAGAAGCCATTCTGGTCGTCGGCTTCGCCGCCGGCAACGAGCTTCCCTTCCTTCACGCCTTTGTCGATGTAGTCCTTGATGGTTTTGAACGCCTTCTTGCTGACCACGGGCCCGATCTGGGTATCGCCGGATGCCGGATCGTCGACGCGCAGCGCCTTCGTCTTCTCGACGACCAGCGGCAGGAGCTGATCGTAGATCGCCTCGTCGACGATGAGGCGCGAACAGGCGGAGCACTTCTGCCCCTGGAAGCCGAACGCCGACGCGACGACCGCGGCCGCCGCCTCGTCGAGGTTCGCGAACTCGCGGTCGACGATGATCGCGTCCTTGCCGCCCATCTCCGCGACGACGCGCTTGATCCAGAGCTGTCCCTTCTGGTGCTTCGCCGCCTCTTCGTTGATGTGCAGCCCGACTTCCTTCGAGCCGGTGAAGGAGATGAAGCGGATGCGCGGATGCTGGATCAGCGGATCGCCGACTTCGCCGCCCGAGCCGCTGAGGAAGTTCACCACGCCCGCGGGCATGCCGGCTTCCTCGAGCAATGCGAAGAAGCGGTAGGCGATCCACGGCGACTCCGAGGAAGGCTTGAGCACGACAGTGTTGCCGGTGACGACGGCGGCGGTGGTCATGCCGGTCATGATCGCCAGCGGGAAGTTCCACGGCGGGATGACCGCCCCGACGCCCAAGGGGATGTAGACCAGGTCGTTGTCTTCCGAGGCGATCTTCACGATCGGCTGTTCGCCGGCATAGCGATACGCCTCGCGCGCGTAGAACTCCATGAAGTCGATCGCCTCGGCGGTATCGGCGTCCGCCTCCGCCCAGGTCTTGCCGACTTCGAAGATCATCGCCGCGGAGAACTCGTGCTTGCGCTCGCGCATCAGTTTCGCGGCGCGCACGAGCAGTCCGGCGCGAATGTCAACAGGTTGACGTTTCCAGCTTTCGAACGCGGTCCATGCTGCTTCCACGGCCTGGTCGACGTGCTCGCGCTTCGCTTTCGAGAAGCGGCCGAGCACCTGGTCTTTGTGCGCGGGATTCGTGGAGTCCCAGGTGGAGAGGCCGGTGATGCGCTGGCCGCCGATGACGACGGGATAGTCGCGGCCGAGCTCACCGCGGACCTTTTCGATCGCCGCTTCCATGGCGGCGCGCTGGTCCGGTTGTGAAAAATCGGTGAGCGCTTCGTTGCTAAACTCGGGGAGGGTCGTGGCTGACACGGCTTGGATGGTCCTTTCGGCGTTACTGTTGCTACGGTAGGCTCGCAGCAAGGATGCGCATCTTATCCAAATCGCGTGCGGCCGTGTTTTCGCTGCTGTTTGCAGCGTGCACATCGGTGCCGTGGCGCAACGAGCCGATCGGTTCGGAGGTGAATCTCGCGTTCACGCTCGAGCGCAACCTGATCACGCTCTCGTCCGTGACCATCGACGGGCGGCCGGGACGGTTCATCCTCGGCAGCGCGGCGCCGCGGACGGTGCTCGATCCCGCCTTCGCGAATCCGCGGCGGCGGCACATCGTGCAGCTCACGGAGAAGGAAACGCTCGCGCTCTCGTCCGCGCCGCTCTCCCTCGGCGGCGTCGCCGACGCGATCATCGGCGCCGACGCCTGGCACGGCCACGCGATCTCGATCGACTACCAGAGCGGCCTCGTGTCGTATCAGAAGGAAGGCATCAAGCCGGAGCTGATGACGCTCTACCACTTTCCGGCCGAGCCGACGATCGAGGTGAAGGTGGACGGACGCACGATCAACGCGATCGTCGACACGTCGAATCCCGACACGCTGGTGCTGCCGGCGGCGCAGCACGCGCGCGGAACCGCGCAGGTGCAGATCGCCGGCATCGACTTCGGCACGGTCGACGTGCACTACGCGAACGTGGCGCAGGCGCGCGTCGGCAATCGCCTGCTGTCGCGCTTTCTCGTCTCGATCGACTACGGGCGGCGGCTGGTAGGCCTGTGGCGCGACCCGCGCGTTCCGCTCCGGACTCCACCATAATCTCGTCATGCCGCATGCCTTGGCGCTCGTTCTTCTGGCCACGCTCGACCTGCAGGGCTACGTCGCCGGACGCGGCGTGGAGGCGACGGGGCCGGAGTCGTGGCTCGAGGGCGACATCGGCCGGTTGGAAGCCGGCAACGACCGCAGGGACTGGAGCGGTGTCGCGCAGCTCGGCTTCGACTGGGCGCCCTCGCGCTATTTCGACGTCCACGCCAGCGGCATCGCGCGCGACGACGACGCGGGACTCGTCGAGGCCTACGCCGACGCGCGCGCCTTCTTCGGCGCGAATGAGCTGCAGTTGCGCGCGGGACAGTTCTTCCTCCCCTCGTCGCGCGAGAACAAGGGCGAGCTCTGGACCTCGCCGTACGCGCTCACGTTCTCCGCGCTGAACAGCTGGATCGGCCAGGAGGTACGTCCGATCGGCGTCGATCTCGAATGGCGCCACACCTTCGGCAGCGGCCACGCGCTCACCACCGGCGCGACCGGGTTCCGCGGCAATGACTCGATGGGCGCGCTCCTCGGGTGGCGCGGCTGGTCGATCGGCAACCGTCTCAGCTCGTACGGCGAAGTCGTCCCGCTGCCGCCGCTCCCCTCCTTCAAGACCTTCTTCGCCGATCAGCGCGACGACGGCACGAAGCCGTTCGGCGCAGACCTCGACGGCAACACCGGTTACTCAGCGCGCATCCGCTACTCGATTCCGGAGCGCGCGAACATCCAGTACCTCTACGCTGACAACCGCGCCGACCGCCGTTTGTACAATCTTCCTGACAAGGGCGAATACGCCTGGGCCACCGATTTTCACCTGATCAGCGCGGAGGCCGGCAATCCAGATCGTTTCATCGTCGCCGCCGAGTACATGACCGGCTCGACGGGCATGGGCTTCGCGCCGGCGTTCGTGCAGGCCGACTTCTACGCGACCTACGTGCTGGTGTCGGAGAAAGTCGGGAAAACGCACTGGACGGCGCGCTACGAGCTGTTCGGAACGCAGGAGCAGGACTTCTCGCTCGCTGGCAATAACAATGAAAGTGGCCGCTCCTGGACGCTGGCCTGGCTCTACGACCTCACGCCGGCGCTGCGCCTGGGCACCGAATTCACGCAGATCACCGGCCACCGCGCGAGCGCGTCGATGGACGCGCACAGCTACACGATCGAGGCGCGCTACACGTTCTGAACCGCGTCGTCGTCGCCGCGCGAGGCCGCCCAGGCCATTACCACCGGCACGAGGATCACGCCGATGAACAGCATCGAGCGGTAGCGGAACAGGGCGCCGAAGTTGGCGACGCAGTAGACGAACATCGCGCCGATCGCCACCGTCACCAGCACCACCAGCCAGAGCAGCGGATTGCGCCACTTGCCGGGGTCGCGCGCGCGCAGGAGCGCGACGACGGCGACGATGAGGAAGGCGTCGACGAAGAGCGTGTCGGCGTCGGCGAACCACCAGAACCCGCGTCCGCCGTGCATGACCGCGAGGCCGGTCGCGCGCGCGACCGGACGCGGAAGCAGCAGCGCCGCGCTGCCGCTCGCGAATCGGGCGACCCGCGAGCCTTCGAGCAGCGTTCCGACGTCGATCCTGGTCGCCCCACCCTTCAGATCGTAGGACGAGCGCGCGCCGTCCAGAACCGAGGCGAGCGTCTGCGGGGCGCGCATGGCCTCGCCGAGGTCCGGCGATTGGATGAACAATCGCACCGGGACGGGCAGATGCGGCATCGCCACGTACAAGGCGCCGGCGAACACCGCACCGTACGCGCACAGCAGGACCACGACCGCGCGTAGCGGCCGCGCCGTGCGCAGCGCTGACACGAGCAGCAGCGGCGCCGAGGTCACGAGCAGCGCGAGCGCGTAATACCAGCGGATCCCGGCCAGCGCGCCGAACACCACCAGCATCGCCAGGGTGATCAGCAGCGCCCGCGGGAGCGTGTGATCCTTCCGGTTCCACACCGCGATCCAGCTCGCGACCACGCCGACGAACGCCGCGAACAGAAATACGAAGAAGACGTCCTTCAGCGGCTGCGTCGACCAGAGCACGAACGCGGGCGAGAAGCTGATCGCGGCGATGGCCAGCATCGCCACGCGCTTCCGCGGACCGGCGAGCTTCACCACGATCGCGCACGTGCCGAGGTACGCCGCGAGATTGAGCAACAGCGCCATCGAGGCCGGCGCGCCGAAGAGCAGACTGAAGACGGCGAGCACCTGCGTGAAACCGGGCGACATCACCGCCCGGTCGTAGCTGAAGACCGACAGGACGCCGCGATCGGCGGCGTTGATGGCGACGCGGAAGTAGCCGAATCCGTCAGTTGCGTAAAACCAGAAGCCCTGCCCCCGCTGCAGGCTTTCGGCGATCGGCAGGTGGAGGTACGAGATCCAGAAGAGCACTTGTCCGGCGATCGCGCGGACGAGCAGCCCGCTGGCGACGAGCAGTGCGATGGTGCGGTCGCGGCGGAACCAGCGCCAGCCGGCGAAGAGAAGCGCGCAGGCGATCGCGGTCAGGACCGCTTGAATCGACGCGGTCAGCATGAAAGGGACGAACGGAGGATTTCGGCGATCCGCCGCGACGCCTGTCCGTCGCCGTACGGACTGCTCTGCCGGCTCATCTCCTCGCGGCGCGACGAGTCGTGCAGGAGCAGGTTCGCTTCCGAGACGATGTCCTCGCGCCCCGTTCCCACGATGCGCACATTGCCCGCGGCCACGCCCTCGGGACGCTCGGTCGTGCCGCGCGTGACCAGCACCGCCTTGCCGAGGTACGGCGCTTCTTCCTGCACGCCGCCGGAGTCGGTGACGATGAAGTCGCTGCGCATCATCAGGTGAATGAACGACACGTAGTCGACCGGCTCGATCAGGTGAATGCGATCGCTGCCGCCGAGGATCATGCGCACCGGCGCCTGCACATTCGGATTGAGATGGACCGGATAGACGATCTCGAGATTCTCGTCGTTGCGGGACAGCTCGGCCAGCGCCTCGCAGACCGAGCGGATCGGCGCGCCGAAGCTCTCGCGGCGGTGGCCGGTGACGAGGATCATCCGCTTCTGCGCGTCGAGGAACGAGAACTCGGACGCCAGCCGCTCCTTGAGCGCCGTGTCATCGGACATGCGCAGGACCGCGCGCTGCAGCGCGTCGACGACGGTGTTGCCGGTGACGAACACGCGCGCCGGATCGGTTCCTTCGCGGGTCAGATTCGCGCGTGCCTCTTCGGTCGGCGCGAAGTGATAGCGCGCCAGCACGCTGATCAACTTGCGGTTCACTTCCTCCGGCCACGGCGAGGTGTCGTCGCCGCTGCGCAGTCCCGCTTCCACGTGCGCGCTGTCGATGCCGGCGTAGAACGCGGCCATCGCCGCCGCCGCCGCGGTCGTCGTGTCGCCCTGCACCACGACCAGGTCGGGTTGCAGCTCGCGCAACACCCGGCCGGTCTCGAGGATCACTTTTCCGGCGATGTCGACGAGGTTCTGATCGGCCTTCATCAGGCCGAGATCGACGTCCGGCTCGAGGTCGAAAAGGCGCAGGACCTGGTCGAGCATCTCGCGATGCTGGCCGGTCGTGCAGATGCGGACGTCGAACGACTCCGGGTGGCGGCGCAGCTCGTCGATGACGGGCGCCAGCTTGATCGCTTCCGGGCGCGTCCCGAACACGAAGAGGAGTCGTTTCATACGTTATTCAATGGTAACCTGTGAGCCAACGCTCCACCGATGCCAATCATTCTCGCGTTTGTCCTCGCGCCTGCGATTTTTGCGTCTCTCGATTCAATCATTCGCGCGGCGCTTGTGCTGAGGTCGCGTCCGGCACGCGGCGGGGGGCGGGCGTCCCGCCCGCCATCAACGGCGGGCTGGAAGCCCGCCCCCCTTCGTCACTGGCTGGTGGTGATCCCCGCGCGCGCCGAGGGGACGAGGCTGCGCGAGAGCATGGCCTCGATCGCGGCTGCCGCGCGCGGACGGAGCGACGTCACCGCGCTCCTGCTGCTCGACGGCGAGGATGAAGACGCCGCCGCCGAGGCGCGCGCGCACGGGTTTGTGGTACGCGCAAAAACGCCCGCGGGGCCGACGAAGGCCGCGGCGCTGGCGTGGCTGGCGCGCGAGGAGCAGGCGCTCCTCGAAGGCGCGGAGGCGATTCTGATCATCGACGCCGGCTCGCGCGTTTCCGCCGATTTCTTCGACTGCTTCGTCTGGCCCGAGGGCGCGGACGCGGTGCAGACATTTCTCGCGGGCGTCGGCGACGGTGCGGGCTCTGCCGCGACTCTCTCCGAGCACTTCGCGCAGAGCCGCGAGGATCGCGGACGCGAGGCGTTCGGCTGGAACGTCCGCCTGCGCGGAACCGGAACGGCGTTTCGCCCGCAAACGTTCGCGGAGATCATCCCGCGCCTGGTCACGCGGATCGAGGATCACGAAGCCTCGCTGCTCCTGACCGCGGCCGGGGCGACCATCCGGCTCGCTCCCGAAGACGCGGTCGTCTACGACGAGAAACCGTCCGAGGTCACCGCTGCCGCGTCGCAGCGCGCGCGCTGGATCCTCGGCCGCTACGAGCTCCTCGGGCGCCGCCCGGGCACGTTCGCCGCGATCGCCGCGCGCAAGCCCGGCGAGGGCATCGCGGCGTTCGTCGAGATCTTCGGCCGTCCGCTCTCGCTCTCCGTTCCACTGCGCCTCCTCGCCGGAGTCTGGGCCATCCGCTCCGGCTACACGATCCTCGGCAGCGTCGTCGCCGGCAGCACCGCCATCGACGTCGCCTCGCATCTCATCGCCGCGCGCGGCATCCCGCGCGGAACGGCCAGCGTCGCCGCCTCCTGGGCGCTGGCGCTGATCTACGCGCCGCGCGCGCTGACGCGCTGGCTGCGCACGGACCGATGACGATGAAGAAGGTGCTCGTGATCGCGTCGCGCTTCCCCTGGCCGCCGTTCAGCGGCGACCGCCTGCGGACGACGATCTGGCTCGACGCGCTCGCGGAGGAAGCCGAGGTCGCGCTGGTCGCGCCCGATGGCGACGTTCCCGCGAACGCGCCGCGCTTCGAATTCTTCCCCGCCGCACGCTCGCTCGCGAACGGAGCGGGCGGCGTGGTGCGCGTCCTGCGCGACGCGCTTCCGCTGCAGACGCTCCTCGCCGCGCCGTATCGCTGGGGCGACGCGATCGCGCGCGCGCAGTCCGAGGCCGGCCCGTTCGACGCCACGATCGTCGTGCTCTCGCGGCTCGATCCGTGGATCCGCGGATCGATCAACGGGAAACGGCGCGTCCTCGATGCCATCGACTCGCTGCACCGCAATACCGAGGAGCGGGCGCTGCAGGCGAAGCCGCCGCTGCGCTGGTTCTGGCGCGGCGAGGCGCGGCGTCTCGCACGCGCCGAGGCCGAGGCCGCGGACGCCTACGACCGGCTGATCTTCGTCAGCGAGGAAGACGGCCTTGCGGTCTCGAACGGCGTCGTCATCAACGCCCTCGCGGACAGGCCTCGGCGCTTCGACTTCGGTTTCTGGGGACGCCTCGCCTACTTCGCCAACGAAGACGCCGCCGGCTATCTCCTCGACGAGCTCTGGCCGCTGATCCGGGAGCGCCGGCCCGCCGCCACACTGGCCATCGGCGGCGCGCACGTCACGAATTCGCTCAGGCGGAAAGCAAATCGCCCGGGAGTGACGTTAATCTCTCCGGTCGACCACATTCCGGAGCTCGCCAGGGATATCCGCGTAGCGCTCTTGCCGCTGCGTTACGGCAGCGGTGAGTCGACGAAGACCATGGAAGCCGCAGAAGCAGGTTGTGCGATCGTCGGGATGCCGAAGGCATTTCGCGGAGTGAGCGCGCTCGCCGCGTACGCCCGGGTTGCGTCCGGCCCAGATGAGTTTGCGGACGCGGCCGTGGCGCTGCTCGACGATCACGCGGAGCGCGCGCGCATGGCCACGGCGTTGCGCGCGGCCGTCGCCGCGAGCCACGCGCGCGAAACGACGCTGGCGCGCCTCGCCGCGATCGCGATCCGGGAGGAAGCCGCGTGATCCGGCCGCGCTCGAAAGAAGCAGGCCTGCGCATCGGCATCGCCGTCACCGGCGACGTCGCGATCTCCTGCGGCGCGCTCGCCGCGGCCGTGCTCCTGCGCCGCAACGTGCCGCTGCAGTTCACGAAGTCGCTCCTCCCGCCGGCGAATCTGCCGCTCGACCTCCTCAGCTTCTTCACGATCGCGGCGACGCTCGTCTCCGCGCTCGCGCTCAGCGGCTTCTACCGCCAGCGCCTCACGCCGCGCGGGCGTCCGCGCCTCGCCGTAGCGATCCTGATGCACGTGGTGCTGCTCACCACCGCGGCGACGTTCGTCGCGCGCCCGGTGCCGCGCACGATCCTGATCGTGCTCGCGGCGATCGAGGCGATCCTGATCCCGCTCTGGCGCCTCCTGCTGCAGGCGGTGCTCACGATCCGTCCACGGCAGACGATCCTCTATGGCAGTCCGGCCGAAGTGGCGGGCGCGCTGTCGGTGCTCGACCTGACCGCCGATCCGCGCATGCGCGTGGTCGGGTGGGCGGGCGAGGAGCGCGCGGAGCTCTCGGTCCCCTATCTCGGATCGATCACCAATCTCACGACGCGCGCGCGGCTGCGCGACGTCGAGGAAGTCATCTGCGCCGGCTCGTCGCGCGAGCGTCTCGACCTGCTGCGCGTGCGCGGTCCGCGCGGCTTCCTGCTCCTGGCCTCGCACGCCGACGCGCTCCTGGCCTCCTCGACCCTCGGGTGGATCGGCGATCAGCCGCTGGTGCAGGTCGCGGTCGGCTGCGGCATCGGCTTCCAGGCGATGATGAAGCGCGCGCTCGACCTCGTGGTCGGCACGGTGCTCGTCGTCGCCAGCGCACCGCTCTGGCTGCTCGCGGCGCTGGCGATCTGGATCGAGGACCGCGGCCCGGTCGTCATCCGCCAGCAGCGCGTGGGACTGGGCGGGATTCCGTTCGCGATGTGGAAGCTGCGCTCGATGCGCGACGGCGAAGTCACGCGCGTCGGCTCGCTGCTGCGCCGCTATCACATCGACGAGCTCGCGCAGCTGCTCAACGTGATCACCGGCGACATGAGCCTCGTCGGCCCGCGCCCCGAGCGCCCCGACATCGCCGACGACATCCAGCGCGAGCTGCCCGACTTCGATCTCCGCTGCCTGGTACGCCCCGGAATCGCCGGACTCGCGCAGGTGTCGGCCGAATACGACTCCGATCCTGAAGTGAAACTCCGCTACGATCTGATGTACATGTGCGACTGGTCGCTGCTGCTCGACGTCCGCCTCCTGCTGCACAGCGTCTCCACGTCGCTGTCGGGGAGCGGCGTATGACGGAGGGCGCGTTCGACGAGCGGCCGGTCCATCGCTACTTCGCCGGGCAGCAGACGCGCTTCATGCAGGAGTGGCGCGAGATCCTGCAGAGCGGGCATCTGCTCTACAACCTCGTGCACCGCGACCTGACCGTGCGCTACAAGCGATCGGTCTTCGGCGCGCTCTGGACGCTGCTGCATCCGCTGCTGCTCACCGTGATCCTGGTCTTGGTCTTCTCCTACGTCTTCCGCTTCGACGTCGAGCACTACGAGGTCTATCTCCTGGCGGGCCTCCTGCCGTGGACGTTCTTCTCGCAGACCACCGTCAGCGCGATGGCGGCGACGCAGTGGAACGGCATCCTGATGAAACGCGTCCGCGTGCCGAAGTCGATCTTCACGCTCTCGACGGCGATCTCCGGCCTGGTGAATCTCGCCGTGTCGTACGTGCCGCTGGCGCTGATCATGCTCATCCGCCACATCCCGTTCAAGCCGGCGATGCTGTTTCTGCCGGTCTCGCTGGCGATCATGGCGACGTTCACGTTCGGCCTCGCGCTGATGTTCTCGACGATCTCGATCTACTTCGCCGACGTGCGCGAGATGTACAACGTCGCCCTGACGGGGCTGATGTACCTGACGCCGATCATCTATCCGCTGAAGATCGTGCCTCCGCAGTTCCAGATCGTCGTGCGCGCGAATCCGATGTATTACCTGACCGAGATCGTGCGCATCCCCATTCACGCCGGGATCATTCCCTCGCTCCCGCTCCTCGGCATCGGAGTCGCGCTCGCGCTGACCTCGCTGCTGATCGGCTGGCTCACGTTCCGCCGCCTCTCCGCCGGTTTCTATCCGCATCTCTGATCCCATGAGCTCCGTCATCTGCAGCAACGTCAGCGTTTCCTATCCGGGCCGGCGGTCGCCGAGCCTCAAGGAATGGGCGCTGCGCCGCAACCGCGGCGCGAAGCCGTTTCACGCGCTGAGCGACGTCTCGCTCACCGTGGAGCCGGGCGAGGCCTTCGGCATCATCGGCGGCAACGGCGCCGGCAAGTCGACGCTGCTGCGCGTGATCGCCGGGATCATCCCGCCGACGCTCGGCGAGGTCGTCACCCGCGGCGTGCTCGCGCCGATCATCGAGCTGGGGACCGGCTTCGACGGGGAGCTGAGCGGCCGCGAGAACATCTTCTTCAACGGCTCGCTCCTCGGGCGCTCGCGCGCGTTCATGCGGCGCTGCGAGGAGGAGATCATCGACTTCTCCGGCATCACCGAGTTCATCGACGCGCCGCTGCGCACGTACTCGACGGGCATGATCGCGCGGCTGGCGTTCGCGGTCGCGACGACCGTCGAGGCGGACGTGGTGCTGCTCGACGAAGTGCTCGCCGTCGGCGACGCGGAGTTCCGCGTGAAGTGCGAGGAGCGCATGCGCCACTTCCACGACACCGGCGCGACGATCCTGCTCGTATCGCACGACCTCGACAGCGTGAAGGAGACCTGCGAGCGCGCCGCCTGGGTCGACCACGGCCGCATCGTCCTGATGGGCGACGCGCGCGAAGTCGCGGAGGCGTATTACTGGGGCCTCCGTCCCGTTTCGGCCCCCGCGGTCGCGAACGTCTGACATGCCAGATCCAAAAGAGGCGGCTCCGAAAGAGACGGCGCGGCTCCAGGCGGAGAACGAAACGCTCTCCTTCGAATGCCAGGCGCTCAGCGCCTCGAACCGCACGCTCGCCGCGAAACTATCGTTGGTATCGGCGGAGCGCGATCGGCTGAAAGAGTCGCTGTCGGCGATCGAACGCTCGCGGCCGTGGCGCATCACCCAGGCGCTGCGCGGCCTGGTGGGACGGCGCTGGTGAGCGATGCCGAGGCCGCATACTGGCGCGCGCTGGCGGAGCAGTATCGCGGCGAGCTCCAGGGATTGCGCGCGCGCGTGCTGCGCTATCTCGAAGCGCCCGCGGAGAACATCGATGCGTTGCTCGCGGCGGCACGCGCGACGAGTGACGTCGATCGCATCGACGCGGCCTCGGAGCCGAAGCCGGCCGACGTGAAGACCGCGCTCGATGAGCTCTGGAACCGCGTGGCTGCCGACGAATGACACTCGCCTGGCAAACCATCATGAATCTCCCCATCGGCTACGCCACCAGTGCGCGCGCGATCATGCGCGCGCTCGACGCGCGCGGCATGCAGCAGACCTACAGCTACGCGTACGGACCCGGCACGCCGTGGCCGTTCAGCGAGCCGGAGGCGTCGGGCGATCCGGTGCTCGACGCGATTCGCCGCCGGCCCGAGCCGGCGCATCCGCCGGTCGTCGTGACGCACGCGGCCGGCAATGTCTTTCGCCGCAACCACGGCAAGTACCGGATCGGCTTCACGATGATCGAGGCCGGCGGGTTTCCAGCGGAGTGGGTCAGGCAGGCCAATGCGATGGACGAGCTCTGGACGCCGACCGAGTTCAATCGCCGCGGCATGCTCGACAGCGGCGTGAAGAAGCCGGTGCACGTCGTGCCGCTGGGCGTCGATCCCCGCCGATTCCATCCGCAAGTCGCCGGCATCCCGAATCGCAACGGCGACTTCGTCTTCCTCGCCAACTTCGAATGGACCGCGCGCAAGGCGCCGGAGCTGCTGCTGCGCGCGTTCAACGAGACGTTCCGCGCCGACGAGCGCGCGATCCTGGTCTGCAAGATCCTCAATCGCGATCGCCACATCGACGTCGCGAACGAGATCCGCGCGCTCGGACTCGCGCCGCGCGGCGGCCGCGTCTACTACCTCTACAACCACGACTTCCCGCACGACCAGCTGGCGACGATGTATCGATCTGCCGACTGCTTCGTCTCCCCCTCGCGCGGCGAAGGGTGGGGACTGCCGCTGCTCGAGGCGATGGCCTGCGGCCTGCCCGCGATCGCCACGAACTGGGGCGGGCACACTGCGATCCTCGATCCCGACGACACCTATCCGCTGCGCGTGCGCGGCGTCGTCCGCGCCGCTGATTTCTACGAGGGACACGCCTGGGCCGAACCCGACGAAGAACATCTGCGCGAGCTGCTGCGCCACGTCTACGACCACCGCGAGGAGGCCCGCGAGAAGGGACTGCGCGCGTCGGCGCGCGTGCGCGAAACGCTGACGTGGGACGCGACGGCGGCGGCGATCGAGCGCCGTCTCACCTGACGAATCATTTGACCGCGCGGCCGCTCGACTCCGCGAGAATCCGCGACGTGTGCGGATTCGTGATCACGCCGCAGTCGAAGAGGGCACGGTCGCCCATCTGCACGTCGCGCGCGACCGCGAACTCCGTCTCCGCGAGCATCGCCCTCACGCAGGCGACGTTCGGCCCCCAGTAGTTCGACGGATCGCCGCCCAGCGAGTCGCCGGGAAAGAAACGCATGATCGGCACGGACTTCAGGTCGTCGATCACCAGCGTTTCCAGGATCATCCGCGAGCGGCTGAGACTGCGGACAATGCGCAGCGCGCGGATCGGATCGGGCAGGTGGTACAGCAGGCCGAGGAAGAGCACGAGGTCGAACGTGCCGATCGTGTCGGGATTGAGGTTGTAGAGGTTCTCGTGCAGGTATCGCACGCGCGAGCCGACGAGCCGCGACGCGATGCTGAAGCCGGTGACCTCGAGCGGCATGTAGTCGACCGCCAGCACCTCCGCGCCGCGCCGTTCGAGCTCGAACGCGAAGTAGCCGTCGCGCGTGCCGAGGTCGAGGACGCGGAGGTTGCGGCAATCGTCGGGGAGCCGGAGCTGGCGGAGCACCAACGGCGAGTCGTTGATCCCCGGCGTGACGATGCCCGGCCGCACCTCGATGCGGTGATACCAGTGCGCGACCGTCGCGATCTGCGCACGCACCTCGTCGTCGGTGAGCGACCCGTTCATGAGCCGCGGAGCATAGCCGGTTTGCCGCTATCATCGCAGGCCGTCCGATGGCATTCCGCTTCGCAATCGCGATCCTTTTCGCTGCTCTGACTGGCTGCGGACGCCGCGCCGAGCGCGCGTGGTTCGACGCGCCGGTGCCGAAGGGACCGCCGCCCGCGGAGGCGCCGCTGCTCGTGCCGGCCGCGTGTCAGGTGCAGTGGGCCCCGTTCGATTTTCCGCGCGAGGTCGCGCCGGAAACGTGGATCGCGACGAACGTCACATTCACGAACCTCAGCGAGACGGTATGGCCCGACAACGCCATGGGCGATCCGACGCTGCTCAGCGGCAGGTACGCCGTCCGGCTCGCGCATGCGTGGTATCCGGCCGCGCAGAAGAAACGGGTGCATAGCGACGCCCGAATCAATCTCGACAAGCCGCTCGCGCCGCATGCCAGCGCCACGCTGCACGTGAACGTGCTCACGCCCGCGCAGCCGGGCGACTACGAGCTGGTGTTCGAGCTCCTGCAGGAGGGCGTGCTCTGGTTCAGCGACACCGGCGCGGAGGGGCTGGTCATTCCGGTGCGGGTGCTCCCGCGCGCCGCGTCAGTCCCGCCGCCGCAAGCAGCAGCGCCGCCGCGCTGATCGCCAGCCCGCCCGCGAATCCCGGCGCGCGATAGCGGAGGTGAATGACGTGCTTCCCGCGCGGCACTTCCACCGCGCGAAAGGCGTAGTTCGCGCGAAGGATGCGCGCGGGGCGCCCGTCGACGGTGGCGGTCCAGCCGTTCATCTGGCTTTCGGAGCAGACGACGAGGCCGGGGGTGGGGGCGGTGATTTGGAGGGTTTCTTCGTTCATTGCAAAGTTGGCGATGTGGACGGGCGGGCTGGAAGCCCGCCCCCCAGGGGGGAACGTGGGACGTTGTTCGAGGAGGACGGTGTTGCGTGGGAGCGTGGCGATTTCTTCGAGGGCTTGGTCGGGGGGGACGACGCGGTAGTCGGTGGTGAAGGAGTAGCGCGGGGCGGTGGGGCGGCGGAGCAGCTGCACCAGGCTGTCGGAGTAGAGGATTTCGTACGACCGGCGCCTCGCGTCGCCGATCGCGGCCGGATTCATCCCGCTGATGGCGAGATACTCGACGTTCGCGGCGTCGAGCGCGCGCTCGTTCGGAATCCGCACCGTGTCCCGCAGCAGCACCGAGGCGCCGGAGTTGAAGTACCGCCGGTAAAAGTCGTAGATCCGCGTCGAATTGAAGGGGTACAGCGAGTCGAGCGTGCGCTGTCCGAAGATCGAGGGCGTGTTCGCCGGAAAGATCGGCATCGGCAGCACCCGCCCGCCCGTGTGCAGCGCATCCATCACCTCGATGTACCGCGGCGGATGGTTCCAGACGTTCCACCGCCGCGCGCGCGGGTAATAGGCGTTGGTGACGCATTCGACCGCGAGCACGGCGATGATCAGCGTCTTCGCCCGCTTGCCGAAAGATGCAAATGCGAACGCGAGCAGCGCGAACAGCACGATCAGCCGGTAGTCCGCGATCCACCGCCACCCCTCGGGATGCACATGCACCAGCCGCCGGTACGCAAAGAACCGCAACACCCCGAGGGCGATCACGAGCAACCCGCCGCTCGTCACGATGTGCCACCTTCGTGCGCGGCCGTCCAGCAACGCGTCGAGGCCGAAGGCCGCGAGAATCGCGACCGCGTAGGCGACGGTGATCCCGAAATACCCGCCGTAGTGAATCGACCGCAGCAGCGGCGCATGCGTCAGCAGCCATTGCATCGGCTGTACGCCGAACAATTTCAGCAACGACAGAATCGCCGCAATGCTGACTGTGATTTTCAGACTTGTGGAGCGGCGGGCTTTAGCCCGCCGAAGGACGTCCGGCGGGCTAAAGCCCGCCGCTCCACTAGTCAGCAATCCAATGCCCGCCAGAAACAGCGCGACGACGCCCGTGTAATACAGATGCAGCCCGGTCGTCCCCATCACCGCCGGGTGGAGATAGATCTGCGGGCCGCCCATCACCGTCGGCCCGAGCAATTGCAGGATGTACCGCGGATCGAGGATCTCGACCGCCGCGGTGCTGTAGTACTCGCGCACGTGCGGCGTCTCCACCATCAACAGGATCGCCGGCAGATAGACGACCGCCGCGAGCGCGAGACTGAGGACCGCGCCCGCGGCGAACCACAGCAGCGCCTTCGCGCGCGTCTCGCGCGGCGCGCGGATCAGCGCGATGACCACGTACAGCACGCACAGTCCGAACACCTGCAGCAGCACCGGCGGAAACGACGCGCTGGCGATGAGCGCGAAGAGCAGCGCCACCTCCGCCGCGCGCCGCGCGCACGGCCGCTCGAGGACGCGCATCGTCACCAGCAGCGCCAGCGAGAAAAACGCGACCGGCTGGCCGATGTTGCTCGGCGTGGTCTGAATCACCGCGCCGCTGAACGCGAACGCGATCGCGCCCGCCAGCGCCGCCTCCCATCTCAACGCGAGACGCCGCAGCAGGAAGTAGGTGAAGACGCCCGAGGCGAAGATCAGCAGCAGGATGTAGAAGTTCCGGATGAGACTCCCGTTGCCGAGGAGAATGACGACCAGCGACGGCGGGAAAAGATACGCGCCGGTGAGCGCGGCGTGCGATGCCGTCCCGCCCCCCGCGCCGGGATCCCAGAAAGGAAACTCGCCGCGGAGAATGCTCCGGCGCAACAGCTCGTGCGCCGGCTCCATCTGCATCGTACCCGCGGCCGTGTCGCGATAGTTCGAGTAGAGCAGGACGTTGCGGCCGAGCCATTCTTCCGGAGGCACGAAGTTCGGCCCGGCGTTGCGCACGCTCGGACGCGGATCGAGCGGGTTCGCGTTCTCGGATGGAATCAGCGTCTTGCCGCCAAAGACGACGTTCGCGAACGCCGCAACCACCAGCAACGCCAGCAGCACGAGCGCGACCCGATCCTCGCTAGCGATCGATCCGCTCCTCGAGCTCCTCGAGTTTCTTCGCGGTGGCGTCGGCGAGCGCGGCGAGCTCCAGGCGCACGCTCTCGCGCGAGCTGCGCACGGCGTCGAGCAGCGCGCGGTCGACCTCGCGCTGATGCACCCAGTAGTTGCGGATGAGCCGCAGCATGATCCGCCGCCAGAGCCCCGCCAGCCACGGCATGCGCGACGGCAGCGCGGGATCGGGACGCGACATCAATCGCGCCGCGCGCTCGTCGGCCGCAAGGACGGTGGTGCTCGGCGCGCCGATCGGACCTCGGAACCGCGCCTGCGGCCCGCGCTCGCGATACGCGCGCCGCGCCGCGTCGAGCAACTCCCGCAGCATCGGCGCGCGCGCGGCCGGGCTGTATCTCTCGGCGATGTCGCGCCTTGCCCGCTCCCCTTTCGCGCCCGCCTCGCCGCGTTTCTCGTATACGCGCCGCAGCAACGCCGCCGCGGCGTCGATGTCGGGCTCCGCCCAATGCGCCGTCGGCGGATACGCCGGCGTGCCTTTCGGAACGGAGATGACGCGCGCCGGCACGAGGTAACTGTTCTCTTCCGTGGTCAGCTCCATCGTCGAGGACCAGGCCGTGCTGATCACCGGCTTGCCCAGCGCCATCGCCTCCGCCACCGTCAGCCCGAACCCCTCGGCGCGATGCAGCGACACGTACACGTCGCACGCGTTCATCAGTGCCATCTGCTCTTCCACCGCGCGATAGCCGTCGATGATGGTGATGTCGCTGCCGGCTCTCTCGCGCAGACGCGCCAGCTCAGCCGGATGACGGTCGCCGTTCACGCTTTTGATCACCAGATGGGGGGCGGACGTCCCGTCCGCCTGGCGGGCGGGACGCCCGCCCCCCTGTGGAAACGCGCGCCGGAACGCCTCGATCACCGCGAGCGGATTCTTGCGCTCGAACACGCTCTCAAAGTCGAAGCAGAACAGCGCCAGGAATCCCTCGGGTAATCCGAGCTCCGCGCGCGAGCGCACGACCGGCTCCGGCAGGACGACCGGCAGCGGGAACGCGCGCACCTCGGTGCGCAAGACGCGGCGCAACCCCGCGGCGGTGTATTCGCTGATGCCCCACACCTCGTGCAGGTACTCCGCGCTCTTCGCCATCGCTGCCGGCATGTCGTCGACTTCCCACGCCCACACGCCGATGTTGCAGCGGCGGTCGAGGATCTCCGGTCCCATCTTCTCGAGGAACACCGGCACCTGGTCGGCGTTCACGCAGATGAGGTTCGTGTCGTAGATCGCCTGGGTGTTCGGGTCCGACGCAAAGCTGTGCTGCTGCCGGTTGATCGTCTCCCTGAACGGAATGACCGCGTACGGAATCTCCGCCGCCTGCAGCGCCGCGACGATCGCGCGTCCGATCTGCCCGGTGCCGCTCTCCGCGAAGACGTAGCCATAGAGGTTCACGCCTTTGGACTGCGGCGGCTTCGCCGCCGCTTTCAAAGCGGCAGCAGAGCTGCCGCAGTCCAAAAGCTCCACCGGAATCTGATCCGCGACCCATGACGCGAAGCGCCCCGTGTCCTGGCCGGGAATGTCGGGAAAGGCCATGCGCAGATCGGGACGCTCGCGGCGCACTTCATCGAAGTAGCGCGACAGCGCCGGCGCGTCGGCCGCGACCGGCGCGCGCAGGAACTCGACGAGCTGTTCGGCGCCGTCGGATGTGAACGGATCGGGCAATAGGGGGGCGGACGTCCCGTCCGCCTGGCGGGCGGGACGCCCGCCCTCCTGTCTGATCAGCTCGCGGCGGTAGGCGCGGCGGATCGTACGCCCGAGGTGCATGCCGTTCGCGGCGTGGTCGTAGCGGTACGGGATCTTCGCGTAGCGCGAGTGTCCGTGACGCTTCAGCTGCTTCGCGTAATCCGCGCAGAGCGCGGCCAGCGCCGGCTGATCGGCGAGGCTCACCCGTGGGTTGTCGCCCTGATGCTTCGACAGCATCTGCGGCGTATCGGCGTCGAATCCGCTGAAGTGAAAGAAGCGCAGCGGCACGCCGTCGACGCGATACGTCCCGTTCCCGTTTTCCACGCGCCGGTTCGGCAGATTCCAGTACGCGACGTTGGATCCGGGATCGCGCAGCACGTAGTGCGCGAAGTAGCTCGGCACGAGGTCGATCCAGCGCTGATCGACGAACAGCCCCTCGTCCACGGCGTTGATGCAGTCGCGCCGCAACCGCTCGGCCCACCAGTCGAGAAACGCGCCGGCGCTTTTGCCGACGCCGAGAAAGCCGAGGTTGTAGGTGCCGGCGCGAAGGAGATCGCGCTCGGTGGGCATACGGTCGTCGCGCGGCAGCGGCGCGGTGGTGTGCGGATTGAGCACGATGCCGTGCTGCGCCGCCAGTTCGCCGATGTCGTGCAGCGGCGCGTAGACGCGGATGTCGGGATCGAGATAGAGCACCGGCTCATCGCCATCGGATCGCGCGAAGAGATACTGAAAGGCCCACGGCTTGAGCGCCGTCGAGAGCTCGACGACGTCGTAGATCGTGGCCATGCGGCGGAACTCCTCGATCGATCTGGCGCCATCTCCGAGCGGCAACTGCCACGGCAGGATCACGTCCGCAAAATCGAGCGTCGACGATTCGTCGCCGTCGATCAGGACGACCGACAGCCGCAACCCGTCGTGCGTCCGCGCCAGCGACTCGGCGAGCACGCCAGCGTAGGCGAGATAACTCTGTGTACAGATCGTGAAGACGCGCATCAGAGAGAGGTCGAATTATCCATCATGCGCGTCCTCGCCCCACTTGTCGCGGTAGCGCTGCCGGTTCTCGTCGAAGATGCGCGCGTATTCGGCGTCGCCGAGGAGGCGGAAAGAGGCCTTCTGCCAGTGATGGACGAACGCGTCGCGCGCGCAGACGATCTCGTAGCCGAGATCGCGCACGCGGCGGGAGTAGTCGTCGTCCTCGAACATGCCGACCGCGAAGCGCTCGTCGAGCAATCCGACCTTCTCGAAGACTTCGCGGCGCATGACCACGCAGAACATGCCCAGCATCTTGATCCGAAACGTCTCGCCGTCGTGCGCTCGGACGTACCTGGCGGCCCACGCCGGCATGTCGCGGACGTCGGTGTAGCCGGCGTCGATCTTTGCCTCGTTGCCGACGGCGTTGCTGACCGGGCCGATCAGGCCAACCGACGGGCGGGCGACGAGATGGCGGATCAGCGCCGAGAGCCAGCCCCGCGGCAGCACGGTGTCGTTGTTCAGTAGGACGACGTAGTCGCCGGTGGCGTGTGCGAGTCCGAGATTGTTGCCGCCGGCGAAGCCGGTGTTGCGGTCGCTGTAGATCACGCGCAGGTTCGGATGCTTTTTCTCCGCCTCGCGCAGCAGCGCGGGCGTGCCGTCCTGCGACGCGTTGTCGACGACGATCACCTCGAAGTTCGGCCACTCCATCCGTCCGAAGAGCGTCTCCAGGCAGAGCAGGTTGATGTCGGCGTTGTTGTACGTGACGATCACGATCGACGCGCGCGGGAACGCGCTCGCTGTCGCTTTCTCCAATACCTCCACCCGCCGCTCCCACGTCTGCTCGCGCGCAAACGCTTGTCGAGCCTGGGGGGCGGGCGTCTCGCCCGCCAGGCGGGCGGGACGCCCGCCCCCCTCCTCCAGCGCCGCCTCGATCTCCTTTTCGAACTCATCCGCGTTCGACGCCAGCCGCACCAGCGGCGCCAGCGCGGCCACCTCCGGTATCGGCACGGAGACGACCGGCTTCCCACCCGCCAGCATTTCGTACACCTTCACCGGATTGGTCGCCTCGGTGAGACTCGTCCGTTTGAACGGAATGATCGCGACGTCGAAGCGGGCCAGCCAGTGCGGGATCGCCGCGTACGGCTGCTCGCCCGGCAGCGAGACGTTCTTCAGCTGCGTGAGCTTCCCGAGCTCCGCGCGGTACGTCGAGCCGACCAGCACGAAGTTCCAGTCGGGCCGCCGCTCCGCCAGCTCGGCGACCAGCGCGGCGTCGAACCAGTCCGCGATCGCGCCGTAATAGCCGATGACGGGGCTTCTGTTTTTCTCAGCTGACTCAATCGCAAAGTGCTCATAGTCCGCCGCGTTGCGCACGACGATCACGTTCTTCGCATCCACCCGCGCCTTCGCCTCGAGCTGCGCCGACGACGTGACGACGAGGTCCGCGCGCTCCATCAGCTCGCGCTCTCCGGCGACAAGGGGGGCGGCCGTCTCGGCCGCCTGGCGGGCGGGACGCCCGCCCCCCGTGAAGCCGGAGTGATCGTCCATGCAGTCGTAGATCACCGGCCAGCCGAACGTCTCCCGCAGCCTGCGCGCGAGCGGCCACCACGACGGGAGCTGCACGAACGTGGCGGTGGCGCCGAACGCGAGGTCGCGGCGCAGCGCGTCGAGCGAACGGAAGATCTTCTCGCAGGCGCGCGCGTCGAGCGGCTGGTTGTACGGATCGACGTCCGGCCCGCGCAGCGAGACCTCGTAGACGTTCGGCGCCTTCGGCGTGATCTTCCACGGCGCGCCGAACGGGCGGAACTGGTGGCGGATGTAGAAGACGCGATGCCCGGCCGCGCCGAAGCGCGTCATCAGCTGCTGCGGCCGTTGAAAGCGAAAGTCCCAGTCGATGATCGGGAGGCAGAGGATGTCGTGCCTGTTCTCGACCTCCGGTGCGAACGGCTCGCGCCCTCCGGCGGCCGTGCGGCGCGAGGTCGCCGCGCGCGTGGCCAGAAAGGGATCGACGATGCGTTTCTTCGCCGTGCGCAGCCACGCGATCCTGCGGATCCCGGGGATCCTGCCGACGGCGGTCATGAGCGAGCGCAGGAGCCTCGGCCCCTGTCCCACCCCGAACCGCGCCGAGAGCTCGCGGCTGACTTTGTCGGCGTCGCTCATCGGCGGCGATGATACCGGGCGTCGCGGCGACTGCGCCTGTCATCGAGGACGATGACCATGGTCATCCCCCTCGATGGCGCGGCCGGTCGCCGTGACCGGCGCCTTCATCGCCGGCGATGACGCTGCCGGTGGTGGGGACTGAGCCGGTCATCGACCGCGATGACCCCTCCCGGTCGCGGCAACTGAGCCGGTCATCGATGGCGATGACCTTCCCGGTCGCGGCGACGGTCGATCGCCGGCTTCGTTTGCAGTTTCGTAACAATTCAAATACTCCGCGAGTATTTTCGGCGGGATTACGCGAGGCCGGAGACCGAGTTACCTGCCGTTTGCCGCGCGCAAGTAGGTTGGGTAATGCCGAAGATGCGTGAGTAGCGAGGCTGCAACGGCTTGATCGCCGACCGCCGGGCGCTACGGGGTCGAGTTTCGTCCCTGGGAGCGCGTGGCTCCCCCCTCAACACGATCACGGATTCGCCGGCCAGCGGTCCGACAAGGCCCCGAGCTCCGGACTCGGGAACTCTGTCCACCCCCGAATACCGCCCGCATTGCCGGGCAGAAAGGGAAAATCATGTCTACCGTCATCCCGGTCACCACTGTCAGCCCCGAAGAGGTCGTGCGCCAGCTTCGGGCCCTGCGCGATCAGATTCCCGAGTTCACGCTGCGCACGCCGGCGGATCGGCAACCGCTGACGCGCGCCGCGAACATCGGCATCGGCCTCGTGCACGCGTCGATCAACGCGATCGCCGCATCTCCGGCTCTCCAGAGCGCCCTCGGCCGCGATGCCGAGACGCTTCGCAGCGAGACGGAGCTGATCGGCCGCTGGTCGGAGGTCATCGTCGAGCTGGATGCGCTCCGGCTCGGCCTGACCGGCTCGCTCATCGTCCGCCGCCACCGCCTCGGCGGAACGGCGCTGAAGGCGTACCAGGTCAGCGTGCAGTTGGCGCGGTACAAGGAGAACGGGGTTCTGCTTCCGCATATCGATGCGATGAGGCAGGCCGCAAACTTCCCGAAGCGCCGCCCGGCGCAGCCGCAGCCTGACCCGCAGCCCAAGCCGCAGCAGAAGTAACAAAGTCCCCGTTGCCGTGCGCTCCGCGGAGCGCACGGCAACTCTTCTGCATGCGGATGCTGGCTCTCGCGCTGTTCGTCTTCACCTGCACCGAGGGGGGCGGGCATCCTGCCCGCCTGGGCGCGCGGGACGCGCGCCCCCCGGACTACGACCTCATCATCCGCAACGGCGAGGTGATCGACGGCACCGGCGCCGCCCGCCGCCGCGCGGACGTCGGCATTCGCGGCGACACGATCGCCTCCATCGGCGATCTCTCCACCGCGACAGCAAAAGTAACGCTCGACGCGAAGGGCAGGATCGTCACTCCCGGGTTCATCGATCTCCTCGGCAACTCGCAGTCCGCGGTGCTGATCGATCCACAGCTCGAGGGAAAAGTGCGGCAGGGAGTCACCACCGAGGTCACCGGCGAAGGGTTCTCACCCGGCCCGCTCGACGAGGCCATGGCCGCGGAGATGGAGCGGACCAAGCCGCCCGGGTGGCCGAAGGTCACCTGGCGCACGCTCGGCGGCTTCATGGGCGTGGTCGAACAGCGCGGCAGCGCGCTCAACTTCGCCTTCTTCGTCGGCGCGCGCAATCCGCGCGAGATGGTCATCGGCCACGCCGACCGGCCTCCGACCGCGGAAGAACTGAAGAAGATGGAGGCGCTCGTGAAGCAGGCCCGTGACGAAGGCGCGGTCGGCGTCGCCAGCGCGCTCATTTATCCGCCCGGCCGCTTCGCAACCACCGAGGAGCTGACGGCGATGGCGCGCGTCGCCGGCGCCTACTGGACGCATCTGCGCAACGAGGCCGATCGCATCGACGCGGCGATCGACGAAGCGATCAGGATCGGCCGCGACGCCAACGTCCCGGTCAACATCTTTCACCTGAAGATCGGCGGGCAGCAGAACTGGGGCTCGATGCCGCGCATCGTGAAGAAGATCGAAGAGGCGCGGAAGAGCGGCGTCGACGTCGCCGCGAACATTTATCCCTTTCTCGCCACGTCGACCGAGCTGACCTCGATCGTGCCGGCGTGGGCGCTCGAAGGCGGCTACGGGAAGTTTCTCGAGCGGCTGCGACTGGAGCCGGTGAAGCGCGCGCAGGTCGCGACGGAGCTGCGCGAAGGACGGCTGCGCGGCAACGGCGCGGCGTCGATCACGATTCGCGGAGCGCCGTCGCGGCGTCTCACCTCGATCGCCCAGGACGCTCACATCGATCCGGCGGAAGCGGTGCTGCGGCTGTTTGAGGCGAATCCGACCCGGTCACCGATCGCGATCTTCTTCGCGCTCAGCGAAGACGACCTGAAGACCGCGCTGGTCCAGCCGTGGGTCGCCTTCGGCTCCGACTCCGGCTCCGTCCCGCCGTCGCTGCGCGACGCCGGCGCCCACCCCCGCGCCTACGCCACGTTCACGCGCGTTCTCGCCAAATACGTGCGCGACGAGAAGCTCATCACGCTCGAAGAAGCCGTGCGCAAGATGACCTCCCTCGCCGCCTCACGCGCGAAGCTCGCCGACCGCGGCATCCTCCGCGAAGGGATGAAAGCCGACCTCGCCGTCTTCGACTTCGCCAAGCTGCGCGACGTGTCGACGTACGAAGACCCGCATCATTACTCCGAAGGAATGTCGCACGTGATCGTCAACGGCACCCCGGTGCTGCAGAACGGGAAGATGACCAGGGCGCTGCCGGGACGGGTGCTCAAACCTTCAAAATGATGTTGCGCCGGTAGAGCAGCCAGAGGATCGCCAGCCAGAGTCCGACGAACGCGAGCGCCCACAGCAGCGACGCGAAGTGCGGCTCGAACGCGGCCTTGAACGGCTTGTAGCTCCAGGCGTGCAGCGTCTTCCCGCCGACCTTGATGATGCCCATCAGCCGCGCCATCGCGCCCGAGCCGACGAAGGCGATCAGCGGATTGACGCCGTAGACCACGAACGGCTGAGTCCACCCCGGTGTGGTGCGCGCCTCCGGCGCGCCCCCGCCCGAAGGCGCGCCGGAGGCGCGCACCACACCGCGGACGTCGATCACGTAGATGCAGATCGCCAGCAGCACGCAGGCGAAGCCGGCGGTGAAGACGACGTAGGAGCTGGTCCAGAGATTCTTGTTGATCGGAAAAACGAGATCCCACAGCAACCCCGCCGCGAGCCCCGCGCCGCCCGCCAGCAGCAGCTTCTTCACGTCGCGCGCGCGCACCCACGACGTCACCGCGATCCCCAGCAGCGCCGTCGCGACGGCCGGAATCGTCGACAGCGGTCCCTCGGGATCCCACGTCTTCGCGCTCTTCCAGATGTGATCCGGCGCCAGCACCGCGCGGTCGATGCTCGCGGCGATCGTGGCGTCCGGCGGCTCGAGCGGACCGCGCGTGAGGATGATCCAGTAGCCGAGGAGGATGATCACCGCGATGGCGACCAGCGTCTTGCGGGAGACGTAGCGCGCGATCAGTGCGGCGATGACGTAGACGACGCCGATCCGCTGCAGCACGCCGCTGAAGCGCAGCGTGCCGAGGCGAAAGTAGGGGAAGGCGTTCAGCAGCAGCCCGCAGAGGACGATCAGCGCGCCGCGCCGCAGGATCGCCAACGGCTCTTTCTTCGAGAGCTCGGTGGTGATGCCGACGATGAAGAGGAAGAACGGGAAGATCAGGTCCGTCGGCGTCCACCCATGCCACTCCGCATGATCGAGCGGCCAGTAGATCGCCGCCCACGTGCCGGGATTGTTGACGAGGAGCATGGATGCGATGGTGGCGCCGCGGAAGACGTCCAGCGATTGCAGCCTAGCCACGCAGAATCCGATACGTCTTCAAATGCCGCAGCGCATCCTGCTTCTGCCCCCGCCGTTCGTAAATGCCGGCGAGGTTGTAGTGCGCGTCGGCGTTGCCCGGGTCGAGCGCGATGGCTCGCTTGTACGCGCGCACGGCGTCCGCGGTGCGGCCGAGGTCCTCGAGCGCGACGCCGAGGTTGAAGGCGGCGGTCTCGTGGTCGGGATCGCCTTCGAGCGCGGCGCGGTAGTGCCTCTCCGCGGCCGCGGGCGCGCCCTGCTCGTGCAGGATGCGGCCGAGGTTCACGTTCGCGTCGGGATGATCGGCCTCGACCTTCAGCGCGCGCTCGTAGGCGTCGACGGCCTGCTCGATCGACGACATCTCCAGCTCGCAGCCGAGCTCATACCACTCCTCGGCATCGAGCGTGTCGGGACGCTCGCGCGCGTCGGCGGCGTTGCGATGGATCAGCGGCGCGGCCTTCGCGGCGAGATCGGCGACCGCGAAGTCGAAGAGCGCCTGGCCCGACTCCGGATTCCAGACTACCTCGCCGTCGCGCACCACGACGCGCTCGCCGTCCGCGGTGATGCGCACTCCCGTCAGCGTTCTGCCTTCGGGGAGTTGATCGCGCAGCCGCTGCAGCACGCGGCGCACTTTGCGCGCCGGAATGTGCGCCGCGGTCAGCTCGCCGGCGGTGCGCAGCAGGATGAGGTCATGAAAGCCGAAACGCAGCTCGCCGCGCGGCCCGCGCTCGGGGTCGAGGAAGCCCTCCGTTGCGTACGCGCGGATCTGGGCCGGCGAGATGCCGAGCATCGCCGAGACCTCGCGGAGGGAGTAGGACATGCCGCGAACATTGTAGGTGGAGCGGCGGCCTCTTAGGCCGCCGACTTTCGGCGGGCTGAGAGCCCGCCGCTCCACTTATCGCGCTCGCGCTTTTGGCGCGCTCACGCGCTTCGCGCTCGCGGCCGGCGCGCGCTTCGGCGCCTTCCGCTCCTGCTTGACTTTGATCGGCAGCTTCGTCGGCGCCGAGACCTTCGCGGGTGAGGACTTCGCCGTCGCGGGCTTCGGCGTGCCGAGGCTGCGGCGGAGGGCTTCCATCAGATCGATCACCTGCGCCTTCGGCTCTTCGGCCAGCGCGCTGGTGATCTCCTCCCCTTCCACCTTCATCTGAATCAGGCCCTTGATGCGCTCCCGCACCTCGTCGCGATAGTTCTCGGGATGGAACTCGTCGCTCGCGCTCATCTCCGCGAGCTGGATGGCCATCTTCAGCTCGCTGTCCTTGACGGCGTTGTCGCCGAGGTCGAGCTCGTCGATCGAGCGGATCTCGTTCGGGTAATAGAGCTGCTGCATCACCAGCCCCTCGCCGAGCGGACGGATCACGACGAGATAGCCCTTGCCGCGCGCGGCATACTTCGCCACCGCCCAGCGGCCGGTCTCCTTGAGCGCGCGCGCGAGCAGCGAGTAGGCGCGCGAGCCGTTCTTGTCGGGGCCGAGGTAGTAGGGCTTGTTGAAGTAGATCGGATCGATCAGGTCGGACTTCACGAACTCCGTGATGTCGATCTGCTGGGTCGTCTTTTCCTCGATCGCCTTCAGCTCCTCGTCGGAGAAGAGGACGTACTGCCCCTTCGAGAATTCGTAGCCCTTGACGACCTCGGTGCGGTCGATGGTCCGCTCGTCGGTCGGGCAGAAGAGCTGCTGCTGAATCCGGCTTCCGCACTCCTTGTGGAGCATGTTGAACGCGATCTTCTCCGACGACTCGGCCGCGGAGAAGAGTTTCACCGGAATCGAAACGAGTCCGAAGGCAATCTGTCCTGTCGCAATCGCACGTGGCATAGAGACACCTCTGAGTTCCTTCTTGAAACGCGGAAAAGGAGACTGTTAATCCGAAGCGAAACTGCCCTTGAACCTGTGCATTTTACAATGCCGGGGCGTGAATCGCTACGCTGCGATACAGGGAGTAGTGCGCCGCATCCCCCGCGGCCGCGTCGCCACGTACGGCCAGATCGCGGAGCTGGCCGGCCTCGACGGCCATGCCCGCCAGGTCGGCTACGCCCTCCACAACCTCCCCGAGCGCAGCAACGTGCCGTGGCATCGCGTGGTGAACGCGCGCGGCGAGATCAGCCCGCGCAGCGCCGGCGACTCGCACGAGCTGCAGCGGATGCTGCTCGAGGCCGAGGGAGTGGAGTTCAATCTGCGCGGCTGCATCAATCTGAAACAGTTTCGGTGGAAGGCGTCAAAGCAATGACTCCAGCAGATAGGCGAAGCCGCCTTCCGGCGTCCGCTCCAGCTGGTTGTCCCACCTCGCGATGATGCGCGCGAGATTGTCGCGAAGCGACATCAGCGTGGCGATGCGCTCTTCGGCTTCGATGAGCTTTCGCCCAGCGAGCGCGCGCACGCTCTTGCAGGGCGCGCGTCCCGCCTCGCGCTGGCGGAAAAAGCTGGCCAGCTCGTCGAGCGTGAAGCCGAGCGTGAGCGCGCGGCGGACCATGTTCACGCGCCGGATGGTGTCGGGCGTGTAGCGGCGGTAGCCGCTTCCATCGCGGGCCACGTTGCCGAGGACGCCCTTGCGCTCGTAGTGGCGGATCGTGTCGACGCTGACTCCGGCGTCGCGCGCGATGTCTCGGATCAGAAACCGTTCGTCGTCCATGTTGTGGAGATGTTAAACCGGGGCTTGACCCTGGAACCGGCTCCATGCCCTACATTGCCCGGCGATGGAGGAAACATTGAAAAACGTCATTGCAGCAACTCTGTTGATTCTCGCCGCCGCCTCGCTCACCGCCGACGAAACAACCTGCCCGCTCCACGAGCAGCACATGAAAGAGGCGGCAGCGAAAGCCGCGAAGGCGAAGCAACCGGTCGTTCCGATCGGCGACGCCGTACATGGCGCAAAGGTCGACGGCCGCCACGACACGCTCGTCGCCTCCCACGAGACCACACGCCATTCGTTCCGTCTGTTCGCCGACGGCGGCGCGATCGAGCTCCGCGCGAACGATGCCGCCGACACGGCGACCATTGCCGGCGTGCGCACGCATCTTCAGGAGATCGCCGATCAGTTCGCGGCGAACGACTTCGCGACACCCGCGTTCGTGCACGGCCGCGAGCCCGCCGGCGTCGCCGGAATGCGCCAGCTCCACGACGCGATCGCGTTCAAGTACGAATCGGTGAAAGGCGGCGGCCGCATTCGCATGACCACCGCGAATCCCGAGGCGCTCGCCGCGATCCATGAATTCCTCAAGTTCCAGGTCGTCGAACATCGTACGGACAACAGCGGCAAGGTCGAAGAAGACAAGTAGCGCCGCCCGATCCCCCGCGCGGCAGCGGAATCGGCCGTTGCCGCGCGGCGTTGCGCACCATGTACAATCCGCTCCACTTCTCAGGCGCCCATAGCTCAGCTGGATAGAGCGTTAGCCTCCGGAGCTAAAGGTCGCAGGTTCGAATCCTGCTGGGCGCACCAACTTCCCACGATGTCGCATCACGATTACACGTTCGCGGACTACCTCGCGCTCGAGCGGGACAGTGAGATCAGGCACGAATTCGATGCGGGCGAAATCCTGGCGATGTCCGGCGGGACCGCGCGGCACAGCGCCCTAGCTGCAAACATCGTCGTCGCACTCGCAACGACACGCCCGCCCGGCTGCACCGTGTTTCAATCCGATATGCGGGTGCGTGTCGTTGCTACCGGCCGCGCAACGTATCCCGACGTCTCGATGGTCTGTGGCCCGCTCGAATACGATCCGGAGGACGCCGCGCGCACCACGATCACGAATCCGGTGCTCCTCGTCGAAGTCCTCTCGGTCAGGACCGAGAAGGGCGATCGCGGTAACAAGTGGATGCACTATCAGCAGATCTCTTCGCTTCAGGAATACGTCCTGGTGAGCCAGGAACCCCGTGTCGAGATCTTCCGCCGCACGCTCACCGGCACGTGGGAGTATTTCGAAGTCCGAGAAGGGAACGTTCGACTCGCCTCCGGGCCGGCGCTCGATCTCGCGGTGCTGTATGCCGATCTTCCGCTCTGAACCTACTTCTTGTTCCCGCCGGCGTTGCTGAACTTCGACGGAAACTGCGCGGCGATGCCGCCGCTGAGCGTGTCCGCCACCATCAGCATGTGAGTCATCGCCTCGTCGTAGTCCTTGACGCTGGCGGCGTACTCTCCCTTCAACTCATGCGAGGCCTCGCTGAGCGTCTGATCGAGGTGCATGAACAGCGCCTTCTGCAGCGTGGCCTCCGGCCACTGCTTCGGGTTCGCGCCGTGGAGAAACTTCGCGAGATCGGTGGCGTTGTCGTGCCAGCGCTTGTTCTCGCTCGCGACCTTCGCGTTGTCTCCCGCCTTGGCGGCGGTGACGATGCTCGCGGCGATCAGGATGTGATCTTTGAGAAGCGCCGTGAGCTTGTTGCCGGCGTCGCGTCCGTAGAACTCCACCACCGCGTTGCCGATGTCGGTCTGGTTCTGCAGCAGGCGTTGCGTGTGCGCGTCCTTGTCGGCGGAGCCGGCGGCCGCGCTCACGATGAAAAGGCGCGTGTAGGCGACGTGATCCGACCACAGCCTGCGCATGGCATCGTGAAACCCCGCCTTCGAAGCCGCATACGTGACGTTCGGAACGATCAATAGAACTGCAGTCAAACAAGCGAGCCGAGCTCGGTTCAGCATGGCTATCCTCCTGACCGCGAAGGGCGTGCAAGAAGCACGCGCATTGTCCAACCGTTCTCTTGTGAAATCGAGGGCTGCGGCGCGATAACATAAAACCGGAAAGGCAGAGATCAAGAAGTGTCTATGGCCGACCGAATGGACGCGCGTCGCCGGATTCTCGTGCTCGATGACGACAGCATGTCGCGGCGCCTGCTCGAAGCGGCGCTGACGGCGGAAGGCCTGGCGGTGGAGACGTTCGGCACGTTCGCGCACGCCAGCGCCGCCGCGGCGCGCCAGCCCTACGATCTCTATCTGCTCGACGTCGTGCTCCCCGACGGCGACGGCCTCGACCTCTGCCGGCAGACGCGCCAGCGATCGCAGAATCCGATCATCATGCTCACGCTCAAGGGCGACGTGAACGACGTGATCGCGGGGCTGGAGATGGGCGCCGACGACTACATCGTCAAGCCGTTTCGCATGCCCGAGGTGGTGGCGCGCGTGCGCGCACAACTTCGCCGCATGGAGGAGCGCGGCACCGCGAAGGAGACGGCGATTCGCGTCGGCGCGATCGTGATCGACCGCAACCTTCGCGACGCCACCGTGCGCGGCGCACCGGCCGGCCTGAGCCGCCGGGAGTTCGAGATCCTCGACTTTCTCGGCGACCGCCTCGGCAAGAGCGTCTCGCGGGACACGCTCATCGAAGCCATCTGGGGCGAGCGCGACGATCTCTCCGAGAAAATTCTCGCCGTCTACGTGCGGCGGCTTCGCTGCAAGATCGAGAGCGATCCGGACAAGCCGCAGCATCTCCACACCGTGCGGGGACACGGCTACCGGCTTTCGGCCTAGCCGCGCGCCTCGGCCAGCAGCATGGCCTCGAGCTCGGGGAGCTCCGCCTCGAGCGTCCCGAACAGCCGCTCGGCGTCGTCGATCCTGCCGTCGCGGCCGTGGCGCTCGATGGCGTCGCAGATCGACACGAGGCGCAGCGCGCCGATGTTCGCGCATCCGCTCTTGAACGCGTGTGCCGCGCGCCAGGCCGCCTCGGAATCGCGGACTTCGATGGCCTGCCTGAGCGCGCCGGTGCGCAGCGGCGCCTCTTCGAGAAACAGCGCGATCAGCTCGCGCACGAAGCCGGGATTGGAGGGACTGATGGCCCGCACGTCCGCGAGCACGCGCGGATCGAGCACCGCGGTGCGGCCGGCGACGCGCAAGAGCGCCTGGGCGAGCTCGGCCAGCCCGAACGGCTTGGTGAGATAGTCGTTCATCCCCGCGGCCAGGCATCGCTCGCGATCTCCGGCCATCGCACTCGCGGTCATGGCGATGATCGGCAGATCCCTGAATTGCTTCCGCGCGCGAATGAGCGCGGCCGCCTCGTAGCCGTCCATCTCCGGCATCTGGCAGTCCATGAGCACGGCGTCGTAGCCGACCTCGTCGAGCGCCGCCAGCGCCTCCAGCCCGTTGGCGACGGCGACGGCATTGTGTCCGAGCTCATCGAGCTGCGCGAGCACGACGCGCTGGTTGATGCGATTGTCCTCGGCCACGAGGATGCGCATGCGCCGCATCAGCGGCATCGCCGAGGGGCGCGCCTGGGACGCGGCGCCGGCGTGAACGCCGAGGGCGCCGGCCAGGCAATCGACGAGCTGCGACTGCCGCAACGGTTTCATCAGCACCTGCTCGAAACCGGCGGCGCGATAGATCTCGAGATCCTCGCGCCGCCGCCCGAGCGACGTAGCCAGAATCAGCGAGAGGCCGAAGCCCTCGGCGCGCGCCGCACCGGCCAGCGCGGAGGCATCGGCGTGCATGTCGACGATGCAGACCTTGAACTCGTCGCCGCCTTCGCGCGCGGCGCGGAGCATCGTCATGGCCTGCTCCATCGTCGCGGCGGCATCGGCCCGCAGCCCGGCCGACTCGACCTGATGGCACATCACGCGGCGTTGCGTCTCATGCTGGGCGACGATCAACACCCGCGCGGAAGATGCGAACGGCGGCGCCCCGGCGTCCGCGTCTTCCTGTTTCTCCAGCTCGGCGGTGAACCAGAACGTCGAGCCTTTCCCGGGAACGCTCTCGACTCCGATCTCGCCGTTCATCATCTCCACGAGCTGGCGGCAGATGGCGAGACCGAGTCCCGTGCCGCCGAAGCGGCGCGTGGCCGTGCCGTCGGCCTGCACGAACGGCATGAACAACTGCGCGACCACGCCGGGCTCGATCCCGATGCCGCTGTCGGCGACGGTGAATCGCAGGAGGGCCGTGCTCTCGGTCTCGCGCTCGGTGCGCACCGTGACGAAGATCTCGCCGGCATCGGTGAACTTGATGGCGTTGTTGATGAGATTCATCAGCACCTGGCGCAGGCGGCCGGCATCGCCGCGCACTTTCTTCGGCACGTCGCTCTCGACGAGCGCGGCGATGTCGAGGTTCCTGGCGCGGGCCTGTTGCGCGAAGAGCTCGATCGATCCGTGGACGACCTCGGTCAGATCGAATTCGTTGCGCTCGAACGACAGCTTTCCGGCCTCGATCTTCGAGAAGTCGAGGATGTCGTTGATGATCGTGAGCAGCGAGTCGGCGCTGGTCTGCACGGTCATGGCGATGTCGCGCTGCTCGGGAGTGAGATCGGTCCCGAGCATCAGTCCGACCATGCCGATCACTCCGTTCATCGGGGTGCGGATCTCGTGGCTCATCGTGGCCAGGAACTGCGACTTGAGGCGCGCCGACTCGAGTGCCGCATCGCGCGTGATCTCGAGCTCGTCGCGCAGCCGCTTGCGCTCGGTGATGTCGCGGGCCACGCCCTGATAACCGGTGATCTCGCCGTTCTCGACGATCGGCTGCACTTTCTGGCCCAGCCAGATCTCGCGCCCGTCCTTCGACGCGATCGGAAACTCGAAGTAGGTATTGCCCACTTTGTCGCGATGCTGCCGCTCGTAAAACTCCCTGGCCTGATCGCGGAAATCGGGGCGCACGAGCTGCAGGTACGACATGCCGATGAACTGGCTGGCCTCGTAGCCGGAGAGCCGCGTCGCCGTGGCGTTGATGAACGTGAACCGGCCGCGGGCATCGCAGCGATAGAGAACGTCGTCCGCGTTCGCGATCATGTTCTCGAGATCGCGCTCCGCGCGCTTGCGGGCGGCCTGATCCGCGAGGCGTCCGGAGATGTCGCGCACGATGGCGACGGTGAGGTTGCGATGATCGTCGGGCACCGGCGTCACCGCCAGCTCGACCGGCACCTCGCTGCCGTCGCTGCGGCGGGCGATGGTCTGCACCGTCGTTCCGTCTGCCGGCGCGTTGCGAATCGACGGAAGCATCGTGGCCACGTCGCGTCCGATCATCGACGACGGCGAATGGCCGAACAGACGCTCCGCCGCGGGGTTGAACGCCTCCAGCGCGCCGGTCGCGGGAAAGGCGATCACGGCCTCGGCGATGTGCTCGACGATCGAGCGCATGCGCGACTCGCTGTCGCGCAAGCCGCTGGTCATGTCGCGCAGCGCCGCTTTCGCTTTGCGGAATTCGAGCAGCGGGATGACCTGCCGGCCGAGCCGCCGGAGCGCCTCCAGCTGTTTCCCATCGAGTTGCCGCGGCTTGCTGTCGATGACGCAGAGCGTGCCGATGCGCTGTCCGTGCGGCGTGATCAGCGGCGCGCCGGCGTAGAAGCGGATGTGCGGCGGACCGGTGACGAGGGGGTTGTCATGAAACCGCTCGTCCAGGGCGGCGTCCGCGACGACGAACACGTCGTCCTGCAGGAGCGCGTGCGGGCAGAACGCGACGTCGCGCGCGGTGCCGCGGACGTCGAGGCCGATACAGGCTTTGAACCACTGGCGGTCTTCGTCGACGAGGCTGATCAGCGAGATCGGGACCTCGCAGACATACGCCGCCAGGCGGGTGATCTCGTCGAAATCGATCTCCGGCTCGGTGTCGAGAATCCGGTACTCGTGCAATGCCGCGAGCCGTGCTTCCTCGCCGGGTGGAATGCTTGCCGGTATCACTCGGGGCGCGCTCCTCGCGATGAGGGTACTACCGGTCCATCAGTTGTTCGAGCGCTGGGCGGGAAGCCGGACGCGAAGACGCGGTTCCTCCCCGCGCGCTTGGCGCGGTACAGCGCGTGATCGGCGCGCGCGATCGCGGCGGTGACGCCTTCGTCGCCGGCGTGAATCGTGGTCACGCCGGCGCTGAACGTCGTCGAGATCGTGTTGACGCGGGTCATGTGGTGCTCGATCAACCGGAATTGCGCGAGGATGCGCTCGAGCACGACCACGGCTCCCGGCTCGTCGACGTCCTCGAGCAGCACCACGAACTCCTCCCCTCCGAACCGCCCCACGAAGTCGGTCGCGCGAAGGCTTCGATGCAGCGTTTCGCCGAGGCTGACCAGCACGCGGTCGCCGGCGCCGTGGCCGTAGCGATCGTTCACGGTCTTGAAGTGATCGATGTCGATCATGGCGACGCAGTAGCGCCGCCGCGCCGGCGGGGGTGCCGCCGCGACGACCGCGGCGGCGCGCTCGAGAAACGCGCGCCGCGTGAGGACGCTGGTGAGCGCGTCGCGCTCGACGAGCGCGCGCAGCCGCCAGAAGTGCTCGAGCCGCGAATCGACCGCCGCGAGGAGCACGTCGGGGGCGACCGGCTTGCGCAGCACCTGCTCGCCTGTTTCCACTTCGGTCATCGAGGTGATGTAGATGACCGGAATGGTCTCGAAGCGCTCATCCTGGCGGAGAAAGCGCGTCAGCTCCGTGCCGTCGACGTGCGGCAGGCCGACGTCCATCAGCACCAGGTCGGGCGGATGCTCGAGGAGCGCCGCCTCGAACTGCCGTCCGTCCGCGCAGACGTGCGGCGCATAGCCGCCCGCGCGCAGCGTTTCCGCGATCACCGCGGCGGCGACGGCATCGTCCTCCATCACCAGGATGCGCGCGCCGCTTCTCGCCTGGATCAGCATGAGCGCGTGCGCGGTGAGGGCGCGCCGGTCGTCGGTCTTCTTGTGGCAGGCCGACGCGCCGGCCCGAAGCGCCGCGATCTTGTGCTCGAAGTCGCAGGCGGCGCTGAGCACGATGATCGGGATCCGCCGGTCGGACGCGCGCAACTGCCGCACGGCCTGGAGGCCGTCGCCGTCCGGAACATCGATGTCGACGATCGCCGCCGACGGCTTGCGAGGCAGCACGCCGATCGCGGCGGCGGCATCGAGGACGGCGATCACCTCCACGCCGGCCTGCTGAAAGGCCGAGCGCACGAGCCGCTGCGCCGCGGCATCGTGCTCGACCAGGAGGACGCTGAACGACGGCTGCGCGTTCATGCGAGATGCCGTCTCAGGATCTCGCTCAGCTGTTTGACCTGCAGCGGCTTGGTCAGATATTCATCGGCGCCGAACTCGCGCAGCGCTTCCCGCCTGTGCTGCCCGTTCGTGTACACCGAAGTGACGACCACGATCCGCGTCGCCGGATGGTCGCGGCGGATGCGGCGCGCCATCTCGCGGCCGTCGAGCAGCGGCATGAGCGCGTCGGTGATGACCAGCTCCGGCTTGTAGAGCGACGCCATCCGCAGGCCCTCGGCGCCATTCTCCGCGGAGATCGCGCCGTAGCCATGGGAGAGGACGTGCGCCGTGGCGATCTTGCGCAGCATCGGATCGTCGTCGACGATCAGGACCAGCGGCCGTTTCACGTCGCCGGTCTCGGGGTGAGGCGCCGAGGCAACGGCGCGCTTCGACTCGCGGCGCCGGGTCCAGAGCTCGCCCGGCGCGCGATCCCAGAACGACGTCCGGAACGCGGGCGGCGCGGAACAGAGGCATGCCTCGCATGCCGGGCAGACCGGTGACGGTTCCTTCGTCATGCAGCGGCAGAACGCCGCGGTCATGGCGTCATACGAGCTTCCGCATTCGGGACAACGCACGGGGGCGGGCACGTCGGTATGTTTCATCGCCGCGCACGATGCCAGACGAAGGTTACGGTTTGACTACAGCGTCAGGCCACCGACGCGTCGGACTGGTCGCCGGGCATGCGCAGGCAGCGGCGCATCGAGCCCAGCAGGCGCGAGGGGATGACCGGCTTCGAGAGCGTCTCGCAGACGGTGGGGAACAGCTTGCGGATCTCGGCCACTTCCAGGCCGGTCACGACGATGATCGAGGCGAGGGTCTCGGGGTGCGTGCTGGCGATGTACTCCATCACGTCGGTACCGCTGAGCTTGGGCAGCACGATGTCGAGCACGATCGCGTCGTAGCGGACCTGCGCGAGGCGGCCGATGGCCTTCTCGCCGTCCACCGCCGTCTCCACCACAAACCCCTCCGCGATCAGCACCTTGCTGAGCGCGTCGCGGGTCGCGGCGTCGTCTTCGACGACCAGAACACGAGGGGGCATGCCGGATCGAAGTCTATCAGGAAGTCATTCTAGGAGGAAGGCGACCGCGGCTTCGATCGGATGCGCGAGATCGGACGTCAGGGAGTGCTTCCCGCCCTCGATCCACTCGATGCGGATCGACGGCGACAGCGTGTACGACTCCACCTCGGCGCGCGAGCCGAACTCGTCGCGCGTCCCCTGTACGATCAGCGCCGGCGTCCGCAGCTGCTCGAGGTGCGCCGTGCGCAACTGCTGCGGCTTCCCCGGCGGATGAAACGGATAGCCGAAGACCACCACCCCGCGGACGTTGGCCTCGTCCGCGATCATCGTCGCGATCCTCCCGCCCATCGACTTCCCGCCGATGGCCACGCGCGCGCCGCCGCCGTGGTCCGCGATCACCTGCCGCCAGGTGTCGAGCAGCACCGGCGGCCGGTCGGGCGCGCCGCCCTTCTTCGTTCCGGCGCGGCGCGCCGCCATGTACGGAAACTCGAAGCGCACTACCCGGACGCCGCGCTCGCCGAGTCCGCGCGCGACCTTGTTCATGAACGGATGATCCATCGGCGCGCCCGCGCCGTGCGCGAACGCGAACACGAGCGGCGACGACTCCGGGCCGTCGTAGACGTAGCTCACCATCCGCTCACCGGCTTCCACTGATCGACGACTTTCCCGCGGTCGATGATGGCGTAGCGGTCGAACATCGCCGCGGTGAGGCAGGAGTGATTCGGAATGATCCGCAGCCGCGTGCCGACCGGGACGTGCGAGTGCGCCTCCACCTTCCCGTGCTCCTGCGAGAGCGCGACGATGCGCATCGGCAGCGGCCGCAGCGCCATGTCGCAGACGATGCCGTAGCCGAACTGCGGATCGACGTGATCGGGGCCACGGTCCTTGGAGAGCGCGAGCGCGCCGGCGTCGATCACCAGCGAGCCGCGCTCGGGATACGAGCCGATCACCGTGGTCAGCACCGAACAGGCGACGTCGGCGAGCGCGCACGAGCCGATCGTCGCCTGGAAGGCGTCGTAGAAAACGTAGTTGCCGGGACGCACTTCGTCGCAGTCGTTGAAGCTGTCGACCACCGACGCCGTCGGCGTGGAGCCGATGCTGCGCGGCGTCTCCCCCAGCCCTTCCGTCGCCAGAATGGCCCGGAAACGCGAGAGACAGGCGTGCTCCTCGGCGGCGATGCGCCGGATGTCCTCCACGCCGCGCGCGTTGTACGAGTGTCCCGCGTGCGTGAGCAGTCCCTGCAGGCGCGCGGCCTCGGAGCGCGCGATCGCCACCGCCAGGCGCACGCTGTCGGGGCTCTCCGGATCGACGCCGGCGCGGTGATAGCCGCAGTCGACTTTCAGGAAGACGTCGAAGACGCGGTCGTGGCTCGCGTAATACTCCTCGATCGCGCGCAGCGCGTGCTCCGAGTCGATCAGCACCCCGAGACGCTCGATGCGCGACGCCAGCGCCGCGGCGCGCGGCAACTTGTCCGGCGAGATCGGCACCGCGTAGGTGATGTCGCGGAAGCCGTTGGCCGCGAAGTACTCCGCCTCGGCGAGCGTCGAGACCGTGATCGGCCCGGTCCAGCCGCCGTGCTGGATGCGCCCGATCTCCACGCTCTTGTGCGTCTTCACGTGCGGGCGGAACGCCACGCCCGCGGCCTGCGCCTTGCTGCGCATGCGGTCGCAGTTGCGGTGCAGAACGGGGCGTTCAATCAGGAACGCGGGAGTCGTCAGTTCGTCGGGTAGCATTTGTAAGTGCGGAAGATTATCCACATCGACATGGACGCGTTCTACGCGTCGGTCGAGCAGCGCGACGATCCGACGCTGAAAGGACGCCCGGTGATCGTCGGCTGGCCCGGCGAGCGCAGCGTCGTTTGCGCGGCGTCGTACGAGGCGCGCAAGTTCGGCGTGCACTCCGCAATGCCCGCCTCGCGGGCGAAACGCCTGTGCCCCGAGGGCGTGTTCGTGGCGCCCGACTTCGAGCGCTATCGCGCGGTGTCGAAAAAGATTCGCGAGATCTTCGAGCGGCACACGCCGCTGGTCGAGCCGCTCTCGCTCGACGAGGCTTACCTCGACGTCACGCAGGAGCTCACCGGCATCCCGACCGCGACCGAGACCGCGGAAATGATCCGCTCTGAGATTCGCGGCGAAACGAATCTCACCGCCTCGGCCGGGGTCGCGCCGAACAAGTTTCTGGCGAAGATCGCCTCGGATTGGCGCAAACCGGACGGCTGTTTCGTCATCCGCCCGCATCAGGTCGAGAAGTTTCTGGTCGCACTGCCGGTGCGCAAAATCCCGGGCGTCGGCAAGGCCACCGAGGGGGTGCTGACGGAGATGGGCATCGCCACGGTCGGCGACCTCCAGCGCTTCGAACAGCCGGAGCTCATCAACCGCTTCGGCAAGTGGGGCACGCGCCTGTGGGAGCTCGCGCGCGGCATCGACGAGAGCCCGGTCGAGCCGTCGCGCAAACGGAAGTCGTGGTCGAGCGAGAACACGTTCGCGAAGGACATCACCCGCGACGAAGTGGCGGCGTGGATCCGCGAGCAGTCGGCGTCGCTCTGGCAGTCGTTGTCGAAGAACGGCATGCGCGGCCGCACCGTCACGGTGAAGCTGCGCACGCCCGATTTCAAGACCGCCACACGCCAGGTGACACCGCCCGAACTGCCGTCTTCGGGCGATGAAATCGCCGAGTTGGCAATCTCCCTATTGGAGAAATTCGATTTTGCAGCGGACGCGAAGTACCGGCTCGCGGGGGTCGGCGTGTCGAACTTTCTCGACGGCGACGAAGAGCACGAGGAGGAAGAACCGGGGCTGTTCGGCACTACAATGCGCGCCCTATGAACCGCCCTTCTTTCACCGTCGCACAATACGGCATCGGCCCCATCGGCGCGGAGATCGCGCGCCTGCTCCTGACCAAGCCGTGGGTCAACCTGGTCGCCGCGGTCGACATCGATCCGAACAAGATCGGGCGCGATCTCGGCGAGGTGATCGGCCTCGGACGCAACGCCGGCGTCGTCGTCACTTCCGAGCTCACCGCGAAGCCCGACGTCGTCTGCCACTCCACCGGCTCGCGCCTGCGCGAGGTCTCCGATCAGCTCAAGGCGCTGCTCTCGCGCGGCTGCCACGTCGTCTCCACCTGCGAGGAGCTTTCGTTTCCGCTCGACGAGGACGTGCGCGAGGAGCTGATGCAGGTCGCGCGCGCCAACAACGTCACGCTCCTCGGCACGGGCGTCAATCCCGGCTTCGTCATGGACAAGCTCCCGCTCACCGTCACCTCGGTCTGCCAGGACGTGAAGTCGGTCGAGATCATCCGCATCCAGAACGCCTCCACGCGCCGCGAGCCGCTGCAGCGGAAGGTCGGCGCGGGCATGACCGTCGACGAGTTCCGCGCCGCGGTCGCCGCGGGCAGGATCAAGCACATGGGGCTCAAGGAGTCACTGATGATGGTCGGCAACGGCCTCGGCGTGGAGTTCGATCACGTCACCGACGAGGTCATCGAGCCGATCGTCGCCGACCGCGAGGTGGTGACGCAGTATCTGAAGGTCGCGCCGGGCCAGGTCGCTGGCGTGCATCAGACCATCGAAGGCATGGGCCGGATCAACGTGAGCCTCGAGCTGCGGATGTACGTCGGCGCCGAAGCCGTCGCCGCCGACCGCGTGATCGTGCGCGGCACGCCCGACGTGGAGATGGAGATCAAAGGCGGCGTCCACGGCGACCGCGCCACCGCGGCCATGGTCGTCAACTCCATCCCCCGCGTCGTCCAGGCGCGGCCGGGCGTATTGACGATGGACGATATCCCGGTCAGCTTCCGCTAACGCTTCGCTCTTTTCTGCATCGCCGCGATCACGCCCTTGCTCACGCCCTCTTTCGAGAGCGCGATCAGCGCGCCGGGCGTGACGTCGAAGTCGACCCGCTCGGCGCCGTCGATGGCCATGATGATGTTCTCGTCGGATAGTCCCGCCTTCGAGAGATCGATCACCGTCTGATTGCGCATCCCGCTATTGCTGCTGCTGCTGGTGTTGCTGTTGTTGCGCGCGGGCGGCGCGGCCACCGGCCCCGCCGACGCGACGCGCGTCACGGCGCCCGAGCCGTTCCAGGCGGTGTAGCGCGTGACCGACTCGCTCGCGCGCACTCCCGGCGGGCCGATGGTGTTCACCGACAGCAGACTCGAATAGCCCTTGCGGAACAGCTCCTCGCCGGGATTCGACGCGACCGCGGTCTCGTAGTGGCTCACCGCCGCGCGCAGCATGTCCAGCGCCTCGGCGCGGTCTTCCTTCGTGTACGCCACCGCCTCGGTGGCGATCGCCAGCGCGTACTGGCGGTACGCCTCCTCCTTCGCGTTCTTCATCGGAGGAATGGCCTCGACCGCCGCGAGATAGCGCGCCCAGTCGCCGCTCTCCGCGTACGGGATCAGCGGCTCGAAGCTCGCGCGCGGAACCAGGATGCTGACGCGCTCCTGCGTCGGGACGATGCGCGCGGCAACCATCTTCGAGGCCGCGCGCAACAGATCGTCTTCCACGCGCGACGGCGAGGGCGCGCCGGTGCCGTCGTCGTACTTGCGCTTGAACTCCTGATCGATGTTGCCGTCGTCGACCTCGCCGTTCTTCGTGTGGATGTCATAGGAGCCGGTGAGGTTCGCCTCGACGACCTTGATGTTCTTCGTCACCGGCACGTTGCCGTAGACCGCCTTGGTCTCGTACTTTTTCTTACTCTCGTTCCACTTCTGTTCCGTGCCGGTCTGCCGGTACTCGTACTCGGTCTTCGTCTCCCACGACTCGTGCGAGTCGAGACGGTCGAGATCGATCTTGAGCGTGATCTCCGGCTTGCCGCTGTCGGCAATCGTTCCGCCGCCGCCGAGAATGGCGTCGGAGACGTAGCGGCCGAGCGTCTTGGCGTCGTCTTCTTCGCCGCCGCGCTCGCTGACCACGTCGATCTTCACGCGGCGCGCGCCGGTGTTCAGCGCGGGCGGAATGGTGCGCTGAATGTCGACAGCCTTCTTCTTGAATCCGAAGCCTTCGCGCGCGTAAGCGGGCGCGGAGGCGAGAACCAGTACGCAAAGCGCCACGACCAGAGTAACGACCAGACGTTTCACGATGCCCCTCCGGTTTTTCTGGAGCGCTGATGGTAACTCAACGCCAGCGCCACGACACCAAACGCCCCCCACAAAACGATCCACGCCGGATGCGCCGACTCCAGCCAGTTCCACCCCGCCAACGTGATCGCCCACAGCCCGTAAACGAGCAGAAAGATCCGCCGGTGATACGCGTCATCGTCCACCCCCGCAGCGATGCTCGCGCCGAGGATGAGCGTGGGGATCAGGCCGAGGGCGATGTTGAGCACCAGGGTCATAGTTACTGAGTTGCTGGGTTGCTGGGTTGCTGGGTTACTGGGTTTTAGCAACCTAGCAACTCAGCAACTCAGTAACCGCTACCGGTACCTCACATCAATCACCTTACGCACCACGCTCTTGGCAACACCGGGAAGATTCTGCACCCCCTTGATCACATCCTCCAACGCGTGCGATTCGCCGCCGTGCTTGAAGCATTCGGCGCAGCGCGGGAGTTGGGAGAGGTCGCGGCGCTCGAAGGCCGACTGCATCTCCGCGAAGCGGGGGCTGTCGATGATCTCGCGCAGCGACTGGGTCTTGAGGTCGCCCATGATCTGGTCGCCGTGCGCGTCGTAGCAGCAGTGCGTCACGCGTCCGTCCGCGAACACGACCACCCAGGTGAAGAACGCGCCCTGCACGCAGCCGTAGAACTTGCCGTGCAGGTCGGTCTCCTCGTTCACGTCGAGCGCCTCGCAGGTCTTCTCGATCACGCGCGCGTTGTTGAAGTGCCTGAGGTCGAACAGCTTCCGGAAGTCGTCCACGGTCTCGTCGACGGTCAGGCGCGAGCGCATCTTCTGGATCTCGATGCGCATCGGATGTCCCTTCGCCTGCCCGAGGAACTTGCGGGTCAGCTCCACGAGCCGGTCGAAGTCGCCGCCGGTGCGGAGCTGCGGATAGACCTTCGGATTCACCGAGTCGACGCAGATGCGCAGGCGCTTGAGCGGCGTTGCCAGCAGCTTCGCCCCCACCTCCTCGGTCAGCACGAGGCCGTTCGTGGAGAGGCTGGCCTCGGGGAAGAGCCGGATCGCGTCGTCGATGCGCGCGTACAGCAGCGGCTCGCCCATCTCGTGCAGCCACTTCAGTTTCAGCCCGAGGCCGTGGATCTCGCGCTCCGACTTCTCGACGAGCTCCCACGGCATGTCCTCGTAGGGACGGCGCAGCACCGGCAGCGGGCACATCCCGCAGCGCAGGTTGCACTTCGAGGTCAGCTCGAGGCCGACCTTGATCTTGCGTGGGTTGAACTTCATCCGCCCGTCACCAAGGTCTCGAATACCTTGCCGTATTCCTCCCACGAATACTTCCGCGCGCTCGCCGCGGCCGCGCGCTCCATCGCCGGACGATCCGCGCGCGTGAAAAACGCGTCCACCGCGCGCGCGAGCGCCTCCGGATCCTCGGGTGGAATCAGCAATCCGTTCACGCCGTCCTCCACGATCTCCGGCAGGCCGCCGACGGTGCTGGCGATCACCGGACGCGCGAAGTGGAACGCCGTCAGCGCGACGCCGCTCTGCGCCTCGACACGATACGGCGCGAGCACGACGTCCGTCGCCGCGAAGTAGTTCGCGATCTCGGCGTCGGGGATGAAGCGGAGCTCCAGGCGGACGTTGGCGAGGCCGCGCGCGAGCTCGCGATACTCCTCCTCGCTCTTCCACCACGCCTCCCCTGCCACGACGAGCGTCACGTCCGTCTTCAACATGCGCCAGGCGCGGAGCGCGATGTCGACGCCTTTGTAGGGACGGACGTGGCCGAAGGAGAGGGCGACGTGGCCCTGGAGGCCGAGGCTGGAACGCGCTTCGTTGCGTGACGGAATCACGCCGCCCATCTCATGGACGGGCAGCGACGCCCGGACGATGCGCGGGAACGCCGGCGTCCTCGCCGGCTGGACGGGCGCCGTCTCGGCGCCCCGGGCGGCGGGACGCCGCCTGATCAGCCGCCGGGACGGCGGCGCTCCCATGCGCCTTGCGGCGTCGTCGGCTTCGCTCTTTGCGTGCACGACCAGCGCGTCGCCGCGGCGGAGGACGCGGTTCGTCAGCCAGCGCTTCCAGGCGGCCGGCTCTTTGTCGCCGATGTTGTGGCACTGCAGGATCACGCGCGTGCCGCGCGGCAGGAGCGCGATCAGCGTCAGGTACGGCAGCGCCCAGACCCACACCCACCACACCAGGATCACCGCATCGGGACGCGCGCGCCGCAGCGCGAGCGCGGTGCGCAGCCAGGTGAAGGGGTTGAGGATGTCGAGCAGGAACCGCGTCCCCGCGGGCGTCCTGTCGCGCAGCGACTCGTCGATATCGCTCGTCCCGGGGTAGAGTGCGCGCGGATACTGCCGCCGGTACGAGATCACCTCGGCGCGCAGCTCCTCCGCGAGCCGCATCGTGCAGTAGGCGATGCCGGCGCGGTACGGGGGCACTGGGCCGATGATGATCGTGCGCATCTGGCGAGCGCGATAATAGCCGTGAAGGGAACAACATCCGGCTCGTGAAGGGTTTCCGAGTCGGCAACGCATGAAGCTCATCATTCAGATTCCCGCATTCAACGAAGAGACGACGATCGCGCAGGCGCTGCGCGACCTCCCGAAGAAGATCGACGGCGTCACGGCGATCGAGACGCTGGTCATCGACGACGGCTCGTCCGACAAGACCATCGAGGCCGCGCGCAAAGCGGGCGCGACGCACATCCTCGAGCTGAAGACGCATCGCGGCCTCTCGGCGGCGTTCGTGGCCGGCATCGACGCCGCGCTCCGCCTCGGCGCGGACGTCATCGTCAACACCGACGCCGACAACCAGTACGCCGGCGCCGACGTCGCGCGGCTCATCGCGCCGATCCTCAAGGGAACGGCCGACGTGGTCATCGGCGACCGCGAGGTGGCGAAGTCGCCGCACATGTCGCCGTTCAAGCGCCTGCTGCAGCGCATGGGCAGCTGGATGGTCGGCCGCGCGTCGGGCCTGGCCGTCTCCGACGTCACCAGCGGCTTCCGCGCGTTCTCGCGCGAGGCGGCGATGCAGATCAACGTCTTCAACCCGTTCACCTACACGCTGGAGACGGTGATCCAGGCCGGCAACCGCAACCTCGGCGTGCAGAGCGTCGTCGTGCGCACGAACCCGCCGACGCGCCCCTCCCGCCTCTACCGCGGCGTCGGCACGTACCTGCGCAAGTCGATCGCCACGATCTTCCGCATCTCGACGGTCTACCGCCCGCTGAAGACATTCTTCGCCATCGGCACGATCATGCTGCTCATCGGCGGCGCGCTCGGCGTGCGCTTCGTCTATCACTTCCTGAGCGGCGACCGCGGCGGCCACATCCAGTCGCTCATCCTGGCCGCGGTGTTCCTCATCACCGGCTTCAACACCTGGCTGATCGCGCTCCTCGCCGACCTGATCGCCGTGAACCGCCGCCTGACCGAAGACGTGCTCGTGCGCGTCAAGAAACTCGAGTCGCCCGCCCGCGACCGGAAACCGCAACGCGAGCGCCCGGCGCAACCGCGTCCGTCGCGCGAAGAGAAGCCGCCCGGAGAAAGGGTGGCCGAGAAAGTTGCGGAGAAAGCGCCGCCGCAGACGCAGTGGGTCTGGCTGCTCGACGAAGAAAAACTCAACGGCGGCGAGCCGGAAGAAGCGCCCGAGACGCCTGAGCCGCCCGACGATGCCGGCCCGCGACGCCGCCGTCGCCGCCGCGGCGGCGCCCGCCAGCGCACCGAGCTGCCCGGCAACCGCGGCAAGCACCTCGCCGGCGACGAGAGCTAGCGCGAAAACAGAAACGCCGCCTTGCGGCGTTCTCAGGGCTGCTGCTTGCCGGTTGTGATGGCGAAGTCTTCGGCCAGCACCTCGGGGTCGCCGCCTCTCGCGGTGAGCGTACGTCGAGCCGCCTCGCGACATTCGTGAAGCCCTCGATCACCGAACTTCGAAATGCGAGGCCTGCACCACTAATCTCGACGAATGACCCCTGTGACCGCCGGACTTGCTGTATCTCGCAGGCCCGAGCGAGATGCCTTAGTGCCGCACCTCGTCCCGCCCGAGCGACAGATCCATAACGCTGTCCCTGCGCGAACGCGACTTCGAAGTGAGGTCATTCACGACCGGAGGTCAGGCGGATGTGCCGCTATCGTCAGCTGCACTCGACATCTAGCGTTATTTTTCCCTGGATTGATCATTTTCTACCCCTGGTATTGACATTTCGTTCCCTGGGCGCTATATTTGCCAGATAAACACATCCCAGGATACAACAATCACTACCAGATGGAGAGGTTCATGCTGACAATTCAAGCCAGTAATCCGGAGGAGAAGGATCCTCGAACATTTCGTACGCTGCGCGATCTTCCAAAAGTGGGAACGACCGCTGTGCCGCACAACGCGCTGCACGGCGTCAACCTCGGCCACGACACGCTTCTGCTCGCCATACCAATGCATAAGTTTTTCGAGATATCAGAGGTCGCCAACGCCAAGACGGTAAGGACGCTCGCCGAAACGGGCGAAGCTGTCGAAGTAACGCAGCGACCGCTTGACCCCAAACACGCTGCAAAACTGGCGTTGTATATTTTAAAGGGGCTGGCGCACGCGACGATCTCTTACAAGGAACAGCACGACGAGTCCGTGTCGGACGAACTCCGCGAAATCCAACGCATCGTAGGGACACAGCCTTACATCGCGCTGCAACCAATCGTCGCGAATCTCAACAGGGCAGCGAACGAGTTGCACATCGAGAGCACCCGCGCCGGCGTCGTGACGGCTTACCTCTCGGACCGGGACGTCCTTTGGGTAGTTGATGGCCAGCATCGACGATATGCGATGCAGCTCGTATTCGAATTCCTCCGCCACATCCGTGATCGTCGCGATTATCCGAAACGAAACAAGGTGTTCGTCCCGTCGCGGCCAATGACCGATGCTGACCTGCGCGCGTGGAGCGAGATCTTCGAGATCGGACGCCAGTACTGCAACATCGCTGTCGAGGTGCATCTTGGGTTGACCGATGACGCTGAGCGACAGTTGTTTCACGATTTGAACAACCTCGGTAAGAAGGTTGAATCGAGCCTTTCCTTCGAGTTCGATTACTCCAACCCCGTCAACCGATTTATCAAGGACGAGCTGGAGATCGACGACTTCTGGAAACCCGAGATTGTTACGAAAGACATCGTCAACTGGTCCGAGGATCGCGGCGTCATCAGCCGCAAAGACCTGATCGTGGTGAACGCGCACCTGATGCTCAACACGAGCAATGTGAAGGGAGCCACACCCAACGACGTCGCGTCCAAAACCGAGTTCGCTATGCGATTCTGGGAAACAATCAATCGTATACCCGGATTCGGCGAACCAGGTGCTAAACAGCGGACCGTAGCTGCACAGACAGTTGTACTGAAGGCGCTCGCCAAACTGTTCCACGATTTCGCCTGGGGGAAGCACCAAAACGAAGATCACCGCGACCGCCTCATCGCCGCCGTGGAGAACGGGGAGCTCGATTTCTCGCACTCGAATCCGATGTGGCGATACTACGAGATGTCACCAGAGGAGCGCGACACCAGCGGACTAACCGGGCTGCGAGAGTACCTGCCATCGGACACTGACGGCGCGAATCGCGACATCGGCAAATTCGACCCAAACGAGAACGTCATGAGATTCGGCGCGAAGCACAACGACATCTATCCGCTTCTCGGAGACATGATTCGCTGGCGGTTGCAACTCCCGCCGCGACATAGTCGCGAGCAGTTGGTGTAGCACGAGGGATTGAATGAAGGTACTCGGTGTCGTCCCCAGCACAACTGCTATTCACATCTGCACGGTCTCCGACGATGGCGACGGCGAGACCGCCACCGCCATGAAGAAGATACCGCTACCGAAAAACGACGACGAGAGCGCGCGTTTGTACGCGCTCTCGAAGCTCGCAAACACACTCCTCGTTGAGTCAAGTGCCGACGGCCTCGCAATCCTTCAAGCGGGCCGGTCACAGCATGGTCAAACATCGCCATTGCGATTGAAGATCGAGTGCATCTTCCAATTAGCCGCGATCGGTCGGTCGCTTCCGGTCGCACTAGTTCCGCCGCAATCCGCACGCGCATTCGAGAAGAAGCATGATGTTCTCACGCTTACCCGTGGCCAGGACTTCAGTCCTGTGCCATGTAAGGACGCGGCGCTTGTCGCCTGGTACGCGCACACCTCCTCCGATGCCCAGAAATAATGAGATTCGCGCCATGATTTTGGCGCTCGGAAAGTACGAGATCGTTGCGGAGAACCACGAGGGCATGAACGCGTACTCGTTTCGTGCCCGCCACATTCCCCTGGATGTCGCGGTTTTCCTGAAGGCATGGGATGTCGATCCGGCGTCCGACGACCTGTACACCGAGGCACGGCTGCTAAAAGAGATATCGGAGTCGGATCATGGCCGCATGAATCTCGTCCGCGTGCTGGACGCGCAACGCCTCGATGACGAAACCGTCCTGATGGCTATGGAGTTCGTCGAGGATGGGAGTTTACTTGGCCAGCTGAAGGAACACGGGGCTTTCGCATTGGGTGATGCGCTGAGAATCACGATCGGTGTCCTTCACGGTCTCGCGCACATGCACTCCCGGGGGTTGGTCCACCGGGATCTCAAGCCTGCAAACATCATGATCGAAAGAGCACACCTGTGGCCGAAGATCGGCGACTTTGGATCTGTCTCACAGCTGGACACAAACGGCGTTGCGGCGCGGAAATCACGCAGATCCGCGTTGTACACAGCACCGGAATGCTGGGAGGACACGCCTGCGCACACGCGCAGCTCAGACATGTATCAGGTAGGCATCACGGCGCACGAACTAATTAACGGTCCATTACCTTACACGTACGAGTCTTATCTCGACGCAGACGCGAAGCGTGCCGTCGCTAAAGCCGGGGCAAAGACGATCGGGGACGTCAGCGATCCCGTTCACCGCGATGACATCATCAACCGCGCGATCGCTCGCCGGGCTAGCAAACGTAGCCTTCTAGATCTGGCGCCGACTCGTATATACGTTCCGGACGCGGTCAGACGTGTCATACGTAAGGCGACGAGTCCGAAGCCAAGCGCGAGGTACGCCTCTATCACCGAGTTTGTCGCCGCGCTTGAGCAGATTGATTGTCCCAACTGGCTTATTGTAGACGACGAGTTGCATGCACCTAACTTCCGGGGCGCAGATTGGCTGATCAAACCAGCCAGTACCGGTTTTGTCGCGCTACGCCGCCTCAACAGCGGCTATCGGCATTGGAAGAGCAATACCGACATGTTGCCTCTTATTACGGCGATCCACGACGCGTAGCCGGCAGCTCCGGTACGCCGAACAATTCTGCATGTGGCACCGCTTCCTCCCTCCGATTGGGCTGCAAGGTGCCGTCGAGCCACCTCGGGTCCGACGGATTCGCACGGCGGCTGATTCACGCGGGCTCGATGTCTGCGGGCTTTTCTTCGACCAGGACACCGTTACGTACGATCACGATGGCGGTGTTGGTCTGCCGCGGGATCTCGCGCGCGGCCTGCATGTCGGCGTCGGAAAGCTTCGATTCAAGTTTGCCGCTCATCGATTCTCTCCTTCGTCGAGCAAGTACGGCCGAAGGGCCGCGCCCGCAGTTCCACTCGAGTTCGCCGCGCTACTTTGCCGAATAGAGGCTACAGAATCTCCCGCACCTTGTCGGCCGGCCGCCCTACCACCGCCCGCCCGGCGCGAACGACGATCGGCCGCTCGATGAGGATCGGATGCTCCGCCATCGCGCGCAGCACTTCCTCGTCCGGCGTGGCATCGCCAAGGCCGAGCACCGAAAACTGCGCCTCTCCCCGCCGTACGATTTCGATCGGCCGCACACCGAGAAGCCGCAGGATTCGCCGTAACTCGTCGATGGAGAGAGGATGGCGAAGATACTCCCGCACAGGCAACTCGACGCCTGCATCGCGGACAAGCTGCAGCGCCGCGCGACTCTTGCTGCAACGGGGGTTGTGGAGGAAGAGGTCGGTCATGGGGTCTCGAGCCAGGTCCTCTTCGTCGTCAGTCGAGGATCCACTGCCCGTGTGCGCGAATCTCGTCGTGCATCGCATCGGGAGCGAGATCGATCTCCCCCGGCCACTCGACGAAACCCTCCTCGCAGGAGACCTGGGCGAACAACGCCGGATCCCTGAGTGCTTCGAACACCCCGCGCAGGTGTGACTCCTTCAGGATGACCTCTCCGGTCAGACCATCCCGGAACCGCACCGATAAACGCAGGTGATCCAGTACCTGGACCGACACCACGCAATCGTCGGACGCCGGCTTTACACCAGTGGCTGAATCTTGTTCGGCTGTTTCTTGCTGAGACATAGCTCCCAATTCTCCTGAAGTTCCTGCTTGTGCATTGCGGCCCAGTCCAGTACGAGAACGAGCGCCCGTGGCGGCAGCGTTCCCGCGAGCACCTCCAGCCTGTCGATGGAGATCGCGGCGACCGCGCCGGCGTACGCGGCGTGAAAATGCGGCGGGGCATGGTCGTTATGAAACATCCGAATCACCACACCATAGAACCTGCTGATCGTCGGCACGCGTTCTCCTAGACCTTCGGAACACCGTAACGTCGGATGCCTTCTCTCCCTCGTCGCCGCGGTGATGCAGCGTCTTGAAAATCTGACCGGCTTCCATGGAGACTCCACGCCAAGTTTACGCCTCCAGGTACGCAGCCAAAGCGGCGGCAGGCGTCTGCGGCTCTCTCCAGCAGGGAGTCTGATCGCGCGCAAAGCGCTTCACTCTGGCGGCAGAGCTTTTCACTTTGCCGTCAGAGATTTTTGCTCTGACGGTAAAGCTTTTCACTCCGCGGGCAGAGATTTTTGCTTTTCCAGTAGAGCTTTTTACTTCGCCGGCATAGATTTTTGCTTTGCCAGTATAGCTTTTTACTTTGTCGGCATAGCTTTTTGCTTTGCCGCTAAAGCTTTTTACTCTGCCGTTAAAGCTTTTCACTACGCCGGCAAAGCTTTTTACTCTGGCGCCAGAGCTTTTTACTTCGCCGCCTGAGCTTTTCACTCGGCAAGTAGAGCTTTTCACTCCGCCGTCGTGAGCTCCCTCTCAGCAAGTTTTCCTGCTTGGACGGGTCCATTCGCGTCACGCTATTTCCGTTATCTATTGACAATTTAAATTACCGAACCTATATTCGTTCCGTTCGCTGTTCGTCACGTCCATGGAGGTCGAGAGAAAGGAGATAAGCCTATGAAAATCAACTAATTGCCCCCACTTCTCATCCACACGAAAAAACTGAAAGGTATAGGAGGATATGTATGTCTACCATCATCGAAGCCGGTGACGGCGCCACCCCGGCGACCGAGCCGATCCCCAACGGTTACACCGCTGACGCCCAGGAGCGAATGACACGTCTTCGCGCCATGGCCGAACAATTCCCCGATGAATCGGATCCGAAGAGGGCACTGACGCCTGTGGAAGTGCGCATCGCCCGCGGGGCGACCCCTGCCGCGCTGGAAAAGGCGGCGGTGTTCGCCGAGGGAGGGCCGAACGTCGGTGCACCCGCCAGCGCGGAGGAGATGCGCGATGCGATCGCCTTCGAGCTGGCCTATAGCGGCGTTCGCGACCTGGCCAGCCTGCTCGCGCACCGGGTCGACCGCGCCATCCTGCGCCGCAAGCTCAAGGCCGTGAGGTCGGCCCGGTCCGTCCTCGTCATGGCGAAGAGCTTCGCAACGCTCGATCAGGGTGAGTTGGTCCGCCCGCAGATCGGCGAACTGCGGCGGGCGTTCCGTCGTCCGTCCCGCAAAAAGGCCACCGTGCAGCCGGAGCCGTCGAAGCCGGCGACGGGGGACAAGAAGTAACCGAGGGGCCGGAGGAGGGTCTGATCTGGCAATCGCCTCCCCGGCTCCCCGTTTCCCATGGGCCGCGGCCGAAAGGCCGCGGCCCTATTTTATGACAGGAGCATCAAACCTGCTTCTTGCCGCCGCCCTGCCTGTCGTCGTCCTCGTCTCCCGGCGGCACCTCATTGTCGATGTCGGGATCGAGCTGGGCGCAGTTCTCGAGCTTGATGTTGTAGCTGTAAATCACCGGCCCCGGGGGCGCGACGTACGTGAGAGTGAGTTCCTTGTCCGAAGTGCGCTGCGCGGTACTGGCTCCGGGCTTCGCCGAGCCGGTCTTCCAACTGAAAAACCCGCTCGTGGGGAACGTGTTGTTTCCCTGCGCGACCCAGGTGATGGTGATGGTCCGGCCGGTACCGGCATACGGCACCGACAGGTGCGTGTTATTCACCGCTGTTGTTCCGCCGCTGCATGTGACCGTGAGACCGAAGGGAGGGGCACTTCCGTTGGACATACGCTTCTCCTTTTTTCTCTCTCTAGCACCCGTTTTCTGCGCACAGCTGTTCGAGCTGTGATGTAGCAAAGCCACTTTGCTTGAGTCTCGCCAGGACGGCCCGCGCTTCGGCGCCGCGCTGCCTGTAAACCAGGACGCGCATCCAGACCGACAGCTCGTTGGGATTCGCGCTGCCGTTGATCAGCGGCGCGAGCTCGCGCTCGGCGCGCTCGAAGGAGGCCCTCGCGGCGGCGGGATTCGACTTCATCGTCGCCTCGCCGAGGTAGAGCGCCGTGCGCGCGATCTGATTGTGCGCGTAGCGATCCGCGGTCAGCGAATCGAGCCGCTGGAGCGCGTCGCGAAGCATCGCCGCTCCGCGCGAGTCGCCCCTCTCAGCCAGCAGCCGCGCATATTCGCTGCGCACGATCATGGCATCGACGACGAACGCCGCGCGGGTTGGCGCGAGGCGGATCACTTCGTCGAATTTGGCCATCGAGTCCCGATAGAGCTTCATGGCCTCGGCGGTATCTCCGCGTTTCGCCAATTCATCGGCGACGCCGCGCTGGGCCATGGCCTGGTCGCGGCGCCAGTCGACGTTGGAGGGGTCGCGCACCGCCAATTCGCCGTTGATCGCGAGGCACTCCTGCCACAGCGGCAGAGCGCTGGCGGAATCGCCGGTCGCAGCCAGCGTACGGGCGAGGTAGGCCACGCTGTTCGCCTGCCGCTTCTTCCACTGCATCTCGTCCGGCTGGAACGCAATCAGCCGGCGGTACGTGTCGACCTCGCGCCTCGAGTAGTCGAGCGCGCCGCGGAGATCGCCCTCGCTGAAGAGCGCGGCGGCGAGCTTGTTGTACGCCTTCGCCACTTCGGCCTTCGCCTCGGCATCGGCCGGGTTGCGGCGCGCCAGGTCTTCGCGCAACGCCAGGCTGATCCGGTAATGCTCGAGCGCCTCTTTCAGGTCGCCCCTTCGCTCCAGGATCACGGCCACGCCGCTGTGTCCGTACGCCTTTTCCAGCACGTACTCCTTCTTCGCCGGATCGATCGCCGCCAGCGCGTCGCCGGCCTTCATGTACTCGCGCATGTGCTTCAGCGACTCGTCGGACTTGCCCTGCAGGCGCAGACCGTTGCCGAGCCAGAAATGGGTCTGGCCGAAGACCATCAGCGCGTCAGGGTTCTTCGGCTCGCGTTTCACCGCCGCGTCGGCGAGGTTCAGCGAGCGGCCGAAGAGGTCGAGCGCCTCAGGCGTCTTTCCCTGCCCCACCCGCACCTCACCGAGCTGATTGAGCGCCTTGGCGTTGCGCGCCAGCTCGGCCGCGGACATCGTTTCCGGCCGCAATGAGCCGACGTACTGCATCGCGCGCTCGCCGACGTCGTCCAGGATGTCCAGCCGCCCCACCGGCTCGAGCTTCGCGCGCAGATCGCCGAGCATGAACTCGATCAGGTCCTCGGCCTGCGCGCGGCGCCTCTCCGCTTCGGCACGCGCGTGCACCGCGATGGTCCGCTCGCGCGAGAGATCGACCGTGTAGCGCCAGGCGCCGAAGACGACGATCAGGACCGCCGCGGCGATCGCCGAGCGCCGGACCGTCCGCGCGGTCTTGTCGGCGAGATAGCGCAGCCGCGCCACGGTCTCGATCGCGGTCGGGCGGTCGGCGGGAGCGAACTGCTTGAGCCGGTTGATGACCGCGGCGATGTCGCCCGACACGCCCGACACGGGGATGGTCTCGCCGCGCGCGGCGCGCAGAATCACCTCGCGCGCGGTGAGGCCGAGGGGATGCGGATCGGTACCGGTGAAAATCGCCTGCAGGAAGAGGCCGAACGCGTACATGTCGCTGGCGGTCGTCAGCTCCTCGCCGCGGGCCTGCTCGGGGCTCATGTAGAGCGGCGTGCCCATGGTCACGCCGGCCTCGGTCCTCATGAACTTGCGCTGGTAAAACTGCGGAGGCGTCGCCGGCGCCGAGAACGAAGGGATCACGGCGGTCTCGTCGTTTTTCTTCGCGTAGGCGAACCACTCGTGGTCCGACTCCGCCGGCAGCGGCACAGCCGCCGCCGGCGCGGCGGCGAGCATCTCCGGCGACGCGACGTGAATGCGCTTGCTGGTGGAGAGCAGATTCAGCCAGCGCGCGAGACCGAAGTCCAGCACCTTGACCTCGCCCTGCTTCGTGAGCATCACGTTTTCGGGCTTGAGGTCGCGGTGGATGATGCCGAGACGGTGCGCGGCGACGAGCACCTCGGCGACGGAGATCGCGATGCGCAGCTTCTCCGCGCGCGAGAGCTCCTGGTCGAGGAGCACGTCCTGGACGGTCCGCCCGTCGATGTACTCGAGCACGAGCAGATCGACCTCGTCGCTCTCGATGTAGTCGTGGATGCGGCAGATGTGCGGATGATCGAGCTTGGAGAGAGCGCGCGCCTCGCGCAACAGCCGCTCGCGCGCCTCGCCGTCGAGGCGGTTTTCGGCATGCAGGACCTTCAGCGCGACCTTGCGGTCGAGCTTCTCGTCGTAGCCGGCATAGACGTCGCCCATGCCGCCCTGACCCACCACGTCCGTAATGCGGATATGGCCGAAACGCCGGCCTATGAGCTCCATCGTTGCGCGAGACCTCGGACGCCGGATTGTACCGTTAAGTTCCGTCGGGCGGCGGCGGCGGATTGTCGACCTCGGGGTCGACCTTGACCGCGAATTCGCTGTCTGCGCGGCGCAGGGTCACGAAATAGACGTAGATCTTCTCGACCGGGTCGGTTTCGTTCAAAGTCGCGGTGATCGTTCCGTCGGTATTGAATCTCTTCGTGAACTTGTCCGCTGCATCCACGAAATCAATGTCGTCGACATTGAGAAATAACGTGCCGTTCACCGGATTCCAGGTGATCGTGCTTCCCGCCCGCCCGTCGAGATAGAGACGCTCCGGGAAGATGACCACCTGAAAGACGTTCGGTTGGGGCACCTTGAGCTCGACCTGCACGTTGAAGTTTCCCGCCATACTCGCTCCTTTCTGAAGTTCAACATCCCTCTTCTTTACAGATCTGTTCGAGATCCGCGTTGCGGTACCCCATTTCGTGCAGCCGCGCGCGCGCCGCACGGGTTTCGTCCGTGCGGCGAAGGCGCGCCAGGATGCGGACCCAGAGCGAGGCCAGGCGCACATCGGTGGCCATCGGCCCGACGTCGCGCATCGTGTCGAACGCGCTCGACCACGCCTTCGCGGCGGCCTCGCGATCGCCGTTCGCGCGATGCACCTCGCCCAGCATGAACCACGCCTCGGCGAGCACCGGGCGCGCATCGCTGGCCGGAGGCTGCAGACCGGCGATGGTCGCGTTCAGCATGGTCACGGCGCGCCGCTGCTGTCCCGCCGCCGCAAGCGCGCGCGCCCAGGTGGTGTCGATCCCGGCGAGCTGAATGGTCCAGTCCTGGCGGCTGCCCGCGCTGGCGATGGCGCGACGCATGGTGGCATCCGCGCTCGCGGCGTGCTCGAGCGCGCCGCGAACGTCGCCGCGGGCGCGACGCAGATTGGCGATCCGCCACGACGCGACGGCGAGGTTGCGCTGCCACTCCACGTTGGCGGCGTCGTGCTCGGCGAGCTCGCGGTTGATGGCCAGCTCTTCCTCGGCGCACTCGAGCGCGCCGGCGGCGTCGCCGAGCCTGTCGCGCGCGACCGCGAGAAACGCGAGGCTGGCGCCGAGGCGCTGCTTCCACTGCGCCTGCCTCGGATCGGCCAGCAGCAGGCGCCGGTACGTCGCGACCTCGTTCTCGAATTGCGTGCGCGCGCCGGTGAGATCGCCGAGGCGCTGCTGGAGCCGCCCGACTTTGTTCACCGCGCGTGCGACCTCGGCGCGCGCGTTCGCGTCGCCGGGATCGCGCTGCACCCGCGCGTTCTTGATCTCGTAGCTGATGCGATAGTGCTCCAGCGCCCCGCGCAGGTCGCCCTGCGTCTCCAGGATCGTCCCGACGTTGCCGTGGCTGTAGGCCCGCTCGAGCTGATAATCATCGTTCGACGGGTGGCTCTTCGCCAGCCGCTCCGCGGTCTCCATGTAGATCGTGTAGTGGCGCAGCGCGTCGGTGAGCGCCCCCTGATGCTGGTAGACGTCGCCGACCCAGAAGTGACTCGTCGCGACCGCGAGCTGCGCCGGCGCGGACGCCGGATCGCGCTTCATGCCCAGCTCCGCGAGGGCCAGCGAGCGCTTGAAGACCGCCTGCGCCTCATCGAGCCTGCCCTGCCCGACGCGCACTTCGCCGAGCTGGTTGAGCGCTTTCGAGCTGCGCGCCAACTGCTCGACGGACAGCGTCTCCGGGCTCAGCGAGCCGACGTATTGCAGCGCGCGCTCGCCGACGTCGTCGAGAATGTCCAGCCGGCCCACCGGAACGAGCTTCTCGCGCAGATCGCCGAGCATGAACTCGATCAGATCCTCGGCCTGCGCACGGCGGGCCTCGGCCTCGGCGCCCGCCGCGACGGCGATGGCGCGCTCGCGCGCGAGATCGGCCACGTAGCGCCACGAGGCGAAGGCGACTACCAATACCGCCAGTGCGATCCCCGCACGGCGCGCGAGACGCCTGGGCTTTTCGGTCAGAAGCTTCAGGCGCGCGACCGTCTCCACGGCCGTCGGCCGGTCGGCTGGCGCGAACGACTCGAGCTGCGCGATGAGCGCCGCGACGTCGCCGGGCACGCCCGAGCCGGCGACCTTCTCGCCGCGCGCGGCGCGCATCATCACCTCGCGCGCGGACAAGCCGTGTGGATGCGGATCGACGCCGGTGAAGAGAAACTGCAGCAGCAGACCGACCGAATACATGTCGCTCGCGGTCGTCAGCTCCGTGCCGCGCGCCTGTTCGGGGCTCATGTAAAGCGGTGTCCCCATCGCGACTCCGGCCTGGGTGTGGTTGAACCGTCCGTCGGCGACCCCGTCATCGAGCGCCCCGTCGGAGTTGACGGCGCGCAGCCGCCGGCCCGACGACCTGACGTTGAGCCAGCGCGCGAGGCCGAAGTCGAGAACCTTCACGGCGCCGCTCTTCGTGATCATCACGTTCTCGGGCTTGAGATCGCGATGGATGATGCCGAGGCGATGCGCGACGACGAGCACCTCAGTGATGGCCAGCGCGATCCGAAGCCTCTCCGCGCGCGGGAGCTGCCGCTCGTGCAGCAGCGCCTGCAGCGTCTGACCGTCGATGAGCTCGAGCACGAGCAGATCGACGTCGTCGCTCTCGATGTAGTCGTGGATGCGGCTGATGTTCGGGTGATCCAGCTTCGAGAGAGAGCGCGCCTCGCGCAGCAGCCGCTCCCGTGCCTCGGCATGGAGACGGTTCTCCGCGCGCAGCACCTTCAGGGCAACGTTGCGCTCGAGCGTCTCATCGCGCCCGACATAGACGTCACCCATTCCGCCATGACCGAGAACGTCGGTAATGCGAATGTGACCGAACCGCCGTCCGATCAGCTCCATGTTGTGGACCTCTGGACCCTTTGCTGAGGTGGAGTGCTAATTGTAGCAATTCCGTAGCGCCATTCCTATGGCGTCAATCGGTGCTGGCGTATTCTTGAGCGATGCTGAAGCGCATTCTCATCGGCACGCTGGTCGTGGGCTCGCTCGACATCTGCGAGGTCATCATCTTCTACGGCTTCCGCGACGTCAGCGCGATCCGCATCCTGCAGAGCGTCGCGCGCGGGGTGCTCGGCAACGACGCCTTTCGCGGCGGCATCCCGGCCGCCCTCCTCGGCCTGTTCCTGCACTTCGTCATCGCCTGCGGCGTGGTGACGGTGTATGCGATCGCCAGCCGCTGGCTCACGCTCCTGCGCCGCTGGCCGGTGGTGATGGGCGCGATCTACGGATTGGGCGTGTTCATGGTGATGAACTGGATCGTGCTGCCCTACTCGAAGGCGGGCATGGCCAACTTCACGACGGTGACGTTCGTCAACCAGATCTTCTGCCACGTCTTCTGTATCGGCATCCCGGCGGCGCTGGCCGTGACCTCACGCATGCGCGCCGATGAAGTGCGCGCTGACCTCACCCGCTAGCACGAGCGGAAAGGGCACGGTCACCAGCGGGTGGATGGCGTTGTAGGTGTGGCTCGCGCCGCCGAGGACGACCAGCGAGGCCTCGCTCGCGCTCGCGGCGATGCGGCGTCCCTCTTCCACCGGCACGCTCTCGTCGTTTGCGCCGTGCACGACCAGCAGCGGAACGGCGAGCCGCTTCGCCGCGGCGAGCACGTCGAGCCGCTCGCGATGCGCGTCGTAGTCGTCGAGGATCGACGTCGACATCCGCATGACCTGTTTCGTCCGCGCGTTGACGACGTCGAGCGACCCGCTCTCGCGCCACTGCCGTCTGGTCGCGTCGTCCCAGCGATCGGCGTTCGCGATCGGGCTCCAGACGATGACGCCTTCGAGCCGCGGCACGTCCTGCGCGCCGAGGAGCGCCACGCCGCCGCCGCGCGAGTGTCCGAGGAGAAACGTCGGCAGCTCCGGGAACCGCTCCTGCGCGTGGCGCACGGCCAGGCGGAGATCGGCGAGCTGGATCGAGTACGTGTCGCCGGCGAAGAGATCGAGCCGCTCGAACGTCTCCGGATCGTCGCCGATGCCGGAGCGCGACATGTTGAAACGGCAGACCGCGTAGTGATGGCGGACCAACTGCTGCGCGAGCCAGGGAAAGAATCCCCAGTCCTTGAATCCCTTGAAGCCGTGGACCACGACCACGAGCGCGCGCGGATTGGCCGGCACGTCGAAGTCGCCCCGGATGGGGAGGTTTTCGGCGGATGGGATGGTGAAGTGCACGCTAGACATTAAACCGGAACAAGATCACATCCCCATCCTGCACTTCGTATTCCTTCCCCTCGCTGCGCATTTTTCCGGCCGCCTTCGCGGGCTGTTCGCCGCCGAGGGCGACGTAGTCGTGGAAGGCGATCGTCTCGGCGCGGATGAAGCCGCGCTCGAAGTCGGTGTGGATTTTCCCGGCTGCCTGCGGTGCGTTCGAGCCGCGATGGATGGTCCAGGCGCGCGCTTCCTTCGGCCCGGCGGTGAAGAAGGTCTCGAGGTCGAGCAGCGTGTACGCGGCGCGCACGAGCGCGTTGAGCCCCGGCTCCTCGAGTCCCATCTCCTTCAGAAAGTCGTCGCGCTCCTCGGGCGGCAGCTGCGCGATCTGCGCCTCGAGCTCGCCGCAGATCACGACGACCTCGCCGCCCTTCTCCGCCGCGACCTCGCGTACCTTCTGCAGCAGCGGCGTCTCCCGGCCGAGCTCGTTCTCGGCGACGTTGGCGACGTAGAGCACCGGCTTGAGGGTGATGAGATTGAGATCGGCCAGCGCGGCCTGTTCCTCCTCCGTCAACTGCGCCGCGCGCAGCGGCACGCCGCGGTCGGCGGCCTCGATCGCCTTCGCGAGCGCCTCGGCCTGCGCCGCATATTCTTTCTGGCCGACACGCGCCAGCCGCGAGACGCGTTCGTGGCGCTTGGAGAGCGCGTCGAGATCGGCGAGCAGCAACTCGGTCTCGATGACCTCGATGTCGCGCTCGGGATCGACGCTGCCTTCGACGTGCACGACGTTCGTGTCCTCAAAGCAGCGGACGACGTGCAGGATGGCGTCGGTCTCGCGGATGTTGGCGAGGAACTGGTTGCCGAGGCCCTCGCCCTTGCTCGCGCCGCGCACGAGTCCGGCGATGTCGACGACTTTGAGATCGGTGAAGACGGTCTGTTTGCTCTGCGCGAGCCCGGCGACTTGCACCAGCCGCGCGTCGACCACCGGCACGATTCCGACGTTCGGCTCGATCGTGCAGAACGGATAATTCGCGCTCTGTGCCCCGGCCGCCGTCAGCGCGTTGAAGATCGTTGATTTCCCGACATTCGGCAAGCCCACGATGCCGACACTAAGACCCATGCAATGTTCTCCTCGCCCCTTCGACTGCCCCGATCAATCCGACGCGTTCGTTCACGATCAGATCGACCGGAATGGTGTCGAGCAGGGCGCGGAAACGTCCCTTGCGCAGAAATGCTTCCACGAACCTCCCGTCCGTGAAGCGTGCGACGTTCTTCGCGGCGATGCCTCCGGCGAGGTACACGCCTCCGCGGGCGAGCACTTTCAGCGCCATGTTGCCGGCCTCGGCGCCGTAGACGTCGACGAAGACCTCGAACGCGTGCGAGGCGCGCGGGTCGCCGGCGTCGGCGAGGTCGGAGATCTCGGAGGGTTGAGAGCCCTCCGCTCCGCCCAGGAAGGTAAAGATGTTGACGATGCCCATCCCCGAGGCCACGCGCTCCCAACTCACGTGCCCGTAGCGCTCGCGCAGGTGGAGAAACAGGCGCGCCTGCTCCTCGTCCTGCGGCGCGAAGTCGGCGTGACCCCCTTCGCTCGGAACGACGTCGCGGCCGTTGACCACGATCGCCTCGCCGAGTCCCGTCCCCGCGCCGAGGATGGCCATCGGCGCGCGGCGGTCGCGCGTGCCCGCGTGCAACGAGAGGAGATCCTCGTCCGCGAGCAGCGGCACGCCGAGGGCGACCGCATAGAAGTCATTGATGAGACGCACCCGCGGAATCGAGAACGCCGTCTCGTCGATCTTCCAGCCGACGTTCGTCACCTCGGCGCGCCCATCGAGCACCGGACCGGCCACCGCGAAACACGCCGCGTCGACCGGACCGGGAACCCCGGCCATGAACTCCGCCAGCAGCGCGTCGAAGGTCGGGTACTTCGCGCTCTCGTAGCGCTCCTCGGCGCAGACCGAGCCGTCCGCCTCCACGCAGCGCAGCAGCGTCTTCGTTCCGCCGATGTCCCCCGCGAGCAGACGCACGTTCACCCCGCGAACGGGTTGTCGTCCGCGCTCGTCCCGTAAATCGCCGGCACCGGGATGTCGAGCAGCCGCAGATACACCGCCAGCTGGCCGCGGTGGTGATAGGTGTGATTGAGCAGGATGTTGCGCACCACGCCGAACTTCGGAATCTTGTTCAGCACCCGGTCGCCCTTGCGCAGCGTGAACGGCTCTTTGAGCACCGTGTCGTCGATCGTCCTGAGGTAGGCGCGCAGCTCCTCCATGTTGGAGCTGAACTTCCCGGCGATCGCGCTGACCTCGCGCGGCATCTCCGCCGGCCCCGCGGTGGCGAGATCGAACTCGCCCGCGCGCAGCAGCGCCTGCACGCGCGCCGGGATTCCGGCGATGTGCCAGGCCAGCTTGCCGATGGTCATCGACTTCGCATGAGGCGTCCAGTCGAGGTTGGTTTCGGGCACGCGTTCGAGCACGCGCAAGGTGACCGGCTGCTCGTTGTCCATTTCCATCAGGATCGAATCGATGATCGCCATAGCCGGAACTATACTTCGGTCCATGGCGCCGTCAGGAGGGGGTGACGATTCGACGCCGCAGCCAACGTCCGCCTGCGCGGGCGTGGAAGACGCTTATAAGAAGCATTCCCAGCTCCTCCGCAACATCGCCGAGTCGAAATTCAACATCCCGCCGGGCGACGCGGAAGGCGTCGTCAACGAGGTCTTCACCGCCTACCTGCTTCGCCGCGACAGCGTGCGCAACGCGCGCCAGTGGCTGATCGGCGCGGTCTGCCACGCCAGCCGCGCCTACTGGCGCGACGCCGCGCGCACCTCGCCGCTGCCCGAGGACGTCGCGCAGTTCATCGATCCCGCCACGCACGGAGTGGAGGGGCGGATCGTGGACCGCGTTACGATGGCGCGCGCGCTCACGGAAGTCGGTCCGAAATGCCGTGAGACGCTGCGCATGTATTACGCCGAGGGGTATTCCGCGGCGGAGATCGCGGCCCGCCTCGGCACCAGCAGCGGCTACGTCATGCAGCTTCTCCACACCTGCCGCAAAAAAGTGCGGGAGGCCTACGACTTGCTGAAGGCGAAACGGCAGGACAAGACTTGACGGGTCATTACGACGAGAAGAGGCTCCAGGATTATCTCGACGATCCCGATGCCGTACCCGACCGCGCCGCGCTGGAGCGGCACCTCGATATCTGCGGGCCGTGCCGCTCGCTGCTGGACGATCTGCGCGCCTTCGAGATCACGCTGACCAGCGGCGCGATATGGGAGATGGCCGGGGAGACTCTGCCCGAGCAGCCCGGAAACGACGCGCCCGAGGATCTCCGCAGGCTCGCCGAGCTGCTCGACGGCGAAGACAAGGAGGCGGAGCGCGCGCTGGAGCCGCTGCTCGGCAGCCCGGTGGCGTTCCGCCGTGCCAACGTGACCGCGAACGCGGCGCTGCAGACCGCGGGAGTGGTGCGGAGGCTGTGCATCGAGTCGCGCCAGCTGCGCGAGCGGCAGCCGATGCACGCGCTGGTCGCCGCCGACGCGGCGATCGCGATCGCCGACCAGCTTTCCGCCGACCGCTACCCCGCGGCGCTGCTCAGCGAGCTGCGCGGCGACGCGTGGTACCAGCGCGCCAACGTGCTGCGCTACCTCGGCCGCTATCCCGAGGCGCTCGACGCGCTCGACGTCTCCGCGCGCGCGTTCGCACACGCGCCGGCCGCCGCGTTTTCCGGCGGGATCGTCGACTATCTGCGCGCGGTCATCTTCGTCGAGCTCGATCGCTTCGAAGAGGGACGCCGCCTCGCGCGCAAGAGCGCGCGCGTCTTCCGGCAGTTCGGCGAGAGCGAGCGCTTCCTGCACGCGCGGATCGTCGAGGCCTCCATCCTCTTTCACGAACAGCGCTTCCGCGACTCCCGCGAGCTCTTCGTGTCGCTCCTCGCGGCGGCGAAGGAGCTCGGCAAGCCGGAGACGATGGCCCGGCTCTTCGCGAACATCGCCAACTGCGAGGTCCGGCTCAGCGAGTTCGACTCCGCGGAGAGCTACTTCGCGCGCGCGCTGTCGCTCTACGAGGCGGTCGGACTCGAGACCGGAAAGATCCGCACGCGCTGGAACATCGGCTCGCTGCGCATCGCCGCGGGCGACATCGAAGAGGGCCTCCTGCGCCTGCGAGAGGCCCGCCGCGAGTTCGAGCAGATCGGCGCGCACACCGACGCCGCGCTGGTGACGCTGGAGATCGTCGAGGCGCTGCTCTCGACCGGCGAGCGCCGCGACGCCATGGACGCCGCCGAGCTCTGCGCGGGCCTGGCCGACAGCTTCGCCGCCGTCGGGATGACCGGCAACGCCCTCACCGCGGTCGGCTTCCTGCGCCAGGCCTTCGAGAGCGGCCAGGCCACCCCCGATCTGGTCCGCCACATCCGCCAGTACATCGAGACGCGCCCCGATCAGGAAGGGCATCCTTTCGTCCCGCCCTAAGGTTTTCCCGCCTCACGACACTCCTTAAGGGGAGGCGTGTGGTGGAACAGATCCTCTTGCTTGTCGCGCTGACGTGGATCCGCGCGAATCTGCACATACCGGGCGGTTGACGATTTCGAGACGCCCTCTCAGAGGTGGGAGAGGGTACCGGGCGCCGGGTGAAGCTCGTTGGAATCTCCTTCGAACGACACTCACCTTCATCCGGCAGCCCGGTCTTTTTTTTGTGCGCCCTGCTACACTGCCGACCGATGACCACCATCGACGCTGACGAGGAGGACGATCTCGAAGAGCTGCCCGCGCCGGACGAGGACGACGACGTGCCGGGGCTCGATTTCGAAGAGGAAGACGATCTCGAGCGGCGCCGCGATCCCCTCCGCGATCCGCTCCGCACCCCCTAGAACCTGGCAACCCTCTTGCCCTTACAGTGGGCGTGCTGCTCGCCCTCCTGCTCGCCATTCACACCCCCGTCCAAAGCAACGTCTTTGCACGCGATCTGGAGCAGCCGCGCGAGATGCTCGTGCTCGAGGACGGCACGCTGCTGGTCAGCCGTCCGATGCTCAACGACGTCATCGCGCTGCGCGACCGCAACGGCGACGGCCGCGCGGATGAGATCCGCACCGCGCTGTCGTCGATCGAAGGTGCGAGCGGTCTGGCGATGCGCGGCGACACGCTCTACGTCGCCGGCGCGAACGCGGTGTTCGCCGCGGAGCGGCAGTCCGACGGCAGCTTCGGCGAGACGCGCGAGATCGTGAGCGACGTGCGCGGCGCCGCGATCGGCGCCGGCCCCGGCTCGCTTTACGTCGCCAACGACGCGTCGCTCCTGCAGTTCGACGCCGAAGGCAGCGGCCGCCGCATCTTCTCGCGGGGGCAGCTCGCGGCCTTCGCCTGGGATCCGAAGTCGCAGGAGCTCTGGGGCGCGGACGCCGGCGGCACTCTCCTCCGCCTCGGCGACGGCATTCGCGAGCCGGCCGCGCTGCGCGTGTCCTCCCCCATCGCATTCGCATTCGCCGACGGTGAGGCATTCGCCGCGTCGCGCGACGCGATCACCCGCATCCGCTTCACCGGCGACAAACCCGCGCAGGCCGAGAACGTCGTCACCGGCATCCACGCCTCGGGACTCGCGGCGCATGGCGACGCGATCTTCTACAGCGACGAACAGAGCGGAACGATCTATCGCCTTTCATCCACGCCTCCGCCGATGACTTCCAGTGCCCCGTCCGACGACACCGTGAAGGCGATCCTCTCGAAGACGTTTCACGTCGACGGTCTCCGCTCGGCCACGGCGGTCGTGCACGACGAAGAACAGGACGTCTACTTCGTCGCCAACGCCGGCTCGGTGTCGCGCGTGACGCCCGCCGGAAAGATCGACGAGCCGAAGTTCATCGACGGCCTGCATGCGCCGAAGGCGATGGCCATCCTCGGCACGCAGCTCTGGATCGCCGAGGGCAGCAGGCTGCGCGCGTTCGACCGCGTCAGCGGCGCGCCGGTGAAAACGATCGACCTCGCGCCGCGCGGTGCGGTCGCGCTCAGCGGCATCGCCGTCGGCGCCGACGACGCGCTCTACGTCACCGACAGCGACGTGCGCGTGAAGTCGACGAACGAGCGCGAGCGCGCCGGCGACGGCCGCATCTTCCGCATCACCGGCGACGTGATTGAAGTCGCGCTCGCGGACGAGGAGCTGCATTCGCCGAACGCGATCGCCTGGGACGGCATGCGCTTTCTCGTCGCGCAGGGTTACGGCCGCGAAGTCCTGGCCTGGAGTCCCGGCGGCGGCACGAAGGCGGTGCTGCGCGGCCCCGGCTCCTACGACGGCATCGTGGTGCTGCCCAACGGCACGGTGATCGTCTCCAGCGAGTACGACCAGGCCATTCACGTCGGCTTCGGCACCAGCGAGCTGCGCCCGTTCTTCACTCCGAAAACCTCCCCCGCCGCGATCGGCTTCGACCGCAAGCGCAACCGCCTGCTCGTCCCCTCGCGCGACGGCAACTCGCTCGAGGCCTGGACGCTGCCGCCGATACCTCAGAACCTCCCGGCCGCGCGCTCTTTCGACGGCAGGACTTCGAGGCAGGTCGTCCACCAGCCGGTGAGAATGGTTTCGACGAATTGCTCGGGAAGCTGCTCCGCGCGCATCTCCGCGGCAAGACTCAGGTGATCGTAGTCGACCGGCGCGAACGTCACCTCGAGCGCGCGGTCATGCACATCCACGATCGTGTACCAGACGTTCGCCCGCCCGTCGTTCGCGGGGCGGCCGATGACGCCGGCGTTGATGACGTGACGCCCTTCGCCGAGCTGCTTGTGCCAGTGCAGGCCGGTGTGCGTGCAGACGAGCACGTCGGCGTCGTAGTCGCGGCACATCTTGTCGAGGAACGCGTCGGGTGACGTGGAGCGCCAGAGAAACTCGTTGATCGTGCGCGGCGAGCCGTGCACGAGGAGGAAGCGCAGGCCGCCGGCGTCGAAGCGGAGCTCGCGCGGCAGCGTCGCCATCCAGTCCTTGTACGCGTCGCGCGTGTTCGCGAACGTGTAGTCGTAGGAGATCTGCGCGTAGTGGTTGTCGCGCGGATCGGTGTAGCCGCAGTGGCAGTCGCCCGCGCGCGTCGCCAGCGACTCCTCGTAGTTGCCCTGAATCCCGCGAATACCGCGCGCGATCAGCAGCTCCGGAACGCGGTCGGGATACGGCCCGAACGCGCCGAGGTCGCCGAGAAAATAGACCGCGTCCGCGCCGCGGCGCTGCACGTCATCCAGCGTCGCCACGAGCGCGTGATAGTTCGAATAGATGCCGCCGATGAACGCGAGTCTCACAACTTTTCTCTGCCTCGTTCAGGTCGTGCACGTGACTCCGTCCACCCAGCAGGTATGGCAGGCGCCGTAACGAAGAGGAAATGGACGGAGTGTCTCGCCCAGCGTAGCGCCCATTCGCGCCTCCGGTTCTTCGATGAGAATCGGGCAGACGTAGACGCCTTTGCTGGTGACCATGCGGCAGCTCGAGCACTGCAGCACCGCCGCCTGGTCGTCGGTCAGCTCCTCGGCGGTGAGCCGCTCCCACGACTCATAAGCGCGCGTCCGCGTCTCCTCCGCGCCGATGCGAAAGAGCGAGAGCACTTTCAACCGCGGACGCTCGAAGCCGAACTCTCGGATCAAGTCGATGAAGCGCGCGCGTCCCTCCGCGCTGGCGACTCCTTCGGCGGCGGTGGTGACGGTGATGACCGGATTGATCCCCGCGTCCGCGAGATTGCGCAGCCCGATCATGACCCGGTCCCACACACCCTTCCCGCGGATGGCGTCGTGCGACTCGGCATCGAACCCGTCGAGACTCACCCGGATGTCGAGTGAATACTCACTCTCATCAAATAGCTGGCGCAATCTCCGGCAGACGTCCGGGCGCAGCAGCATCCCGTTCGTCAGCACGGTCGCCGGTCCCTGGCGCAAGGTGGCCTCGAGAATCGCGAGCATGTCCCGGTTCATGAACGGCTCGCCCCCGGTGAAGTAGTACTCGCGCACCCCCAGCTTCCGCGCCTCGGCGAGACTGCGCTCGACGTCCGAGAGCGACATCATTTCGTGCGAGTGATTGCGCGGCGAGCAGGAGATGAAGCAGTGCGTGCACTCGATGTTGCAGATCGTCCCCGCCACCTGGAACCAGAGAGTATCGAGAGCGCGGAGCCGGACCTCGGGGTGCATGGCTGGCGGGCAGTTTGACACAATGACTGTCCAACGATGAGCCAAGCCCAAGACCGTGCCTCTGCTGAATTGCTTTCGACGCTCATCAAGCGCCAGTTATGGGTTTATTACCGGCCAACCGATACCGATGACTATCAAATCACTAAGGACATCGAAAACGACAAACGCGTCAAGCTTGGCGACGTCGTGGTCGGTATTAAGCGCGATGCTGGCGTCTTCGATGTTCTCGTCTTGACCAGCCCTTGGACGATGCGCAGCCTCAACGGCTTGTCACTGATAGGCATCGAGTTACCGGTCGGCAAGGAGCGCGCGCTACTTCGACTGGATCCGAATAGGGCAGCCGACGTCTGGAGACATCTGCTCGGGCTCGACCCGACATTGGTCGCATTCTTCGCGTCTCTGTGGACTACGAAACGCCCCTCCGGTGTCTTGCGAAAGCCTCCTCCACCCTTGCAACAATTCACCGCATGGCACAACGACGCGATCGAGCGAGCTATCGCGGTCGCAAATCAACACGACCGCGACCTCACGCTGCCGATCCTTTTCGCAGCTTTTTTGTACGACGCCGAGGAGCGACGCAAAGAGACGACGATGGGATTTCTCGCGGCGGAGCTCGGAAGGCTTCGTCACAGTACCGACATCCTCGACATTCTAGGCCTGCGAAAATCCAAGATCTGGACACTCGAGCCGCCTCAGCGCGCATTGCCCATCAGCGCTGAGACAAAACGCGTAGTCGACGACTTCTTCTCCCTCGCCAATGGCGTGCGCGCCAGGACCGACGGCACCGACGCAATCCACACACGCCACGTCTCTGCCGCATTTCTGACTTCCTCGCAGATGGAAGACCATCTCATCGATCTGAGGATCGACGTGCCTCGCCTTCGGCACGCGCTGTTCGAGTTCGTCATCAAGCAGGTGAAGGTCGATCACGCGAAGTGGAGTGCCGTTCTCTATTTACCCAAGTCCCCATCCCCCACCCCCAAACCGCCCACGTTCGCCATCGAAACCATCGTCTCCCGCGACACCTGGACCACCGAGGACAAGCTCGGGTACGAGCTGTACGCACAGGCGATCACGGAGTCGATTCTCAAGGGCGACACCGAGCCGCCGCTCACGATCGGGATCCAGGCTCCGTGGGGACAGGGAAAGACGAGCCTCATGCGGATGATGCAGGAGAAGCTCGACAAGGGCTCGTCGCACCGCGATCAGGTCGCGAAGAGGCCGGCGACCGTGCAGTCGGCGATCACGACCACGTATCGCCAGTTGATCGACTGGACGAAGAGCGGGCCCAGGAAAGAAATCGACGCACAGAAAGGGATGCTGCAGTCCGCTGACGGCGTCGTGCCGACGATCTGGTTCAATCCTCTTTACTACCGCGAGACCTCGCAGGTCTGGGCGGGAATGGCGCACGCGATCCTGCACCAGCTCGTGGATCGCTTCGAAGACCCGGCGGACCGCGAGCTGTTCTGGTTCCGGCTGCAGCAGGCCCGCATCAATACCGAGGCCATCCGGACCGACATTCACCACCGCATCCTGCAGCGCTTCCTCCCCTACGGCATTGCGCTGGTCGTCTTGACCGTGCTCGCGATCGGGATCGCCGCGTTCCCTCCGATCGCGGCGCTGCTCGGCGGCGCGGGGATCACCGGCGGCGCCTACGCGATCTTCAAGTGGATCACGGAACAGAAAGAGATCGACGCCAACTTCGACAAATACGTCACCGAGCCGAACTACCGCACCGAGCTCGGACTCCTGCATCTCATCGATCACGATCTCGACCGCGCCCTCGGCCTGCTCGTCGGCTCGAGTCCGATCGCGGTGTTCATCGACGACCTCGATCGCTGCGATCCGCAGACCGTCAACCAGGTCATCCTGGCCATCAATCAGTTCCTCAGCCTGCCGCGCCGCAACGTCTTCTTCTTCCTCGGCATGGACATGGAGATGGTCGCCGCGGCGCTGGAACAGGCGCAGAAAGAGCTCGGCGGCAGCATGGGCAGCTCCTACCGCCGCAGCTTCGGCTGGCGGTTCATGGAGAAGTTCGTCCAGCTGCCGTTCGTGATTCCGCATCTCGAGCGCGAGCACGCGCAGGATTTCGCCGAGGCCTATCTGCGCGGTCAGCGTGCCGCGGTGACGGTGCCCGATCCACAGCAGCTGGTGGAGAAAGTCGCGAGCGCGGCGACCCTGGACGACCTCGGCGCGGCGGCGAAACTGCCGGCCGATACGCCGCCCGAGATCAAGCAGCAGGTACAGCAGGCCGCGTCGACGCGCGCGGCGGAGCTGATGCAGAGCAACGACAGCGACGAGATGAAGGCGATCGCGAAGATGGCGGTGCAGGACCTGGAGCTGAATCCGCGCACGATCGTCCGGTACTTCTGCCTGGTGCGCGTGCTGCGCAACATTCAGATTGCGGCCGGCAAGTCGTCGGACGCCGACACCGACCGCAAGCTCATCATCCGCGCCGCGCATCTGCTGATGAACTGGCCGCAGTTCGTGCAGTGGCTGCGCAACGAGCCGGAGACGCTCAACCACGGCGGCGAGTGGATGCCGACGGTCGGCGAGATCGCGACGCTGGCGTCAGGCTCCACGACACTCGAAGCGTGGAACGCCGGCGTGACGAAAATCGCGCGCTCCGACAAAGCGCCGGCCTGGCTCTCCGACGCATCGCTCTACCGCTACCTCCGCAAGCTCGCCGACGGCGGCCCCGGCCTGCAGGCGATGTACGACGCGCGGGTCTTCTAAGACTTGCGGCCGACGACGTCGAGGACCGCCGGCGCGATCAGCAGAGATGCCGGGTCCTCCTGCGCGCGCTGCCAGTCATCCCGGACGCGTGCCGCGGACGCCGGCGTCAGCGGCGGGATGGACGCATACCGATCGAGGATGCCGAGAAAGTATCCGGACAACCAGTTCCAGACCGCGGACCCCGGCCCTCCGCTCATGATCGTGGGGTGGACGCCGATGGTGTCGATCCCCACCCTTCGATACAGCTCCGGCAACCGCGCACCGATATTCGCATCACCGCCTTCAGCGGCAAAGAACGCACGGTCCGCCGCAACCAGCGCCGGCCAGTCGCCGGGCAGCGGCACGAGACAGAACGTGTCGCGAAAGTAATCCTGAATCGCGAGCACTCCGCCCGGCTTGAGGGCGCGTGCAAGCAGCTGAAGATGGCGCAGCGGGTCGGGGAGAAAGAGGAACACCCACCGCGCAAATACCAGGTCGTATTCGCCTTCCGGCAATGCCGCCTCGAGCAGCGGCTGATTCCAGATCGTCCCCGCTCCGAGCCCGTCGGCGCGACACCACTCGGCGAGCGACGCACAGAACGCCGCGGATTGTTCGACCGCGTCAATCGGTCCCTGAACGCGCCTGCGCAACTCGAGATGAAGCGATCCCGCTCCCGGACCGATTTCCAGCACGCGCCACTCGCGAGTCACTCCGATGCGATCGAACAGCGCGTGCGACACCGGATCCCATAAAGCCGCCTGCGATGCCAGCCGCGCCGCTTCACCCCGCGTGTCCCCGAGCAAATAGGAGAACTGGATGTTCGGCTCGATCACCGAGAGACAAAACACAGGCTCAACGACTTTCGTTCGGTGGCCCAGCACGACATACGGCCGCTGTCAGGGTTCCAGCAGGAATTAGCCCGCCACTCTTGCGCGAACCCAATCCCATTGCTTTTCTAGTTGTAGCCGCCGAACCCATTTTTCAACATACGCGACATCAAGATCAGGCCCCTTTATTCGCACAACCGTCGACGCATCTTCAAGCTGCCGCTCAGACTCGCCGGCCTTTCCCCATAGAAGTTTTGCAATAACAATGTCTTCGGCCGACACTACCGAGAGTTGCAATCCTTCCACGTCTATTAGCGTCCGGCGCTCGAACTCTTCGACATTGAACTCATCAAAGGGAGGAATGATAAAGTCGACTTTCCAGCCAGTCGCATAATCGACAATATTGAAAGCGCTGCGACGGCGCAGACATTCGATCGCGTCCTCCAGGTCGGAATAGTAATCAGACGCCGGCAGGAGCTGAATAAATCGTGTGAGTTGCTCTCGATCAGGGAAGATGATGATATCGATGTCGCGCGTTGCTCGCGGAATGCTGTGAAGTGAGCTCGCGTACGAGCCGGTCAGCATGTAAGGAACTTCAGCGACTTCCAACGCCCCGACCAAACGCTGTAGCAGGTTTTGAACTGTCACTTGTCCGCTGGACGAAAGCCGTAGAGCTGAACCAGCATCTCCCGGTCAAGTTCGGACTCGCTGAGCTCAGGCTGCCGGCTTCGCAATCCAGCTCGGCTAAGAGACCGAGCGAACTCACTCATTTCGATGGCCATACGCAATCGTTCTGCAGGGCTGAATTGACGATGGATGGCGTCCTGGATCTCGGCTGCAGCCGGCGTCGTATCTCGGGCGGGCATCGTTGGAAGACAATACCATGGAGGCATCACAGTCCGCTCAGCAGCACTTCCAATTGCGCCAATCCCGTCTGCAGCAGAAAGCTGCGCGAGCGGCCGTAGGCGCGGGAGCCGATGAAGTAGAAATTTTCCTCGCCGCTCTCCAGATCGCGCGGCGAGACTCTGGGGACGGTGAGGCAGTCGGTGATCGTCGAGATTGCACGATAGAGGCGGGCGCCGCCTTCGGTTACGGGGGAAACCTCGACGGCCAGTTCGGACAGATATGCGCTGGACGGTTTGTAGCCGGTGAAGGCGGCGATGCAATCTGTTTGGACGGTCCGTCCTCCCGAGAGTGTGACGGCGAGGTGTCCGTTGTTCTGCGCGATGCTCTCGATCATCGCGCGGCGTTCCATCCGAAGGAACGGCGGCGGGGTGGCGGCGAGGGCGTTCGCGCGCTCAACGACGGCCTGGCGTTCGGGGAGCGGGTCGTTCAGGACTTCTTCGCAGGGGCGGAGATTCGGGGTGCGGATTGCCCAGGTCACCTGCACGCCTTCGACGCCTTCGAGCCAGCCGATGGCGTTGGCGGCGGAGTGGCCGTCGCCGATGACCAGGACGCGCCGATTGCGCAGATCGCGGGACATTAGGTCGCCCAGGGTTCGGATCATGAGGGCGGGCAGGATGCCCGCCCCCCTTTCGCCGCGGGCGGGGAGGCCGCCGGCGCCGATGGCGCGCGGCACGACCAGTCCGCCGCTGGCATCGAGGACGATCTCCGCTTCGAATACTTCGTCGTTGTCGCAGATCACGCGGAATGGACGCTCGGCGCGCAGCGGATGTCCCGCGTAGTCGTTGCGCGTGAGTCCGCGTCGGCCGATGGCGATCACGTTGCGGCCGGTGTGCACGCGCAGATGACGCGCAAGCGGCTTCAGAATCTGATCGGCGTACTCGGGGCCGGTGAGCAACGCGTTTTCGTCGGGCATCGCGTCGCCGAGGAGCTCGCGCATGCGCGGCGAGACATTCATGTGCAGCGGCGAGAAGAAACGCGTCGCGCCCCAGGTGCGGAGGGACGCGCCCACGTCGTCACGCTCGAGCACGACGACGTCGAGGCCGCGGCCCACCGCGCCGAGCGCAGCGGCGATGCCCATCGGCCCCGCGCCGATGACGAGGCAGCGGCGCACGTCAGACCTCGCGCCGCGCCATCGCGTTGCACGACTGCGCCCAGTGCGCGATCGTGCCGCCGCCGCGGATCACCGCCGCCACCCCGACCGCCTCGGCCATCTCTTCCGGCGAGATGCCGGCGTCGCTGCACGCCGACGAGTAGGAGTCGATGCAGTACGGCTCCTGGATCGCGTACGCGACCGCGAGCGCGATCAGCTTCTTCGTCCGCTCGTCGAGCGCGCCCGGGGCCATGGTCTGCTGATACCAGTTGAGAAAGGCGTCCCACCCTTTCGGATTCGACTTCGAGATTTCGCCGAAGCGGCCGAGGTCTTCGGACAGGTAGTAGCTGGGCATGTGTGTCCTCCGCGAGATTTAGCTGAAAGGTGAAGGCTGAAAGCTAAAAGTGGGGAGGGGCGCGCGACGCCTGTCGGATCGAGCTGCCGCGGAGGAGGGTTGCTGAGTTGCTGGGTTGCTGGGTTGCTGGAGGAGTCAGAAGCGCGCGCCAGGCGCGATCCGTTCTGGCGATCGCGAGCGCGGCTTCGTTGTCGATGTCGATCGTCGTGCCGACGATGTGGAACGCCGCCGTCCCGGCGGCTGGACGGGCGCCGTCCCGGCGCCCACAGCGTAGCTGCCCGAGGAACTCCGGCTCCGGCCGCACGAGCCCGATGAAATTGATGCCCCCGTCGCGCGAGGGAGAGAGGACCGGCATTCCTTCCGCGAGCTTCCGGAAGGCCTCGCTCAGATGATGCGGCGGCGCGTCGATGGCGGCGATGAGGACGGCGTCGAAGCCGCGCGCGAAGGTTTCGTCCGCGGCACGCGCGACGCGCTCGCCGAACGATGCCCCGCACTGCTCGATCCACTCGCGCCCGATCTCCGGCGCGATCGACGCCAGCGCCTCGCGATCGTCCTCCGCGCACGCGATCACCGGCGTCGCGTCATGACGCCGCGCCGCTTCGAGCCACGACGCGACCAGCGCGCGGAACAGCGGCGCCGCGAAGCGCATCCGCTTCGCTGTAGCCTCGCGCTCTGGACTCCGCGCGAAAAGCAGGATCGAGCGCCGCATCGCGGACAGTGTAGCGGCTACACCATCTCCCTGATCTTGTCCTCGAGCACAGTTTTCACAATCTTCGCGCGCGCCGGCTCCCCTTTCGCCAGCGCCTCGGCGAAGTGCAGCGCCTGCTCGGGCTTGATCTTGGGCGGCATCGGCGGCTCGAACGGATCGACGATCGCCTCGACGACCACCGGCCCCTTCGTCGCGAACGCCTCGTCGAGCACGCGGCCGCAGTCGTAAGGCTCCTCGAGGCGGATGCCGGTGGCGCCGCACGCGCGCGCGACGGCGGCGAAGTCGATCGGCTGCAGCTCGCAGCCGTATTCGGGATTGCCGAGGAACACCATCTGCTCCCACTTGATCATGCCGAGGGTGTTGTTCACGAAGACGAAGACGCGGATGGGGAGCTGGTACTTCACCGCGGTCGCGAGCTCGCCGATCAGCATGGTCAGGCCGCCGTCGCCGATGAACGCGACCGACTGCCGCCCGGGATGCGCGAGCTGCGCGGCGATCGCGTACGGCAGGCCGCAGGCCATCGTGGCCAGATTGCCGGAGAGCGAGAGCAACTGACCGCGACGCGCGCGGACGTGCCGCGCGTACCAGGTCGTGATCGTGCCGGAGTCGCACGACACGATCGCGTCCTCCGGCAGCCGCTTCGACACCTCCGCAGCGAACGTCTGCGGCTTGAGCGGCTTGTCCATGCGCGACGCATGTCCATCCATCAGCTCCCACCACTCCTTCATCGCCTGCTGCGCCTTTTCGAGAAACGCGCGGTCGTCCTTGCGCGCGAGCAGCGGGATGAGCTTCCGCAGCGTGTGCTTCGCGTCGCCGGTGAGCGCGGCGTCGACCGGATAGCGCAGCGCGATGCGCACCGGGTCGTCGTCGAGCTGCACGGCCTTCGCCTTTCCCGGCTTCGGCAGGAACTCGATGTACGGGAACGACGTGCCGATGAGGAAGAGCGTGTCGCAGTTCTCGATGACTTCGGTCGACGCGCGCGTGCCGAGGAGGCCGATGCCGCCGGTGGTGTACGGGCTGTCGTCGGGGATGACGCCCTTGCCGAGGAGCGGCTTGATCACCGGAGCGCCGAGGAGCTCGGCGACGCGCTCGACCTCCTCACCTGCCCCGAGCGCGCCGCGGCCGGCAAGGATCGCGATTCTTTCGCCCGCGTTCAGCACTTCCGCCGCGCGCTGCAGATCGTCATCGCACGCGACCTGCGCGCCGCACGCGCGCGTCTCGGAGACATGACCGGGAACGTTGCGCGGCGAATGCTTGTCGGCCTTCTGCTCCTGCAGATCGACGGGGAAGTTGATGTGTGTGACCGTGCGATACGCGAGCGCGGTGCGGCAGGCGAGATGCGCGACGTTCTCCACGTGCGACGCGCTCATCACGCGCACGCTGTACGCGGCGACGTTGTCGAAGAGCTTGTCGAGATCGACGTCCTGCTGCGCGTAGGTGCCGATGAGATCGTGGTAGTGATGCCCGGTGATCGCGAGCACCGGCTGGCCGTCGAGCTTCGCGTCATAGAGACCATTCAGCAGATGGATGCCGCCCGGCCCGGACGTGGCGATGCAGACGCCGAGGCGGCCGGTGTACTTGGCCCACGCGCAGGCCATCAGCGCGGCCGATTCCTCGTGGCGCACCTGGATGAAGCGGATCTTCTCCGCGCGCGTCCGCAGCGCCTCCATGATGCCGTTGATGCCGTCGCCGGGGAGCCCGAAGACGGTGTCGACGCCCCAGTCGATGAGAGCGTCGATGAGGATTTCCGCGCCGGTGTGTGACATAGCGCCTCGGCGCTGCATGGGCGGTGCCTTGCGATACGCTCTCCCGCGTGGACATCATCTATCGCGGCTGGCGCCGCCCCGGTCCCGTCCCGCCCGGCGGCGTCGACGTCGAAGAGGGCGAGTCGCTCGACGTCATCTCCGGCAGCTATCGCATCTTTCAATACGAGCGCGGACATCGCTACTCGACCGACGACGTGCTCACCGCGTGGTACGGCGCCGCGCACGCGCCGCGCGTCGAGCGCGCCGCGGACCTCGGGTCGGGCATCGGCTCGGTCGCGCTGATCTGCGCGTGGCGCCTGCCGGGCGCGACGTTCTGCACCGTCGAGGCGCAGGAGATCTCCATCCGCCTCGCCCGCAAGACCATCCGCTACAACGGACTCGAGTCGCGCTTCACGCTCTATCACGGCGATCTGCGCGATCCGTCGATCCTGGCGAACGAGGCGCCGTTCGATCTCGTCACCGGCTCGCCGCCGTACTTTCCTCCCGGCACCGCGACCGAGCCGGGACATCCGCAAGCCGTGCCGGCGCGAATGGAGGTGCGCGGCGGCGTCGAGGACTACGCGAACGCGGCGGCGCGCATCCTCGCGCCCGGCGGCCTCTTCGCGTTCGTCTTCCCGACGCTGCAGACCGAGCGCGCGCTGCGCGCGCTCGAAGACGCGAAGCTCGCGCTGATCCGAAGGCGCGACATCGTCTTCAAGCTCGGCGAGCCGCCGCTGATCACGCTCTTCGCCGCCTCGCGGCGCGAGGACATTCCGGTGCAATACAACGCCTTCGTCGAACCGCCGCTCACGATCCGCCACCGCGACCGCTCGACCGACCCCGAGTACTCCGCGATCCGCCTGAGCTTCGGCTTCCCGCCGGGGAACGTGCCGCCCTGACGCGCGCCTGCCGCTGCCCTCACAACCGGACCGTGAACTCGGTGCCTTTGCCGGGACCTTCGCTGTGCACGCCGACTTCCCCGCCGTGCATGGCCACGAGGTGACGCACGATCGTCAGGCCGAGGCCGAGGCCGCCAAGCTCGCCGGTCCGCGCCTGGAGATGCTTCTCGAAGATGTGCGGAAGAAGTTCCGGCGCGATTCCGCGGCCGGTATCGCTCACGACGATGACCGGGCGACCGTCCTCCGTCCGCGAGCTGACTTCGATCAGACCGCCGCTGGGAGTGAACTTGATCGCGTTCGACAACAGATTGCTCACCACCTGCCGGAGGCGAGCCGCGTCGCCTTCGATGACCGGCACCTCGCCGAGATTCGCGCGCAGCCGTAGTCCCTGGCTCGCCGCAACCGGTTGCGCGGCCTGAACCGCCTCGGCGATCGCGTCGTTCAGATTCAGACTCTTCAGGTTCAGTGCGATCTTGCCCGCGGAGATCCGCGACACATCGAGCAGGTCGTCGATGAGCTGCGCCTGCAGGCGGGCGCTCCCCGCGATCGCCTCCGCGGCTTCGATCGCCGTTTCGTTCTGCAGGTCTTCATCCATCAAAAGCCTCGACCATCCGAGGATCGAGGTCATCGGGGTTCGCAGCTCGTGCGACACGAGGGCGAAGAAGTCGTCCTTCACGCGGTTGGCGGAACGCGCCTCTTCGTAGAGGCTGCGGTTCTCTTCCGCGATCCGGAGTTGATCGGTCACGTCGTAGAACGAGATGACGCCGCCGATGATCGCGCCTCCCGAGGTATCGCTGACAGGAGCACCGTGGACGCGGATCCAGACGCTCGTGCCGTCGCTCCTGACGACCCGGAACTCCTCGCCGCGTACGGTCTCGCCGAGAATCGCGCGCTCGAGAGGCGATTCCTGCGGTTCGACCGCCCGGCCATCGGGATGGAACGCAGCATAGTCATCTCCCGGGAGCTCCGCGCCGCGCGGCACCGTCCCGAGAATCCGTTCGACCTGTTGATTCCACAGCAGCACGCGCCTCGATGGCCCGTCGGCAAAGATCACCGCGGCCGGCACGTGCGTGAGCAGTGCTCTGAGCCGGCCGCGCTCCGTTTCAGCGACTTCGATGGCCGCGCGGAGCTCGATCTCACGCATCGTCGAGGCCGCGAGCTCTTCCATCACTTCGATCTCCAGCGCTTCGTTTCGCGCAGAAGCGCGAGCCGCTTGGGGTCACGGATCATGAGGCACACCGTAGCGCTTACAATTCGCGCGCCTTGCATCGATACACACGCGAAGAGCTTGGGCAGGTGACGCGCACCCGCACCGGGACGCTCGATGAGACGCCGTATGCGGTGCTGCTGCTGGCGCTGGCGGTGAAGGAAGAGTCGGCGGTGCTCGAGCTGCGGCGCAATCAGTTGCAGAAGACGATCATCTTCGACGGCGGCGCGCCGGTCGACTGCCGCTCGAACATCGCCACCGAGATGCTGAGCCGCTTTCTCGTCGCCGGCGGCAAGCTGACTGAGGCGGATGAGCGCGCGGCGGTGTCGGAGTCGGCGGCGCGCGGCGTGCCGATCGGCGAGGTCCTCACCGAGCGCAATCTCATCTCCCCTTCCGAGCTCTATCGCGCGCTGCAGCAGAACCTCGGGCGCAAGCTGCTCGAGCCGTTCAGCTGGACCAGCGGCACCTGGTCGATCTCGCGCGACGCTCCTCAAAGCTCCTCCGTGCTGCGCGTCAAAGTGCCGCAGTTGCTCGTGACCGGCATTCAGAAAGTCGAGCCGCAGGAGAACGCGGACGCGGCGGTGGCTTCGCTCGCCGGGCCGTATCTGACGCTTTCGGAGAAACCGCTGTTCCCGCTCGATGACGTGAAGCTGACCTCGAGTCAGCAGAAGGTCGTCGATGCGGCACGGCGGGGGGCGCGGCTCGAGGAGGTAAGGGCGGGGGTCGAGCAGGATGAGTTGAATCGCGCTTTGTACGCGCTGATGTTGCTCGGCGTCATCGGTGGAGCGGTGGGCTCTCAGCCCACCGTCGAGGCCAGGCGGGCTGAGAGCCCGCCGCTCCACAGGGACGAAGCCGAGGCGCGCGTTCCGGCGGCTTCGGTCGATGAGGTGCTGGCGGCGTATCTGTCGTGCCGGCGCAAGGACGCGTTCGATCTCCTCGGCGTGCCCGAGGACGCCGGGCCGGTGGCGATCATCAAGATGTATCTCTGGATGGCGGAGCGCTTCCTGCCGTCGCGGTGCGAGGACAAGGAGAAGGCGCAGGACGTGTTTCTCGCGATCGCGCGCGCGTACGCCGAGCTCGCAGATCCGATGCGCCGCGACGCTCTGCTCAGGAAGCGCGCAAAGCTGCGAGAAGAGGCGGTCGCGGCGGCAGAGGCGGGACCGGGCGCGCTGATCGATCCCGAGGCCTTGCTCAAGAGCGGACGCAATCTCGCCGCGGCGGGGAAGCTGCGCGAGGCGCTCTCATCGTTCGAGCTCGCGGCGGAGTGCGACGCGCAGAACGGCACGTACGCCGCCGAGGCGGCGTGGTGCCGTTATCGCCTCGGCAATACGCCCGCGCCGGCGGCGATGAAGCTGCTGAAGAACGCCATCCGCATCGATCCGCAAGCCGGCGTCGCCTACCTCTACGCCGGCCAGGTGCAGGCCGCGCTCGGACATCGCGTCGAGGCGGCCGCGTATCTCGACCGCGCGAAGACGCTCATGCCCGGCGACCCGCGCCCGGCCGAGGCGGCCAGGATCCTGCGGTTGTAGCAAACCCGTGACACTTCTTTACGTACAATACGCGGCGCGCATCTCGCGCATTCGTGCAACAGCAATCCAATCAGGGAGGACTCATGAGAGCAGTTCGGACAAGACTCTGGTCTGTCGGGGCGCTGCTGACGCTCATGACCGCCACCGTGTTCGCGCAGGATCTGGCCTCGTTCGAGAAGCGAACGACCACCCGCAAGCTGGACAACGGCCTGACGGTCATCATCACCGAGCGTCACGACGCACCCGTATTTTCGTACGCGACATACATCAACACCGGCTCCGCGCAGGAGGTCCCGGGGATCACCGGCCTCGCGCACATGTTCGAGCACATGGCGTTCAAGGGCTCGGACCGCCTCGGCTCGAAGAAGTGGGACGACGAGAAGACGGCGCTCGAGAAAGTCGAGACGGCGTACGCCGCGTACGACAAGGCGCGCCGCGCCGAGACGAACCGCGATGACGCGGCGATCAAGGACCTCGAGAAAGCGTGGCGCGATGCCATGGCCGAGGCCGACAAGCTGGTCGTCGACAACCAATTCTCCGAGATCGTGCGCGGCGCCGGCGGCGTCGGCATGAACGCCGGCACCGGCTCCGACTCGACGGTGTACTTCTTCTCCATGCCCTCGAATCGCTTCGAGCTCTGGGCGTTCGTCGAATCGGAGCGATTCCGCCACCCGGTCTTCCGCCAGTTCTACAAGGAACGCGACGTCGTGTTCGAGGAGCGCCGCATGCGGACGGAGTCGAATCCGTTCGGGCGCCTGATGGAGCAGTTCCTGGGCACCGCCTTCTCCGCGCATCCGTACGGCTTCCCCACCGTCGGCTGGCCCTCGGATCTCACCAGCTTCTCCGCCGCGGACGCCGACGCGTTCGCGAAGAAGTACTACGTGCCGTCGAACATGGTCATCGCGGTGGTCGGCGACGTCAGCGCCGCCGAGGCGATGCCGGTCATCGAGAAATACTTCGGACGCCTGCCGAAGGCGCCGGTGCCGGAGTCGCTGCGCACCGTCGAGCCGCCGCAGATCGGCGAGCGCACGGTCGTGCTGCGCGAGGCCTCGCAGCCGATCTACCTCGAGGGTTATCACCGTCCCGCGGTCACGAGTCCCGACAACGCCACGTACGACGTGATCTCGATGCTGATGTCGAGCGGGCGCACCTCGCGCCTCTACAAGTCCCTCGTCCGCGACAAGAAGATCGCCGTCAATTCCGCCGGCTTCAACGGCTTCCCCGGCGAGAAGTATCCGCATCTCTTCGCGTTCTTCGGCGTGACCACGCCCGGCCACACGCCGGACGAGATCTCCGCGGCGATCCATGCGGAGATCGACAAGATCAAGAATGAGGACGTGGCGGCCGAGGAGCTGCAGTCGGTGAAGACGCGCGTGCGCGCGGGACTGCTCCGCCAGCTCGACAGCAACGCCGGACTCGCGCTGCAGCTCGCCAGCTATCAGACGCTCTACGGCGACTGGCGCGAGATGTTCCGCGAGATCGAGCGGATCGACAAAGTGACGGCCGCCGACATCCGCCGCGTCGCCAACGCGACGTTCGTGACGAACAATCGGACCGTCGCGAAAATCGAATCGACGAAGGCCGCGCCGGCCGCCCCGAAGGGAGACTCGAAATGAGAACACTGCGCAACGTTGCGGCCGTCGCCGTCGCGTCGCTCCTGACGCTCGGCACCGCCGTCGCCCAGGTGAACAGCGTCGACGAGATCAAGACCCCGCCGCTGCGGAAGTTCTCCATGCCGCAGCCGAAGCGGATCCAGCTTTCGAACGGCATGGTGATCTTCCTTCAGGAGGACCACGAGCTGCCGCTGGTCCGCGGATCGGCCATCATCCGCGGCGGAGGCCGCGATATCCCCGCCGGCAAGGCCGGGCTCGTCGGCATTTACACCCAGGCCTGGCGCACCGGCGGCACGACCGCGAAGACCGGCGACGAGCTCGATCAGCTGCTCGAGTCGCGCGCCGCGCGCGTCGAGACCTCGGGGGACGAAGACTCCACCACCGTCTCCATGGACATCCTGAAGGCCGACTTCGATACGGTCTTCCCGATCTGGCTCGACGTGCTGCGCAATCCCGCGTTCCGTCAGGACAAGATCGACCTGGCGAAGACCGCCGCCAACACCGGGATCTCCCGCCGCAACGACGATCCGAACGGCATCCTCGGGCGCGAGGCAGCGAAGCTCGGGTACGGCGCGGACTCGCCGTACGCGCGCCAGACCGAGTACGCGACCATCGCCGGCATCACGCGCGATGACCTGGTCGCGTTCCATCAGCGCTTCCTCCATCCGAACAACATCATCCTGTCGTTCATCGGCGACTTCGACTCGGCGAAGCTCGAGAAGAAGCTGCGCGATACGTTCGCGAGCTGGCCGCGCGGACCGCAGGCGCCGCCGGCGCAGACCGCGATCGCTCCCGCCAAGCCCGGCCTCTACTCCGTCGCCAAGGACGATGTGACCCAGGCCAACATCGCCATGGTCCATCCCGGCATCACGCGGAACAATCCCGACTTCTACGCGACCGCGGTGATGAACGAGATCTTCAGCGGCAGCTTCGCCGGACGTCTGATGAAACGCCTCCGCTCGGAGCGCGGCCTGACCTACGGCGTGGGCGGCGGCATCGGCGCGAACTGGGATTATCCCGGCCTGTTCCGCGTCACGATGGCGACCAAGAGCAAAACCGCGCTCGAATCGGTCGACGCGCTGCGCAATGAAGTGAAGCGGCTGACCACCGATCCGGTGACGGCCGAGGAGCTGGCGCAGGCCAAGGACTCCATCCTCAACGCCTTCGTGTTCACTATGGACACGCGCGCGAAGGCGCTGAATCAGCAGGTGCTGCTCGAGTTCTACGGCTTCCCCGCCGACTACTACGTGAAGTACCCGTCGATGATCCAGCAGGTCACGGCGGCGGACGTCGAGCGCGTCGCCAAAAAGTACGTACATCCCGATCAGCTGGCGGTCCTCGTCGTCGGCAACGAGAAGGAGTTCGAGAAGCCGCTCTCCTCCCTCGGCACGGTGACCCCGATCGACGTGACGATCCCCGAGCCCGGCGCCGCGCCGAAGGCGGCGGCGGCGTCATCGGCGGCGGCCGCGCCGGCGACCGGCAACGCCGAAGGCCTCGCGCTGGCGAACAAGGTCGCCGACTTCATCGGCGGCAAGGCCAAAGTCGATGCGGTTCAGTCGATCCGCCGCGTCGGTACGCTGAAGGCCAATACGCCTCAGGGCGAGATGGACATCGAGACGAACGCCGTGCTCCGCTACCCCAACTCGCAGCGCGTGGTCATGAACACGCCGATGGGTGCGATGACGCGCGTGATCTCGCCGGAAGGCGGGTTCATGATCGGGCCGATGGGCACGCAGGACATCCCCTCGTCGCAGCGCGAGTCGATGGTCAACGAGCTGAAGTCGGAGCTGCTGGCGATCATCAAGAACATCGGTAATCCGAAGTACACGTTCACCGCCGGCGCGACCGAGAAGATCGGCGCCGTCGACGCGCGCGTCCTCGAGATCAACGCCGACGGCTCGAACGTGAAGTGGTACGTCGATCCGGCCACCGGCAAGCTGCTGCGCACCGCCGGCCGCGCCGGCGGCCCGATGCCCGGCGAGGTCGTGACCGACTACACGGAGTGGAAGACGTTCGGCGACCTCAATCTCCCGACCGCCGCGGTCACCACCCGCAACGGCGAGCGCGCCAGCGAGATGCACGCGACGACGATCGAGGTGAATCCCACCATCGAAGCGGACGCGTTCACCAAACCGCCCGCCCAGTAACCCCGTCCCTGTGGAGCGGCGGGCTTCAGCCCGCCGGGTTAGCCCGCCGCTCCACTCTTGTCGCATGGGTTTGGGGGCGGCGCTACCACGTGTCCTAAAGTATTGAAGCGCAGATTGTTAACGTCGGTTCGCGGAGACGTAAGCGCCTTGCGAACCAGGCAAACTGGCTAAAAAAGGAACTAAATTTAGTTCCAATCGAGCTTATTTTTGTTCCGATCGAACTAATTTATCCTCTGATCGAGCTTATTTATCCTCCGATCGAGCTTATTTATCCTCTGATCGAGCTTATTTATCCTCCCATCGAGCTTATTTATCCTCCCATCGAGCTTATTTATCTTCCGACCGAGCTTATTTATCCTCCAATCGAACTAATTTTGGTTCCGAGCGAAGCGATTTTGGTTCCGGTCTAAGCGAGTTTGCTTCCCGTCGAAGCGATTTTGGTTCCGATCCAAGCGAGTTTGCTTCCGATCGAGCTGAATTTGCCTCCGCGGGATGGCCGCCTTCTTGTTCTTGCCGTAGTTGGAGTTGTAGCCTGAGAATACTTTGCGATATGCCGCTACGCTCGTCCTTCTGCTCGTGCTCTGCGGGTGCCGTTCGGTGAGCAGCCAGCAATCGCCCGCTGCTGCGATCGACCACATCCTCATCGGTGTCTCCGATCTTGGTGACGGCATGGCGGCCTTCGAGAGAGCGACCGGTGTTTCGCCGATGCCGGGCGGGCGGCACCCCTCCGGTGGCACCGAGAACGCGCTGGTATCGCTTGGCCACAACAGTTACCTCGAGATCATCGCACCGCGGTCGGATGCGCAGGCTTCCGACACTTTCGCGAGCTACCTCCGCACCCTGAAAGCACCAGCCTTGGTCGGGTGGGCGGTCCGTGTTCAGGATGTCGCCGCGGCACGGGCCCGTATTCAACATCCCGGGCTCGTTCTCTCCCAGCCGGCACCAGGCAGCCGAATTACACCTGGAGGTCAGAAGCTCGAATGGGTCACGTTCGGCATCGAGCAGCCGAAGATGGACACCGCGCCGTTCTTCATCCAATGGAGTGCAACGACCGTACACCCATCCGTGTCATCGCCGTCCGGCTGTACCGTCCGGAGTTTCAGGCTCGAAGATCCGGAATCGGAAATCCTCGCTTCCCTCCTGCGCACTCTCGACATCGAGGTTCCTGTTCAGGAGGGCGAACGGCCGCACATGCACCTGGTTCTTCAATGCGCCGGCCGGGAAGCGTCATTCGCCAGCCAGTAATCACGTGAGCGGCCTGCCGATTGCGATAGAGCCGATCGCAACCGATCGGAGCGATCAGATGCCTAGGACTAAGACACTTCGCGGGCTCGCGCACGACGTTCTCGATCACGCCATGAGCCCCTTCGGCTACATCCAGCCGCACATAGCCGAGTACGCGATGGAAGAAGGCCTTGCAACCGTGACGATCGACCTGCTCAATTCCCCGGCTATCAAGTCGCCTCACGTCCCTCGCCCGTTGCGCCTGGCAACCACTGCCTTGCAGGATTGGTTCGCAGTCACTTTGTCAGCATATGGATTTACGCTGCAGGAAATCGCGGAAGCGACCCTCACGTGCGGTGCTTTCGGGTCCGATGGCTATACTTGCGGCGCGTCTGCCCGCATTGCTTCGGTGTCGGGCAAAGTGTTCATGTATCACCGAGGTTGGCCGCCCGGTACGTGTGTGCTTCCAATTTCGGTGTGATAGCTTCCCGGCGTCATGAACCAGTACGACTACACATTCGCGGTCGCGGGCGGGGGGCCGGCAGGGTGCTCGGCGGCGATCACGCTCGCGCAGCGTGGGCACAAGGTCATCCTGTTCGAGCGGGAGACGTTCCCGCGGTTCCACATCGGCGAATCGCTGCTGTCTACCGCAAACGACGCGTTTGCGGCGCTGGGAGTCGCTGACAGGATCGCGGCCGCGGCATTCCCAGAGAAATGGGGGGCGCGGCTCCTGACACACGACGGGCTGAGCGGCCGCGGGGTCAATTTCGCCGACGTGAGCGAGGTCGATCGGCCCCAGACCTACCAGGTGCCCAGGGCCACGTTCGACCAGATCCTCATGGACCGCGCGCGAGAGGCCGGAGTCGACGTTCGCGAGGGGTGCCGCGTCACGGCGTGCGAGTTCGAGCGCGACGCCGCGGTCCTCGAATACGACAACGGCGAAAAGGGGCAGGTCCGCGTCCATGCGCTCGTCGATGCCACCGGGCGCAATGGCATGATCGCTCGCAAGTACAACCTCCGGACCGACGAGCCGCTCCTTGCGAACATCGCCATCTTCTCGCACTACAAGAACGTACCGCGCCTGCCGGACGGCTGTCCGAACGACATTCGCATCATCGCGCGCAGCGATTCCGGCTGGTTCTGGCTCATCCCGATCTCCGACGAACTGATGAGCGTCGGGGTGGTGCTCCCGAAAAATCGCTATCTGCAGATGCCACCCGGTTCGCCGGACGAGCAGCTCGATCGAGCGATTGCCGACACGCCGGTCGTGGCCGAGCTCATGCGTGACGCTCAGAGGGACTGGCCGGTTCGGGTCGAGAAGGACTTTTCCTACAGCGCGTCGTCGTACGCGGGCGACCGGTGGATCCTGGCGGGCGACGCCGGCTCCTTTCTCGATCCGGTGTTTTCCACGGGCGTCTCCATCGCCATGGAGTCGGGAATCGAAGCCGCAAGCGAGCTCGATCGCGCCCTCGCGAAGCGGGACTTTTCGGCGCGCAGGTTTGCCGCGTTCTCACGCCGCCAGAGCAGGCGTTTCCGCACCTTCCGGCGCTTCGTGATCGGCTTCTATACGCCGCAGTTTCGCGATCTTTTCTTCAAGCCGAATCCGCCGCCCCTGCTGTTTCGCGCCGTGGTCACCGTGCTCGCGGGGAGATGGAACGCCAGCCTGCGGACACGGCTCCTGAACCACGCCTTCTTCGCCTTCGTCGCGATTCAGAAGCGGTTCTCCATCACGCGCCGCATTTTTCGCCGCGACACCGTTGCAGGGTATCCGGGTGAAGGTTCATAGCGCGTCCGCGATGCGGCGCGCGATCAGCTCGTAGCCCTCCCCGCCCGGATGGAAGCGATCCAGCGCGAGGCGGTCGTGATGGGAGAAGAGATCCGAGGTCTGCACGAGCGTGAAATCGGGATCGGCGGCGAAGCGCTGCAGCAGGCGCGCGTTCCAGCGGTTCACGAACATCGTCAGCTGCCGCCCGAACGGTGACGTGGTGAAGGGGTTGTAGAGCGCCACGAAGAAAAGGCGCGCGCGCGGATTCAAGGCGCGGATGCGGCGGACCGCGGTCTCGATGCCCTGCAGCACGCCGTTCATCGCCGCGTCGGGATCGGGCGGCGCGGCGGTGCGCCAGTCGTGGCCGCCCCACAGATCGTTGCCGCCGATCGAGATGATGATCACGTTCGACTCGCGCAGCAGCTGCTGCACGTTGGGGCGGTCGAGCTCGCGCAGGAGGTCGGGCGTGCGCGCGCCGTTGATGCCGAGGTTCACCGTGCGGCGCGCGCGGATCGAGCGGCGGCGCAGCTCCTGATCGAGACGGCCCGGAATGCCGAGGCCGGTCGCGTCGCCCGCACCGCGCGCGAGCGAGTCGCCGAGCATGATCGGCACGAGCGTCCGCGCCGGCGCAGGCGTGGCTGCCGCGCGCGATGGAGCGGCGCCGAGATTGACCGGCGTGCCGGTGTCGCCGCGCAGATACGCGGCGAAGCCCCACGCGAAGATGGCCACGCCCAGGAGGGCCGCGGCGAGCGGGAGATACCAGAGGAGAACGCGGCGCATCGCGGATACGATACATGCGTGCTGGTCGCGTCGCATCTCACGAAAGTCATCGGCGACAAAACCATCGTCGACGACGTGTCGTTCGAGCTGCAGCCGGGCGAGGTGTTCGGCTTTCTCGGGCCGAACGGCGCCGGGAAGACGACCACGATCCGGATGCTGGTCGGGCTGATCAAGCCGACCGCCGGCAACGTGACCATCTGCGGCTACGACCTGCGCGCGGAGTTCGAGAAGGCGATGCGCTGTGTCGGCTGCATCGTCGAGAATCCCGATCTCTACCGCTTCATGACCGGCCGCGAGAACCTCGAGCACTTCGCGCGCATGCTGGGCGTGAATCACTCCGAGATCGAGCGCGTCGCGGCGCTGGTGAATCTCTCCCACCGCCTGGAGCAGCGCGTCGGCACGTACTCCCTCGGCATGCGCCAGCGCCTCGGCATCGCCCAGGCGCTGCTCGGCGAGCCGCGCGTGCTGATCCTCGACGAGCCGGCCAACGGCCTCGATCCCGCCGGCATCCGCGAGATCCGCGAGCTGCTGCGCAGCCTCGCCTCCGGGCGCAACATGGCCATCTTCGTCTCCAGCCATCTCCTCGCCGAGGTCGAGCTGATCTGCGACCGCGTGGCCATCATTCACAAGGGCAGGATCCTGCGCATGGGCAACGTGCGGGATCTGATCTCCAAGCGGCGCGTGGTGGAGATCAGCGCCGATGACTCCGAGCGCGCCGGCAAGATCCTGCGCGAGCACGGCATCGACGCCGAGATCCAGGAGAGCGAGCGGATGCAGACGCTGGAGGAGATGTTTCTCGAGACGACCGGCGGCGAGACGGTCGACTAGACCGGCGACTAGGGCGACGGCTCGAGCTCGACGTAGACGTCCGCCGGCTCCTGCCGGAACATCGCGCCGGTGGCGGCGTCGATGCCGAAGCCGGCGCCGGCGAAGAAGCCGCCGAGGAAGATGCAGTCGAAGAAATCGCCGTCGCAGAAGTCATCGGCGACCCGCACGTTCTCGAACGTATCGTCCGACACTTCGCGGTGCAGCGAGACCGTCTGCGGATCGAAGCCCGGCGCGGCGAACGTCAGCTCGCAGCGCGTGGCCCGGCGGTTCACCCAGACCACTCCCGGCGACTGCGTGGCGCGCGTGCTGCCCGCTCCGCACTCCGCGGTCTTCACGTGCGCCGGCGGGTCGCTCTCCACGTGAATCCGCTGCATCGGGCCGTGATCGATCGTCGCGCAACGCGCGGACGCGATCACGAGCAGCAGCGGAAACAGCTTGCGGAGCATGCCCAGATTTTACTTTCGCGCGCGAGCCGTGTCTAACCCGGCATGCGCGCAATCCTGCTCATCTTCGCAACCGTCATTTCCGCCGCCAGCCTCCAGCCGCTGAACGTGAAGTTCAAGGTGCGCGGGTATTTCCTCGCGGCGTCGACGCGGAGCGAGATCGCCGGGCTCGATCGGGAGTTCGCGAAAACGATCGCCGTTCCGAGGCGTGTCGACCGCGACTTTCCCGCGGGGCGGTTGACGCTGCTGGCGCTGCCGCGGGAAGCGACCGCGTTCGGAAGGTACAAGGGACTCCGGGTGATCCTCGCGAACACCACGCGGACCAAAGGCGACTTCGAGGCGCAGGACGGACGGATCAACATCTATCGCGAGGCGCTCGACGCCGACGGCCGCTGGAAGCCGATCGAATACCTCCCCAACAGCTGGTGCGGCAACAGCTATCACCGCACATATCTCCAGCCGGACCACTACTGGTCGTTCGCCGCGCCGCAGTACGAGGGGACGGTGCGGACCCGCATGCGCTTCGTGCTGGAGCAGCAGGGACTGAAGCTGGTCTCGAACGAGTTCGAAGGCACGGTCAATCGCGAGCAGTTCGTGAAGCTGCAGGGACACGAGCCTACGAACCTGATGGACCCGTATAATGACTGAAGGAGGCAGTCATGACGGACTTGCTCGCGCTCTGGCTCCCCATCCTCCTTTCCGCGGTCTTCGTCTTCATCGCCAGCTCCATCATCCACATGGCGCCGCTGTGGCATAAGAAGGACTATCCGGCGGTCCCGAACGAGGAAGGCTTGCGCGCGGCGGTCGGGCCGCTCGCGATTCCGCCCGGCGAGTACATGGTGCCGCGCGCGGCCAGCCACGCCGACATGAAGAATCCGGAGTTCCTGAAGAAGCTCGACGAGGGTCCGGTGCTGATCCTCACCGTGCTTCGCAACGAACGCCCGGGCATGGCCCAGCCGCTCATCCTCTGGTTCATCTACTGCCTCGTGGTCAGCTGCTTCGCGGCGTGCACTGCCGGCTACGCGCTGCAGCGGGGCACGGAATACGACGAAGTGTTCTGCTTCGTCGCCTGCGTGGCGTTCTCCGGATACGTGCTGGCGCTGTGGCAGATGTCGATCTGGTACAAGCGGTCGTGGGCGCACACACTCAAGGCAACGCTGGACGGGCTGATCTACGCGCTCCTCACCGCGGGCACGTTCGGCTGGCTCTGGCCGCGATAATAGCGGCGTGTTCAACGCGCTGATTCAGAACGAGACGCTGAAGCTGCTCCGCCGCCGCCGGTTCGCGATCGTCCTGGCGATCCTGGTGGTGATCCTCTCGCTGGTGTCGTACTCGCAGTACCGGAGGATGCGCGACACGCGCAACGCGAACTGGCGCGCGGAGATGCAGGAGCGGATCGCGCGCTACGAGAATCGCCTGCGCCGCGGACAGATCAACGACTCCTGGGCGCGCTCGATGCGCGCCGAGGTCCGCCGCCTGCAGTTCTATCTCGACCGAGGCATCAATCCCGAGCAGCCGACCGCGCCGCTGATGGTGCGCCTGTTCGCGAACGCGGCCGGCTTCCTGCTCCTCCCCCTCGTCATCGCCGTCCTCGGCAGCGACATCGTCTCGGCCGAGAACGCGGAAGGGACGGACAAGCTGCTGCTGACCCGGCCGGTGCGGCGCTGGAAGATCCTCACCGCGAAGCTGGTCACGCTCTGGCTCTTCGCGTCGCTGACGCTGCTCAGCGGCGCGGTGATCTCGTACGTCGTGTCGGCGCCGTTCATCCCTGCGCAGGGGTGGGATGCGCCGTCGTTCAACGGCTTCCAGTTCGCGGGCGAGACGCTGAACGTCGAGTCGGTGCGCCAGTTGCCGCTGTGGAAGGACGCGTTGCTCGCGTACGGCCTGGAGTGGTACGCGCTCCTCGCCGTCGCAGCGATCTCGCTGATGCTGTCGGTGCTCTTCAAGTCATCGGCGGCGTCGATCGGGACGATGCTCGCCTCGCTGATCGGCGGCACGATCCTCACCCGCGTGAGCCCCGACTGGACCGCCGGCAAGTACCTCTTCGTCAGCGCGCTGCCGATCGCCGACTACTACTCCGGCGAGGCGCCGCCCTACGACGGCATGTCCATGCTCTTCTGCATGGCCCTCCTCGGCGGATGGGCGATTGGGGCGTTGTTGGTTGCGTATGGCGTGTTCTTGAGACGGGATGTGTTTGGATGAGGGGGGGACCTGTGGAGCGGCGGGCTTTAGCCCGCCGGAGGTGCCGGTGGGCTGAAGCCCACCGCTCCACAGGATCCCTTGCCTAATTACTCCCCAACTAAAAAATACCCCGCCGGCGCCGGGCACTGCGCCAGCGCGGCCGCCGCCTGCGCGTTCACGCTGGCGATGTCTTTCGCGCTCTGGCTCTTCGGCACGACCACGGTCAGGCACTTGTAGCTCGTGTTCGAGTACGCATCCGTCGACGTGATCGCGATCAGATAGACGCGGCCGTCTCCGGTGCCGAGGCGCTCGGCGCGCAGCAGCAGCGATCCGCTGGCATCCGGCGAGTCGCCGTCATCTTCATCGCTGAGGACGACGAACGACGTGTTCGCGGTGCCGGTGTTGTCGGTCGCGCTGATGCTCAGGCCGACGTCGATCATCTTGTGATCGGGCGGCCAGAGCGAGCCGACCGCGACGCTCGCGGTGATGTCCGGCGGCTGCGTGTCGGCGATGTTGATCGTGACCGTGACGACGTTCGAGGAGTCGGTGCCGTCGTACACGTGATAGGTGAACGAGTCCGTGCCGGCGTAGCCGGGATCGGGCTCGTAGGTGAACGAGCCGTCCGCGTTCAGCGTGAGATCGCCGTGTGCGGCGTCGGCGTTGAGCACGGCCTGCATCGGGCCTTCGAGATCGCTGTCGTTCGCGAGCACGCCCGGCGCGGGGACGCTCAGCGTCGTGTCCTGATTCATCGCGTAGTTGTCGGCGGCCGCGACCGGCAGGTCGTTCACGCTCGTCACGGTCACCGTGACGGTCGCGGTGTCGCTGCCGCCGTTGCCGTCGTCGATGGTGTAGGTGAACGAGTCGCCGCCGAAGTAGTTCGCGCCGGGTGTGTAGCTGACGCCCGTGCCGCCGCCGGTGATGGCGACGCTGCCGTGCGCTCCCTGCGTGACGCCGGTGATGATCAGCGTATCGGCGTTGGCATCGGTGTCGTTCGCCAGCACGTCGATCGCATTCGCGCCGCTATCCTCGGCGACGTTCGCGGCGTCATCGACGGCGTCGGGATCGACGTTCGTGACACACGCGAGCTGCTCCTCGTACGCGCCGACGTCGCTGCCGTCGCCGCCCGGCGCATTGGTGATGGCCGCGCCGTCGCACGGACGCGTGAGCCCGCGCTGATCGCTGGTCGAGCCGCTGCTGTGGCCTTTATCGAGGGCGATGCTCCCCGCGCCGAGTGCGTGCGTCGGCGTCGGGCCGCCGTTGTTCGCCAGCGGAAGGAGCTGCACCGCGGCGAAGCTGACGTCGATCTGATCGCCGATCGCCGGCACGATCGTCGGATTGCCGACCATCGTTCCGAGCTCGCCGATGATGTTGTATCCGAGGCTGGTGAACGTCCCGTCGAGATTCGGCATATCGTTGCCGGCGTTGCCGGCGACGATGGTGCTGCGCAGCGTCGTCGTGCCGAGGGTGCGGATGCCGCCGGTGAGGTTGGAGAATCCGCTGGAGTTGTTGGTGATGGTGGAGTTGGTGATGTTGAGCGTGCCGCCGTCGTTGACGACCGCGCCGTAATGCGCGGCGGTGTTGCCGCTGATGGTGGAGTTGACGATGTTCACCGTCCCGGCGCTCATGAGGATCGCGCCGCCGTCGCCGCCGTTGACGTGGCAGCCGGAGATGGTGACGTTCTCCAGGTTCAGCGTGCCGCCGCCCATCAGGATGCAGCCGGCCGACCCGAGGCCTGTGCCGTTGCGGATATGGAGATTGCGGAGCGTCACCACGACGCCCGGCGTGTTCAGCGGATTGATGTGGAAGAGGCGGTCGAGATCGTTGGCGTCGATGATCGTGCCGTCGGGATGGCCGGTGATGGTCAGCGACTGGGTGATGTCGTAGTCGCCGGTGAGGCCGGCGTCCTCATTGATGCCGGCGATCTGCGTGGTGATCTGGCCGGGAAAGTTGAACACGATCTCGTCGGCGCCGCTGCCCGCCTGGCACTGCGGATACGGCGCGCTGTCGGCGTTGGCGTTGAGGATGGCCTTGCGGAGCGTGCAGTGATTGATCGTCGGCGCGCCCGCGAGGCTGTCCTGCGGACCTTCGATCTGCATCTCGACGGCGTGAAGCGGGAGCGTGAGAACCAGCAATGCGAGGACGATGGAGAGAGTGAACCGGTGGCGCACGAATGTACCCTCCTCTGATGGTTGAACTGCGGTGGCCCTGCGAATGGGAGGGGGTTAAGTAGCACGCCGCGGAAGGGGCGACTTGTGAGCGGGATCACGCCTCCCGCCACGCCCGGCAATGCACTCAGAAATGTAACCGCTGCCGCGGTCACTCAGCCGGCGACCGTGCAGGCTCGAACAGCTCGACGGGATTGCCGTCGGGGTCGAGCAACTGGATTTGCTTGCCGCCCGGGCCACTCTCCATTTCGTTCCTGAAGCGGAGGCCCGCTTCGCGGAGTGCCTCGACGACCTGCGGAAGATCGTCGACGCGGATGATGATCCGGTTCCAGCCGCCCGGCTCCTGACGCTCGCCGCTGTTGAGCTGGCGTGAGCCCGAGGCTCCCGGGCCGCTGAGGAGAAGTGGCAGTGCCTCGAGTGAAAGCGCCGCGAAAGCGGGCAACTGTTTGTGTTCGAGTTTGAAGCCGAGATGGGTTGTGTAGAAGTCGATCGACCGGCTCACGTCCGTCACCTGATATCGAACGCCATGAAAGCCGCGGATCAGGTCCCTCGCGGGCGAGCCCGCCTGCTGCAGAGTTGCTGCTGAGTCGCTCATGCCCTTGCCTCCAGGGTAAAAACAGCAGCAATGGGTGTGCCCGGGAACGGACTACGTTAACGAGCCGGCTCAACCGACGGCTCAACCGGCGGCGGCGGCACTTAACTGGCTGCTTCAGTGGTTTCAAGGACGGCTTGTTCAACCGACGCGGGCAGGGGCGCAAAGACGAACCGGTCGATCGAATACAGGTAGTCCTCGCCAGATTCGTCAATGATCCGAATCATCTCGTCCTTCTCAGCCGCGGGATCTTCGATCACTTCATAAAGCTTTCGAAGCTCCAGCGATGCGGAGTACCCAGAGTTCTTGATGCAGACTGCAAAACGCGTGTGCTCAGCCATGTCTACTCGATGTATCGCTTGATCTTGAAGTCTTTCTTTCCGATGCCGTGCGCTTCATACCAGTGCAGTTCGGCGCGACGGACACGGCCGGGATCCAGACAAACGCCTCGCCGACGTCTTCTAGCAGAAGATAACTGGCCAGGCTATTCTGCAAACTCCGCACGCAATACTTTCCGGAGTGGCTCGCTTAGCCACACTGGTTCGAATAGCGAACCGAATGACGGTTTTTCCAGAGCAGTCACATCGACACTCTCCGGATCGGGGACTCGACCATTAGCGTCCGGTGCCGTGATCTCCGCAAGCCGGCTCCAAGCCTCTTCCGACGGCGGCCAAAGCATGCCGGCAATCTGAAGACGCGGTAGACGGTGCCGCGCCGTAATTCGGAGCGTGGCTCGTTGGGTCTTGAGAGCGGCGCTCAACTCATCTTCGGTAGCGAACGTACCCAGATGAAGCACGTTTTGATTTCGTGGGAATGTCGCTTCGATTCGCATTCTCTCGCGCGCGCCAGACGTCACGTTGATTAATTCATATTTTTCCGCCACACCCCTCATGGTCATCGTGAGGCCGTGAACGTGGACTGTAGCCGCCAGTGCTGACGGGACTGACTCTTGACCATTGATTATGTGACGCCATCCTTTCGGCACGCGAAGATCAAGATGGTATTGGCCGAGCATGTCGGGCAATTCGCGCTCGTGCCAGGCACGCCAAGCGAGATCGGCCAGTGTTCCGGCAAGCTTTCCTGATTCATCAAAAAAGCAGCCTATGTGCCACGGCGTCTCAAACTTAGCGATATCACTGACGACGGTCCATTCGGTCACGACCGGCAGCAAGTGCACGATAGACTGGGCGGCTTCAAAAAGAACAGCGCGAAGTCGATCCTTTGTCAGACCCACGAGTACCAGCGTACGCATCCCTGCTGCGCGGGCGCGGTCTGCTGCTCCTTTCGTGAAGCCTGTCACCGAGACGAAGATGCCCTGCTGTGTAGGAATACCGAGATACATCAGCTTACCGACGAACGCGTCAATTTCGGGAGCACTCGCGTGGTGTCGCTCGTTCTTGCATTCAATCGCCAAGCGGAACGGGTAGCCTGCCATCGAGCCATCGATGAGCACATCGATCTCGCGGTTTCGCCCGCCCACCACTGGCCGCAATCTCACATTCGTTCGTACTTGCACTCCCGACGCGTCATGCATCGCCGCCACGACGGCTTCGACAAGTTTGCCTTTGACTCGCGACGGGTTTCCCGGTACATCAATCTGGCGCTGTTTTCGTGTCTTCATCGTCATCAATTACAACAGAGTTTTCGCAGTTCGGCTAACGTTCGTCCCCCAACTGTCTGCGAGGCCGAGACTACGTGCCGAAGCCAGAGCGGCGCGACGCCTACGACGTGTACGCCGCCAACAGCGGCGTACGAAAGGATGGGAGGCCACCCAGGTCGTCGAGCCGGCGCGCGATAACTTCTGACAGAGTTAGGCCCACGGCGCGAATAGACGATTTGCTCACTGCGTTCAGCTACCCGTGGTGCGCACTGTGTTTTTTGACGAATCAGGTTACACAGGTCGGAATCTTCTCGATGCGAACCAACCCTACTTCATTTATGCCTCTGTGGCGATGGAGCCGGACGAAGCGAGTGAGCTGCTGAACGATTGGGTCCGGTCGAATGGCATTCCTTTAGGCGCGAACGGCGAGGTGAAGGTCACGTCTCTCATGACTAGCACCAATCCTCAGCGGCGGGATGCCGTTGTGCAGCTGCTTTCCGCGATCGCTTCTCACACCTCTGTAGCGATTTTCGAGAAGCGATTTTGCCTGGCTGCGAAGTTTTTCGACTACGTTTTCGACCCGATCTTGCTGCCTAGGATCGGACTATTCCACGCGTTGCGCTTTGGGCATTTTTTGGCCAATTTGGTTCTGGTGTATTCGAACCGCGATCAAGACATCCCGCGGCTACTCGCCGAATTTTCCGATCTAGTGAATGGGCGAGATACACGATTTGGTGCAGGATTGCCAGCAGATCTAAACCTTCGCCGACCGATGGACTGCGTCAAGGCGATCGTCGTTCGGCACGCGGAGTTGGTCCGCGACGAGATCGCGGAGGCTCAGCAACTGGCGTTCGGACGGTGGTTGTTGGATCTGACATGCGCCGCGCTCTTCGGCTTACTTATGCAGACGGAGGGTGATGAAGAGTTGCGAGTCATTTGCGACGAGTCGAAACCGCTGGCGGCCGATGTCACCATCTTCGATCGCTTCGTGGGCAACGCTGATGTGCAAGCCGATATTTACATCAATGATGCGAGACTGCGCTCGCTGAACCTGGTTGAGCCGATCGGTCTTCGAAGATCGCATGAGGAAGCTGGATTGCAGTTGGCGGATGTCGTAGCTGGTTCCGTGGCGAACGTGATGAAACAGCAGCGGGATGCGCGGTCTGAGCGGCTCGCCGAAGCTCTTGAGGCAAGTCAGACAATGTGGGTAAAGAGCGACCGATCGTATGTCGATGCGCGCCACTATTCAACGCAAGTCAATCTGTCATTGCTTACGCTGCTTGCCGAACGCAGCGTGCGAGGTCTCGATCTCTTCGAGGGATTGGACGCGTTCGTAACATCGGTCCCCTTCCGTCGAGTTGGTCCGGAGTAACGGCGGCCATCGGGCGGGAGCAGCGCCGTCGGGCCCAAAGCTCGACGATCTACCGACGAGCTCGTGGTCGCTGAGCGCGGGGTGCGAGAGGTCGATGGTCATGATTGGGATCGCGCACGAGTGTACGCGAAGTGTTCCCCGTCGAACATCCATGCACGGCGGAGGGAAACAGGGCTAAACCGTGAGATCCCAGAGCTTAACCGTAAGGTTCCAGAGCTTAGCCGCAAGGTCTCAGAGCTTAACCGTGAGTCCGCGAGCTGACGCTTTCTGCTCCGCGAACAGACGCTTTTGATCCGCGAACTGACGGTTTCGCTCCGCGAACTGACGCTTTCGTTCCGCGATCAACCGCTTTCGATCCGCGATCAAACGCTTTCGTTCCGCGATCAACCGCTTTCGTTCCGCGATCAACCGCTTTCGATCCGCGATCGAACGCTTTCGTTCCGCGATCAAACGCTTTCGTTCCGTGAACTGACGCTTCTGATCCGCGAACTGACGCTACCCCGCCGGTAGCCAGCACGTCACCACCGTCCCCCCTCCCCTCCGGGCTTCGAGGCGCATGCGGCCGCCGTGGGCTTCGATGATCTCGTTGGAGAGGGCGAGGCCGACGCCGGTGCCGCCGGTTTTCGTCGAGTAGAACGGGACCAGGGCCTGGCGGAGGACGTCTTCGCTCATGCCGCGGCCGGCGTCGGAGACTCTCACGATCGCACCGTCGGGCGCGCGCTGCAGGGCGACCACGATCGACGCGGGGTCGCTCCCCGACTCGTGCGCGTTCTTCACGAGGTTGATCAGCACCTGCTGCATCTGCGCGCGGTCGGCCAGGACCTCGCCTCCGGCGTCGCCCTCGATGCGGAAGTCGTAGAGCGCGCGGATGTCGGCCAGGATCGTGTCCCAGCGCGTGGGCTGTTTGCGCGGCGCGGGCAGCCGCGCGAACTGCGCGTAGGACTCCAGGAACGAGCGCAGGAACGCCAGGCGCTCGTCGATGGCGTCGTAGATCGCGTCGAGCTTGTGCCGGTGGTCGGGCTTCTCCTGCGCGATGCGCGCGGAGTGAAACAGCGAGCTGACCGGCGCGATGGTGTTGTTGATCTCGTGGTTGATCACCCGGATGGCCTTCTTCCACACCTCCACTTCCTGCCGCCGCAGCTCCGCGGTCAGGCGCTCGACGAGGATCAGCCGGTGCTCGAGCGTGTTCAGGCGGAACGTGCGCTGGGAGAGGTGAAAGGTCTCTTCATGCGACGCCATTTCTTGATGCTGCGCCATTGGAACGGCGACGATGGCGTCGCCGCCGGCGGCGAGCGCGTCGCGCATCGGCTCGGTGATGCTCTCCAGCAGCTCGGCGTACAGATGCCCGTCGATGCGGGCGCCGCCGCTGAAGAGCTCGCGCGCGGCGACGTTCGAGTAGACGACGCGGCCGGCGGCGTTGATGAGCATCACCGCGACCGGCGTGCGCTGCAGGATCGTGTCGAGGAGCAGCTCTTTCTCGTAAATATCCGCGCGTTGCGCGCGCAGGATGTCGGCGACGTCGTTGTACAGCCGCTTGATCCCGACCATCTCGTCGCGTCCCGCGGCCGCCAGGCGCATGCTGAAGTCGCCGTCGCGAAACGCATGCAGCGCGTCGTCGAGCGCCTGCAGCGACGCGGTCACGGCGTGGGTCATCCAGCGCGCGGCCCAGAGGAGCACGGGCAGCGTGATCAGCATCGCGATCGCCCACGCGGCGATCTCCGGCATCTGCAGCGCGCGCCCGATGTGCACGGCGAAGAATGCGCTGGCCAGCGCGACGAGCGTCGTGAGCGTGAGAGCGAGCGTGGCCCGGCGCGAGATGTTCAAGGCGCCGCTATTTTGGCCTTCTCTCCAACACGATGCCCAGTTTCTCCATCCGGCGGTACAGCGCCTGGCGCGAGATGCCCAGCGCGTCGGCGGCGCGGGAGACGCTGCCGCTGGCGTTGAGCAGCGCGATCTCGATCTGCTGCCGCTCGAGCGGCACGTCGGCCGCGGACTCGCGCGCGGCGCCGAACCCGAGGTCCTCGGCGGTGATGACCTCGTCGTGGCTGAGCGCCGTCGCGCGAAGGATGCGGTTCTGCAGCTCGCGCACGTTGCCGGGCCATTCGTGCATCAGCAGCGCGGCACGTGCGGGCTCGGCGAGGCGTTTAGGCGCGCCGGAGGCGCGCGCCACTCCGAGGAACGCCTCGGCGAGCGGGAGGACGTCCTCGCGCCGCTCGCGCAAAGGCGGCACGCGGATCTCGATCACATCGAGGCGGAAGTAGAGATCCTCGCGAAACGTGCCGCGGGAGATGGCCTGGCGGAGATCGATGTTGGTCGCGCAGAGCACGCGCACGTCGACGCGCCGGGTTTCGCTCGAGCCGAGGCGCTCGAACTCGCCGCTCTGCAACACGCGTAATAGCTTCATCTGGCCGGCGGCGGAGATGTTCCCGATCTCGTCGAGAAAGATCGTCCCGCCGTTCGCGGCCTCGAAACGTCCGATGCGGAGGCGGCTCGAGCCGGTATAGGCGCCGGCCTCCGCACCGAACAACTCGCTTTCCATCAGCTCGTCGGGAATCGCGCCGGCGTTGACCTTCACCAGCGGCCTGGCGCGCCTCCGCGAGTTGGCGTGGATGATCTCCGCCACCTTCTCTTTCCCCGCGCCGTTCGGGCCGGTGATCAGCACCGGCACCTCGGAGGGCGCGATCTGGATCGCCAGCGACGCGACGCGGTGCATGGCGTCGCTCTCGTAGACCATGCCGCGCAGATCGTGCGCGCGGGCAAGCGCGGCGCGATTGCGCGTGCGCTCCGAGCGCAGGCGCTCGTTCTCCAGGCGCAGCGCGCGCAGTTGCAGCAGGTTGCGCACCGTGGCCACGAGCTTGGCGTCGTCCCACGGCTTGGCGAGGTAATCGTTGGCGCCCTCTTTGACGAGCTGCACCGCGGTCTCGAGCGAGGTCCAGGCGGTGATCAGCAGCACCGGCAGCTCGGGATCGGCGGCGCGCGCGCGGCGGAAGAGGGCGATCCCCTCTTCGCCGCTGGTCGCACCGGGCGAGAAGTTCATGTCCTGCAGCAGCAGGTCGACGTCTCCGTTGGCGATCGCCTTGAGCGCCGCGTCGGGATTGGCCGCGGCCTCGGACTCGATGTCGTTCAGGTCGAACAGGACCCGCAGCGCGTTGGCGACCGCGGGCTGGTCTTCGACGATGAGGATCCGTGGCATGAGCACGCGATGATCTACGTCGTCACACCGAACGGGTTGCAATCGCGGGCGAAACGCTAGCCGCGCGCAGCGCGGGCGGAATGGTGGCGATCAGACCGTTCAGCCAGAGCATCACGATGCCGACGCCGACGAGATACCACGGCATCTTGGTGTCGGTGAGCTGGCTGACGAGGAAGAAATTCAGCGCATAGGTGGCGATGACGCCGAGGAAGAGACCGATCGTCGTGACGATCCAGTTCTCGGCGAGGAAGTGCTTGAGGATGTCCCCCTTGGTCGCGCCGAGCGCGCGCCGCGTGCCGATCTGCCGGGTGCGCTCAGCAACCGCCAGCGAGGTAATACCAAGGATCCCCAGCGCGGTAATGAATACCAGCACCACGATCACCGCGGCCATGCCGCGAATGACGAGCGTCCCGTTCGAAAAAAAATTCTCTTTGACCTCGGGGATGGTGAGCGTGCGGAAGACGCGGCCGCCGTTCACTTTCACGAGCGCGGGCTCGAGCTGCTGGGCCACGGCCTTGGCCGCACCGGGCTCGGTGCGGACGAGATAGGACGAGCCGCCGCCGTCGTACGCGCGGCCGGGCGTGAAGAGGACGTAGTCGCCGATGTTCCACGCGTAGGGGTTGTAGAACTGATCGAGGACGCCGATGACCGTGCGCGGGCGCTCGCCGTCGCCGGTAGTGATCACGCGTCCGATCGGGTTCGCGTCGCCCCACAGCTTCTTGGCCAGTCCGCTGCTGATGATGGTCACCGTGGTGGACGTATCGGGATCGACGGGAGTGTCGTTCTCGACGAACGCGCGTCCCTGCGCGATCTTCGAGCCGAGCGTGCCGGCGAGGTCGCCGCGCGCGGCGTAGAACTGCGCCTGGAACTTGTCGGAATAGCCTTCGGCCTTGAAGGTGCCGGAGCTGCCGCCGCCCTGCCACGGCAGGAAGCCGGTGACGGCGGCGGTCTTCACGCCGGGGATCGCCAGCAGCGCGCGCATGTCGGCGTTGACGACGTTCTCGACGTAGCTCTGCTCCTTGAACTCCGGCGCGAACGGCGTGGCGATGACGTAGAGCAGGTTGGCGTCGTCGAAGCCGGACGTCTTCTGCATCTTCGCCCGCTCCGAGAGGATCATGTTCACGGCGTTCGTGACGATGGCGAGCGTGATCGCGATTTCGAGAATGATCAGCGCGAAGCGGGTGCGGTTCTGCTTCATGGCGCGGATGATCGGACCGATCGGCATGGCGTCCTCCTACTGAACTTTCAACTGCATCGCCGGCGCGATCGAGCAGACGCGCCAGGACGGATAGATGCCGGCCAGCAGGCCGGCGACCAGCGACAGGAAAATCGAGACCAGCACCATCTCGCCGTCGAGCCCGACCTTGATCGTGTTCTGCGGGATGATCTTTCCGATCAGCTGCAGCACGAGGAGGGAGAGCGCGAGGCCGATGGCGCCGCCGACGATGCCCACCAGCTCGCATTCGACGACGTGCTGCCAGAAGACCTGGAAGCGGCTGGCGCCGAGCGCGCGGCGCACCGAGACCTCGGGCACGCGCGCCAGGAACTTGCCGAGCAGCAGCCCGACCAGGTTCAGCGAGCAGACGATCAGGAACAGCAGCGAGACGATGCTCATCGACTTGATCGCCGGCGGCACGATCTGGAACTCCAGGAACAGGTCGGGCATCGACGTCACTTCGACGTGCAGCGGGCGCTCGAAGCGGCCGCGCTTCTTCTGATCGCGCACGTAGTTGGTCACGTAGTCGCGGAAGGCCTGCTGCTTCTCGACGGTCGGCAGCTCCGCCCAATACTCGATCCAGGTCTGTTCGGAGGCCATGTAGCCTTCGAACGTGTCGGCGGGCTGCGCCTTCCAGCCGTCGCTGTTGCCGGCTGTGTAGATCTGCAACGGCACGGTGAGGTTGAACGGCATGAACAGGCCTTCCACCTGCGCCGGCCCCTGCGTGAGGTCGTAGAAGCGGAGCGGAGGCTTCCAGTCGCCGATGACGCCGACCACCTTGAAGTCGCGCTCATCGAGGCGGACCGTGCGGCCGACGGTGTTGCCGCCGCCGAAGAGCTTCTTATTCATTTCCTGATCGATGACGATCACCTGCTCCGGCTTGGCGTCGGCGGCCTTGTCCCATCCCGATCCGTACTGGAAGGGGATGTCGAACATCGGGAAGAAGTCGGAGAAGGTCATCCGGATGTTGGCCGCGAAGGGGCGGCCCATCTTCGGATCGGGGTGCGCGAACATGCGCGCGCGATACGTCCCGACCTGATGCACCGGGATGTCCGACTTCATCACCTCGCGCATGTCGCGGTAGGTGATCATCTGCGGCAGCGACTTCGGATCCTCGGCGTTGTACGCGCGCGCCGGGTCCCAGTTGTCGAGCCGCACGAAGAACATGTCCTGGCTCTTCCCCGGCAGCGGGTCCTTCTCGAAGATGTGCCGCAGGGCGATGAAGGAGGTGGAGACGCAGATGCCGAGGGCGATCGCGCCGATGAGCAGCGCGGTCAGGATCGGATTGCGGCGGAGGCTCTTGATTCCGATGCGGATGTTGTAGAGAAACATGCCTGGCCTCCTTACCCGAGCGTCGAGGCGATTCCCGGGCTCACTTCATTGCGCGTGAGCGTGATGCGCGGCGTCTCGAGGTCGACCACGCGTCCGTCGAGCACGTGGATCTGCCGCTGCGCGCGGACGGCGCATTCGGGGCTGTGCGTGACCATGACGATGGTCGTGCCCTCGGCATTGATGCGGTCGAGGAGATCCATGATCTCGCGGGCCATGAGCGAGTCGAGGTTGCCGGTCGGCTCGTCGGCGAGGATCAGCTTCGGATCGCCGGCCAACACGCGCGCGATCGCCACGCGCTGCTGCTGTCCGCCGGAGAGCTGCGACGGCAGATGCTTGGCGCGCGAGGAGAGCCCGACCATGTCCAGTGCGCGCTCGATGCGCTGCCTGCGGTCGGACGCGCCGAGACCGCGATAGCGGAGCGGCACGTCGACGTTGTCGAAGACGTTGAGGTCGGGGATGAGGTTGAAGGACTGGAAGACGAAGCCGATCGCGCGATTGCGGATGCGCGACATCTCGGTGTCCGAGAGCCGGCTGACGTCCTTGCCGTCGAGGAGGTAGGTTCCCCCCTCGAACGTGTCGAGCAGCCCCGCGACGTTCAGAAAGGTCGTCTTCCCCGATCCCGACGGCCCCATGACCGACACGAACTCCCCATCCCCGACGCGCACGGAAAAGTCTTCGAGCGCGTGGGTCTGGATGGTGTCGGTGCGGTAGATTTTCTTGACGTTCTTCATCTCGAGCATTCGAGTTCTCCTTTGGTCATCTCAGCAACACCGTCTTCGCATCCCGAAACGGGGTCGTATCCGACACGATGATTCGCTCGCCGGCCTGGAGGCCGTCGAGCACTTCGACTTCGTTCGTGCTCGTAGCGCCGAGGGTGATCGGGCGGCGGGTGGCGATCTGGTTGTCGACGACGTAGGCGATGCGGCCGCCGCCGGCGTCGACGAACGATCCGCGCGCGACTTTCAGGACGTTCTTCTTCGACTCGAACACCAGCCGCGTGGTCAGGCGCTGGCTCTGTTTCAGGCCGACCGGCTGTTCCGTGAACGCGACCGTCGCCGCGACCTGGCTGTTCGTGACCTCGGGGGAGATCGCGGTCACCTCTCCCTGATACTCACGCCCGTTGAAGTAGATCGTCGCCGGCGTGCCGATCGACGTCTCCCCGGCATACTCCTCGGGGAGCGCGATCTCCAGTTCCAGCGACGAGAGGTTGACGACCGTGACCACCGGCTGATTCGCGGCCACCGCGTCGCGGTCCTGGACGAGCACCCCTGCGACCATGCCGTCGAACGGCGCGCGGATCGTCAGGTCGTCCACGCGCTTCTGCAGGTCGTCGGATACCGACTGCTGCCGCACGAACTGCTGCTGGCGCGTCTGCACGTCGAACGACAGCGTCTCGCGCGACAGGTCGAGCTCTTTCCTCGCCTGCTCGAGCTCCATCTGCGTCGTGCGCACGTTGTCCTGCGCGGCCTCGAGGTCGGCTTTGTTGCTCAGCCCCTCGCCGAACATCCGCTGGCTGCGGTCGAGCGCGCGCTTGGCCGCCTCGGAGCGGAGCGACATCAGATCCACCTGCTGCTGCGAGCGGAGCTGTCCCTGCCGGGCGACGATTTTCTGGCGCTCGAGCTCCGCGCGCATCGAGCCGAGCTGCGCGCGCGCCTGTTCGAGCGCGCTTTGCAATTCCTTGCTGTCGATCGTCGCCAGCACGTCGCCTTTGCGCGCCTGCGAGCCCGCTTTCGTGCGCAGCGAGACGATGCCCTGGCCGGCGCTGAAGAGCGTCGGATGCAGCGACGCCACGACGCGTCCCTGCACGGAGAGGTCGCGCAGCAGATCGCCGCGCGTGACGACGCCGATGCGGAGCGTGGTCGAGTCGACCGCGGTCTCGGCGCGCATCCAGCGCCGCGCGGCCGGAAAGAAAATCGCACCGGCGATCAACAGCACCGCCGCGGCGACCGCGATATAGATCGTGGTGCGCGTCCCGCGCGCGGCCGCGACGGGGCGGTCCATCGAGGAGGTGTCCTGGATCATGATCGAGGTCTCCTCTGCGCAACCGCGGTGCCACCGTGCGCTCGTTTGTTTTCAACGAGTTGCGTTGTCCGCGGACACCGTTGGTTGACACCTGTCCGCGGACAGATGTCCGCATGCTAGGCTTGCCGCACATGAAACGCGTCGCTGTTCTTGCCCTGCTGTCTCTCACTCTCGCGTGCTCCCAGGAAACCGCCGTCACGGAGACGGTGGACACGCGCGAGCCGGTCGGGATCTGGTACGTCGGCGCGCCGGAGCTGAAGGTGCGCGAGAAGGCCGACGAGGCGGCGGCGGAGGTCGCGACGTATCAGAACGGCGAGGCGATCTCGGTGCTGCAGCAGAAGGGCGAGTGGGCCGAGGTGCGGACCGGCAGCGGGTCGGGATGGGCGAAGATGGCCGACCTCACCAATGCCGAGGGAAAGAAGCAGGCCGAGGAAAACCCGGAGGTGAAGTTCCGCATCATGCCGCTGCCGGTCTCCGCTCCCAGCGCGCACGGCGAGATCTACATCGAGGCGGACGTGAACACCGACGGCGACGTCGTCAACACCCGCATCCTCGTCAATACCACCAACTCCCCCGCCCTCGCCGCGCAGAACGACGCCGCCTTACGCGCCGCGAAGTTCTACCCGATCATCCAGAAGAACGAGCGCAAGCCGTTCAAGTACTACCACCGCGTGACGTACTAGCGTTACGCGCCTTTCCTGAACAGGCGCGTGAACGTGTCTCCGAGTTGATCGATCTTCCCGGCCCACTTCAGATCGCTCGACAGTGATTGCGGCGGCGCGCTGTTCAGCGTGTCGAGGCCGATCAGGCGTTTGAAGTTCACGTTGACCGGCGTTTTCCGGACCGTCTTGCCATCGCCCATCAGGAATTCGACGCCGGCCAGCTCCATGACACGGATCATCTCCTGCGCGAGAACTCCGTAACAGATCGTCGTCGGGTGAACGCCGTCCAGAGAGAACAGCCCTCCGCGGATGCGGCCGTTCGCATCGCTGGTGAAGAAGTACGAATCCGGAACCGGCTTCATCGACAAGAGATCGGGCGGCAGCTCATAAGGCGTCCACCACTCCGGCCGCGCAGGCACACTCTCGTAGTACCGGCGGCAGGCGAGACGATCGAGAAGGCCGGCGACGTCGAGCAGGTACCAGTCGCGTCCGGCCTGACGTCCGCGTTTCACCACCGCGGCGATCGCGTCGTTGTATTGATCGATCGCGCTGTCGATCGCGCGCGCCTCCTGCGAGGTGATCTTCGGATCGTCCGTCGGATCGAACTGCGCGTCGCCGATCCAGGGTCGCGTGTAGAACGGGAAGTAGCGGCTGTCCGGCCGCACCTTGTCGCGTCCGACGCCGCGCGCGAGGGGTGCGATGGTGACGTGCGGCACCGTCGCCCAGATGACGTGTTGCGCATTGATCTTTCGCACTTCCTTCTCCATGAGCGCGAGCTCGCTCTCGAAGTGCTCGGGATCCCAGATCGTAAACTTGTTCTTCTGCTCGAGATCTTTGTATTCAGGATCGGTCGACCACGTCACATCCAGTTTCACCACCGTGCCCAGCGCGTTGTTGGCACCGACGAACACGATCAGCGTTTCGATCCCGTCCTTGCCCAGCTCCTGCGCGGCCTCGAGCGGCGTGAGCGCTTTGTCGCCCGTACCGCGCGCGGTGTGCAGCACACGCAAGGCCGCGCGCTCGTTCGCGTTCTCGATCAGCTGCGCGAGCAGGTCGTCCTTCGGCTTCTTGATCGCCAGTCTGCAGGTGTCGGCATTCCGCGCGAGCACGTCGCGCAGGTCCCAGCCATAGACGGCCAGGTTGTGCTTGATGCCTACGGTGTTGGGAACGCTGCTGCCGGGACCGCGCTCCCACCAATCCTCCAACTGATCCATGTAGTTGCGGATGTGAAACGCCGCCAGAGGAAGCTCGAGCCAGTTCACCGCTCCGAACCGATGCTCGACGTCGCGCACCAGGTACTCGATGTTCAGCGGCAGGCCGCCGAATCCGTCATAGACCGGGATGCGCATGCTGGAGTCCCAGCCGAGCTCCCAGGCCACGATCATGGGATATGAAATTCTGGTGTTGTAGATCGCGCCGCTCTGAAAGCCGTGCGTGAGCGAGTCGCCGATCGTGACCAGCCGGTGCGGAGGGCGCGGACCGGACGGACGCGGAACGGTAATGCCGAGGGTGGGATCGGTTTTCGGCGGCGGGGCCTGGTCGGTGATGTTCACCGATTTCGGCGTGTCCGGGTCGCGCATCTCCCTGGTGATCTTCGGCATGGACGTGCCTCCTCCCATGAGAGTGACGCAAAAACCGCCTTCCCTACCTAAGGCTCGTGTTTCCGCATCGGACGCGTTATCGTTTTCATGAGTGTCGTGACGGAGGGACCATGAAGTCGAACGCGTTGTGCAAAAAAGGGCTGCATCGGATGACGGCTACGAATACGTATCAGCATCCGGCGAAAGGGGCGGAGTGCCGGGAGTGCAAGCGGACTTACATGCGCGACTACATGCGGATCAGGCGGTCGGAGAGCGCGCGGCGCTGATCACGTCTCGTCGCGGGTGATCCACTTCTCCACGCGCGGCGCGCGCCACGTTTCGAAACGTCGCAGCAGCGCGGCGGGATCGCTTTCGACGATGGCCACCGAGCGGTGCTGCGCGCGCACGAACGCCTCGGCGACCGCGCCGTCGAGGAACCGCATCAGCGGCGCATAGAAGCCGTTCACGTCGAGAAAGCCGAGTGGCTTCGCGTGCAGGCCGAGCTGCGCCCAGGTCCAGATCTCGAAGATCTCCTCGAGCGTGCCGAGGCCGCCGGGAAGGGCGATGAACGCGTCGGCGAGATCGGCCATCATCGCCTTGCGCTCGTGCATCGTGTCGACGATGTGCAGATCCGTCAGTCCGCGATGCCCCACCTCGCGCGCCCACAACGCATGCGGAATCACGCCGATCGCCTCCCCACCCGCGCCCAACACGGCATCGGCGAGCTCGCCCATCAAACCGACGCTGCCGCCGCCGTAGACCAGCGCGATGCCTTCGCGGGCGAAGAGCTCCCCGACCGCTCGCGCCGCGTCGGTATACGCCGGATCGGAGCCGCGATTGGAGCCGCAGAAAACACAGATGCGCCGGATCACGCCGCGCATTATCAATCCGCCGCGCGTTCCCGGCCGTAAGTCGTTTTCAGAGGAGACGAGTGATGGCGACGGTGATGGTGATGCACTGGCCCGAGGTGACGAAGGAGCAGTACGAAGAGGCGCGCAAGGTGGTGGGATGGGAGCGCGAGGTGCCGGACGGCGCGCGCTCGCATGTGGCGTGGATGGGAAGCGACGGCTTCCACGTCGTCGACGTCTGGGACAGCCCTGAGCAATTCCAGAGCTTCGTCAGCGCTCGGCTGACGCCGGGAGTGCAGCAGATCGGCATTCAGGGGCAGCCGCAGGTGACCTTCGAGGAATTCCTCGGCGCGTTCGTGCCGGAGCCGATCCGGCCCTGAATCAGATCCAGGGCTCGTCCGCGGTCGGTCCGTAGATCGACGGCACTTTGCCTCCGGCCATGCGGAGGTAGACCGAGAACTGTCCGCGGTGATGGATCTGGTCCATCAGCAGGAACCAGAGCCAGTCGATGCGCGTGTATTCGCCCATCGTCTTCGGCGCGACGAAAAAGTGCACGATCCCGTGGAGGTCCTCCTCCGTGGCCGAGGACACGAGATCGCGAAAGTCCTGATGCGCCTTCTCCAGCGCGGCGAGGAGCGCGTCCCAGTCCTCCGGCGGCTTCGGCGTCGTGCCCGGCGACGGCGCGGCCTTCATGAACCCGTCGTTCCAGACCTTCGTGCCGAGGCCGCGCTCGAGGACGAAAATCCACGCGAGCTCGCGCGCCGTCTTCGACTTCTCGGACGGCTTGAGATCGAGCTTGTCGCCGTCGGTGGGATACGCACGCAGCACGCGCATGGTCGTGGCGTGCTCTTTGTCGTAGGCGTCGAGGAAGGTTTGTTTGGGGTCGTAGGGCATGGCGGGCTCCTTCGGAGGGGAACTTATCATGCGATTGGTTGCTGAGTTGCTGAGTTGCTAAGTTACTAGGTTACCGGGTTTAGCAACTCAGCAACTTAGCAACCCAGCAACCATCAGCACGGAATTCGCAAGCAACTCAACGGTTTACCTGCCCCGCATGCAGTTTCGATACGACATCCGCAACGTAGCCATCATCGCCCACGTCGATCATGGCAAGACCACGCTCGTCGACGCGCTTTTGAAGCAGGCGGGAGCGATTCGCGCGAATCAGCAGGTCGATGAGCGCGTCATGGACTCGAACGACCTCGAGAAAGAGCGCGGGATCACGATCCTCGCGAAGAACACCTCCATCCGCTATCTCGTCGACGCGCCCGACGCGCTCGGGCACGCCGTGCATCACGAGGCCACGCACACCGCCAGCGGGCACGACCTTCCCGCGCACTTCATCCATCCCAGCGAAGTGAAGATCAACATCGTCGATACGCCGGGCCACGCCGACTTCGGCGGCGAGGTGGAGCGTGTGCTGTCGATGGTCGACGGCGTGATCCTCCTCGTCGACGCCGCCGAGGGCGCGATGCCGCAGACGCGCTTCGTGCTGCGCAAGGCGCTCGGCCTCGGGCTGCTGCCGATCGTGGTCATCAACAAGATCGACCGGACCGACGCGCGGCCAACCGAGGTCGTCAACGAAGTGTTCGATCTCATGGTCGAGCTCGGAGCCTCGGATGAGCAGCTCGACTTCCCGATCCTCTACGCAATCGGGCGGCAGGGCATCGTCCGCACGGAGCTGAGCGACACGACCGAGGATTGCCGCCCTCTGTTCGACGCGATTCTCAAGCGCGTCCCGCCGCCCACGGGCAATGCCGAGGGCGGGCTGCAGCTGCTGGTCAGCGCAATCGACTACAACGACTACGTCGGGCGCCTCGGCATCGGGCGCATTCAGCGCGGCCGTCTCCGCCAGGGCACCGACGTCGTGCTGATCCTCCGCGACGGCACGCACAAGAAAGGCCGCGTCACCAAGCTGACCGTGTTCGAGGGATTGCGTCGCCAGGAAGTCGAGGAAGCGGCGGCCGGCGAGATCGTGGCCATCGCCGGATTCACCGACGTCGAGATCGGCGAGACCTTCGCCGACGGCGACGCGCCGGAGCGCCTCGAGCCGATCGCCATCGACGAGCCGACCGTCTCGATGTTCTGGATGGTCAACGACTCGCCGTTCGCGGGCACGGAAGGGAAGTACGTCACCTCGCGCAACATCAAGGACCGCCTCGAGCGCGAGCTGCGCAAAGACGTGGCGCTGCGCGTGCGCGAGACCGGCCAGGCCGACCGCTTCGATGTCGCCGGACGCGGCGAGCTGCATCTCTCGATCCTCGCGGAGAACATGCGCCGCGAGGGCTTCGAGTTCGCGCTCTCGCGCCCGCAGGTCATCCTGAAGAACATCGACGGCAAGACCATGGAGCCGTACGAGGCGCTGGTCGTCGACGTCGAGGAAGTGCACGTCGGCACGGTGATGGAGCGGCTGCAGGCGCGGCGCGCGGAGATGACCGACATGGTCAACCCCGGCACCGGCCGCGTGCGCATCGAGTTCAAGATCCCGACGCGCGGTCTCTTCGGCATCCGCACGGAGTTCCTGACCGAGACGCGCGGCACGGGGCTGCTGTACCACACGTTCCTCGAGTACGGCCCGTATCGCGGCGAGCTCGCGGGCCGCAACCGCGGCGCGCTGGTGGCGAAGGAAGGCGGCGAGACGACCGCCTACGCGATCGAGCCGCTGCAGGAACGCTCGACGCTTTTCATGGGACCGGGTAACAAGGTCTACGGCGGCCAGATCGTCGGCGAGAACTCGCGCGACGTCGACATGGTCGTGCAGGTCTGCCGGATGAAACATCTGACCAACATGCGCGCGTCGGGCTCGGACATGGCCGTGAAGCTCACGCCGCCGCGCCTCCTCACGCTCGAGCAGTGCCTGGAGTGGATCGAGGACGACGAGCTGGTCGAGGTGACGCCGGTGTCGATCCGCATCCGCAAACAGCTCCTCGACCATTCGCAACGCGACGTGGAGCGGAAGAAGGCGAAGAAGGCCGCGGCGGTTTAACGGGAAGCGAGACGCTTCCCGTCCAGCCGGCGAGGACGCCGGCGTTCCGACGCAGGGAGCGCCGCCGTCCCGGCGGCTGGTCAGGCGGCGTCCCGCCGCCTTAGTGAGCACGCCTCAGAGCATAACGCCTGTAACCGATTACATTCCGGTGAACGCGTGATCGGCCTCACGCAACCTTTCCCGGCCCGAACCGAATATGAAGTGCGTATGAGCTACACCAATTGGCTACGCCGGCAGGTGCAACGACTCGAGAGTGAGATCCGGCGGCACTCCGTGTTCGACAACGAGTCGCCCGCGACGATCGGAGAGCTGCGCGAGCTGCGCTCCAAGGCCGTCCTCCACACGTACCTCAGGCAGCAGCTGCTGCGCCGCGAGATCGTGCGGCCGGTGGAGGAGTATGAGACGCAGGAGTTCGTACTGGTGCGTAAGTAGGTTGCTGAGTTGCTGGGTTGCTGGGGCAGTTAGCAACCTAGCAACTCAGCAACTCAGCAACCATATAGTTCCCCCTCCATGCTCGTCCGCCTGCTGATCTTCCTGGCGATCGCCCTCCTCCTCTTCCTCCCCTTCAACTGGATCACGTACCGCCAGCTGGTGCGGATCCATCCGAGGCGGAGGCGGTGGGCATTGGCGCTGGTGATTGCCGGCAATCTGATGTGGCCTCTCTTGCCGTTGCTCAGGGTGTCGACGCCGCTGATGCGCTTTGCGCGGGCGACGCTCGGGCCGGTCTGGTTCTCGTGGATCTGCTTCGCGATCGTTTACAGCGCGGTAGTCTTCCTGATTCTCATCGCCTGGCTGCCGTTCCGCCGGCGGCGGACCTTCGCGGAGTTCGCGCGCTGGCCGTCGCGCGTGTTTCTCGCGCTCGTCGCGATCGCGGCGATCGCCGGCTTCTACGACGCGATCGTGCCGCTGCGGGTCGAGCGTGTCCCGCTCGCGGTCGACAACCTCCCCGCTTCGCTCGAGGGCACGCGCATCGCGCTCCTCGGCGATCTGCACGTCGGCCTCTTCACGCGGCCCTCGCGCCTCGACAGGATCTTCACCCTCACCAGCGCGCAGCAGCCGGACATCGTGATCCTCGCGGGCGATCTGATCGACGACGATCCGTACTTCGTGCTGAAGCTGCTCGACGGCACGCGCGCGCTGACGGCGTCCACGCCGCTGGTCGCGGTCCTCGGCAATCACGAGATGTACGGCGGCCCGCGCGAGGTCATCGCGAAGCTGCGCGGCAGCCGCATCCGCCTGCTGGTCAACGAAGGCTACGCATTCCGCGACCTCTGGATCGCCGGCCTCTCCGACTACGCCGGCAGCGACGGGCTGAAGCCCGACTTCGCGAAGGCGCTCGCCGCGAAGCCGGCAACGTCGCTGGCGCTCGCGGTCGCGCATCAGCCGAAAGTCATCGACGAGGCCGCGCGCCGCGGGATCCCGATCGCGCTCGCGGCGCACACGCACGGCGGCCAGCTCGGCTTCCGCCCGCTGCGATGGTCGCTGGCGGGCGTGTTCGTCCGCTATCACATGGGTCTCTACCGCGTAGGCGCGACGCAGCTGTACATCAACACCGGCACCGGCTACTGGCTGCTCCCCTTCCGCCTCGGCATGACGCCGGAGATCACCATCATCGAGCTGCGAAACGTGCGGCGCGCCGGCACGTCGCAATGAGGTGAGCCTGATCGCCGCCGTCGTCCTCGCCGCCGCCGTGCGCCGGAACCCGTTTCAGTTCGTGGAGAAGCCCAAGGTCCCTGTGGAGCGGCGGGCTCTTAGCCCGCCGGCCAAAGTTCAGGAAGAGCCTCGGCGGGCTGAGAGCCCGCCGCTCCACAGGGACGAAGGGCCGCCACCACTGCCGGAGTTTGGGTATCAGTTGATCGGGAGGTTCGGGAGGGCGGACGATCCGATCGCGGCGTTCGTGGGCAAGGGACAGGTGCTGACGGTGCAGAACGGCGACACGATCGAGGATACGTTCGTGATCCGCCAAATCGGTGTCGACTCGGTCGAGATCGCGATCGTCAATCGGCCCGAGACGCTAACGATCCGATTGCAGCAGTAAGCGTCTCGCCGCACTCCGCCTCGATCTTCAGCGACGCCAGCGCGTCGCCGCGCGTGGGGCCGATGTTCACGATGGCGATCGGCAGGCCGCGCTCGTGCGCGCGTTTGACGAAGCGGAAGCCGGACCAGACCGTGAGCGAGGAGCCGGCGACGAGCAGCGCGTCGGCTTCGTCGATGCGGCGCATCGCGTAGGCGACCTTGTCCTGCGGCACCGACTCGCCGAAGAAGACCACCGCCGGCTTGAGCACGCCGCCGCAGCGGTCGCAGTCGGGAACATGGAACGCGCCGACGACATCCTGCGCGACGTTGGCGTCGCCGTCGGGCGCGAAGTCGGCTTCATCGGCATCGAGCGTGTGCCACGGCGCGCGCGCGAGCCACTCCGCGTTCAGCCGCGCGAGCCGCTCCTGCACGTCGGCGCGCGGGAACTCGCCGCGGCATTCGAGACAGACCACCACGCGATTGCGTCCGTGCAACTGCACCACGGCGCGGCTGCCCGCCTCCTGGTGCAAGTCGTCCACGTTCTGCGTGATCAGCTGATGCACGCGTCCGTGCGACTCGAGCTCCGCCAGCGCATGGTGCGCGGCGTTCGGCCGCGCCGCGTCGAAGCGCGGCCAGCCGCGAAAACTGCGCGCCCAGTAGAACCGCCGCACGTCCGCGCTGCGCACGAACGCGCTGTAGTAGATCGGCTTGTGCCGCGTCCACGCGCCGCCCGGACTGCGGTAGTCGGGAATCCCGGAGCGCGTGCTGCAGCCGGCGCCGGTGAGGACGGCGATGCGCCTCGAGGCATCCAGGAACCGCGCCAGATCGACAGTCATCGAGCGTTCAACCGCGCAGGGATGAGTAGGGATTTCCTTCTTCAAGGCACTCCATAGATAGAAGGACCCCAAAATGTCCGATGCTCCCGCCTCTCTCCGCCCGCGGCCGTCGATATTCGACCGCATCCGTGGAGTCTTCATTCTTGTCCTCCTCGCCATCGGCGCGTTCGTGCTCTATTACTCGCTGTTCTTCGAGCGGAAGACGACCTACTTCGGCAACCGCAACGCGCGCCTGATCGCGCGGCTCGGCGGACAGATCCGGGGGGCGATCTCCTCCAACGGCCGCATCGTCGCGAACGCCTCGACCATCAACGACGAAAAAGAATTGGCCGAGCTCTATCAGTACAAGCGCGGAATCACCGACCACCTGCCCCAGGCGATCTTCGACGAGATCAAGATTGTGCAAGGCTCGCCGGACGCACCTCGCCGGCACTTCGCCGAGCATCGCGCCGATACGTTGTTGTTGACGTTCGAGCGCAATGACGCTACGCCCACGAAGGAAACATTTGCGTTGAAGGAGGCGCTCGAGCCGAAGCCACCGCCTGCGCCACCCGCTGCGAGGAAGCCCACGGAGAAGCCAAAGCCACCCTACCGCTTCGTCCAGGCCACTGCCGATCTGCGCCGGCTGATCGGCCCCATGGTCGAGCAGGCCGCCAAGGGCGTTTTCAACACGGTCTTCATCATCGACCGGGAGGGCGACGTCATTTATCAGTGGAGCCGGCAGACCGCCGACGACAGCGATGCGGAGCTCAAGATCGTCAGCGTCCGGCAGCTGCAAACCCCGCGGCTGTTCGAGGGGGACGTGACGCTGCAGGCCTCGGATCTGATGTCGGCCTCGCGGCAGATGCCGGCCCACATCGGTGACCGCAAGTATCGGCTCTTCTCCATCCCCATCCGCTCGAGCGTGATCATCGACGAGCCGCCGGGCAAGCCGTCGGGCGTCAAGCAGGACGAGGAAGAGAAAGCGATCGCCCGCATCCCGGCCGATCTCTGGGTGGTATGCGGCGCCGTGTCGACCGACGAATTCCGGTCGCACAGTTTGGCGATCTCGGCGACGTTGATCTGCTGCCTGGCCGGCGCGGCTCTGCTGATGGTCTGCAGCTGGCCGTTCCTGAAAATGGCGCTCAGCAGCGCGCAGCAGAAGATCACGCTGGTCGACGTGATTCTCCTCGGCATGTCCGCCGCGCTGGCGATGTCGATCATCTCGCTGGCCGTCCTCGACGGGTTCACCTACCGCAAGCTGGAGAGGATCGCCGACGAACAGCTGACGTCCTTCAGCGATGAAATCAGGGCGAACTTCGAAAACGAGATCACCGCCACGCTCGAGACGCTCGACCAGGCGGAGGCCTGGGCGGGCAGCCGGCTTGCCGGCGGGCAAATCCCCACGCGCAACAAGAATCTCTTCTCCGAATTCGACACGAATCGCAAGCTGCGAAGCCCCTCCTTTCAATCGTTCGCTTTGATCGACAACGACGTTCGCCAGCGATTGAAATGGGTCGTCGATAAAGCGGCCACGCCGCTCGTCTCCGTCGCGCAGCGAAACTACTATTCCGCGGCGCTCAACGAGGGCCGGGACTATCTACAGTGGGGCAAGGACCCAAACAGCCGCGCGGCCATCGAGTCGGTGCGCTCGCTCACGACCGGCCAGCCCGAGGTGGTGTTCGCGCGGCAGACAAAATTCAGCGACGAGGCCACGCGCAAGCTGCTTCCCGTCATCGCCATGTCGGCGACGAGCATCTCGGCGATCGATCCGATCGTGCCGGACGGGTTCGGATTCGCGATCATCGATGAAAACGGAACGGTCCTCTTCCACTCGCTCAGCGCGCGGAACACCATCGAGAACTTCTTCGCCGAAACCGACGAAGACCCGAGCGTGCGCTCGGCCGTCGCGGCCCGGCAGGAAGAAAAGATGAACATCCGCTACCTCGGCGAGGACTACAAGGCCTACATCCGGCCGATGAAGAAGCTTCCCTGGACGCTCATCACCTTCCGCGAAAAGCAGCAGATGCGCATGCTCAATACCGAGGCGCTGCTGATCACGCTGATCTGCATCTTCACGGTGGCGCTGGCGATCATCGCCTTCATCGCATTCGTCCTCTTGTTGCGGCCGCGTTATCGCGCGCCGTGGCTGTGGCCCGATCCGAAACGCGTCGCGGCATACGGCGAGCTGGCCGTCGCGTACGTCTTTCTCCTCGCCGCCGCGCTCGTGCTGCTGCTCACGTTCGGCGGAGGCGCGCTGCTGCTCTTCCCGTTCCCCTTCGTCCCGCTCGTGCTGGTCGTCACCTATCTCTATCTGCGGCCGAAGCGGCGCGGCGCGAAATGGTTCTTCTTCGCGGGAGTGGACCTGCTCTGCATGGCGCTGCTGATCGTGCTGATGTGGCGGGCCGACAACCTGTCGGTCATGCCGAACGTCGCCGCCTCGATCCTGCTAATGCTCGTCGGCATCCGCGCGATCGTGCGCCGTACCGATGCGAAAACCGCGGAACCGGGACGCGAAAAACAGATCGCGCTTCCTCTTCGCTACGTCTGGGCCGCGTTTCTCCTGCTGCTTCTGACCAGTGCCGTTCCGACCGCGGCGTTTTTCAAGGCCGCGTATCTCCTGGAGATGGACAGCTACGTGAAGTGGATGCAGATCAAGCTCGCCGGCGATCTCAATCTGCGCTGGTGGCGGATCAAGGCCGAGTTCAACGAGAAGCGCGGAGCCGGAAAGGCCGCTTATCTCGAGTCGCGCTGGTCCCGGACCACGTCGGACATTTACGCGAAGGGCATGTTCGACACGCGGGTCGTGTTTTTGCGCCGCGATCAGCGCGATACGCTGGAACCGCCGCCGGGAGCGGCGTCGGCACCGGTGTTCCCCGAGTTCCTCGAGTCGATCCTGCCGCATTACTCCGAGGCATCGGTAAATACGCGCGAGCTCGTGCACGATCACTCCGCGGACCATATCTGGTGGTGGGCGCGTGAAGACGATCAACTCGTCCTGGCGATGAAGAACCGGGTCTCGGAGAGGCCTTTCAAGATCGTTTCGTCCGTACCGCGCCTCCTTCCGGCGATGAACCAAATGGCGCTCAGTCCCTCGCCTGCTTTGCTCGTCGCGCTCGCGCTGCTGGCGCTCTGCGGAATCGGCTTCGCCGTCGCCCGCTTCATCGCGCGGCGGGTCTTTCTCGTCGATCTCGTGCATCCGCTCGCGCTGTCGCAGGGATACGTGGGATTGCGTCGCGTCATCTGCCATCCGTGCGACGACGACTCCGCATTGCGCCTCTTCCGCGATTTCAAAAAAATCGACCTGACCACGGAAGCAGGCCGCGCGCTCGCCGCCACCGCACCGCAGTCGTTCGAGACGGCCGTGTTCATCGACGGCGTCGGCCACCCCTTCTCGGATGGCGAGGATGCGAAGATGCTGCGCGGACTCATCGATCGCCTCACCCGCAACACCGACCGCACTGTCGTCATCCGCCCGACCGCCTTGACCGTGATCACGCGCTCGTGCCTTCAGGGAACGGATGCCGACGGCTGGCGCGAGACGCTCGCGCCGTTCGTCTGGGTCAACTGGTCGCAGGTCATCACCACCGCGAACAAGGTCACGCTCAGCGGACCGATGCCGGCATACGTCGGCGATGCCGAGCTGCCGCGGAAGAAGAGCCGCTGGCGCGCGCTCTACGCGTTCGCCGGCTTCGACACCTACTTCGAGCAGTTCACCGATCCGCGCGGCGCGATCGATCGGACGATCAAGGAGGAGACCGACGGCGATCCGTATCTGGAAACGATGGTCACCGGATGGACCGCCGACGCGACCGGCCGCGATCAGGTGCTCGACGAAATCGGCGAGCGCGCCGAGGAGTACTACAGCGCGCTCTGGTACACCTGCAGTCCATACGAGCAATTCGTCCTGATGCAGCTCGCGCAGACGGGACTGGTGAACTTCAAGGCCCGCAGGCACGTCCGGCGTCTGCTCGCGCGCGGCCACATCCGCCGCGATCCTCAGCTGCGGCTGATGAACGAGACTTTCCGCCGGTTCGTGCTCGCGCAGTCCGCGACTTCGAATCTCGCCGCGGAGCTCGAGACCAACCTCGCCGGCGACGCCTGGAACCGCTTCCGCGTCCCGCTCTTTGCGTCGGTCGCCATCGTGCTGCTGTTCTTCTTCATGACTCAGCGCCAGATGTTTGACTCGACGCTCGCCCTGGTCACCGGCCTCGCCGCGTCTCTTCCGGCGTTCATCAACATGGTCTCGAGGTTCGGCAATCGCAGCTCGAGCTCGTAGCTAGGGCTTGAACGGCTCCTCGATTTTCTTCCCCGTGGCGATGTCGGTCAGCGCGTGGAGCAGCACGCGCTCGCCGCGCTCGAGGTCCTTGATCGAGATCTTCTCGTCGAGATCGTGGCCCGGGTACGGCTTGCCGGGGAACCACATGCCGAACGCGATCGCGTTGGGGATTCTCTTCGCGTACGTGCCGCCGCCGTAGATGGCCGGCTTCGCCTTCTCGCCGGTCGCGCGCGCGTAGACGTCCATCAGGCGCTTGACCAGTTTGGCGTTGGTGTCGAAGCCGAGCGGCTCGTCTTCGAAGTACGACTCGCGCTCGCCCTCGACGATCGCGAGCGACGCGCCGGTGCGCGCGTTGAATTCGTTGACGAACTTCTCGAGATACGCCTTCGCCTGCGCGGCGCTGCGCGGCGGCGTGCGGCGGAGGTTGATGTAGAGGCGCGTCAGCTTCGGATCGGTCGTCGCCGGCTTGATCGTCGCGACGTTCACCGCGTAGCGCCCCCAGACCGGATCGTTTTCGGTGATGCCGAGACCCGTGCCGTAGATGTCCTGGCCGGCGATGCGCGCGAACGCGAGCAGATCGTCGGCGCCGCCGGGCGGCAGCTTGCCCTCGAGCGCATGCGCGAGTCCGACCAGCGCGTTGCGGCCGCCGGTGATGTTCACGCCGGCGTGCGCCGACTTGCCGTAGGCCACGACGCGCAGCAACTCCTCTTCCGTGTCTCCGACCACCAGCCGCGTCCCCTCGGGCATCTTCGTCGCGCGCAACGCGGCCGCGACCGGCTCCCACTTCGGAAAGCCTTCCCTCCAGCGCAGCTTCACTTCCGCGCGGTCGGGAACGATGCTCGGCGAGAGACCGGCGTCGATCGCGGCGACGGCATACGGCAGCTTCGACGTGCCCCGCTCGGCGAGCGTCGTCCCGAGCGAGAGGCCGTCCCACGCCTTCTCTCCGACGACCACGGGAAACTCGGAGTCGAGCACCAGCGAGTAGTCGGGCGGCGCGTGCGTCTTCAGGTACTCCGCCATCTCCGTCGCGCTCGATTCCTCCTCGCTGCCGACCAGCAGGCGGATCGTGTGCGTCCGCTTGACGCCGCTCTCCTTGAGCGCCTTCATCGCCAGCAGCACCTGCACGAGCGGACCCTTGTCGTCCGCGGAGCCGCGCCCGAGGACGTAGCCGTTTTCGACGCGGCCCTCGAAGGGAGGGAACGTCCAGGCGTCGGCGTCGACCGGCTGCACGTCGCCGTGGATCACCAGGCCGAGGACCGGCGCGCCCTTCGGACCCGGGAGCTCGATCTCGGTGATCTTGCCGGCGTCGCGGGCGACGAAGCCGAAGTCCTTCGCGGTCTTCAGCAGCCACGCCTTCTGCGCGGCGTGCGCCTCGGCATTGCCTTCATAGGTGGGAAAGCGAACGACCTCGCTCAGCATCGGGACGAGCTGCTTCGCCTCCTGCTTGTCGTAGCGGGCGATGACTTTCGTGGTGAGAGTGGTGGCGAGCAGAACGGTCGTCAAAAACATAGTTCATCGCTAAAATACACATCGAGTCGTCCATTCGTTCGGGAGAGATATGAAAACCTTCTTCAAGGTCGTCGGAATCGTGTTGTTGCTGGTCGTCGCGCTGGCGGCCATCGGAGTCTCGTATCTCGCGCTGAAAAAGCCGGCGCAGCGGCCCGCGTCGGCGGAGAAAATCGAGGCGACGCCGGAGCGCGTCGCGCGCGGCAGGTACCTCGTGCATCACGTCTCGCTCTGCATCGACTGCCACTCCGAGCACACCATGGCCTACGCGCTGCCGCTGAAGCCGGGACGCGAGGGAGTGGGCGGCTTCATCTGGGACAAGCAGATCAACTTCCCGGGCACGCTCGCGGCGTCGAATCTCACGCCCGATCCCGAAACGGGTCTCGGCTCGTGGACCGACGGCGAGATCATCCGCGCGATGCGCGAGGGTGTCGACCGCAACGGCAAGGCGCTCTTCCCGATCATGCCGTACCAGCACTTCCGCAACATGAGCGACGACGACGCGAAGGCGGTCGTCGCGTATCTGCGCACGCTCAAGCCGCAGCGCTACGAGAAGCCGGTCAAGAAGCTGAACGTGCCGCTGAACTTCGTGGAGAAGTTCGTGCCGGAGCCGCTGGCCGGACCGGTGACCGCGCCGCCGGCGAGCGATCACCTTGCCTACGGCAAGTACATGACCCGGATCGCGGCGTGCGTGGAATGCCACACGCCGAAGGACGACAAGGGCAAGCCGATTCCCGGAAAGGATTTCGCCGGCGGCTGGGAGATGCACACGCCGTGGTTCCGCGTGGTGACGGCCAACATCACGCCGCACCCGACGACGTTCATGGGCCGCGCGACCAAGGAGGAGTTCATCGGCCGCTTCCGCGCGTTCGCGAATTTCACCGCCGAGAACGCGCCAGCCGCACCGAAAGGCCGTAACACGCTCATGCCGTGGATCGATTACGGCGGCATGACCGACGAAGACCTCGGCGCGATCTACGACTATCTGAAGACCGTGCCGCCCGTCGAGAACAAGGTCAACTCGTTCCCGGACGCGGTCGCGGCTAAGTAGCGCGCTCGAGCACGAAAACCACCGCGGCGGCCGCGCCGACGCCTGCGAGCGTCGAGAAGATCAGCGTGAACCGCGGCCGCTCGTGGCCGTGCGGGAGGAGGTCGCTCGCGCCGAGGTAGAGGAGAAAGCCGGCGAAGAAGGCGAGCTGAAAGGCGACCGCGCGCGGCTCGATGTGGATCACGTTCGTCAACAGTGCGCCGGCGACCGGCGCCAGCGCGTTGACGATCAGCAGGGTGATCGTCCGCCAGCGCTTGTTGCGCGTCGCCAGCATGAACGTCACGGTGTTGAGGCCGTCCGCGAAATCATGCGCGAGCACGGCGAAGAGCACGATGAAGCCGACTTCCCTCCCCGCCTGAAACCCGACGCCGATCGCGAGTCCGTCCAGAAAGCTGTGGAACGACAACCCGATCGCGCCGACCAGGCCGACGTTATGGTGGTGGCCCGGCTCGTCGTGCGACTTCTCGCTGTGGATGACGGTCAGTTTCTCGAGCAGGAAGATCGCCAGGAAGCCGGCGATGATCGTCAGCGTCAGCAGGCGCATCGGGATCGCGTGGGCCGCCGCGGCTTCGACGATCTCCGGAAGCAGATCGAGGAACGCGACGCCGATCAGCAGGCCCGCGGAGAAGGCCATGATCGCGTGCAGGTATCGCTGATGGCGGAATGCGAACCAGCCACCGGCGAGAGTCATGACGAACGCCAGCAGCGCCCAGCCCGCATTCATGCGGCGCCGATTCTAATCGCGTTTCAAAAGGGGGGCGGGCTTCCAGCCCGCCGCTGATGGCGGGCGGGACGCCCGCCCCCCTTTAGTCAGCGGCACTTTTATTGCTTGGTCCGGCTGCATGGGTCCGGAAGGGCGGGTTCTGGTAGTGGATGACGAGCCGGCGATTCGCGCGCTCATCGCGAAGATCGTCGAGCGCGCGGGCCTGCCCGTCGACTCGGCGCGCGACGGCTCCGAGGCCATCGAAATGCTCGAGAGCCACGAATACGCGGTCGTCGTGCTCGACCTGATGATGCCCAAAGTCGACGGCTTCGCGCTGATCGACTATCTCCGCTCGCGCCGCCGCGAGCGCCCCGCCGTCATCGTGATCAGCGCCGGCGACCCCGGCATCTTTCGCCAGCTCGACGGCGCGATGGTGCACTCCATCGTCCGCAAGCCGTTCGACATCGACGTCCTCGGCGACCTGATCACCGCCGCGGCGCGCTCCATGCGCGGCGAGGCGGCGCAGGGCGACGTGCTGCAGTTCCCGCGCGGCAACGCCTGCTAGTGATGAAGCGCCGCGCCGCCGCTCTGCTCCTGCTGTTCGCCGCCTGTCATCGCGAGAATCCCGCCCAGAACGTCGACCGGGGACGGCAGCTCATCGGCCAGTACGGCTGCAACGTCTGCCACGCGATTCCCGGCATCGAAGGTCCGCACGGCTCGCTCGCACCGTCGCTCGACGGTGTCGGCTCGCGCGCGGCGATCAGCAACGGCGTCGTGGCCAACACGCCGGAGAACCTGGCGAAGTTCGTTCAGAGCCCGGCGTCGATGAATCCGTCGACCAGCATGCCCGGCCTCAACATGCCCGTCGCCGACGCTGAAGAGATCGCGAAGTACCTGCGCACGCTTCGGTAGGCACGAGTTACGCAACCGCTGAGAGCGCCGTGAGCTTCATCATTCAGAAATCGCTCGGAAACAATTTCTTTCGCTTCGCCGTCTCCCGCCGCCGCGAGCTGCGCTCCATCGATGACAATCGCGAGCTCAGCACCGGGCCGAACGGAGAATTCGTCCGCCACCGGCCGGAGATCTTCTACGCCGCGGACGTCCGCACGATCCGCAGCCCCGAGGTGCCGGCGCCGAGGTCGATGGCCTCCCAGCCGTTCTGGTCGTCGATCTTCGAGGGACCGCGCGGCAAGATGGCCCTCGGCATGTTCGCCGGCGGCGCGCTGCTGGTGCTCCTCGGTCTCGCCGTGCTCACCAGTAAAGGCGCGGCGGGCTGGGTCTGGATCATTCTCGGATTGATCCTCCTCGCCGTTCCGGTCTTCATCGCCGCACAGAAACGCCGCGTCCTGCGGCAGCACGATGACCGGATCCGCAAGGAGCGCGAAGAGCGCGACGCGCGCAATCGCGAGCTCCTCGCCGCATACACCACAGCGCTCGAGAAACTGCGCGACGATCCGAACGACGAGTCGCTACAGCACGTGCTGCGCGAAAACGAAAAGCTCGATCTCCCCTACGCGATCTGGGCCGACACCGCGATCGGCACCGTGCTGCACGTCGGCTTCTCGACGCTGGCGCGCGTCGGCGCCGACGGCGCGGCGGAGATCGCGACGCTGATGGACCGCGCCAGCGACGCCGCGGGTCTCATCGCCGAGGACGCGCTCGCGGTGAAGCAGGCCGTCTATTCGACGATCCTCTGGCACTTCACCGCCGACGACCGCCTCGGCGACACGCAACTGGCGGTCGTCCGCGCGATCCAGGAAGGCTTCAAGATCAAGCCGGAGGACGTGCCGATCGACACATCCTCGGAGGCGCAGTTCATCCGGCTGCGCGGCATCGACCATCGCAACGCGCCGCGCTGCGAGACCACCATGCAGCTCGGACTCCACGAGTACTGCATGTACACCGCGGAGATCCGGCCGATGGGCAGCCAGGCCACGACGACGATCTACATCACCAACAAGCGCGTGATCGTCGAAGGGCCGAAGCGGATCGAGGTAAAGGTGCCGACGATCGACGACATCTACGTCGACGCCGACGCGAACCGCGTCACCATCCGCGCGTCGACCATCAAGGCGCCGATCGACTTCACCGCCGGCGAGCCGATCTACCTCGGCGCGATGGCCGATCTTGCGACGCGTCTGGACGACCGCCCTAAGGGCTTCGCTTAAGCCTCGGCGCTCACGCGGTTGCGGCCTTCGCGCTTCGAGCGATAGAGCAGCTCGTCGACGCGCCCGAGGAGCGCCTCCGGCTGCTCGATCGCGCTCGTGGCGCAGCAGACGCCGAACGACGACGTGAGCCGGATGTCCTGCCCCTCGTAGCTGAACGTCCGCTCCTCGAACATGCCCCGGATGCGCTCCGCGACGTCGGCCGCCGTCTCGATCGGCGTCTCCGGCAGGACGATCACGAACTCCTCGCCGCCCATGCGTGCGAAGACGTCCTGCGGCCGCACGAACTCCGACACGATCAGCGCCGAGGTCACGCGGAGGATGTGATCGCCGGCGGCGTGGCCGAACTGGTCGTTCACCTGCTTGAAGTTGTCGAAGTCGAAGGTGATGAGGCTCATCGGCTTCGTCTCCGAGGCCATGTCGATGAGGAAGCCGAGACGCGTGACGATGTAGGACTTGTTGTAGGCGCCGGTGAGCTGGTCGGTGATCCCGCGCGTGTGCAGCGCCTCGGTGAACTCGACTTCGAGCAGCGAGTCGACGTACTTGAACACGCAGTTGCCGAGCTTCAGCAGGTTGCCCTGGACCAGCGGGACCGGGTGGCGGATGCGCATCCCGTTGACGAGCGTGCCGTTGGTGCTGGCCAGATCGTTGATCGTCACCGTATCGCGCATGCGGAGGATCTCCGCGTGGATCCCGCTGACCGCGCGCTCGCGCAGGCGGATGTCGCACTCCGGACGCCGGCCGATGATCTGCCGGCCCGGGCGCAGGCGGAACACCTGGCCGGGGAAATCGCCCTCGAGCAGGATCAGCGCCGGCTCGTGAGTCTGCGCGCGCTCGATCGGATCGTGCAGATCGAGGCCTTCGAAGCGCACTTCGGTGGTCTTCCGCGGAATGGGCTTCTCCTCTCCGCCTGGACGGATAGCGTTTTTCAGGCGTTCGAGCATTGGCGTACCGGACAGTTTAATACGGTCGCCTTGTGATCCAGATCACACTTGTCCTGGCGATTCTCTCACGGCGTTCCACTTACGGCATCATGGCGCCGTGCTGGACGCCCTTCTTCTAAGCCACCTCGCCGTGCAGCTCGGGCGGATCGCGACGGCGGCGTTTTTGTTCGGCACGCTTTACGTGATCGGGGCGGCGGTGCTGCGTGTGGAGATCGCGGATCGCACGGAGCGGCTGCTGCTGCGGGTCGCATGCGGGTTTGCGGTGTATCAGTTCGTGGTGCGGTGGCTGGGCGAATTGCCGGTGATGACGCGGGTCGGGGTGTGGGCAATCACGATCGTGCTGGCGGCGGTGGGCGGGTGGCGGGCGATGAAAGAGGACCATCGGATCGCGCCGAGCTTCCGGCCGGTCGTCATCTTCGTACTGCTGCTCGCGCCGCTGGCGATGGCGCTGGCGCCGGCGGTGTCACAGGACGCGCTCATCTATCACCTCCGCTTTCCGGAGATGACGCTGCGCGAAGGCCGGTGGGCGTACGACGCGGCGAACAGCTCGTCGTATTACCCCGCCGCGACCGGCACGCTCTACCTCGCGGCGCTCGCGCTCGACGCGCAGGGCGTGACCGCGCAACTCGTGCACTTCGGATTCTTCATCCTCTGCATCGTTGCCGCCGGCGCGATCGCGCGGCGCCTCGGCGCTCCTACGGGACGCATGGCCATGCTCCTCTTCGCCGCGGTGCCGTGCGCCGGCATCGTCGCCGGCTGGGCCTGGGCCGATCTCTCGCTCCTCTTCGCGATCGCCGCCGCCGTGCTCGCGGCGTTCGGCGGCTTGTACGTCGTCGCTTTCGCGCTGCTCGGCCTCGCCGCATCCATCAAATACACGGCGCTCCTCGTGTGCATCCCGATCGCCATCGTCATGGCCCGCCGTGCGCGTCCGGTGCTCATCGGCATCGCGCTCGCGGCGCTGATCGCCAGCCCCTGGTACGTCACCAACGCCATCCGGACCGGCAATCCCGTCTATCCGCTGGCATCGCAGTTTTTCGGCGGCGCGCCGCATGACGCGCAGGACATGGTCAGCAACTGGAGCGCGGCCAAAGGTCAGAGCTGGATCGGCGTCTGGAGCGGCTACTTCCTCGCACCGCAGACGCTCGATGAGGACATCGGCGGCGTTCTGTTCCTCGCCATCGCCATTCTCGGATTGACGATGGCCTTCGCATCGAAGTTGCGGGTCGCCGCGGGAACGGCGCTGGCGATGTGGGCGGTCTTTCTGCCGATGACGCCCGCGGTCCGTCTATTACTCCCAGCGGTCGCAGCCACGCTGATCGTCGCCGGTGCGGCGCTCGAAGCACGCTCGCGGATCTTCGCGATCGTCGTCGCGCTCTTCGTCGCCCGCGGCGCACTCGTCACGGCCGCGCACAACGCGCACTTCATGAATCCCCTCCCCGCCGCGGTGGGCATCGAGCAAGAGCAGCACTACCTTTCGACCAACTTCCCGCCGGCCGCGCTCTACGCGCGCATCGACGGCGCCGTACCGCGCGACGCGCGCTTCGTCGCCATCAACGAAGTGCGCCTCTTCCGCTTTCCGCGGCCGGTCAGCGCCTCGCGCGTCCTCGATCCTCCGCTCCTGGCGCGCTACATCGAAAACGCGCGCTCGGCCGAAGAGATCGTGGCGCGCTTCCACGCCGACCGCGTCACGCACCTGCTCATCGCGCCGAAGCCGATCGAGCGCGGACCGCTCCCGCACTTCTCGCCGCAGGCGAACCGGCTGTTCAACATCGTCATCCGCCGCAGCCGCGTCATCGATCACGAGGGGTCGACGCTCGTGCTCGAATTACCGGCGGGCTAAAGCCCGCCGCTCCACTAGTTCACCGTCTCCGGCGCGCGGTCGCGGTCGCTCCACGTGCGGATCAGCGAGACGTTCTGGAAGCCGCGCGGCAGTTTCAGGCCGCGTTGCGCGCGCTTGCCGATGTAGCTGTCGAGATCGTCGCCGCCTTTGAGGTTCGTGAAGCGCTTGCCGGCGGTCACGACCAGCGTGCCGTCCGCCGGCACCACCGCGGTCGCGACGACTTTTTCCGGCGCGATCGGCGTGCGGTGCAGCTTGATCGTCTGCACGCCCTTGCCGCGCGCCAGCACCGGCAGCTCCGCGGCCTCGAACAGCAGCAGCTTCCCTTCCGTCGACGCCGCGGCGATGTAGTCGGTCTCGTAGCTGCCGACGCGCTGCGGCCGCAGCACCGTCGCGCCCTTGCCGACGTTCACCACCGACTTGCCGGCTTTCAGCCGCGTCATCATCTCCTCGAACTTCGCCACGAAGCCGTAGCCGTCGTCCGTGGTCAGGAGCCAGAGATCCTCCGGCTCGCCCATCATCACGCCGACGAACGTCGCGCCGCCCGGAGGCGCGAGCGACGACGTCAGCGGCTCGCCATGTCCCTTCGCGGACGGCAGCTCGTGCGCCGGCAGCGAGTACGTGCGGCCGGCCGAGTCGATGAAGACCGCGAGCTGGTTGCTGCGCCCCTTCGCCGCGTGCAGAAACGCGTCGCCCGAGCGGTACTGCAGCGCCGTCGGATCGAGATCGTGCCCCTTTCCCGCGCGCACCCAGCCGCGCTCGGACAGCACGACCGTCACCGGCTCGGACGGGATCAGCGCCGTCGCATCGAGCGCCTTCGCCGCCTCGCGCTCGACGATGGGCGACTGCCGCTTGTCGCCGAACTCCTCGGCATCGCGCAGGAGCTCATCGCGTACCTGCTTGCGCAGACGCGCCTTAGAACCGAGGATCTTCTCGAGCTCGGCGCGCTCCTCCTGGAGCTTCGCCTGCTCGCCGCGGATCTGCATCTCCTCGAGCTTGTTCAGGTAGCGCAGCCGCAGCTCGAGGATCGCCTCGGCCTGCAGCTCGCTGAGCCTGAAGCGCTTCATCAGCACCGGCTTCGGCTCGTCCTCGCGGCGGATGATCTTGATCACTTCGTCAATGTTGAGAAAGGCGATCAAGTAGCCGTCGAGGATGTGCAGCCGCGCGTTGACGTGGTCGTAGCGATGCTGCAGGCGGCGCCGCACGGTCTCAATCCGGAACTCGAGCCACTCACCGAGGAGCTCCTTCAGCGCGTACAGACGCGGCCGGCCATCGAGGCCGATCATGTTCATGTTCACGCGGTACGACTTCTCGAGGTCCGTGGTCGCGAAGAGGTGCGTCATCAGCTCGTTGAGATCGACGCGGTTCGAGCGCGGCACGACCACCAGGCGCGTCGGGCTCTCGCGATCCGACTCGTCGCGCAGGTCCTCGACCATCGGCAGCTTCTTCGCCTGCATCTGCTGCGCGATCTGCTGCTGCACCTTCGCGCCCGAGACCTGGAACGGCAGCGCGCTGATCACGATCTCGCCGTCCTCGATCTCCCATTTGGCGCGCTGGCGGATCGAGCCGCCGCCGGTCTTGTAGATCTCGCGGATCTCCGCCTGCGGCGTGATGATCTCGCCGGCCGTCGGAAAGTCGGGTCCTTTGATGTGCTTCGTGAGCTGGGCGATGGTCGCGTCAGGATTGTCGAGCAGCTCGATGCAGGCATTCACGACTTCGCGCAGGTTGTGCGACGGGATGTCGGTGGCCATGCCGACGGCGATGCCCGACGCGCCGTTGAGCAGCACGTGCGGCAACCGCGACGGGAGCAGCTTCGGCTCCTTCAGCGTGCCGTCGAAGTTCTGTCCCCACTCGACCGTGCCCTGCTCCAGCTCCGAAAGCAGCGACTGCGCGAACTTCGCGAGCTTGGCCTCCGTGTACCGCATCGCCGCGAACGACTTCGGATCGTCGGGCGAGCCCCAGTTCCCCTGCCCCTCGATGAGCGGATAGCGCATCGAGAACGGCTGCGCCATCAGCACCATCGCCTCGTAGCAGGCCGAGTCGCCGTGCGGATGGAACTTGCCGATCACGTCGCCGACCGTGCGCGCCGACTTCTTCGGCTTCGACGCCGGCCCGAGCCCGAGCTCCGACATCGCGTAGATGATGCGCCGCTGCACCGGCTTCAGACCGTCCGCCAGGTGCGGCAGCGCGCGGTCGAGGATGACGTACATCGAGTAGTCGAGGTACGCCTTCCGCGCAAACTCGCCGACCGGCTGCGCCTCGACATCGGGAAGGGTGGGTGGAGGGGGCGGATTGAGCGGGAGCTGGTCTTTCGATCTGCGGGCAGCCATCGTGTCCTTTGACGCGCATAAGTTACTTCATTTTCATTTTGTAAAGGATCGGCTCTCCGCGTTGAGCGAATGGCGGCTCTTCCGAGGTAACTTTGCTACGTGGAACTCAACGAGGGGATCTCGTCTTTCTTTTCCCAGTTGCCAGTATTGAGGCTGGTGAAGCAGGCCGACTGGCGACAGCGGATGCGGGCCGCGGTGGCGCGCAGCGGAAAGAAACAGAGCGCCATCGCGCGCGATGCCGGCGTCGCGCCGGAGACTCTCAGCCGCATTCTCACCTCCTCGTCGACGCATCCGAGCTTCGACGTGGTCATGCGCATCGCGCGTGCGTTGAACGAGAACGTCGGCTGGCTGCTCGACGAACGCGGCTTCTCGCTCTCCGGAGAGGAGGAGAAAAAGCTCCGCGAGGTCGTGCGTTTTCTGGACGACACGCTCCTCGCACCAGCTCCACGCCTCGATGACCGCAATGCGATCACAGCCACCGCCGACATCCCGCGCACCTACAGCGTCCGCGGTGCGCGCCTGGCATACGAGGCCACGGGGGACTCCATGCTCGGAGCCGGCATCATCGACGGCGACGTCCTCTACGTCAGGCCGGTGCGGAGCACACGCGAGGCGAACGGACGCATCGTGGTTTGCCGCGTCGATGACGTGACGTACGTGAAAGTGCTCGACGTTCGCGCCCGACGCATCCGGCTGGTCAGCCGCAACGACCGCTATGCCCCGATCGAGATCGGCGACGCGAACCGCTTCGAATTGATCGGCATCGTCGTCGGCCGCACCGGCACGTTGGGCTGATTTCGAACTACCATCCCGCCGTGTCCAACGCCTACTCCCTCGACGAGATCGCGCGGACGACCGATGAGATGGTCGTGCGGCGGCGGTTCGATCAGCGCAACCGGTTCTGGCTGCAGGTGCTGCTGGCGTTCTTCGCGTTCTTCGCGTTTCTCGAAATCATGACGCAGCAGAGGAAGAACGGACCGGTCGAGGTGCTGGCCGGCACCGGGAACCTCGCCCTCATCGCGTTCGTGTTCTGGACCGCGCGCAGGACGTATCGCCCGGAGCGGGTCTCGATCGCGGTGCGCTGGCTGCGCAGTCACATGACGGCGGGCGTCATCACGTACGTGCTCGTGCAGTACGCGCTGGTCCTGACCATGACCGCGTCGAGCCTGAACTGGGTTCCGTGGGCGATCGTCTTCCCGTGGATCCTCGTCGCGCTGCGGTTCACCGTCGCGGAGCACGTGCTGATCCACGCCGCGCTGGCCGGCGGAGCCGCGCTGATGACGTCGTTCGGATTCGTCCCCCACAAGAACGACATGGTCGGATTCTTCGTTGCCATCGGCGTCAACAACGCGCTCGCCCTGGCGGTCGAGCTCTTCGGCTCGTTCCGCCTCCGCCGGCAGCTGCGCCGCGAGTGGGACGAGCGCCGCACCGCCGCGCGCGAGCAGATCCGCATGCGCGACGAACTGCGCTACGCGCGCGAGCTGCAGCTCAGCATGCTCCCCGAGTGCGCGCCGGCGATCGAATGGGCCGAGCTCTGCGCCATCTCGCTTCCGGCGACCGAGGTCGGCGGCGACTACTACGACTACTTCGTCGACGGCGACCGCGTGGCGCTGGTCTGCGGCGACGTCGCCGGACACGGCATGGCCAGCGGCCTCGTGCTGGCCTCGCTGCGCAGCGGCTTCACGCTGCTTCGCGACTCGCTCGGCGATCCTGCCGCGGTGCTCCGCCGCCTGCACGACCTCGTCGCGCAGACCAGCCGCCGGCGGATGCTCGTGACCGTGACGGTGGTCCTGCTCGATCACGCGAGGAAACGCGCGACGATCGCCAGCGCCGGCCACCCGCCGGTCATCCTCCGCCACGCCGACGGCCGCGTGGAGACGATCAACCTCTTCGCTCCTCCCCTCGGCGTCCGCCTTCCGGTCAACATTCCGCAGCGGCAATTCGACCTCGCACCCGGCGACGTCTTCGTGCTCCACAGCGACGGCATCTACGAGACGCTGAACGAGGCCGGAGAGACGTACGGACTCGACCGGCTCGCGGCGGTGGTGCGCGAGCACGACGGCAGCGCGGAGTCGCTGCGCGACGCGATCATCACCGACGTCGACCGATTCCGCGGCAGCGCGCTGCCGGATGACGACGTGACGGTGGTCGTGGCCAGAGTGTCATCCTGAGCAAAGCGAAGGATCTCAGCATCATGGTTGTTGGACCCTCGTGGCGATGACAGTGCCGGCGCTTCCGGTGAGCCGCACGGCTTTGCCGGCGAAGTCTACGCGCACCGCCGACCCGAGGCGCGGATCCCAGGTCGTGTAGCCGCCGTGCGGCGAGGGCGCGAGCACGGCCTCGATGCCCTCGGGTGTGCGGAGGCGATCGATGTAGTGCTTCCCCGACGTCAGGTGAATGACGCGCACGTAGGCGTCGCCCTGCGCGAAGCGGAGCTTGAGGAACGCGTGCATCTCGGGAATGCCGTCGCTGAAGAACGGACGGTAATGCATCGTCGTGACGTCCTGCAGCGCGCCGAGTTTGTCGAAGCCGCCGCGGCGGGCCGCGAGGAGCGCGTCCCTCGGGACGTCGTCCTGCGGCAGGTTTCCGCCGTCCGTGCCGCCGAGGAGCAGCGCGGCGATCGCTTCGGCATCGCGGCTCACCGCGACCAGGGGGCCGTTCGGCGCCTGGATCACCTCGAAGGTGCCGCCGTTGGGGAGGCGATAGGTGCCGGCGGCTGGAGCGGCCGCCGCTCCACTGACCACCGCCGGAGGGGGCATCAGTCCGGCGCCGCCGAATAGGAGCGCCTCGACGTCGGCCATCACGAAGTCGTTCGAGTAGCCGCTGATCGAGTTGTTGGTCACCACCACGAACGCGTCTTCGTCGACGAACCAGCGGAACGTGACCACCGAGCCGACGTCGCTCCCGCCGCCGCCGTGATGAATCAGCTTCGTGCCGCGGCTCGTCGGCACGACGTACCAGCCGTACGCGTAGTGCTCCATCACCGGCGTGAAGAGCTTCCTACGCGACTCCGGAGTGAGCACACGGCCCGCGCGCAGCGCGAGATACCATCGATACAGATCCTCCGGCGTCGACAGCATCACCCGCCACGCCGCCGGACGCGCGAGCGGATCGTCGTACTTCGCCTCGCCCGGCAGCGCCGACGGCGGCACGGTCCAGAGCGCGGTGTGTGCGACGTTGTCGCGGTTCCATTTCGGCAGCGCGAAGCCGGTGAACTGCATGCCCGCCGGCTCGAACAGCTCGCGCCGCAGGAACTGCTCGAACGGCATCCCCGACGCGCGCTCGATGACTTCCTCGAGCAGCCAGTAGTCGAAGGTGACGTACGACCATTCTTTGCCGGGAGGCGACTCGAGCGGACGCTGCGTCAGAACCCATTTGATGAACTCCGCGCGCGTCAGCTCGGGATGCTGATCCCAGTACTCGTCGCTGAAGCCGGCGGAGTGCGTTAGCACCTGGTGCAGAGTGATGTTCTTCTTGTCGTCGGGAGCGAAGTCGAAGAAACGCGCCAGCGGATCGCCGGTGCTCAGCTTCCCCAGCTCTTCGAGGCGCAGGATTCCGGCGGCGATGAACTGCTTGTCGAGCGAGGAGATGTTGAACGCGGTGTCGCTGCGATTCGGGATGCCGCGCTTGCGGTCCGCGAGGCCGTAACCCTTGCGCAGCAGCACCTCGTCGCCGCGCGCCACGAGTACCGCGCCCGAGAACCCGTGCGCGGCCAGGCGCGTGAAGTAATCGTCCAGTGTGGACTGCGGCGACAAGGTCGCCGCCTTCGAAAGCGGCAGCGGTGCTGCCGCAGTCCAAAGGAGAACAAGAGCGAGAATCAGTCGTCGCATGTCTCTTTCAACCCGCGACAGCCGATTTGGTTAACAATGATCCTCGCGATGCACGACTCACGGCCTTCGCTCGATGAGATCGGTCGCGATCTACTGACCGTCCCGCGCTGGCGGCTCGCGCTCACGCTGTCGACGCCGTTCGCGCTGACCGCGCTCTTCTTCGTCTTCGCCGCGCGCGGCTGGTACCTGGCCGCCCTCGCCTGCCCGGTGCTGCTCAGCTTCCTCACCTACGGCTCGATCTCCCACGACCTCGTGCACCGCAACCTCCGCATCCCGCGCTGGCTCAACGAGTCGCTGCTCGCCGCGATCGAGCTGCTCGCGTTCCGGAGCGGCCACGCCTATCGCACCGTCCATCTCCACCATCACGCGCGCTTCCCGGCCGACGACGATCTGGAAGGCGCGGCGTCGAAGATGTCGTTCGTCCGCTCGCTGGTCGAAGGATTCGCGCTGCAGCCGCGGCTCTGGATGTTCGCGATGAAGAAGAACGGGCGCGACCGCGCCTGGATGCTCGCCGAGGCCACGACCGTGATCGCCGGGCTCGCAGTCTGCATTGCGATCATCCCGGTCACCCCGCTCCCGTTCGCGTATGCCGCGCTGATGATCGCCGGCAGCTGGATCTTCCCGCTGATCACCGCGTTCATCCCGCACGATCCGAAAGGAGAGACCGAGTTGCAGCAGACCAAACTCTTCCGCGGACGGATGCTCTCGATCCTCGCGCTGGAGCATCTCTACCACCTCGAGCACCACCTCTATCCGCAGGTCCCGCATCACAACTGGCCGGCGCTCGCGCGGCGCCTCGACCCGTTCTTCGAGCGCAACGGCGTGAAGCCGATCCGGCTTCTGTTCTCGATCCTCATCGCGTTCATTCTCGCCGGCGCCGCATCCGCGCAGGACGCGCCTCCACCTAAGCCGTGGACGAGCAGCATCGGCGCCGGTCTCGCGATCACGAGCGGCAACACCGACACGCAGAACTACAACTTCTCCTTCTCGACGAAGTACGACCCGAAGAGCAAGATCGTGTTCAAGGCCGACGCGCTCCTGCTGCGCGGATCCTCCAACGGCGAAACGCAGGTCGATCGCGCGACGGCCGCCGCGCGCGGCGAGTACGCGCTTTCCGCGCGCACGTTCACGTTCGCCGAGGTGTCGTATCTGCGCGACCCGTTCAAAGACATCGACTACCTCATCGCGCCGGTGGCCGGCGCGGGATACCGGATCATCAAGAGCGACATACGCAACCTGACTGTCGATGCCGCGGCCGGCGTGCAGTTGGAGAGCAATGACGCCCTCGGGCGAACGACCAGCGGCGCGATCAAGGCCGGCGAGGATTTCGACTGGGCGCTCTCAAAGACCAGCAAATTCACGCAGAAATTCACCGCGCTCTGGAAAACAGACGACTTCGGCGACGCGCTCTACCACTTCGACGCCGGCCTGGCGACGTCGGTGATGACACGGCTGGAACTGAAAGTGGCCTACGCGTACGACTACAAGAACAGGCCGCCGTCCCCGACGATCGAGAAAGGCGACAGCGCGCTTTTTGCAGCGCTCGTGTTCAAGTTCTGATGAATGCCAAAGACAGCGGCACCTTCAACCTCGGCGGAGACCTCCCCGTCCACCGCCTCGGCTTCGGCGCGATGCGCATCACCGGCGACGGCGTCTGGGGACCGCCGCGCGACGAAGCCGAGGCGCTCGCGGTCCTGCGCCGCGCGATCGAGCTCGGCGTCAACCTCATCGACACCGCCGAGTCGTACGGCCCGCACGTCAGCGAAGAGCTGATCGCCAAGGCGCTGTATCCCTATCCGCGCGATCTCGTCATCGCCACCAAAGGCGGCTTCGATCGTCCCGGCCGCGGCAAGTGGGTTGTGAACTGCAGGCCGGAGCGGCTGCGCGAAGAGCTGGAGGGAAGCCTGCGGCGCCTGCGCGTCGAGCGCATCGATCTCTGGCAACTGCACCGGATCGATCCCGGCGTCCCCGAAGCGGACCAGTTCGAAACGCTGGCCGCCTTCCAGCGCGAAGGCAAAGTGCGGCACGTCGGACTCTCCGAGGTCAACGTCGACGAGATCGAGCGTGCGCGCAAGTATGTGAACGTCGTGTCGGTGCAGAACCTCTACAACCTCGCCGACCGCCAGCACGAGCCGGTGGTCGACTACTGCGAGCGCGAGAACATCGCTTTCATCCCCTGGTTCCCGCTGAACACCGGCAAGATCGCCGACAAACGCCTCGCCCTCGCCTGGCTCCTGAAGCGCTCCCCGGTCATCCTGCCGATTCCCGGGACGTCGAAGGTGAAGCACCTCGAGGAAAACGTGGCCGCGGCGGGTGTGCGTTTGGCGGACGAGGAGTTCGCGCGCATCGGCTCGAAGTGACTCGACACCTTCCTGCGATCGGTCCATACTTCAATCCTCACAAACATCAGGCTGTCCCGAAGGGCCCGATCAAAGGGGGGCAATGGGCGCTGAACCGCTGTACTCGTCGCCGAAGTGCGTCATTTGCGCGTCCGACCTCGATCCGCGTGCGCGGAAGTGCGTGAAGTGCGATGCCTATCAGGATGGCCGGCACTGCAAGGCATGCGGGCTGACGATCCCGGCCGAGGCGATCATCTGCCCGTCCTGCAAAACATTGCAGGTGGGCGCGACCTGCCATGCCTGCGGAGAAACGATCGATGAGGGCGCCCGGCGCTGCTCGGCGTGCGAGGCGTGGCAGAAGGGCTTCCGCCGATATTTCGCCGTCAGCGAGGTAACGCTGGCGCTGATCGCGTCCATCATCGCGGTGCTCGGCGCGATCATCACTCCGGTAGCGAATTATTTCGGGAACCGCTCGGCGACGTCGATCCGCGTCATCGGCGATGCCACTTACCGCGGGCCCAACGACGTCACGGAAGAACAGACCATCAGCGTGCTGGTGGTGAACACCGGGAAACGCGAGTCGATGTTCCAGAGGGCGGAGATCTCATTTGATGATGCGCTCGGAGCAGTCACTCCGACGACCCTCGAGCTCATGAACAAAGGGGACGTCTTCATCGAACCCGGAAGTCACAAATATCTGCACTTCACGGCAACGGTCCGCTGCAAGAAAAAAGACTCGACGAAAAAGGGCGTACCGAAGACGGATGTAAAGAAAACGGACGTGACGACGGCGGCAGCCGCCCCGGGCCGCGAAGCGACGGTGACGATCTTCATCGCCGAGACAAATTGGCGCGACGTGGTCAAGGACAAGCCCCGCCGCGACATCTTTCCCTTGTCCAAAATCCCCAACTGGATGGCCAATCATGTCGAATCCGATTAGAGCCTTGACGCTTTTCCTCGTTCTTGCGGCGGTTGCTGCGGGAGCGGCGGCACAATCGTGCGAAGGCGCGAACGCGGCGGCCGTGAAAGTGGTGCTCGACGGCTGTGGCGGGTACGAGCCCGAGGGCGCGTTCCCGGTCGAATACGGCTCCGACCTGATCACCGTTGAAAAGGCTCAGCCGCCCAACCGCTTCTGGTTCTGGCAGGCACCGAACGCCGACATGAAATTCAAGATCGGCTCCCGGCTGCTGCGCATCCCCTCCGACTCGATGCCGCGCGCGGTCGCGAAATGCAACGTCGCTGCGACAGCGGAGCGCAGCGGTGGCTGCGTCGCCGTTTACGCCGTGCGCTGCGAGCCGCGATGGTTCGTCAACGTCGCCATGGTGCCGAAGGCCGACCCGCCCGCGCTCACCTACGAAGCGCGCCGCGGCACCGCGACCGTCGCGTCCTGCGACCGCGAGTTCCCCCGCGGACCGGCGCGCGTCGACCTCGCGCGCAGCGAATCGCTGCTGGTGAAGATCGACCGGCCGAACGTGCAGATCCCGCTGGCGCGTAACGCGTTCATCGGGGGGCGGACGGAACTGACACTCGCCGACGTGCAGGTCAACGCCGTCTGCGACGATTGCGCCGTGGTGAACACCCCAGCCGGTGACGACCTCGCGCGCAAGGCGCTGCTCAAGAAAGTCAGGGAAATGCGGTTTACGAAAGACGAATGACGAGGGCCATTCGCATCTTCCTCGCTGCCGCGGCGCTTCTCGGCGCGCTCACTGCCGCCGCGCAGGAGATCGACATCTTCGATCCGACCGACTTCGTCGATCCTCGCGCACGCGGCGTGGTCTTTCGCAAGAGCGGCTTCGGCATCGACGAGAGCGGCATGAACTACGCGCTCGTCCGTGCCTACGGCGGCCGCGTATTCGACTATCAGTGGCGCAACGACTCAACGCGCGCGAATCCTTATTTCGCGAATCTGACCTCCAGCTTCTATCACGGTGACAAGCAGTTCAACCTGAAGATCGTGAAGTTCAGCGCTGACTCCGAGACCGGAATCCCGATCCTCCGCACCACCGTCCAGGCCGGGCAGTATTTTCTCGCCGACAACATCTCCAGCCGCGTGCTCCTGACCATGGCGGTCGAGCGCAATCCGTACGACGCCTCTCAAACCGCGACGCGCGAGCGGTACAAACACGAATTCGGTCTGCAAACCGATATTCAGGTCCGTTTTCCGAAGGTGATCAAGTCGCTCGATCACATCGACGGCTCGTTCATCTGGATGCGCCGCCGCATCAGCGACAGCACCTACGTCGATCGCTTCAGCTATCTCTATCGGTTCCGCGAGCGGCAGCGCAGTAACGGACGCCTGCAGCTCAACGCCAGTCTTGGCTTCGGCGCCGAGCACGCCGACGGGTGGCACTGCTGTCTCGCGCGCGGCGTCTTCACCGCCACTTACGTCATCCCGCGGATCAACGTCGGCTTCAACGCCGCATTCGCTCCGACCTTCGCGCCCGCGGGCGACGGCCGCCGCTCCCATCGCGAGGTGGCGATCTACCTCGATCGCACCGTGTTCTCCTGGCTCGGCGATCTCGTCGAGAAGTAGCCGCCTACTCGAAAATCTCCGCCTGATTTCCCTCTTCGGTCAGCCACACCTTGCGATCGCCGGCGCGGTTCTTGGCGAGGAGCATGTCGATGATCGCGGTGGCGGCTTCGGCGTCTTCGAGCGTGAGGCGCACCAGTCGGCGGGTGTTCGGGTCCATCGTCGTCTCGCGGAGCTGTGACGGATTCATCTCGCCGAGTCCCTTGAAGCGCTGGATGTTCACCTTCCCCTTGATCCCCTCGGCCTCGATGCGCGCGAGGATCCCTTCCCGCTCGGCGTCGTCGAGCGCGTAGTAAACATGTTTACCAACGTCGATGCGGTAGAGCGGCGGCATGGCCACGCAGACGTGGCCTTCCTGCACCAGCTTGCGGAAGTGGCGCACGAACAGCGCGCAGAGCAGCGTGGCGATGTGCGCGCCGTCGGAGTCGGCGTCGGCGAGGATGCAGATCTTTCCGTAGCGCAGTCCGTCGAGCTTGTCCGATCCCGGATCGACGCCGAGCGCCACGGCGATGTCGTGGACTTCCTGCGAGGAAAGCACCTCGTTCGAGTCCACTTCCCACGTGTTCAGGATCTTGCCGCGCAGCGGCATGATCGCCTGGAACTCGCGGTCGCGGGCCTGCTTCGCCGAGCCGCCGGCGGAGTCGCCTTCGACGAGGAACAGCTCCGTGCGCCCGAGGTCGGAGGCCGTGCAATCGGCGAGCTTGCCCGGCAGCGCGGGGCCGGAAGTCAGCTTCTTCCGCTCGACCTTCTTCCCCTGCTTGAGCCGGGTCGTCGCCTGATCGATGGCGATCCCGGCGATCTTCTCGGCCTCGGCGACGTTGTTGTTCAGCCAGATCGAGAACGCGTCCTGAGTCACGCCCGACACGAACGCCGACGCCTCGCGCGACGAGAGACGATCCTTCGTCTGCCCCGTGAACTGCGGATTCGTCATGCGCACGGAGAGAATCGAGCAGCAGCGCGCCCAGACGTCTTCCGGTGCGAGCTTCACGCCGCGCGGGAGCATGTTGCGGAACTCGCAGAACTCGCGAATGGCCTCGGTGAGACCGGTGCGGAATCCGTTGACATGCGTGCCGCCCTGCGTCGTCGGGATGAGGTTCACGTAACTCTCGCTCACGACGTCGCCGTCATCGGCGACCCACACCACCGCCCAGTCGACCTCGTGGTCGTGGCCTTTGAAGTGCCCGAGGAACGGCGGCTCCGGGATCACCGTCGCGCCGGCGAGCTCGGACATGAGGTAGTCCTTCAGCCCGTCCTCGAAGTACCACTCCTCGCTCTCGGACGGATCGAGCTCGCTGATGAAGCGCATGCGCAGCTTCGGCGAGAGCACGGCCTTCGCGCGCATCACGTGCTTGAGCCGCGGCACGCTGAACTTGAGCGAGTCGAAGAACTGCTCGTCGGGCCAGAAGCGCACTGTCGTGCCGGTGTTGCGCTTCCCCACCTGGCCGACGATCTTCAGCTCCTGCTTCTTCTTCCCGCCCGCGAACCACATCGAGTACTCGTTGCCGTCGCGGCGCACCCAGACCTGCAGCTTCTTCGAGAGCGCGTTCACGACCGACACGCCGACGCCGTGCAGGCCGCCGGAGTACTTGTAGTTTTTCTCCGAGAACTTCGCGCCGGCGTGGAGGCGCGTGAGGATCACCTCGACGCCGGTGACGCCTTCCTTCGCGTGCCTGTCGACCGGCATCCCGCGGCCGTTGTCCTGCACGGAAAGCGATCCGTCCTCGTGCAGCGTGACGGTGATCTCGTCGCAGAAGCCGGCGATGGCCTCGTCGGCGGAGTTGTCGATCACCTCCTGCGCGAGATGGTTCGGCCGCTCGGTGAGCGTGTACATGCCGGGGCGTTTCCGCACCGGCTCGAGTCCGGTCAGGACTTCGATGGCAGAGCTGTCGTAGGTTGAGGTCATGTTGTGTTTGGGTGCCCGCTCCGCGCATCACGCTCCCCTTCGCGCGGGCAATCCGATTTTACTTCACCGACTTCCGATTACGCCGGCGGGCGTGTTTCCTATTCTGGATCATTGGATCGACGGTCGAAAGGCACCCCCTATTACCACGCGAGAAACAAAAAAAGTGAGCTCGGCCGGACCGCGCTTTCGTCGCTTAGAATCGACGTGTGTCACGCAAAATAAAAATAGGTCGCGAGGAGCTGGAGTCGGAGATCGCGCGCATCCTCAGCGACGACGCGCGGCCGCTGGTGAAGCTGGTGGTCTCGCGCTACACAAAGAGCGGCAACCTGCTCACGGCCGAGGACGCGGAGGACGTGGCGGCCACCGTCGACGTGCGCCTCGTCGAAAAGCTTCGCTCGGCCGCGAGCGATCCGCGCGACTCCATCCGCGACCTGCACAGCTACGTCGCCACCGTCGCTCACAACGCCGTCAACGACTTCCTGCGCAAGCGCTATCCGCAGCACGCGCGGTTGAAGAAGCGCCTGCGCTACATGCTCGATCGCGATGGGCGCTTCGCAGTATGGACCGGCAGCCTCGGTCTCGTGTGCGGATTGGGCGCGTGGCGCGGACGCGGCGACGTCATCGACGTTCCGCCAGCCCGGAACGGAAGCGATGCCTATGCCGACGCGCTCGACGATCTCTTCCGCGCAGCCGGACGGCCGATGCTCTTCGACGCCGTGGTCGCGCACTTTCAGGACACGACGTGCGAGGAGCACGCGATCGATGACGAGGCGGACCGCACGCCCGCTCCCGACGAGCAGCTCCAGGATCGTCAGAGCGTACGCGCTCTCTGGCTGGAGATCCGCGAGCTGCCGCCGATGCAGCGCAAGGCCCTCCTTCTGAATCTGCGCTACGGCGGAGAGCTCGACGCGCTGCCGGTGCTCCTGTTTTCAGGCGTGGCCGGCATCGGCGAACTGGCCGCGGCGCTGGAGATGGGCGAGCGCGAGCTGGCCGCGATCTGGAACGAGCTTCCCTGGGACGACCAGCACATCGCCTCGCTCCTCGGCGTGACGCGGCAGCAGGTGATCAACCTGCGCAAGTCGGCGCGCGAGCGCCTGGGGCGGAGGACGCGACGATGACCGAGCACGCGAGCGAGGCGACCCTGGAGCGCATGGCGCGCCGCGAGCTCGATCCGGAGTCTTTTCTCGCCGCGGCGAAACATCTCGAGAGCTGCCCTGCCTGCGCCGCGAAAGCACGCCGGCGCGCCGCGCACGACCTCGGTACGCTGCACCGCGAGCTTACCGCGCCGCCGCCGCGGCGATTCGGACGGGCCTCGAGGATCGCCGCCGCGGCGGCAGCCGTCGCCGCACTAGCGATCGCGTTCTTCGTCACGCGCGACGATGGCCCGACCGCGCCGCCGCGCGTCGCGTCGCCGCCGGCGCATGAGACGACGCCGGCGCCGGCAACGCCGCCCGCCGCTCCGCAACTCGCATACGCGGACGCGGCCTGGCAGCGACTCGTCGATGATGCACGGGCGAGCGGCAAGCTGCCGTTTCGCGCCGATCTCGACGAACTGCACGCCGCTCGGGACGCCGTACGCGGCGAGAGCGGTCCGTCGCAGAGCGTCAGGCCCGCCGGCGTCGTCGTCGAGGACGCACGGCCGGCGTTCACCTGGCCCGCGCGCGGAGCGAAGACCTGCGTCGTCTACGTGTTCGACGGCGAGCGCGAGATCGCGCGCAGCGCGGATCTGCGTGCGGCGTCGTGGCGGCCCGACCGCGATCTGCCGCGCGGGCGGACTCTGTCTTGGCAGGTCGAAGCCCGCGAGGGCGATGCCATCGAGACCATTCCCCGCCCGCCCGCGCCGCCGGCGCGATTCCGCATCCTCGCCGAAGCCGACCGCCGCGAGATCGAGCGCGCACGGGCGCAGCATCCGAACGACGCGCTGCTCGAGGCCGTGCTCGACGCGCGCGCGGGCCTGCGGGAGAAGGCGCTGGACATGCTGCGCCGCGTGCCGCGAACGAAGGCGAACGAGAAACTCCTCCAGCGCTACTCGGGGCGATCATGATCCGCCGTTGCATTCTCCTCCTCGCCGCCGTCGTATCGGCCGCACCGCTCGCCGCCGATCCCGCGGATGCGGTGCGCGAGCTGCTGGCGCGCTACGTCGCCGGCGATCTCCAGGGTGCCGCCGCAAGTTGGATTGAAGGTGCCCCGCGCGATACATTCATCGCCGCGCATCGCCGGCGGATGAGCGCGCGCTGCGCGCAGCTCGTCTCGTTGCGAACGACCGTGGTCTCCGCGAGCGGCGACGACGCGGTGATCGGCACCGAGGAAACGTTCATTCTCGATGCGTCGCGCATCGAGACCGCACACTCGCGATTCGTCGTGCGTCGCGAGCGCGGTGAGTGGCGCATCGCCAAGTGGGAGTCGCGCGAAGAGGCGCTCGCCCAAAGCATCGCTGCCGATCTGGTGAGGCGCGCGGAGCTCGTCGAGGCGTCCCCGGAGCTCGCGACCGCGGCGCTGGCGCGCGCGCTCACGCGCATCGCCATCCTGCGCGTCAACGAGAGTCGCCTCGACGACGCGGACGCGTTGATCGCGATCGCTTCATCGGTGGCCGAACGCATCGGCGATCCGGCCGCGCTCGCCGACACGCTCTCCGCGAGAAGCGTGGCTCTCCGCTATCGCAACCCGCCCGACCTCGGGCTGGCGGTGGAGCTTGCGCGGGAAGCGAGGGACCTCGCCCTGGCGTCGGGCGATCGCAACAGCATCGCCGGCGCGCGGCTGCGCCTCTCGCGAGCAGACGAGATGCTCACCGGCGAATACGATCCGGAACCGCTGCGCGCGTTCCTCGAAGAGTCGGGCGATCGCGTGGAGAGCGCGACCATGCTCTCGCTCATCGCTACCGGCGTGACCCGCGCGCTGAACGAGGCCGGCAAAGCGCGCGAAGGCATGCGCTACGCGGAGCTGGCGGCGCAGTACGCGGAGGAGAGCGCCGACGCCGCCGCCGAGATCAGCGCGGAGCTCGTCCTCGGCGGCGCGCACACCACCCACGGCGGCGCGGGCGAGCTGGCCATCCGCCACTTCCGGCGCGCCGTCCGGCGATCGCTGGACGCCGGCTTCGAAAACGCCGCGGCGCTCAGCCTCTCCAGCATTGCCGCGGTGCAGAGCGGCACCGGCCGGATGGACGAGGCCCTGAAGACCGTCGAAGAAGGGCTGAAGACGATCACCTCGCCGCAAGGCACGGGTGAGCTGCTCAAGCGCCGGTCCTGGATCCACATGCATCGCGGCGAGATGGAGGCGGCCGAAAGCGATTTACGCCGCGCGCTCGAGCTCGAGCCGGGGAGCCCACACGAGCTCGAGTCCAACCTCGCCTGGATCCGCTATCAGCAAGGGAGACTCGACGAAGCGCTGGCGCTCGCGGAGCAGGCCGGCGACGAACACGGGGGCAGCCGCTGGATCCGGGCCAGAGCACTGCGCTGCAGCGGCCACGCGCACGAAGCGCTGCAACTGTACGAAGAGCTCGCCGCCGAGGAGGATGCGCAACCGCCGGCCGTCACCGATCCCGACCGGCTGCTCTTCGCCGTCAGCGACATGAGCGGACACGGCGCGCTGATGAACATGCTCGTCGAGAAGGGGCGCCTGGAGGAGGCGCTGAGGGTCAACGAACGGATGAAGGCGGTGATCCTGCGGAAGGTCGTGGCCAGGGGCCGGGCCGGCAATCGCGATCTCGAAAAGCCCGCGGAACGAAAAGCGGAACAGGGTCTGGCCGCGCGGGTGGTGTCGCTCAATCGGGCGCTGGTCACGGTCAAAGACGAAGAAGAGATCGCGTCGCTGCGCGGGCAGTTGGAAGAGGCGCGGAATGACCTGATCGACTTCCGCCAGCGCAAGCTCGCCGGCCATCCGATCGAGCGCATGCCTCTCGCGCCGGAGATCGACATCGATCGCCTCCCATCGCGCCTCGACGGCGTCACGATCGTCAGCTACGCGCCGACGGACGAGGGCACGACCATCTTCGTGGTCGGCGCGAAGGCGAACGGCCGGCGCAGGCTGACCGTGCACCTGGCACCGGTCGACGCGGCCGCGCTGCAGCGCCTCGCGCGCCGCTTCTCGAGTCTGATCAACGAGCGCAATCTGCGCGCGGATGCGTTCGGCGCGGAGTTGTACGCGCTGCTGCTGCGCCCCATCGAGCACGACCTCGGCAACGGAGCGTTGTGCATCGTGCCCACGGGCGATCTCTGGAACGTGCCCTTTCACGCGCTGAGGTCCGGGAACGGAACGCGCCTCATCGATCGTATGGCGGTGTTCTACGCACCGTCGATCGCCGTGCTCGCCCTCGCGGAATCGAAACGGGAACAGCGCCGATCACGCGAAAAGCCGCAGGTGCTCGCTTTTGCCAATCCGCAGATCGGCGCGGAAACGGCTTCGCTCTATCGCGCCTTCGATCCCACCGCGCCCCTCGGCGCGCTTCCGGAGGCGGAGACCGAGGTGCGCGCCATCGGCAGGATCTACGGACGCGAGCACAGCGCGATCCGCATCGGTGCCGAGGCCCGGGAGGCGGCGCTCAAACGCGACGCGCCGCGTTACGACGTGCTGCACGTCGCCACGCACGGCCTGGTCGACGCGAAGGCGCCGATGTTCTCCGCGCTGGTGTTGTCGGCGTCGCCCGAGGAAGCCGGCGATGACGGTCTTCTCGAGGCGCGCGAGATCGCCGCGCTCGACCTCGACATCGATCTGGCCGTTTTCTCCGCCTGCGACACCGGCAAATCGAGCGCCGGCGGCGTTCTCGGCTTCTCCTGGGCCCTCTTCGCCGCAGGTTGTCCGACGACCGTCGTCAGCCAATGGAACGCGCAATCGGCATCGACGGCGAAGCTGATGATCGAGTTCCACCGCCAGCTCGTCGCCGGCGCGAGCAAGCCCGAAGCGCTGCGCCGGGCCCAGCTCGCGGTGCGCCGCGACAAGCGCTACGCCCATCCGTTCTACTGGGCGCCGTTCATGGTCGTGGGAGTGCCGTAAAACGAGTGGAGGACAGGCAATCCTGCCTGTCCTCCTTTAAACACTCCTACGGCCGGTTCAGCGCCGCGTCCACGTTGATGCGCGGGACGAGTTGACCGGTCGGCAACAGGATGTTCGTGCCGGTCACACGGAGATCAGTGTAGTGCTTACTGACCGCGGCGCTCGGCTGACGCTGGCGCAGCAGAGCGAACGCCCCAGACACGTGCGGCGCCGCGAGCGACGTGCCGGTTGTTTCGATGTATCCGCCGCCGAGGTTGGACGTCACGATTCCGTTGCCGGCACCTGTCGAACCGCCCGGAGCAAAGAAGTCGAGGTACGTCGGCCGGTTGGAGTAACTGGCGATCGTGTCGGAATCGGTGGTCGCGCCGACCGAGTATGCGTAGTCGATGCACGACGGCGATGACGACTGCGTTGTCGCGGCGTTGCCGGCCGCCGTCACCACCGCGATGTTGTCCATATAGACTGTAATGATGGCATTGCGCAAAGCGCCGTTGGCGTTGTTGCACGCCGTCCGCGTCGAGACGTAGTCGTTGAAGTCGAAGCTCATGTTCACCGCGGCGAACCAGTAGTACGGCGCCCACGTGTGAATGTATTCGAGAGCCGCGATGACGTCAGCTCTCCGCACGACCGTGCAGGGATACGCTCCACACTGCTGGCCGGTGCGCGAATACACCTGGATCGGGAACAGTTCCGCGTCCGGCGCGACGCCGTACATGTTGTTGTTGACCGATTTGCCCACGATGGCCCCCGCCACCTCGGTACCGTGGTAGCACCCGGCGCACGGACGGCCGACATTCACCTCGGTCCGGAGATTGTTCGGCTGTGAGGTCTGGCCGTTCGGGCAGACCGTGCCGGTATCTCCTCCGTAACCTTCCCACTCCGTTCCCGAGAAGCACGCGCCTTCCGTGTCGTACATGGCGTGGGCGAGAAATGGATGGTTCCGCTCCACGCCATCATCGAGCAGGACGACCGTCTTTCCCTGGCCCGTGTAGCCGCGGAGGTTTGCCGCCCGCGATGCGATGATCGCGGTGCTCTGGATCAGAGTGCGCTTGCCTTCTCTGTTCTCCTCGATGCTCACGACGTCCGGATCGTTCATCAGCGACTCGAGCGTTTTCGCGTCAACCGCGAGCAAGTAATACGGGATGAATTCGAAATCGCGGTCCGGAACGCGCCAAGCCCGCGGGTGGTTGCGGAGAATGCGCTCCTTCGTGGCGCGAGCCTGTTGACGCTGGCGTGCGGCCTTCTCCGGGATTTTCATCGCGGAGACATCCCAGCCGCCTTCTACGTCGACGCCGACGATGACTGCAATCTTTTCCGACTGGGCCGCCAGCGTGAAAAGGCGCTCCCGCGGTGTTCCCTGCAACTCCGTTTTACGGGCGCCTTGCGCCGCGAACGCGAGCATCCACAACAAACCAAACGAAACGAGCTTTCCAAAGAGTCTTCTCATGGTTTCTCCTATCGGGTGCGGATCTGACTGGCACCCGACAGGAACGACGGCCGGACGCGCATCGGTATTACCGTTCGAATGAGTAGAATCTCTCCTGGTTCGGAGGAAGCATGGGCGACATCCTTAGCGGAGTGGACTCTTCCAGCGCGTGCACGTCGTCGACGGTGCCGTGTCTGCAGAGCGCGGGCATCGCGTTCGTCGGCCGCTATTACAGCCGCACGACGCAGATCCCGGGGAAAAAGCTCACCGAGAGCGAGGCGCTGATGCTCTCCGAGGCCGGGCTGTGGCTCGTGGCGGTGTACGAAGACGGGCCGACGTCGTACAGCTACTTCAGCGCCGCGCGCGGAACCGAGGACGGTCAGAGCGCGATCGCGCAGGCGGAGGTGGTCGGTCAGCCCAAAGGAACGTGCATCTACTTCACGGTCGACTACAACGCGACCGCGTCCGACATCGCGGGGAACATCACCGCCTACTTCAAGGCGGTCGCGGCGGCCTTGAGCGGCGTGTACACGGTGGGCGTCTACGGATCGGGCGCCACCTGCTCGGCGATGCTGAAGGCCGGGCTCGCGCACCTGGGATGGCTGTCGCAGTCGACGGGCTGGGACGGCTACTCGCAGTTCTCGACGTGGGTGATCAAGCAGGGGCCGGAACAGGCGATCTGCGGCCTCAACTCCGACAGCGACATCGCGCATGGGGACTTCGGCGCGTTCCGGGTGCCGCAGCCGCAACTATCGCCGGAAACGTGATTCCAGCTCTTCGCGGCGGTTGCGGCTCATGCGCAACTGCGTGCCGTCGCGCAGGACGACCACGAGCTCGTTCTTGGTCGACGAATGGTTCAAGGGCCGCATCTCGCGCACGCGATCGAGGTTCACGATGCTGGAGCGATGGATGCGCACGAACGCGGCGGGGTCGAGCGCGGCCTCGAGATCGTTCATCGACTCGCGGATGAGATAGCTGTTCGCGCCCGCGTGCAGGCGCGCGTAGTAGTCGGCGGCCTCGATCCAGTCGATCTCCTCGACCTTGAGGAAGACGATGCGCCCGGCGGCGCGGACCATGAAGCGCTGCGTGAACGCGCGATGCGACGCCGTGAGCCGCGACAGTTTCTCGCGCTCGCCTCCCCGCTTGCGCACGAGCTCCTTCGCGCGCGCGAGCGCCTTCTCGAAGCGCTCGTCGGTGAAGGGCTTGAGCAGGTAGTCGATGGCGTGCACTTCGAACGCGCGGATCGCGTACTGGTCGTACGCGGTGACGAACACGATCGCCGGGGCATCGTCGCCGAGGAGCTCGAGGACGTCGAAGCCGTCCAGGTGCGGCATCTGGATGTCGAGGAACATCACGTCGGGCTTCTGCTCGCGCACCGCGTCCAGCGCCTCCGCTCCGTTGCGGCACTCCGCGACGATGGTCACCTCGGGATCGCGGCGCGCGAGCAGCCGGATGGTCTTCCGCGCCAGCGGCTCGTCGTCGACGATGGCGACCTTCACTGCAGCTCCCGCGTGAACGGGATCCGCACCGAGGCCAGGACGCCGGAGGGCTGGCGGTTCACGAGCTCGAGCGACGCGCGCGCGCCGTAAAGCTGCTCGAGGCGGCGGCGCGTGCTGGAGAGCCCGACGCCTTCGCGCCCGCGCCAGTCGCGCGCCAGCGGCGAGCCGTCGTTCGCGATCTCGACGACGAGCGTGGCGTCGTCGCGGCGCGTGCGGACGTCGAGCGTGCTGGCGTTGCCGTGGCGGATCGCGTTCTCGACCAGCGGCTGGAGCAGCATCGTCGGAATCGCGGCGTCGTGCGTCTCCGGCGCGACGTCGACGGTGACGCGCAACTGGTCGGAGAAGCGCGTCTGCTGGATCTCGAGGTATCTCCGCACGACCTCCAGCTCCTCGGATAACGGCACGACGTCGCGGCCGGCGTTGTCGAGCGAGTAGCGCAGCAGGTCGCTGAGGCCGGCGATCATCGTCACCGCCGCCTGCGGACTGCCGTCACGCACCAGCGAGGCGATGGTGTGCAGCGTGTTGAAGAGAAAGTGCGGCTGGATCTGCAGGCGGAGGTTCGCCAGTTGCGCCTGCGCGAGGAGCAGGTCGCGCTCGCGGAGGCGGCGCCGCGAGTCGATGGCCTGCGCCACGCCCACGATCGCCCAGTAGACGATGAAGTCGAAATGGAAACGGTTGCTGATCCCGCCCCAGTAGCGCTGCATCAGCGGCGTGCCGCGATCCCACGGAAAGGGTTGGAACAGCTCGGTCATCAGGATGATCCCGGCGGTCTTCACCGGCGGAATGAGGCAGCTGACGAGGAGATGGATGAGGATCGGACGCGCGCGCCTGGCCAGCGGCACGCGCCGGCTGACCCAGACCACGACCGGCGTGAGCAGCGCCCACAACAGCCAGCAGCTGGTCTCCCACAGCGCGATGCGCCAGTACAACATCGGCTGGTTGGGCACCTCTGAGCGAACGTTGAGGTAGAGCTGCGTCCCGTTCAGCCAGCCGAAGACAGCCCACCCGAGGAAGACGAGCGCGATTTCCCTGCGAGTCAAAGCGGGGTGATTGTACGAAGGGCCGGGACGTGATGCGCGTCCGTGCAGGGAACGGGCGGTCTGGTGCAGGGAGCGGGAGGAGCACACCTCGCGCTATGGATCAGAAGGGCGATCACTCTTCTCGCGGCGGAGGACGCGGGTGATTTCATCGATATCGACCACCTGCTTCATACGCGCATCCTCTGTCGCCAGCAGAATCTCTATCGCATCCCGGCTTTCCTCATACCCTTCGCTCTGCTTCAATAAAGCGACCGTGACGAGATCGGACGCCCGTGAATAGAGCGCCCACAGCTCTTTCGGCTTGAGAACGATGTCGATCGCGGTGAACAGCGCGATCACGATTGAGATGCCGGTTGCGGTCCTTGGAAACGCCGGAATGATGAACGGCAGTGTCGCGGCAGAGAGGGCCACGGTCACTCTCGTAATGTAGTAGATGGCGGCATACCAGCGCGCCTTCGTGTAGTACTCGCCCGCCTTTTGCCTCACCAGGGCTTCGACCGGCCGTTTCCCATCAAACTCAGGACTGAGCGAGAGTATGCGCATGGTTCATCTTAAACCTGAGGCAAACCTTTGCCGCGCGCGATCCTCGCGATCGCGAACCGGATTGCGATGATCGCCGCCCACAACAACACAACGGTGCTCACCACCCCGACGCGATTCGGGAGATGCATCCCAAGACCTTCGCCCCACGACTTGATGAGAAAGCCGGGCATGAACACGGCACGCGGAGCGACCCCGAACAGCAGCAGCACCGTGATGATCACGACCGACAGGACGCCTGTCAGCAGAACAAACGCGATCGTACGAATGTGCTGACCGGTCATGAGGTCACGTCGGGAGAGGTAAATCCAACGCGATCGTGAGTGCCTTGTTCATCTCCGCGAGTTTCGCCTGCGAAAGGCTCCCCACATAATCTGTGAGAGCTCTCTTCGGAAGACTGACAAGTTCGTCGCAGTGAATTGCGCTGTCGTGCTTCAAGCCCTCGTCAACTCCGACAGATACCTGCGAGGACAAGCCGTGAAAGGCGGAATACACCGGGGCACAGATTACGGACGAGAAGAGCGAGTCAATGACGGCTTGCCTGCCGACAATGACAAATACCCGCGACTTGCGAGGATCGGCACCCGACGGATGCCGCACACGATACAGCTCCCCGCGTTTCACGCGATGACCTGATACTCGAGAACCTCTTCGGCTTCTCGATTCAGTTCATCGGCCAACTCGTTGATACGATCGATCTCACGTCGATCGCCTCCAGCGGCCGATTCGCGCAGCAGCCGGCGCACGGCTTCGGTAACAAACGCCGACCGGTCGCTGCTGACGTCGTCGATCTGTGCAGCCAGTTCGTCCGGCAGGTTGACGGGCACGCTCATCCGACGAAGAGAGTAGCCAGAAATGCGCCTGCGCGCAACGATCCGCGACCAAGTCCGATGCACGCCGCGACGCTCGTGAGACTAACGTTCATGTGGCTCGAGGCGATGATGATTTTCCAGGATCTCCCTGATGCGTTCGTGCGGGATGGCCACGATCGTTCGATGATTGATTCCGGTCATTGTTCTGGCGGCAACCAATGCGTTGATGATTGCTTCTTCCGTCGCCTGAATGGTCGCTTCGAAAAGCGGGTCCAGGGCGTCGTTAGGAAGCGTCGCCACATTGCGCAGCACGCCGACGTCTCCGTTTTGCAATCCCACGATTTGCGCATTCGCCGTGGAGAATGCGATGAAGATGTCACCCGAACTGTCGCCGCCGATCGCACCGGTCCGGCCCAACCCGAGCGAGGCGCGTTTTGCGATGCGTTTGAGCTGGTGAGGCAGAAGCGGCGCGTCCGTCGCGATGATCACGATGATGGATCCTGAGTCGCGCCCGCGCTCCGGTGGAAGAAGCGCGGACTCTTTCGCGGCAATCTCGCGTCCCACAGGAATGCCGGCGATCAGCAACTGCTCACGCCTGCCCATGTTCGCCTGCACGAGAACGCCCAGAACGTAGCTGCCGACTGCGGTGGCCACGGCCCGCGATGCCGTGCCCGTTCCACCTTTGAACCCGAAGGCAACCATTCCAGTGCCGCCGCCCACATTGCCTTCGGCGACGGCGCCCGCGCTTGCGGTTCGTAAGGCACCGCGTACGTCTTCAGCCCGGACGTGAAAGCCATTGATGTCATTGAGCTCGCCATCCCATGTCTCGGCGACGATGGGCAGACAACAGAGCTCCCACTTCTTTTCACCTGTGAGCCAGGCCGCGAGCGCGTCACGGACGGTACCGACGCTTTGCGTGTTCGTCAGCGCGACCGGTCCCTCGATCAAGCCGTACTCGTCCAGATAGGTGGTGCCCGTGACCTCTCCGGTGCCGTTGAGCGCGAACCATGCACCAAAAACCGGTGCGTTGCTGTTTTTGCCACGGGGCAACACGATCGTCACCCCGGTGCGGATCGGCCCGACACCGACTGTCAGCGACCCCTCGCCTGAAATGATCGTCGTCTCGCCCACTTCGACCCCGGCGACGTCAGTGATCGCGTTGCGAGGACCTGGTGTTCCATCGAACGGGATATCGAGATCACGGGCACGGACAGCGCCGGCAGCTGCTGCGACGTGGACGAGCAGGAGCAGGCCACCTGCGATGAGACGCATCTTCGGTATTGTACGAGCGACGGCGTTTCCTGGTCGTGCAGCACGCCGCTGGCGACAGCCCCGCGAGCAACGTCGGCCCGCCAGGAAATGTCGCGGCGCTGCAGCTTCCCGGACATCCATGCCAGAGGCTCTGCCGACAATGCGTCCGCCGCGCGTTCGCGCAGGGAATCTCGCCGTCGTGCGCTGCGACGTCAGGCCGCAGGCGGGTTCAGTTAGAAGAGGCGGGTACCGAGAAAAATGATGCGATATCCGTGAATAAGCATCGGGATCGCACCGACGCCCGCTGTAACAAGTAATCCATTTCCGCTGACACCACCTCGTTTCACGAGCCAGAATATCAACCCGCAATAGGGTACGTAGACGAAAATCGCTGTAACCAGACCCGGCACGTAGCCACCGTCGACGACTGCTCCCGTGATGTGAATCAGCGCGTTCGCACCCATCAAAAAGCTGAGCCATGCCACCGTTGTGAGGGCCGTTCCCGCCGAAGTATCGAACCAGACCACCACAGAAACGGCTACCGTGATCATCAGGGCCGTGACATTGACTTGCCAGAAGCTCTGTGGCGAGATGCCCCGGCTGACATGCGAGTTGAACCACGCAACGAACCCCGGCGCTTCTTCGAGAACGTGGGCAATGAAAACCAGCGGTGCGAATGCGACCAGCACGCGGAACATCCGCGAGTTCTTCACGGCTCGCTAGTGCCCGAGCGCCTTGGCGACCATCTTCGGGTTCTTCGCCGCGACGCGAAGCAGGGCCAGCGCCGGACCGTCGGGAAGCCGCTTTCCTTCCTCCCAGCTCTGCAACGTCGGCAGGGAGACGCCGAGCATGGTCGCGAAGTCCGACTGCGATTGCCCGAACCGGTAACGGATCTCGCGCACATCGTCTCCGCGGGCGATCTCGGGAGAACCCAGGGCAGGTGCCAGCGGTGACCGCTCCTTCATGTTGCGCTCCGACTCTAATTTGCGCGCAAAACGCAGGATGTGCAAGCCTGGCGTCGGGAGCCGACGATTCTGGCTCGCGGTCCCAATTTTTTAGCTCCCGATCCCAGACGCTTAGCTCGCGAGCTAAGCGTCTGGCATCCGGAGCCAGATTCGTGGCCTCGCGAGCGAGATCGCCGGCGTCTCATGAGCAATATTTCACCGCCCGAGCTAACCGTTTTAGCTCGCGAGCTAATCGTCTGGGATCGCGAGCCAAAATCGTTTGCTCCCGAGCAATGGATTTGGGCTCGGGATGCAGAATATTGCTCAGGAGCGAAGCAAAAAATTAGCTCGCGAGCTAAAAGAAAATGCTCCGGAGCTAAACGCAATTGCTCCAGAGCTAAACGCAATTGCTCCGGAGCTAAACGCAATTGCTCCAGATCTAAACGCAATTGTTCCGGAGCTAAATTTTCGGCTCGCGAGCTAAAATTTTATCGATGAAAAAGAAGTTCGACGCCACCGAGGTTCTGGCGAAGCTGGCGGAGATCCGGAAATCGATCCCGCAGCTCGACACTCTTCCTCCGCGCCCGCGCCCATTGGACGAGGGACGCGCGCGTGCATTCGACGCGACCGACTTCGAATACACCGCCGTCGCCGACGCGCTCGACTCGCTGGCCTCGGATCTCCACGCCGTTTCCGAACGCGCGATGGCGGAGGCGACGGAGAAGGCGCTGCAGGTGTACTACGTCGCCGAGGAGCTGGCGCGCGATCCCGAGCACGCGGATCTCATCCCCCACGTCGAGGCAATGCGCCGCGCGTACGAGAAGGACTTCGGAAAACCGATTCCGCCGAAGCCGAAGACGTGAGCGTCGCGGCTCGAGCTAGCCGTCACGCCGCTTCGCTGCCTTTCGTAAAGCTTCTTCCATCGCCTCCATAGGCGTCACATCGCGGTAGCGTTGACGATGACGAATTCGCTCCCACGCGATTGGGACCAGGGACCATGCCTTGCGGCCGTCAAGGGGCGCCATGGGGATGAGATTGAGGATCGCGACCAGTGGCGAGAAAAACCCGAGGATCGCCAGGACAGCATCAACCGGTTCGATCCGCGTTGGCCCTCGAAGGATCACAAATACAACAAACGGCGCTGCGACCAGGAACTGCGCAAGCGGTCCACCCCATGCAACAAGCGCGTCGTGTAGACGTGAACGCGGCGCGTCAATGTGGCAAGTGCCGTGAACCGGGTAAATTCGGATTGCCCTGACCTGATATCCATGTCGCTGCGCGACCACTTGATGTCCAAACTCATGAACGAGCAGCATCGCCAAGTAAGCTGCGATGGCGGCCGTCGCCGTCAAAATACGTCCGACTCCGGCACCAAGGAGAAAGAGACACAGCGCGGGCACTGACCAGTGGACGAGTATCGGCACTCCGCTTCGAGTACGCGTCACCAAAAACATACGGCCGACCCATGACGGAATCATGAGAGTTACGCCTCATCTCGCCCACGAAATAGGCACGCGACCGGAACGTGATCGCTCTTTTCTAGCAAGAGCTCCCTTGCAGACCCTGGGAAGCGGAGCAACGATCATACGATACGGCGATGTTCGAGGCTGTCACGATCGAACGACCTTTTCTCGCGCGCTGGTTCGCCGACCCGGCGCCGTTCCTCCGGGCCCGCTGGCTCTGGCTCCGCGCCCTCGGCGCGATTTTCTTCTCCGCGTTTTACGCGCTCTGGTTCCAGATCCACGGCCTCATCGGACCGGCCGGCATCCTGCCGGCGCGCGACTATCTGCTGTACGCGAGGCAGGCCGTGGGCGCGAAGGCGTACTGGCTGATCCCGTCACTGCTCTGGATCGATGCCGGCCGCGGCGCGCTGACGCTGCTCGTCGCCGCGGGACTCGCGGCATCGCTGGCGATCGTCTTCAACCTCTGGCCGCGATTGTCGATCGGCGTCGCGCTGGTCTGCTTCCTGTCATTCGTCGCGGCGGCGCAGGATTTCTCCGGATATCAGTCGGACGGGATGCTGCTCGAGGCGGCGTTCCTCTCGCTTTTTCTCGCGCCGCGCGGCTTGCTGCCGGGGCTCGGCAGACACGATCCGCCGACGCGCGCGGCGGTGTTCCTCCTGCAGTGGGAGTGGTTCCGCATCTACTTCGAGTCCGGGCTCGTGAAGATCCTCAGCGGCGAGGAGCAGTGGCGGAACCTGACGGCGATGGACAAGTACTACGAGAACGGGCCGCTGCCGACGTGGATCGGCTGGTACGTGCAGCAGCGGCTGCCGCATGGGTTTCACGCGGCGACGGCGCTGGCGACGCTGGCGATCGAGCTGCTGGTGGCGTGGCTGGTGTTCACGCCGCGCGTGCCGAGGAGGATTGCGTTCTGGATCGTGACGCCGTTGCAGGTGGGGATCATTCTTACGGCGAACTACGCGTTTTTGAACTATCTCGTGTTGGCGTTGGGATTTCTGCTGCTCGAGGATCCGCGGCGGTTATGGACTGCGGCGGCGCTGCCGCCGCTTTCGAAAGCGGCGGCAAAGCCGCCGCAGTCCATAGTGTTGCCGGCGGTGTTTGTGTTGTCGATCGTGATCTTCATGACGCGGTGGGATCCGGTCGGGCAGTTTCGGATCGTGAACAACTATGGGTTGTTCGCGGTGATGACGCGGCATCGGTATGAGATCGAGTTTCAGGGAACGCGCGACGGGCGGCGGTGGGTGGCGTATCCGTTCCGGTACAAGCCGCAGGATCCGCATCGCGCGCCGGGGATCTATGCGCCGTACCAGCCGCGCTTCGACTGGAACCTCTGGTTCGCGTCGCTGGGGACGGTCTCGCAGAATCCGTGGGTGCTCGTCGTCGAGCAGCGGCTGCTCGAGAACGATCCCGACGTGCTGCGGCTCTTCGCAGGCAATCCGTTCGCGGGCGCGCCGCCCGCGCGGGTGCGCGCGGTGGTCTGGCAGTACTGGTTCACGACACCGACGGAGCGCGCGCGCACTGGGAACTGGTGGAACCGGCGGCCGCTCGGCGACTACAACTAAGGCTCGAGCGCGGCGCGCATGCTGGCCGTCACGGCGGGCGTGACCGGCGGGAGCGGCGGCGCGATCGAGCGGACGTACGCAACTTTGCCGCCGGCCATCGTGGTCTCGGGATTCACGACGCGCGACGGCGTCGCCTCGATCCACTGTTCGAGCTGCTGCGGCGTGAGGTCGGGGCGATCCGAGAGCAGGCGCGCGGCGATGCCGGCGATGATCGGCGTCGCGAACGACGTCCCCGACCGGAGGTTCGGCCGCCGCCCGCGATAGTCCTCGGGGCCGGTGATGGTCGCGCTGAAGATCGACTGCGCGGGCGCGAGCACTTCCACGCCGCCGCGGCAGGAGCCGCCCCAGGCGGTGTTGTTCGCGGTCATGCCGCCGACGGTGATGACGCCTTCGACGCTGGTGCCGAGGGTCGCGGGGAAACGGTCGATGTAGCCGGAGGCGCCGCAGCCGCCGTCGATGTTGTTCGCGGCGACGACGAAGAGGAAGCGCTTGCCGTTGGGATCGGGATTGCCGTTCGCGTCGACGCCGCCGATCATGTCCCGGATCTTCTTCTCCACGGCGGCGTACGTGACCACCGGCCGCCCGCCGCTGCTCGTGCCGCTGAGGCGCTCGAGCACCCAGCCGCTGATGTTCACGACCGCGGTGCGGAAGCTCGGCGTCTTCGGATCCCAGGCGTTGCGGATGATGCCGTCGAGTCCCTCGAGATAGGTGCGCGTCGTGGCCAGGCCGCGCTCGTTCATCACGCGGACGCTGACGATCGACGCGCCGGGCGCGACGCCGATGTTCGCGCCGGCCGCGATCGAGGCGACGCTCGTTCCGTGCGACGCGGAGGGCAGCTCGTCGAATCCTTCCCAGCAGGGCGCGGTGGCTTTGTCGCCGCTCTTGCAGCGCGAGCGTCCGATGTCGACGCTGGCCGTGGTGTCGATGCCGGCGATCACGCGGGCGCCGTGCGCGCCGGCGAACTCGCGGTGCGCGGCCATGATGCCGGTGTCCATGACATAGATGACGCTGCCGGCGCCGCCGTTGACGCGATCGAAGGTCCCGTCGAGAACGCCGCCGATCTGATCGATGCGGTCGAGGTACCAGAGCAGCTCGTCACCCGATTCGTCACCCGATTGGCTGCCGCATCCGGTGAGATGGGCGACCGAGTACTGCGTGCCGACCGGGACCTCTGTCTCCACGCAACGGGTGGAGATGACTTCGGCGCGCGCGCGAGCGGCGCAGACCACGACGACGGCAATGACGACCGCAAATCGGGCGAAGGTCCGTAGCAACCGAGCTCCCTGGAACGCTTTTCTGGACGTCTTTGGACGAGACGCTGAATAACGGTGCAGGAAACGCGGGCAGAAGGCAAGATTATTTTAGGGTTCGCTGAAAAACTAACCAGTCCGTTGCAGGCGGGACCGCGCCGACCTGCCGCAGCATCGTCGTCAGCTGCCCGCGGTGATAGGTGGAGTGGTTGGCCATGTGGATCAGCTGGTCGACGAACGGATAGGCGAACGGATCGCCTTTGATGCTGCGGTAGGCGATGATCGTGGCGAGCGCGTCTTCATTCAGCGAGTCGAGCAGCTCGCGCCGCTCGTCTTCGACGTCGCGCATTTTCTCGTACAGCGTCTCGCGCGGCGCGCCGGCGGCCCAGTCGGGCGCGACCTGCGGGCTCTCCCCTTTCCAGCGGCGCAGCCAGATCCATTCGGCGGAGATGACGTGCGCCACCGTGGCCGAGATGGAGGGAAAGCTCGACTCGATCCTCCGCGAGTACTGTTCGTCGGACAGCGCGTCGACGGCGGCGAAGATCTGCGCGTTGGCCCATTCGGTGTAGGCGTAGAGGCGGCGGACGTCGGCGAGATTCATGGTTGCGAGATGATGACATCGTGAACCATCTCGCGCACCTCTTCCTGGCGCAATCTGGTGGAGCGGCGGGCTCTCAGCCCGCCGACCGATCGATATCCGGCGGGCTAAGAGCCCGCCGCTCCACTGAGCTGCTGATCGGGAACCTGTCCGGCGACTTCGTGAAGGGGGTCCTCGGCGACGACATCGCGCCGGCGATCCGCGCGGGGATCGTGATGCATCGCCGCATCGACGCGTACACCGACGCGCACCCGGACGTCGGCGCGTTCCGTCGCGTGATCGCGGCGGAGCAGGGACACTACGCGCGCGTCATCGCCGACATCTTCATCGATCACTTCCTCGCCTGCCGCTTCGACGAGTACGCCGGCGAACCGCTGGAGGCGTTCGTGGCGCGCACGTTCGCGGCGCTCGATCCGCACGCGCGCACGTTTCCGGGAATGCTGCGCGTGGTCTATCCGCGCATGCGCGACGGCGGGTGGCTGCAGTCGTACCGCACGCTCGACGGGATCCGCACCGCGCTGACGAACATCTCCTATCGCTTCTCGCGGCGGCCGAAGCTCGGGCCGGCGACGCATCTGCTCACCGACGCGCGCCCGGAGCTCGAGCGGCGCTTCGAGCAGTTCTTCCCCGACGTCGTCGCGTACGCGCAGTCACTGCTCGGTGCCGGCGAATAGCGGCGGCTTCTGCTCGGCGAGGCAACCGATGTCGAGGTCCTTCGCCGATCCCGAGCGCACGAACGCCGACATCACCTTCTCCTGGCAGCCGCCGGTGTCGCCGGAATGGCTGCCGTATTTGATGACGGCGTGCCTGGAGTTGCGCAGCGTGCGCGCGACCTCGTCGCCGAAGCGCACCGGCGTGGCGGGATCGAGCTCGCCGGAGACGAGCAGCGTCGGAATGGACGAGACCAGCGGCTTGTGAAGTGAAGGATCGGCCGCGCCGCGCGGCCAGAGCCTGCAGGCCTCGACCTGCTGATCGATGCGGTACGTGCCGAGGAATGTGTCCTTCGCGGCGGCACGCGCCGCGGGCTCGTCGAGGCTCGGGATGTCCTCGGCGCAGCTGACCGAGAGGAAGAAGCCGGCGTCGACGCCGCGGATGCCGCGCGCGTAGCGGTGCGCCATCGCGCCGAACGCGCCCCAGTCGCCGCGCGCGGCCATATGCAGCACCAGCGGCACGGTCCGATAGACCTCGGGAGAATAAAGAAAGTTGCGCAGCACCTCGCCGAACAGCCCGCGATCGATGTGGACGCGCTGTCCTTTGATGGACAGATCGACGCCGGTTTCGGCGGCCTTCATCATCGCGTCGTAGTCGGCGCGCGGATCGGGATACTTCTCGCGGCACTTTTCATCGGCGGCGCACAACGCGATCACGCGCTCAAGCGACTGCTGCGCGTCGCGCGCGAACGCCGACGGCCCGGTCAGCGACGGCGGCACGACGCCGTCGAGGATCGCCGCGCGGACGCGTTTCGGATAGCGGCGCATGTACTCGATCGCCACGCGCGTGCCGTACGAGGTGCCGTAGAGGTCGACCTGCTTGTAGCCGAGCTTGCGGCGGACGGCCTCGAGGTCGTCGACGACGCGGCGCGTGGTGTACTGCGTGAGATCGGCGCGCGTCGCGAGCTCCGCGAGACAGGCGGTGACGTGAAACGGCGGCAGGAAATCAGTGAAGTAGCCCTGCAGATCGGCGTCGCTGCCGGGGAAGTCGCAATGCAGGCCGTTCGACTTGCCGGTGCCGCGCGCGTCCACGAGCACGACGTCGCGGCCGGAGCCGGCGAACGTCCTCTCCGCGAAGCCGGCCATGTTCGTCGCCGCGACGCCGGGGCCGCCGGCCAGCACGAAGATCGCGTCGTCGTGATGCTCCTTTGCCGGGATCAGAGCAACGTTGAGAGGGATCGTGCGTCCGCCGCGCACGTTCGGATTCTCGGGCACGGTGACGGTGCTGAACGTCGCCGCCAGGAGGAACGCAAGCATCGCCCGGAAGTGTACGATGCGCGCTCATGAAGAGCCTCCAGGAAACGTACGCGCCTACGAACCGCTGCTTCGGCTGCGGGCCGGCCAACGAGAAGGGCCTGCGCATCCGCAGTTTCGAGGAGGGCGAGGAGCTGGTCTGCGAGTGGCGTCCCGAGCCACACCATCTCGCCTTCAACAACGTCGTGAACGGCGGGATCATCGGCTCGCTCCTCGACTGCCACAGCAACTGGGCCGCCGCGGTGCACCTGATGAAGAAGCGCGGCGCTGACGAGCTGCCCGCGACCGTCACGCTCGACTTTCACGTGACGCTCAAGCGTCCGACGCCGATGGACGCGATGCTGCACCTGCGCGCGCACGTCGTCGAGTCATCCGAGGATCGCGCGACGGTGGAGGCGAGCATCGAGGCGAACGGCAAAGTGACCGCGACATGCCGCGGCACGTTCGTCGCGGTCAAGGAAGGGCATCCAGCCTACTTTCGGTGGTAACCGGGTTCTTGTGGAGCGGCGGGCTCTTAGCCCGCCGGTGATCGATATTCGGCGGGCTAAGAGCCCGCCGCTCCACAGGGACGTGCCATCAGCAGCACGTCCTTGTCGTACGTCTGCTGACACCACGCGAACTTTTCCAGCACCTCGGGCGGCGCTTCATCCGTGCGCGTGAATCCCGCGCTGGCGTAGAGCGACTCCAGCTCCGCGAACGGGATGCAATAGACGGTGCGGCCTCCGGCGTGCTTCAGGAGCTCGTCGATGATGGCGCGGGAGATGCCCTGGCCGCGGAACCGTTCCAGGACGAGGATGCCGCCGAGCTCGCAGTCGACGAGGCGTCCGAGGCCCGCGCGTTCGTGATCGACTTCGGCGATCACGACGATTTCTTTCGCGAGATCGGAGGGGAGGAAGCGCACCTCGGCGTAGCGGGCGTTGATCCAGTCCGCGTCCTCGGGAGTCGCGAGGCGGAGGTTCACCCGTTGGCCTGCAGCTCGAAGAGGATCTCGTCGATCGCGTCGGCGGCGAGATCGATCGGCAGCACGCACGTACCGGCGCCGCGGTGGCCGCCGCCGCCGTAGCGCGACATCAGCTCTCCCACCGAGGTGTTGCAGGTGCGGTTGAAGATGCTGTGTCCCACCGCGGCGACGACGCTGCCGTGCCGCGGTCCCCAGTGCACGCGCAGCGAGACGTTGGCGTCGGGGAAGAGCGTGTAGACGAGGAAGCGGTTGCCGGCCGGCAGCCGCTCGATCTCGCGGAGGTCGGTGACGACGACGTTGTTGAGCTGGAAGCTGTTGCGCGAGAGGAGGCGTTTGAACTCGGCCTGATCGGCGCGCAGCCGGTCGACGCGCTCCTTCACCTCCGGCATCGCCAGCACTTCCTGGATCGACTTCGTCTTCAGCCACTCGACGAGCTTGCGGAAGTAGTCCTCGAAACTGCCGAGTCCCGTGCGGCTGTCGATCGTGTACCCGAGGAGGATGTAGTCGCGCGGATCCTCGACGTCGTCGGGCCTCAGCTGCGCGGCGTCGAGGCGGTCGGTCTCGGCCACCAGCGGCTCGAGCCTGCGCAGCGCCGCGTCGTTCGGATCGCGCTCGAGGTAGTAGTCGTACACGAGCCGCGCCGCGGACGGCGCGAGGCCGTACTTTCCCTTGAACTCGGCCGGCGGCTTCTCGTTGCTGTCGGTGAGGAGGTGATGATCGAACCACATCCCGCAGCGCGGGTCGTACGGCAGGTTCGTGAGGATGTCGTCGCCGCGGATCTCGATGCGCTTGTCGGTGATGTCCTGCGGATGCACGAGCAGGATGTCGTCGACCTGCTCCTTCATCGTGACGATGACGGCGCTGGTGAGTCCATCGAGGTCACCACGCGTGACCAGGCGCATGCGGGACATGTCCTCCGAGGAGTCTGTTTTACCTCTCCTTCACCTTCGCCGTCTACCCTTGCTTTCCTTCCGCACCTCTCCATCATTCCCGCGAAAAATCCACCAGAGCGCGAATGCGATGGCGTACATGAGGACGAGCCGGTAGAAGTGGTTGGCGACGCCCCAGAAATTGCGCGCGACCGGACCGTAGTGAACCGTGCTCCAGAGCCCCAGTTTCGCGACGTAAATCGACATGACTTCGGTGATCGCCGCGCCGATGTGGGTGACGGCGAGGAGCACGGTGGCGATCAGAAGTCCGCCGATGTTGCGGTCGGAGAGAGGGCGCTTGCTGCACGCGAAAAGCGCGGCCAGCAGGACGACGTTGAAGGTCAGATCGCGCAGCGGAATCGCGGGGCGTTTGGAACGCGGATCGAAGTCGCTCCGGTCGACGGTGACGTACTGGTCGTCTCCCGTGCGCAGATGCGTCACCGCCGGTTTCTCGAACGTCCGCAGCGTCGCCTCGGCGCCGCGCGCGATGACGCGGTCGTACAGCGGCGAGAGCAGCAGCCACACCGCGAGGCCGGCCGCGAAGCCGGCCAGCGCCCTAAGTACGAGTCGCCAGTCGAGACGGCCCAACGCGATTGCTCCAGATCAGGAAGAAGACGATGGCGGCAAGGATGATGATGATCTGCCAGACCGCGGTGTGGAAGGCGTCGAAGAGCTTCGGGTAGTACGCGCCGAGGAGGTAGAGCGTGAGGATGCGGATCGCGTTCAGCACCTGGATCGCGAGCGCGCCGAGGCCGAGACCGATCGCGCGCGCGCGGAGCGTCGCGGGAAAGGCCACGATCGACGCGAGGAGGATCAGCATCGCCTCGACGCCGTTGCAGCCGTTGTTGATGTTCACGGCGAAGCGCGGCGAGCTGATGATCGTCCCGTTCATCACCACGCCCTGCCCCATCAGGTTCAGCAGCCAGCCCGACATCCGCGCGATGGCCGCGGTGAACGGCACGATGACGTGATCGTTGACCGGATTCCACGCGATCAGCAGGTAGGCCGCGATGAGGATGACGAAGAATTTGACGAGAAACAGGACCTGGGGCCGCTGCATGAGCGCGTCAGTATAAACGCCCGATGAGCGCGGCCACCGCGGTCTCGACCCGCAGCACGCGCGCGCCGAGCGTGACCGGCACGAAGCCGACGCGCTCCAGCGACGCGACCTCCTCGGCGATGAACCCGCCCTCGGGCCCAATGGCAAGCGTGACTCTCTGGACTGCGGCGACGCCAGTCGCCGCTTTCCCCGCATCCGGATGCGCCACGAGTTTCAACGAATCCTCCGCAATCCCCGGCAACTCATCCTCAACAAACGTCCGAAAAAACCGCCGCAGCTCGATCGCCGGAAGGATCGTGTCCCTCGCCTGCTCGAGCCCGAGGATGCGTTGCAGGAGCAGGTTGTCGTCGGAAAGCTTCGGCGACTTCCAGTAGCTCTTCTCCACGCGCCAGGCGTTGATGAGAAAGACCCGCTTCACGCCGAGCGACGTCGCGCCGGCGATGACGCGGTTGAGCACCTTCGGACGCGGCAGCGCGAGGATGAGCGTGAGCGGAAGGGGCTCCGGCGGATCGTCGCGCAGCGTGACGCGCAGCTCGAGCGCCTCCTGGTCGAGCCGCGTGACGACGCCTGTGCCGATCTTTCCGCCGGCTGCTCCGACCACCAGCTCGTCGCCGACGGCGGCGCGATGGACATTGGTGACGTGCTGAAGGCGCCGGCCGGTGAGACGCACCTGATCGTCCGAAACAAAGTCGCCGTCAAACAGGAGGATCAGGTTCATAGAGTAATGATGAATGCCGGCCGTTCGTACCGGATCGTGCCGCCGTGCAGCTCGACCAGCTCCTTCGCGATCGCCAGGCCGAGGCCGGCGCCGCCGGTGGCGCGGGAGCGGGATGGGTCGGCGCGGTAGAAGCGGTCGAAGATGCGCCCGGCGTGTTCGGGCGGGACGCCGGGCCCGTCGTCGATGACGCGGATCTCGATGCGATTGCCGGCGCGCGACGCGCTCACATCGATCGCGCTGTTCGCGTGCGTAGCCGCGTTGACGAGCAGGTTGCGCAGCACCTGCACCATCCGCCTGACATCCACGCGAACGATCATTCCTCGCGGAATGGAGGGCGGGCTTCCAGCCCGCCAGGCGGGCGGGACGCCCGCCCCCCAGGCGCGCTCCACGAGCTCCGCGACTTCGACGTCCTCGAGCTCGAGCCGCAGTTGTCCGGCCTCGGCGAGCGAGAGCTGCTGCAGATCGTCGACGAGCCGCGCCAGCGTCGCCGCGTCTTCTTCGATCGACGCCAGCCACTTCGCGTCGGCGGTCATCACGCCGTCCTGCACCGCCTCGAGCTGCGCGCGGATGCTCGTCAGCGGCGTGCGCAGCTCGTGCGCGACGTCGCTGACCATGTTCCGCCGCGCCTTCTCGTTCCGCTCCAGCGCCTCGGCCATCGAATTGAACGCCGACGCCAGCTCCGCCACCTCGTCGTCGCCGCGCACGCGGACGCGCGTGTCCAGCCGTCCGCCGGCGAGCGAGCGAGCGCCAAGCGTCAGCTCCTCGACCGGCGCGAAGACGCGGCGGAACAGCGTCAGGATCACCGCGATCGCCAGCAGCGACGCGGCCGCGACTCCTGCGAGCAGCCGGCGGTTGACGATTGCGGGAAAAGCCGTCTCCCGTTTCGGCGGGCGCGGCACGAGGTACACGAGCCTGTCGCCGACGCGGATCGGTTCGGTCTTCAGCACCATTTCTTCGCGGATTCCGCCTTCGCGGCGCGTGAGGTGCAGCGCGCCGTCCGCCGCGATGCGGACGTCGTACTGCGCGAGATCGGTGTTGCGCTGCGTGACGATGAACCGATCGAACTCGCGCTTGACGGTCATGCTGGAGAAGACCCCCGCCGCCGCGAGGACGGCGACGATGATCAGCGTCATCGCGAACCCGAGGCGCCAGCGAAGCGAGCGAAAGATCATTTGGCGAACCGGTAGCCGACGCCGAAGACCGTGACGATGGCCTTGCCGGCGTCGCCGAGCTTGCGGCGCAGATTCATGATGTGGACGTCGACCGTGCGATCGAGCCCGTCGTAGTCGTCGCCGAGCGCGCGCTCGACGAGCTCCTGGCGCGTGAACGTGCGCCCCGCGGCGCGCGCGAGCGTCTCCAGGACGCGGTACTCCGTCGGCGTGACGCTGATGGTCTCCATCGCGCCGTCTACATCGGCGCGGATCTCGCGCCGCACGCGATCGATCACCACGCCGTTCGCGTCGATGACGTCGCCGGCGTCGACGCGCCGCAGCACCGCGCGGATGCGCGCCATGAGCTCGCGCGGACTGAACGGCTTGGTCACGTAGTCGTCCGCGCCGAGGTCGAGTCCCGTCAGCTTGTCGTCTTCTGTTGATTTCGCCGTCACCATGACGATCGCGGCGTCGCCCGACGCGCGCAGCGCGCGGCACACTTCCAGTCCATCCATCCGTGGGAGCATCAGGTCGAGGACGACCAGGTGCGGCTTCACCTCGGCGGCCACCTCGAGCGCGCGCACGCCGTCGTCGGCGGTCGAGACGTCGTAGCCTTCGCGCTGCAGGTACAACGCGATCGTCCCGCGGATCTTCGGATCGTCTTCGACGAGCAGGACTTTGCGGCGCACTAATCGATCGTAACGGGATTCATGAAGAAGTTGTGAAGGCGGGCTCCTGCGTTCGTTTCTTGCATCATCCCCGTCCATGGTGGATGTCCTCAAACGCAACAACGTCAAGGTCTCGGGCAACGGCACGCAGCCGATTCTCTTCGCGCACGGTTTCGGGTGCGATCAGAACATGTGGCGCTACGTCACTCCTGCCTTCGAGCAGAACTACAGGATCGTGCTGTTCGACTACGTCGGCTCGGGCAAGTCCGACTTCAAGGCCTGGGATCCGCAGCGCTATTCGACGCTCGACGGCTATGCCGAGGACGTGCTCGAGATCTGCGAGGCGCTCGACCTGCGCGACGTGATCTTCGTCGGCCATTCGGTGAGCAGCATGGTCGGCGTGCTGGCCGCCAACCGCGAGCCGGATCGCTTCAGCCGCCTGATCATGGTCGGCCCCTCGCCGAGGTACATCAACGACAGCGGCTACGTCGGCGGGTTCGAGCGCGCGGACATCGAGGGGCTGCTCGAGCTGATGGACAAGAACTACATCGGCTGGGCGAACTTCCTCGCGCCGGTGGTGATGAAGAACGACGAGCGTCCGGAGCTCACGAAAGAGCTGAACGATAGCTTTTGTTCGACCGACCCGAAGATCACCCGCCGTTTCGCGGAGACCACGTTCTTCTCCGACAACCGCGCCGACCTCGCGCGTCTCAGCGTGCCGTCGCTGATCATGCAATGCAGCGAGGACGCGATCGCGCCGGTCGAAGTCGGGCACTACCTGCACCAGAACCTTCCGCAAAGCACGCTGCGGATGATGAAGGCGACCGGCCACTGTCCGCACGTCAGCCATCCGGAGGAGACGATCGAGGCGATTCGCAGTTATCTTGCCGCCTGAGGAGTGCGCGGTTGGAATTGCACGATCTGATGAGCAGCGCGCCGTGCGGGTTCGTGGCGTTCGCCGACGACGGCACCATCGTCGAGGTCAACCTCTATCTGGCGGACATGCTCGGCTACGCGCGCGTGGAGCTCCTCGGCTGGCACATCGACAAGATCCTGCCGCCCGGCGGCCGCATCTTCCATCACACCTACCTCTTCCCGATGCTCAAGATGCAGCAGGTCGTCGAGGAGGTGTACGTCGCGCTGCGGACGAAACACGGCGACGACGTGCCGATGCTCCTCAACGGCTCGCGGCGCGAGCGCGACGGCCGCTTCGTGAGCGACTGCGTCTGCCTGCGGATGATTCAGCGTCATGCCTATGAAGAGCAGCTGCTCGAGGCGCGCCGGCTGGCCGAGCAGTCGAGCGCCGCGAAGGCGAAGTTCCTCTCGATGATGTCGCACGACCTGCGCGCGCCGCTGACGACGATCTACGGCAACGCCCAGCTCCTGGAGTCGGGCGGCTTCGGCGAGCTGTCGCCGGAGCAGCGCGAGGCCGTCGACTCGATCCAGGAAGCGTCCCGGATGCAGATGACGCTGATCAACGACATCCTCGAGTTCGCGCGCCTCGACTCCGGCCGCGTGGAGATCCATCCCCGCCCCGTGCCGGTCTCCGAGGCGGTCGCGCGCGCGGAGGCGCTGATCCGCGTGCAGGCCGGCGAGGCCGGCCTCGCGCTCACGAAGGAGGGATGCAACCGGGCCGTCATGATGCTGGCCGATCCGCATCGCCTCCAGCAGGTCCTCCTCAACCTCCTGACCAATGCCGTCAAGTTCACGCCGCCGGGCGGCACGATCACCGTGATCTGCGAAGACGACGCGGAGCGCGTGCGCATCCGCGTGCGCGACACCGGGATGGGCATCGCCGCCGAGGACCTGCAGCGGATCTTCTCGCCGTTCGTCCAGATCGACGCCAGCCGCTCCGCCGCATCGCGCGGCGTCGGCCTCGGCCTGGCCATCAGCCGCGACCTCGCGCGCGCCATGAGCGGCGACGTCACCGTCGAAAGCGTCCCCGGCGCCGGCTCGACGTTCACGATCGATCTTCCCCTCGCGCCTACCCCAACACTGAACGCAGTCCTGCGATGACGATCCAGGCTGCCGAACCGAGGATCGCCCACCACAAGGACGTTCCCACCAGCCATGTGAGCCATCGCAACGGCGTGAAGACGGGCTTCCAGGCCGGGGCCTCGAAGCGGTCCGGAATCTCCGGCGGTTCCTCCCACGACAGGAATGGCCGCCAGACATCCTGAAAGACCTTCCGCATGCGCTCGCGCGGATTGAAGTAGTCGCTGTGGCGGAAACCGGCGGCGGCCACGTTGGTCACCGGCGGCGGGAAGCCGCGCCTGGCGCCGGGACCGGAGCCGGGGATGAAAAACTGCGCGAACGGCACCCACTCATCGCGGGTTCCGCCGTGATTGAGGATCGACTCCACCTGTCCGCGGTCGATCAGCGTCCGCCAGGGGAAGTCGGGACGGACGATCGAGCCGAGGAGGATGAGCCGGCCGATGCGAAGTGTGGGATCCGACTCCAGCGCGTGCGCGATCAGCCAGGTGCCGAAACTGTGCGCGATGACGTCGGGCTTTCCGCCGTAGCCGGCTGTCTCGGACTCGCCGGAGAGCTCTTTCATCTTGGCGATCAGCTTTTTCATCAGGCTGCGCTGGCGAACGCGGAACATCACGCCGGGCCGGATTTGTCCGTACTTGTAAATCGCGACCGGAATCATGTGGCGGTAGCTCCTGCCAACCTGCCAGCTCAGCTCCTCCTGCCAGTCCCCGCGAGTGTTCATGCCGTGGACGACCAGCACCCACTTCACGTCGCGCGGCGGCTCTCGCCGGAGCTCGTAGATCACGATCTCGCACGGCGGTTTGTCTTCGAAGGAAATCCCGCAGTTGGGACAGCTCTCGCGTTGCCCGTAGCCGTCCAGCGACTGCCCGCAGTTGCCGCAGTGTTCGTTGGCCGTCCGCGTGAACAGACCCGTGGCGTCGAGCAACTGCTCCGCATCGGCCTCGCTGACTCCGCCCTCTTTCGCGAGACTCGCCGGTTTCAGCGCGATCGAGCCGGGACGGTCCAGAAGCTGCCGGATGAACCGCACCGGCGCCGTCCCGGACCGCTTCTCGATCGCGGCCCAATCCGGCGTCACGGTAACGCGCCCCGGATGGTGCCGAGAATCGCCCACACGTCGGCGCGGGTGAGATGGATCCACATCCGGATGCGGTGGAAATCGCCGTAGAGATTCACGCGCGCGTCGCGTTCCTTGTCGGCGATCGACGGGAGGGTGAAGTGGAACGTGGCGCCGGCGCCGACGAACTCGTCGGCCGCCACCGCCTTCCGCACCTTGCGCACCGGATCGAAGCCGGCGTAGCCCTGCTTGGTATCGCTGGCGAACTCCACGTACGCGCCGCCGTCTTTCGTGTTCAGCCGCGTGTTGCGCGCCTGCAGCCGGCGCGCGCCCTGGCTCGTGTTGGCCTGCGCATCGAGCGCCTTGATCGCGTCGGCCATCGAGCAGATGCGCTTGCGGTCGCAGTGGAAGACCTCTTTGATCTCGTTGACCATCGACTCGCACTCCTCGGCGTGCTGCTTCGGCTCCGACGCGCCGGGCAGGAAAATCGCCGCCAGTGCCGCGCGCGGCCGGAAGACGACGCGGGCGACGTTGCGGCGCGGCGCATCGCGATACGCGTGGTAGTAGTAATGCTCGCCGTCTTCTTCGGCACGATCGAAATCCTTCTCCTTCGCGCGCTGAAGGAAACTCGTTCCCTGGTGCCAGACGCAGGTCAGCTCGCGTTCCTGGTCGTCATAATGAATCCCGGTGAGCGTCCGCTCCTCCGGGTATTCGACGGACGTATCGGCCGCCCACAACTTCGAGAGCTTCTTCATCCCGCGCACGTGCTCCTGGACGTGCTCCTTCTTCGTCCAGAGCGAGTCCGAGCAGACCGACTTCGGGACGTTGAAGAGGTAGATGTGCTCGTCGCCCCACCCTTCGGTCTCGTCGATCCAGTCGGTGAGCTTGGGCAGCGTGATCGTGCCGTCGTCCACCGCGGCGGTGAGGAGCTTCGCCAGTTCGGCCTTCGTGGCGCTGGCTTTGACGGCGATTTTCTTCTCGCGCAGGAGCTCTTTGATGTAGACGTTGTTCTGCGCGAGGATCACATCGCGCACGAGCGACTGGGCCTGCTCGAGATCGGAAGCCTTGGACATGGACGACTCCGGACGCGAGCCATTATGCGCCCGCTTTGTTGCTGCTATGATCCCGCGCCATGGACATCGCAGTTCGCAAAGCCAAGGATGTGACGGTCGTCGACTTTCGTGGGCGGTTGGCGATCGGTGTGGGCGACTCGGTATTACCGCAGATCATCGGCGAGATTCTCGACTCCGGCGGGAAGAAGATCCTCCTCAACCTCTCGGAGATGGACTACATCGACAGCAACGGCCTCGGCGAGCTGGTGCAGGCGTTCCGCGACTCGCAGCGCCGCGGCGCGTCGCTGCGGCTGCTCAAGCCGCAGGACCGCGTGACCAAGACTCTCCGCCTCACCAACCTCCTCCCGATGTTTCAGGTCTACGAGAGTGAAGACGAGGCGATGAAGGCGTTCGAAGCGAAGGCATGAACTCCGCCGCGTGGGACGCGTTCGCCGCGCGCGAGCCGTACTTCGCGGTCCTCACGCACGCGCGGTACCTGCGCGAACATTTCGATACGGCCGCCGAGGCGGAGTTCTTCGACAGCGGCGAAGCGTACGTGTCGGAGCTGTACGGCATCGTCCGCGCGCGCGTCGCGCCCCACTTCGGGCCGCTCACGGTGCTCGAGTACGGATGCGGCGTCGGACGGCTGCTGATCCCGTTCGCGCGGCGCGCCACCACCGTCACCGGCGTCGACGTCTCGCCGGCGATGCTGGAGACGGCGCGGATGCACGTCGGCAAAGCGGGCGTGACGAACGTCGAGCTGCTGAACGCGCTGGATGTTGCGCTCGATGGCGAGCGCACGTTCGATCTCGTCAACTGCTTCCTCGTGCTGCAGCGGCTGCGGCGTAGCGAAGGCGTGGAACTGCTGCGGCGGCTGGCGCGGCACGTCCGCGAAGGCGGCGTCGGCGTGTTTCAGTTTCCGTATCGCGCGGCGGTGTCGCCGGCGGTTTCTCTTTCGCGAACCGCGCGTGCAAGAGTGCCGGGCGTGAACGCGCTCGCCAACGTGCTGCGGCACAAGCCCGCGTCACAGCCGTTCATCGAGAGCAACACCTACGACATGAACGAAGTCTTCGCGGTGCTGCAGGACGCGGGCTTCGACTCGCCGCACGTGGTGTTCTCGCGGCACGGGGACCTCGACAGCGCCATCCTCTACGCCCAGCGCCGCGCGCAGCTTGTGGAGCGGCGGCCGCTTCGGCCGCCGGCCTCGGCGCCCGAAGCGGGCGCCGCTCCACAGGGCATCGACGTAAAGAAACTCATCGCCGAAACCTCCATCGAAGACCTCAACCGCACCGCGGAGGCGTACTTTGCGGGGCTCACCGACTGGGAAGACCACCTCGCGAAGCCGTTCTCCCGCGCGGAGGACACGCCGCAGTTGCTGATCAACCTCGGCGTGACGATCCAGGGGCTGAACCTCACGCCGGGCATGACCGTGCTCGAATACGGCGCGGGGACGGGCTGGCTCTCGCGCTTCCTCGCGCAGCTCGGCTGCCAGCCGATCCTGCTCGACGTCTCCGCGACGGCGCTCGACATCGCGCGTGACCTGTTCAGGCGGCAGCCGCCGATCGGTCCGCGTCCCGAGCCGCGCTTCCTCGTCTTCGACGGCAGGCGCATCGAGCTCCCCGACGCCAGCGTCGACCGCATCGTCTGCTTCGACGCATTCCATCACGCGCCGAATCCGGAGGAGGTGCTGCGCGAGTTCGGGCGCGTGCTCAAGCCCGGCGGCATCGCCGCGTTCGCGGAGCCGGGTCCGCTGCATTCGACGACCGCGCAGTCGCAGTACGAGATGCGCACGTACGGCGTGGTCGAGAACGACGTCGACATCCATGCGATCTGGGACGCCGCCCAGCGCCTCGGATTCGCCGAGCTGAAGATCGCCGCGTTCAACGTCCCGCCGTTCCACGTCTCGCTGGCCGAGTTCGACGACCTTCTCGCCGCCGGCAACGCCTACGCGCGCTGGGCCGAGTCGACGCGCGCGTTCCTGCACAACGTCCGCGACTTCTTCCTGATCAAGGCCGGCACCGAGGAGATCGACAGCCGGCACTCGACCGGCCTGCGCGCGGCGATCGACGTGTCGCTGGAGCTAGGGCAAGTCAGCGCGGGGCGCCCGATTCCGATCCGCGCGACGGTGCGCAACACCGGCCGCGCGAAGTGGCTGCCGTCGGAGGAGCTCTACGGCGGCGTGCTCCTCGGCGGCCACCTCTACGCCGAGAACGGACGCCTCATCCGCTTCGACTACGCCTGGCAGGGACTCGACCGCGCGCTCGCGCCGCAGGAAGAGACCACCGTCGCGTTCGACCTCCCGCCCCTCGACGCCGGCCGCTACGTGATCGAGCTCGACTGCGTGGCGAACAAGGTCGCCTGGTTTGCGCAGACCGGGTCCACGCCGGCCAGGCTGGAAGTCATCGTCGGCTGAGCGTCGTCACTGGGGCGGCGGCGGACACTGCAGAAGACAGCCGGGTCCGGCGACGTTTGCGCCTTCCCGAAGCTGCAGCGTCCGCACATAAGCCTTGACCACACCGGGGTCGTTCATGGCGACGGCGTCGAAAACGCAGTTGTCGAATACCTCCTTGTCCTTGATCACGGCACAGAGCTTCACCGCGCGCTCTCGCGGCATCGGCTCGACCGGTTTCTGCGAAGGGATGACGCACTGTTGGCCGGGCTCCGGCGGCCAGTCGCGATACGTGAAGTTGTCAGTCGATGTGCCGGGCATATAGTCGAAGAGGCTCGACATGTTCGTCACCCGCCACGCGTCGGCGAACCGTTTGTTCAGCAGCATGTGCCGGTCGGAGAGCGACGCGGGCTTGGGACCGAAGGACGAGCCGTCCGGCGCACGCGGCAGGAAGTCGGAGCCGAGAATGTGGCCGAGGATGCCTTCGCGCGCGGGCGTGTCGCGGACGTCGACGTTCAGATACCAGTAACCCTGCGAGGTCCAGAACTCGGAGGTGATGATCACGCGCGTGCCGTCGGCGGCGCGGGCGTCCAGGCCTTCGCCCGAACCCGCGCGTGCGATCCAGTTGCCCCCGCCGAGATTGAGCCCCTGAGGCGGGAGGCTGACGAGCGAGCCGTCGACGCGAAGCTCCATCCGGCTGCCGCCGTCGGCGCCGGCCCCGGGCTGATAGGTCACGCGATGCGTGCCGAGGCGAAGGGCGGCGGCGGTGTTGAGACTGACGCAGCTCGCGAGGCCGGTGTAGGCATTCGCGCCGGGTGTGAACGTCGTGGAGACCGGCCTCTGGCGCGTCTGCAGCTCGAACCGCGAATCGGAATTGCGAAGCGAGGTGAACTCGCCGCCGGCCTGGAAGTCGTAGTGGATGCCGTTGGTCGTCGTGAGGTGCGGGTCTCCGAAGTCGGCCGTGCTGTTGGTGGCCGCGGCGTCGCACCACGCTTTGAAGGCGATGACGTCCGCGGCGCCGGCGAGGCTGCCGGGGGCCCAGGGCGGCATGGTCCTGTTGATCGCCTGGTACAGGACGTTCTGGCAGTATCCGAACTTCAGGTCCAGCGACAGGTGCGGAAATCTCCCCGCGTCGCCTTTCACGTGGCACGAGTTGCACGCTGCAGGGACGGCCGACGCGGCCTGCGAGGCCGCGTTCTGCGGCCACGACGCCGCGACGATCGGATCGTAGCGGTTGGGGCCGAACGTCGTCGGGGAGCCGTCCAGACTCCCCATCAGATTGCCGCTGCCGAGATCGGAGAAGGGATGAATGATGTACGGGTTCTCGCCGGCGTGGCAGTTCGTGCAGACGCCGCCCTGTCCACCCTCCAGCTCGAAGCCGCCGGCCTGATACTGGCCGGCGGGATTGACGACCAGATTGGCAACACCGATCGGAATCTGCGTGCCGGAGGGAAAGGAAAACGTGGTTCCCGACATCTGGTTGTCCCAGAAGCAGACTTTCGACGTGATCGCGGAGAGACAGATCACGCCGTCGAGAGCGACGGTGCTCAGCGTCGCGTCCGAGTAGCGCGGCAGAGCGAAGCACGTTCCGTTGGCCGAGGTGAACGTCCGCACCTCTGCCGGCGTGCCGACGATGAACTGCTCGGTCGTCGGAATGAAACCCTGGCTCTTCCAGCCGGCGACGCCGCTCGGATCGAGGACGCCGATCGACGGAGGGATCGGCACGCTGTTCGCCGCGCATTCATTGATGTAGGCCTGACCACTGTTCAGCGTGGCGAGGAACACAACCACCCCGCCGAGGTCGATCGTCTTGAGCAGCTTTTCGAGGTCCGGGTCGAGCTGGAACCGATCGCGTTTCTGGAAGACGCCCCGCTCCCGGCGCGCGTCCAGCCTCCACTCCAGTTCATACTTCAACGCTTTCAGCTTCCCCCTCGTCTCCGGGTCGACGGCGGAGTTTGCAGCGAGCCAGTCGAGTGCGCGCTGTTGCACCACGAGCCGGGCCTGGCCCTCTGAGCGCATGGCCGGCGCGAGCCGCTTCTCGACCTCCGCGAATTCGTTTTTCTTCGCCTGCGGCAGTTTCGAGAGCAGCTTGTTCCGATACCAGGCCTGCGCGTTGGCGACGAACGCCGGTGTCACCTCGATCTGCTTGCCGTTCCGATCGAAGAATGCACCGTGGCCGACGAATGCAATCGGCTCCGATTCCTGGGCGAAAACGGAAGTGATCGAGAGAGTCAGGACGACGAGGACCACGAAATGCCGCGGCGAGCCACCGGATCGCATACCGGAACTCCTTTCACGTCATCGTGCCGAAAGAAGGAAGTACGTAGAGGTATATAAGTCCGTCCGCGGCGGCGCGCCACTCCTTCCGTGCGGTCATTTGACGGCGAGCGCGCTGAACGCGGCGACGAGCACCGCGTAGGTCGCGAGCGCGCGCCAGTCGTGCGTCTCTTTGACGTTCTTCTCGAGCGCGCGCACGACCGCGACGAGGCCGACCAGCACGAGCATCCCCTCGTGCGAGACGGCGTACGCGGCGGCGATGACGCCGGCCGCGATCCAGCGCTGCATGCGCGAGAGCGCGTGAAAGCCGCGGCTTCCGTCGAGCTGCCAGACCGGCATGAGGTTAAAGAGATTGATCACCGCCGTAACCTGCGCGATGACGCTCCAGAACTTCGAGCCGGTCGCGAGCGCGAGACCCTGCGCGGCGAGCGCGGCGCCGAGTCCCCAGACCGGCCCGGCGAGGCCGACGCGCGCGTCCTCGGACGGCGTCGCCGCATGCTCGTGCATCCGCACGAACGCGCCGACGCCGGGGATGAACATGGGCGCGCTGGCGGCCATCCCGCGGCGACGCAGCTCGGCGACGTGCCCGATCTCGTGAATATAGATCGCGCCGAGGACGGCCGCGGCGAACTTCCAGCCCCAGGCGGCCCAGTAGACGCCGAAGGAGAGGAACATCGTGGCGATGGTGCTGAACTTCGTAAGCCCGAGGAGCAGCAGCTTGCCCTTCGTCAACAGCGCGATCGCGAGCGCGCCGATCGAGCCGAGGATCGTTGCCCCCGGGCCTTTTGCCGCCCCCGTTTTCGGCGCCTTCTGCTGCGCCGCCGTCATCGCATCGACGCGCTGCGCGACGGCATCGCGCTGCCGCGAGCCCTGCGGCAGCAGCATCAGCGCCTCGCGCCAGAGCGACGCCGCGAGCGCGTGATCGCCCGCCGAAGCGGCGCTCTTCGCGTCGCGCGCGATCTCCTCGAGGCGGACGCGATGGACGAGCGCATGGCACGCAGGACAGACGAGCATCGTCGCCGCCAGCTCGGTCCCGCACGCCGCGCAACGGCTCGCCGCCAGCGGCAGGGCCGCTTCAGACATTCGCCGAGGGCGCCATCGCCGGCGGGGTGACCGTGTACGGCCCGGTGACGACCGCGTCGACGCGCCGGTTGAACTTCCACGCCTCCCACAACCCGAAGCCGATGATCAGCAGGCCGATGATGTTCTGGAATCCCATCAGGAACGGCGCGGCATACGCGATCACGAACGCCACCGCGTAGACCAGCGGCGTAGGCTTGCCGCCTTCCACAACTGAATTCGCGATCAGCGGAACGTAGGTCGAGATGATGGCGGTGTAGGTGAGGAACACGGCCAGGAGCTGATACAGCCAGCCGCCCTTGCCTCGCGAGCCCCAGTGCACCGCCTTGCCGACGCCGTAGCCGATGGCGATGGAGATGAGGCCGATCTCGTAGTCGGTGAGCGCGCGGACGCCGTACCAGACCCCGGCACCGACCGCGCCAACGCCGAGACCGGCGAAGAGCGCGCGAAGGAAGCGCCCGCCGCCCCACCCGTCCATCGCCTGCTCGCGCCTTTCACGGCAGGCCGAACAGATGATCCTGCCGCCGATCTCGTAGTAACTCTGGAACACCGACTGATCGCAGGACGAACAGAGGACACTTCCCGCCGCCGGCTGCACGTACTCCGCGCGCTGGAACTGCAGCGATTGTTCGGACATGGAAAACCTCGGACCGTGTGAATTGGACGCTGGAGATTGTAGCTCAGTCGTTGATCCGTGAGCCGTTGCGCGGATCATGCTCGGACACATGGGCACGATACATTTAATAATCCGGCATGACGCTCTTTCCTGACCGAATGAAAAGCATGCGATCAGGCTTGGTTTTATGCGTCATTCTGGCGTTGTCGAGCGGCGCCCAGCCTGCTTCCGGTGCCCGTACTGAGGCCGAGATGGACCGACGTCACCCGCCGCACTCCAACTCGTGCGGACCACTGACGGAAAGCCAAATGGATTCGCCCTGCTCGGCAGAGAGTTCGCAGCGCGAAATCCGCTGCCGAAAATCTCGAAATAGACTGCTATTTCGCGACGGGCACATCCTTAACGTTCGCGTACCTCGAGCTCGATCATTCTGTTGGAGTGACCCTTGCTCATCCGATGCGCATGAGTCACGACAAAGATCAAGCCGAAGAGCCGCGCTTCATCGAAGAACAGGGTGCCACCGAAGAACAAACCCAGAAGATCGACGCGATCGTCGGCGATGAAGTCCTCGGGTACGACGGATCAGCTCGCGGGGAGCACTCCGGACAGGAGCTCGAGCCGGACGAAGAAACACTCGCCGATGCTTTGGCAAACAACCGGCCCGAGCAAGTGAAATAGGGCGCGCGACGCCGCGAAGCCCGGCTACTTCTTTTTGGACGAGCTCTTCTTCGACGCTCGCTTCACATCGCCTTTGTCGCCCTGGCCCGGCTTGACCGCGGTCTTCGATTTGCTGCGGCGATCGGCGGCCAGGGAGCGGCCGACGTCGACCACGTCCTTGAACTTTCCTTCCTTGTCGCGGCGGACGTAGCGCTTGTCTCCGGGGGTCGGTTCGATGAGCTCTCTCTTACGAGCGGCCATGTGTGTGTCCTTTCTCAGGAGCGGCGATTCACGCCTCGTGCCGGACGATCACCGGCAACGGGCGGCGGCGGCGGACCCGCCACAACCAATAGAACATCGCGCCGAAGAGCAGCAGGATCGGGAGGGCGCGCATCGGGCCGGTCGTGAGCGGCCCGGGGAGGATTTTCGCGACGCGCTCGCGGATCGAGAAGAACGAGCCGGCGGCGATGAACAGCGCGAAGCACATCCGCCACAGATGGCGCGCCAGGCGCGGGCCGCCCTTCGGCATGCCGGAGCGCATGATGCGTACGTCGCCGGCCGCCGCCAGGAGCAGGACCGTGGCCAGGATGAAGGACATCATGCCGATCGTGCGAAACGGGACGCCGCCGGAGGAAAGGCCGGGCTTGTTCACCCCGTTGACGCCGCCCACGAGCGAGAGGAGCGCGAGTCCGAGCGCGACCGCCAGCGCCGCGATATTGATCGCGCGGGTCCATCGCGACGCCGGACGGACGGTCGTCAGCGCCGTGCCGACGAAGTAGAGCGCCAGGATCGCGGCAACCATGTTCGTGACCGCGGCGCTCTTGAGAAACTCCAGGATCGAGGCGGTGACGCCCATGACCAGCATGGCGTAGACGAACAGCATCCCGCTGCGGCGGTGGACGGTGCCGCCCTTCTTCACCGACAGCGCCACCGCGCCGAGAACGATGGCCAGCATGCCCGCGGCGATATGGATTGGCAGGAGCATCGGCTAGCTCGCCTGGCCCCGGCGCAGGCTCCACAGTCCGCGCACCGAGAGCATGACCGAGAAGAGCGCCGTCGCGCCGACGGCGATCAGCGTCCAGACGAAGAAGAAGCCTCCCTCGGTCTTTGCGATGCGGGCCAGACCGTGTCCCAACGTCATATGGGCGATGGGCATCAACAACGAAAGCAGCGACGCGAGCAGGATGATGATGTATTTCAACCGCCGCTCGCCGAGCACCAGCGCCGCGTAAAGCCAGAGCCCTAACGTGGGCAGGGCGCTGAGGTTTCCGACCCCTCCCTTCTCGATCCCGCGGACGATGTCGTCCGACAGGTGAAACGTGAAGAAGAGGATCGAGAGCAGAGACGCGATGGCCAAAAGGACGTTTGTTTTCATCGAGGGCAGGATCAAGGTATACGTTCCCCCGGGCAACAGGGTTGCGACGAAACGCGGATTCCCGATGACGAACGGCGTCTACATCTGCCGGAACAGGTGCACGTAGTTGCGGCTCACGGGCAGCACGTCGTCCCGCCCCTTGAGGTGAATCTCCGCGGTCTCGTTGTCATGCCGCCTCACGTGGCGGATCGCGCGCAGATTCACGACCACCGAGCGATGGACCTGCGCGAACTGCTCCGGATCGAGCTGTTCGAGCAGCTCCCTGAGCGGCGTCCGCACCACCGCCTCGGCGGGCTTGCCTCCGTCGCGCCAGGCGACGAGCGTGTACTTTGCGTCCGACCGGAGGTAATCGACGTCGTCGATTGCGATGAGGCGCACGGTTTTCCCGGCTTGGGCCCGAATCCAGCGCAATGGCTCGCTCCTGCCGCCGCCCTGCAGCTTCGCGAGCTGCGCGCTGAGCTGCTGCAACAGCTGCTCGGTGTTGATCGCGGGCCTCGAGGACTGCAGGCGTTCCTGGAGGCGGCTCACGGTCTCCGCGAGCCGCGCCTGTTCGACGGGCTTGAGCAGGTAGTCGAGCGCGCCCTGCGCGAAGGCCTGCACCGCGTAGTGATCGTACGCGGTGACGAACACGAGATGCGCGCGGCGGCCGATGTGGTTCGCGGCATCGACGCCGGAGAGGCCGGGCATGTGGACGTCGAGGAAACAGATGTCGGGATGGAGCTCGTCGAACAACCGCACCGCCTCCCGCCCGTTCCGCGCCTCGGCGACGATCTCGAGCTCGGGCCAGACGCTCGCGAGCTGGCGCCGCAGCGCATCGCGCAGCAGCGGCTCGTCGTCAGCAATGAGCGCCGTCGCGTTCATGTCTGTGCCGGCATCTCGACTTCGACGGCCACGCCGCGGGCGGCGCCGGACATCAGGCGCAACTGCGCCGCGTCGCCGAAGATCAGTTGCAGCCGCCCGCGCAGCGTGGCCAGGCCGGTCCCGAGACCGTTCGCCGCCGGCTGGAGCCCGGCGCCGGTGTCGGTGACGCGGACCAGGCAGCGCTCGCCGAGCCGTTCGATGTCGATGTCGATCCGGCCTCCTTCTTCACTCGGGTCGATCCCGTGCCGCACCGCGTTCTCGACCAGCGTCAACAGCGTGGTCGGAGGACAGCGGACGTTCAGCGCCGACGGGTCCACGTTCATCGCGTATTGCAGGCGGTCGGGCATGCGCATCTGCATCAGCTCGAGATACGGCCGCACGAGCTGCAGCTCGCGCTCGATGGTCGCGGCGGGGTCCCCTGCCGAGGAAGGGAGCAACGGCACCGCCGCGCGCAGGTAGGCGACGAGGTTCCGGAGCACGTCCGGCGCCCGCGGCGAGCCCGCATCGAGCAGCTCCTGCACGTTCGCGAGGGTGTTGAAGAGGAAATGCGGGGCGACCTGCGCCTGCAGCAGATGCAGGCGCGCGTCGAGCGCCTGCCGCTCGAGCTCACTGCGCTCGAGTGCGAACGCGAGCGTCTGCTCGCGAGCGAAGGCTTCCTTCTGCCGGATGATCGCCGCGAGCGCCGTCCACGGCGCGATGAGGATGCCGACGAATGTGAGCATCGTCCAGCCGCTCATGCGGCCGGGGTCCTCCCACCACGGCGGCGCACCTCGGGGAGTCGAAAGCACGTAGATCAGCACAGTCGTCACCGGCATGGAAACGCCGACGGCCACGACTTGCAGGACCCATCGTTGCAGCCATCGCGGCAGCCTCCGAGGCCAAGCTTCGAAGAGGGAGAAGGCGGTCGTCGCCGCCAGGCCGAGGATGACGGTGCGGAGCAGAAGTGTGGACGGAGACCTCTTCCAATGGGTCAGCAGCAGGAGGCCGACGCCGATGGAGATCGTCAGCGGGACGGCAACGCGCCGCGCGGCCTTCGCAAAGCTGCCTACTCCTCGACCGCCCACACGTCCCCTCCCTGCGGCAGGAAGCGATCGAAGAGAATCCAGCGGCCGTCCGGCGACCAGACCGGATAGTCGATGCGCGACTCGGCGTCGCCGAACTCGAACACGCGCCGAGGCGCGCCGCCGTTCTGCGGCGAGCACCAGAGCGTACGGTGCCCGAGGACGTCCATGATCAGGGAGCGATCGGGAGAGAAGGACATGTGCGCGCCGCCGATCACCTCGGCCGTCGCCTCCGGCTCCCCTCCCGCGACCGCGACCGACAGCGTCTTCTTCGCGGTCGGACTGCGAAAGACGATCCGCTCGCCGTCCGCGGACCAGCGCAGAAAATGCCCGCCCGCGCCGACGTTCGTGAGCTGGCGGACGTGCGTCCCGTCGGCGTTCATCACGAACACCTCGAGGCGGCCGTCGCGATCGGAGAGGAACGCGACGCGGGCCCCGTCAGGTGAGAAGAAGGGATTGATGTTGATCCCCTCGCCGCGCGTGAGGCGCGTCAAGGCATCGCCGTCGAAGTCGTAGCGCCAGATGTCGAGCACGCCCGCGCGCCCGGAGAAGAAGACCAGCGAGCGCGCGTCGGGTGACCAGTTCGGCTGATAGTCGCCGCCGGCGCCGGTGGTGAGGCGGCGCGTCTTGCCGTCGCGCAGCGAGAGCAGCCAGAGGTTCATCTCGCCGGTGCGGTCGGATCCGAAGACAACACGCTCGCCGTCAGGCGACCACGCGCCGCGCGTGTTCTCGCGCGCGGCGGCGACGACCTGCTCCGGCGCGCCGGCCGCCTCCCCTGTCGCGGGATCGACCGGCAATCGCCACAGCTCCGCGTTCTGCTTGAGGATCGCGAAGACGAGACGGTTCTCGCTGCGCGGCGTGTCGAGGTCGACGTCGTGTCCCGGCCCGGCGGTGATCTGCTGCATCGCGCCCGCGGGCGTGCCGTCGATGTCGACCGGGATGCGCCAGATGTTGATGCCGCCGCCGCGATATGACGAGAAGACGATCGAGCCGCCGTCGAACGACCACACCGGATGGACGTCGGTGACGAAGTCGTCGGTGACGGCCTTGGTCTCGCGCGTCCCGACGTCGACCAGCCGCACGTCCGACTTCGTCCCCTCGATGCTCTGAAAGACGATCTTCGTGCCGTCCGGCGACCAGCGCGGCCGCACGTGCGCGGTGGCCTCGGAATCATCGGTGGTGATCTGCTGCGCGTTGCGGCCGCGCGCGTCGGCGATCCAGATGCGCCGCGGTCCGCTCCACGAGGCGTCGAACGCGATCCGCGCCGCGTCGGGCGACCACGCGGGATTGAACGCGTTCTCGATCACGCGCGTCTCTTTGCCGCTTTCGAGCTCCCCTCCGATTTCTATGGACCAGACGTCGCCGCGCAGCTCGGTGTAGCGTCCGAAGATGTCGGCCGGCTCGAAGCGCGCGCCGGCGTCGAGTCCCCGGACGAAGAGCAGCGAGCGGCCGTCGGGCGCCCAGGCCGGATGGATCTCGTCGAGCTCGCCGCGCGTGAGCTGCCGCTCGCTCGACTCCGCCGGCTCGCTGAGGATCAGCTTCCGCACGCGGCCGATCTCGCGCGCGAACACGAGCTGGCGCCCGTCGGGCGAGAGCGCCGGGAACTGTTCGATCGCGCGGGCGAACGTGAGCTGCACGAGGCGCGGCAACCGGCGCGTGGTCTCGCGCATCCGCTCGCGCACGCGCTTGAGGTCGGCCACGACTTCGCGCATCGAGGAGTACCGGGCGTCGGGCTTCTTCGCGAGGCAGCGGCTGACGACGCGCTGCAGCTCGGGCGGGATGCGGTCGTCGTGCGTGCGCAGCGGCGCCGGATCGACGGCGATGATCTGATGCACGGTCTCGACGAGGACGTTGCCGCCAAACGCGCGCTGTCGCGAGAGCGCCTCGTAGGCCACGGCGCCGAAGGCGAACATGTCGGAACGGTGGCCGACGTCGCCGCCCTTGATCTGCTCGGGCGACATGTAGGCGGGCGTTCCGACCAGCACGCCCGGCTCGGTGCTCGGCGCGGTGGGCGTCGTGGCGTTGGGATCGATCGGGGTGCCGTCGGTCAGCTTCGCCAGTCCGAAGTCGAGGATCTTGGCGTACCCATCGGCGGTGACCATGATGTTGTCCGGCTTGAGATCGCGATGGATGATGTCGGCTTCGTGGGCCTTGGCCAGTCCTTCGGCGATCTGGATGAGGATCTCCAGCGTCGCCGCCGGATCGGACGGCTTCGCCGACCGCTCGCGCAGCGTCTCGCCGTCGATGAATTCCATGGCGATGAAGCGCCGCGGCGTGTCCTCCTCGGTCTGTCCGATGTCGTAGATGGTGAGGATGTGGGGATGGTTGAGCGCCGACGCCGCCTGCGCCTCGAACCGGAACCGCGCCACCGCGTCGGCGTTGCCGACGAACTTCTCGGGCAGCACCTTCAACGCGACGTCGCGGTTCAGCCGCACGTCCCGCGCGCGGTAGATGACCCCCATCCCGCCCGCCCCGATCGGCGCAACGATCTCGTAGACGCCGACGCGGGTGCCGGGTTGGAGCATGCCGGTGATTATAGGTTGCGCGGTTGCGCGGTTGCGCGGTTGCGCGGTTGCGCGGTTGCGCGGTTGCGCGGTTACGCGGTTGCGCGGCGGGATGGGGGATGAGTCGCCCGGTCGCCCGGTATTCGCCGGGTAACCGGCCATTTATGGCTTTGGCTTTCCAAAGAGGTACACGACTCCCCAGTCGGCAAAGAGGGCAACCTGGTGATGCGCCTGCCAGCCGTTCGCACCGCTGTTCAAGGCCTGCGGACTATACACAAGATGCAAGTTCGCATTGGTGTGCGGCTCGAGCCAGGCGATCTCCAGGAGAGGATTGACGACGTTGACGGCCGTCCCTCCGCGGTTCGACACGCCGCCGACGGTGAGCGTCGTGCGAAACAGCACGGTCTTCACGGCGACGCCGGGAAAGCGGTGTGTGTATGTCAGCTCCCGCTGCGTGGCAGGGTCGATCGTGTCGCCACGGCGGCTGGTCGACCAGGCAACGAGGCCGAAGAAGTCGCGTCCGGCGATTCTGACGTGCGTATCGCCATCGAACCCGAACGACTGCTCGACGCCGTTGAGGTGCGACACGACGTTGTGAGTCGCCGCGGAGCGGATCGTCCTCTCGATCGACTGGCGCGTCCAGGTGAAGCGGTACCGCAAGGCGAGCGGATCGCGGCCCGTGCGCGCGACGGAGCGATACCAGCCGAATTGCAGCATGTCCCTCGATCCGGCCGGTGGTGCAGCCGGGATTTCGTCGTCGAGCGGCGGCGTCGGAAAGTATAACTGCGGACAGTTGCAGAAGAACGCTTGCGGTAGGTCCGTCTCTGCGCGCAGCTCCGTATGCTTGTAGCCCGCCTGGAAACTCGACCAGTACATGTCGGTGGCGACTTGCAGGAAGGCAACGTCATCGTGCAGTGGACGGTAGTCATCGATGAAGTTGCGTGCCAATCCGCCGACGAGACGTGAGATGAAAACCGCTCCCTCGTGCATCCTCGGATCGACGAAGTCTTCCGGCTCGAACACAGGCCGCTGCTGCGCGCTTGCAGCAGCGGCGCAGAGAAGGAACGGAAGAAGCCAACGTGTTCGCATGACTTATTGAAGTTTCAGGAGCGCTTTGGTGAAGCCTTTCTTCCTGAGCTTCTCGGCGAGCACGCGCTTTTCATCGACTCTGTTCTGAGGGTTTTCCCTGTCGTCGACAAACTTCTGTCGTTTGTACGCCTCCCCGATCGTGTCGGCAGTCAATGGCTTCGCCTTCTGGATTTGGGCGAGGATCGCCTGGTCGATGGCGACCGATTCGGCATTGGACTCGCCCTCACTTGCGCGAAACTGCAACGTGAGCAGCTCATTCTTGAATGCGACATCGGCGATCGTGTCGCTGCCGCTCAAAAGACCCACTTCCCTGCATTCGACACTCACGTCCCGCTTTGCTGATAAGTAGCGCACGTAATGAAGGCTGAAAGGAGTTGGAAGTGCGACCGAGAGGTTCCGTGCGGAATGGGGCTCGTATTTGAACGTCAATGTGCCGACAGAGCCGCGGGGCACGTCCTTATCAGGCTTGCTGTTGGCGATGCGACAGTCGCTACGCGCGCCGCCGAAGCGCACGCTAATGACCGTGTCGCGGATCGTAATCGGACCAGTAGGGATTTCTCCTGCGTAGTGGCAGCGGTTTGCGGGATCCTGCTTAATCGTGAAGTATTCGCGGTCGTCGCCTTGGAGGACGACGTGAATCTCTCCCGGCGCCAGGGCGCAGGGTGTGCTCACCAGCGTGATGTCGAGCTTGGAGGTTGTGATCACCTGCGCACGCACGCTGGCGGCCAGTAATGATGCGGCCACGATCAATCCTGTTTTCATTCGTCACCTCGCCAGCTTGCTTTCGATGAGCGGGGCCATCTGCAACCCCAGGAAATGGTCCGAACGCACGGGCGCCGTGCCATCCGACTCCTGAATGACCACATCCAGCGCCACCTCGGCGTCATTCATCCTGTTGAGGATGTCCTGGCGCGAGACCGCGTCCGAATTGCGCGCCAGCCCGGTCACCTGATACTTCAAGCGCATGTCACCTTCCGCGGGAACGACCTTCCGCATGTCTGTTCTCTCGTTCGCCGCCAGCACGAGCAGGACCTTATTGATCTCCAGCGTCGGAAACGTCAGCCAGGCGTCGCGCACGAGCGACTTCGACTTTCCGGTGTTCGTCACATCGACATAGATGTAATCCGCGTCCGCGGAGACGAAGGAGACGGAGGTGTTCGAATTGCGATGCACGATGTTTGAAATCTGGGTGAAGAACAATGTACCGATCGCCACGAGGGTCGTGAGCAATGACAGCGTCAATTGCGGTAGATTCAGCCAAGCTCGCCATCCCTGTCCGGCTTTGCAACGGTCGCAATAATGCGCCTCCGGAGGAATCGGATAGCGGCAGTTCTTACATAGCTCGTGGTCAACAAACGAATTGCATGACAGACAGAAAAGCGCGGTGGGAGTAGCCAACGGTTTCCCGCAAATGGGACACGGTTTCGCCGCGACGGCCGGTTCCGGAGAGCTCATGGTCGAATCCCTCGAATCACAATGACGCCCGCGACGCCCAGCAGCAGTGCCAGGAATGTCATTCCCCACGGCGACAGCAATGGCGCGTTGCCGATCGTGGGCGTGAACAGCGGGATGACGACGATCGTGTAATCACGGGTGGCCTTGCAATCGCCGGATGTGGCGGTGACGGTGAACGTGAAGGTTCCGGTCACCTGCGGCGTACCGGTCAGCTTCCCGTTGGAAAGCAGGATTAAGTCGGGTGGCAGCCCGGCGGTGTGCTCGAACGTGAAACCAGTGCCGGGAGCGGCCGACAACGTCGTGTCGGGATACGGAACATTGACCAAGCCCAGGGGAAGGCTGGGGGGCGAGATCGTGATCGCGGGGCAGCCGAAACAGACCGTGTACGTGATCGTCGCGGTGCAGCCCGCGGAATCCGTCACTGTGATGGTGAACGTGTAGCACTTTACCTTCTGTGCCGTGCCGATCAGCTCGTCCCCGACGAGATCGATGCCGTCCGGGAGCGTCTCCTTCGGAGCACTGAACGTATATGGCGGCGTACCGCCGCTCGCCGCGAGTTTCTGCGAGTAGAGAACCCCAACCGTGCCGTCAGGCAGAGTCGGCGGCGTGATCGTGATGAGGTTCGCGCATTGAATACAAATTCGGTAGGTCTTTGTAATCGAGCATCCGGAGACCGTGTCGGTCATCATCACGGTGAATGAGAAACAGCCGAACTTCGTGGGCACGCCGGTAATCAGGCCGCCCGGCGTCGGCGGCGCGATTCCATCCGGCAGGACGCCGCCGGTCCGTTCAAACGTGTATTGACCGCTGCCGCCGCTGCCGTTCAGTTGCGCCGAATAGGCGACGTTGACCTGCCCGTCCGGCAAGGTCGGTGGCCCGATCACGAGCGTCCCGCAGACGACGCATAGCGTCACCGTTTGTGTGGCTGTGCAACCGGTAACGTTGTCCGTCACCGTGACGGTAAACGTCCGGCAGCCGGGTTTCACCGGAACGCCCTCTATTCCGTTATTGGCCGGCTTCAGGCCCTCAGGAAGCGCATCGGCCGGCACCGTGAATGTGTAAGGCGCCGTGCCGCCGGTGGCCATGAAGTCATGGCGATAGAACGTCCCGACCGTGGCGTCCCGGGGCGCGGGCGATGTGATGACGATCGGACACGGCACCACCGTGATTTCATAGACACGCGTGCCGGAACAACCCTGAGCATCGGTCGCGGTGATCGAGAATGAATACGTCCCGGGTATGTCCGGCGTCCCCGACAACACACCGCCGCTCGATAGCGTCAACGGCGGCGGAAGCGACCCCGCGCTGATGACAGACAGGTAAGGACCAAATCCGCCGGTGACCGCCGTCGTCTCGCTATAGGCCCTTCCGACTCGTCCGTCCGGAAACGCTGTGCGCGAGAACGAAAACGGCTCGCAACAGACGCTGATCTTTGCGGTGTCGAGGCTCACGGTGCCGCGCTGGGCCAGCAGCCGGCCCGAGACCGTCGCACCGCGATTCACGATGATGTTGTCCAGCGCCAGAACGCTGCCCAGAAATGTGCTTCCCGCGCCGAGGGACGCCGAGCCTTCGACCTGCCAGAAGACATGGCGGTCCACGGCCCCGTTGATGGCCACGACGGCGGAGCGATCAGACGTAGTGAGATTGCCGGCGATTCGGAAAATCCACACTCCATCCGAAGGTCCGTCGAGCGTCAGCGTCCTGCTCAACGTGGCCGCCGACACGCAGTAAACGTTCGGTGGGAGGACGGCATCGTCGAGGGTCGTCAGCTGAATACAATCCCCGGAGGCGAGATCGCGGTACGCGGCCGCGCTGTCCTGCTGCGCCTGGCGCGCGAGGGCGTCATTCCGCCGGATCTCGCCGACGACGAAGTTCGATCCGGTCAGGCCGGTGACGGTGTTGCCGGGACTGACCCCGACGTTGCCGGCGATGATGGTCGGGCCGGTGTTGGTCACGCTCGAGCCGCCAAGGACCGCGAAGCTCGCGGCCGATCCGAGGGACGGTGCTGCCTGCGCATGCATCCGCAACGCGGCGCTGAATAGCGCAACGGCAAATGCCACGACGGTGAGCCGGGACCGCATCGAGCCTTTACAGAGGGAGTGCCGGAATCGCTTCCTTCCCTACCCTACGGTCTGGAAAGAGGGTCAGAATTCCGGAGGGTATGGAACCGTCTCGATCCGTCACTCCTTTAGTAAGGAGTGCCCCATGAGCTGGCTCAGCGACTTGATCGGACGTTTGCTCCAGGCGGCCGCGGACTTCGTCGCGCGCTGCATTCCCGAGTACAACCCGCACATCTGGAACGACGACCCTTACGTCACGGACAACAACAACTGCTACAACTACGGTTGCGACATCCCCACGAACACATTCGCGCAGCCGGGCGAGGCGCATGGAATCTTCAACACCCTCGCCAATATGAACTGTCAGGACGTCACCAACGGAGCAGTCGCCGACGGCCTGGCGCCGGTCAACTGCGATCAGGGATGCGGCTGCAGCGAATGCCGCCATCAGGTCGCGCTGGTGATCTATCCCGGACACGACTACCACTGGTACAGGAAAGACCGCGACGGGAAGTGGTCGCACAAGATGGGCTGGACGCCGGCGACGAATCTCGACAACAGCGGCAACATCATCACCGACCCCCGAACCGCCAACCGCGGGAACTACACTGTCTTCTGCGGCTGCTTCTGCGTCAACAAGTCGACGGTGTCGATCACCTGAGGAGCGCGAATGGACTCGCAAGCCGATGTCATCACCGTGACCGCCGGAGTGTATTCGGGGCGCCGCAATCCTGAGTTCGTCCTGAGCGGCGCCGACGCGTCCGCGCTCGCCGAGCGCGCGCGCGCCGCGCGGGGCCATGGACCGAGCAACCCGCCGCCGCCGCCGAAACTCGGCTTCTATTACGGCTTCAAGATCCACGCGCCGAAGAAGCTCGCCGCCGAATTCGGGATCCCGGAGAACTTCACCGTCTTTTCCGGCGTGCTCACGGAGCACGACGGCCGGGAGCAGCGGCACTGGCGCGATGCGAGCGGCGTGGAGGAGCTTCTGCTCGCCGTCGCGTACCGCGAGCACGGGGAGTTGCTCGAGAGAGTCAGCGCGCCGCGGCCCGGCTCCGCGAAGTACTGATCTCGAGTCCCGCGTGGGCGGACCACGAGTCCCGCGTGGGCGGACCACGAGTCCCGCGTGCGCGGACACGAGTCCCGCGTGCGCGGACACGAGTCCCGCATGCGCGGACACGAGTCCCGCGTGCGCGGACACGAGTCCCGCGTGCGCGGACCACCAGTCCCGCGTGGGCGGACACGAGTCCCGCGTGCGCGGACACGAGTCCCGCGTGGGCGGACCACCAGTCCCGCGTGCGCGGACACGAGTCCCGCGTGTGCGGACACGAGTCCCGCATGCGCGGACACGAGTCCCGCATGGGCGGACCACGAGTCCCACGGGTGTGGAACTAAGGCGCGGCTGTTACAACTTCACGGACCCTCTGGACAATATTGAGCACCAGCTCTATATTTGACACCAGCCGCCCGGGCCGGTTGAGTCATGCTGGCTGACGAGAAGGCGCAGGGTTCTGGAACCACCTACCGACGGGTAGCCTAGTACGTCCCGATTCAGGCGTGACCGCGACAAGTGCTCGAGTAATGGCCGTCGCGCTCCACGTGGAGTTTGAGCTGAGCTCC